>OJDY01000001.1_pt1 | contig 407857 bp, 391 predicted proteins | sample 1592931 | NCBI WGS metagenome assembly OJDY01 (sample SAMN05416734, study PRJEB24817) | seawater metagenome | isolation source: Sea water | place: Canada:Atlantic | collected 2013-07
AGGCTGGAGACGGCGCGCCGATCCGCGCCATGGCCATTGATTGGGCACATGATTAGCGGTTGGCACCTGTAGCCATCGCTGAAATCAGCTCATACACAACATGGGCAGCTGCGATCCCCGTGATTTGTGCATGGTCGTAAGCGGGAGCGACTTCAACCACATCTGCCGAGATCAGGTTTAGGTCTCCAAACACTCTGATCATTTCCAAGACTTCTCTGCTGGTGAGACCTCCTGCTTCCGGGGTGCCGGTTCCAGGGGCCTGACCCGGGTCGAGAACATCGATGTCGAGAGACACGTAGGTAGGCCTATCGCCTACCCGATCTCGAATCTTCTCCAAGGCAAATCCCAAACCTTTCAGCTCTACGTCGCGACACGACACGATGTCGAAACCAAGCCGCCGATCTTCTTCGAGATCAAGTGCCGAATAGAGAGGGCCACGAATGCCAACGTGAAGAGAAGCGGTGAGGTCGATGAGGCCCTCTTCTGACGCCCGCCTAAAGGGCGTTCCGTGAGTGGTTTCCACCCCGAAATACGTGTCCCAAGTGTCAAGATGTGCGTCGAAATGAACAACGGCAATCGGTCCATGAATTGCGTGAAGAGCCCGCAGCAAGGGCAGGGCAATGGTGTGGTCTCCGCCGATTGTCATCAGTTTCGCGCCTGTTGCCAACAAAGCGGCAGCTTCGGTTTCAATGGTCGCTACCGCCTCATCAATTATGAAGGGATTGACGGCAATGTCGCCAGCATCTGCTACCTGAAGAGTCGAAAAAGGCGCGATGTCAACAGCAGGGTTGTAGGGACGGAGAAGCCGTGATGACTCGCGGACGTGGCTTGGGCCGAATCGCGCCCCTGGTCGGTAACTCACGCCCGAGTCAAAGGGGATACCTACGATCGCTACGTCAGCAGAGGGCACATCCTCCAGGCGCGGAAGGCGCGCGAACGTCGCAATCCCTGCGTAACGCGGCACTTTGCTTGCATCGATGGGGCCGATATTTCCAGTCATACTTCTTCTCCCTTGACAACTTTGGCCATGTTCGCAGCGATCGTGAGTTTCAAGCTGTCTCCGACGGAATGGAGTGCGCTTTGGGGGACAGAAACCAATATTTCGTGATTTCCCTTCACCGCAACAATTCGGTGTCTCTCGCCAAGAAAGTGGGCCTCAGAAACTGTCCATTCACCGAGGTTATGTGCACCCTCCGCCTGCTCAACGATGTGCTCTGGCCTGATGGAGAGTGTGACGCTCTCCCCCGGCGTGAGCTGCTCCTCGATTTCGACCACGCCCCATGCTGTTTTCACGGCATTGGAAGAGGCCTGAACTTCACCCGTCACGATATTTGAGTCACCCATGAATTTTGCACTGAACGCTGTTGCTGGGTCTAGATAAAGCCGGGCTGGGGAGCCCATGTCCTCTATTCGCCCATCCCGGAGAATCACGATATTGTCCGCGAGTGACATCGCTTCCTCTTGGTCGTGAGTGACGTGAACGAACGTTGTGCCGACCATTCGGTGAATCCTGGTCAGCTCATCCTGCATCGTCCGCCGCAGTTTTAGATCCAAGGCACCCAGTGGTTCGTCTAGCAGGAGAACACTTGGCTCCACGATGAGCGCACGGGCGAGGGCAATACGCTGACGCTGACCACCAGAGAGTTCGGAGATGTGGCGGTCGCTGACGTGCGCCAGGTCCACAAGCTTTAACGTCTCCAGCACGCGAGCGCGACGTTCTTTTTTCGGGACGCCTTTCATTTCTAATCCAAAACCCACGTTGTTACCCACTGTCATGTGAGGAAATAGCGCATAGTCCTGGAAGACGGTTGTAGTCGGGCGACGGGAAGGGGAAACGTTAGTAACATCCTCCCCCGCCACCATGACTTGGCCAGCAGATGGCTCCGTGAAGCCACCGAGGATAGCCAACAGCGTTGTCTTCCCGCTCCCGGAGGGGCCGAGAATGACTGTGTAGCTGCCTGCCTCTACGTCGAGCGAGACGTTGTCCAGAGCACGGTGGTCGGCATACTGTTTGACCACGTTGGAAATTCCGAGCTTGGCTCCATTCATGACCCTTTGCTCCTTCTTTGGGTTGTTCGGCTGAGGATGTACGCAAGGGTGAGAGCTACGAGGGATATTGCAAAAACGAGCGTGCCAGCCGCGTTGGTCTTCGCATCGAGTCCGGTCCTCAGTTGTGACCAGATTTCAATCGGAAGGGTAACGTCAAAATCCGCCAAGAAAAATGCAATGATGAATTCGTCCCACGACAGAGTGAAGGACAAGAGGAAAGCGGCAAGAATTCCCGGTAACACCACGGGAATCACGATTCGAGCAATGACGGTGAGTTCGCCGGCTCCAAGGTCTCGCGCTGCCCTTTCCAAAGTTTCGTCCTCTTCACGCATCTGGGAAAGAATGATCGCAAAGGCAAGTGGGAGGTTGATGATGATGTGGCCGAGCGTTACGAGCACAAGGGATCTTCCAAGAGCTAGTTCGTTCGCCGTAATTGATAGGCCAAAGCCAATCACCAGGTAAGAGACACCGAGCGGAGTCATGATGACTGCGCGCGCGATCTTTGCACCTCTGGGTCGGTGTCGGGCAAGCCCGTAGGCCGCCAAAAAGCCTAATCCTGTGGAGGCGAGCCCCGAAATTGTCCCTACAACGAGCGAATTGGCGAGGGCTTCGATCATGCCACTGTCGGCAAAGAGCTCCTCGTACCAGCGCAGCGAGGGTCCTGTGAAGGGCGGAACCGGGAGAGCTGTTGCTTGGAAGGAAAAAACCACAAGCGAAATAACCGGGAGCAAGATAAACCCATAAACGAAGAGACCGAAGACCCACGCTATTCCTGCATTAAAAATCTTCATTTCCGCCTCTCCAGGGTCAAATTCTTAGAGGAAGCGGCATATACAAGGGCGACAATCACGAGTAAAACGAGCGCCATGGCCGCTGCGAGAGGGAAGTCTCCGCGTCGTGACACCTGAAGAATGAGCAACTGAGGCAAAAGCAGTTCGTTTCCGCCTCCAACTATTTGCGGGGTGATGTAGTCACCGATGGCGAGAACAAAAGTCAAAAATGCGCCCACCACCACACCAGGAATGCTCAAAGGGAGGGTGACGCGAAGAAACACTTGCAAGGGCGAAGCTCCCAGGTCTCGCGCTGCTGGACCAAGATTGGTGGGTATTTGGCGCAAGCTTGCATAAATCGTCAGGGTCGAGACCATGACAAAAAAGTGCGTGAAGGCTAGGACCGTCGCGAACCGAGTGTTTGCCATCGCTAGGGGTTCTGCCAGCACGCCCCACTCCACCAAAGTCTGGTTAATCACGCCATTTTTTGCCAGGACGAGAAGCCAGCTGTAGCTGCGAACGACATAGGAGGTCCAAAAGGGCAAGACGGTGAGTAATAAAAGAAGTGGTTGGCGCTGTGATGGCACTTTAAAAGCGATGATGTAGGCGAAAGGGTACGCGATCAAAGTAGAAAACGCGACGGTGAGACCCACCACCTCCAGCGAGTTAAGTAACGCCTGGTGAATGGTGGTGTCAGTCAAGATGCGGACATAGTTATCAAGACTCAGAGCCCGGTTGATCGAGGCACCTTCACGGCGATAGAGGCTGGTAATAATAACCAGGACCATGGGAGCCGCGAATAATCCGAGCGTCACCAGAAGGGCTGGGCCAACTAAGACCCAGCCCCTCCAGCGAACGTGGAGCTTCATTAGCCAGCTACAACCCTTGTCCAGACATCGAGCATTGCTTCATCAAGCTCTGCATCGGGAATGTAGTAGGGATAGGAATTGGCAATGAATGCAGCCTGCTCGTCCCAGCGCAAAAGCGCCTTCTGATCGTCGGTCAGCGTTGCGTTCTTGTTAGCGGGCATACCCCAGAAACAAGAGGACGTGGCCAAAGCTGCTTGGCCTTCTGGGCTGACGATGTGCTGAACGAATTTCGTAGCGAGGTCTTGCTTTTCAGAGCTTGCCACGACTGCCACTGCTTGCTGCCAGCGGATGCCACCCTGCTCGGGCAAAATCCAGTCCAGCTCAGGGTTTTCGGCGTTCAAAACGCTGGTGGAGAACTCGCCTCCACCAACAATGACGTCTACTTCTCCCGTTGCAAGAGCCGTCTGAGTGGACACGACGTCTCCTAGCAGAACTGACTGCTCTTTGAGCTCAACAAGCCGAGCTTCAATGGCGGGCAAGTCCGTAAGCGTGATGTTCTGAGGCTCAATGCCTAGCTCCAGACCGACGAATTCCATGACGGGAATGTAGTAGTCATAGATGGCGATTTTGCCCGCAAGAGCTGGGTCCCAGAGGAAGCTCAAGTCGCGCATCGCTTCAGCGTCGACGTTTGCACCATTAAACGCAACCGTGTTGTAACCGAACTTCTCAGGAACCGCGTACAGGGTGCCCTCGAGTTCGTGGATCTCCGGAAGTTGAACCTGTTCAAAGAACTGGTCGAAGTCGAAGTCATCCTTGTTCAGCGGCGCGAGAAGACCAGCTTCGGCAACACGTGGGACGTCTACTGAGTCGATAACGAAGACATCCCAGTCGCCGGGCTGCGACTGCTCAAGAATTCCGAGTGCGACTCCTGTGCCTTCGTAGTCACGCACGTTGACGGTTACGTTGTTCGCTTCCTCGAATGGCTCGAGGAGTGCGGGGTCAGTGTGGTCGCACCACACTAGAGCGTTGAGCTCTTGTGGGGCGGCATCGGCAGCCCCTTCGCTACCGGTTGATGACGAACTCTCTTCAGCGGATCCTGCACAGGCTGCGAGCAGCAGTGCGGACGCAGAGAGTGCTGCCAAAGACGCGGTGAATCGTGTCTTATACATTTAACCTCCAAGTGGCGGTTTCCCTGTTGGGATACCTCTAGTTCATGGAAGGATACAAAGGTTTCCTGTTCACCACAACAAGAGGCATGCACAAGGGCGAAGACAGCCCCCGATTTCTGAGAAAAAGGAACAGACCACATGGGCGAGGCGCAGCCTGACACCGGGCAAGGAATGAGCACACAAATCTTTACGGACGAGGTCGTGCGCGTCTCGCGGCATACTTTGGCGCCGGGGGAAGCGACGGGAGAGCACCATCACGAATTTCCTTATGTCGTTGTGCCAATTTTTGGAGGTGACGTCAGGGTGGATAGTTCCTCTGGGAAGGACTTTGTCACGCTGGTGGACCAGGTGCCCTACGGCCGGCAATCAGGTGCGGTCCACTCCCTCACCAATATCAGCCTGAAGCTAATCGATTTTGTGGAAATTGAGTTTCTGCCCTCTACCGATTGATGATGAGATGCTTGGCCAACGTTTGCTTGCCCGCAGAACGGTGGTCAGATGGGTATCCCACTCTCACGTGCTAGTGGCACTTGGGCATGCAAGCACGCTTCGGCTTGTGGCTCCGAGTACTACACGAGGCTCAAGCACGTGATGTCCTTTATTGGACAGTAGAGAGTGAGTTGGCGTTCTCTAGGAGGGTTCGTCGTCAGCTCTTGCTAGGCGCTGAGAGACATAGACGGGGATGAGTGAGAGCAAGATAATGACGGTCGCCACGACGTTGACCACGCTTGCCTGGTTGGGTCTGGACATTTCTTTGAGGATCCACAAAGGCAGTGTGTCGACGCCTGGTGGGGCGGTGAAGATGGTGACATACACCTCGTCAAAGCTCAGCGCGAAAGCAAGCAGCGCACCAGCAATGAAGGAAGACCGAAACTGTGGAAATGTGACCAGGCGGAACGTTTCCCAGAGTCCAGCGCCAAGGTCCAAAGAAGCTTCTTGCAAGGAAGGATTCATTCGCTTCATTCGAGCGAAAACGTTGTTAAACACCATCACAATGCAGAAGGTCGCGTGGGACACAATCAAACCGAAATAACCAATATCGATTCCGATGGGGCTGAGGAAGTTTGAATAGGTATTGGAAAAAGCGACACCGGTCACGACGCCAGGCAACGCAATCGGCAATACAACAAGCAGGTTTACCGTGCTTTTGCCAAAGAACTCGTACCGGTTGAGTGCAAACGCAACGAGGGTGCCAAATACCGCGGCGAAGAACATTGCCGCGGACGCCACAATCACCGAGTTCAGTAAGGCCGCCCGGATGGGTTCGTAAGTAGCGGCAAATTGCCACCAGTCAAGGGAAAACTCTCGAATGGGCCACTCGGAGAGCCGGGCCTTATTGAAGCTGTTGAGCACCACCACGAGGAGCGGAAGGTACATGAAAACGATGATCGCCGCGACGATGGAAAGAAAAAGAAGCCGTGTTGATCGGGAAACTCGAAGCATCGGTTACATCCTTTCCAAAGATCCGGTACGCCTGGCGACCATCAAATACATGACGACGAAAGCGATGGGCACCATGGAAAAGGCTGCCGCCACAGGGGGGTTCAGGTTGATGTTGGAAGCGATGATGCTACCGATCATTTGGGTAGCGCCGCCAGTGAAGCGCGCCGCCAGGTAGTCCCCCAGGCTCAGCGAGAATGTGAACACCGAGCCAGCGATAATCGCCGGCACGATGAGGGGCAACACAACACGGAAAATCGTTATGAAGGCCTTGCCGCCGAGGTCAGAGGAAGCATCAAAGAGATTGCCGGGTATCTGGCGGATAGCGGTAAAAACAGGCAACGCCATGTAGGGGAACCAAAGATAGGTGAGGGTGATAATCGCGGTCCACATCGTGAAGCCTGGACTGGACACACCTACCGAGCCCAATGCCCAGTTGATGAACCCGTTTTCGGTAAAGACCAAGCGCATGGCCAAGATCTTGACCAGGTATCCCGCCCAAAGGGGCAAGGTAATGGCCACAGCGAGGAGGTTGCGCATGGTGGGGGAAGCGAGCTTAGCCATATAGATCCCCAAGGGAACGGCCAAAAGGACAGAAATGGCGGTGACAGCCAGCGCCATTCCCAACGTACGCAGGGATGTCGAGAGATACGCGGGGACCGTGAAAACACTGATGAAGTTATCCAACGTGAAGCCCGGGCTTACCCGCGATGTAAAGGGATTAACAACCCAAAAAGCGGTGATCAGCAATAAAAACAGGGACACGATGTAGACGCCGACGAGCCAGGTCATCGGAAGCGCTAAGAGGGCACCGAGCCGAACCTTCTCCCGGTGGTACAAGTAAGTAGATACGGGCTTGGACTGCTTGCGAGAGCCAGTTTCCTGCGCTGGCGCGCTCACCGCGTCACTCTGAAGCGTGTTACCCATGGTGTCCTCATCGAGTGGGTGTGTGGCGGGGCTCGAAAGCCCCGCCACACGAAGGGATTATCCCTTGACCGTCAGCCAAGCGTTAGTCCAGTCTTGGAAACTGGTGCAGGCGACGTCAGTGCGACCATCGAGGCACTGCTCGATGGGTGTGGTCCATGCCCAAACTCGGCCGAAGAACTCCTCGTCTTCGGCTGCGAACTCGTCACAGTGAGCCTGTGCTTCTTCGCTCGAGGCGCAGAACGCGGTATTGGCTGGCGCCATACCAAAGTTCATTGCGATGGCACCGTTAACGGACGCCTGACTGGTGTAGTCCATCCAGGCGTAGGCGCAGTTGACGTTAGGGGTCGAAGAGCTTACGAGCCATGCGTCATACCAACCCGTTGAGCCTTCAACAGGAAGGGTTGTCTTGATGCTGGGGGTGTCAGCGAACTTGCGCAGAATTTCCCACGAAGTTCCCACAACCGTGTTGCCGCCTACGAAGGAAGTGATCTGGGCGACAGCGTCAGACCAGTACTCGCCGATGATTCCGTTTTGCACCTTCAGCAAAGCAACGGCTGCATCGAGCTGGGTTTGGTCCAGCGCGTAGGGGTTTTCAATTCCCAAGTCAGGCTGGTGATACATCAGATACACAGCTGCGTCAGCAATGTAAATAGGTGCATCGTAAGCGGTTACCTTGCCTGCGTAGGGGCTGTCAGCCTCCCAGACAACATCCCAGCTCTCGGGAGCGCCACCGGTGACATCTTCGTTGTACTGAAGAAGGTTCGCGCCACGGCCAATGGGCACACCATAAGGCTTGCCATTCACGGTGTCATAGAGCTGACCCTTCATGCCTTCCGCGATGTCATCGCCGAAGTTTGGGATCAATTCAACGTTGAGAGGTTGGACATCGCCACCAACAATGAGACGCAGGGCTGCGTCACCGGAGGCGGAAACGATGTCGTACTCACCCGAACGCATGAGGGTGACCATTTCATCCGAGGTTCCCGCGGCACGGGAGTTAACCGTGCAGCCGGTGTCGGTGGTGAACTGATCGGTCCAGGCGGGCTCGACGAATCCAGCCCAGTTAACGATGTTGAGTTCGCCCTCAAAAGCGCCAACTTCTTCAATCATGGGGACATCGGGGACATCCAATGTCACTTCACTGGTGCCAGCACAGGCACTCAGAATGAGTGCCGACACCGCAACAAGCGAAACGACACCTACTTTTTTGGTTTTCATTGCACACTTCTCTCTGGCGTGAGCCTTTTATCTTGCGGAATTGTTGAAACGTGGCTGTTTTGCCACACCGCAACAACTTTGTCTCCGGGCACAAACTCGCGAAAGTCTGCCGGCAATTCTTGGTTGAGCCTGGTGGAAGACAACACGCTTCCCCCGGCGGTTTTGGCTAAGTACACCGTGTTAGGACCGGTGTAGGCAATATCAGTGAGGACCGCGTCGACACTGGACTCCCCTGAACTGGCCTTTGCGCCAGATCCGCGAAGTGTGACCCGTTCGGGACGCAGATTGACCAAGTGTGTAGAACCAAAGAGCGCTTGTGCCTCTTCGCCATGAATCAGGTTTGAAGCGCCCAAGAACCCCGCCACAAAAGCAGTCTCGGGTCTCTCATACACCGAAACGGGTGAACCCAGCTGCTCGATCTTGCCTGCGTTAAACACCGCAATTCGATCGCTCATGCGCATTGCTTCATCTTGGTCGTGAGTGACAAAGATGAAGGTAATCCCCGACTCCCGCTGGATACGCTTAAGTTCCGACTGCATTTCTTCCCGTAACTGCTTATCCAACGCGCCCAAGGGCTCGTCCAGTAGCAACACCTTCGGGCGCATCACGAGAGCTCTGGCCAATGCAATGCGCTGGCGCTGCCCGCCTGAGAGCTGGTGAGGACGACGGTCGGCAAGATGACCCAGTTTGACCGAATCAATGGCTTCCGTTGCGAGTCGAGTGCGTTCGTCTTTGGCGACCTTCTTTGCCTTCAGGCCATATTCGACGTTTTCTTGGATAGACATGTGCGGAAACAGAGCGTAGTCCTGGAAGACGGTGTTCACGGTCCGGTCAAAAGGAGCAAAATTGGTGACGTCTTCGTCATCGATCGTGATAGTTCCGGTGGTGGCGGTTTCGAAACCGGCAATGAGTCGCAGAACAGTGGTTTTTCCCGAACCTGAGGGACCCAACATGGAGAAAAACTCTCCCGACGCAACATCTAGGTCGAGGTTTGAAACAGCATCTATATTGCCAAAAGACTTAGTCAGACCGCGGAGAGAGACAAAGCCCGTCCCGTCCACTACCGACGCATTCGTATCATTACTCACACATAACTCTTTCGACGAGCCCAACAACACTGTTCCACCAAACAATAGTGGCTTGGAGATGTGCGGAACCCCTGAGCGTCGAACACTCCGCCCACTTCGGCAACCCACGATTCCTAGCGCCGGCGAATACAGAAGAAAAATAGGTCAGGGGCGGTAGGTCTTGCCTCCCTCAATCGGGAGGTTCGTCACCGCCTCCGGGCAAAGACCAAGACCAACAGGGCACCGATTGCGCCTCCCACAATTTGTGCGGTGATGAACCCAGGCGCCGAGGCGGGACTAATTCCAGCAAACGTATCGGAGAACATGCGACCCACGGTCACTGCCGGGTTGGCAAAAGAGGTGGAGGAGGTAAAAAAGTACGCAGCGCCAATCCATGCCGGAACCAACCACACCAAGAGAGCTGCTTGGTTGCGCCTCACGGCGACCACAATGACCATGATGAGCCCGGCTGTTGCGATGACTTCCCCCATCAACGTTCCAGCGCTGACTCGATCCGTGGTGGATAGCTCAACCAGGGGAAGATCAAATAGCAGGTTCGCCAGCATGGCTCCCGCAATTCCCCCGGAAATTTGTGCCGGGATGAAGAGTGCGGCGTGGCTAAGAGACAGGGCTTTTTCCCACACCATTACGAGGCTGACGACAGGGTTGAAATGAGCGCCAGAAATGGGCAAGAACAGATAAATCAGGACGGCCAGGACCAGGATGGTGGAAAGAGTATTGCCCAACAAAGCGATGCCGCGGTCAGCGCTGAGATTGTTGGCCATGATTCCTGAACCCACTACGCCAAGGACAAGAACCAGGGTGCCCAGAAATTCCGCTGCGACGCGGATGGAAATAGCAGGTGTCATGCCGGATCCTGACCATGCTCACGGACTGTGGATTACCAATCTAGCGCGACACCATCACACCCCACGATGTGGCGGCACTCCCCAAGAAACGCCCGATACAGTGATGCCGTGAAAAGGCAACGGGCCGCAGGATTCTTAGCACTAACACTTGCCCTCCTTAGTGGGTGCTCTCCCCAATCCGTTGCCGAAACCGTTTCCACGGCTCAAGTCTGTGCTGAATCAGCGGTCATCTTGGGTCAGATGCGAGAAGTTGTCGTCCTTACTGCCACAAACCCCGCTGGGTTTAAGACTTATTCCACCAAGTTGGGTGAACTATTGGATGAGTTCGATGCCCTCACGCCACTGGACCCTGAACTGAAGGCGTCCCACGAGAAGGTCTCTGACAGCGTGGCCGTCATCATTGTCACCCTGAAGGATCCCTCTGTCCCTGCTCTCCAGGCACTTCCCACCGAGATAGCAGACGCTCAGGTGGGATTAATGGAATTCCTAGACGCCTGTTCGTTATAGCAACCCTCGACATCTTTTTCGCCTGTTATTGCTCTCCCCGCGTAGCGGGGTTGTTTTCTGGGCTTTTCTTCACCAAGGCTCGATAGATTTCAGCTATGAGAAAACTTCCCCTCCTTCTTTTTGTTCCCCTGTTTCTGATGGGTTGCGCCTCAGGCGCTAACACCGGCGATCAAATGGCTATCTCCGATGGTCAGTCAATGACCGAAACCGCAGAAGAAACACGGCTCGCCGATGACGTGGGCGAAGATGATGATTGGACAGACACCCCAGAAGAAGCCCCTGCCGGGCCAGATATGCCAGCGCCCCTCACACTGGAGACAGTGGCGCAGAACAATTCGGAGGAAAGCTGTTGGAGCGTCATCAATGGTTCTGTGTATGACCTCACGGAATGGATCAGCCAACACCCTGGCGGGGCAAGCCGAATCCTCGGGTTGTGTGGAACAGATGGCACGTCTGCATTCCAAGGTCAACACGGAGGTTCGGTTAACCCAGAATCCACCCTTGAGCGATTTCTCCTCGGAGGCCTCGACAATTAGAGAGCGTTGAGCCCCGTAATGCCGATAGTGGCTGCGACGGTGGGTGTGAGTTTCTTGCCGAGAGCCTCATAAAACATCGATAACGGGAACTCGTCGTCATGGACCTGATCGGTGATTTCTGATGGTGCCCCCTCCAGCCGAATTTTACCGGAGAGGAACTGTGACGCTGGGTGAGGGGACAATACCTCAGCGATGAGCTCGTGCGCAGCGAGCCAATGTACGACTTTGGGTCGGTCGATACTGCGCCAGTACAGAGTGTTGATGCGATCCGAGAGTTCGACGACGACATCGGGAAGCCCCTCCCAGTCAATGGTCAGCTGGGTATCCCTCCACTGCAAAACTCCTCGTTGATGCAACCAGGCAAAGAGAAGTTGGCCGGCAACGCTGTCATAGTTTCGGACTCGGCTACCGGTCAGGGGAAAACGGAAAATGCGGTCAAACACGACCGCATAAAGCACCAACTGAGCGTGCCGACGGGTTGTGGGGTCTGTGTCCTTTGCGCGAACCATGGAGACGCACTCCCGGAAAGCGGTCAGATCGCAGCGCAACTCCTCAAGCCCATAAAGGTAAAAAGGCATGCGTTGCTTAATCATGAACGGATCGAAGGGCAGGTCACCTCTCATGTGAGTGCGGTCATGAATCAAATCCCACATCACAAAGGTTTTTTCGGTCAGAGACTGGTCATCCAGCAGAGTGTGCGCATCAGCCGGGAGCTCCAGCTTGGTGATCTCCACCGCGTGTGTGACAACCTTTCGGAAGCGTGCGGCTTCTCGGTCGGCGAAGATCGCTCCCCAGCGGAAGGCCGGTAATTGAGCAGCGGCACCGTCCTCGGCCCCAACGGGTACCCGTGGTGTTACCGCCACCGATTCGGGGAACAGCACTGCTGAATTGGAGTCGTATCCCGGTGTGTAGTCCAGGAACCGAACCGGAATGAAAAGGGCGTTGCTGTAGTGCTCGGACTCGAGGGCATCCACAAAGTCGGGCCAGATGGTTTCGCACAGCAACGCCTCAAAAAATCGATTAGTTGATCCGTTCTGGGTGTACATCGGAAACACGACGAGGTGCGGGGTCCCGTCTATTCGGGTGCTCTCAGGGTGGAACGCGGACAGCGAATCATAGAAATCAGGCACACCAAAACCCGTACTTTTCCATGCTCTGATGTCACTGATGACGGCTTCGAGGTATGGGGCGTCGTGAGCAAAGTGGGGCATGAGGGTCTTGATAGACCGTGTCATGGTGTCGACGGCAGCGCTCGCCTGAGAGTGCTTTTTTCGTGTCGGGATGCTGCCATCTTGAGACTGGATCGACTGCAACACAATGCACGCTTCTGTGAGTTCAGACCATGAGGGGTCCGTAACGAGTTCGCGAATGGTGCGTGGCGAACGTTTGGTGACTATGGTCATAGCGCCCCCCAGCTCGATGATCTCAGTGTATGACCGGGGGTTTCACACCATGGTTGCTTAAGGCGCTTTTCTGGTGCGCAGAGTCACCCGGTAAGCAATTTTGTTGCGTGAGAGCATCGAGAGGTAAACCTTCAAGAACGTGCGCTGTCAGTGGATGTTGACAGAATCGAACAGATGTTCGAATATAGTCCTATGGCCCCCGCACTCACTCTGGAGGGGGCGCCGCCTAGGCGCCCTGATGTTCTTGCGTTGCAGCAACGCATTCATGCCATGGAGGCGGTTAGTGCGGAGCATCACGTCTTTCCTGTGGCATCAGGCCTCGAAGGGTTATTCCCCGAAGGTGGTATCCAGCGGGGCGCGATCTACCAGGTGGATTCCTCTGCGTCTCTGCTCTGGAGCTTGGTGGCGGAAGCCACGACTAAGGGAACCTGGTGTGCTTTGGTGGGGATACCCGATGCCGGCGTGGCGGCAGCCACTGAACTAGGTGTGAACGTGGACCGCCTGGTTCTTATCCCCTACCCCGGCACACAATGGCTATCCGTTGTGGGCGCACTAATCGATGTGGTGGGCATTGTTGCTCTTGGTTCCGTGGCGGCACCCTCTGATCGCATGTTGTCCACGCTGAGTGGTCGCTTACGCGAGCGGGAAGCAACTCTTTTGGTGCGACAGGCGTGGCCGCGATGCGAAGCCAGTATCGCTGTGTGCCACCAGTGGAGTGGCGCATACGAAGGCGGTGGGCTTTTGCATGAACACCAGGTCTTGATTGAAGCAACACCACGTCACGGCCAGCCTGTGCGACGGGCTGAGTTGATGATTGATGCCTTTGGCTCCCACGATGTGGCACCGAAGGCGCCGGTCATTGATATCAACACCCAACGGCAGGTGGGGTGATGATGCGCCGCGCGCTTGTTTTGTGGTGCCCAGGCTGGTCGGTGGTGAGCGCCTATGGTGATGATTCTCTTCCCGAAGTGGTACCCGGTGTGCCGGTTGCAATTGTGCACAAAGGTCTGGTGAGCGAATGCTCACCAGAAGCCCTTGACGCTGGTGTCCGGGTGGGAATGCGTCGCCGTGATGCTCACCTGATGTGTCCTCAGTTGGTTTTGACTGCTCACCAGGAGGAACGTGACCGGCGCGTCTTTGACCGTGTGGTGATCGATTTGGCGCAGTGCGTGCCGGATCATTCGTTGCTCTCCCCCGGCCTTGTCGCTTTTCACGCCAGAGGGTTAGAGCATTTTTATGGCAGCGAAGAAGCAGCAGCGCGCATGCTGCGAGAAGCCCTGGTGGCTAGTGAACCCCTCGCTACAGCACGCATTGGGATTGCCGATGATCTCTTTAGTGCCGTGATTGCCGCCCAACACGCTACAGATGACTACCCCCTCCACAGCGTGGAAACGGGTGCGTCAGCTGAGTTCTTATCCGATGTCTCAGTGGAGACCCTTCACGACCCTTCCATCGTGTCGTTGCTTCTGCGGTTGGGAGTCACCACCCTGGGTGGCTTTGTGGCGCTGGGCTTGGAGGCAATTCGTGACCGTTTAGGCGTCAATGGTGAGCGGCTCTATCACTTAGCTTCGGGTGCTGGCCACACGTTTTTAGAGATGAAGCAAGCACCCGTGGATCCTGTGCGGCGCATCGAACTGCCGGAAGCGTTGGTATCGGTGGATCAGGTGAGCTTTGCCCTTCGTGTTCCTGTGGAAGAGTACGTGGCGACACTTCGGTCAGCTGGCGTGGTCTGCACACAGGTCAACATCACCCTGGGCTTCGATAACGACACCACCCACCAGCGGATGTGGCAACACTCTCGCTACTTTGAAGCATCGGATGTGGTGGATCGAGTCCGTTGGCAACTGGAACAGTGTTTTCGGGATCAGCAGGGCGAAGGTTCGGGGTTCCCTGTGGCTGTGTCATGGGTGAGGTGTGAAGCACTTTCGCCCGAAGAAGTCTCGGCACACGAACCAGGTTTGTGGGGGCAAGGCCCCGACGCCAGGGTTCACCACGTTTTATCGCGCGTGCAAAGCATGGTCGGTGCCGGTGGCGTCATGACCGCAAGCCCCCGTGTTTCTCGGGTGGCATCAGAAACCCAGGTGCTCACTCCGTGGGGGGATAGCGTGCGCGAGCAAGAAGCACCCGGCCCCCTGCCGGGTGCTTTGCCCAGTCCCCTGCCGGGAACAGTTTTTGCCACCCCGATCGAAGTTATTGTTCTCGCCGCGGGTGAGGAGCCTGTTGTGGTCTCAGAACACGCACAGCTTTCGCTTCCTCCTCGTGCCCTGGTGTGGGGTTCCAGGCGCCTTGTGGTGGTGTCTTGGGCAGGGCCGTGGCCGGTCTGGGAAAAGTGGTGGGATCCCACCCAGAGCCGTTTTTTGCACCGGGTTCAACTTATTGATGACCACGGCATGGGGTGGCTAGTAAGCGCCCAGCAACACAACCGCTGGTTTCTGGAAGCCCGGTATGACTAGTGGGGTGGAATAACCCACCTATTCCCTGGTCGGAACACGAACAACGTCTGCGCGGTCACGACAAAGCTTCTCCGTCGCCACCACCAGGCGATGGTGGCGACTCTCCCGCCTGGTCTGCTCATCGCCATCCCTACCAAGCACCAAAAAAGAAAGAACACGAGGGCGATGGCGTTCCCTATGCAGAACTCCACGTGCACAGCAGCTTCAGCTTCCTCGATGGCGTCTCCGCACCCGAAAAACTGGTGGAACAAGCTGCCGAGCTAGGGCTTAAAGGGTTGGGGCTGACAGATCACAACGGGTTTTATGGTGCGGTGCGGTTTGCAGAAGCGGCTGCGGCGCACCAGATGCCCACCGTGTTTGGGGCAGAGATTACTCTGGGAACCTCACCGCCCAGGGCAGACTCCCCCGATCCTCCAGGAGTACACCTTCTGGCACTGGCTAAGGGCAAAACGGGGTATCACCAGCTTTCTACTGCCCTGACCCAAGCGCATTTAGCTACCGAAGAAAAAGGCACCATGACCGCGGATTTGGGCGTCTTGGCTGAGCATGCCCAGGGTGAATGGTTGGTGCTGACCGGATGTCGCAAGGGGTCTGTCCGCAGCCCCCTTGCCCCCCACCGGATGCCCACAAAAGTGGAGCAGGAACGCAGTGAAGCCGCGTTGGTGGAGCTGGTGGGTCACTTTGGCACTGACAACGTGGTGGTGGAGCTTTTTGACCACCAGCATCCCCTGGATAGCGCCCACAATGACTTCCTTGCCAGCCTGGCAAGGCGTCACCGCCTTCCCACAGTGGTGACAGGTTTGGTCCATTACGCCACAGCTGTGGAAGCGCAGATGGCGCAGGCGATGGCTGCGGTGCGGGCCCGAAGCAGTATGGATGTCTTGTCCTCCTGGTTACCAGCCTCGCCTGCGGGGTATCTTCGCTCTGGTTCCCAGCAACTCGCTCGCTTGCCGCGCTTTGGCGATGCCATCGCGCGGAGTGCCGAGATTGCTCGAGAGCTTAGTTTTTCGCTCAAAAAAATCTCCCCTGGTTTGCCCACCTCGGTGTGCCCGGAAGGGCACACACCGATGAGCTACTTACGCGAGCTCATCAACGAAGCAGTACCCAAGCGTTACCCCCGGGCATCACAGCTGGTGTGGGAGAGAATCGAGAAAGAACTTGCGCTCATTGAGCGCAAAGACTTTGCTGGGTATTTCTTAATCGTCCACGACATTGTGCGTTTTGCGAGGGCCCGGGGCATCCTGTGTCAGGGGCGGGGTTCTGCCGCGAATTCCGCTGTGTGTTTCTTGTTGGACATCACCGCGGTGGATTCGATTTATTACCACCTTCCTTTTGAGCGTTTTCTGTCCGCTCTCCGTGATGAAGAACCCGATATCGATGTCGATTTTGAATCCCGCAGGCGGGAAGAAGTTATCCAATACGTCTACCAGCGCTATGGCAGGCTCCAAGCGGCTCAGGTGGCCACCGTTATTGAGTACAAAGCTAAAAGTGCTGTGCGGGATATGGCTAGAGCGCTCGGTTATAGTCCCGGGCAACAGGACTCCTTTTCTCGCCAGGTGGAGAGATCGAGGTCTTTGGCAGAAAACACCGACCACACCATCCCCGAGAGTGTCACCGAGCTAGCCCAGCGCGCACTGAAAGCTCCCAGGCACACGGGTATTCACTCCGGGGGAATGGTGTTGACGGATCGCCCAGTTTCCGAAGTGGTGCCCATTGAACGAGCGCGGATGAAAGATCGCACCGTTCTGCAGTGGGATAAAGATGATTGCGAATGGATGGGCTTGGTCAAGTTTGATCTTTTGGGGTTGGGTATTTTAGAAGCCATTCGTGACACGTTTGATATGGCCAGGGAGCATTTGGGCGAAGACTGGGAGCTTGCTACCCTCCCCCGGGACGAAGCAGGTGTCTATGACATGTTGTGTCGGGCGGACTCCATCGGGGTCTTTCAGGTCGAATCTCGCGCCCAGATGGCGCTACTGCCCAGGCTGCAGCCCCGACGTTTTTATGACTTAGCCATTCAAATTGCGATGATTCGACCAGGACCCATTCAAGGCGGTGCCGTTCATCCTTTTGTTCGGCGCAAAGCAGGGCTCGAACCGGTGGAATACCCCCACCCTGCACTCGAAGAGTGTTTATCCAGAACACTCGGGGTTCCCATCTTTCAAGAACAGTTGATGCAAATAGCGATGACGGTGGGTGGGTGCACGGGGGAAGACGCAGACCTGCTGCGCCGGGCTATGGGGTCCAAGCGAGGGTTGGAACGTATTGACTCTTTGCGCGAGACCCTATTTAGGGGCATGGCCGCCAGTGGTTTAGATGATGACACCGCGGAGCGTGTCTACCGAATGATTCAAGCCTTTGCTGCGTTTGGTTTTGCGGAGAGCCATTCTCTGGCCTTCGCCCTGCTGGTCTATGCCAGTGCGTGGCAAAAACTTCATTACCCCGCTCTTTTTCTGGCAGGTTTATTGCGCGCCCAACCGATGGGCTTCTATTCCGCGGCGTCATTGGTTTCCGATGCGGAACGCCACGGTGTGGTGGTTGTGGGCCCTTCGGTTCAATATTCGCTTGTGGAAGCATCCGTGGAACCTGTGGGAACACCCGGTGGTGGGATGGCTACCCCCACCGGGTGGGATTCCTGTCTGGTGTATGAACAAGAAACACCCTCATCCGTGTTTGACTCCGCAGGGCCAGACCCCACCACCACGCATCGGCGTGATGGTGGGCTGGTCACTCGCCTGGGTCTTTCTCGCATCCGTGGGGTCGGGAAAAACACTGCGCAACGGATCGTGAGCGAGCGGGAAGAAAAGGGGCCGTTCGCCGACGCCAGGGACCTTGCGAGGCGAGTGGGACTTTCCACCAGCCAGGTAGAAGCTCTGGCGAGCGCGGGAGCGCTGGCGGACTGTGGTTTGGGAAGGCGTGAAGGGTTGTGGGCGGCAGGACATGTGGCGGCAGAGCACCCGCAGTACCTCCCCCACACCACCACAGCATTGGAATTACCCTATTTTGCGGCGCTGAGTGATCACGAACGAATGGTGGCTGATCGAGTGTCCACCGGTGTTTCTCCTGGTGATCACCCTCTGGCGTATTTGCGCGCTTCCCTTCGCGAGCAGGGTGTCGGCTCCGTTGCCGACATGCTGGTGTTAGAGCCTGGTCGCAGAGTGTGGGTGGCGGGAATGGTGACTCACCGACAACGTCCCGCCACTGCCATGGGGGTCACCTTTCTCAATGTCGAAGACGAGACAGGCTTGGTGAATGTGGTCTGCAGCGTGGGGTTGTGGAAGCGTCACAGGGTCACCCTGCGAGAAAGCTCCGCCTTGATTGTCCGGGGGCTTTTGCAGCGAAGCGCAGAAGGGGTGGTGTCGGTGGTGGCCGATGGCATCGAAGCTTTGGCTCTCGGTGTCCCCGATGGTTCGCGAAATTACCGTTAGCGCAGTGCCCACAGCGCCACAGCGCTGGCGGCGGCAACGTTCAGGGAATCAACACCGTGGTGCATAGGGATAGACACGGTCACATCCGCACTGGCAATGGCCTCCGGGCTCAGTCCCTCCCCTTCGGTGCCCAAGACGATGGCGAGCCGCTCGGGAAGGTTCTTCGCAAACTCCCCGAGTTCCCTGGCGTTGTCCCCGAGCGCCAATGCTGCGATGGTGAAGTCTTCGTGATGGAGGGTGGTGATCAACTCATCCCATGCGCCAGCTCGCGTCCAAGGCACCTGCAACACCGTGCCCATACTCACGCGCACACTACGGCGATAGAAAGGGTCGGCACAGGAGCGAGACACGATGACACCATCAGCGCCAAGACCTGCTACAGAGCGAAAGATGGCACCCACGTTTGTGTGGTCCACAATGTTTTCCAGGACCACGATGCGCCGGGCACCGGTCAACAATTCTTTAACACTGGGTAGTTCTGGGCGGGCCATGCTCGCCAATGTCCCGCGGTGGACATGAAACCCCGTGAGATATTCCAGTAGGGCAGGATCTGCCACGTACACCGGGGTGTGTTCTAGCGATTGAGCGTGGTGTTCCTCGAGCTGCGTGAGCTTATCAACCCACTGGGGGGTGGTGATGATGGATCGCGGTTGGTGCCCGGCGCCAAGTGCGCGCTCCAGCACTTTGAGAGATTCTGCGATGTAGAGGCCCTGTGCTGGTTCGCTGAGGGTGCGAAGGGCCACTTCGGTGAGGTTGGTGTAGTCCTGGAGAGCTTCATGCTCAAGGGAATCGAGCGTGTTCCACTTCATAAAGGCCCTCCCGGGGCGGAAACATGTTCGTAAAATACCGGCGCTAGTCTCAAGGGTACTGGCTGAGCGACAAGGGGGTGCCGGATGTCTCTTCTCTCTCTTGACCCTGCCCTCGATGCAGGAATCGACGACGCTGTTGCCATTCTCCGCGGTCGCTCTGTTGCCGTGCTAACCGGCGCGGGGGTCTCCACGGATTCCGGTATTCCTGACTACCGCGGTGAAGGCGCTCCGAAGGGACACCCCATGTCCTATCAGGAATTCTTGGGCTCTCACGCTCATCGCCAGCGCTATTGGTTGGGATCCCACCTGGGTTGGTCACGATTTGCTCAGGCAAAACCCAACGCCGGGCATGATGCGATTGCCCGGGGTGAAGCGCACGGCGTGTTCGGTGGCGTGGTCACCCAAAACGTCGATGCCCTTCACCACAAAGCCGGTTCTGCAAAAGTGGTGGATCTTCACGGACGCTTGGATCGAGTGCGTTGTATTCACTGCAGCCAGGCCTATTCGCGGGCTGCTGTCGCCGACATGCTGGAGACCGCAAACCCTTGGGTGGCGGGACTGCAGGTTTCTGGCGAAACCCGACCCGATGGTGACGTAGCGGTGACCCACACTGCTGACTTCATCGTTCCGCCCTGCCCCAACTGTGGCGGGATTGTGAAGCCGGAAGTGGTGTTCTTTGGTGAATTTGTCCCCTCTGCAGTTTTTGAGCAGGCGGCCGCGTTAGTGAATCGCTCCGAAGCCTTAGTGGTGGCGGGGTCATCCCTGGCGGTGAACACCGGGATGCGTTTGGTCTCCCTTGCCCATAGGCGCAAAAAACCCATTGTGGTGATCAATAGAGGTGTTACCAAGGCTGACAAAGTCGCTTCGGTTAGGATTGAAGCTGGTGCTTCACAAACGCTGGAAGAACTCGTTCGGCGTTTAAGTTTCTAGTCTTCTTTTCATCCAGGGCCCGAGGGCCGAGGGAGTGTTATGACCCGGTTTTTTTTGGTGCGTCACGGAGAAACGGAATGGAATCGCGTCCGTCGGATCCAAGGTGTGTCTGACATCCCTCTGAACGTCACGGGGCGCTCGCAGGCGGCAGCACTGGGAGACATCCTCTCCCAGCACCGCTTTGATTTGTTGGTCTCGTCCCCCCTGTCCAGGGCTATGGAAACGGCTACGATCATTGCCCGGCGCCTCCATATGCCCGCTCCCCTCCCCATTCCAGATCTCATTGAGCGCAACTATGGCGAAGCAGAAGGTCAAAACGGGCACGATTTAGACCTTCGGTACCCACCAGGAACCGAGATTCCAGGGCGGGAGCCCAAAGAGGACGTCGCCAAGCGGGTTGTGCGCACCATGGCAGATCTTGCCATCAGGCACCCCGAGGCCGATATCCTCGCCGTGTGCCACGGCGCGGTGATTCGCTCCGTTGTTGACTACGCAGCGCCCGGGCTCCACAAGGAACCGATTTCGAACTGCTCGGTGCATTCCTTCTCGCACGTTGCGGGAACACTGGAACTTGTGGCCTTTGATGACCCGATGGAAATCGCTTCACATACCCTCGCTGATGAAGAATTTATCGACCAGAACCCTGCAGAAGCACGGGAAGCGCTCCGCCAGAGCTAGGCAAAACACTATTTACGGCTCGGGACCACCAGCCACTAAGCTCGGGTATTCAGGGTGGGCATATCGATACGAAACGAAAAGGTACTGGGATGAGGACCTTGCGAGTATCAATAATCGCCGCCATGAGCGCCTGCGCACTCGTTGCGTGTGCCACAGAGGAATCAACTGTCGTCATTGACGATCCATTAGTAGTGGAAGTGTTCGCCGCTGCGGATGTTGATGCTTCGGTGGCCCTTGCAATTGAGGATTCTCTTGAGTTGGCAACAGAGGCTTGGGGTCTCTATTGGCCCACCGAGTATTGGGTATTGGGTCTCGATCCTGATGCAGGCGTGGCTCTGGTTGCAGAGTTTTGCGAACGCCGCGATTCCCGTGGCGAATGGGATTACGACGACTGCATGCAGCGCGAAGCTGGTGATGAGCAACACTCCATGATTGAGTACCAGCAGCTTGGCGCACAGGCGGTGGCAGAGGGTTCAAACTTTGGCACTGCGGGTCGCAATGGCACCGTGGAATGGGGCATTCACCGTTTTGCAACGATGTTGCCCTGGGGTTTAGCCGGGATGATGGGCACGCCTGGTGCTGAAGACGTAAAAACTGTGTTCCATGAGTACTGGCATGCGGTGCAGCACTCCTTCATTGCGGCTGTGGATAGAGATTCGCGGGACGAGGTTATGGGTCCGGTGTGGTTTATCGAAGGTTCGGCAGAATTCATGGCTCAATACGCCACCGCGCAACTGATCGAGCAAGGCACCATGCCGGAGGTGCCAGCAGGTGATTACCCCTTCACGTATGAAGACCAAATGCGCAACAAACTGTTCGATATCGAGGGAGAGCTCTCCGGCGCCTGTGCTGGTCGAACAGTGACATCAATCGTGGACTACTCGGACGAATGCTCAGGCTTGGGTTACGGGCTTGGGGCTTGGGGCATGGCATACCTCGTTTCACAAACCTCCCCTGAAGTCTTACTCAACGACTTCCACCCTGTCGTTGAGTCGCTAGGTTTTGAGGAAGCTTTCACGCAGGCCTTCGGGCAGACTATTGAAGAATTCGATTCTGAATTTATGGAATTCTTCGCCAGCAGCTCTGAGAGTGAAAAACTCGCGATTCTCCCCACCCCCTAGCGAAAAACCTGGGTCATTCGTGTGTGTCCCCACCTTGGGGCCTTTTAGGCCCGGCCGCGAGCGAGAATCAACACCGTCTGACAAGCGGTAGGGCGGCACATAAGATTAATGTATCCGTTCTTCTTGCAGGAGCTCCATGGACTTTGCACCCCCCTACGCCCGGCGCGGGTTAGAGCACGACCCCCAGTGGTATCGGAGGGCGGTGTTCTATGAAGTGATGGTGCGATCATTCGCTGACACGAATTCGGATGGCATCGGTGATATCCCCGGCCTCATCAGCAAGCTGGATTACCTCGAATGGTTAGGCGTTGATGCGCTCTGGCTTCCGCCGTTTTATTCCTCCCCCCTGCGCGATGGTGGTTACGACGTCGCCAATTTCATGACCGTTCTTCCCGAGTTCGGCACCATTGATGATTTCCAAGAGTTGGTATCCCAGGCACACGCGAGAAATATGCGCATCGTGATGGATTTACCCCTCAATCACACCTCGGACCAACACCACTGGTTCCAGGAATCCCGGACCAACCCGTCGGGACCTTATGGCGACTATTACGTGTGGTCCGACACCGATGAGATCCGTCAGCACATTCGAATCATTTTTTCCGACACGGAAGACTCCAACTGGGCTTTTGACTCTGAACGTCGCCAGTTCTACTTTCACCGCTTCTTTTCCCACCAGCCGGACTTGAACTATCACAACCCAGCGGTTCACTCCGAAATGCACGACATCGCCCGTTTCTGGTTGGGGATGGGCGTCGATGGCTTCCGCCTCGACGCCATCCCCTACCTGTATGAATCGGACGAGGGCACGGGCGAGAGCGAACCTGAGACGCACGAGTTTTTGCGCACGTTCCGATCTTTCCTGGACACCGAATTTCCAGGGCGGGTTCTGATTGCTGAAGCTAACCAGTGGCCCAGCGAAACGGCTGAGTATTTGGGCACCGAGGAAACCCCCGAATGTCACATGGCATTCGATTTCCCGATCATGCCAAGAATTTTTTACGCCCTCCGCTCCCAGCAAGCCGAGCCTTTGCAGATGGTGCTCGCGGAAACGGTGGATATTCCGCCCGGGACAGCCTGGGGAGTGTTTTTGCGAAACCACGATGAACTCACCTTAGAGATGGTGTCGGAAGAAGAGCGCCAGGCGTTATACGGCTGGTATGCCTATGACCCGCGAATGCGGGTGAATGTGGGGATTCGTCGCCGCCTCGCTCCCCTGCTCGACAATTCGCGCCAGGAGCTTCAGCTGGCCCACGCCCTGTTGCTGTCCCTGCCGGGTTCACCCTTTCTCTACTATGGCGACGAAATTGGGATGGGTGACAACATTTGGCTGGAGGATCGGGATAGTTCTCGCACTCCGATGCAGTGGTCCCCGGATCGAAACGCTGGATTCTCCGATGCTGACCCAGGAAAGCTGTATTTGCCAGTCGTGCAGTCGCTCGCCTTTCACTACAGCTCCTCCAACGTGGAAACCCAACTGGCTCAGGGGACATCCCTTCTTCACTGGGTGCGCAACCTCATCCACCTGCGAAAAGAACACCCCGTCTTTGGAGTGGGGCCACTCACGGTTGTCTCCTCCGACAACCCTTCCGTGGTGGCGTTCGTTCGGGACATGCCAGTAGAGGAGTGCAAACCGGGAGAATCTCCGGAGACACTGTTGTGTGTGTACTCTTTTGCCCACCAACCGCTTTCGGTGACCCTCAGCCTGCCGGAGTCTTTCCGCGCGAACCGCGTGACCGAAATTACCGCTGGCGGGAGGTTCCCGTCCCCCAACGAACAGGGCCAACTCGTCCTCACTCTGCCGCCCCAGAGCTTCTATTGGCTCTCGCTCGCAGGAATTAAAGCGTCAGTGGCGTGACCTAGGCTGGGAGCATGGCCCACTGGAGCGACACCCTGGCGGTTTTTGACACGGAAACGACGGGGCTTGACACCCGTGGTTCCCGCATTGTGACCGCCTACGTAGGTCTCATTGATGCATCGGGTCAGGTGACGGAGTGCGCCGAGTGGCTGACTAATCCCGGTGTCATGATTCCCGAAGCCGCCACAGCTGTTCACGGGGTGACGAACGAGCGTGCCCGGGCAGAGGGTCGTGAACCCTCTACGGTTGTCGCAGAAATCGGAGCCACCCTCGCTGAGTACTTCACCCGTGGGATCCCCGTCGTCGCGTACAACGCGTCCTATGACTTCTCAATTCTCCACCACGAGATGTTGCGCTATGGCCTTGAGCCTTTCGCCGATCCAGGGCCAATTGTCGACCCCCTGGTCATTGATCGAGCAGTCGATCGTTACCGCAAGGGAAAGCGCACTTTGCAAATGGCCACCGCGCATTACGAGGTAGCTTTTGATGGCGCCCACACGGCGGACGCGGATGCTGTGGCAGCCGGCCGTGTTGCCCAAGCCATGATTCGTGCCCACCAGAGTGATCTCCCCGAAACTGCGGAGGAACTTCACACCCAACAAATCCAGTGGTCCAGAGAATGGGCAGAAAACTTTCAAGCTTTTCGACGCGGACGCGGCGATGCGGGCTTCACCGCAAGCGGTGAGTGGCCCATTCGATTGTAGTTACTGACCGAAGCCCTTGAAGCGCTGGTTGAACTTCTCCACGCGACCAGCGGAGTCGAGGATACGCTGCTTGCCGGTGTAAAAAGGGTGTGAGGCGGAAGAAATTTCCACATCAATCACGGGGTAGGTATTGCCGTCTTCCCACTCCATGGTCTTCTCACTCTTCGCGGTGGAGCGGGTCAGAAAGGTTTCCCCGGAGGTAAGGTCGCGGAAAACAATCGTGTTGTAGTCGGGGTGAATATCTGTCTTCATAGCAAAATCCTTTATCGAACCGATACCAGGTCATCAGAAAACTGGCGAAGCTCCGACTTTACCAGGAAAATCACAAAGCTGTGGCCTGAAAACGTCCATTGTTGTGTGTGACGGAAAGGGGTCGGCTGAAGGCGTCTGAAAGCACGGCACCTGTGAGCGTCTCTTCCAACAATCCCTTGGCGACGATTCTGCCATCGGCAATTACAAGAAGGTGCGTGAATCCGCTGGGAATTTCTTCCACGTGGTGAGTCACCATCACCATCGCTGGTGAGGTGGGCTCACCCGCAAAGTGATCGAGCATCTCGATGACGTCCTCTCTGGCGCCCACGTCGAGACTGCCTGCGGGTTCATCCAGCAGCAACATCTCGGGGTCCGTCATGACAGCCCTGGCAATTTGGACGCGTTTACGTTCACCATCAGAGAGCGTGCGCATCGTGGATTCGGCCAGATTCTCCAGGTTCCATTCGGCGAGCACGCGCTGCGCGCGCCTAATGTCGATGGATTCGTAGTCTTCCTTCCACCGACCGGTGACGCCATAAGCGGCGGTGAGGATGGTGTCGAGAACTGTTTCGTTATAGGGAATCCGGTTGGCCATGTCACTCGAGGCAAATCCCACCCGCGGACGCAGGTCAAAAACATCTGTTTTTCCTAGCGTTTCTCCCAAAACAACGACTGTTCCCGAGCTGGGGTGAGAAAACGATGCCAGAAGGGCCAAAAGGGTGGTTTTTCCTGCGCCGTTAGGGCCAACAATGACCCAGCGCTCGCTTGAATCAATGTCCCAGGAGATGTCTGAGAGGATGCGCGACCCCTCTTTGGTGACGCTGACGGCGTCGAAGGAAGCAACAAGGGACATGGTTCCCCCAGACTACTCCACCGATAGGGGGCGTAAATGGGCTATCCACTACGCTTGGAGGGTGTCGTCGCCCAAAGCGTTTGGAATTGTCCTCGCAGGAGGCGAGGGCAAGCGACTGATGCCCCTCACCGCAGATCGCGCCAAGCCCGCCGTTCCCTTTGCCGGTCATTACCGCCTGGTGGATTTCGCGATTTCGAACCTGATCAACTCAAGCCTGCGTCAAGTAGTGGTGCTCACTCAGTACAAGTCCCATTCGCTCGACCGTCACGTGTCTCAAATGTGGCGTTTGAGCGGGATGCTCAACGCCTACGTCGCCTCGGTTCCTGCCCAACAAAGGCTCGGAAAACGCTGGTTTGCCGGCTCTGCGGATGCCATCTTCCAAAGCTTGAACCTTATCGGTGATGAGAAGCCCGATCTGGTCGTCGTGGTGGGTGCGGACCACGTCTATCGGATGGACTTTCAGCAGATGATCGAGGCGCACCTCGCCAGCGGCGCAGGAGTAACAGTGGCGGGCATCCGTCAGCCCCGGGAAATGTCGGACCAGTTCGGCGTCATCACGACCGGCTCCCAGCACCCAGACAAAATCACCGCTTTTACCGAAAAACCGAAGAACCCCGAGGGCCTGCCCGACTCTCCCGACGAAGTGTTGGCGTCAATGGGAAACTACGTTTTCACCACCAAAGCGCTGGTGGATGCTGTCCGCGCCGACGCCAAAGATGTGGAATCTGATCATGACATGGGTGGGGACATCATCCCCGCGTTCGTGGAGCGTGGGGACGCGTATGTGTATGACTTGAATCGAAACAAAATTCCTGGTGCGCGCGAGAACGACCGCTTTTATTGGCGGGATGTCGGGACAATCGATGCCTTTTTTGATGCCCACCAGGACCTTATTTCCATCGACCCGGCGTTCAACCTGTTCAATGCTGATTGGCCAATCTATTCCCAGCAGTGGAATTCGCCACCGGCCAAGTTCGTGCAAGACCAGAATGGCAACCCCGGTTCGTTATCTGAGTCCACGGTGTCGCTGGGGTGTTACGTCGTCGGGGCAAAGGTTTCCCGAAGCGTGTTGGGCCCCTGGGTCAAAATCGATTCTGGAGCGGTGGTCGAGGACTCCATTCTCTTCGAGAGGGTAGTGGTGGGTGCGGGCGCCCATATCCACCGCGCCATTCTCGACAAAGATGTCGTGCTGGAACCAGGTGCGAAGGTCGGGATTGACCAGGGAGCAGATAAAGCCCGTGGCTTCACTCGCTCGGAAGGTGGCGTCACGGTTGTGGAGAAGGGAACGGTAGTGACCGCATGAGCGCCGGGAGGATGCTTGTGGTTCTCGACGTCGACTCAACACTCACCCAGAATGAAGGTATCGATCTTCTCGCCGAGAGTGTGTCCCCCGCAGTTGCTGAGCGGGTGGCAGTTATTACAGCGCACGCGATGGCAGGAGAGCTCGATTTTGCAGAGTCACTGTCCCAGCGTGTGAAGGAACTCGCAGGGGTCACCCAGCATCAGCTGGCGAGCGCTTCGGCACGTGTTCGACTGAGCGTGGGAGCGCATACTCTTGTTGATTCCCTGCACCATGCTGGCCACTTGGTGGCAGCGGTTTCCGGTGGATTCCACGAAATGTTGGATCCCCTCGCCCTGGACCTGGGTCTTGATTTCCACCGGGCGAACAGATTCATTACCAAGGGCTCCGTCCTCACCGGCGACGTCGAACGCCCCATTGTGGATGCCGCCGCGAAGGAGGCAAGCCTGAGAGGCTGGGCCGCTCTTAACGGCATCGATATGGCCGACACGGTTGCTGTAGGAGATGGCAGTAACGACATCGACATGCTTCGCGCCGCCGGTATCGGAATCGCCTATATGGCTAAGCCTGTGCTCAAAGAGGCAGCAGACCGGGTGATCGACACCCCGGACTTGGCGCTCGTGCTCGATGAACTCGGCATTCTCAGGATTTAGTGGCCCATTCCCAGTCCCCCATCGACAGGGATCACAGCGCCGGAGATATAGCTGGCATCGTTACTAGCTAGCCACACCACAGCGCTGGCTACCTCATCGGGGGTGGCAAAACGTGCTGCGGGAATAGAGGCAAGATACGCCTGTTGTTGTTCCTCGGGGAGAGCTTTGGTCATGTCGGTGTCTATGAATCCCGGTGCCACCACATTAGCGGTCACGCCACGGGAACCGAGCTCACGGGTTAAGGACCTGGCAAAGCCGACCAACCCTGCTTTGGCTGCCGCGTAATTCACCTGTCCGGGGGAACCATAGAGTCCTACCACGCTGGAAATAAGGATCACTCTGCCGAATTTCTGCTTCATCATGGACTTGATTGAGCGCTTCACCACGCGAAAAACTCCGGTGAGATTCGTATTAATAACCTCCTCGAAGTCTTGATCGCTCATTCGCAGCAAAAGAGTGTCTTTCGTGATTCCGGCGTTGGCGACAACCACCTCGAGTGGTCCAAGCTCAGCCTCCACCTGAGAGATGGCAGAATCCAGCGACGCGCCATCAGTCACGTCTGCGGTCACCGTGAGGGCGCCCTTGGGGCCTTGACCGCTGCGAGCGGTCACCGCGACGCGGTGGCCCTCTTTCACAAATCTTTCCGCGATGGCGTAGCCAATGCCGCGATTTCCTCCGGTAATTAAGACGGTGCGGGGTGTGTGCATGGTGCCAAGCTTATTAGCAGGTGTTTGTTCTAGCATGGGGCAATGGACCAACTTCAGTCGGCGACCTCGTTGGGCGAAGCGCCAGAAGCCGAGCGTCGGTCACGGATGCTGAAATACTCGCTCGCAATGGGAGTGCGTTTGGTGTGTATCGGGGCGTGTTTCTTCACCCCCGGCTGGTGGTTGCTCGCGCCTGCACTGGGTGCAGTTCTCTTGCCATATTTTGCGGTGGTGCTCGCGAACTCTGTTGCCCCTTCCAAGGGGCGAGGCCCGCTGCGCCCAGGAACCATTAGCGTCACCGCACTTCGGTGATTATCCCAGGGGCACCTACCGAGGGACTTCGATGTTCCAGGACATCTTGTGGCGAAACGCCCGGATGGGAAATCCGGTGGAGAAACCCCAAAATTCATCCGGTGGACCGGACGAAGGTTTGGCTGTCCTGCGAAGCACATAAGGAATACTTTGTCGGGTATCTCGACCAACGCAGTTTCCCGGTCAGTGCAGTGGCTCTCCCAAGCGAGCAGTGACGTGTTTCGCCAGTTGTTTAGCTCCAGGTGGTTGGGCTATCTCTCCCTGACGGTTGTGTTTGCGATCGTCGCGACACTATTCGGCCTGTGGCAGTGGGACCGCCGAGGCCAGGCAGTGGCCGCCATGGATCGCGTGGAAAACAACTGGGACGCCAGCTCCCTCAGTTTGGAGGACTTTCTAGAGACCAATCCCCTGCCTTCGGTGGAGGACGAATGGACCCCCCTGGTACTAGAGGGTCGATACGAAAGGAAAGACCAGCTCCTCGTGCGAACCAGACCCCGTGCCGGTCTGGTCGGGTTTGAAGTTCTTGTTCCGTTCGTCTCCGGCGAAAAAGCTGTCTTGGTCTCCAGGGGCTGGGTGCCCACTGGTGAAGCATCCGACTACCCCGATGCGATTCCGGAAGTCCCTCAAGGAGACGTCACCCTCGTAGCACGAGTCAAAATGTGGGAGCCACAGCTTCGGGGCCGCGGCGCACCAGAGGGTCAGGTCGCCACCATCAACGTGGTGGACGTCGTTGCCCAAACCACGACCGCGCTCACCCAGGAGTTCTATCTCATCGCGGCAACCGAAGAACCCGCGCCAGCTTCTCTTCCGCTGCGCACCCTTCGCCCCGTTTTGGATGAAGGCCCCCACTTGAGTTACACCTTCCAGTGGTATCTCTTCGCCGTCATGGCCTTCGTAGGCTTTGGCTGGATGTTCCGACAGGAATGGCGCGTTTCTCGCGGTATTGAGGCCCCCTCTGCCCCACAGTCCTCTGACGCTGAAGAAGAAGATGCTTTGCTGGAGCAGTCCGCGCGTTAGGCGAGAGAGACCAGGTCGGCGTATTCGTCGCTCCAGTGGTCTTCCACCCCATCGGGCATGATGAGCACCCGTTCGGGGTTTAGAGCGAGAACCGCTCCGTCATCGTGGCTGACTAACACGACAGAACCCGAGTAGTGCGCGAGGGCGTCGAGGATCTCTTCGCGGCTGGCAGGGTCGAGGTTGTTGGTGGGCTCATCAAGCAGCAACACGTTTGCCTTCGACACCACGAGGGTCGCGAGCGAAAGCCTGGTTTTCTCGCCGCCGGAGAGAACACCGGCAGGCTTCAACACGTCATCCCCGGTAAAAAGAAAAGAACCCAGCACCGAGCGCGCTTCGCGCTCGCCGATGTCAGGGGAAGAGGCGAGCATGTTTTCCAAAACTGTCCGGTCCACGTCCAAAGTTTCGTGTTCCTGGGCGTAGTAGCCGATGCGCAAACCGTGACCAGCTTCGATCACTCCGGTGTCTGGTGCATCAACGCCGGCGAGGATCCTTAACAGTGTTGTTTTACCCGCTCCGTTGAGACCAACGATGACAACTTTTGAACCTCGGTCGATGGCGAGGTCAACAGCGGTGAAGATTTCGAGCGACCCGTAGCTCTTGGAAAGATTGTGCCCAAACAGAGGCGTCTTCCCGCAGGCCGCCGGATCGGGGAATCGCAGTTTGGCGACACGTTCCGTGCCGCGGACATCATCCAGCCCGGCGAGCATACGTTCCGCCCGGGCCACCATTTGGTGGGCGGAGGCGGCTTTACTAGCCTTGGCGCCAAACTTTGCGGCCTGGAGCTGCAAGGCAGTTGCCTTCTTCTCGGTGATGCTGCGTTCCTTACGACGGCGCTCTTCGTCAGCTTCCCGCTGGCGGAGGTAGTGCTTCCAGGACATGTTGTAAATGTCGATGGTGGAACGCATGGCATCCAAATAGAAAACGCGGTTAACAGTTTCTTCCACCAGGCCGACATCGTGGGAAATCACGATGACTCCACCGGGATAGCCCTGAAGGAAGTTGCGCAACCAGACCACAGAATCTGCATCCAGGTGGTTGGTGGGCTCGTCCAGCACCATCAACGGGGCGTTCTGGAACAAAATACGGGCGAGTTCGATGCGCCGCCGTTGTCCACCAGAAAGCGTGCCAAGCTCCTGGTCCAAGGTGGTGTGGGGCAAGTTCAAGTGCGAAGCAATCGTGGCAGCCTCTGCCTCCGCCTGATAACCGCCGGCTGCCAAGAACTGATCGTTGAGGCGTCCATACTTTTTCATCGCAGCGGCAGAGACTGTTTCGTCACCACTTGCCATATCGGTCGTTGCTTTCGACATCCCCTCGATGAGGTGGCCGAGCCCTCTGGCATCCAAGATCCTCGTCCTCGCGGACTCGTGGGGGTTAGCGGCCCGCGGGTCCTGGGGCAAGTAACCGACTTCACCCGTGACCTTCGCGTATCCTTCGGTCGCGGCGAAGTCCCCTGCGATCACCTTGGTTAGCGTTGTCTTTCCTGCTCCGTTGCGGCCCACCAGGCCCACTTTGTCACCAGTGTCAACACGAAAGGACACGCCGTCGAGGAGCACGCGCGCGCCAATACGTATTTGAAGGTCTTTAACCTCAAGCATGCAAAACCACCAGGTCAGGCAAGAAGATCGCCTGCGTTGTTAGATAGAGAATCCGAGAGCTCTCATCATGTCACGACCATCGGCAGTAATGCGCTCTTGACCCCAGGGGGGCATCCATACCCAATTGATGCGAAAACGCTCCACAATTCCATCGAGATTGTTGGTGATCTCTTCTTCGATGACATCGGTCAACGGGCAGCCGGCAGAGGTCAACGTCATGCTCACAATCAGAGCGTCTTCTTCGTCGTCCCAGGAGAGGTCATAAATCAGACCCAAGTCAACGATGTTGACCCCCAGCTCAGGGTCAATGACATCCTTCAAGCCCTCTTCGACCCGGTCGAACTTCTCTGCAGTCAGCGCAACGGTGGCCATGGCTAGCCTGTCGCCATCTTCGTATTCGGCGCGTAGCGGTCATACCCTTCGTCCTCGAGCTTCTCTGCGAGCTCAGGACCTCCCGATTCAGCAATCTGACCATCAACCATGACGTGGACAAAATCGGGCTTGATGTATTTCAAAATCCGGGTGTAGTGGGTGATCAACAAGACGCCCAACCCGGTGTTGGCTTTGGCCCGGTTGACACCCTTGCCTACGATCTTCAGCGCATCCACGTCCAAACCGGAATCCGTCTCGTCCAAGACGGCAAACTTAGGCTTCAACAGCTCGAGTTGCATGATTTCATGGCGCTTCTTCTCGCCACCAGAGAATCCTTCATTCACGTTGCGCTGGGCAAACCCTGGTTCCATGCTGAGGTCTTCCATCGCGCTTTTGAGCTGCTTGACCCATTCCCGCAAGGCAGGAGCACTTCCATCGATGGCGGTCTTCGCGGTGCGGAGGAAGTTTGTGACGGTGACTCCTGGAATCTCGACGGGGTACTGCATCGCCAAGAAAAGCCCGGCACGGGCGCGTTCGTCCGGTGCCATGGCCAAAACGTCGACGCCATCAAGAGTGATGCTGCCTTTTGTGACCGAGTATCGAGGGTGGCCGGCAATCGTGTAGGCAAGAGTGGACTTTCCCGACCCGTTGGGTCCCATGATCGCGTGGGTTGAGTCCTGGTCAAGGCTCAGTGTTACACCTTTCAAGATCTCAATTGCCCCGCCCTCTGTTTCGATGGAAACGTGAAGGTCTTTGATGTCCAATGTGCTCATGATGCTGCGCTTTCTGGGCTCTGGGGGGTGGGATCGACATACACGTCGCCGTCGGTGACGGTAACGCGGTAAACGGGCACCGGCTCAAAGGCCGGAAAGTTGAGGGGTTTGCCGGTGTCAAGATTGAACTTTGAACCGTGGGCCCAGCATTCCAGGGTGTTGTCTTCCACAAAACCCTCCGCGAGAGAAATCTCGCCATGGCTGCAGGTGTCGCCGATGGCATGAAGGTCTCCTGCAGAGTCCTTCACCAACGCGATCGGCACCCCGTCGATGGTCACTTTTACTGCGGTGGAGACGCTGACGTCATTCACTGCGCATACCTTCACCGCACTCATGTGGCTTTCTCCGTCTGCGTTAGCTTTTCTTGCATCACGATGGTGAGCTCTCCGGAAAGTTCCGTGTCGTCAATCTTCTGGATGATTTCGATAAGGAACCCCAGAACGACGAGACGTCGGGCTTCGAGCTCCTCAATCCCCCGTGACTGAAGATAGAAAAGTTGTTCGTCATCGAAGCGACCGGTCGCGCTTGCGTGGCCAGCTCCCTTGATATCACCGGTCTTAATTTCAAGGTTGGGGATGGAGTCCGCTCTGGTCCCTTCACTCAGGACGAGGTTACGATTTTGTTCATACGAATCGGTGCCGACCGCATCAGGTCCGATCAAGACATCGCCCACCCAGACGGTTCGTGCGCCCTTGCCGTGGAGCGCGCCCTTGTAATTGACGCGAGACACGGTCTGCGCCCCCACATGATTGACATACACACGGTGTTCTTGATGTTGCGTGGCATCGGCAAAGTAGCCGCCAAAAAGGTGCGCTTCGGAGCGTTCTCCGACCAAATGGACGCTGGGATTGAGGATCACAACATCACCACCTACATCGACGACGATATGGGTGAAGGACGCGTCCTTAGCTATCTGGGCGAAATGGCTCGCATACTGGATTGTGCCCCTATCCCACTGGCCCACAAAGACTGCTTGGAGGCTCGAGCCTTCACCCACATCAAACTCAACCGTTTCTGCAAGAGTCGCCGGCCCTTTGGATACCATTACCAGGGTGGCCTTAGCCCCCGGCTTGACGGTCACGATGGTGTGACCAGACTTGGCCTCATCCCCAAGATTGTCCCGCACGATCCGCAGGGGCTCCGGATGCTCACCCTCGATAGTGACCAGCAAAACTTCTTGGTTCTGCTCCCACGCATTGGCAGTCAAACGGTCTTCGGGAAGCCCTGCGACACCACGTTTCACCAGCGTCGTGGAATTCCACTCCACGCTGAAGCCGGTGGATTGGGTGGATTCAACGGGATAGCGACGGCCGTCCAAGGCCCCGTCAATTAAGGGACGAAGCTTCTCCACCGGACTCAGTTTCCACTGTGCCTCTCTACCGGTGACGGCAGGGAAAAGCGCGACCTGATCGGAGCTGAAGAATTCGGACCGACTTTGGACAGGAATCACGCTTGGCGCGACCGTATCCGCGTCCGCCGTGGTGGTGACGGGAGAGGGTGTGCTCATTTAGCCGACAGACCCTTCCATGTTCATTTCAATCAGCTTGTTGAGTTCAAGGGCGTATTCCATCGGAAGCTCTCTGGCAATCGGCTCGATGAAGCCGCGGACAATCATCGCCATGGCTTCATCTTCGGGCATGCCCCTGCTCTGAAGGTAGAAAAGCTGTTCTTCGCTGACCCTGGACACGGTCGCTTCGTGCCCAAGCTGAACATCGTCTACGCGAATGTCGATGGCCGGATAGGTGTCGCTTCGCGAAATGGTATCCACTAGAAGGGCATCGCACCGGACGGTGTTAGCGGAGTGGTGGGCATTTTCATCCATCCGCACCTCACCGCGGTATCCGGCTCGTCCCCCGCCACGGGCGATGGACTTGGACACGATCGAAGAGGTCGTATAGGGGGCCATGTGAACCATTTTTGCTCCGGCGTCTTGGTGTTGACCGGGGCCGGCGAAAGCAACCGAGAGGGTTTCGCCTTTCGCTCGCTCGCCTACCAGGAAGACGGAGGGGTACTTCATCGTGACTTTGGAACCCAGGTTTCCATCAATCCACTCCATGGTGGCACCTTCGTGAGCGATAGCACGCTTGGTGACCAGGTTGTAGACGTTGGTGGACCAGTTCTGAATCGTGGTGTATCGAACACGGGCGTTCTTCTTGACGATGATTTCCACGACAGCCGAGTGCAGCGAGTCGCTGGAATAGATCGGAGCGGTGCAACCCTCGATGTAGTGAACGTAACTGCCCTCGTCAGCGATAATCAGGGTTCGCTCAAATTGACCCATGTTTTCCGTGTTAATCCTGAAATACGCCTGCAGGGGTATTTCTACGTGGACTCCCGGTGGGACGTAGACGAACGAGCCCCCAGACCACACAGCCGCGTTCAAAGCGGAGAACTTGTTATCCCCTGCCGGGATTACGGTGCCAAAGTACTCTTTGAAGAACTCGGGGTGCTCCCTCAGTGCAGTGTCCGTGTCGAGGAACAACACGCCCTGTTCCTCCAGATCTTCTCGAATCTGGTGGTACACCACTTCGGATTCGTACTGGGCGGCCACACCAGCGACCAGGCGCGAACGTTCCGCTTCGGGGATTCCCAGGCGTTCGTAGGTGTTACGGATGTCCTCGGGGAGGTCTTCCCACGTTTGGGCCTGACGCTCAGTGGAGCGGACAAAATACTTGATGTTATCGAAGTGAATGCCCGAGAGATCGGCGCCAAATTGTGGCATGGGCTTCTTGTAGAAAAGGGCGAGTGCCTTCAGGCGAAGCTTCAGCATCCATTCGGGTTCATTCTTGAGCGCAGAGATTTCGCGCACCACCTGCTCGGAGAGCCCGCGCTTAGCGATAGCACCCGCGTTGTCCGTGTCGTGCCAGCCAAATTCGTATTGCCCAAGACCCTCAAGGTCGGGCCGGTCGAGGAGTACATCAGACATGGTTGCTCTTTCTGGTGCGGGGCTTATGGGAAAAACTTCCAGGATTCTCCAGCACTTGCCTTCTAGACTCTCAGAAACGAGCTGAATAAGCCGTGTGAAGGACCTCTGGAGCGTGGATTACCTCAGTCTAGAGCGTTCGGGCCCCTTTGTCAGAGGATTTTTTCATGAAAACACTGTGGAGCATGCTCCCCGCGGCCGTTGATGTGCGCGTGAAGGTTTTCGCCTGGGCATCACTGGTCAGCCAAATACTCATTATCGGCACCGGCGGAGCGGTGCGGCTGACCGGTTCGGGGTTGGGTTGCCCGACCTGGCCGCGGTGCACCGAAGACTCTTTTGTTACCACCCCTGAGATGGGCTTTCACGGCATCATTGAGTTTGGAAACCGGCTGCTGACTTTTATCTTGGCCATCATCGCCGTTGGCCTGTTTGTCCTGGTGTTGCGGCTGCGGAAAGAGCGTCCCGAGTTGTTTAGGCTCTCCATCGTGTTGGGGTTGGGAATCCCAGGTCAGGCCGTGATTGGGGGCATTACGGTTCTCACGAACCTTAACCCCTGGATTGTCGGTCTGCACTATGTGTTATCGCTCGTTTTGGTCGCACTCGCTGCCGTATTGCTCTATCGGGTAAGGACAGGCCGCAAGGTCGGGAGCTGGGCGGCCCGCTCCCCCGTTCGCGTGCTGGGGCTTGGGCTCGTGAGTACTCTCGGTGTTTCTCTGGCGGTCGGGGTCATCACCACCGGTTCAGGACCGCATTCTGGTGACGGCGGCAGCGCCAGAAACGGTCTTGATTCGTGGCTTCTTCAACACTTTCATGCCTGGCCCTCCTATGTCGTCCTGGGTCTGCTGGTCACCCTTGCCGTGGTTTCCCGCCTCCCCGGGGTGGCACCTGCCCGCTACCAGCGGGCCATCACCGGTGCGTTAGGTGTGGCTCTTGTGCAGGTCGGCATCGGTCTTTACCAGGCCAACAATGGTCTACCTGAGCTCGCGGTAGGTATCCACATGGTGCTCGCAGCAGTGCTGCTCGCACTGGTCACTACGTCCCTGTTGTCGCAGCGCGGTGTCACCAGGGTAGAAGCGGATCAATCCCGACCGAGACAAACAGCAATGTCAAGTAGGTAATACTCGCTCCAAACACCCGCATGGGTTGGGTTTCCACACCTCCCAGGGCCCGCGCATAGAGGCGGTGGGATTCGAGAATGAACCAGCCTCCTGTGCTGAGAGCAACAGCGGAGTAAAGAATTCCCATCGGGGCGAGGGGAATAAGCAGTAGCGAAGAAACCACGGTGGCCCAGGCGTAGAGAATGACCTGGAGACCGACAACAGGGGCTTCCCTCACCACGGCCAACATGGGAACCTTGGCGTTGGCATAGTCGTCCCTGTATTTCATAGACAGTGGCCAGTAGTGCGGAGGGGTCCACAGGAACACCACCAGGAACAAAATCCACGCCTCAACGCTCAAGCTTCCCGTGACGGCCGCCCAGCCAATCAACACCGGAAAACACCCCGCAATACCGCCCCAAATAATGTTCTGTTCGCTCCGACGCTTCAACCACATCGTGTAGATGAAAACATAAAAGGCGATGGCCGCCGCTGAGAGCAGCGCCGCCAAAGGTGAAGTCAACCACCATAAAAGCCCGATCGAGGAAGCGGCGAGAACGCTTGCGAAAACTAATGCTGCGCGGGGCGAAATGTCCCCGGTCACCAGTGGGCGAGCCTGGGTTCTTCCCATCACGGTGTCGATGTCACGGTCAATCACCATGTTGTAAGCATTGGCGCTTCCAGCGCTGAGGGTACCCCCTGCAACGGTGGCCAGCACCAGCCAGAAACTCGGTAACCCACCCTCGGCCAAAACCATTACCGGCACAGTTGTGACGAGGAGAAGCTCGATCACCCTCGGTTTAGTGAGCGCGATATAGCCGCGAAGAGTCCCCGCGCGAGGGGACGAGAGTGTGGAAGTGGGCGACATGGGTTCCTTTACAGCCACAGGCCAGTCTAGAAGAGGGGAAGTAGTGGGAGCTGAGAGTGTTGGCGAGCTCCAGCTGGCACCCTCTCGGTAGAATCAGGGGCTGCTACCTGCAACTCGGACGTGCGCGTCCAAGACACCGGCTTAGGAAAAGGTTCCTCATCACTATGGGTTCAGTCTTTAACGACCAGGACAAAAGAGCTGTCGATATCGCGAAGGCCCTCTCGGCTGATGCCGTTGAGAAAGTCGGCAACGGCCACCCGGGGACAGCCATCAGTCTTGCCCCTCTGGCCTATCTGCTCTATCAAAAGGTGATGTCGCTAGACCCCGCGGACCCGACATGGCTGGGGCGCGACCGATTCATTTTGTCCGTGGGTCACTCCTCTTTGACCCAGTATGTTCAGCTGTTCCTTGGCGGTTTAGGACTCGAACTCGAAGACCTTAAAGCGCTGCGCACCTGGGATTCTTTGACACCGGGCCATCCAGAATATGGCCACACCGACCACGTAGAGATTACGACGGGACCTCTGGGTCAGGGCGTTGCTGCAGCGACTGGTTTCGCGTATGCGCAGCGCTTCGAACGTGGTCTCTTCGACCCCGAAGCCCCGCGGGGTGAATCTCCCTTCGACCACTTCACCTATGTCATCGCCGGTGATGGAGACCTGCAGGAGGGCGTGTCCGCTGAGGCAGCATCTTTGGCTGGACATCAGGAACTCGGCAACCTCATTGTCTTTTATGACGCCAACCAGATTTCAATCGAAGACGATGTGGACATCGCATTTTCCGAGGATGTCTCCGCCCGCTACGAGGCGTATGGCTGGGACGTCCATACCGTGGACTTTGGCTCAGGAGACAACTACTCCGAAGACACGGATGCCCTGATGGAAGCCATTGAACTATCCAAAAAAGAAATCGGCAAGCCGTCTCTGATAACGCTCAAGACCATTATTGGTTGGCCCTCTCCCACCAAACAGAACACGGGGGGAATTCACGGGTCTGCGCTCGGTGCGGATGAGGTCGCCGGGCTCAAGAAGACACTCGGCCTCCCCGAGGACGAGTCCTTCTTTGTCCCCGCAGAAGTTCTGGAGCACACCCGAGGCCTTCGGGAGCGCGCAGCCCTCGCCCGAGAACGCTGGGATGTTCGCTTTGACACCTGGGCCGCGGCGAACCCCGAGCGCAAAGCACTGTTGGAGCGACTTCTCGCTGGCGAGATGCCAGATCTCGAGCAGCAGCTGCCCGTTTTCGAGTCTGGATCATCGATTGCCACCAGGCAGGCGTCAGGAACCGTCCTCAACGCTCTCGCTGCTGTCTTACCCGAACTGTGGGGAGGCTCCGCCGACCTGGCGGGCTCAAACCTCACCACTATTAAGGGGGCGAAGTCTTTTGCCCCAACTCATCACTCCACCTCTGAATGGAGCGCCGACCCCTATGGGCGGGTGCTGCACTTTGGCATCCGCGAGCACGCAATGGGAGCCATCGTCAATGGCATCGTCCTCCACGGTCCCACCCGTGCTTTTGCTGGCACATTCCTCATTTTTAGCGAATACATGAGGCCCGCCGTTCGCCTGGCAGCACTCATGAAGGTGCCGGCGCTCTATGTGTGGACTCACGACTCCATCGGAGTCGGTGAGGATGGTCCCACTCACCAGCCCGTCGAGCAGCTCGCAAGTTTGCGCGCGATCCCAGGCCTCGACGTTGTGCGCCCTGGCGATGCCAACGAGACAGCGTGGGCGTGGAAAACTATTCTGGAAAAGCGCGATGGGCCCGCGGGGCTCGCGCTCACTCGTCAGGGTCTACCCACGCCTGCCAGGGGTGTTGGCGAAGCTACCGCAGAGACTCTCGCCCACCCGAGATTTACCGCCCGCGGCGGATATGTGCTGCAGGATGCTTCGAGCAGCCCGGAGGTTATTCTGATCGCCACGGGCTCAGAAGTGTCCCTGGCGCTTGAGGCGCGCTCGACCCTCGAATCAGCCGGGCACCCGACGCGCGTAGTGTCGATGCCGTGCGTGGAATGGTTTGACCAGCAGGATGGCGCCTATCGCGAGTCCGTGTTGCCGCCGACTGTGAAAGCTCGTGTCAGTGTAGAAGCCGGTATTGCACAGAGTTGGTATCGCTTCCTCGGTGATCACGGACGCGCAGTGTCACTCGAGCACTTCGGGGCCTCAGCGGACGCTGCCACCCTGTTTCGCAAATTTGGTCTGACCACCGAAGCAGTGGTCGAGGCAGCGAAGTCCAGCCTCGATTCGATCCGAAGGGCATCATCATGACTACCTCCACCCAACAGCTTGCAGACATCGGCGTCAGCATTTGGCTCGACGACCTCTCCAAAGACCGGTTGACTTCTGGTTCCCTTCAGGGCTTGATGGACAACCACACCGTGGTCGGTGTCACCAGCAACCCCACTATTTTTGCCGGGTCGCTTGCGGGAAGTGATTCCTACCGCGAAGACATTCGGACCATGGCCGTGGATGGTCTGTCCGCAGAAGAAGCAGCCTTTGCGATTATGGTGGCCGATGTTCAAGGAGCTTGTGATGTGTTGCAAGCGACATATGACGCCACTGGCGGCATCGATGGACGCGTGTCGTTGGAAGTCTCCCCCACCCTGGCTCACGACACCGATGCCACCGTGGCTCAAGCCATTGAATTGTCGAAGAAGGTTGATCGGCCCAACCTGATGGTCAAGATTCCCGCAACCCTGGCAGGAATTCCTGCAATCACCCAGGTGCTGGGGCAGGGAATTTCGGTGAATGTGACCCTTATTTTCAGTCTGGAACGGTATCGGGCGGTCATTGATGCCTACCTCAAAGGCATTGCCGCGGCGGTGGATAACGGCCACGACATTTCCACCATTCACTCGGTTGCCTCGTTCTTCGTCTCCCGGGTTGACGCCGCCATCGACCCTCAGCTGGAGGAAATCGGCACCCCCGAGGCTCTGAAGCTTAAATCCCAGGCTGCCATCGCCAACGCCAGGCTGGCCTACGAACTCTTCGAGCATCTCCATGGAAGCCCTGAGGCTCTGCGCCTAGTTGCCGCTGGAATGAACCCCCAGAGGCCACTCTGGGCCTCCACCGGGGTGAAGGACCCCACCTTGCCGGAGGCGCTGTATGTGACCGAGCTCGCAGTTGCCCACACCGTCAACACGATGCCGGAAAAAACACTGCTGGCCACGGCCCGCGATGGTGGAGTGAATGGTGATCGTGTTCACGGATATTTCGATGGCGCGCGGGCAACGATGGCTGCTCTGGCTGAGCTCGGAATTTCGATGGACGGAGTGACCGATGAACTCGAGCGCGACGGGGTAGCGAAATTCATCGCTTCCTGGCACGAGCTACTCGACACCGTGACCAAGGCCATGCAGGGCTCCTAGCAATGAAGATTGGCCTCAGTTCTCAGCTCGGTGCAGCAGCACAACCGCGGATTGACGGTGCGGTCACCGATCACTTTGCCTCCCGCCTCTTTGAAAAAGACGCGCGCCTGTGGGGCAAGGCCGCTGAGTCCGAGGCCACCCACCGTTTGGGTTGGGTGGACAACCCGTCGCGATGGCTTCCTCTGGTGGAGGAATTAGAGACATTCCGGGTGGAGCTTGCCCAACAAGGCGTCACCTCGGTCATCCTTTGCGGAATGGGGGGATCATCGCTTGCCCCAGAGGTCATGGCAAAACAGGCGGGTGTGGACCTGCGGATCGTCGATTCGACCCATCCCGATCAACTCTCCCCTGTGGTGGGCGGTGATCTCTCCCACACCGTGGTGGTGGTGTCCTCCAAGTCCGGTGGCACATTGGAAACAGACTCACAGCGTCGCCTCTTCGAATCCGCTTTAACATCCCAAGGACTCAACCCCGCAGAACGCATAGTGATTGTCACCGACCCGGACTCGCCTCTGCACCAGGAGGCGGTGAGCGCCGGGTATCGAGTCTTTACAGGGGATGCGCACATTGGCGGTCGATTCTCCGCCCTCAGCCCTTTTGGTCTGGTTCCGGCGTGCCTGGCCGGCATCGATGTGCGGAGAATTCTCGCTGATGCCACTGATGCGTGGGAGGCTTGCCGCCTCGATCGTTCCGACAACCCCGGGCTCGTCCTGGGTGCTGCACTCGCAGCCGGCTACCCCGAACACAACAAGCTTCTCCTTAAGCCGCATAACAGATTGCCCGGGTTGGGCGACTGGGTCGAGCAATTGGTGGCCGAGTCCACCGGCAAAGAAGGCCAGGGCCTCTTGCCAGTGGTGGACTCAAGTCTGTCGGACATTAGCGATGCCATCACGGTGGGCGATGGCCAGAACCCTTCAGAAGTGACCCTGGAGGCAACGCTCGGAGAACAGTTTCTGCTCTGGGAGGTGGCAACGGCTCTTGCCTGCCAGATGTTGGGCGTCAATCCCTTTGATCAGCCCAACGTCGAGAGCGCCAAAGCTGCTGCGAAAGAACTCCTAGAATCCTCCACCCGGGGCCTCCGAGGGGAAACGGTGCTGGAGGGTATGTCGCTGTGGTCACCTGCTGGCATTCCCCCGGAGGTTGCGACGGTTCACGGTCTGATGTCGTGGTGGCGCTCTCTCCTCCAGGAGCGCTCCTACGGGGCGTTCTGCGTATTCGGTGACCACGGACTCGTCGAACCCTGGAACGACGCCCGACGGAGCGTGGAAAGCGCCACAGGTCGACCCATCACTGTGGGCTTTGGTCCTCGGTTCCTCCATTCCACCGGCCAGCTCCACAAAGGCGGACCGCCAGAGGGCGTCTTTCTCCAGGTGATTCAAACCCCGGATTCTTCTCTCAGTATCCCGGGAAGAGACTTTGACCTTGGCACCCTGCTCGTGGCGCAAGCCCACGGAGATGCTCAGGTGCTCGCAGACGCCGGTTTAGCGGTGCTGAGCATCACAGCGACGAGCCAACAGCTCCCCCGGCTGTGGGAGGCGCTGAAGGGCTAGCGACGACCTTTTTTCACGCGCAAGTTTTCGAGCGCGTCATCGAGGATCTGCTTGGCTTCTTTCTCTGTTCTACGCTCTTTCACATACGCCAGGTGCGTCTTGTAGGGCTCGTTGGAAGCAAGAACGGGAGGATTGGCCTTATCGCGTCCGGCGGGAAGCCCTGTGGTGGGGGAATCGATCAGTTCGGGAATGTCTTCCGGGGCGACTTCTGCTGAAAAGTGGCGCACGGTTTCGTTTCCCATGGCGTCCCAATACGACACGGTAATGCGGGCCGCCTGGATTCCGCGGTCCTGCTCCCCCATAGGTCCAGAACCGACACGGGTTCCCCTGATTGCACTTCCGCCTGATGCCACCTGTTACTCCTAAACGTCGAACCGGGTAAAGAGACCGAGAGTCACGATGCTCGAGACCCAAATGAGGGCCACGATCACGGTGATGCGGTTAAGATTTCGTTCTGCAACACCCGAAGAGCCCAGGTTGGAGGTTACGCCCCCACCAAACATGTCGGAGAGACCGCCCCCGCGTCCACGGTGCAGCAGGATCATCAGCGTCAACACGATGCTGGTCAAGCCCAGCACCACTTGCAAAACAACGCGCAAAATTTCCACTGATACCTCCTGGGTAAACACCCATCATAAACGCTTGGGCGAAATTACGAGTCTAGCGTGACGTGTTTGGGGAACTGAATGATCGAACTAAATTCGCTCACATCCAGGCTTGCGCCCCCGACGAGTGCGCCATCGACGTCCGGGCGCTTCATCAGGGAGGCAATGTTGGCGGCCTTGACAGAGCCGCCATAAAGAATTCTCGTGGCTTCTGCTCTCTCAGAGCCATGAACCTGCGCGATCGTTTCACGGAGCGCAGCTGCGACGTCATTGGCCTGGTCGGGCGTTGCAGCTTGTCCAGACCCGATCGCCCAAACGGGCTCGTAGGCGACGACGTAGTTGTCCTTAGCATCAAGGGCCTCCAGAACTTTGGTGAGCTGCTCCACCGGAATCTTTGCAGCCCCGTGGGTCTCGAGGTCCTCAGCGGTCTCGCCGACACAGACAATCGGAACCAGTGAGTGCCGGATGGCGGCGCGGGATTTAGCGGCGACGATCGCGTCGTCTTCCCTGTGATCTGCCCGGCGTTCCGAGTGCCCCACAATGACGTAGCTGCATTCCAAAGCCTTCAGAAACAGGCCCGAGATGTCACCGGTGTGGGCGCCGTCATCAAACATCGATAGGTCCTGGGCGCCGAAGGCGAAGGGCAAGGAGTCTGCGTTGATAAGGGTTTGGACCGATCGCAGGTCGGTGAAGGGTGGAAACAGCGCCACCTCAACATCTGACTCGACATACTTAGCGTCTTTCAGCGCCCACCCGAGTTTTTGAACGAAGGCAATGGACTGTAGGTGGTCCAAATTCATTTTCCAGTTACCCGCAATAAGCGGACGTCTCAGCGTTGCCATCCCAATATCTCCAATCCCGGTAAAACGGACCCCTCTAAGAACTCGAGGCTTGCCCCTCCGCCAGTGGAAATGTGCCCAAAGGCTGATTCCTCAAACCCCAGCGACCTCACCGCGGCGGCAGAGTCTCCGCCCCCCACAACAGACAAGCCTGTGACAGTGGTGAGAGCCTGGGCCAACACCCTGGTGCCGCCAGAAAATGCCTCGAACTCGAAAACCCCCATGGGACCATTCCAAAACACCGTCTTGGATGAGGCCACCACCTCAGCGAAAGCCTGCGCGCTTTGGGGGCCAATATCGAGCCCCATCGCCTCGGAGCCCACTTCGCCCGATTCCAATTCTTCAACCCCCAGCACCACGTGCGAGGCCGTAGGGGAAAAACCCTCGGCCATCACAATGTCGGTGGGTAGGTGGATGGTGACGTTGTTTTCTGCAGCTTGGGCGAGGAATCGCTCCGACGTCTCGAGCATGTCTTTTTCGAGCAAACTTCCACCCACCGCGAACCCCTGGGCCTTGAGAATGGTGAACACCATCCCTCCGCCGATCACGATGTGATCAACGGAGGGCAAAAGCGCTTCAATGACACCGAGCTTGTCGGACACTTTGGAACCGCCCAGAACGACGGTATAGGGCCGTTGGGGATCACTGGTGAGGGTGGTGAGGACCTCTACCTCTTTTGCCACCAGAAAACCGGCATAACTGTTAGTCAGGCTGGGCAGTTCATACACACTCGATTGCTTGCGGTGCACCACCCCGAACCCGTCAACCACAGTGGCGTCGACGTGGTCGGCCCACTCCATCGCCAATTCGAGCCTCTCTGCGGCGTCGGTCGAGGTCTCTCGAGGGTCAAAGCGGAGGTTCTCGACCATGCAGACGTGGCCTGGCAGCAACGCGTCGACGCTCGACCACACCAGAGGGCCGCTGACCCCGGGAATGAGCGCGACCGGGGTGTTCAACAGCTCGCCGAGGCGCTCGGCAACGGGAGCGAGGCTCAGCCCAACATCCTCGGGCCCGCTGGGCCGCCCCAGATGGCTCGCCACGACCACCGCAGCTCCCTTGGCCAGTAACCACTCCAGCGTGGGCACAAAAGCCCTGATACGCCCGTCATCGGTAATGACGCCGTTATCCAATGGGACATTGGCATCAACACGAAGAAAAACGACCCGACCGTCAAAGTCGGTGTCCTCGCTGAGAGTCCGCAGCACCGGTTAGAGCGAGGATGCCATGTAGGCGGCGAGGTCGACGAGGCGGTTGGAGTAACCCCACTCATTGTCGTACCAGGAACTCATTTTGACCTGGTTACCCAGCACGCGAATCAAACCGGCATCCACGATGGACGAGTAAGGGTCGCCCACAATGTCACTGGACACAATCGGCTCCTCGGTGTATCGCATGATGCCCTTGAACGGACCGGTGTCAGACGCCTTTTTGAAAGCTTCCTGCACCTCTTCCAATGTCACTTCTCGGGTGGTTTCGACCGTCAAATCGGTGATCGAACCGGTGGGAACGGGAACACGAAGGGCGAACCCGTCGAGTTTGCCTTTCAGCTCGGGCATCACAAGCCCGATGGCCTTTGCTGCTCCCGTAGAAGTCGGAACGATGTTCACGGCAGCCGCGCGAGCCCGACGCAGGTCGCTATGGGGGCCGTCCTGCAGATTCTGGTCTGCCGTATACGCGTGGACCGTGGTCATCAAACCTTTTTCGATCCCGAAAGTGTCATGGAAAACCTTTGCCATCGGGGCAAGACAGTTGGTCGTGCACGAGGCGTTTGACACGATGTGGTGGTTATCCGGGTCGTATTGGTCATGGTTCACGCCCATCACGACGGTGATGTCCTCGCCCGAAGCAGGTGCGGAAATGATGACCTTTTTTGCGCCTGCATCTAGGTGAGCTCGAGCTTTGGCTGCATCCGTGAAAAACCCAGTGGACTCAATCACGATGTCGACGCCAAGCTTTCCCCAAGGAAGTGCTCCCGGGTCACGCTCGGCATACACAGGAATGCTGACGCCGTCGACGACAATCGCCGCGTCCGCGGCTTCTACGGTGGCATTAAGGCGTCCACCCACGGAGTCGTATTTCAAGAGGTGGGCCAACGCGGTGGGGTCGGTCAGGTCGTTGACCGCAACGATCTTCACATCGTGAGAGCTTGCCTGCACCGCACGGAAAAAGCTCCGTCCGATCCGACCAAAACCGTTAATTGCAACCGTAACCACAGATGTCCTCGCTAGTTCCCGAATAAGTAAAGTGCCCGAACGTTAGCGCTGAAAGGTGCGCCCTAACTAAGAGATTAGCAGTGTTGCAGCAGCCGAGGTGCGGGCGGCTTCAAAGCGTTGGCCTACGTTTTCCCAGTTCACAATGTTCCAAAAAGCCTTCACATAATCGGCTTTGACGTTCACGTAGTCGAGGTAGAAGGCGTGCTCCCACATATCGAGTTGAAGGAGGGGGATCGTGCCCTGCGCCGTGTTGCCCTGCTGGTCAAACAACTGCTGGATAATGAGCTGCGCTCCCACAGGGTCCCAAGACAAGACGCCCCAGCCGGATCCCTGGATACCCATGGACGCCGCAGTGAAGTGGGCTTGGAAGGCTTCAAAGGACCCAAAGAACTCGCCAATGGCTGCGGCAACTTCACCCTCGGGTGATCCCCCGCCATCGGGGTGCAGGTTGGTCCAGAAAATGCTGTGGTTGACGTGACCACCAAGATGGAACGCGAGATCTTTCTCCAGGCGGTTAACGTTGGCGAAAACGCCGGTCTCGCGAGCTTCGGCCAGCCCCTTCAGGGCGTTGTTGGCTCCATCGACATAGGCCTGGTGGTGCTTCGAGTGATGCAATTCCATGATGCGTGCAGAGATGTGGGGCTCAAGGGCCTGGTAGTCGTAGCTGAGTTCAGGCAGTGAATATGTCATCGGTGGACCTCCTGTTGGGTATTTGCAGTGTAGAAGCTCCAAGTGAGTGGAGCCTGGGACTAGTCGATCTCGTCGGGAACGCTATCGAGGGTGTTCGGTACTCCCATGTCTTCGGCCTTCTTGTCTGCCATAGCTAGCAGCCTTCGAATACGGCCCGCCACGGCGTCTTTGGTCAGCGGAGGGTCAGCATGGTGGCCCAGTTCATCCAAACTCGCATCGCGGTGGGCAAGCCGCAGATTCCCCGCATACAGGAGATGGTCGGGAATGCCTGTTCCCAGGAGCTCCATCGCACGCTCGACGCGCGCGCACGCGGCGACGGCCGCCTGCGCGGACCGTCGTAGGTTGGCATCGTCAAAGTTCACCAGCCGATTGGCAGTCGCTCTGACTTCGCGTCGTTCGCGCAGTTTTTCCCATTCACCCACAGCTCCGGGGGCACCCATGCGCACCAGGAGGTCGGAAATGGCGTCGCCATCACGCACCATGACGCGGTGGGCCATGCGGACCTCGCGGGCTTTGGCGGCAACACCGATGCGTGCACCGATGCCGACCATGGCCATGGCGGCCTCCCCCGTGGGAGCAACGATCTCAATGGCCGCGGATCGGCCGGGTTCGCTGATCGACCCTGTCGCGAGAAAGGCACCCCGCCAAATCGCCGGCAAATCTCCAACCGGTGAGGTGGTCAGCTTGTTGGGAAGACCGCGCACAGGGCGCTTTCGGGAATCAAGGAGACCTGTTTGACGGGCGAGGGTCTCGCCCCCCTGGCGCACGCGAACTACGTAGAGGGGGTGGGTACGGTTTCCCGAGGGCTGCATGACAGCAGCGTCAGTGGCCATACCAAACACGTCTCTGATGTCGCGACGCACGCGTTTCGCCGCCTCCATATGATCCAGTTCAACTTCCACGGCGAGGTTGCCCCCGATGACGTGGAGACCGCCGGCAAAACGGAGGATGGTGGCAAGCTCGGCGACCCTCTGGCTGGTGGTCAAGGACGTCGCGGAGACCAGCTCGTCCTTCACCGCAACGGTCAGAGAGTGCATAAAGGGAACCTATTCGCGACCCAAGTCCCGGTGCTTGACCGAAACTTGGATGTCTTGTCGGGAGCCTAAGCGGGCCACGATTTCTTCTGCCATCGCTACCGAGCGATGCCTACCACCGGTACACCCTATCGCAAGCGTTGCATAGGTTTTATTCTCGCTCACGTACCCTGCCAGCACCGTATCGAGCGCCTTCAGATAGTGCTCCAAGAACTCCCCCGCCGCGGGGTTGGTGGTGACGTAGTCGCTCACCGGGCCGTCCGTGCCGGAAGAACGCCGCAGACCTTCCTCCCAATAAGGATTCGGAAGAAAACGCATATCGGCAATCATGTCCACGTCACTGGGAACACCATATTTGAAGCCAAAGCTCATCACCGTGAGCCTTGTCTTTGCTTCACCCGGTTCACCGTAGGCGCTCTTAATGGCCAAGGTGAGCTGGTGAATGTTCATCTCGGACGTATCGATCAGCAGATCGCTGTCCTCCCGAATTGCGTGCATCACACCGCGCTCCCTGATGATGCCATCCAGCAGCGTCCCCTCCTCTTGGAGCGGGTGGGGGCGCCTCACCTGTTCGAAGCGTCGGACCAGAATGTCATCGGTCGAGTCGAGGAAGACGACCTGAATGTCGGGGTCTTGCGCGAGGCGAGACACCACGTCGGTCGCGTCAGTAAATAGTGCGCCGCCGCGGACGTCAACGACAGCAGCAAGCAGAGGCATCGAAGAGTCGGGTTCCCGCGCAAGTTGCACCAGGGGGGGCAGCATCTGGGGAGGCAGGTTATCCACCACGTACCATCCCAGGTCTTCCAGCGCGTTGGCTGCCGTAGAGCGCCCGGCACCCGACATGCCGGTCACGATCAGAACGCGATTGGTGGGTGGGGTCTGAGGCATGGGCCCTTTCCGGTGCTACTCCATTCTACGCTGTGGTCAGCTGGGGGGAGCGAGAAAAGAATGGATCTTCTCCGCCAGCTTTGGCCCAACCTTCGGCACCTCTTGAATCGCTTGGATGCTGGCCGACCTCACCTTGGACACCGAACCAAAATGGCGGAGAATGGCTTTCGCCATTTCCTCCCCCACACCCGGAATATCCCGCAGTTCAGAGGTCAACGATCGCTTCCTGGTGGAGCGTTGGTAACTAATGGCAACCCGGTGGGATTCATCACGGATGCGTTGCAGCAAGAACAGTGCCTCGCTGTTCCGGGGGAAAATAAGGGGGTAGGACTCTCCCGGCCGCCACACTTCTTCAAGCTTCTTGGCGAGTCCGCAGACAGGAATGTCGATGCCCGCCTCGGTGAGGGCGCGTTTTGCGGCATTCACCTGCGGTAGTCCGCCGTCCACGACGATCAGTCCCGGCGGATAGCGAAAACCGCGAGCAGACTCGGAACCGTCATCACTGGCAACCATCCGGGCCACCCTGCGCGAAATTACTTCATGAATCGCATCCGTGTCATCTCGGGCGTCGCGAATGGCGAAGCGACGGTAGTAGTCCTTTCGGGGCAAGCCATCTTCAAACACCACCATAGATGCGACTTGGTTTTCTCCACCGAGGTGGGACACATCGAAACACTCCATGCGCAGCGGAGCCTCAGCGAGCCCCATCGTGGTTTGAATCTCCGAGAGCGCCCTCGACCGGGTATTGGGGTCACTGGTGCGCTTGGAGAGATAGCCCTGGAGGGTGTGAGAGGCGTTCATCGTCACGGTTGCTTGGAGTATGGCGAGTTCGCCCCGCGAGGCCTTCTTGAGCTTCACAGAGCCACTCTCGCCGGTATCGCGGCGCAGCTGCCCCAGCTGCTCCTGCCATGCGGCAGCGTTGGCAGGAAGGGTGGGGACGATGACTGTGCGAGCCGGAGCCTCGCCTTCGAACCCATCCCGCAGAATTAGCTCACTGAGTCCCTCGTCGTCCTCTTCAGAGGGGACTTCCACGATGAAGCCTTTGGCGCTGCGGATGCGACCACCCCGCACCCGGAAAAGGTGGGCGGCGGCAACCAGAGAATCTGACGCGAGTCCGAAGATGTCGACATCGATATCTTCGGACAGCACCATCGTGTTGCCTTGAAGAATCGTATTAATGGCCTCCAGGCGGTCGCGGAGCCTCGCGGCGCGTTCAAACTCGAGGTCGCGGGCAGCGAGTTCCATGCTCTGGTGCAAAACGGTCGTGACTTCGCCGTCTTTGCCGGCCATAAACGACGCCAGCGATAGGGCCAGAGCCTTGTGTTCGGCAGAGCTGACTCGTCCCACACACGGGGCTGCGCATTTTCCGATATCACCCAGTAGGCACGGTCGTCCCTGTTGTTCGGCCCTCTGATAGGTGCTCTGCGAGCAGGATCGAACCGGGAACGCCTTCAACACCGTGGAGAGCGTCTCCCGCAGGGCGTAGGCGGTCGGGAAAGGACCGAAATAGCGGGCTCCTTTGATCCCACGTTTCCGGGCCAAAAAAACGCGCGGAATATCTTCCTCCAGCGTCACCACCAGGTAGGGATAGGACTTGTCATCGCGGAATCGAACATTAAATTCCGGCTGATACTGCTTGATCCACAGGTATTCCAGGTGAAGCGCTTGGCGCTCGGAAGGAACGAGCGTCCAATCGACACCACGGGCCAGGCCCACCATGCGTCTTGTTCGTTCGTGCAGCGACGCGGGTTTTTGGAAATAGTTCGTGAGGCGAGAGCGAAGATTCTTGGCCTTACCGACATATAGGACCCGACCGGCATCATCCATAAACCGATACACCCCCGGTGTGGTGGGGATGGCAGCGGTGTCTGGTTGCCAGTCGTGCCGCTTGGCCATGACCTAAGGAAGAACCTCGGCGAGGAACGAACCGGTGTAGGAGCCCTTGTGTGCGGCGATGGTCTCGGGGGTTCCGGTGGCGACAACCGTGCCTCCGCCGGCCCCTCCTTCGGGCCCGAGATCGATAACCCAATCTGAGGCCCCGATGACATCCAGATTGTGTTCGATTACGACAACCGTGTTCCCCTTGTCCCCCAGGCTTTGCAGGACATCGAGCAGCTTCTTCACGTCGTGGAAGTGAAGGCCCGTGGTGGGTTCATCCAACACGTAAATGGTTCTGCCTGTGGAGCGCTTCTGAAGCTCCGTCGCAAGCTTCACGCGCTGTGCTTCGCCACCCGAGAGCGTGGTGGCAGCTTGCCCCAGGCGCACATACCCCAATCCGACATCGACCAAGGTTTTTAGGAACCTGTGAATCGTGGAAATAGGTTCGAAAAAAGTGGTTGCTTCCTCTATCGGCATGTTCAACACATCCGCGATGGTTTTGCCCTTGTAGTGAACCTGCAAAGTCTCTCTGTTATAGCGCGCCCCGTGGCACACTTCGCAATCGACATAGACATCGGGAAGAAAGTTCATTTCGATGGTGATGGTCCCATCGCCGGAGCAGTTCTCGCATCGGCCGCCTTTGACGTTGAAACTGAACCGGCCGGGCTGGTAGCCCCGCATTTTTGCTTCGGCAGTTTCAGCGAAAAGGGCCCGGATTTTGTCAAACACTCCGGTGTAGGTGGCGGGATTACTTCGGGGCGTGCGTCCAATGGGGGCCTGGTCGACGTGAACAATCTTGTCCAGCTGCTCCACGCCTTTGATTCGCGTGTGGAGGCCTGGGACGTGCCTGGCACCATTGAGGGTGTTCGCAAGAGAGCGGTACAAAATATCGTTCACCAGCGAGGACTTGCCCGATCCGCTAACCCCGGTGATTGCCACAATTACCCCCAGAGGGATGTCGACAGAAACGTCTTGAAGGTTGTTGGCTTTGGCGCCTTCGATACGAATGACGCGGTCATGGTCCACCGCCCGGCGGGGACGCACATCAACCACGGAAGACGTTTTTGCCAGGTACCCGGCGGTGATGGACCTCTTTTCCTTCAGTAGCGAGGCCAGGGACCCTGAGTGCACGACTTCGCCACCGTATTCGCCAGCGCCCGGGCCAATATCGACAATCCAATCCGCCATCTGAATGGTTTCCTCGTCGTGCTCCACCACAATCAAGGTGTTTCCGAGGTCTCTGAGTTTGACCAAGGTGTCAATCAAGCGCCGGTTATCTCGCTGGTGGAGTCCGATACTTGGCTCGTCCAGAACGTACAACACACCGGTCAACCCGGACCCAATCTGGGTTGCCAAACGGATGCGCTGGGCTTCGCCACCAGAGAGCGAGCCCGCCGCTCGAGCCATACTGAGGTAGCTCAGGCCCACCTCGAGCAAAAACTCCAGACGCGCGCGGATTTCTCGAAGAATCGGTTCTGCGATAGCGGAATCGCGTTCCGAGAGAGAAAGGCCGGACATGAAGGTGAACGCGTCCTGCAGGCTCATATCGGCAACATCAGAAATCGATGCATCGTTGACGGTAACCGCGAGAATGTCGGGCCGCAGGCGCTTGCCCGAGCATTCCCGACACTGGATTTCTCGCAAATAGTCGGCAAAACGCTGTTTTGACCACTCGGAATCCGTCTCGTGGAACTTCCGCTCGATGTAGGGAATGACACCCTCAAAACCGCTGGAATACTTGACGTCCCGCCCAAAGCGGTTGCGGTATCGAACGACGAGTTCGAAGTTGTTGCCGCGCAGAACGGACTCTTGGATACTTTCGGGAAGCTGGTTCCACGGGGTATCCATGTCAAAATCGAGCTCTTCGGCCAAGCTGTTCAGCAGGTTCTTGAAATAGCCGTACAGGCCCTTACCTGCTTGAGTCCATGGCCTGATGGCCCCCTGGGCGATGCTCAATTCTGCGTCACCAATCACCATGTTGGGGTCCACCGCCATGGTGAACCCCAAACCCGAACAGCCAGGACACGCACCAAAGGGTGAATTGAAGGAGAACGTTCTCGGTTCCACTTCGGTCAACGACACCGCGTGGCCGTTAGGGCAACTGAGTTTTTCGCTGAAGCTCTCCTGGCTATCGTCGTCGACGCTGTGGAGGATGACAGTGCCATCTGCCAGTTTCAATGCTGTCTCCAGCGAGTCGGTGAGGCGGCCGAGGATCTCCTCGTCCATGACTAACCGGTCGACCACGACATCGATGTCGTGTTTTTTTGTCTTCGCAAGAGCGGGGGCTTCGGTCAGCGTGACAGTTTGTCCGTCGATACGCGCCCTGGCGTAACCCTGGGAGTTCAGACTGCGCAATAGGTCAGCAAACTCCCCTTTTCGGCCAGCCACGATCGGGGCCAAGATTTGAAAGCGCCAACCCGCTTCCTTCTTCATGATGGTGTCTGCGATGCTCTGCACGCTCTGCCTTGCAATGGGTGCTCCGCATTCGACGCAGTGCGGAACTCCCGTGCGCGCCCACAGTAGGCGAAGGTAGTCATAGATTTCGGTAATGGTGCCCACTGTGGATCGGGGATTACGATTCGTGGACTTTTGATCGATGGAGACCGCTGGACTCAAACCCTCTATCACGTCAACGTCGGGTCGATCCACTTGACCGAGGAACTGCCGGGCATACGCGGAAAGAGATTCGACATAGCGACGCTGGCCCTCGGCAAAAATGGTGTCGAAGGCTAGTGAAGACTTTCCAGACCCCGAAAGTCCGGTGAATACCACGAGGGAATCCCTGGGAATGGTGACGTCCACATTCTTAAGATTGTGAACCCTCGCGCCCTTAACGTGGAGGATGGAATCCGTCTTCGGCATTTCGATAGGCACCAGCACAGTCTAGACAGCGGACCCTGGGCGAGCTCGGGCTCACGCGCTGGCCGAGATCATCTCTCGCAACTCTTTTTTCAACTCGCGCACTTCGTCGCGCAGTTTTCCGGCCAACTCAAACTTGAGTTCACCCGATGCCTGCATCATCTGGTCTGTGAGCGTGGAGATGAGAGACTGCAAAGCTTCAGGTCCGTCCTTCAAGCCCCTCGATCGTGAATAGCCTTCGCCAGCGCTATTAGTGACACCAGTCAGAAGGTCTTCCGAGTCTGCCTTTTCTCTGGCCAGTACCGAGGTGATATCCGCGATCTTTTTCCGCAGGGGCGTGGGGTCAATGTTGTGTTCGGTGTTGTAAGCCACCTGCATCTCGCGGCGTCGGTCCGTTTCCGAAATGGCTTGCTCCATGGAGCGGGTTATCCGGGAGGCATACATATGCACCTCGCCGGATACGTTTCTCGCTGCCCGACCAATGGTTTGAATCAAGGAGGTAGCCGACCGGAGGAACCCTTCCTTGTCCGCATCGAGAATGGCCACCAGGGAGACTTCGGGCAAGTCGAGCCCCTCACGCAGCAGGTTGATGCCGACCAATACGTCGAACACACCGGCTCTCAGTTCGGTGAGCAACTCGATCCGCCGAAGGGTGTCGACATCAGAGTGCAGGTAGCGAACCTTCACCCCCGCGTCATCGAGATAATCCGTTAGGTCCTCTGACATCTTTTTGGTCAACGTGGTGACGAGAACGCGTTCATTCTTTTCGACGCGCTGACGAATCTGTTCCAAAAGATCATCAATTTGACCCTCAACGGGCTTCACCACGATGTGGGGGTCGATCAAGCCCGTAGGTCGAATAATTTGCTCGACGACACCATCGGCCGCCCCTAGCTCGTATTTCCCTGGTGTCGCTGAAAGATACAGGGTTTGCCCGGTCCTGGCGAGGAACTCATCCCACCTAAGGGGGCGGTTATCCATGGCGCTGGGCAGTCGGAAACCGTGTTCCACCAGGGTCCGCTTTCTGGACGCATCCCCTTCATACATTCCACCGATTTGCGGGACGGTCACGTGGGATTCGTCGATCACGGTCAAGAAGTCTTCGGGGAAGTAGTCCAACAGACAGTTCGGTGCCTCACCCGGTTGGCGGCCATCGATATGGCGTGAATAGTTCTCGATCCCGGAGCAGAACCCCAGCTGCTCCATCATCTCTAGGTCATAGGTGGTCCGCATCCGGATGCGCTGGGCTTCGAGCAGCTTTCCCGCCTTCTCAAGTTCCCCGCTCCGAACCTCGAGCTCTTCCCGGATCGCCAGCACGGCGCGCTTCATTGTTTCGGGCGATGCCGCGTAGTGGGTGGCGGGGAAAACACTCATGGTTTCCTCCGTCGAGAGTGTCTCCCCGGTCAAGGGATGCAGGGAACTGAGCGAATCAATTTCGTCCCCAAACATTTCGATGCGCAAAGCGAGCTCTTCATAGACCGGGATGATCTCAATCGTGTCCCCCCGCACCCGAAAGGTGCCTCGTTCAAACGCAATGTCGTTACGTTCGTACTGCATCTGAACAAAAGCCTTAATGAGCGCCTCACGCGAGATCTTTTGCCCCACTTGCAGAGACACCATGGCTTCGAAGTAATCTTCCGGCGCACCCAACCCGTAAATACAAGACACCGTGGACACCACCACCACATCCCGCCTGCTCAGCAGGGAATTCGTGGTGGAGTGGCGCAGCCTCTCCACCTCAGCATTCACCGAAGAATCCTTTTCAATAAAGGTGTCCGTTTGAGGGACATACGCCTCAGGCTGGTAATAGTCGTAGTAGGACACGAAATATTCAACCGCGTTGTGGGGCAACATATCCCGCAGCTCGGTCGCCAACTGGGCTGCCAGAGTCTTATTGTGGGCGAGTACCAACGCGGGCCGCTGAAGACGTTCGATCAACCAGGCGGTGGTGGCAGATTTGCCTGTGCCTGTGGCGCCCAACAAGACCACATCAGATTCACCCGCGAGAATTCGGGTTTCCAGCTGGTCGAGGGCCCGGGGTTGGTCGCCACTGGGGGTGTAGTCGCTCACCACCTCGAAGGGTCGAAAAGCGCGTGTGGCATCCATCGGGAAAAGCCTAGAGCGCCACGCTGGGGAACCGCGGAGGAACGCTGGACAATCGAGCGGGCCAGGCGCTGCGCAAGGCCTCGTAGAGCTCTGCAGCAGCCTGCTGGGTCTGCTCGAGTGACTGGGAAGAGTCGAGCACAACATCTGCCAGAGCAAGGCGTTCTTCATCGGTCGCCTGAGCGGCCACGATGGCTTCGGCTTGCACCTGAGTCAACCCGCGCTCTTTGCGCAGACGCGCCGTGCGGGTTGCTGCAGGGGCATCGACAACCACGATCAAGTCAAACGCTCCAGGGTCTCTCGCTTCAACCAGCAGTGGGACGTCATAAACCAACACCGTGTCTGGGTGCTCCGCACTGGCTTGGGAAATGGCCCGGTCAGATAGGCGCCTAACTTCAGGGTGAACAATCGAATTGAGGGTGGCCCTGGCGTTGTCGTCGCCAAAGACGAGAGCGCTCAGAGCGGTGCGGTCGAGTTCCCCGGATGGCAGGATGATGCCGGTTCCAAACACTTCAGCAATGGCGTGGAGCCCGGCTGAACCTGCAGCCACCGCCTTCCTGGCGAACACGTCAGCATCTAGGACGATGGCTCCCTGTTCGCGGAGGATGGCCGAAACCGTCGACTTCCCGGCTGCTACTCCTCCGGTGAGTGCAATCACGCCCATACCTCAACCCTAACGAGGCTTAACCTAGTGTGGCCCCGCCCAAAGGACGGGGCCACACGAAAGGTTCTATTCTGCGGAACCGATGAGCTTGTCACGCAAAGCGGACAAAGCTTCGTCGTCAGCGAGTGTGCCCGCTTGTTCCTCTGGTGCCTGCGACACGGAACCGGTATCGGCATCGTCATCCGTGGCTTCCACGGGGACGATAACCATGGCCGCCATGTGTGCAACCTGAATCTTGTGCGACTCCCAGCGAGCCTGGGCATCGGCGTACTGGCCTTCCCATACCTTGCGTTGGTCATCAAAGCCCTCGGACCATTCGCCCGTGTCGATATTGAAGCCTTCAGGGTATGCGTAGTTGCCCTTTGCGTCGTATTCGGTCGGCATTCCATAGAGTGCTGGGTCGAATTCTTTGCCTTCGGGGTCAACACCCTCATTGGCCTGCTTAATAGACAGCGAGATCCGTCGGCGTTCGAGGTCGATGTCGATGATCTTGACAAACACCTGGTCTCCGGTGGAAACAACTTGCTCAGCCAGTTCGATGTGCTTGTCCGAAAGCTCGGAGATATGGACCAAGCCTTCGATGCCATCGGCGACACGAACAAAGGCGCCGAAAGGAACAAGCTTTGTGACAGCACCGGGAGCGATCTGACCAATCGCGTGAGTCCTCGCGAATACCTGCCAGGGGTCTTCCTGTGTCGCCTTCAGGGAAAGCGAAACGCGCTCGCGCTCCATATCGACTTCGAGAACTTCCACGGTCACTTCCTGGCCCACTTCGACAACCTCGCTGGCATGCTCGATGTGCTTCCAGCTCAGTTCCGAAACGTGGACGAGACCGTCCACACCACCCAGGTCCACAAAGGCACCGAAGTTGACGATGGAGGAGACAACACCCTTGCGCACTTGTCCCTTGACAAGGCCTTCGAGGAAGCTTGAGCGGTTCTGGCTCTGGCTTTCCTCCAGGAGGGCGCGACGGGACAGCACAACGTTGTTGCGATTCTTATCGAGCTCGAGAATTTTCGCTTCCACTTCCTGACCCAGGTACGGGGTCAGGTCACGAACGCGACGCAATTCGATGAGAGACGCGGGGAGGAAGCCGCGGAGTCCGATATCGACGATCAGACCACCCTTCACAACCTCGATCACGGTACCGGTGACGACACCATCGGTTTCCTTGATCTTTTCCACATCGCCCCACGCGCGCTCGTACTGGGCACGCTTCTTGGAAAGAATCAGGCGGCCTTCTTTGTCCTCTTTCTGAAGAACGAGGGCTTCGATAGCGTCTCCCACAGACACAACCTCTGAAGGGTCAATGTCGTGCTTGATAGAAAGTTCGCGAGAGGGGATAACACCCTCGGTCTTGTATCCCACGTCGAGGAGAACCTCGTCGCGGTCGATCTTGACGACGGTACCTTCAATGAGGTCTCCATCGTTAAAGAACTTGAGTGTTTTCTCAACCTCGGCCAAGAAGTCTTCGGCACTGCCGATGTCGTTGATAGCGATTTGCTGGGGGCCAGAAGTTGTTGCAGATGTCTGAGAGATAGTGGTTGGGCGTTTCTACTAGGGCCACCACACGGGTGTCTGGCGGCACGTGGACAGGACAAAAAGCCCCTGAGGGCAAGTATTCAGTGTAACCCTGGCGCCAGCAGTAACACAAACTCTAGTGAGCGGCTTCGTCCCATTGCGAACCCCAGCCCACCTGAACGTCGAGCGGCACCGCTAACGTCGCGGCGCCACCCATTTCTTCAACCACAATGAGCTCGAGGGCTTCGCGCTCGCCCGCAAGAACGTCAAAAACCAGCTCGTCGTGTACCTGCAAAACCATGGTCGAACCTAAGCCCTGGGAAGCAATCCTCAACTCAATGCCGATCATCGCTCGCTTGATAATGTCGGCTGCTGTTCCCTGGATAGGTGCATTCAAGGCTGCCCGCTCTGCCCCTTCCCTCACCATACGGTTCGGGGAAGCTAGCTCGGGAAACGGACGTCGGCGGCCAAAAATCGTTTCGGTGTAACCATCTTTTTGCGCCTGTTCCACGACGCCGCGCAAGTAGTCGCGTACTTTCCCGAATCGGCGGAAGTACTCCGTCATGAGTTCTTTGGCTTCTCCCGTCGGAATCGAGAGCTGTTTGGCAAGGCCAAAAGCGGAGAGTCCATAGGCCAATCCGTAACTCATCGCCTTCACCTTGGTGCGCATCTCTGCGCTCACCGCGTCGGGCTCCACTGCAAAAATGCGAGCCCCCACGAACCGGTGGAGGTCCTCCCCCGCGTGGAAGGCCTCAATCAGGCCCTCATCACCGGAGAGGTGGGCCATGATGCGCATTTCGATCTGCGAATAATCTGCCGTCAACAGGCCTTCCGCCGGCGGCTGGGCGACAAAGGTCGCCCGAATCTTGTGGCCCATCTCTGTGCGGATCGGGATGTTCTGCAAATTGGGCTCTGAAGAGGACAGTCGGCCGGTGCTGGTGCCCGTTTGGTCAAAAGTAGTGTGTAGCCGACCATCAGCAGCGACGGAGCTCTTCAGGCCCTCGACAATTTGTCGCAACTTGGTTGCGTCCCGGTGTCGCAGTAACGAGTCAAGAAAAGGGTGGGGATTGGTGAGCTGCAACTCGCCGAGGGCTTGAGCGTCGGTGGTGTATCCGGTCTTGGTAGCACGGGTTTTGGGCATGTTCAACTCGTCAAACAACACTGTTTGCAGTTGTTTAGGTGACCCCAGGTTCACTACGTGTCCTAGCGCGGCGAAAGCTGCCGCTTCATGGGCGGACACATCCGTGGCGAGAGATTTATCCAACTCCTCCAATTCCTCTTTGTCGCTGCCGATCCCCCGCCGCTCCATTCCTGCGAGCACGGAAACCAGAGGCAATTCCATCGATTCCAGAATCCCTCGAGACCCGGCATCAAGCGACGCCTCTAGTTGCGTCCACAACCCCAGAGCACACCACGCCTCCCCTCCCACACCGGCGGCATTCTCTTCCGGTAGCAGTTGGTCGGCTCGAGGGGTGGGGAGTTCCACTCCCACAAATTCTTGCACCAGTTCGGCAAAGCCCCTGGTTTTGCCGGCGGGTTTCTGCAGCCAGGCCGCCAGGTGCCCGTCCCCCGAGGGGGAGACTGCTGCCACCCCAACATCCGCAAGAGCGCCCAGTTGTGGTTTGGCGTGAAAATAGACCCACCGGTGGTCATGACGAGTCAGCGCGTGGGCGAGAGGGAGATGATCTTGGCCACCCCGAATCCAGGGAACCCGGAGGGCGGAATCGCCGTGGGCCAGTCCAATCTCCAAAACCACTCCCCCACTGTGGCGGACGGTGACACCGATGGCTTCCCCCTCGCGGGAGGACAGCCACTTGGAGAGCTCCTCGTCCACGGTGGTCTGATCCAAGGGTAAAGACACCGTTGCCGGCGAATGCGCTGGAGGCTCGGGGATGTTATCGGCGCCCGCCAGTGTCAAAACCCGGTCTTTAAGTGTTCTAAACGCGAGCTTGGTAAAGACTTTGGTCACCGCGGACGCGTCGATCTCGCCGCGGGCCAAATCAGGCAGCTGAACCCCTAAATCAACATCGGTCAAGAGGTGGTTGAGCTGCCGGTTCAAAACCGCTCGATCTCTTTGCTCCCGAAGGTTGTTCCCGACGACACCGGGAATATCCTCGGCCGCCGCTAGAACGGCGTCCAAAGACCCATACTGGGTGATCCATTTCACCGCGGTTTTCTCGCCCACCTTGTCGATCCCGATGAGATTGTCACTGGTTTCACCGACCAGGGCGGCAATTTCAGGGTATTGGTGGGGCTTCACGCCGTAGCGCTCCACTACGGCGGCGGGGGTGTATCGCTTGAGCTCGGCCACACCGCGAGCACTGGGATACAGGACCGTAACCTGATCGTTGACCAGCTGGAAAGTGTCTCGATCCCCCGAGACCACAAGCACCTCGAATCCTTCTTTCGCGCCGGTTGTGGCAAGGGTTGCGAGGATGTCGTCTGCTTCGTAGTCTTCCTTCGTCAACGTGACAACACCCATGGCGTGGAGCGCTTCTTCCAAGAGCGGCACCTGTCCGATGAACTCGGCGGGGGTTTCTCCCCGAGTGCCCTTGTATTCGGGATAAATCCGTGTCCGGAAAGAAAACCTGGAGAGATCGAAAGCAACCGCAAGGTGGGTGGGGTTCTCTTTTTTCAGGAGCCCCAACAGCATCGAAATGAACCCGTGAATGGCGTTGGTGTGCTGGCCGGCAGGAGTCACGAAACTATCCAAGGGGAGCGCGTAAAAAGCCCGGAAAGCAAGGGAGTGCCCGTCGATAACCATCAAGGTAGGCTTGTCGCTCACAGCCTCAGCCTATCGGGCTGGCCGAAACGCCTAGGAGCCTCGATGTCTCTCTTCCCTCCGAATATGGACCCCGAGCTGGTGGCCCGACTCATCGAGACCGGTGGGGGCCAACTAGCCAAGAAGATGGGCATTGAGTTTCTGGAACTCGGAGCAGAGCGGTCCGTAGCGACGATGCCGGTGGAGGGCAATCGCCAAGTGATCGGCCTCCTCCACGGCGGCGCCCACGTGGTCTTAGCCGAATCTCTCGGTTCGATGTCCTCCGCCATTCACGCAGGACCCGGTCGGATTGCGGTGGGAATCGAAATCAATGCGACCCACTCCAAGGCCGCCACTGAGGGCCTCGTCACCGCGACCTGCGAAGCACTTTCGCTCGGTCGAAGCCTCGCCACTCACCAAATCACCGTCCGCGACGAAGCTGGCAGCCGGCTTTCGACGGTCCGAATGACGAACTTCCTGAAGGATCAGCGGGTCTAAATGTCAGGGTTGTCGGATTTATCCGCCAGTTGCCCGATCACCGTCTCCGCCACCTCGCGCATTGTTAGCCGGCGGTCCATCGAAGCTTTCTGAATCCAGCGGAAGGCTTCCGGTTCGGGCAAACCCATCGTGTTGTTAAGAATGCCTTTGGCGCGGTCCAGGATTTTTCTCGTCTCGAGCCTTTCGGCCAGGTCGCTCACTTCTTCCTCGAGAGCTTCAATCTGCTGGTAGCGCGAAAGAGCGACTTCGATCGCCGGGATGAGATCGTTAGGCCCGAAGGGTTTAACCACGTAGGCGAGCGCCCCGGCTTCGGCCGCGCGCTCCACAAGTTCTCGCTGGGAAAAGGCAGTCAGGAGGACGACGGGCGCCAATTTCTTACGATTGATAATCTCCGCAGCAGAAATCCCATCGAGGAGCGGCATTTTCACGTCCATCACCACCAGGTCTGGTTTCAACTCTTCCACCAGCGCGACAGCTTTTTCACCGTCTGCGGCTTCGGCAACCACCTCGAATCCGTTGTCCTGCAGTGTTTCGACAATGTCGATACGAATCAACGACTCGTCTTCGGCCACCACAACACGCCGTTTGGGGGGGCCTGGGCTCTCGTTTTCACTCACCCTGCAAGCCTAGGGTATGGTCTAGTAGCGCACCTTGGTGCGACTGGCCGGATTGGCGGAATGGCAGACGCGGAGCACTCAAAATGCTTTGTCCGAAAGGGCGTGTGGGTTCAAATCCCACATCCGGCACCAATTGTCTAAGCAGGTTCTTGCCATGCAGGAGCGGCGCCCTGTTCGGCATCTCCCACGACGTGCACGCGCAAATCGTTGGTGGATCCGGGAGTTCCCGGAGGGGAACCGGAGATGACCACAATTTTGTCGCCCACAGCGGCGAGCTTGTTTTCTAACAGGGTCTGATCCACCTGGGGATACATTGCGTCGGTGTGGGTAACCCGGGCCACTGCAAAGGAGTCAATCCCCCACACCAGCGAGAGCTTGCGACGTATTTCTTCGGAGGGGCTGAAGGCGAGCATCGGGATGCGTGAGCGAAGCCTCGACATTCTTCTGGCAGAGTCACCCGACTCGGTAAAGACGCACAGGAACTTCGCCTCCACAAATTCGGCAACCTCAGCGGCAGCAAGGGTGATCGCGCCGCCCTGAGTCCGGGGCTTCGAGCCCAGGGGTGGGATGCGGTCGAGACCGTGAGTTTCGGAGGACTCGAGGATCCGCGCCATGGTGGCCACTGTGATGGAGGGAAATTGTCCCACACTAGTTTCACCGCTTAACATCACCGCGTCGGCCCCGTCAAGCACAGCATTTGCTACATCAGAAGTTTCAGCTCGGGTTGGCACGGGGGAATCAATCATCGATTCGAGCATCTGTGTTGCAACGATCACCGGCTTGGCCATCCTGCGGCACAGCTCAATCGCTTTCTTCTGGACAATCGGCACCGTTTCCGGCGGTAGTTCAACACCCAGGTCACCCCGCGCAACCATGATCGCATCGAAGGCGTCAATAATTTCTTCGAGAGCTTCGACAGCTTGAGGCTTCTCAATTTTGGCGATAATCGGGCAGGTGCGACCCTCTTCCCGCATTATCTCGCGGACCCTGATGGCATCGGAAGCGTTACGCACAAAGCTCAAAGCAATGAAGTCACAGCCCAGGGCCAAGCCCCACCGCAGGTCATCCTCGTCTTTTTCGGAGAGCGCAGGAGCGGACACTGCGACGCCGGGAAGGTTGATGCCCTTGTTGTTGGAAACCATCCCCCCCACAATCACCTTCGTGACAACGTCCTCGGCCCCCACGCTAACCGCTTCCAAGCGGATCTTGCCGTCATCAATCAGCAGGGTGTCACCGGCTTCGACGTCACCTGGCAAGCCCTTATAGGTCGTTCCAACCAGCTCTCTGGTGCCCTCGACGTCCCGAGTGGTGATGGTAAAGGTGTCGCCATGACTGAGCTCGTGCGGACCGTCAGCAAATTTTTCCAACCGGATTTTTGGTCCCTGCAGGTCGACGAGGACGCCGACGGGCTTGTTGGCATCTTCCGCGGCCCGCCGAACGTTGGCATAGATCTCTTCGTGAACGTCGTGGGATCCGTGGGAAAGGTTCATGCGAAGTACATCGGCACCAGCATCCAGGAGTGATCTGATGTTGTCATAGCTGGCTGTTGCGGGGCCGAGCGTTGCAACGATTTTGGCGCGTCTCATGGATTCCTTGTGTCTAGGCGTGAAGCGGACGGTCGAAAGCGCTCACGGGTGCGGGTAAAAGCGTATCGCCTTCCAAAAACTCATCCACCTGCGACGCGACGGCGCGACCCTCGGCGATGGCCCATACGATGAGGGAAGCTCCGCGTCCAGCATCACCCGCGACGAAAACCCCGGGTTTCTCTGTGGCATAGTCCTTGGCGCGGTCGAGGTTTCCCCGGCTATCCACACCCAGCCCCAGCTGGTCGGTAAGGGTTTGGTGCTCAGCACCCCGGTAGCCCAAGGCCAACAACACCAGGTCCGCAGGAATTTCCTGTTCGGTGCCGGGTTTGGGATGCCGGCCGCCATCACGATATTCGGTCTCAGCGACAACAACAGCGCGAACTTCACCCGCATCGTTGCCCAGGAATTCGACGGTAGAGGCGAGGAATTCGCGGCTGCCTCCCTCTTCGTGAGCGCTCTGAACCTCGAACAACACCGGGTCCAGTGGCCAGGGAGCATCCTCGGTGCGCTCGGTGGAGGGTTTCTTCCCGATGGCCAGCATGGTGCTGGAGAGCGCTAACTGGCGGTGGGAGGTGCCCAAACAATCGGCTCCGGTATCACCACCTCCAAGAATGACGACGTGCTTGCCTTCGGCTGTCAGCGGAGCGGTCACGGAGTCGCCAGCCTGCACGTGGTTGGCCGGCGTCAGGTAGTCCATGGCGTGATGCACCCCAAGCAAATCGCGCCCAGGAATATCTAGTTCCCGCGGCACGTTCGCACCGGTAGCCACCACGACAGCGTCGTATCGCTCAGACAGGTCTTCCCACGTGATGTCCCGCCCGATCTCCACGCCAGCCCGGAACCGCGTCCCCTCAGCCTGCATTTGGGCGAGCCGTTGGTCCACGTGGTGCTTTTCCATCTTGAAGTCGGGGATTCCATAGCGAAGCAGACCACCGATTCGGTCGTCACGTTCAAAGACCGCGACAGTGTGCCCGACCCTGGTGAGCTGTTGAGCGGCGGCCAGACCTGCTGGTCCGCTTCCCACGATGGCGACCGTCTTCCCGCTGAGACGATCCGGCGGGACGGGTTGAACCCACCCATTTGCCCAGGCTTGGTCAATAATCGACACTTCGATGTTTTTGATGGTTACCGCGGGTTGGTTGATGCTCAACACACAGGAAGATTCGCAGGGGGCCGGACACAGCCGACCCGTGAATTCCGGGAAGTTATTCGTCTCGTGGAGCCGTTCGATGGCAGCTTTTCCGTCGCCCCGACGAACGAGGTCATTCCACTCCGGGATCAGGTTCCCCAGCGGGCACCCCCCATGGCAGAAAGGCACACCACAGTCCATGCACCTACTGGCCTGGCGAGTGAGGGCCGCCGGGTCACCCGCCCCATACACTTCACGCCAGTCCCCAATGCGGACTTCGACCGGACGGCGAGGGGGAAGCTCCCGCTCGGTGTATTTCATGAAACCACGGGGATCAGCCACCAGTCACCTCCAATATCCTGCTCCACACGACATCCCCGTCAAGATCGAGGCCTTCCTCGGTGGCTTGAGCACGGGTGCGAAGAACCGCTTGAAAATCCCGGGGGGTTACTTTCTGGATGGACGCCAGGGTTGCCTCTGGGTCATCGAGCAACACTCGCGCCAAGGGCGAACCTGTCAGCTCCCAATGCTTCTCCAGCAGGTCCAGCACAATCTCGGCGTCTGCACTGCCAAGCCCGCTCACTTCGAGCTCTCCCGCGACCATGGCTTCCTTATTCAAACGCTCCGTGCGCAGGTTTCGAATATACGCACTCCCACCGGACATCCCGGCACCCAAGTTGCGGCCTGTGTCCCCCAAAATCAAGGCTAGGCCACCGGTCATATATTCCAGGGCGTGGTCCCCCACCCCCTCAACGACAGCGGTTGCGCCAGAGTTCCTGACCAGAAAACGCTCCCCCACGACACCGGAGAGGAACATGGTGCCAGAGGTCGCACCATATCCAATGACGTTCCCCGCAATCACGTTGCGCTCGGGCGCAAACATGGAGCCCACCTGAGGGCGCAACACGATTGAGCCACCGGAAAGCCCTTTGCCGACGTAGTCGTTGGCGTCCCCGGTGAGTCGCAGCGAGATACCGCCGGGCAAGAATGCTCCCAGAGATTGACCGGCAGCCCCCTCCAGCTCAACCCCAATGGTGTCGGCAGGAAGCCCATTTTCACCGTGTCGCACCGTGACGTGGTGCCCGAGGAGGGTGCCAACAGCGCGTTCGGTGTTACGAATCGGGAGCTTAATCGTGACCGGCGTCCCCGAGGTGAGCGCAGGTTGCGATAGCTCGAGGAGCTGCTGGTCGAAGTGTTTCTCCAACTCGTGGTCTTGACCCTCCGCCTTCGCCAACGCAGCACCTGAGGCGAGGTGGCGGTCTGAGAGGATGGGAGTGAAATCCAACCCGTCAGCTTTCCAATGGTGGATCGCGCGGTCAACATCCAAGAGCCCGACCTGGCCGATCGCCTCCTCCAAGGACCGGAAACCCAGTTGGGACAGGTATTCCCGCACTTCCTCGGCAAGGAACTCGAAGAAGGTCTTCACAAATTCTGGTGTTCCACTAAAGCGCTTGCGCAATTCTGGGTTCTGAGTGGCCACGCCTACCGGACAGGTGTCCAGGTGGCACACGCGCATCAAAATGCAGCCGCTCACCACCATCGGGGCCGTGGCGAAACCATACTCTTCCGCTCCCAACAAGGCAGCAATGATGACATCTCGGCCCGTCTTCATCTGCCCATCCACCTGGAGGGTCACTCGACCCCTGAGGTTGTTGGCCACGAGAGTCTGTTGGGCCTCCGCCAGACCGATTTCCCAGGGGGTGCCGGCGTGTTTGAGTGAATTCAGGGGGCTCGCTCCGGTGCCACCATCGTGGCCAGAAATCAACACCACATCGGCTTTGGCCTTCGCCACTCCCGTAGCCACTGCCCCAATACCCGATTGGCTCACCAACTTCACATGAACCCTGGCCACGGGATTGGCACGTTTGAGGTCAAAAATCAGCTGTTTGAGGTCTTCAATCGAGTAAATATCGTGGTGAGGTGGGGGTGAAATCAGTCCCACGCCGGGGGTGCCATGACGCAGTGTGGCAATCCAGGGATACACCTTATTGGCCGGCAGCTGGCCACCTTCGCCCGGTTTGGCGCCCTGAGCCATCTTGATCTGCAGGTCCTCTGCCATAGTCAGGTAGTAGCTGGTCACACCGAAGCGGCCCGAGGCGACCTGTTTGATCTTGCTGCGGCGTTTCGGATCCCGAAGGCGTTCCGGTGACTCGCCACCCTCCCCCGTATTGGAGCGTGCTCCCATTTCGTTCATCGCAACGGCTAAGGTTTCGTGCATTTCGGGCGAAATCGCTCCCATGCTCATTGCCCCGGTGGTGAACCGGGAAATGATGGCACCAACTGACTCGACCTCACTCAGCGGGATGGGCTCCCGGCCCTCGGTCTTCAGTGCAAAAAGCCCCCGCAACGTCATCAACCGCTCCGCTTGGTCATCGACGCTCTTGGTGTAAGTCCGGAACAGGTCAAAGCTCTTAGAACGGGTGGCGTGCTGGAGGGCGAAGACGGTTTCAGGGTTGAACAGGTGTGGTGGACCTTCGCGGCGCCATTGGTATTCCCCACCGACCGGCAGTACCTCGTGGGGGTTGGTCCCCGATGCAATGGGATAGGCCAGCCTGTGCCTGGATTCGTTCTCAGAGGCAATGACTTCGAGCCCCACACCACCGATGACCGTGGTGGTTCCGCTGAAATATGCGTCGATCAACTCTGGGCTGAGACCAATGGCCTCGAAGGCTTGTGCCCCGGCGTATGAAGCCACCGTCGAGATACCCATCTTGCTCATGATCTTCAACACCCCTTTCCCCAGAGCCTTGATCACATTTCGCACCGCGACTTCTGGCGCGACCAATTCAATAACTCCCGTTCTTGCCAGAAGTTCGACGGTTTCCATCGCGAGATAGGGGTTGACAGCTGAAGCCCCAAAACCGATCAGCAGAGCAACATGGTGGACTTCTCGGACATCCCCCGACTGGACCACAAGACCAACCTGCATGCGCTTATGTCCGCGGATCAGGTGGTGATGAACAGCAGACAACATCAACAGCGACGGAATCGGCGCTAAGTCCTGGTGGGAATCACGGTCACTCAGCACGAGGAATTGGGCCCCGCGATCAATCGCGCTATCGGCTTCCGCACACAGTTCGTCTAAGCGTTGCTTGAGGCCTTGGGCGCCCTCATCCACGCGGTAGAGGCCGTTGAGGGTGAAGGACGCGCGGTCGCCATCGGGCAGTCGCAGGTGCTCAATTTTTGCTAACTCATCGTTGTCGATGACGGGAAAATCGAGCGACACCTGCGTCGCATGGCCCGGCGTAGCCGCTAGGAGGTTCCGCTCGGGGCCCAAGCCGCTGGCCATCGACGTCACGATTTCTTCCCGAATCGAATCCAGAGGCGGGTTTGTCACTTGAGCGAACTGCTGGGTGAAGTAGTCAAAAATCAGTCTGGGTCGATCAGAGATGGCCGCAATGGGGGTATCCGACCCCATTGCTCCCAGTGGCTCAGCGGCGTTTTGCCCCATCGGTGCCAGAAGGATCCGCACCTCTTCCTCGGTATAGCCGAAGGTTCTCTGACGGCGGCGAATCGAGCTGGGAGTGTGCACAATGTGCTCGCGCTCAGGCAATTTCGCAAACTCGATGCGGTTGTCTCGAACCCATTCACCCCAGGGCTTTTCGTGGGCGAGCTGAAGCTTCAGCTCATCGTCTTCGATGAGGCGTCCCTCGACCGTGTCAGCCAAGAGCATGGCCCCTGGTCGCAGGCGGCCTTTGCGCACGACGGTCGAGGGATCAACGTCCAACACGCCAATCTCGCTGGCCAGGATAATGAGCCCGTCGGAGGTGATCACATAGCGACCGGGACGCAACCCATTGCGGTCCAGAGTCGCCCCAACCAGCGAACCGTCGGTGAAGACTAGCGCTGCAGGACCATCCCAAGGCTCCATCATCATCGAGTGGTATTCATAAAAGTCGCGAACCTTGGGGTCAATATCGGCTTGGTTCTCCCAAGCCTCAGGGACCATCATCATGATGGCGTGCGGAAGAGAACGCCCCGACAGCGTCAAGAGTTCGACAACCTCGTCAAACGAGGCAGAGTCGGAACCCCCTTCGGAGACGATGGGTAACAGGGGCTGGAGATCACCCAACAGGGAAGATTCCAGCTGGTTTTGCCGTGCGCTCATCCAGTTGCGGTTGGCGCGAATCGTGTTGATTTCACCGTTGTGCGCGATCATCCGGAATGGTTGCGCCAGCGGCCACGAGGGAAAAGTGTTGGTGGAGAAGCGGGAATGCACGAGAGCCAGAGTGGAATGAAACTCCGGTTGACTGAGGTCCTCATAGAAAGGCCCCAGCTGCAGGGTGGTGACCATTCCCTTGTAGACCATGGTGCGACACGAAAGTGAGGGGAAGTAGGACCCAAGCTCTCGCTCACACCTTTTCCTCACGCGAAAGGTAACTCGATCGAGCTCGATTCCCGAAAGCTTGCGCCCTTCAGGGCCGGCGAGAAACACCTGCTCAAAATATGGCATGGCCTCTCTGGCGAGGTCACCGAGGATTTCTGGATGGACAGGGACGTCACGCCAGCCCAGCGTGACTAGTCCCTCGTGAGCCACGATCGCTTCAATCCCGAGCTTCTCACTTTCTCGCTCGGCAGGATCTAGCGGGAGGAACGCTGTTCCAACGGCAAAGTGGCCCTTTGCGGGCAACTCGAAGTCCACCACACCACGGAAAAAGGTGTCAGGAATTTGGGTGACGATGCCGGCGCCGTCGCCGGTTCCTTCATCCGAACCCACCGCGCCGCGGTGTTCGAGGTTGCGCAATGCTTCCAGGGCTTTTTCGACAATGTCGTGCCCAGGTGTGCCACGAAGGGTCGCCACCATCGCCAGCCCACACGCGTCACGGTCGTGGGCGGCGTTATACAAACCAGAGGGTTTGGGAGCGGAGTTCCAACGCTCAAAGGGCACTGCTGAAGTCATGTCACCATCCTAAAAATCAGTTACTAGGGGTGGGACGTCGCTGGCCCTGAGAATACTAGGAGGCAGATTCCTTGCGGTTTGTGACCGTGGCTTCGCTCTCGTGGTCGTTGTCGTCCTGGTCTTCAGGGACAACGTAATAATCGTCCTCAGAGTCTATCGCAGGCTCGGCTGACCATTCTCTGCCAGGCCGGTACGGGCCTGGCTCGGTCCCTGGATGGCGACGTCCTTGCACCATCACAATGATCAGGCCCAGAACAATCGCTGCGAGAGCGCCCCAGATGTTGACCCGCACACCGAGCAGGAGCTCTGCAGGGTCAAGACGAAGCGTTTCCAGAAAAGCACGCCCTGTTCCGTACCAGACGAGATACAGACCCATTTGGCGACCCCACTGAAGCGTAAACTTCCGTCCTAGCCATACGATCACTGCGGCACCGAGGAGGTTCCAGAGCATCTCGTAGGCAAACGTGGGGTGAAAGAGCGTGTCGTCAGGAAGCCCAATGGGGATAGCGGCGTTGGGTCGGTCAATCTGCAACCCCCAGGGCAGAGCCGTGGGGGCCCCAAAAAGCTCCTGATTGAAGTAGTTTCCCAATCGACCCATGGCCTGTGCGACCAGCAAACCTGGCGCGAGGGCATCCACATACGCGCTGAAGCGGAGGCCGCTTTGCTTCGCTCCGATGAATGCTCCTACCGCACCGAGGGAGATGGCTCCAAAAATCGCGAGCCCGCCCTCCCAGACATAGAACACTCGCAGGAGGTTGGCTCCCTCATAAAAGTAATCCGCGGGATGCGTGATGACGTGGTAGAGCCTTCCTCCGAGAATTCCCAAAGGCACAGCCCACAGTGCGATATCCAGAACCACCCAGGGCTCTGCGCCGCGATTGACCAGCCTGGTGTTGCTGATCCAGAGCGCAAGTCCGATCCCCGCGAGGATAAACAACGCATAAGCGTTAATTTGAAGGTTCAGGCCGAACCAGTCCAAGCCAAGATCGCGGAGCCATTGGCCGATGTTGAATGACCGCCACGCTGCATCGGGGCTGGGGATACCGTTGAAATCCATTGTTACCTCTCGTTACCCACCAGGGTACTAGTTGCGTTTGGTGCCGGAAGCAAGCGATTGCGCCAGTTCTCCCACGGCGCCCACCCCTCCCTCGCTGAGCGCTCGAACGAGTGCGGACCCAACGATCGCTCCATCGGCAAACCCCACGACATCTGTGACATGCTCTGCCGTGGAAATACCCAATCCAACACAGGTGGCTTCAGCGCCCTGCGCATAAATCCGCTCGACTAAACCCCTAGCAGCGGAATCCACATCGATCCGGGTTCCCGTAATCCCCATGGTGGAGACGGCATAGACGAAGCCCTTGGACTGTTCTCCCGCAACATGCAGTCGGGAATCCGAAGACGAGGGAGCGGCCAGGAACACCCGTTCAAGTTCCAGACGCTCTGATATGTCCAGCCAGTCTGCGGCTTCATCGGGGATCAGGTCGGGGGTAATAAGCCCAGCACCACCGGCGGCCTTGAGGTCGGTGGCAAATTTTTCCACCCCGTATTGCACAACAGGGTTCCAGTAGGTCATAACCAGTACCGGCTTCCCGGTGGCCTTGACTATCTCGGCCACCGCGGGAAACACGTGGCGAAGTTTGAAGCCGCGTTCCAAAGCCGTCTGGGTTGCCCGGGCGATAACGGTTCCATCCATGACCGGATCGCTGTAGGGAACTCCCAATTCGAGGATGTCGGCCCCTGAGTTGAGCACCGCGATGCTTGCCTCAACACTGGTGGCAAGATCGGGATACCCCACGGGAAGGTAGGCCACGAGAGTTCCGTGACCCTGAGCTTTGCGCTGAGCGATGGTTTCCTGAACGCTCAGTGTCATGACGCGGAACCGGGTTCGAGAAGCTGGAAGTAGCGCCCGGCAGTTTCCATGTCTTTGTCACCGCGGCCACTGAGAGACACCAGAATGGTGGCTCCCTCGCCGAGTTGCTGCCCGAGCAGTTGCGTCCCCGCGAGCGCGTGTGCGGTCTCAATGGCAGGAATTATTCCCTCGGTTTGGGATAGCAAGCGAAGCGCCTGCATTGCCTGATCGTCGGTGATTGGCACATAGCTAGCGCGCCCCAGTCCGGCGAGCCATGCGTGTTCCGGTCCAACACCTGGGTAATCCAAACCCGCTGAGATGGAGTGAGACTCGATCGTCTGACCATCTTCGTCCTGAAGCACCAAAGACCGCGCTCCGTGCAACATGCCGGGCTTGCCTTTGGTGATGGTGGCAGCATGATGAGCGGTTTCGGCGCCGTCACCACCGGCTTCGTAGCCCACGAGCTGGACGTCCTGGTCGTCCAAAAACGCGTGGAAGATTCCCATCGCATTTGAGCCGCCCCCGACACACGCCGTCACAGCGGTGGGCAGCACCCCGGTCAATTCGAGCATCTGGGCGCGCGCTTCAACGCCGATGATGGAATGGAAGTCGCGAACCATCAGAGGGAACGGATGGGGCCCGGCCACCGTGCCCAAGAGGTAGTGGGTGGTTTCAACGCTGGACACCCAGTCCCGCATCGCATCGTTGATGGCATCTTTGAGAGTCCTGGAGCCGGTCGTGACCGCCACAACTTCAGCCCCGAGCAGTCGCATCCGTGCCACATTGAGGGCTTGGCGTTCAGTGTCAACTTCCCCCATATAGACCACGCAGCTCATCCCCATCAGCGCTGCGGCCGTCGCAGTAGCGACACCGTGCTGCCCCGCTCCTGTTTCCGCGATTAGTCGGGTTTTCCCCAGTCGCTTTGCCAAGAGGGCTTGACCCAGGACGTTGTTGATTTTGTGGCTACCGGTGTGGTTGAGGTCTTCGCGCTTGAGGAACACACGCGCCCCGCCACAGTGCTCCGCGAAACGGTGCGCCTCAGTGATGATCGAAGGACGGCCTGAGTAGGTCGTGTGCAAATGCGCGAGTTCCTCCTGGAAAGCAGGGTCTCGCTTGGCTGCCTTATACGCACTCTCGAGTTCATCGAGGGCGTGAATCAGCGACTCGGGGACGAATCTCCCGCCGAATTCTCCGTAGTAGGGGCCTTCGGCCAGGGACAACTTATCGTTCATGCCGCCACAAACTCCTCTACGCGTTGCCGTGGGTTTGCTCCGGTCACCAGTGCTTCGCCCACCAGCACGGCGTGCGCCCCCTGTTCACGGTAGCGGGTGACATCCTGTGAAACTGCTACCGCTGATTCAGCAACCCGGAGAACACCCTCTGGGAAACGGGGAACCATCGCACCAAAGAGAGTGGGGTCAAGCTCAAAGGTCACGAGGTCCCTCGCATTCACACCGACGATATCGGCGCCGATGCCAATAGCCCGATCGACTTCCCCGGGAGTGTGGGCCTCCACAAGCGCTTGCATGCCCCAGTCTTTGGCCACCCCCATCAACCGCAACGCTCGCTCATCTGAGAGACCAGCCATAATCAGCAAAATCAGGTCTGCGCCGTGGGCCCTGGCTTCAATGACTTGATACTCGGTTTCGAGAAAATCTTTGCGAAGAACCGGGATCTGCACTGCCTCCGACACAGCAGCGAGGTCCTCCAAGGAGCCACCAAAAGCCCGGCCCTCCGTTAACACGCTGATCACGCTCGCGCCCCCCGCTTCATAGTCGAGAGCCAGTGACACCGGGTCAGAAATCGGCGCTAATTCACCCTTCGAGGGGCTCTTGCGTTTGATTTCCGCAATGACGTGAATGGTGTCCCTGGGCGCGAGGGCGCGAAGGCCGTCTCTGACAGGGCGTGCCGCTCTAGCGCGCTTTTCGACGTCATGCAGCGGCAGTGTTCGCTCCCGGCGCGCAGCGTCCTCGCGGGCGCCCTCAAAGAGGCCGGTCAGCACCTAATGACCCTTGGGCTGATACTTCGGCCCGTTTGCTCCCCACCCCATGGCGGAAAGAGCGAATCCCAGGCCCCAACCCACCACCGTGGCAACGAAACTTGCAATAACAAGCCACCACATGGCGAAAAAAAAGGCGACCGTTCCCACAGAAAGTGTGACAATCATGACGATCACGGCTGTCCACGCTGCGGGGGAATGGCCGTGGCCTGGTTCAGTGGTGGTATTCATGATGCTCCTTGCCAATTCGTGACTCCAGTCTACGCGGTCGGGTCCCGCCCATCACTCAGGGAATCCCAAGCTCCTAGAGAATCATCCGAGCCGGAGTGGCGGGGTGAGAACCGATCCCCGCGAGGGGTGTCCCTGCCTCCGAATTGTCCTAGCACTCCGCCTAGGGCTCCGGCGAAAAGGGCCGCGATAGCCAACCCTTCGGAACCCGTCGCCAAAATGGTGTCAAGCCCTTCCAGCGCCGCTGGCCCCGAAATCCCGGTGGCCGTTGCTAGGACCTCTTGCACAGCTGCGGCGGGAAAAGAGCTGACGGCCAGGAGCGCTCCCGCTGCCCCACCGGCGAGCAGAGTTTGTAGCCCCAGGGCCACCCTCTTGGTTAAGCGCCGAAGCAGCAGTGCTGCGGTGTAGCTGGCACCGGCTGCGAGGGTGAGGCTCCACGCGAAGGGTTCTCCCTCGCCCCCAGAGAGAGCAAAAGAAGTTCCGGTGGTGAGGAACCCTTCCCACCAGGTCAGGGTGAACGCTATGAGAGCAACCCCCAGGCCCCCCAGGGAGAGCAGATGGTGTGCGGCTTTCACGCCGTACCTGAACTCAACGCATTTGCCACCCGAATCGCCCTGATGGGCGCGCTCGCCTTATGAATGGTTTCCGCGTATTCGCTCTCGGGGTGTGACTCGGCAACGATTCCTGCGCCTGCCTGGACGATGGCGTGGCCTTCGCTCATGAAGAGGGTTCGAATCGTGATCGCTAAGTCAGCATCTCCGCTGTGGCCGAAATACCCGACCACTCCGCCATAGACGCCGCGCTGCACCGGCTCTAGGTCGTCGATGATCTCTAAAGCCCTGGGTTTTGGTGCACCAGAGAGGGTGCCGGCCGGGAAAGTGGCTTCGAACACCTCGACGCTGGTGACGTCTTGGGAGAGAGTGCCCTCGACGGTGGACACGAGGTGCATGATGTGGCTAAAACGCTCGACATGCATGAATTCAGTGACATCCACCGAGCCTGCTTGGGACACCTTCGAGAGGTCGTTTCGAGCCAAATCGACGAGCATGAGATGCTCGGATTTTTCCTTCTGGTCCCCCAACAACGACTCTGCATGGGCACTGTCTTCCCCCGGGGTTGTCCCCCGTGGCCTGGAGCCAGCGATGGGGTGGGAAACAACGCGGTCCCCCGTAATCGTCACCAGAGCCTCCGGGGAGGATCCCACCACCTGATACGGAACCCCGGAGCTCGTTTCGCACTCGAGTAGGTACATGTATGGGCTGGGATTAAGCTGCCGCAACACTCGGTAGACCTCCAGAGCGCTCGCTGTAACCTCCTGGTGAAATGCCTGGGACACAACGACCTGGAACACGTCGCCATCGCGAATGTGGCCTTTGGCGCGTTCCACCATGTCCAAAAAGACCGCCTTTTCGATACTCGGTGCTGGAGCGAGATCCGCGGGTTCGTGGCGGCGGTGAAGAGTCGAAGGTGTGGGCTGAGCGAGGGTGTGGTGCAAGGCATCAAGACGCGCGAGGGCTTCAGAAAAGTCTGCTTCCCTCGCACCGTCCTGGCGGTGAACGAGGGCCACCAACACCACTTCAGAGGTGTGGTGGTCGATAGCAACAAAATCTTTTACCAGCGAGAGGAACATCGGTGGCACATCGTGCGTGGATGGCGGGCCATCAGGGAGTTTCTCTAGATGGCGCACCATGTCCCAGCCGACGTGACCTACCAGGCCACCGGGGAACGGTGGCATCCCCGGTACGGGTTCGCTGAGCCAGTGGGCATTTAGGGCTCTCAACGCTTCCAGGGGCTCGGTGGGAGCTTCGCCGCCAAACGCCTCTTCCTCACCCATCCCGCAGTCACGCCACCGCGCTACCCCATCTGCCTCGCTGAGAATGCCGTGGACGGAAACGCCTAGGAATGAGTACCTGGACCACTTGCCCGCTTGGTCTGCAGATTCGAGCAAGAAGGAACCCAGGGTGTTGCCGAGTTTTCGATACAAACCCATGGGGGTCTCGCTATCGACAAATAAGCGGCGCAGTACCGGTGTCACGCTTCGAGTGCTGGCCTGCGCCAAGAAATCATCCAGTGTGGTGTCAGCCACCATCAGCTCCCCGGTCAAAACACGTCGCCGCACCGGTGTGACAGGCAGGCCCTTTTTGGTGGACGTCGATCAATAGCGCATCGCCATCACAGTCGAGACGAATCCTGGTGGCGTGTTGCACGTTTCCGCTTGTGTCACCTTTGCGCCAGAGCTCCGAGCGAGAGCGCGAGAAATACGTCACCCGTCCTTCGCGCAGCGTTGATTCAAGAGCGTCGCGATTCATCCACGCCAGCATCAATACCTCTTTGGAGCTTTCCTCCTGGGCAATCACGGGGATCAGGCCTTGGTCGTTGAAGACCGCTCGATCCAACACGTTCTCTGTGCTGGACACGACCCAGTCCTGTGTCATCGAACCACCGCTCCCGCACGCTGGAGGTGAGTCTTCACCTTCGAAATACCTACTTTATCGTGGTGGAAAATCGAGGCAGCCAGCACGGCATCAGCGCCGGCACGATAAGCGGCAACGCCATCCTCTGCAGACCCAGCACCTCCCGATGCAACCAGTGGAACAGATACCAGGGGTCGAAACGCCTGCAACATCTCCACATCGAAACCCTTTTTTGTGCCATCCGCATCGATAGAGTTCAGCAGGAGCTCCCCTGCCCCTCGCTCACAAGCCTCCACTGCCCAGGCGAGAGCATCCCTAGCTGCACTTTTTTGCCCCCCGTGGGTCGTCACCACAAAACCCGAAGGGTATGAGGCATCGCGCTTTGCATCGACAGAGATGACGCACACCTGCGAACCAAAGTGTCCAGCGATTTCATCCAGTAGATCTGGTCGGGCGAGGGCGGCGCTGTTGACACTAATCTTGTCCGCACCTGATTCAAGCAATCGACCGACATCGCCCACCGACCGCACACCGCCGCCCACGGTGAGGGGTATGAAGACATTTTCTGCGGTATGCCGGACAAGCTCGAACGTGGTGTCGCGAGATTCCAACGTGGCGCTAACATCAAGAAAAGTCAGCTCATCCGCGCCCTGTTCGCTATAGAGCGCCGCCAGTTCTACCGGATCTCCCGCATCCTGAAGGTTCTCAAAGTTCACACCCTTCACAACCCGACCGCGGTCGACGTCGAGACACGGAATGACCCTGACGGACAGGGTCATTAGATCCGGGCTGCATGGATAGCGGACACCAAAATGGCTCGCGCACCCAGGGCATAAAGCTCATCCATCACCGCGTTGACGTCTGACCTGGACACCATCGCCCGCACGGCGACCCAGTCAGGGTCCCGCAGGGGCGACACCGTGGGCGATTCAAGCCCCGGTGTGATGGCAGAGGCTGCTTCCAAAAGTGACAGGGGCAGGTCGTAGTCCATCAACACGTACTGCTTGGCCACCCACACCCCCCGGAGTCGCCTCCGAAGCATGTCAATCCCAACAATGTTGTCGTCGCTGGCGATCAGGATCGCCTCTGATTCCAAAATGACGGGCCCGAAGACCTCCAAGCCTTGAGCGTGCAGGGTGGCGCCAGTGGAAACAACATCGGCGACCGCATCTGCCACACCGAGTTTCACAGCAGACTCCACCGCGCCATCGAGGGTCACGATGATTGGGGTCACGCCGTGAGAGGCAAGAAACGAACGCACCAAAACCGGGTAGGACGTGGCAATACGCTTACCTTCCAGTTTCTCGAGCGAGTCCAAGGCCGCTGGAGCAGCGAAACGAAAGGTGGACGCACCGAATCCAAGAGCCTCAATTTCGGTGGCTGCCGTATCAGAGTCAAGTAACAGGTCACGACCAGTAATCCCCACATCCAAAGCACCCGACCCGACATAGGTGGCAATGTCTTTGGGCCGCAGATAAAAGAACTCCACCCCGTTTTTCACATCCGGGACGGTCAGCGCACGGGCATCCCGACGCCCCACATATCCTGCCTCCACCAACATTTCTACCGCTGTCTCCGACAGCGTTCCTTTGTTGGGGACAGCAACACGCAAAGGCTTACTCGTCATAGTGTGCGATACACATCCTCGGGGGTCAGATTCTTGGCCACCATCAGCACCTGCAGGTGGTAGATCAGTTGGGAAATTTCGTCAGCGAGTTCTTCGGGGCTTTCATGCTCAGCCGCCATCCATACTTCCGAAGCCTCTTCGACGATCTTTTTGCCAATTTCGTGAACTCCCGCGTCGAGCAACTCCACGGTCCGCGACCCTAAAGGCCGGGATTCTCGTTGAGCCGCGAGCTGTTGAAAAAGTTCGTCGAAGGTCTTCACTCCCCCAGGATACCGGTTAGGAATTCTTCGTGGCGAGTAAGTCAATCGCAAACACCAGCGTTTGACCGGAAAGTCGATGTCCCCCACCAGCAGGGCCATAGGCCCACTCGGGAGGACACACCAGTTCGCGACGCCCGCCGACCTTCATGCCGGGGATCCCCTCTTGCCAGCCACGGATAAGAGAAGAGAGCGGGAACTCGATGCTCTGACCGCGACTCCATGAAGAATCGAACTCTTCCCCGCTGTCATAATCCACACCCAGGTAGTGAACCTCGACAACGGCGCCGGGTGCGGCTGCTTCTCCGGTCCCCTCGTAGACATCGCTCCACACCAGCTGGGTGGGGGCTGGTCCCATACGGGGTTCGATTTCTGGTTGCGATGTGGTCATGCTTCTCCTTGTTTCGCGGCGAGCCGCAGTGCAGTGATGTTGTCCTCAGGGATGCCGTGTCCAAAAACACTTGACCCGGCCACAAACGCGTTCGCGCCGTGGCGAAGCGCTTGGGGCAGAGTCTCTACAGTAACTCCCCCGTCCACTTGAATGAGGGGCGACAAGCCTTGCGTCTGCAGATAGCGAGTAAGTTCGTCCAACTTCGGCATCATGCCGCCGAGAAAGGCTTGGCCACCAGCGCCTGGTTCCACCGTCATGATCAGAATCATGTCTAGGGTGTGGAAAAGTTCACGATAGGGCGAAAGTGGCGTCCCGGGCTTGAAAGCCATGCACGCCTTGGCGCCCCGGTCGTGAAGGCTATCGATGATGCTCTGGGGGGATGTAGCCGCCTCGATGTGGAACGTTACGGACTGGGCGCCCAGGTCCGCATAGACAACGGCGTTGTCATCGGCGTTTTCGACCATCAAGTGGACGTCGAGCGGGATTGGCGACACCTCCACCAGGCGCTTCACCATCTGGGGCCCGAAGGTCAAAGAGGGCACGAAGTGGTTGTCCATGACATCCACGTGAACAGCCTCAGCGCTGGAAATTCGTGCCACTTCACTTTCTAGGTTGACGAAATCTGCCGACAGAATGCTGGGGTGGATTCGTAAGTGCACGCGCTCAGACTACCGATGCCCGAGTGCGTATGAGTTGAATGAACATGTCATCACAACCGTGCCGATAGGTCCACAGTTGCACAGCGGTCCCCCGCATAGCCCCATCGACAAGAGTGTGGGTCACCTGGTTCAAGACCTCCGAGGTGTCGAGGAGTTCACAATCCCCGCGCTGTGAGCAGACTGCTTGCACCACCTCCACGGTTTCTTCCACCACCGGTGAGCAAGTCACGTAGGCGACTACGCCACCGGGTTCCACCAACTCGAGGGCTCGAGAAAGCAGAGCCTTTTGAAGCTCCACTAAAGAGGCGATATCGCCAAGGCTCTTGCGCCAGCGAGCCTCCGGTCGCCGCCGCAGTGCGCCAAGACCAGAACAGGGAGCATCCACCAAAACACGGGAAAACGAACCGCTCTCGTCTGGCATGCGCAGCGCATCACCCGTGACCACGCTCACCGTGCGGGAATTTCGCTTCGCGATGGCCGCCACAGACTTCTCGACCAGGCGAGCGCGGTGGGGGGCTTTTTCCCACGCCACCACCTGTGCCCCTGCTTCGAGAGCCTCGGCTCCGAGAACCGCTGTTTTTCCCCCTGGTCCTGCACACATGTCCAAAATCTGTTCACCGGGGCGTAGAGGTTGGACGCGCGCGAGCAACAGTGCCGCCAGTTGAGATCCTTCATCCTGGACCCTCACCAGACCTTCGGAGACACCCGCCGCAGCGGTCGGATTTCCGCCGGGAAGCACTTCGCCGAGCGGAGAGAATTTGGTCGTTTCGCCGCTGGGCGTGGAGAAGCCCGGCAGATGGACGAGGGTGACCTTGGGCGACTCGTTGTGGGCTTCGAGTGCAGCGGTGAGTTCGCCGTGATCCTGGCTTTGTTGCAGGGCGGAATCAAACGCCTCGGCGATCCAGAGAGGATGGGAGGCCACTAGGGTCGCGTCATCCTCAATCAGTTCTTGCCAGTGCTCCGGGGGCTCCCTGGTGACGTTTCGCAAGATGGCGTTGACCAGCCCCGAAGCTCTCTGAAGTCCACGGTTCTTAGCCAGAGATACTGCTTCGTCCACGGCAGCGTGATCGGGCACCCGCAGATACAGGAGTTGGTAGACCCCCAGCCGCAACACGACCAGAACCTCTTGCTGCAATTGCGCAAGTGATCGGCCTGATGCCTGGGTAATTACAGCATCGAGCTCGCCTTCGCGCCTTGCGGAGCCGTACACCAACTCAGTGGCAAGTGCCTTATCTCGGTCGCTCAGCCCGCTTGCGGCGAGCGCGTGGGGCAGAAGGAGATTGGCATAGGCATCCTCCGACTCGACTTCGAGGAGAACCTCGTAGGCAACGCCTCGAGCGCTCACACGGTTACTCGCCAAGGATGACCCCTGAGGGAAGACCTCGGAACCAGTCGATCGCCGGCATGGCGGACTTCCCCGCCGGCTGGAGCGTGAGAAGCCGCATCGGGTGCGAAGTCGTTCCCACCATGACCTCCCCCTCTGTTGCTTCGATTTCTCCTGGTGCGAGGGTGCGGTGATGGGGCGCCGGGGTAAGCGCGCGAATGTTCACCCGCTGGCCATTGTCCCTCCTCAGCGTGTAAGCCCCCGGTTCCACAGTCGCTGCGAGAAACCGCTGATAGAGCGTGCCTGCTGGATGCGCCCAGTCCAAGAGACCGAAGGATCGCTCCGGTTTAGGTGCGAAGGAAGGCTCCCCCCTCTGCGGAGTCGTCTCGACAGAACCCGATTCCAGTCCGGACAACAGTGCCATTAGCGGCTCCACAGCTCGGTGGGCCAGCGTTGACAAAACCTCGGTGGCGGTGGCGTCCGGGGGTAGCGGGTACTCCATCGAAAAAGCAACCTCACCGGTGTCAAGCCCTGCATCAATTTTGAACAGGCTGACCCCGGTAACGGTATCCCCCGCCAGGATGGCGTGGGGAACGGGGGCGGCTCCCCGCCACTGAGGCAACAGCGAAAAGTGAACATTCCACCACCCACCGGGAACTGATTCGCGGACCGGCAGTGGCAACAGCCGCCCATACGCGACGACGATCGCGACATCGGGAGACCACTCCGCCACGGCATGGAGAATCCCCCGGGAATCCTGCGGGTTCGCCAGGGGAAGTCCCCGGGCTTTCGCAAAGGCAGAAACGGCCGTGTCGGTGAGGGTCTTTGCGCGACCCACCGGCTTGGCGGGCTGACTCAGAACACCAACCACGTCCACGGCGGAGGAGAGCAGGGCCTGGAGGCTCGGCAGGGCAACTTCGGGGCTGCCAGCAAAAAGCACTCTCATCACCACCAGCTTACTGAGCTTCGAGGCGGCCTAGTCATTCAGCAGGGAATCCAGGCGGTCAGAGTCATCCACAACGATGTGCAATCGCTCAGGCCGGCCCTTGGCGGATCCCACCGCAAGTTTGTTGCGCAACGCCCGCAGTTCCGACGTCACGGTAGAGCCCTGGGCGTAGCTGAAACGAATGATAATTCTCACCACACCAGAACCGGTTTCGACGGGTCCCAACACATCACTAATCGCCCCCGTAGCTTCCAAGGCTTCGCGGGCTTTCGACACCAACGACGCCGGACCAGAAATACTGGCGATGCGAATCGCCGGTGGCAACTTCAGGTTCTGGCGCTCCACGAGTTCATGACGCAGCAGTTGCTCATATCGCCCGGATGTCACCGCCAGCGCGGGTAAGCCCGTCACGTCAGCGAGGTAGGCAGTCGCCGTGGGCCGGAGAAGAGAAATAGCCCCCTCCCAGGCGTGGAGGGAGTCTTCCAGGGCACCAAGGGACTCCCGCGACAGCATGGCAGCCCCATCTAGCAAAACCGCCGCCGCATATCCCCCCTCTGCGAGCGGCTCCGCACCCCTGGTGGCGATCACCAATGCGGGTTGCGATGAGACCCGCAAGACCCGATTCTCGCCGTCGGACCGAATAACGGGAACCGTGGGGAAGGCTTTTCCAATATCGCTGACGGTGCGGCCAATTCCCTGCCCTCGGGGAACGAGGTTCTTCCCCTGACAGGCTTCACACCTCCACGCCGTGTCAGGCACGCCACACCAGGAGCAATGGGGCCGAACCCCCTGCGCCATCAGGCGGAGGGGGCCATGGCAGGCCCTGCAGACACCGCGCTCGCCGCACTCTGCGCACGCCAACCCCGTGGAGAAACCGGCGCGAAACACCTGAATCAGAACCGGGCCTTCGGCGAGCGCCTCTTTAGCCGCCCGGAAAGCCTGCGAAGGCAGGCGAGCCGGGGCTTGATGGGCGGCTGATCCCGCCGCCAGTTCGGTGGGAATCACGCGCGACCTAAACGTTTCGGTGGGAGTAACCGGGGTGACATACCCCTGTTCGCTCCACCTGGTAACGCTAAGCCCGTGAACAACGCTGGCAAACACCACAGCACATCTCGTGTTTTTTTGGCGCAACAGCGCAACGTCTCTGGTGTGGGGATAGGGAGCCAGTGGTTCGGAGTGGCTTTCGTCAGTATCATCCACCACCACCATGCCCGCGAGCTGGTGTACGGGGGCATACACAGCGTGGCGCGTGCCAAGCACCACAATCGGGCGCCCCTCTAAGCACCGCAAATATTCCACATAGCGCTCTGCAGGTGCCATATCGGTATGGAGCAGAGCCAGTGACTCTCCTGGAATAACCTCGCGCAAAGCGGCTTCGTAGAACGCGACATGTCGCCAGGTGGGGACCACAACGACCAGCGACTTTGCCTGCGAGAGAGCGGTGTGAGCTACCTCTGCCACCGTCATTGCGCCCCGGGGAACAGATTCGCCACTGGTCAGTTCAGAAACCCCATGATCGAGATACAGCGCACTTCTGGCATCGGGCTCCAGCATCTTCTCCCACGCCTGCTCGGGATAACCCCCGCTGCCCTCAGGCGGGGGCGGGAGCGTTGCGACCGAACCGGAAACCTCGCGGGACTCTCTCCACTTTTTCTCCGCGCGAACGTAGCGAGGCGGGATCGCTAAACGCAGCACGTCGGCCGCGCTGCCCGCCTGGCGTGAGGCGATTCCCTCAGCCAATTCCCACAACTCAGAAGACATCAACGAAACCGGACCGACCACGTCACTGACACTCGCCAGGCTGCCCTGGTGCTCTGTGTCGCTCAGCAACGCCACCACAAACCCCGTCGCAAGAGTCTTTCGCTGGCGAAGGGGAACTTTCACCCTCATTCCGAGGGAAACTTCGAGGGAGGGCGGAACCTCGTAGTCAAAGAGCCGGTCGAGCTGGGGCAACCTCGTTTCGAGGATCACTCGAGCAATTCGACGGGTTGGGCTCACAATCCACTAGCTTGGCGCAAATCCTCCACTTTGTTCAGACGCTCCCAGGGAAAGTCAACATCCATGCGACCGAAGTGCCCATAGGCCGCAGCCGGCAGGAAGGGGGTGTTCAGCAGATCAAGCTCTTCGATAATCGCTCGAGGACGGAGATCGAACGTTGCCAACACAGCCTTTTCAATCACGTCGAGGCTGACTTTTTCGGTCCCAAACGCCTCCACGAAGATACTGACGGGGTGGGCGGTGCCAATCGCATAGGACACCTGAAGTTCAATTTTGTCTGCGAGACCGGCCGCAACAGCGTTTTTCGCCACCCAGCGCAGTGCGTAGGCCGCGGATCGGTCCACCTTTGTCGGGTCTTTTCCGCTAAAGGCGCCTCCGCCGTGTCGGGCAGCGCCGCCGTACGTGTCGACGATAATTTTTCGGCCAGTCAGGCCGGCGTCACCGTCGGGTCCCCCGGTAACGAAGTCGCCACTGGGGTTAATGAGGTACCGGGTCGAAGAGCTATCAAGGTCCACGAGCTCCAACATGGGGGCGATGACGTGCTCTTTGACATCGTTGGTGATTTGTTCGAGAGAAATCCCGGGGTGGTGCTGGGTGGAAATAACGATGGTGTTCACCTCGACCGGCACGCCATTGTCATACCCAATAGTGACCTGGGTCTTTCCATCCGGGCGCAGGTAATCCACTAACCCCGTTTTACGAGCGGTGGCTAATTGCTGCGCCAGCCTGTGGGAGAGCCACAAGGGAATCGGCATGAAGGACTCGGTCTCATTGGTGGCGTAGCCAAACATGATTCCCTGGTCGCCAGCACCCAGCGAGTCGTAGGGATCGAGGGAGGATCCATCCCGGGACTCCAACGCCTGGTCGACGCCCGCAGCGATATCCGGAGACTGTTTACCCAAGGAAAGGTGCCAATCAAACCCGTCAGCGTCGATGCCGAAAGACTGGTCGGTGTAGCCGATGCTGCGAACAAGATCGCGCACGACTTTTTCCACATCGACATCGGTTGCAGAGGTGACTTCACCTGCAACATGAATCATGTTCCCGGCGCTTAACGACTCAATCGCGCAACGCGACCCCTTGTCTCCTGCCAGAAAAGCATCCAAAAGTGCATCACTGATCTGATCGCACATTTTGTCCGGGTGACCTTCAGTCACTGATTCGGAACTGAAAAACTTCATAAGCCCTACCTATCGGTCGAGCAGAGCATCTAACAACTGCCCCGCTACGGAATGTTTCTTTCCTGTGACCGACCATGACTGCGGGCTCGCGCTGGTAAACAGTGTCAAAGTCGTTACAACGTTCCCAAAGCCTACCTGCTCGCCGACCTGGTTCACGACAACCGCATCGAGGTTTTTAGCATCCAGCTTTGCCCTCGCCGCCGCCTCGCGTTCCCCCGAATCATCGGAAGTTTCCGCCGCGAACCCCACCACAAGCTGATCCGGGCGTTTCATGGCTCCCAGTTGCGCTGCGATGTCGGGGGCTTGGACAAAGGTGGGAGAAAAAGTGGCGCCCACCTGCTTTTTGCTGATCTTCTGCACAGAGGGAGCCTCTGCCACCCAGTCTGCAACCGCGGCAGCCAGGATAATCACGTCCGCACGAGGGGCGTTATCCACCATCTTTTGACGCATGACTTCCGCTGTGGCGGCAGTAACAACTTCCACACCCGAGGGCGCAGACACCTCCAGGTGTGCAGCAACCAAGACAACTTCAGCCCCACGCACCTGAGCAGCTCTCGCCAACTCAACACCCATCTCGCCGGTGGAACGGTTACCCAAGAATCGCACCGGATCCAGGGGCTCTCTGGTTCCTCCCGCGGAAATCAGAACGGTCTTTCCCAACAGGGTTTGCGGCACGAACAAAGCCCACGCGGCTTCGGCGATATCCTCGGGCTCAACCATGCGACCGGCGCCAATGTCTCCCCCGGTCAGCTCGCCGGAAGCTGGCCCCAGAACATGGACCCCCCTCGAGATGAGGGTGTCAATATTGGCCTGAACACTCGCGTGTTCCCACATCTCGGTGTGCATCGCGGGAGCGAGCAGTACGGGGGCCTGAGAAGCCAAAACGGTGGTCCCCAACAAGTCTCCAGCAAGCCCCGAAGCCAATGACGCGATCGAGTGCGCCGTAGCCGGGGCAATGATAATCAGATCAGCCTGTTGCCCCAGGGAAACATGGCGGACAGTGGCCACATCGTCGAACAGTTCGGTCGCCACGGGGTTTCGAGAAACCGCCTCCCACGTGGGCCGTCCCACAAACCTCAGAGCAGATTCCGTCGGGATAACGGTCACCGTGGCGCCACGTTTTACCAACCCGCGAACCAGACTTACCGCCTTATACGCGGCAATTCCCCCGGTGACGCCAACGACGATGCGGGGCGTAGATGAGGCAGTCGGCGCCATGGACCTTATTCTGGGTTGCGCTGCAGAACGAGTTTGCCCTCGTTGATCTCCCTCAGGGCGATGCTGAGCGACTTCTCTTCAACGGTCGAGGGAACGAGAGGTCCGACGTGGTCGTAGATACTGCCCTCGCCGAGGTCGGAGTAGTAATCGTTGATTTGACGCGCACGCTTGGAAGCAAAAATAACGAGCTGGTACTTCGAGTCAACCTTCGTCAACAGTTCGTCAATGGGCGGCTTGATGATTCCATCGCGGTTGGACATGTGTTACTCCTTGAAAGCTCTGGCCTCGATCGAGGCGTGAGCTAAGTCTACGATGCTTTGCCCCGCCTCCGCGACGTCATGATTGGTAATCAGCGCGTCCCAGCGCCCTGAAGTCTTCAATTCAGCCCGCGCGGTGCGCAGGCGTCGCAACCTTTCGGGGGTGTCTTCTGTTCCTCTGCCCAGGAGCCGACGCTCTAACTCATCGAAGCTCGGGGGTTCCACGAACACCGTGAGCGAGTGGCGAATCTTGCGCCGCGCAGCCCTCGCACCCTGGATGTCAATTTCTAAGATCACGTTGATACCTGCATCGAGCTGTCGCTCGAGAGCAAACTGCGGCGTGCCATATCGGAACTGTTTGTGGACTAGGGCCCATTCGAGTAGTTCGTCATCCCGAACCATTGCATCAAACTCGTCTTCGCTAACGAAAAAGTAGTGGTCACCACTGTGTTCACCCGCTCGAGGAGCACGCGTGGTCGCCGAAACGCTCAAAGCAAAATTGTCATGATTCTCAAGTATCCACCGCGCAATGCTTCCCTTTCCGACCCCGCTGGGGCCGACAATGATGACAAGCTGGCCGCGCAAATGGGAGTAATAGTGCCGAAACAGCGCGACGATTTCCCGCCGCAGAGCTGACCGCTGTCGAACGCGCAAACCACCGAGTGTCGCCGTGGGCAATACTCCGGTTCGCTCCAGCACCCGGGAAATTTTGGTCGCCCCCATGCCGGGGATCGATCCAAGGAACCACGCCACGCGCAACCCACCCACTACCGGGTCTGTGGTGCCCTCGGCGGAATCGAAGAGCTCGAGGATATGTACCCGGCCGTGGGCGATCGCGGCCTTCAGCTCCGCTCTCGCCCGCCGGCGCTCAACACCAAGAGCCGAAGCGGTGTGGGGATCGAAGCTCACGCTGCCAACTCCTGCAGGGCGTCCTGGATGCTGAGGGCGAATCCCTCTGGTCCGGTGCTCAGGAGCGAGCGAGCCGCCACAGCGATGACGGATCGCTGGCGAGGAAAGAGGGTGCGAGCGCGGGAAAGAGGGATTCCTTGGGCCCCAAAGCCCGGGGCCAAAATGGGCATTGTGGCGTTCTGATCCAGGCCGAGTGTGAGGGCGCCTGGGTCAAGGGTTGCTCCGACCACCACGCCGTGTGAGCGGAGGGCTTCTGGGTGGGCAGTGACAAAATCGGCAACGCCGGCGATGATCTCGGCCGCAACACTACGTCCCGAGGCGGTCACTGCTGACTGCAGACTGGACGCTTCCGGATTGCTTGTCGCCGAGAGCACAAATACCCCCTTCTTCTGCGCGGCGGCAAGCTCCAAGGCTGGGGTGAGGGCTCCCACCCCGAGATAGGGGTTCACCGTGAGGGCATCGACTTCGAAATCTGCTCCCAGGCTGAGCCAAGCGGAAGCGTAGCCTTCCATAGTGCTGCCAATGTCCCCCCTCTTACCGTCGCCAATACTGGGGATCGCAGCCGCTCGGAGACGGCCCAGAAGTGTTGCAAGCGAGCTCATACCCCGGAGGCCATGTCGCTCAAACAGAGCTACCTGGGGCTTCACCATCAGAGCTTCCGCGTCAATCAACTGCTCGAGAAGCACATCGAGGAAGCCATCGAGCCCCGCAGGGGAATCCGGGAATCCCCAGCGTTCCAGAGTATTCGGATGCGGGTCCACCCCCACACACAGGGCCGGGCCCTCGAGTGTGAGCTGGTGCAGAGCGTCGCCAAAAATCACGACTCACGGTCTCTCGCATAGTCCTGCAGGCTCTTCACCGAGGGAACCACTGAACTGAACTCCAGGGAGGCAACCGCCGCTCCGAGTTGGGCAATCGTCGTGAACAACGCCTTATCAGCCGCCACCGTAGCAGTCCGGATCTCGTAGCCATCTGCCCGGGCGCTTCGACCGCGGGGTGTATTGATCACCATGTCGATAGCACCCGCATGGATGAGGTCGACAATGCTCGGGCCCTCCGTGTCGGAATCCGTCTCGGTGTGCTTGCGAATCACGGTGGTGGCTATTCCATAACGCGCCAGTGTTTCCGCCGTTCCCTCGGTCGCAATAAGGTCAAAGCCCATCTGGGACAGACGCAAAATGGGCAAAATCACCGAGCGCTTGTCCCGGTCTGCCACTGAGACGAAGACGGTGCCCGACTTCGGTAGCCCGCCGTAGGCCGCATCCTGGCTCTTGGAGAATGCTTCTGGGAAGGAGGGCGCAATCCCCATCACTTCGCCGGTGGAACGCATTTCAGGACCCAAAATCGAGTCCACGATGTCCCCCGCCGGCGTCCTAAATCGTTTGAAGGGCAGCACGGCCTCTTTTACGGACACTGGCGAGGACGCGGGAACAGATCGGCCATCGCGTTCGGGCAACACTCCTTCTGCCACCAGCTGCTTCACCGTGGAACCCGTCATCACCAATGCCGCAGCTCGGGCCAACTGAATTCCCAGAGCCTTCGAAACGAAGGGAACCGTGCGACTGGCCCGAGGATTGGCCTCTAAGACATACAGCACGCCGGCAGCGACCGCGAATTGAACGTTAATCAGCCCCCGCACACCAATTCCTCGGGCGAGTTTTTCGACGCCGTCACAGACTGCAGCAACAACATCGCGGCCCAAGGTCACTGGAGGTAGCGTGCAGGAGGAATCGCCCGAATGAATCCCGGCCTCTTCGATGTGCTCCATGACCCCACCGATGTAGAGGGTATCGCCATCAAAGAGAGCATCCACGTCAATTTCCACCGCATCATCGAGGAAACGGTCCACCAACAGAGGCGCCTGGGGCCCCACAATGGCGAAGTCCCCAATCCGATGGAAGTAATCCTCCAACGACGCCTGGTCATAAACAATTTCCATGCCTCGTCCCCCCAACACGTAGCTGGGCCGAACCAGAACCGGGAATCCAATGTCCTCGGCAATAACTAGAGCTCCGGCGTAGTCGATCGCCGTTCCATTGCGCGGCGCAACCAATCCTGCCTCGTCCAGGATTCGAGCAAACGAGCCACGTTCTTCCGCAAGGTCGATGGCGCTGGGGGTCGTGCCGAGGATGGGCACGCCCACAGCTTCGAGGCCCTCCGCCAAACCCAGGGCAGTCTGACCACCCAATTGAACGATGACCCCTAACAATTCACCGGCGGCGCTCTCTTGGTGAACAATTTCCAGAACGTCCTCCAGCGTAAGCGGCTCAAAATAGAGCCGGTCGCTGGTGTCGTAATCGGTGGAGACCGTTTCCGGGTTGCAATTGATCATGATGGTCTCAAAACCTGCATCCCGGAGCGCGAAGGCCGCGTGAACACAGGAATAGTCGAACTCAATTCCTTGCCCAATGCGGTTGGGCCCTGACCCTAAAATCACGACCTTCTTGCGGTCAGAAGGGACCACCTCTGAGACCTGGTCATAGCTTGAGTAGTGATAGGGAGTGAGGGCGGGAAATTCCCCGGCACAGGTGTCAACCGTTTTGAACACCGGGCGAAGGTCCCAGTCATGTCGCAACTGCCTAATCTCAGCTTCAGTCACGCCTCTCAGGGACCCAATCTGGATGTCGGAGAGCCCGTGTTGCTTGGCATAGCGAACGATCTCTTTCGAGAGGTCAGGGGCCTGGGCGACCTCGGCAGCAACGGTGTTGATGAGCTGGATCTGATCGAGGAACCAGGGGTCAATCCCCGTGGCAGTGTGGAGCTCTTCCACGCTCGCACCTTGGCGAAGCGCCTGCTGAACCGTCACAATGCGACCGTCGGTGGGCATGATGGCTGACTTGACGAGCCCCGCGGCGCTTGCGGGCTGTTGCTCCCAATGGAAAGAGCTCCCCCGTTGCTCCAGTGACCGCAGGGCCTTGTTCAGCGCCTGCGTAAAGTTGCGACCCAATGCCATTGCCTCGCCCACCGACTTCATCGTGGTGGTCAGGCCCCGATCTGCGAGCGGGAACTTCTCGAACGCAAACCGTGGGACTTTCACCACGACATAGTCGAGAGTGGGCTCAAACGATGCCGGCGTCACCCCCGTGATGTCGTTGGGGATTTCGTCGAGCCGGTAACCCAACGCCAGTTTTGCGGCGATTTTGGCAATCGGAAATCCCGTGGCTTTCGAAGCCAAGGCGGAACTGCGGGAGACCCGCGGGTTCATTTCGATCACGATGATGCGCCCATCCAAGGGATCGACCGCGAACTGAATGTTGCATCCACCCGTATCGACACCCACCGCGCGAATAATGGCGATGCCAATGTCGCGCATCCGCTGATATTCCCTATCGGTCAAGGTCAAGGCCGGAGCGACAGTGATGGAGTCGCCGGTGTGAACGCCGACTGGGTCGACATTTTCAATGGAACAGACCACGACGGTGTTATCAGCGCCATCGCGCATCATTTCCAGTTCGTACTCTTTCCACCCCAAGATTGACTCCTCGAGGAGGACTTCCGTCGTGGGAGAGTTGTGCAGCCCGTCACCGACCATCCGCTCCAGTTCGGCCTCATTGTGAGCAAAACCCGAGCCCAACCCGCCCATCGTGTATGACGGGCGAATCACCAGCGGGTAGCCGAGATCCTTGGCGAAATCCCTCGCCTCTTCGATAGTGCGTGCAATGTGGCTCCTGGCGACCTCGGCACCGGATTCGAGGACCAAATCTTTGAATATTTGACGGTCTTCCCCGCGTTGGATGGCCTCGAAAGAAGCGCCGATAAGTTCGATGCCGTATTTGTCCAGGATTCCCTCCTGGTGCAGAGCCATAGCAGCGTTCAGAGCGGTCTGTCCGCCGAGGGTGGGCAGAATCGCGTCGGGTTTCTCTTTGGCAATAATCGCTTCCAACACCGCTGTGGTGATCGGCTCGATATACGTCTGGTCAGCAAACCCGGGATCGGTCATGATGGTGGCGGGGTTCGAATTGACCAAAATCACGCGGACGCCCTCTTCGCGTAATACGCGGCAGGCTTGCGTCCCCGAGTAATCGAACTCGGCCGCTTGCCCGATCACGATCGGGCCGGAGCCAATGACCAGCACGCTGGTGATGTCTATCCGTTTAGGCATGCTTAGGCCACTCCCCCAGTTGGTGATACAGAAGCGACGACCATGTCTCGAAAACGGTCAAAAAGGTGGTTCGCGTCTCGCGGCCCCGCGGCCGCCTCAGGATGATACTGAACGGAAAATGCGGGGATATCGAGGGCGCGCAAGCCTTCCACCACGTCGTCGTTCAAGCTGTAGTGGGACACTTCAACCCTGCCAAAGCCTGCTGGTGATTCGAGAACACCATCCAGCGGGGCTGAGACAGCAAACCCGTGGTTTTGAGAGGTAATTTCTACCCTGCCAGAGCTTTTATCCAATACCGGCTGATTAATCCCGCGATGTCCGTACTTGAGTTTGTAGGTGCCAAAGCCCAGTGCGCGACCCAGCAATTGGTTGCCAAAGCAGATTCCAAAAAACGGCAACTTGGCTCGCAGCGCTTCTTGCAACACCTCTACTTGTGCTTCGGAGGCCGCAGGGTCGCCCGGTCCGTTGGAGTAAAACAGTGCCACCGGGGAGAGCGCGCAAACCTCTACCCACGAGCTTCGGGCAGGCAAGATATGAACCTCAAAGCCCCTGGCTGCCAACTCGTGGACCGTGGATTCTTTGATCCCTAGATCGATGACAGCCAAGACACCCAGGGCCTCACCGATGGCGGCGACCACCCTGGTGGCCTCGACGCTGACCCGATCTGACAGGCTTTGGCCCTCCATTCCCGGAGTTGCCCGCACGGTCTCCAGTTGGTCTTCGGGACTCGCGTCGAGCGCTTCCCCGCTGAACACGCCACCGCGCATCACGCCTGCTTCACGCAGGACCAGCGTGATGGCCCGAGTGTCGACGCCCGATATTCCTACGACACCGTCGTGGGTCAGGTCATCTTCAAGGGATCTGGTGGATCGGAAATTTGACGGCCTGGGTGATAGGTCACGAACGGCGAACCCTTCGACCCAAATCTGGCGAGATTCAGCGTCATCATCGTTCATTCCGGTATTGCCGATGTGAGGAGCTGTCATCACAACGATTTGCCCGGCATAGCTGGGGTCGGTCAGCGTCTCCTGATATCCCGTCATTCCGGTGGCGAAGACCACTTCGCCGAGGCGTTGCCCCGCGGCGCCAAAAGAATGCCCTTCGAAACGCGATCCGTCTTCCAATACGAGCACTGCCGCCGATCTCATACTTGCTTCTCCTGTGACATTGTGTTGATTGCGGTAATGATCCGGCCAAGATCGTTATCGACAAGCCGGAAATAGCTTTCCACCAGCTGGGGGCCAAGACTCCACTGAACCATGAGCAAACCGTCGGGCTCGACAGTCCGATCTATGGTCCACGTTGCGCGTCCCGCGCTCAAACCCTCCGCAGGAAACACCAACGCTTGCGACCCGCGTGCTTGGAAAACCAGGCCGGTAGCGTGCAGACCGAGAGTTGCTTTTGCCCGGTAACTCAGTGGCCCCACAGCCACCCGCTGCAAGGGCAGGCCCGCCTCGGATGTGCCCACATACCAACATTCAAAATCCAGCGGAGTCTCTCTTGCTTCATCCCAGAAGGTGAAGTGCTGGGCCCAAGCGACGTATTCGTTTCTCCGCCGACGCCAGCCCCACCAGGCGCCCGCGAGAGCGAGCGTCATCAGGCCGAGCATAATGAGAGCAGATTGTTCTTGATTCACGCTGGCGCTTTCTCTTGGTGCAGCTGGTCGCGGGCCACGAGACGTCCGTCTGCGACCGTTTGATGTCCCCCGTAAAAGGTGTGCGAAACCCTGCCCGGAAGCTCCCATCCTGCGAAGGGGTTATTGGAACTCAGGCTTCCCGAAGGCTCAGGTGTGGCCGCGCTGGGGTCCACCAGAGTGAAATGTGCCGGCCTTCCTGGCTGGAAGGGTAGATCGTATCCGGCCAGTCGACCGATGCGCGCGGGGGTGCTAGACATGATTCGGGCAACCTGTTCGTAGGAAATTAGGCCGGGGTGGACCAGTGTTTTCAGCACTACGCCCAGAGCAGTCTCTAACCCCAGCATGCCAAACGCGGCTGAGACAAAATCCCCCGACTTAGCACCCGCGGGATGAGGAGCATGATCTGTGGCGATGATGTCGATGACCCCGGAGGCTACCGCTGCCCGCAACGCCAGGGTGTCCTCTCTGGTTCGCAGAGGTGGATTCACCTTAAAAAGTGGGTTCGAATCCGCGATAAGGTCCTCGGTGAGCAAGAGGTGATGTGGTGTTACTTCTGCGGTCACGGAGATTCCACGCTTTTTTGCCCACGCAACAACCTCTACCGAACCAGCCGTGGAGAGGTGGCAAACGTGCAGGTGCCCGCTGACAGATTCAGCCAGTAGGACATCGCGGGCGATGATGGATTCCTCGGCGACACCCGGCCAGCCGCTCAGCCCCAGCTTTTCCGAAAGAGCACCGGCATTCATTTGGGAACCCACCGTTAACCGGGGATCCTGAGAGTGCTGAGCAATTACAGCATCCACGCTGGCGGCCAACCTAAGCGCTTCTCTCATGAGTTCCGGATTTTCCACACAGTGGCCGTCATCAGAGAACACCCTCGGGGCCGCGGGCGACTGCGCCATTGCCACAATGTCGGTGGGACGACGTCCCGCCAACCCCTCTGTCACGGCGCCAATCGGGCGGACATCGACGTAGCGGGCCTCTTTCCCCCACTGCCACACCTGATTGAGGTGTTCGGGCGAATCGGTGGTGGGGGTGGTGTTGGCCATGGCGTGAACTGCGGTGAAGCCACCCAGAGCCGCCGCCTGTGAGCCGGTGAGAACCGTTTCAGCTTCTTCCATTCCCGGCTGTCGGAGGTGGGTGTGCAAATCAACCAGCCCAGGAAGAGCAATGTGGCCCTCAGCGTCGATCGTGAGCGCGTCCGCAGAGGCGTCTTCGGTGGGGATAAATACCCCCCGTGACACGGCAAAAGACGTCTGTGGTGCTCCGAGAAGGGATGCTCCAGTGACGATGACGTCTCTCACGAGTGATCTCCCCACACTTCATACAGTGCTGCCATACGCACTGATACACCATTTTTCACCTGGTCAAGGATGACTGACCGGGATGAATCCGCCACCACCGAGGCTATCTCGACCTCGCGGTTCATCGGCCCAGGGTGCATCACGATGGTGTGTTGCGGGAGCGCATTCGCCCGCGCCTCGGTTAACCCATACCGCGCACTGTAGCGATCCATCCCCCCAAGCTGTTCTGGATCGATGCGCTCTTTCTGAACCCTGAGCATCATGATGGCATCGGGATTGCCGGCGATGGCTTCATCCAGGTCCCTGAGGTTTTCGCAGGGCCATCCGGCAGCCTCGGGCGGCATGAGAGTGTCTGGTCCCACCACGGTGACCGAAGCGCCGAGCGTGTTCAGCAGGAAAACGTTAGATCTCGCGACGCGGGAATGCATGATGTCTCCCACGATGCTTATGCTCAGGCCCTCCAAACCAGACCCCCGCGGTTCAGGCATCAGATGGTTTCGCAGGGTCGCGGCGTCAAGAAGCGCTTGGGTGGGATGCGCCCCCACGCCATCGCCGGCATTAATAACCGGCGTGTTCACCCAGCCAGAATGGGCGAGTTCTCGCGCGGCACCCTCCATCCCGTGACGAACCACGATGATGTCGGCTCCCATCGCCTCCACCGTCTGGGCGGTGTCTTTCAGGCTTTCCCCCTTCGAGACGCTGGAACCGTGAGCTTGGAAAGTCATCACATCGGCAGAAAGTCTTTTCGCTGCCGCCTCGAAGGAAAGCCTGGTCCGCGTGGAATCTTCGAAAAATAGGTTCACCATCGTCACGCCGCGCAAAGTGGGAAGCTTTGGCACCGATCGCGCAGCAACAGCAGAAAACTCGAGAGCGGTATCGAGAAGCCCTATGGCGCTTTCTCGCGTGAGATCCTGGGCGGAGAGCAGATGCTTCACGCTTCCACCACCACTTCATCAACTCCGTCGACCTCCACCAATCGGACACCGACCCTTTCAGCGAGGGACGAGGGAAGGTTTTTCCCCACATGATCAGCCCGAATCGGGAGCTCCCGATGGCCTCGATCGACCAACACAGCAAGCTTCACCGCCCGCGGTCTACCGAGTGCGGTAAGCCCGTCGAGTGCCGCACGAATAGTCCTGCCAGAGAACAACACGTCATCCACCAAGACCACGACCCGGTCGTCAATTCCCGCCTCGGGAATCTCGGTCGGAGAGGGGGCGCGATGCCCCGCACCCGCAAGGTCGTCTCGATACAGCGTGACGTCGAGCGTTCCCGCAGCAATCATCTCGCCCGTAATGTCGGCGATCACCTCCGCTAGGCGCTGACTAAGCACAGCGCCACGAGTAGGAATCCCCAAGAGAACCAATGAACTCACCTCAGGGGTGGCCTCGACAATCTCGTGCCCGATGCGGCGAAGGGTCCGCTCAATATCCGGCGCGGAGAGTACCTGTCGCACACTCATCTGCCCCTCCTTCCGCGCCTCACAGGACGTCACTTAAAGCAGGTAGTGATAACACTCTAGGGCACGACTACGTCTGGAGGCTGTCGCCGCTCCGACCTTCGGCGATGGCGGCCAGGATTCCATGAACGAAAGGCCCGGAGGCTTCTGTGCTGAGCTCTGACACTAATTCGACCGCCTCTGAGATCGAAACTCCGGGGGGAACATCCGGGTTGTGAAGTAACTCCCAGACGGCAAGCTTTAGCACCGCGCGGTCGACTGCCGGCATTCGATTCAACGGCCAGGAGGTGCTGGTCTGGGCCAGCAGGTCGTCGATATCCAAGCGGTGATCGATCACGCCTGTCACCAGTTCCCGGGCATAATTCCAACTGCTGGCGCGCTCCGGCTCCCGAGCAGCGATCACCTCTGCCTCTTCGAGGGCTTGAGTGAGGGTAATTTCCTTGACGTCGGCTCCAAAGAGCACGTCGAGGGCGCGTTTGCGCGCTTTACGTCTGGCGCTCACTCGTCACTCACGCGACCCAGGTATTCCCCGGTTCTCGTGTCGACCTTGCACTTGGTTCCCTGTTCCACAAACAGGGGCACCTGAATCTCGAATCCGGTTTCCAGTGTTGCCGGCTTGGTGCCGCCGGTGGACCGGTCGCCTTGAAGCCCAGGCTCGGAGTAGGTGATTTCGAGCACGACAGAGGCGGGAAGATCAATGTAAAGGGCTTCACCCTCGTGCATTGCAATGGTGACGGGTTGGTTGCCAAGCATGAAGTTGGCGGCGTCACCTACGACCGCACCGGGGACAGTAACCTGATCAAAGTCGGCCTGATCCATGAACACGTAGTCGGCGCCATCTTCATACAAGAAGGTGTAGTCCCTGCGGTCTACAACGGCAAAATCAACCTTGGTGCCCGCGTTGAAAGTCTTATCGACAACTTTGCCCGAGCGGACGTTCTTCATCTTCGTTCGAACAAAGGCGCCCCCTTTGCCGGGTTTGACGTGCTGAAACTCAACAACAGCCCAAAGCTGTCCATCCAGGTTCAGTACGCTGCCGTTTTTGATGTCGTTCGTTGTTGCCACGTTATTTCTCTCCTACCAGGGTCGTGAGGTGATCAAGTGCGAGCAGGTATGAGTCCGGGCCAAAACCGGCTATAACACCGGTGGCGACACCGCTAATGACGGAGTGATGGCGGAACTCTTCCCGGGCGTGCGGGTTAGAGAGGTGGACCTCGATGAGGACAAGCCCCGCCTGCGTCACCATGGCACACGCATCACGCAGAGCATAGGAATAGTGGGTGAACGCGGCCGGATTGAGAATCACGTGGGTCCCCGTGTCGAGTGCGGTGTGCATCAAACCCACGAGGGTGGCTTCGTCATCGGTCTGCGCGAATGACAGCTCCATCCTGGAGCCGGCACGCTCCGAAAGAGCCGATTCGATATCCGCAAGGGTCGCGGTTCCATAGACTTCAGGCTCCCGGGAGCCTAGTCGTGAAAGGTTGGGGCCATGAGCCACCAGAACGCGCGCCATTGCACCAGCCTATCCGGTGTGCGCGGCGAGCTCTTGGTACGCGGCAAAAAGCACAGATTCATCGGGGATGGCCAAAACACGCGGTTTGCCCGTGCCATCTAAGACAACGAACCGCACCACTCCCCCGCGAGCCTTTTTGTCTCTTTGCATCGAGGCCAAGAGCGTTTTCCAACGATCAGCGGGATAGCTCAGAGGAAGCCCCAGCTGGCCCAGAATTCTCCGGTGTCGATCTACGGCGTCATCATCCAGGTTTGCGACGATTCGGGACAGTTCTGCAGCGAACACCATTCCGATCGAAATAGCAGCGCCGTGGCGCCACTGATACCGCTCCGCGTGCTCAATGGCGTGGCCAAGGGTGTGGCCGTAGTTCAGGATTTCTCGCACTCCAGCCTCCAAGAAATCCTTGCCCACAACGTCGGCCTTCACCTGGATAGCACGGGTCACCAGGTCCAAGAAAACCTCGGAGGTGGTGTCCACAGCGGCTTCGGGATGCTCTTCGAGAAGGTCGAGGATGGCGGGGTCTTTGATGAAACCGCACTTGACCACCTCTGCGAGGCCGGTTCGCACTTCATTCTCCGACACACTGCCCAACACGTCGGGGTCCACAATCACGGCCCGGGGGGCGTAAAAGGAGCCCACAAGATTTTTTCCTTCGGCGGTGTTAATCCCGGTCTTTCCTCCAATGGAGGCATCCACCATCCCTAAGACGGTGGTGGGGATATGAATCAGGGGAACTCCCCGGAGCCACGTTGCTGCAACAAACCCAGCAACATCCGTGGTGGCTCCGCCACCGAGCGACACGATCGCATCGGTCCTGTTGAAGTCAGTTTGACCCAGTACTCCCCAGCAAAATGAGACCACTTCACTGCGCTTTGCTCCTTCCGCGTCGGGCAATTCGGCGAGATACACCTGCCGCTCCGGCGCCAAGAGCTCCTTAAGGGACTCGGCAATGGCGGCCAAGGGTGGCGCATGGGCGATCAACACTTTTTTTGCGTCCCCCGGGAGCAGGGACTGCAGTTGATCGATGGCGCGGGACCCAATGATGACGGGGTAGTCACCCTGCTGAGAGTTGGTGACGGTAATCGTTGTGTTCTCGCTCACGGCGAAACCTCCTTCAACCATTGGGCAATATCTCCCGCAACCGTATCCAACGGGGTGCTACTGGTGTCGAAGGAGCGGTCCGACACTTCCTGGTACCACGGCTCGCGTTCAGCCACGAGTGCCGCCCAACTGGCGACACCTTCAGGCAGCAAAGGTCTTTTGCCAGGAGTGAGTCTGGACGCAACGGCTGCCTGAGAGATGGTAATCAGAGCTACCGGAATACCTCTGAGGTCTGCCCTGGTGTCGGGATCAATCACAGCGCCTCCACCGAGTGACACAATTCCTTCACTGCCGAGCGCTTCCACAACAGCGGAGCGCTCCAGGGACCGAAATCCAGCCTCACCAACGTTTTCGAAAATCTCTGGAATCGGGCCGTGGTCGCGGGTGACAATTTTGTCGGTGTCGACCACTGACAAGCCAATAAGTCCGCCCAAGCGCTTGGCCAATTTTGATTTACCCGACGCCGGAGCGCCCACCAACACAAGCTTGGGTGCCACGCCTAAGCCGTGCTCCCTGAAGAGGGTTGAATGTTTTCGGGAATGGAAGCGAGGAAGCTGTCACGGTTACGGCGCACCTCGACGAGGGAATCTCCACCAAATTTCTCCAACAGCGCCTCGGCCAGAACCAACATCACCATTGCCTCGGCCACGACGCCAGCTGCGGGAACTGCACACACATCGGAGCGTTGGTGATGGGCAATCGCTTCCTCCCCGGATGTCGTGTCGATTGTGCGTAACGCACGCGGCACCGTGGCGATGGGCTTCATTCCGGCCCGGACGCGAAGAATTCCCCCGGTGGTCATTCCCCCCTCAATACCGCCAGCTCGGTCGGTCGTGCGCTCGATGCCGTCTGGTCCACCCACAATTTCGTCGTGTGCGAGAGAGCCTCGGCGCCTCGTCGTTTCAAAACCGTCCCCGACCTCGACGCCCTTAATAGCCTGGATTCCCATGAGAGCACCTGCGAGACGAGAATCGAGACGCCGGTCCCAGTGGACATAGGACCCCAAGCCTGGGGGAAGGCCTCGAACCACGACTTCCACAATGCCACCGAGAGTGTCGCCTTCTTTGTGGGCTGAATCCACCTCTGCAACCATGGCGCTGGCAGTTCCTGGATCTGCACATCGCAGGGGGTCTTCATCCAACCGGTCAACGTCCGCGGAGGAGGGCAGTTCTGCGCCTTCAGGAACCTGCACAGTTCCCACGGCAACCGTGTGCGCGACAACATCGATACCGAGCTCTGACAGCAGTGTCCGTGCAACGGCTCCTAGAGCGACCCGAGCGGCCGTCTCTCGCGCGCTGGCGCGCTCGAGAACTGGTCTCGCATCGTCAAATCCGTACTTTTGCATTCCCGCCAAATCTGCGTGACCCGGTCGGGGCCTGGTCAACGCACCAGCACGACCACCCTCTAAGTCCCCAGGCTCCACGGGGTGAGGGCTCATAACTTTTTCCCACTTAGGCCATTCCGTGTTGGCCACCCGCAGCGCGATGGGTCCCCCCTGGGAGACACCGTGGCGGATACCGGCGGAAAGGGCCACTTCATCGGCCTCAAACTTCATCCGGGCGCCCCGCCCATATCCGAGGCGGCGTCTGGCCAAGTCCTGTTGGATATTTTCCAGCAACACGGGGACGCCGGCGGGAAAGCCTTCGAGCAGCGCAATCAGTTCGGGACCGTGAGATTCACCAGCAGTTAACCATCGAAGCATTGTTCTATTCTTCCACGCACAACCCTCGTTAACCCCCAGGAACCAACCCCACCGCCTTTTTCATCGCGTGAAGCACCTCGGCCTCGCCCTCTAACGCTACGTTTCCCCCGCCGAGGAGGAAAAACCTGATTTGGCGAATCGCTTGATGGACCAGCATCCAGGTGCCCGACAAGACTTGTTGGGGGCTTTTCTCCCATCGAAGAGCCAGCGACGAGGGCCAATTCGCGTAGGCCACATCAAAGAGGGCCGCCGTCGCCACGGCGCTCTCGGGTATTTCCAGATCGCTTGCGACACCCCCAGGAAGGGTCGACACCACCAGGTCGTGCTCTGCCTCAGCGGTGAAAGCCTTTTCCCACACCGCCACCTCGAGTCCCAGCCCGCGCAGTGTGGTGACACACTCCTTGGCACGGGGCGCACTCCTCACCAACAGATCCACCTGTGACACACCCATCCCTGCGAGCGCGAACCCCACCGCTTTTGCCGTGGCGCCTGCTCCCAGAATCAGCGGTCGTTGTGGGGCGATGCCATGCTCACTCAAAGCCCCGCTAATCCCCCAGGGGTCCGTGTTGCTCAGAGCCCAGCCGTCGGGTCCAACGTAGATGGTGTTAGCAACACCAAGTGTTGTCACGACTTCGTCCTGGGATTCCACCATTCCCACAATGTCTTCCTTTAGAGGCATCGTCAAAGACAGGCCCCGGAGTGACTCTTGGTGTTCCACCCAGGCGTTGCGAAGGTCTGCAGAATCAACTTCTCTCGCGACATACGACCAGTCAAGACCGAGCACGTCATAGGCCGCCCGGTGGAGGGTCGGCGAGAGCGAGTGCGCGATTGGCGACCCCCACACTTCAGCGTGGGTTCTAGCAGTAGGCACCGTTTTCCTCGCTCTCTCGGCACCAATTCAGCCAAATTTTTACAGCGACCAGATGCTCGGCATAGGTGTTCGAGAACACCGTCTCCCCGGTTCGCAAATCAATGGCGACGAAATAGAGCCAGTCACCCGCAACAGGGTTCAGTGCTGCATCAATCGCGACGTCCCCGGGGAGCGAAATGGGTCCCAGCGGCAGTCCGGTGTAGACGTAGGTGTTGTAGGGGTTTCCTTCATCTGCGCGATCAGCATCGCTGGTCGAAACGCCGTCATATAACCCCGTCCAGTAGGTGACGGTCGCATCCGATTGCAAGGCCATAGTGATGTCGAGGCGATTGTAGAACACCCGTGCGGCTTTATAGAAGTCCTCCGTGGAACGGGCCTCCTTTTGCACGAGTGCGGCCATGGTCAAAATGCTGTGCCAGTCCTTTTCCTCGACCCCCGCCGCGCCTAACCGGTTCTTCATCTCCTGGACCATCCTCGCCACAATGTCTCCGGCGCCGGTATCGGGTTCAAAAGTGTAGGTGGCGGGGAAAAGGTAACCCTCAAGCGTGCCCGAGGGCGAGTCGATGCCATACAACAGAGGCTCCCCGGCGGCCTCGACGAGCTCGGTGAGGGGGAGCGAAGCCTGCTTTGCGACGATTTCTAATGCCTGCTGCATGGTTACGCCTTCGGGAATCACGAACGAAATCTGCACCCGGTTACCCGAATCACGCAGTGCGGCCACGGCACTGTCGGCAGACATTCCCGTCAGCAAACGATACGTACCCGGCTGAAAGGTGATGGTGGTGTCCTGGAGCAATAGCTCATACACAGCCTCGAACGAGGCGGTCACGCCCTCAGCGGCCAACGCTCGGGCAACGGTTTCGCCGATATCGCCCGGCGACACGATGATGTCAATGCTGGGGCTAGCTCCCCCGCCTTCGAAATCCGCAACGGGTTCTGCGGCAAAATAGTTCACTAACCGTTGACCGTATTCGGTCCATGCCCACCATGTCCCACCGCCGCCCAAAAGCAAAACAATAATCGCAAACACCGCACAACCTGCCTTGCCTGCGCCTCCACCGCCGCCCGAGGCGTTGCCTCGGGAAGAGCGAGGGCGCAGTGGTTCGCTGGGCACTGAGGCCCGAGGGGGTTCCTCCCCGGGAAGGGTATTAAAAATAGAGTCAAAATCCGCGTTATTTGACATCGCTCTCCTCCACTGAAACCAGGTGTCCCGGTGGCACCCCTCCCAACTTTTCAGCGTCGATAGCGTGCTGTAAAAGAATAACAGCGGCGGCCTGGTCGATGACCGACTTTTGTTTTTTGCTGGACTTCCCCGCGCTACGCAGGCGGTGAGCGGCCTGCACCGTGCTGAGACGCTCATCCACCATGCGGATCGGTTGAGACAGCAGGTTCGCTAGCTGCGAGGCGAACACCTTCGCATCATCGGTGGAGGCCGTTTCTCGACCCGACAGCGCCAAGGGTAACCCCACGACGATTTCTAGTGGCTCTATCTCCGCAGCCACCTGCGCGATGTCGGCGAGGGCGCTCGCCCGGGGAAGGGTCGCCAACGGTGTTGCCAAGAGGCCTTCGCGATCGCAGCGAGCCAGACCCACGCGGGCGGTGCCCACGTCAACACCCAGCCTGGGACCCATTCGCACTAGAGGCGCTCGACCTCAACGCCGACAGCGGAAAGCGCCGCGGCCAAGCCGGTGCCATCGGGCCCGCCACCCTGTGCAAGACCGGGCTTGCCGCCACCGCGACCACCCACCGCGCCTGACGCTGCGGTCACTAGTTCTCCCGCGTGGGCACCTTTGGCGACAGCCTCCGGATTTGCCCCCACCACGATGGTTGCTCGCCCAGCAATGTCACAACCCAGCGCTACCACAGCGGGGGCAGTGCCGAGAGCGGTGAGCACACCGTGGACGAGGGAACGAAGTTCATCTGCGGAACCCACCTCGCTCACCACCGAAACGACGTGAGAGACAGGCCCGGCTATGACCGCGGCAGCGAGTTCGGGAACCCTTGCGCCTGCGGCGGCTTGTTTAACTTTTTCAATAGCGCGCTCAAGATCGCGCACCTGCGAGACCAGTTCCTCAACCCTCTTGGGCAACTCTTCACGGGGCGTCTTCAATATTCCCGTCAGTTTGCGCATAATGGATCGTTCGAGGCTGAAATCCGCCACCGCAGTCGTTCCCACCAGCGCTTCAATCCGTCGTGCGGTTGAACTCACCGAAGACTCGCCCAAGACACTCACCACACCAATCTGTGAGGAGCGAGACACGTGGGTGCCGGCGCATAACTCCCTCGACCACGGCCCGCCAATGTCAACCATGCGCACCACATCGCCATACTTTTCCCCAAACAGTGCCATCGCGCCTTGTGCTTTTGCTTCTGCAACAGGCAGCAGCCGTGTGGTCACCTCGAGATCCTGGGTGATGGCGGCGTTAGAAATTTCGCCAATGGCATCTTGGGCGTCTTTCGACAGCGCCTGGTTCCAGGAAAAGTCCAGACGCAAGTACCCAGGCCGGTTCAGAGAACCCGCCTGGGTCGCAAATGGGCCCAACGTGTCTCGAAGGGCGGCGTGAATGAGGTGTGTGGCTGAGTGCGCGCGCTGGCCCTCGTATCGAGTGGAGTGATCGACATGGACGTCGACGACATCGCCCACCGCAAGTGCCCCGGAGTTGACGGTGATCGTGTGCGAAATCAATCCTGAAACGGGGCGCTGGACGTCCGTGACCGTCCCGGAAAAGCTTGCCCCTTCCATGGTGCCATGGTCGGCGACTTGTCCTCCCGACTCCGCATACAGCGGCGTCTCAGCGAGGATAACTTCCGCACTCACGCCGGCTGGGACAGAGGTCACGGACACGCCCTCTACAAGAATGCCCAGCACCGAAGACTGGGTGTCCAACATGGTGTAACCGGTGAAGACTGTTTCCCCAGCCTGACGGAATTCCCCATAGACGGAGAGATCGGCTCGGAGCGACTTCTTTGATTTTGCGTCGCCTTTGGCCCTCGAGCGTTGCTCCTGCATCAGGGCGTCGAAGCTTGCGCGGTCCACGCTCAAACCGGCTTCTTCCGCCATTTCCAGGGTCAAATCAATCGGGAAGCCATACGTGTCATGAAGAAGAAAAGCGGCGTCTCCGGGTAACACCACATCGCCCTTGGTGTGGGTGTCCTGCACGGCCACATCCAAGATAGTGATGCCGGCTTCCAGCGTCTTCAAAAAGGAAGCCTCTTCGGCTTCCACAAGCCCCGAGACCCTGGAAAACTCCGCAGCCACATCGGGATAGGCAGGTGCCATTGCATCGCGAGAGGCTGAGAAAAGCGTGGGGAAGGTGGCTTCCTCTACGCCGAGAAGGCGCATCGACCGAATGCTCCTGCGAAGCAACCGCCGCAGAACATACCCGCGACCTTCGTTGGCCGGCACGACGCCATCGGTCATCAGCATGAGGGAAGAGCGAATGTGGTCGGCAATGACCCGCATCCGCACATCGTCCTCATGGTCTGCGCCGTAGCGTCGGCCGGAGAGTTCACTGGCGGCATCGAGAACGGGACGAACCTGGTCGATTTCATACATGTTTTCGACACCCTGCTTGAGGAACGCCACTCGTTCCATCCCCATACCGGTGTCGATGTTCTTTTGGGGAAGGTCCCCCACGATGTCAAAATCCACCTTGCTCGTGACGTTTCCGATCAGGTACTGCATGAACACCAGGTTCCAGATTTCGATGTACCGGGTGTCATCAACGGCAGGTCCCCCTTTGGGACCATATTTTGCACCGCGGTCGAAGTAAATTTCCGAACAGGGTCCCGCCGGTCCGGGCTGACCCGTAGACCAATAGTTGTCCTCCCGACCCATGCGTTGAATCCGTTGAGCAGGTAAGCCAGCGATGTCCTTCCAGAGTTTCTCTGCCTCGGCATCGTCCTCATACACCGTGACCCACAGGTCGGACTCGGCAAAGCCCAGCCCACCATCACTCTCGGAACTGGTCAACAGCTCCCAGGCATACTCAATGGCACCTTCTTTGAAGTAGTCGCCGAAGGAAAAATTCCCATTCATTTGGAAAAAAGTCCCATGCCGGGTCGTTTTTCCCACCTCTTCGATGTCGAGCGTGCGAATGCACTTCTGAACGCTGGTTGCCCGTGGGTAGGGAGCCGGAACAACTCCGGTGAGGTAGGGGATGAAAGGAACCATCCCGGCCACAGTGAACATCAACGTGGGATCATCAGAAACCAGAGAGGCTGAGGGCACCACGGTGTGACCTCGGTCGGCAAAATAGGTCAGCCAACGACGCTGGATATCAGCGGTTTCCATGGATTACCTCGACTCAGGGGTGAAGCTGTCGCGGACCCCGGTCACGAAACTCTGGGCGGTAGCCAGCACGCGGGCAAAAACCTTCTTGCCCTCGGGGGTGGTGTTCACGAGGTGGGCGAGAGCAAATCCAGCAATAACACCCAGCAGGGCAACAAAAAACTTGGCCATGGCTATCTCCTTCCCTCAAGGATAGAACACCTGATACGGCAGTGGCGGGGAAGCCAGAGCTCCCCCGCCACCACGGTTGAGTAACTAGCGCGCTGCGTAGTACTCCACGACGAGCTGAACTTCACAGGTCACGGGAACTTCTGAACGCTTGGGACGGCGCAGCAAAGTTGCCTGCAGACGATCAATCGAGACCTCGAGGTAGCTGGGAAGTGGTGGCAAGAGGTCGACGTGTCCGCCGGCAGCAGCAACCTGGAAAGGCTCCATTTCCTCGCTGCGAGGCTTCACGTGGATCATCTGTCCAGGCTTCACGCGGAACGAAGGACGGTCAACGAGTTCGCCATTAACCAAAATGTGACGGTGGACCACCATCTGGCGCGCCTGGGCCGTGGTGCGGGCAATACCAGAACGCAGGACGAGCGCGTCGAGACGCATTTCAAGGAGCTCAACCAGGTTCTCACCGGTCAGGCCCTGCGCCTTACGGGCTTCTTCGAAAATGCGACGAAGCTGTGCTTCGCGAATGCCATATTGAGCCCTCAAGCGCTGCTTCTCCCGCAGACGCACAGCGTAGTCACTGTCAGTCTTGCGCTTGGTGCGACCGTGCTCGCCAGGAGCATAGGGACGCTTTTCTAAATATTTGGCTGCCTTAGGCGTCAGCGGGATGCCGAGCGCACGGGACAGACGAGTCTTGCTGCGAGTACGTGAACGAGTTGACACAGATGTTTCTCCTAGTGATGTGGTGGCGCCTTATAGGCAGTACAAATTCAACAAGAGGGAATGTGTCATCCCCTACCTCGGCTACAGAGGTGTGGGGCAGAATTCTGCGCGCGCAGCCGGCGAGTGCAGAGCCTGTGACCGTGTGAAACAGTACCACACCAGCCCTAGGGGGCGCGAAGAATTCGAGCAATTGCTTCGCTTCGGGCTGACAGCTCTTTTTCGAATCCCCTACCGGAGGGGCGGTAGTACACATCCTGGCTGGTGGGCTGGGGCGCATATTCCTGCGCAACGATTCCCGCCGGATCATCATGGGGGTATCGATAGCCCACGCCATGGCCACTCCCCGCAGCCCCTGGATAGTGCGCATCTCTCAGTGCCGGCGGGACATCGCCGATTTTCCCCTCTGTCACCGCTTTCTGGGCTTCCCCAATGGCCACATAGGCCGCATTAGATTTGGGAGCCAACGCGAGGAAGATTGTCACCTCGGCAAGAGGAATTCGGCCCTCGGGCATTCCGATGAGAGCAATGGCTTGAGCCGCAGAAACTGCCATCGTCAGAGCCTGGGGCTCCGCCAACCCCACATCCTCGGCCGCCAGAATAATGAGCCGTCTCGCGATAAACCTTGCGTCCTCCCCAGCTTCGATCATGCGAGCCAAATAATGCAGCGCGGCATCAGCGTCGCTTCCGCGCACCGACTTGATGAAGGCGCTAATCACGTCGTAGTGCTGGTCACCTTGTCGGTCGTATCGGACGCGAGCACCCGTGATGGCCCGGGATACATCCTCAGCGTTCACAGAAATACCAGAGCCGTCTCCGCCTCGCTCGCGCGCCACGGCAACGGCGGCCTCGAGCGCGGTGAGGGCTTTTCTCGCGTCTCCCCCCGATAACCTCACAAGGTCACCAGCGGCCCCCGCTTCCAACTCGATGGCGCCGGCGAGCCCCTCGGAGCTGTGGAGGGCTCGTTCAATAACCGCCTCGATATCCCCCGGCTCCAGCGGGTTCAGCGTCACCAGGAGCGAGCGACTCAGGAGGGGAGAGATCACCGAGAAAGAGGGGTTTTCGGTGGTTGCCGCGATGAGAACAACGACCCCGTTCTCCACTCCCGGGAGCAACGCGTCCTGCTGAGCTTTCGAAAACCGGTGAATCTCATCCAAGAACAGGACGGGGGCCCGTGACGACAGCTCACCCTCGCGTCGCGCCGTTTCCAAAACTTCCCGGACGTCCTTCACCCCTGCGGTGACGGCGGAGAGTTCCATGAACCGGCGGCCCGAAGCCCTGGCGACAATGGAGGCCAAGGTGGTTTTACCCGTTCCGGGTGGGCCCCACAAAATGAGCGAACTCGCTGCTCCGGTGTGATGAGGATCCGCCAGCTGGCGCAGCGGTCCCCCCGCGGCCAACGCCTGAGATTGGCCAACCACCTCATCCAAAGTCTGAGGCCGAAGCGCCACGGCGAGAGGCACCGGCGCCCCCCACAAACCAGAATCCGCCATGGCCCCATGCTAGCTAGTCCGACACCTAGACGCTCTAGACTGAAGCCTTTGGACTAGCAATCAGGGAGCAACCGTGCCATCAGAAGAAAAAAAGCGTACGCACCAGTTGCGGCAGTATCAGGCGCGGCAAGTGCTTCATGCACACCTGGCGAAGCGACGCGGGCGTGACCAGGTCATCTGGAGCCTCGCGGCAGCGGGAGCTGTTGTCCTTTCGTCTTTGTCGATCTGGGCGTATCAAACTATTGGACCAGGCGCACCGGCCACCGTGGCGGATGCCAGTGTCAGTGAGTTCCGGGAGTGGAGTGGGAACCTGTCCTTCGACCAGGCTGACCTGGATATCAGCCTCGATGGCGCGCTCGCGCCCCAAGCGGTGGCAAACTTCGTGGACCTCACCCAGTCAGGCTTCTATGAAGGGCTGAGCTGCCACCGGCTCACCACCGAGGGGATTTTTGTGTTGCAGTGTGGCGACCCTCTTGGCATGGGGCTTGGAGGGCCGGGTTTCTTCTTTGGGCCCCTGGAGAACGTGCCAGACGACGGCGTTTACCCTGCTGGAACCATCGCGATGGCCCGCTCCGCCGGCGAAGCCGCCAGTATGGGGAGCCAGTTCTTCCTGGTCTATGAAGACAGCGTGATTCCTGCTGACGCTGCCGGTGGCTACAGCGTGTTTGGACAGATCACCAGCGGTCTTGAAGAGCTCGTCGAGGCTTATGTCACCGATGGGGTGCTCGAGGGCGCCCCCGATGGCCTCCCTGTCACCGTGCCGGTTATCGAAAGCATCACAATCCGGTAAGGACTGGGATTTTTCAAACCGGTGGCGAAAGCCCTGCACTAGGCTTTCGACGTATTGTGAGCATCATCGAATGAGGGACAATGACGCAAGAATCCACTGGCTTTGGCCGGGTAGAAGCTGACGGATCCGTCCAGGTCAGAGAGAACGACACCTGGCGCGTAGTAGGAAGCTACCCCGATGCCTCCGCCGAAGAGGCCCTCGCGTACTTTGAGCGGAAATTTATTGACCTCGAATCTCGGGTTTCACTCGCGGAGCAGCGCGTGAAGGCGGGAGCGCCCTCTAAGGACGTCGAAAAGCAGCTCAACGGCCTCACCGAGGAGCTCGCCGAGCCCGCTGTGGTCGGCGACATTGTGGCCCTGCGAACCCGGGTCGCCACGGCCCTCACAAGCGTGCCCGCTTTGAAGGAAGCACAAAACAAGGAAACGGAAGCGGCTGTCGCCGAAGCACTCGTCACGCGGGAGAAAATCGTCTCTGACATGGAGGCGCTCGCCGCCACAGATCCGGGAAAAATTCGCTGGAAAGCCACCACCGCAACGATCACCGAGCTTTTCGAGGCGTGGCAAAACCATCAGCAAACAGGGCCGCGGCTCCCCAAGAAGACCGCAGATGCGCTCTGGGCACGATTCCGTCAGGCCCGCAGTGGACTGGAAAAGGCTCGACGCACCTACTTCCAAACGTTGGACGAACGGTCCAAAGAAGCTAAGACGGCCAAACGCGATCTCATTACCCAGGCCGAAGCTCTCGCGCCTAAGGGTTCAGAGGGAATTTCTGCTTACCGCTCCCTGCTGGAAAAGTGGAAGGTGGCTCCTCGAGCTTCCCGCAGTGTCGAAGACTCTTTGTGGGCGAAGTTCAAAGCTGCCGGAGATGCACTCTATGCGCAGAAGGCCGAGCAGGAACAGAAAGATGACGAAGCAAACGCCGGGAATCTTGAGACCAAGTTGGCGGTGCTAGCAGAATTCGCCGACATCTTGACTCTGACAGATCGTGACCAGGCGAGCACCAGGCACCGTCTCTTCCACGAGAAATTCACCGCGGTGGGTCCTGTTCCCAAAAAGTCCCTCCGTCAGGTCGAAGACCAGGCGAAAAAATTTGACCAGCACGTTAAGAAGCTCAATGAAGAGCACTGGCAGAAGAATGATCCAGAGAAGCAGGCCAGAAGCCAGTCGATGACGGACCAATTGCATAAAGCAATCGCCGACATCGAACGGGATTTAGCTTCCGCGGACTCTCCGCGTAAGAAAGCATTAGAAGACGACCTAGCCACGAAGAAAGCCTGGCTGGCCATTCTCGACAAATAGTTTCTCCACAGGTTCGGGCTCTCCTGCCCGCGCATGCGCATGGCGCGCCATACTCCTGGAATGTCGACCACCCCGCATCAAAGTTTTGTACTGCAGGGTCTTGGCCTCAATGTTGGGCCACACCCGTGGCTGTACCCTCGCTTCCCCACCCGCGATGAGCGTGCCGCTCTTGTAGCCCACTGCCTGCCAGCGTGGGCGATAGCCTCCGGCTCCACAGCAGCGTGGGTGTGGACGGGGATGGGACTGGCAGAACCCTGGGTCGTCTTGCGCCGGGAGCATCCTGGACTCTCCCCGTTGGAGCGCACCCAGTGGTCTGCCAAACTGCTCAATCCGGCACATCACACGCTGCGGACCTTGTCGGGCCTTGTGCTGCTCGATCCGGACTCCACCGCCATGGAAGTTCTTCTCTCCCCCCACAGCAGAGACATCGCCACAGCCCAACTGTTCGTGCTGGAGCCATTGTGTGGACAGGATTTTCCTCGCCTCGCCTCACGAAAGCGCGCCTCACAGCAGGCCCGGAAAAACGCCGGGCTGACCTTGCAGCAGCTTGCAACTTTGCGCGAGGTCTATCCCGACATCACCCGATAGACGTCGTACACCGCATCGATTCTTCTGACCGCGTTGAGGACCCGGTCCAGGTGAGTGACATCACCCATCTCGAAGACGAATCGGGAAATTGCCAAATGATTATCCGAGGTGTTCACTGTGGCCGAGAGGATGTTGACGTGGTGTTCGGAGAGAATTCTCGTGACGTCGGAGAGCAGGCCCGAGCGATCCAGTGCCTCGATCTGGATGTGAACGAGGAACACGCTCCCCTTCGTGGGAGCCCACTCGACTTCGATGATTCGATCAGGGTGCTCCAACAGCGAACCAATGTTTGAACAATCGCCGCGATGAACACTTACCCCGGTTCCCCGCGTGACAAACCCAACAATCTCGTCACCAGGGACGGGTGTGCAACAGCGGGCCAGTTTGACCAAAATATCGTCCGCGCCCCGGACTAAAACCCCTGACTCACTGGTTCTCGTGGGCGCGCGATTCAGGGTAGAGCTTTGGTAAAGGTCCTCGTCTGTGTCCTCCGAGGAGTCGAGAGAGCCAACGATTTTCTCAATCACCGACTGTGTCGACACGTGACCCTCGCCGACAGCCTGGTACAGCTCATCCACGCCCGGCAACCGCAGGATGGCGGCCGCATTAGCCACTGATTCTTGATTCATCATTCGCTGCAGCGGGAGGTTCTGTTTCCGCATGGCCCGGGCGATAGCGTCCCTGCCCTGCTCAATAGCCTCCTCGCGCCGCTCTTTGGTGAACCACTGCTTGATTTTGCTGCGGGCGCGCTGACTGGTGACAAAATTCATCCAGTCTTGGCTGGGGCCTGCGTCGGGACTCTTGGAGGTGAAGATTTCCACCGAGTCACCACTGGTGAGCTCGGTGTCAAGGGGGACCAACCTTTGGTTGACTTTGGCCCCCATGGTCCGGTGGCCGACTTCTGTGTGGACGGCGTAGGCGAAATCAACGGGTGTCGCCCCTCTAGGCAGACCCACAACCTTGCCCTGGGGGGTGAAAACGTAGAGTTCCTTAGCCCCGATTTCATACCGCAGGGTTTCCAGGAACTCTGCGGGGTCCGTCGTTTCCTCCTGCCAATCGGAGAGGTGAGCAAGCCAAGCCATGTCTTGGTCCTGCGAGCCCTTTTTTGGAGACTTCCCTTGGGACGCCAGGCGCTCTTTGTATTTCCAGTGCGCCGCAACCCCAAACTCTGCCCGCTGGTGCATGTCGTGGGTGCGAATCTGTATTTCGACCGGTCGACCTTCGGGGCCATAGACCGTGGTGTGTAGGGACTGGTAAAGGTTAAATTTAGGCGTGGCAATGTAGTCCTTGAACCGGCCCGGCATGGGGCTCCACCGTGCATGCACCGCCCCTAAGACGGCGTAACAGTCTCGGATAGTGCTGACAAGGATTCGCACGCCCGTCAAATCGTGGATGTTATTGAACTCTTGGTTGCGGTTAACCATCTTTTGATAAATCGAGAACAACTGCTTTGGCCTGCCGGCCACCTCGCCCTTGATTTTTGACTGCCGCAAATCCTCGCGAATCAGGTCAATGGTTTGCTCGACGAAAGCTTCCCGCTGCGGGGAGCGGTTCGTCACGAGCGATTCAATCTCGAGGTAAATTTTTGGGTGCAAGACGGCGAACGATAGGTCCTCTAGCTCCCATTTAAGGGACTGGATGCCCAGTCGGTGGGCCAGCGGGGTGTAGATATCGAGTGTTTCCTGGGCCTTTTTCCGCGCAGACTCGGGTGACACAAAACCCCATGTGCGGGCGTTGTGGAGTCGGTCAGCGAGTTTCACCACCAGAACGCGGATGTCCTTAGACATCGCCACGATCATTTTTCTTACCGTTTCGGCTTGAGCGTGGTCACCGTATTTTACTTTGTCTAGCTTGGTGACCCCGTCCACCAGCATGGCGACTTCGGGCCCAAAATCGTTCTGAAGTTCCTCCAAGGAATACTCGGTGTCCTCCACGGTGTCGTGAAGCAGAGCCGCAGCGATCGTGATTGGGCCGATACCAAGCTCGGCAAGAATCTGTGACACGGCGAGTGGATGCGTGATGTAAGGCTCGCCGCTTTGCCGTTTTTGCCCCTCGTGCGCCTTTTCCGCCACCCGATAGGCGCGTTCAATGAGCCCGGAATCAGACTTGGGGTGGTGTTTCCGAACGGTCCGTTGCAGAACCTCAAGGCCGTTATCGGAAGGTGCGCGGGAAAATATTTTGGGCAACATGGAGCGCAAAGAACTAGAACTTGCACTCGAGACTTCCGTCACTGCAATTCCTCCTCGCCCCAGGTCTCAAGTCTAGGAGGATGTCGCCGCAGAAAGCCTCTGTTAGCGAACGGCTCCTGAAGCTGGTCGGGGCTCGCGAGCTTTGCGACCCTGTTTCTTGAATTCTGGTTCGCTCTCCCGCAAGTGAACGTAAAGCGGTGCCGCGATGAAGATACTCGAGTAGGTCCCTGCAATCATCCCGATAAACAGCGCCAAGGCGATATCGCGAAGGGTGCCCGCACCCAGCAACAACGAACCGATGAAAAGAATCGATCCCACCGGCAACACTGCTACCACCGAGGTGTTGATGGAACGCACCAGGGTTTGATTCACCGCAAGATTCACCGACTCGGCGAACGTGCGAGAGCTCTCTTCCCCATCCTGCGAAGTGTTTTCCCGAACCTTGTCGAAGACCACCACCGTGTCGTAAAGCGAATAACCCAGGATGGTCAAGAATCCGATGACCGCGGCCGGAGTAATTTCGTAGCCGAGAACCCCGTATACGCCCGCCGTAATCAAAAGGTCGTGCGCCAAGGCCGTCAGCGCGGCAATCGACATCTTCCACGTACGGAAATAGAGCGCCATCACAAAGGACACCAGGACAAGGAACACCAGAAGACCGATCAGCGCCTGGCGGGTGATGTCCTGGCCCCAGGTTGCTCCCACGAAGGACGCGGTGACACTTTCCAAGGGCACCGCGTAGGCATCAGCAAGGTCTTGGCGCAACTGCGTGGTCTGCTCATCCGTCAACTGCTCGGTTTGGACCCGGACGGAATCCCCACCCACGATCGATACCCGGGGGTTTGATTCCAGCCCGGCTTCAGATTCCACCGTATCAATCGCTGTTTGTTCCACCACGGCTGCCGGGTTTGACACCCGAAACTCTGACCCGCCACTAAATTCAATACCGAAAGAAAACCCGCCCCGAAGCAGGGTGATGGCGATGGCAAGCACGACGAGGACCCCACCAATGAGGTACCACCGAACCCGGTTGCCTACAAAGTCGAAGGACCGCTCCCCGGTATACAGGGAGTTACCAAATTGAGTGAACCGGGACATCTAGTTCTTCCCCTCTAACAAGCCAGCCTCTTCCTGAGCTTTTCGCTCGGCAATCGTCTGGCGACGTTTCGCTTCCCGTGCGCTCTTCTTCATAGCGGTAGCGCCAACATCGACCGGCTCTCGGAAGCGCGCTCGTCCCCGATAGACCGCACCCAAGGCCCTGGGGTCAAGACCGCTGAGCTTGTTGCCCGAAGCAAAGAAGTTGGTGCGACCCAGCACCTGCATGAGGGGCTGCGTAAACAGGGCGACAACAATCAAGTCGACAATCGTGGTTATTCCCAGCGTGAACGCGAAACCTCGCACGTTGCCCACCGCCAAAATAAACAGCACCGCAGCCGCCAAAAATCCTACGGCGTCCGAGGCCAGAATGGTCCTAAAGGCCCTCCGCCAGGCGCCAACGATGGAAGACTCGAGGTTTCTTCCGTCCCTCAACTCATCTCGAATCCGTTCAAAAAACACGATGAACGAGTCCGCGGTGATACCGATTGCCACAATCAATCCCGCGACTCCGGCAAGAGACAAACGGTATCCCTGGGTGTTAGAAAGATAGGTGATGACGAAGTAACTCAGAGTAAACGCGGTGATCAAACTAAACACCGTCACCATGCCGAGCATCCGATACTGGATGACCGAATAGAGAACAACGAGTATCAGACCAATCGCACCGGCAAGCAAACCACTCTGCAACTGGGTGAGGCCCAAGGTTGCGGTAATGGTTTCCGAGCTCTGCACCGCGAACCCAATCGGCAAGGCACCAAATTTCAGTTGGTCCGCTAAGACCGTTGCACTTTCCTGGGTAAAACTTCCGCTGATCTGCGGGTTTCCGTCCGTAATCGCCGCGAGAGTCCGCGGGGCGCTGATAACTTTTCCATCCAGCACAATGGCAAACTGGTTCTGAACACCAGGAAGCATGATGAGGCGCTCTGTCACGGTGCGGAAAGATTGTGTTCCCTCACTATCGAACTCGAGGAACACCCCCCACTCGGAGGTGACGGTGCCCTGGGGCCCGGGAACAAGGCCGGAAATCGCATCGGCTATGGTCCCGCCATCGACCTCGACAGGACCAAGAATGTATTTCGCAAGTCCATCGTCCGAGCAGGTCACCAACGGTTGAGTGGGGTCGGCGACGTTCGCGCCACGCTCATCCAGTGCCTCGCAGCTGAGCTGGTTGTATGCGCTGTCGATAGCGGGTGTGATCCACGCTAAGTCGCTGGGGTTTGACGGGGCGGTGAGTGGGGAAGAGTCTTCGATAATGACCGGAGCTTCTTCGCCCTCTTCAGCGACGACAGCAATTCCGGCTTGAAGCACAGCCCTAAATTCGAGCTTTGCTGAGGAGCGAATGCGTTCCAGCGTCGCCTGGTCCGGGACACCGGGAATCGATACAACGATGTTCGCGCCGCCCTGGGTCGTCACCTCGGCTTCTGCCACACCGCCAGCATCTACGCGCTGTCGAATGATGGAGACCGCCTGGTTGAGCTGCTCTTCCGTAACCCTCTGGTTTTCGGACACCTGGGGGGCAAGAATAATCTGCGTGCCACCCTGCAAATCAAGCGCGAGTTTTGGCACCCACGAACCCGTGCCCTGGAGAACCGCCAGGGCGTTCCCGCCAATGAGCAGAGCGAAAAGCACGCCCAACCAGATGAAGCGGGTCATTGCAGAGCGGACGACGGAGTTTCTTGCCACGGGAAAACTTTCTAAAAAGAGGGGGTGCTAGGACTTTTCAGCGGCCGAAGAGTCCTCGGCAGAGGTTTCTTCGAGCACCTCTTCCTCCACTATTTTGGTCAACACCTGACGATGGACCCTAATTTCAACACCTTTGCCGACATCAAGGGTTGCCACGTTGGTGTCGTCATCCATCGCGATGACGGTGGCGAACAAACCAAACGAGGTCATAACCTCAGCGCCAGGCTTCAACTTTTCAGCGAGCTCCTGCTGCGTGACTTTCTGCTTCCTGGAGTTGCGAACCATGAAGAAAATAAGCAATCCGAGGATTGCGATCATAAAGAGTGAAATTGGATCCATGGCTAACCGACAGCCTTTCGTTGTGGGTCTGAAGTAGGCGCGCTACCCCACAACTATAGGTCATTCCTGACCGGTGCTTTGTGGCCGAGGTGTGCGTACGCGCCAGGGGTGGCCATCCGACCCCGGGGGGTTCGTTGAATAAACCCCTGGCGAACGAGGAAAGGCTCCACTACCGATTCGATGGTCTCTGGCTCTTCCCCCACCGACACCGATAACGTCCCCAAGCCCACCGGTCCACCACCGAAGCGAACAATCAATGCTTCAAGAACCACACGGTCGAGCCGGTCCAGGCCCAACTCATCCACGTCGTAGAGCTCTAAGGCATCTTGCACCGAGGAAACGTCCGGTGCGCGCTCCCTGACAAGCACGAAGTCCCGCACGCGGCGCAGCAGGCGGTTCGCAATGCGCGGTGTGCCCCGGGATCGCAAAGCGATTTCTGAGAGGGCCTCCCGCGGCCACGCAATCCCCAACACCGCTGCCGACCGCGTCACCACCTCGGTGAGCTCCTCGTGGGAATAGAACTCCAAGTGTGCCGTAAAGCCAAACCGGTCTCTTAGGGGGCCTGGCAGCAAGCCCGACCTGGTGGTGGCGCCCACTAGAGTGAACGGCGCGATATCCAGAGGGAGCGTGGTTGCCCCGGCACCCTTCCCCACCATGATGTCGATCCGAAAGTCCTCCATAGCGAGATACAACATCTCTTCAGCGGGACGTGCCATTCGATGAATTTCATCGATAAAGAGAATTTCACCCGGCATCAGGGAGGACAGAACCGCGGCAAGGTCACCCGCGTGGTTGATGGCAGGACCGCTGGTGATCCGGAGGGCTTGTCCCGTTTCTTCCGCCACGATCATTGCAAGCGTTGTTTTCCCGAGGCCCGGCGGGCCGGAAAGCAGGATGTGATCGGGAGTTCGGGCCTGTTGCGCGGCAGCCTCAAGCAAGAGCACAAGCTGCTTCCGGGCCTTCTCTTGACCTACAAATTCACCAAGATTTTTCGGGCGAAGTGCACCCTCAAACTGAATTTCACCCACAGATTCGACTTCTTCTCGCACCGGTTCATCGCTCACGATCTGACCTCCCGATTAGTTGGGGGTCCCAGAATAGTGAGGGCGCTGCGCAGCAGGTCTGCTGCATCCACAGGTGCTCCGCCGAGGTCGGCAAGGGCGCCAGCAACACCGTCTTTTGCCACCTTCTCTGGCCACCCGAGACCGGTCAGTGCGCCCACCACGCTGTGACGCACAGCTTCTTCAATCGAAGAGGCCGTGGTGGGTGTCGTTCGAGGTGCCCTCTCGTCGAAAGATCCCTGGAGGGACAACACGATGAGTTTTGCGGTCTTTGGACCAATTCCGCTCACTGCCCGGAACGCGCCGTCATTTTCAGACACCACCGCGTCGCTAATGTCATCGATACTCATCTGACTCAAAATCGCCATGGCAGACTTCGGCCCCACGCCGCCCACTCCTCGGAGTAGACCGAAAATCCCGAGTTCCTCCGAAGTGTCAAAACCAAACAGTGCAACGTGGTCGTCGCGGACAATCATGGCGGTGTGGACGAGAAGTGTTTCGCCCAGCGCAAGGGTGGCTGCTGTCCGCTCCGGCACCAAGACCAGGTATCCAATACCCGAAACCTCGATGACGAGCTCTGCACCCGCCCGGGACGCAATGGTTCCCCTCAGCGTTGCAATCACGGTGCCAGCTTAGGTCGCTTCGCTCGTGCTTCTGCCTCTCGCCACGCCTGCTGCGCGGGTGTCTCTCCAGCCGTGGGGCTTGCAGAGGGGGCGACGCCACGCCAGGCCTCGGTAATCGCGAGGGCTAGGGCATCTGCTGCATCTGCGGGCTGAGGTATGGAATCCAGACCGAGAATGCGCTGCACCATCGTCCCTACTTGGTTTTTCGTGGCGCGACCCTGGCCCGTCACCGCTGCTTTAACCTCGCTCGGGGTCCTCATCGACACGGCAATACCGCGCGCGTTCGCGAGGGCCAGCACCACCCCGCTCACCTGCGCTGTCCCCATGACCGTGCGCAGATTGTGTTGGGCAAAAACCCTTTCCACAGCAACCAGGTCTGGGGTGTATTGGTCCATCAACTCCCCCAATGCTCGTGAGAGCGCACCCAGGCGCTCTTCGGGGCGGTCCGTGATGGCGGTGCGATAAACATCGACGTGCACGAGCGACACCGAACGACCTGCGCCCTTGGTGATAATCCCCACACCGAGCCTGGTGAGGCCAGGGTCAACACCGAGGATGGTGGTCATCGGTGGGTCCTAGTCAGACTCTTCGAGCGCTGCAGAGACTTCCGGGGTGAGATCCATGTTGGTAAAGACACTCTGCACATCGTCACAGTCTTCAAGAGCTTCCACGAGAGCCATTACCTTTTTTGCGCCGTCGAGATCTGGCTCCACGCTGACGGTCGCGAGAAACTCTGCTTCCGCTGCGTCATAGTCGATACCCGCTTCTTGAATGGCTTTTCTCGCTTCAACCAGCTGTGAAGGATCGGTGATGACCTCGAATCCCCCACCACGGTCAATGACTTCCTCGGCGCCCGCTTCCAGGACGGCGAGCAAAACATCGTCTTCGGTCAGCCCGTCGGCCTTCGAGACGGACACAACTCCCTTGCGGGAAAAGTTATATGCGACACTGCCCGGGTCGGCCATCTGTCCGCCGTTACGCGACATGATCGTGCGAACCTCAGCGGCCGCTCTGTTGCGGTTGTCGGTCAGACACTCAATGAGGAGTGCGACACCACCGGGGCCATACCCTTCATACATAATCGTCTGGTAGTCGATGGTTTCTCCCGACAGGCCACCGCCGCGCTTAACGGCGCGGTCGATGTTGTCATTGGGAACAGAAGTCTTCTTAGCCTTCTGGATAGCGTCAGCGAGGGTGGGATTACCGGCGATATCGGGGCCGCCAATTTTCGCGGCCACCTCAATGTTTTTGATCAACTTGGCGAAAGATTTTGCACGCCGAGAATCGATGATCGCCTTCTTGTGTTTCGTTGTTGCCCACTTAGAGTGACCTGACATTATGCTCCCTTGATCGCACACCCATCTTAACGCCGGGCGGGTGGTGAGACACGGGAGCGCACCATGTCGTGGAGAAACATCTTGTGGAGGCGGTTATCCCCGGAAACTTCGGGGTGGAAAGCCACGCCCAGAAGAGTTTCTGTCGCCACACCCACCACGCTGCCATCCTCCAAGGTGGCAATCACCCGGACTCCCGGTCCAACTCGCGTCACCACTGGGGCGCGGATAAAGAGCACGTCCAACGGTGGCCCCTCAATTCCCTCCACAGCGATCGTGGCCTCGTGGGACACCACCTGAGAGCCAAAGGCATTCCTCGCAACGGTCACATCGAGACCGCCCAGTGTCTCTTGCCCAGAAATGGCACCCTCGATGTTTTCGGCCAGCAAGATCAATCCCGCGCAGGTCCCCAGTACCGGCAAACCAGCACGAATACCCTCTCTTAGCGGGTCCCGAAGACCACATATCCGAAGGAGCTTGTCCATCACACTGGATTCGCCACCAGGCAACACGAGACCGTCTAGACCATCCAGGTCAGACGCGTTTCTTACCTGGATGGTGGTGGCGCCCAATTCGCGAAGCACTGCTTCGTGTTCGGCCACATCGCCCTGGAGGGCGAGAACCCCAATCGTTGGCGTATTACCAGCCACGCTCGGCGAGGCGGTGCGGTGCGGGCAGGTCGGACACGTTAATCCCCACCATTGCCTCACCCAAACCGCGTGAAGCGTCGGCGACAACGGATGCGTCGCGGAACTGCGCCGTTGCTTTCACGATCGCAGCGGCGCGCTCTGCAGGGTTACCGGATTTGAAGATTCCTGATCCCACGAAGACGCCATCAGCACCGAGCTGCATCATCATCGCCGCATCCGCAGGCGTGGCGATCCCGCCGGCGGTGAACATCACCACGGGAAGCTTTCCGGTCTGCGCAACCTCCACAATCAGGTCATACGGTGCCTGGTGATTTTTAGCGGCAACATAAAGCTCATCAGGGCTCATGGCCTGAAGCTGGCGAATTTCTCCGAAGATTGTGCGCAGGTGCTTGGTCGCTTCAGAGACGTCACCAGTTCCCGCTTCACCTTTGGAACGCACCATTGCCGCGCCCTCGTTGACGCGACGGAGCGCTTCGCCCAGGTTCGTCGCCCCACACACGAAAGGAACGGTGAAGCCCCACTTGTCGATGTGGTTGACGTAGTCCGCAGGGCTAAGAACTTCGGATTCGTCGATGTAATCGACTTTGAGCGATTCCAAAATCTGGGCTTCCACGAAGTGACCGATACGAGCTTTTGCCATGACGGGAATAGACACCGTGTCGATGATGCCCTGAATCAAATCCGGGTCACTCATCCGAGCGACTCCGCCTTCGGCTCGAATATCCGCGGGAACCCGCTCCAATGCCATGACCGCGACGGCTCCGGCGTCTTCGGCAATCCTGGCCTGTTCTGGAGTGACGACATCCATGATGACGCCGCCTTTCAGCATCTCCGCAAGGCCTCTCTTAACTCGAGCAGTCCCGGCCTTTGGTGCGCTGTTCTTCTCGCTCATGGGCGATGTGTTCCTCTCGATAACGCTAGTAAAAAGATGCTCTTTAGGAGCGTGAGAAGTCTAACGGGTGGAACCTGAAGGCCATCCGGCGCGCAGCTGGTTTCGCATCTCCCCCAGAATTTGGGGAATGGCTTTAGTGCGGGCGATGATGGGGAAGAAGTTGGAATCTTGGCCCCACCGGGGAACCACATGCTGGTGAAGGTGGGCCTCTATTCCCGCGCCAGCAATACTGCCCTGGTTAATTCCCATGTTGAAACCTTGGGCACCAGACACCGCGCGAAGTGCTCGAATCGCGTCCTGCATCAACCTCGAAATCTCCGCCATTTCCTCCGGTGTGAGGTCGTCATAATTCGCAACATGACGATACGGCGAGATCAGAAGGTGCCCGGCGTTGTAGGGATAGAGATTGAGGACCACATAGGCCAGCTCTCCCCTGGCAACAACCAGTGAGTCATCTTCAGCCATGCCCGGCGCGACACAAAAAACACACCCGGCATCGGGAGCGCGATCTTCGCCCGTGAGGTAGGCCATCCGGTGTGGTGTCCACAGTCGCTGGAAAGCGTCAGGGACTCCTGGCAGCCCGGAGGGGTCTATCGGCTGCACACCCGGTGCGTCATCCGGCATGGGGGGTCCTCGTGGCCTCGAGAATCATGGCGGTGGCTTCTGCCAGGGGGACCTGGTTCTGCTGCGTCCCATCGCGGAATCGGAAACTGACGGCGCCTGCCTGGCGGTCATCCTCCCCGGCAATCAGGAGAAAAGGAATCTTTCCCTTGGTGTGGGTGCGAATCTTTTTCTGCATCCGTTCATCAGAGTCATCCAGCTGGGCACGAACCCCGCTCTTTTTGAGGGTGTTCACAAACTCACCCAGGTAGTCGGCGAACTCTTCTGCCACCGGAATACCCATCACCTGAACCGGAGACAACCATGCGGGAAATGCACCGGCGTAGTGCTCGGTCAAGACACCAAAGAATCGCTCAATCGAACCGAATAAGGCCCGGTGGATCATGATGGGTGCTTGACGAGACCCATCATCGGCCTGGTACTCGAGGCCGAAACGCTCGGGCAGGTTGAAATCGAGCTGGATGGTCGACATTTGCCAGCTTCGGCCAATCGCGTCCCTCGCCTGCACCGAAATCTTTGGCCCATAAAACGCGGCCCCGCCAGGGTCGGGCACCAGAGTCAACCCGGAGGACTCCGCAACGCCTGCGAGCGTCTTGGTGGCTGATTCCCACAGCGCGTCATCCCCCACAAACTTGTCGCTGCCGGGATCTCTGGTGGAAAGCTCGAGGTAGAAATCTGTCAGTCCAAAATCGCCCAACAAACCCAACACAAAGTCCAGCAGGTCCTTGAGCTCCTGCTCCAAGTCCTTTTCCGTCACAAAAATGTGGGCGTCATCCATCGTGAGCCCTCGCACCCGGGTCAAACCGTGGACGACGCCGGATTTTTCATACCGATACACCGCGCCGAATTCAAACATCCGAAGCGGAAGCTCACGGTACGAACGCTGGCGGGAGCGGTAGATAAGAATATGGAAAGGACAATTCATCGGTTTCAGGTAGTAGTCCACGCCCTGTTTCGTGATTTCTCCCGCTTCATTGCGAACCTCGTCCATCCGCATGGGAGGAAACATGCCATCTTTGTACCAGGAGAGATGGCCAGAAGTTTCAAAAAGATCAGATTTTGTGATGTGCGGGGTGTACACGAACTCATACCCGGCTTCTTCATGGCGCTTGCGAGAATAATCTTCCATCACCTTGCGAATAACCCCACCCTTGGGATGGAACACGGCAAGACCCGACCCAATGTCATCGGGGAAAGAAAACAGATCCAGCTCTTGACCGAGCTTCCGGTGATCGCGTTTTGCTGCTTCCTCGAGGCGCTCTAGGTGAGCCCGAAGGTCATCCTTGGTCGCCCACGCAGTCCCATAAATCCTCTGCAGCTGGGGATTCGCATCATTGCCGCGCCAGTAGGCGGCAGCCAGTCGTGTGAGTTTCCAGCCGTTTCCCAACATCCGAGTCGAGGGAACATGGGGGCCTCGACAAAGGTCCTTCCAGACCGTCTCCCCCGTCTTCGAATCGACGTTGTCGTAGATGGTCAATTCGCCAGCGCCGACCTCAACGCTTTCGCCGGAGTCTGACTGGCCGGCCACATCTTTCAGACCCACCAGTTCGAGTTTGTAAGGCTCGTGAGCAAGCTCAGCGCGGGCTTCCTCAGCAGTGACCACGCGGCGCTGAAAGCGTTGACCCGCCTTCACAATGCGTTGCATTTCCTTTTCAATCGTGGAGAGGTCTTCGGGGCTGAAGGGCTCGGCCACATCGAAGTCGTAATAGAACCCGTCGACAACCGGTGGGCCGATGCCCAGTTTCGCCTCGGGATTGATTGCCTGAACAGCCTGCGCTGCGACGTGGGCTGCCGAGTGTCGAAGTATCTCAAGGCCCTCTTCAGAGGTGATCATCACGGGCTTAACTTCCAGACCCTTTGGCACCGGAAGGAACAGATCATGCAAGGCGCCGTTGTATTTCACCGCCACAACACCCGGGGTATCGAAAAGTTCCGCTCCGGAGAGCCCACCGGGGGCGATTACGCCGGCTTGAGGGGAGTTATCCATCGTCACAAAAAACGCTTTCGATTGCTGTCAGGTGCCCACTTAGCCTAGTGGCGCGCTTGGCCAAAGAATGGTGGGCGATACTGGGATCGAACCAGTGACCTCTTCCGTGTCAGGGAAGCGCGCTACCGCTGCGCCAATCGCCCATATTTAGTTGTCCGAGGTGGCGACGGGATTCGAACCCGTGTAAACGGCTTTGCAGGCCGCTGCCTCGCCTCTCGGCCACACCACCGCAGGAAAGCCCCTCCTACAGGCTTCTCCGAGCGGATGACGAGATTCGAACTCGCGACCCTCACCTTGGCAAGGTGATGCGCTACCACTGCGCCACATCCGCACGCACACAACTTCGTGTGCGATGAAACTCTAGCCGAGGAACGAAGCCGTGCACAAACCCCCACCGGGTGTGTTGAGAGGGAAAGGCTATATCCCTGGCATCTTGAGGCGGGGATTCCTGTGGCAGGATGGAGCCTGCAGGGCGATTGGCGCAGGGGTAGCGCGCTTCCTTCACACGGAAGAGGTCACTGGTTCGATCCCAGTATCGCCCACCGAAAGAGTGGAAAATTCCCAAGGAGTCCCGTGAGCGCAAGTCCCCAGCAGGCCACGGCCCCGAGGAGTGTGCGTTTTTACGGCGCCAGGCCAAAGTCAGGTTTCACCCATTCAGTCCTTGAGGCGACCAGGCGTTTGTTGCGCCGCACCAACAGCAAAACTCTCGGGGCTTTTTCCCGCCACCTTTACACCCAAGCAGCATTGCGCAAGGGAAAACATCTGAGAGAGCCCATAAGGGCTCTTGTTTCGCTATGCCAACCCCGCGACCCGCTCCGGCGCAGTCGAAACCTGGCCCCCATCGACCTGGTGGTCCCCTTCGTCGAAAAGGACCTGAGGTCTCTCGAGCTCGTCATCGAGCACGTGGTGAAGAATGTTAGAAATCCTATCGAACACGTCATCCTCATCACTCCTCGCAACCGCGAGGGGACGGGCCCCCGATTTGTCCGCGATGAATCAACAGAAATTTTGAACTCGATTCTCGCGAGACGGCCGCTGGTTGAGATCCGTTTTGATCAGGACGTGTTGGGCACGGAAATTCTCCAGGAACTCGAGGAGAGATTCGGCCGAGGCGACCGCAATGCCGGTTGGGTAACACAACAACTCATCAAGTTGTCTGCCGCTGTGGCCTCCACCGCTCGAGCCTCCCTGATTCTGGATGCAGACACCCTCTTGCTGTCGCCCAAAACGTGGCTTACCGCTGAGGGTAAACAATTGCTTCAGGTGGCTAACGAGTACCACAAAGACTTCATGACACACGTCTTTCATTACTTCCAGGTTCCCAAAAAGCTAAAACTCAGTTTTGTCACCCACCACCAACTGATGCAAACTGATGTCGTTCGAGAAATGTTTCCCCATGGCGCACGGTCCCTGCTGGATTGGTGGAAGTCTTCCACCGATTCGATTGGTCGCGACTTAGGCGACTACGAAGCGTATGGGGCCTTTCTTGCCCATCACCACCCCGACCGAGTCGCTTTCGGTTCGTTTGCCAACCTGTTCTCGCCACACCTCACTTGGTTCCTCGAAGACCTCGCTGCCAGTGGCTCCAGTACTCGCGCTCTGATTCCCGGTTATTGTTCGGTGTCGTTCCATAGCTGGGCCCAAGTGGACCGGGCCGTTCGCGGAGACTAGAACAGGAACGAATAGGCGAAGAGGTAGAGGCCAAGCAGAATCAGTGCAACTCCCCCACCAAGCCTGACCGCCGCAAGTCGCTCTAGGGAACGCGTGAGCCATTTCCTGGCCGTTCCCGCCGCAACCGCCCACACCATGTCGCTGGCCACGCCAATGATGAAAAAGAGACCACCCAAGACCAGCATCTGGGTGATGGGTGACCCAGCACTCGTGCTCACAAAGAGCGGGAAGGTGGCGATGAAGAACACCAGTGTTTTGGCGTTGGTAAGTCCCACCACGATGCTGTCGAGGAGCACTCGCGAGGCACCGGCAGTCTGACCCTCGGTGAGACTCGCCGCAAAGTCTGCTCGGTGACGAATCCCCTGAATCCCCAGGTATACCAGGAACCCTGAGCCCACGATTTTGACCGCCGTGAATGCAAGGTCTGAGGCATAGATCAGGCTTCCCACACCCAGGGACACCGCCAGAATCTGGACGCCCACGCCCAGTGCATTACCCCACACGCTCAGCAGTGCTCCTGTGGTGCCCAGGATCATCGCCCGACCAATAACGAAGATCACACTCGGGCCAGGAATCACGATGACGACGACCGCCACGAGCAAGAAGGAAGCGATGGCGGAAGGCTCTGGCACCGCGTCAGTCTATGTCGCGGCCAGGTCTTCCTACCTCCCTACCCGGGGAGAAATCCTTCGCGTCCTGGCATGCAGAAGGGGTGGAACCACACTGGTCCCACCCCTTCTGTCTCGTTCTAGACTCGAGCGTCTTCTTCCAGCTGGTAGCCCTCTTCACCGTGAACGGCGGTGTCGATTCCTGCTACCTCGTCTTCGCTGGTGACCCGGAAGCCCAGTGTCTTCTCGATGGCGAACCCAAGGATCAGCGCGACAACGAAGGAGTAGACCATGATTCCCACCGCGGCAATCGCCTGCACCGTGAGTTGACCGAAGTCTCCGCCTGTGAAGAGGCCGGTGTCGATGGCGAAGAACCCGAGGTAAAGGGTTCCCACCAACCCTGCGACCAAGTGAATACCCACTACATCGAGTGAGTCGTCATAGCCGAACTTGAACTTCAGGTCGACTGCGAGTGCAGAGATTACTCCGGCAACCACACCCAACAGCAGCGCGAACCCTGGAGTCAAGTTTGCACACGCCGGAGTGATGGCCACCAGACCGGTGACGGCGCCCGAAGCAGCGCCCACGGCCGTGGCTTTTCCATCCTTCAGCTTCTCGATAATCATCCAGCCAAGAATTGCTGCGGACGTGGCGCCCAGAGTGTTGACAACGATGAGACCAACGCCGGGCATGCCCTCTGCAAGGAACTCGGCTCCCGCGTTGAAACCGAACCACCCAAACCACAGCAGCGCTGCACCCAGCAGAACCAGGGGAACGTTGTGTGGCTTATGAGCGCCCTTGCTGAAAACAACCCGTCGCCCCAGAACCACCGCCAACGCCAACGCAGCAGCCCCAGCGTTGATGTGAACCGCAGTTCCACCCGCGTAATCAATCACGCCCGGGTAATCACCGAGCAGGTTCCCTAGCTCCATGACCCAACCGCCGCCCCAAACCCAGGCAGCAACGGGGAAGTATACGAGTGTTACCCACACGCCGGCAAAGACCATCCACGAACCGAACTTGGCCCGGTCAGCAATAGCGCCGGAAATCAGGGCCACCGTGATGATGGCAAATGTCGCACCAAACGCGGCACCCAAAAGGTCTTCGTTTTCCAGACCTGCCAAACCAAAACTGGAAAAAGGGCTCCCGGAAAATTGTCCGGGACCATCGACTGCAGTCATCCCGTAGCCGTAGAGCACCCAGAGCGTCCCGACAAGCGCGAGTGCGCCAAAACTCATCATCATCATGCTGATCACGCTCTTGGCTTTTACCAGCCCGCCGTAAAAGAACGCGAGTCCTGGTGTCATGAGCAACACCAACGCCGTGGCGGTAATACCCCACGCTAATTGGCCTGAATCCATTTCTTCCCCCTGAGGTCAGTCACTTCTCATCGCAGGTGCGATGAACATCCTCAGTGTGTCGAGGCCGGATTACCCGGAGGGGGCAGAAATGTTTCAGGGGTGTATCAAAACAGTCTTTGTGTTACGACTGGGTTTCCTCCGCGTCCTGCAAAACATCGGGAATACCATCGCGGTCAAGATCTTTTTCCTCCCGTGCGCGCACGGCCCGGTAGTGGCGGTTTCGGCTTCCCAGAACCAACGCGGCAAACATTGCGGCTAGGACGGATCCAAACAAAATTCCAATCTTGGCTTCATCCCCCAGGATATTTTCAACCCCGAAACTTAATTCACCAATCAGCAAAGAGACGGTGAAACCGATGCCAGCGAGTAAGGCCACACCCAGCAGGTCAATCCAGGCCATCCCCTTTGGCATGGAGACGCCAGGCAGGCGCGTGATCAACCAGGTTGACACCACGACGCCAAGAGGCTTGCCGATCACGAGGGCCGCTATCACCGCAATTGAGACAGGCTGGGTGAGGAGATACCAGAAGCTCTGCTCGTCGTTTCCCAGGCTTACCCCAGCCGCAAAGAAAGCAAAGAGGGGCACAGCAATACCGGCCGACATCGGACGGAAACGATGTTCAAAGACCTCGGCCAGCCCTTCCTCAGTGGAGTTCGGGTTCGCCAGGCGGTCTTTTTTCGGGCGAAGGACCGGCACCGTCATCGCCAGCAGCACGCCGGCAATCGTCGCGTGAACGCCTGAGCCATACATAAAGAACCACGCCACCAGCCCCAACGGGGTCAAAATAACCCAGGCGGCGCCGGGTCTTAGGTGAAAAAGCTCGCTGTATCGCTGAGCCAAAAAACCATAAGCGAGGATGAAAACCAGCGATAAACCAAGATTCGCCAGAACCACCTCATCGGTGTACACCAACGCGATGATGGTGATTCCAATGAGGTCATCAACCACGGCGAGGGTCAGAAGAAAGGTGCGAAGCGCAAGAGGCAACCAGGTCCCCACGAGCGCCAGAACCGCCAAAGCAAAAGCAATATCGGTCGCGATCGGGATGGCCCACCCGCGAGCCGCGTCAAGCTCGCCCATCGAATTGACGATGTAGAGGTAGATACCAGCGGGGACCAAAACCCCACCAATCGCCGCCACGACAGGCACCAGGGCCTTTCGTGGGTCACGAAGTTCCCCGGAGACAAACTCCCTTTTGAGCTCCAGCCCGACCAAAAAGAAGAAAATCGCTAACAGCCCGTCGGCGGTGAGGTGTCCCACGCTGATCTTCCAGGCAAAATCTCCAAAAGCGAACGACAGATATGTTTCCCGGAATCCAAAGTAATTATCGCTCCAGGCGGAGTTGGCTAAAACGACAGCAATGACCGCGGCGCCCACGATGATAAGTCCACCAATGGTTTCCTGGCGAAGAATCCGCTCAATCCATAACGCTTCGCGATATTTTGATTGAGCAAGAGAACCAGATGGTTCAGCATTCTGTGCCATGAAGACCCTGTCTGTCGAGATGCCTTCAGTCTAGAACAGAGCTTTCTCCTGGCCCCTCAGGTTCACTCGCCAGCCGGGTCAGAGCGATCATCCTCGAGGTAGCGCGAAGATATTTTTTTCGGTAACCGCCCGAGAGCATCGTGTCGTCGAATACCTCGTCCAAGGGAATTCCAGAGTTCACAATGCCGACCCGAGCGTCATACAGCCTGTCAACAAGGGCAACCAGACGCAGCGCCTCGGCTTGATTGTGAAGCTCGTAGACGCCTTCCCACCCGACCGTGTCGACTTTTTCGACAAGGCCAACGAATCGACTGGGGTGAATGGTGGCGAGGTGGGCCACGACTTCGCTGAATCTGTCGACCGCAACGGTCCCCGCGATCTCAGCCACAGTTTCCTCCCACTCCCCGGCGGAGGTCACCACCGCGTGACCCTCGAAGTCTCGTTTTCGATAGTCCTCGCCATCAATGCGAATGGTGTCAAATTTCTCTGCCAGGGCAGTAATTTCGCGCAGGAAATCCTCGGCAGCGAATCTCCCTTCCCCGAGCGCGGCGGGGGGAGTATTGGACGTCGCCGCCACCCGCGTGCCGGTTGCTACCAGCTCTCCCAGCAGGCGTGACATCACCATGGTGTCCCCTGGATCATCCAGTTCAAACTCGTCAATTGCAAGGAAGGAGGCGCCCTTGAGGTGGTCAACAGCCCCCCGGTATCCCAAAGCCCCCACCAGTGCGGTGAATTCAATAAAAGTGCCGTAATAGGTCCGCCCAGGCATAAGGTGCCACATGGCCGCCAAGAGGTGGGTTTTGCCCACACCAAAGCCACCGTCGAGATAGATACCCGGCTGCACCGTTGACTTTGCTTGGCCGCCCCACCGCTTCGTGGCTTTGGGTCCACCTCCCTTCACAAAAGCTTCCGCACGCGAGCGGGCGAGGTCCTGACTGGGGAAGAGCGGGTCGGGGACATAGTTCTCCAGCCGCGCTGCCTCGAATTGCTCCGGTGGCACGAAATGGGCGAGCATCGCGTCAATCGACATCACTGGGTGAATCTCACAGAGGCTCACGCGTGCGCGAGCCTTGGGAGCAGGCTTTACCATCAGACTCGCTTCGTCACATTCCCCGATACCATTCAGGGGGCCCTGGCAGGATAGGTCCTAGCGTATCGGGCTCCGCCGGTGAGCCGCCCCAAGCCAAGGAGTACTCGTGAACATTCCCCCGGACTCTTCCCCCCAGCTTTCTGGTTACGCCCACCCAGAACGACTTGTCACCACGGATTGGCTGGCAGAAAACCTCGGCACGTCTGGGTTGCGGGTGGTCGAATCCAACGAAGACATTCTGCTGTATGACACAGGTCACATTTCTGGCGCCCTCAAAATCGACTGGCATACGGAGCTCAACGATCCTGTGATTCGGGACTATGTGGACGGTGAGGGCTTTTCCGCCCTGATGGGCCGCAAGGGAATTTCTCGTGAGGACACCGTCGTCATCTATGGCGACAAGAGCAACTGGTGGGCAGCGTATGCACTTTGGGTTTTCACACTCTTTGGCCACCCCGACGTCCGCCTGCTCAATGGTGGGCGAGACGCGTGGATTTCGGAGGGGCGCGAACTAACCCGGGAACTTCCCACAGAAAAGCCCACCGACTATCCCGTCATCGAGCGCCACGACGGAGAAATCCGCGCGTTCAAAGAGGACGTCCTCTCGCACCTGGGCAAACCACTCATCGATGTTCGCAGCCCCGAAGAATACTCTGGGGAAAGAACACATATGCCCGCCTACCCGGAAGAGGGTGCGCTGCGCGGCGGCCACATTCCGACGGCGCGGAGCATTCCTTGGGCTCGGGCCGCAGAAGAGGATGGCACCTTCAAGAGCGCCGAGGATCTCGCAGAGCTCTACATCGCCCAGCAGGGGTTTGACCCTGATGCCGAGGTGATTACCTACTGCCGGATTGGTGAACGCTCCAGTCACACCTGGTTCGTGATGAAATACCTGCTCGGTTTTGAATCGGTAAAGAATTACGATGGCTCGTGGACCGAATGGGGTTCAGCAGTTCGAGTCCCCATCCACACCGGTGACCAACCCGGGGAAGTTTCCTAGTACCGTGTCCCCTTCTCTGCCAGAGGGGCTGGCGAGCATCCGTGACGATTTCCTCGCGCTTGACATCCCGGAGCGCCTGCAGCTGTTGCTCGAGTACTCTGACAATCTTCCCGAAGTCCCGGAGGGAACCGTTGAAGAAGGGCACTGGGAGAAAGTAGCGGAATGCCAGTCCCCCGTGTTCATATCTGTGCTCACCACGGGTGACGAGGTGACAGTGTTAGCAACGGCGCCACCGGAGGCCCCGACCACCCGGGGTTTCGCGTCCATCCTGGTTCACGGGCTAAAGGGGATGACCAGGCAACAAATTCTTGACACACCCCCGGATTTCCCACTGCAGTTGGGTCTTCAAAACGCGGTCAGCATGCTTCGCTTGAGGGGAATGTCGGGAATGCTCTGGCGCATAAAGCGACAGGTCGAAAGTCCCCCCTCGCTGTGATGCTCCACCAGCTCACCCCCCTGCCGGGGCAGAGTTTTTCCCTCGATGACCCGGTCGAGCTTGACAGGGTTCGAGAGCTTGTCTCTCCCGCCGCAGCGACGTGGATGCGAGCAACGATGGTGACAAATTCCCACGGCGCTACAACGGGCAAAGATGGCACAAGTAACTCACTCAGCCGCGGCGCCGACCGAACACTATTGGGTGTGCTCCGCTCCCACGCTGATGCCGTCGTGCTGGGCGCCACAACACTCCACCACGAGCGGATCCCCATTCCTCAGGGGGCAGCATTGGTGATTCTTTCCCACACCGGCACCATTGCCTGGGACAACCTGGTGAGGCCAACCGATGCCGCGGGCAGGGTCATCGTCATGACAACCTCCCCAGAAGCCGGGCTGGTGGCCTCTGCGGACTCTGATACCGCTCAGGTGATCGTGATGGAACCTGGGCTTACCCCTGAGAAGCTTGCCGCGCTCATCAGAGGGACGGTCGGTGGCGATGGCCTCCTGATTGAGGGTGGGCGCAACGTCTGGAAGCAATTCGCACCCCTGTGCGATGACCTGTGGCTGGCGGTGAGCCCACCACCGGTGAGTGACCGCGAAGGCCTTCCGTCGTGGTGGCCGGTGGGCGAAACCTCCTGGAATCTCTCCGCTCTCTATACCGATGAAGCGCGGATGTTGTATTACCACCACCGGGCTGTCCGCGGCGCGCCCTGAGAATCCTGCCCGCCACGCCTCTATCGTTGAAACGTGACCACAACTGAGGTTCCCCCCGATGCTCCCGCAGAATTTCGCGACGCGCTGGAGCAGGCTGCGTTGGCAGGATTTCGGTCTGAGCTTCGGGTATTCGAAACCGCCGCCCCTCAAGGGCTTGCGCCCTTCCAAAAGGCTTGGGCCGCGGATGTGGAACCCACCTCCACCACCGACGACAACGAATACGGCACCGGTCGCCTCGTCTTTTTGTGCGATCCCAGCAGGCCAGAGTCCTGGAGTTCGGTCTACCGGATGGTGGTTTTTGCTCAAGCACCGATTGATCAAGATATGGGTGCGGACCAATTCCTTCCTGACGTCGCGTGGTCCTGGCTGATCGACGCCCTCGACACCCGAGGTGCTGAATATGTTCGTTCCGCCGGAACAACAACAACGGTTCTCTCTACCGGTTTCGGTGACTTAGCTTCTGAAGGCGCAGGAGCCCAGGTCGAAGTCCGCGCCTCCTGGAGTCCCACGTCGAGCGCCCTTTCTCCCCACCTTGAAGCCTGGAGCGAGTTTGTGTGCATGCTCGCTGGGTTCCCGCCCACACCCGAGGGAGTTTCACCCTTATCCCCTGGTCGCTTTCAGGTATGACCGACGGCGACGACGCCGTTGTTGTTGAACTTCCGGCAGCACACCTCAAGGCCCCGATTGTTCTGGTGGAAACCCAGCAGCAATGGCAGGCAGCCCGCGATGATCTTTCCACTGGCGAAGGACCTCTCGCCGTCGATGCCGAACGTGCCAGCGGGTTTCGGTATTCGCAACGGGCCTACCTCGTCCAGCTGTACCGCAGGGGGTCAGCAAACTACCTTGTTGATCCCATCGCCGTTTCTGACCTTTCGGACCTGACCCGAGAGTTTGCCCACCTCGAGTGGATCATTCACGCCGCCCACCAGGACCTCCCCTGTCTTCGAGAAGTGGGAGTCAACCCTGCGAGACTCTTTGATACCGAGCTGGTGGGCCGACTGGTCGGACTTGAGCGAGTCGGGCTGCAGGGGGCCGTTGAGGATCTGATGGGACTAGCGCTCGCCAAAGAGCATTCTGCGGCAGATTGGTCCACCAGACCTTTGCCCGCTCCTTGGCTCACCTACGCGGCGCTCGATGTCGAATTACTCCCCGATCTGCGGGATATTTTGCACGGCCTTCTCGAGGAAAAAGATCTCGAAGCCATCGCGCAGGAAGAGTTTGTCGCAGCCCTGGAAGCCCCCGCGCCAACGCCCAGAGAGCAACCGTGGCGAAGGCTTTCTGGACTCCACCAGGTGAAAGGTGGCCGCTCACTCGCCATTGCGAAGGCGCTATGGGAAGCACGGGACTCCTACGCCAGCGAGATCGACCGCGCTCCCGGCCGGCTAGTGCCCGACCGATCTCTTGTCGCCGCCGTCTTGGCCAATCCTTCCTCCCAGCGTGAGTTGGCATCACTGAAAGCCTTCCATGGCCGCGCGTCCCGATCTGAACTGCCCCGGTGGTGGGCTGCCATCGAGGCAGGACGCACCGCCGAAGATCTTCCCTCAGCTCGAGTGGCCTCGGATGGGCCGCCACCACCACGCATCTGGGCCGACAAGAACCCTGTCGCTGCAAAGCGCTTGGTGGCTGCCAGGAAGGGCATCGAAGCCCTGTCTGAAGAGACAGGAATCCCCGGCGAAAACCTGCTAACTCCCGATCACCTGCGTCGGGTCTGTTGGGAGCCACCTGCCACTCTTACCGAGGCCGCATTGGCTGAGCACCTGGGTGAGCTTGGCGCCCGATCATGGCAGCGCACACTGATGGTCCCCCTGTTGCTGGAGGCGTTTGTCTCTGAACCCCAATAGAGCCGTTTTCGTCGCGCGGGCATTTGTGTGTGAGCCAACGTTGCCCCCACGGGTGTCTGGTTTTCTCTAGCATGGGAGGACACCGTCGAGAGGTAAGTCATGCAACCAGATCGAGTCGTTTTCGTTGATGGGGTCAGAACTCCCTTCGGGCGAGCCGGAGAAAAAGGAATGTATTGGCGCACACGCGCTGATGACATGGTCGTCTCGGCGCTGATTGGCCTTCTGGAGCGCAACCCCAACATCCCGCCCGAGGCCATCGATGATGTTGCCATTGCAGCCACCACGCAGGAGGGCGATCAGGGTCTCACCCTGGGTCGGACCGCCGCCATTCTTGCCGGACTGCCGCAGAGTGTTCCCGGCTACGCGCTCGATCGAATGTGTGCGGGGGCGATGACAGCTGTCACCACGATCGGCAGCGCTATCGGTATCGGCGCCTACGACATTGGAATAGCCGGCGGCGTAGAGCACATGGGTCGCCACCCCCTCGGGGCCGATGTGGATCCGAACCCCCGGTTTCTTTCCGAGAAGCTTGTGAGCCCTGATGCCCTCAACATGGGTATCACCGCGGAGCGCCTCCATGATCGCTTTCCGCATCTCACCAAGGAGCGCGCCGACGCTTTCGGGTTGGCCTCTCAGCTCAAAGTAGAAGCCGCCTATCAGGCGGGACACATCCAGCAGGACCTGATACCGGTGGCGCTGCGCAGCGATGAAGGATACGGGCTTGCGACCGAGGACGAGGGTCGACGACCCTCGACCACTATGGCGGGTCTGGCCGAGCTTCGCACTCCGTTTCGCCCGCATGGCAAAGTGACCGCGGGCAACGCCTCCCCGCTGACCGATGGTGCCACCGTGGCCGCGCTGGCCTCGCAAACCACCGCACAGAAACTGGGTCTTGGCGCAAAGATGACCATGGTCTCGTTTGGGTTTGCCGGCGTTGAACCCGAGGTCATGGGCTTGGGACCCATTCCTTCCACCCAAAAAGCACTGGATAAGGCTGGCCTCAGCATCGAAGAAGTTGGACTCTTCGAACTCAACGAAGCATTTGCCGTTCAGGTGCTGAGCTTTCTTGATCACTACGGCATCGCCGACGATGACCCCCGGGTCAACCCGTGGGGTGGGGCGATTGCTTTGGGGCACCCGCTGGCCGCTTCGGGAGTGAGATTGATGATTCAACTCGCCCGCCAATTTGAGACTCGCCCGGATGTCCAGTACGGATTGACCGCGATGTGTGTGGGTCTTGGTCAGGGCGGAAGTGTCCTTTGGGAAAACCCTCACTTCCAGGGAGGAAAGTAGATGCCAAAGACCGCTGTGTCCCAGTACGACTCCCTCGATGTCAGCACACTTCTGCAACACTCGGTGGACGAAGTCGTCACACACTCATACGTGAAGCGAATTCCTCTCCCGAACAGTAAAAAGACGCTCGCCCTCATTACCCTCGACAATGGCAAGGACCACACGAGGCCCAACACCCTGGGCCCTCACAGCCTTGTGGAGCTTCGGGCAACACTCCTGGAACTTCGGGAAGAAGCCCGCAGCGGCTCGCTCGGCGCTGTTGCCATCACCGGGAACCCCTTCATTCTTGCCGCAGGAGCAGACCTGTCCAAGGTGGGAGATATCCCCGACGTGATAACAGGGCTCGCGATGGTGCAGCTGGGCCACCAAACTCTCGGCCTGCTGGGCGAACTGGGTGTGCCCTCGTTTTGTTTCATCAACGGCCTCGCCTTGGGCGGGGGGTTGGAGATTGCTCTCAACTGTGACTACCGAACTCTCTCCAGCGCTGCGGCGGCTCTGGCGCTGCCTGAAGTGTTTCTCGGCTTGATTCCGGGATGGGGTGGGGCATGGCTTCTCCCCAACCTGATCGGAATCAAAAATGCCCTCACCGTGATGGTAGAGAACCCGCTGAAAACCAACCGGACCCTCAAGCCCGAAGGGGCCCTGGAACTGGGGATCGCCGACGTGATGTTTCCCCCGGCTCGATATCTGGAGGATTCTCTCGCCTGGGCAGACCGCGTCTTGGCGGGGAAGATAACGGTAAAGCGTCCCAACGAACCGGGAAAAATTGAGCGAGCAACCCTGTGGCCCGCGGCGATTAACGTCGCCCGCAAGAGCCTGCGGGAGAAGCTGGGCACCGTGGCACGCTCCCCCTACGTGGCCCTCGATCTGATGTTGGCAGCAAAATCCTCGACCAAAGCCCAAGGTTTCGCTGCGGAAGACGCTGCGCTCGCGGAACTCATTGCAGGGGATCAATTCCGGGCGAGCATCTATGCCTTCATGCTCGTTCAAAAAAGGCAAAAAGTAACCCCGGGCGCCCCGGATAAGGAGCATGCTCTGCCCCTCACAAAAGTAGGCGTGGTGGGCGGGGGTCTGATGGCCCGTCAGTTCGCCCTGGAAATCGTGCGACGCCTTGAAGTGCCTGTCGTCATCAGCGACATCAGCAGGGAACGCGTCGATGCAGCAACGGAGTGGATGAGAGACGAGCTTTCCACTCTCCACCACAAGGGTCGCCTCCACACCGACCAGCTCCAGAAACTCTCCGCTCTGATTGAGGGCGCCACGGATATGGCGGCATTTTCTGACTGTGACCTGGTCATCGAAGCGGTATTTGAGGAGCTCTCCGTAAAACAACAAGTCTTCACAGAGTTGGAAAAGCACGTCCGCGAGGACGCAATATTGGCTTCCAACACAAGCTCACTCGCCATCGCGGACATTGCTTCTGCCCTGAAGCATCCCTCGCGCATGGTGGGAATTCATTTCTTCAATCCCGTCGCTGTGATGCCCCTGGTGGAAGTGGTTGCAGCAAAACTTAGCTCTGACGCGGCTGTAGCGACAGCCGTGAGTGCGGTGCGCAAGTTGCGCAAGACTCCTATTGTCACCGCCGACAGCACAGGATTCGTCGTCAATCGGCTCTTGGCGAAACTCCTCGGTGAGGCAATGCACGCCATTGAGAGGGGGACCCCCTACGAGGTGGTTACCGAATCCGTTCAACCCCTCGGCCTCCCGATGGGGCCTTTCGAGCTGCTCGAACTTGTGGGGCTTCAGGTCGGCGCGCACGTCCTCGATACCCACCATCGCGCTTTCCCCGAGCGTTTCTTTGCCAGCGACGCCCTCCACCAGCTGGTGACGCAGGGCAAGATCTATGACCGAGACGCGAAAAAGACGATCAAGGGCGTCAGCAAAGAAGCTACGGCTCTGATCGGTTCCGGGCCAGGCTATACGGCCGGGGAGCTCCGCGAGCGGGTCCATGAAGGACTCGCCGATGAGGTCTGGCGGATGCTGGAGGAGGGTGTCGTGGAGAGCGCTGAAGACATCGATGTGGCGATGATTCTTGGCGCCGGATGGCCGTTTCAGATGGGTGGCATCACCCCCTACCTAGATCGAACCGGAGCGAGCGAGAAGGTGCGAGGCCAGACCTTCCACTCACCACCCATCAAAGGTGTCGCTTAGGCGGAATCCTCTGATTCTCGGGTGATGGCAGCATCCGCTGCACTTCCAGAATCCTCGGGCAGAGGCCTGGCAACCGGAACTTTCATTCCCAGGACTTGGGCGACCAGGTTCCTGGCAATGTTTTGAGCAGTCAACCCGGTCTCTTCGAGAATTTCATCCCGTGTGGCATGGTCGAGAAATTCGTCGGGTAAACCGATTTCGTCAACGGCTGTGTCCACCCCCGCTGCGCGCAGCTCTTGCCGAATGCGGGTGCCAATGCCGCCGACGCGAACACCGTCTTCAATGCTCACCACGATGCGGTGGTCGCGAGCGAGGTCAATAACGCTCGCTGCCACCGGAATCACCCATCGAGGATCGATGACGGTCGCGCCTATCCCCTGGTCAGCAAGTCGGTCGCGAACCTCCATCGCTAGTTCGGCCATTGTTCCCACAGAAACGATGAGGACGTCCTTATGGGCTGCTTCGGCCAGGACATCTGCTCCATCTGGTGTTCTGCGCACAGCATCCAGAACGGGTGAGATGGAGCCTTTGGGAAATCTCAACACCGTGGGTGCATCACCAACAGCAATCGCTTCGCGGAGAATTTCTCGCAGGCGAGGCGCATCACGGGGAGCGGCAAGACGAATATGAGGAACGACCTGAAGGATGGACAGATCCCACATCCCGTGGTGGCTGGGGCCATCTGGTCCGGTTACTCCAGCCCGGTCCAACACGAAGGTGACGCCGGCCCGGTGGAGGGCAACATCCATCAGGACCTGGTCAAAGGCTCGGTTGATAAAGGTGGCATAGACCGCCACTACGGGGTGCATTCCACCGTAAGCAAGCCCTGCGGCGCTGGTCACCGCGTGTTGTTCCGCAATTCCCACATCGACAACTCGCCCCGGGTATGCAGCCGCCATTTTGTGCAAACCTGTGGGGGCAAGCATGGCCGCCGTAATCCCGACAACGGTGGGTTCTTCCCCTGCGATTGCGACCATTTCATCGGCAAAGATGCTGGTCCAGGAAGGGGAATCGCTCGCCTGCAGCGCTTTGCCCGTTGCGGGGTCAATCTGACCGACGGCGTGAAACTGATCCGCCTCGTCATTTCGAGCCGGCGCATAACCGCGACCCTTATCCGTGATGACGTGGACAATCACCGGCTGGCGCCGCTGCTTGGCCTGGCGCAGAGCATGCTCGACATCACCGATGTTATGTCCGTCAACAGGACCCAGGTATTTGATATCGAGGTTGGAATACAGCGCCTCATTACCGGCAAAGCGGGACAGGAAGCCTCGTGTTCCACCTCTGAGACCGCGAAATAGTGCCCGCCCTGTGGCGCCAAACAGCCCAAAGAACCCTTCGGCGAGTCGTTTGATCAGGCGATACGAGTCTTTGCCTCGAACATTCCCCAGGAACCTGGCCATCCCCCCGATTGTCGGGGCGTAGGAACGACCGTTGTCGTTGACCACAAGGATAAGATTCCGGTTGTTGTCGTGCGAAATATTGTTCAGGGCTTCCCAGGTCATTCCCCCGGTGAGCGCACCATCGCCCACCACTGCGATGACGTAGCGATCATCCTGCTTGGTCATCTGGAACGCACGAGAAATGCCTTCTGCCCAGCTGAGCGAGCTAGAAGCATGGGAGCTTTCGACAATGTCATGCTCCGACTCTCGGCGCTGGGGATATCCCGCGAGCCCACCTTTTTGGCGGAGCCTGGAAAAGTCTTTCCTGCCCGTGAGGATCTTGTGAACATAGGACTGGTGTCCAGTGTCCCAAATCATCGGGTCAGAGGGGGAATCAAAAACCCGGTGCAGAGCAATAGTGAGTTCAACCACGCCAAGGTTGGGGCCCAAGTGGCCACCAGTCTTCGAGACGTTTTCTACGAGAAACTCACGGATCTCTTCCGCCAACCGATCGAGCTCAGCTTCACTCAGCCCCTTGAGGTCCTGAGGGGAATGGATGGAATCAAGAATCGACATCATTACAGCCTAAAGGGGAAGGCTGATTCTCGCCTGCGCAAAGCCTCGCAACGTTACAGCAACTGCCGCAGCACGTACTGAAGGATTCCGCCATTGCGGAAGTAGTCTGCTTCGGCCGGAGTATCGATCCTCACGCGGGCCTCAAAGCTCACGGAGGTGTCGGCACTTGAGGAGTGCGAAGTCGACTGGGCGACGACGTGGACGGTGTGGGGAACCGAGCCGTCATTGAGCTCTTCGATGCCGCTAATGCTGAAGCTCTCGGTTCCCTCAAGCCCGAGCGACGACGCACTTTCTCCGTCAGGGAACTGAAGCGGAATCACACCCATCCCGATCAGGTTTGAACGGTGGATCCGCTCGAAACTCTCCGCGATCACAGCTTTGACTCCGAGCAGGCTGGTGCCCTTGGCGGCCCAGTCCCTCGAGGAACCCGAGCCGTATTCTTTCCCAGCTAAAATCACGAGGGGCGTTCCGGCCCCCCGATAGTTATCACTGGCGTCATAAATTGCGGACTCAGAACCATCCTCTGTTGTGAAATCGCGAGTGAACCCACCCTCGACGCCATCGAGCAAAAGGTTCTTCAGGCGAATATTCGCGAAAGTTCCGCGGATCATGACTTCGTGGTTACCGCGGCGTGAGCCATAGGAATTGAAATCAGTGCGTTCGATTCCGTGCTCGCTGAGGTAGCGGCCAGCAGGGGAATCGGCCTTGATGGAGCCCGCCGGGCTGATGTGATCGGTCGTGACCGAGTCACCCAGCAGTGCCAGCACGCGGGCGTCAGCAATGTCGCTTACGGCTTCGGGCTCGAGGGTCATGCCCTCGAAATACGGTGGTTTGCGAACATAGGTTGAGCTTGGGTCCCATTCGAAAGTGTCACCCTTGGGTGTGGGGAGGGATTGCCAACGCTCATCGCCGGCAAAAACACTGGCGTACTGCGTGGCGAACATTTCCGTGTTGATGGACGAATCGATGGTGTCCTGAACTTCGCTGGCGTCTGGCCAAATATCAGCGAGGAAAATATCTTTCCCATCAGAATCAGTGCCCAGAGGCTCTTTCTCAAAGTCAAAGTCCATGGTTCCCGCGAGGGCGTAGGCGATGACCAGTGGGGGGCTCGCGAGATAGTTCATCTTCACGTCGGGGTTGATGCGCCCCTCAAAGTTCCGGTTACCGGAGAGGACCGCAGTGACAGCCAAATCATTGTCCGCGATCGCACCAGAAATCTCTTCCGCCAAGGGCCCTGAGTTTCCAATACAGGTGGTGCAGCCATAGCCCACGAGATAAAATCCAAGCGCTTCAAGGTCATCCATCAGGCCGGCTTTTTCGTAATAGTCGGTCACAACTTTTGAACCGGGAGCCAGTGTGGTTTTTACCCAGGGCTTGGAGGTCAACCCTTGTGCCCTCGCGTTGCGAGCGAGGAGCCCGGCAGCCAACATGACCGAAGGGTTCGAAGTGTTCGTACACGAGGTAATGGCGGCAATCGTGACGGCCCCGTTGCTCAGTTCAAAATCGACCCCCTCCGAATTCACACTGACGGCGCCGCGGGTTGTCTCAGCGGAGAGGTAGTCCTCCAGATCGCTGTGAAACTTTTCTTTCGCGCCGCTGAGTTCGATACGGTCTTGCGGACGCCTAGGGCCGGCGATGCTGGGAACAACCGTGGAGAGATCGAGCACCATAAATTCGCTGTAGCGCGGCTCAATTGCAGGGTTGTGCCACAGCCCCTGCTCTTTGGAGTACGCCTCAACAAGAGCAATTTGCTCGACGGAGCGACCGGTCAAGCTCAGGTAGTCCAGAGTGACCTGGTCAATGGGGAACATCGCGGCTGTGGAACCAAATTCCGGGCTCATGTTTCCAATGGTTGCGCGGTTCGCCAGGGGAACCTGAGTGACCCCTGATCCGTAGAACTCTACGAACTTGCCGACCACGCCGTGCTCGCGAAGCATTTGGGTAATCGTCAGCACGACATCTGTGGCGGTCACTCCTGTAGGAATCGCTCCGGTGAGCTTGAAACCCACTACCCGAGGAATCAACATCGATACGGGTTGGCCCAACATTGCGGCCTCTGCTTCGATTCCCCCAACGCCCCAGCCGAGAATTCCCAGGCCGTTGACCATCGTGGTGTGCGAGTCCGTGCCCACACAGGTGTCCGGGAACGCCTGAACCGCGCCGGTCACCTCTTTGGTATAGGTAACTTTGGCTAGGTTCTCGATGTTCACCTGGTGGACGATGCCGGTTCCTGGTGGCACAACCTTGAAATTGTTGAAAGCGTTTTGACCCCAACGGAGGAACTGGTATCGCTCGCCATTGCGCCCGTATTCAATCTCGACGTTTCGCTCGAAAGAGTCTGGTTTACCGAAAAGATCTGCAATCACCGAGTGGTCGATCACCAGCTCTGCTGGTGACAGGGGGTTTACCTTGTTGGGGTCCCCACCCAGGTCCACGATTGCTTCGCGCATGGTTGCTAAGTCAACAATGCAGGGCACTCCCGTGAAGTCCTGCAGCACCACGCGAGCGGGGGTGAATTGAATCTCGGTTGATGGCTCGGCTTTTTCGTCCCAACTACCCAGGGCAGAAATCTGGTCCCTCGTGATATTCGCGCCATCTTCCGTGCGCAACAGGTTCTCGAGGAGCACCTTGAGGCTAAAGGGAAGCGTTTCGTGCCCTTCGACCGCGTCAACGCGGTAAATCTCGAAGGTGTCGTCCCCCACTTCAAGATGGGATCGGGACTGGAAACTATTGAGTGAACTCACCGGCGACTCCTCACGGGGCTTGTGCCCAGGTATCTTTATGTCGAGATAAATCTTATCACTCGCCAGAGACCCTCGAAGCCTCGAGAACGGGGCGAAAAAGCAACCAGGTGAACCAGAGTCCTGCTGCATAGAGCGGAATTCCCAATACCAGCTTTGCCACGGCGAGCGCAGCGACTTCGCCCGAAAAATAGAGCGGCACTTGGATAACCAAGCGAAGGCCAAAAATCCCGACCCACATCACCGTAGTGAGCACGCTCACGTGCATGATGGCAGGAATTCCACGCCACTGGTTCACCCCTTGGACAAGGGCAAAGAGCAATCCAGTCAGCGGGCGACGGGCAATGAGCGAGATCACAAGTCCGACTATCCACAGACCGTTGACGATAAACCCGAGCACAAAGTTATCCTCGGCACGACCGCTGAGCAACGCTACCGAGGCGGAAGCGGAAATCCCGATCAGCCCCGCAATAGCCGGCATCACCTGGCTTTTCATCGCGAGCCTCAGGATGATGAACACCGCCGCCAGGACCATAGGGGCGGCAACAGAGAGCACAACATCTGCCGTTACGGTGTAGACGGAAAGAAATCCAACCCCTGGGGTAAGGGACTCTGCCACCCCTCGACTCTTTCCCACCGCAGCCCACAGCGCCTGGCCGCTTGGTTTCTCGACACCATTCAACACCCCTAGTCCCGACCCTGCGACGACAGCGGCCGCTCTTGGGGCCGAATCCAGAACTTCCTCCGACATCGCCTAGACCGTGACCTTCTCCGTGCTTTCGGGATTTTCCGGAACCGTTAGCGGCAACAAATCTCTGGGGGGCAAGGGGGTGTTGCCGCGCACCACAACTACGCTACGGATCATCTCGTGCACGTCTTCTGCGGCCGCCGCATCAGTGGCCGCGGTGCCACCAATAACAGCCCGCAGGAACCAGCGTGGACCATCGATTCCCACGAAACGGACATTTCTCTTGCCAAATTTTCCCTCGGCTTGCACCGGCACAACAGCGACCAGTTCCAGTCCGAAGGGTCCCTCCGCTTCCGTCGCGGTGCCACCCTGGGCCGTGATCTGTTCCTGAATCTGGGCGCGAATACTGTGCCATAGTCCGCTCGACCGGGGAGCAGCAAAAGGCTGAAGCTGAAGGGTCGACCCGTGGTGCTCAAGGGTCACCGCAATCGCCCGATTGTTGGATTTGTCCACTTCGAGACGCACTTGCATGCCGCGGCGCGGGTCTATCCTCAGGCTCCCCAAGTCAACGGAGGGCCGGATGGATCCGGCTTCATTTTCGTCTAGCGGGCCTCGAGTTGCTCGGTCCGCTGGAGCAGATTTCGGGTGGTCGCTCGCCCCTGCGGGGACGGTGGAGGAAATGTCAGTCACGGACATACTTTAGTGGGCGCCCACACCCGTGGAACCAAAGCCAGCTTCCGAACGCTCGCTACCGGGAAGAATCTCAACGGGGTGGAAGGTGGCGTGCGCTACTTTCTGGATGACTAGCTGGGCGATGCGGTCCCCCGGGCTAATGGTGAACTCTTCCGCCGGGTCAAGGTTGATCGCGATGACGCGAATCTCACCTCGGTATCCAGCATCAATCACACCAGGCGAGTTCAAAAGGGTTATCCCATTCTTCAACGCCAGCCCACTGCGCGGCATCACCAGCGCCACAAATCCGGCAGGGAGGGCAATCGAGACACCGGTATCTACCAGCGCTCGTTCGCCAGGCTTGAGGGTGTGCGCGGAGGTGGCGGACAAATCTGCGCCAGCGTCACCTTTCCTCGCGTAGCGGGGTGGATTTCCCGTCACGAGCACGTCTACAGAGGGTGTGATCACTCCCTCAGGCTATACGTGGTCCAATAGGAGCATGCTGAAATACCGCGAGAAACTTTCACCCGCCTGGTGGCTGATTCTCGCCGTCGGCTTGGTCATTCCTGCAACCACGCTGGTCTTTTTACCGCTCAGCCTCGCGGTCGGAGTGGTGATAGGAGTTAGCTTGTGGGCCGGTTCGGTGGGATTGCTCTGGTGGAGAGCCCCCACCCTCATTGTCGATGACACCGGCTTTCAGGCGGGGACCGCGCGCCTTGAACGGGAATTCATCCGAAGCGTGTCATTTTTCGATGGTGACGCTGCACGAGAGCAACGGGGAGTGTCCCTCGATGCGCGAGCGTGGCTTGTCATTCGGGCCTGGGTCGACCCGGTGGTGAGAATCGAACTGGGAGACCCAGAAGATCCCGCGCCTTACTGGTTGGTGTCTTCGCGCAAACCCCAAGAGCTCGTCGCAGCGCTCCAAGCCGCTGGGGCTACTACCTAGAGCACTCCAGGCACACGGTTCCCAGCTTGGTGTCATGATCGCGTTGGGAGCGGTGCTTCACCAAGAAGCATTCAACGCAGGTGAACTCGTCTGCTTGCGGCGGAAGGACGACAACATCGAGTTCAACGTTTGCCAGGTCCTGCCCGGCCAGCTCTAGCGAACCAAGGTTGTCTGCATCCTCTGAATCAACCACACCGGAGAGCTTGTCGGGGACTCGCTCTTGCAATGCTTGGATGGACTCGGTGTCCTCTTCGGTCTTGCGAGGGGCGTCGTAGTCAGTGGCCATCGTGAGCTCACTCCCTGATTCAAATGGTGGTGGGAAGTCGGGCGTTAGTTTGCCGGATAAACCGGTTAAAACGCAAACTGAAGTTCGTAACGGGCTACACAGTAACGCCCAAGACTGACTTAGCGGGGCGCCACACCCGAAATATCGCCAAAAGCAGACCCAAAGCGTGACAAGCTACGAGGGCAGGAAAGGAAAAGGTGGCCCGATGAAATCCCTCAGCGTCGTTGGAACAGAAAACGATCAGCTCGTTTTGGTGTCCGAAGATGGAGAGCGCTTCTCCGTTCCCCTCTCTCACGCCCTGACCGAAGCTGTCCGCAAACCCGCTGGTTCCCAGCCCACCGTGCGCCGGGTCAGCCCCCGCGACATCCAGGCACACATCCGCCGAGGCCTCACCGCACAACAGGTTGCGGATGTCACAGGAGAAGATGTTGTCTACGTCGAGAAGTTCGAAGGCGCCGTCCTCGCCGAACGCGCTTTCATCGCTGAGTCAGCCTTGCGAGTTGCTGTGTCCACGACCGCGGGAGAAGAGTCCACCTTCGGCGACTCTGTCCGCGAACGCCTGGAAGAAATATCCGCGAGCGAAGACGCTTGGAGTGCGTGGCGCGAAGAGACCGGCTGGCAGGTCGAACTGGCCTTTCGCGAAGGCGATGTGGAACACAACGCTCGGTGGTCCTTTGACCCCCGGAAGCACCTACTGGAGGCTGTGAACGAAGACGCAAGGGTGCTATCACGGCACGAACCGATGCCCACCACCTTGATCCCTGCGCTTTCAGCGGTTAGCCCCGCTTTGCAACCGGACCGGTTCGATTCAGAAATTTTTGAAACCGCTGACCTCGGGGCAACCGGCCCGCTCTTGGAGCCTGTCCCCTATGGGCGCACCCCCCAAGACGGGGGAAGAATGGCGGACACAGCAGACCTGCTGGAAGTTTTGCGCAAGAAGCGCGGTGAGCGCGAAGCAGCGCATCCCGACCCCGAAGAGGAGTCCCGGGGCACTCACCCCGCAACCGGCGCCATTCGACTCGTTGCTGAGGACCAGGGACACGACGCGTCAGTCACGCTTATTGGCCATCGAGATACCACGGACGATGACGATGACGATCCAGAACCCCCCTCAGGGGCAAAAAAGAAACGTCCAGAGATGCCCAGCTGGGATGACATTGTGTTTGGAGCGCGCGGAGACGACGACCCCGCTTAGCGCCACGCGCCAGCGGGAATGATGGGAACTTCACGCTCGCGCAGCGTGACGGAGCCGTGTTGGCCTGTCATGGCAACAGAATTCTTCGAGGCGCTCGGGATGTGATAAATCGCCACCGGCTTGATGCACACAATGATGATGTCCCCCAAGCGCTCTGCGACGCCATCGGAGAGCGCTCCCAACGCTCCCGTGTCGACGAGTTCGTCCCGAGTGAGCACCTGAGCGGCCTCCCCTAATTCGTCCCGCCACCTCTTCACTAGCGGTCCGACCAGGGAGGGCGAAGAGAGCGAAAGCTGGGGCGCCCGCGGCTCACCTGCCCACGCGATGACGCCTTCCAAGAGCGGCGAGGGCTCGTCCACAAAAATCTTTGACTCCTGTGGCACATCGACCATCCCGTGATCGGCGGTGATCACCAGTCCGGTGTCCGGACCCAAAGCCTCCGCGCTATGGGAGAGAATCGCATCGAGTTCCTCCAGCCGATGCATCCAGGAATCGGACTCCGAACCGCTGCCGTGACCGGTTCGATCGAGGGCGGGCCAATACAGGTAGGCCAAGCCCTGGTTGTTTTCAGCAAAGAACTCTTCCATCCGTCCAAACTGCTCGCTGAGAGAGGCGCTCCCTTCGAAGCGAGCGCCACGCCAGACAGCTTTGGTGAAATCGCTGGTGGCGAACCGGGGTTCCCCCTGGGACAGCGAGCTAATGCCCCTCTGTGCCGCGGCCTCAAATACGGTGGGGCTCTTCTGCCAGGTGTCGGGATCGACCGTGGGGTGCCAGTCCTTGAGGTGGTTGATGATGCTCCCGCTGTCTGGGTCCCGAACGCTGTAGCCGACGATGCCGTGCTCGCCGGGGAGCACACCGGTGGTGAGGGTGGTCAAGGCACTAGCTGTTGTGGAAGGAAAACCCACGTCGGCGCTGAGTCCGCGCTGCGCCCAGGCCTTCGCCAGCCACCTGGCATGCCCTTGGTGATCGCGGAGGTTGTGTGCCCCCAAACCGTCCACCAGCAGCACGGCTGCATTTTTGACGGGGGCAAGTCCTAGCGCATTGTCCACACCTGTGAGGGCTGAAAGGCAACTGGGGAGCACGTCGGCAAGCCTCAACGTTGCATTCGATGGGACCAGTAACATAAGCGCCATCCTATGACTGCACCCATTACTCCCCCCAAAACTGCCGATTCCGAACGCATTGTCGACGTCGAACTCACCGACGAAATGGAAGGCTCCTTTTTGGAGTATGCCTATTCGGTCATTTACTCGCGAGCGCTGCCCGACGCGCGCGATGGCTTGAAGCCCGTTCAGCGACGCATCATCTACCAGATGTCCCAAATGGGGCTCACCCCCCAAAAGGGACATGTGAAGTCCGCCCGTGTTGTCGGTGACGTGATGGGAAAGCTCCACCCCCACGGTGACTCGGCGATATACGATGCCCTCGTGCGAATGGCGCAATCCTGGTCCATGCGCATTCCCATGGTGGATGGACACGGAAACTTTGGTTCCCTCGATGACGGGCCCGCCGCCGCCCGGTACACCGAGGCGCGGCTTCGCCCAGAAGCATTGGCCATGGTTCAAGACCTCGACGAAGACGTGGTGGATTTTGTCCCCAACTACGACAACCAGCTGACCCAGCCGAGTGTTTTGCCCGCCGCGATCCCCCACCTTTTAGTGAATGGGGCCAGCGGAATCGCTGTGGGCATGGCCACGAATATGGCGCCTCACAACCTGGTCGAGGTCATTGCTGCGGCACAATACGTCTTGAACCGTCCAGAGGCGAGCGTCGAGGATTTACAGAAAATTATTCCCGGCCCCGATTTGCCCAGCGGCGGAACCATCATTGGCACCGAGGGCATTACCGATGCTTACCTCTCCGGTCGAGGAAGTTTCAAGACACGGGCCACCGTCAGTATCGAAAACATTGGGCCGCGCAAAACAGGACTTGTTGTGACGGAGTTGCCCTATTTGGTGGGACCTGAGCGCGTAATCGACAAGATCAAGGACGCCGTCGGAAGTAAGAAACTGACCGGCATCAGTGATGTGACAGACCTCACCGACCGCCACCACGGTCTGCGGCTGGTCATTGGTATCAAGGGTGGCTTCGATCCCGAGGCGGTGCTCTCCGAGCTCTATCGATTGACACCGCTGGAGGAGAATTTTTCCATCAACTCGGTCGCGCTGGTGGAGGGTCAACCCAAGACTTTGGGTCTTCGCGAACTTCTCCAGGTCTATCTAGACCATCGCATCCTGGTGGTTACCAGGCGTTCGCGCTTTCGCCTCACCCAACGCACTGCCCGCCTGCACCTGGTGGAGGGCCTCCTCGTTGCCATCACCGACATCGACGAAGTTATTCAGGTCATTCGGGCCTCCGATGACGGGTCAAAGGCTAAAGAGCGTCTCCGGGAAGTTTTTGACCTCTCCGACGAGCAGGCCGAATACATTCTCGAACTGCGGTTGCGGCGTCTCACAAAATTCTCTCGTCTGGAACTGGAAACGGAGCGTGACTCCCTTGCCAAAGACATCACCGAACTCACCGCGCTCCTTGCGAGCGAGGAACGCATTCGCAAGACCGTATCCACAGAGCTTTCGGAAATGTCGGAGAAATACGGCACTCACCGCCGCAGTGTGATTTCAGGCCATGCTCCTGCGGTCGCTCCGCGGTCCTCTGCGCCTCAGAAGGACCTAGCAATCGCTGACCTTCCCTGCACCGTTGTGGTGTCAGCACTGGGCCGCGCGAGTCGTTTCGCTCCATCAAACGGGGCTTTAGTCCTCACCGACAAACGGAGGGCCCATGACGCCGCCATGGCTCACATCGTCACAAGCACCCGCGGGCGGCTGGGCGCCATCACTTCCGCGGGAATGCTCCACACTTTCCATCCCTCCGATTTGCCCGAGCTCTCATCATCGAAGCCCCAGTGGGGTCAGGGCATCGCGCTGTCGGAATATCTCGGGCTCTCCCGCGAGGATGGTGACATCCTCGGCGTCATCGCTCTAGGAAGCGATGTTCCCTTCATGCTCGGCACCGCAGCGGGTGTGGTCAAGCGCGTCTCGTTGGCAGACCTCGGGGACAAAACACACCAATCTGTCATGACCCTCAAGGACGGTGACCGTGTTGTCGGGTGCGCATCAGCCCCCGATTCTCACTCCCTGGTTCTCATCACCTCTGCCGGTCAGCTATTGAATTTCTCTTCCGGCGATGTTCGCCCGCAAGGGCTTGCCGCCTCCGGAGTTGCCGGCATCTCCTTGCCCAACGACGCCAGGGTGATCTTTGCTGGCGCTGTGGACCGCTCTGTTGCGGAAGTGGTCACCGTGTCAGTGTCTAGCCAGGTGCTCCCTGGAACAGAATCGGCCAGGGCAAAGCGAACGCCGCTGGTCGACTTCCCCACCAAGGGGCGCGCAACTTCGGGCGTTCGAGCTCACGCGTTCCTGAAAGGCGAGGACATCCTTTCTCGCGCCTTCGCGGGGGTTTCCCCCCTCGCCATGGGGGCGAAAGGTCAGGCCATCGCACTTCCCGAGGAAGTATCCAAGCGTGATGGCTCGGGAACCCTCCTCGAGGGTTCGATCACGGCCTTTGGTGAAAGCCTGAGCTAGGCGTCAATGCGCTCCCTGGCAAGCCCAGGGCCCGAGACAATGAATTCTCGCCTCGGAGCGACTTCGTTGCCCATCAGTAGCTCAAACACGGTCGAGGCTGCCTCGGCGTCACTCACCCGCACTCGTCGAAGCATCCGGTCGGAACGATTCATCGTGGTTTCTGCGAGCTGATCGGCGTCCATCTCGCCCAGCCCCTTATAGCGCTGAATGGGCTCTTTATAGGTCTTGCCTGCTGCTTCGAGCTGCGCAAGAAGAGCGGCGAGCTCTTCCTCGGAGTAGGTGTAGACGATTTCGGAGGGTGCTTTGCCTCGCGCGTTGATGACTACCCGATGCAGGGGCGGCACCGCGGCGTAGACCCGGCCTTCTTCCACCAGTGGTCTCATGTATCGAAAGAACAGCGTCAGGAGCAAAGTTCGAATGTGGGCGCCATCCACATCGGCGTCAGACATGATGATCACCTTGCCGTAGCGGGCTTGGCTGACATCGAAAGTTCGACCAGAGCCCGCCCCAATCACTTGAATGATGGCGGCACACTCCGCGTTATCCAGCATGTCTTGAACCGAGGCCTTTTGCGTGTTTAAAATCTTCCCGCGGATGGGCAACAGAGCCTGGTGTTCACTATCCCTGGCGAGCTTGGCTGTCCCTAAAGCCGAATCACCTTCGACAATGAACAGCTCGCTGCCCTCGGTTTCCTTACTGCGACAGTCCACAAGTTTTGTAGGCAGGGTGGAAGCCTCAAGCGCGTTTTTCCGCCGCTGTGTTTCTTTCAGAGCTCGGGCGGAGACCCTCGTTTTCATTTCCGCGACGATCTTTTCCTGTAACACGGCGGAAAAGGCTTTATCCTCGCGTTTGGTCGAGGAAAACTTGGCCGAAAGCCCCTCAGATATGACCGCTTGAACGATGGATTTAATTCCCGGCGTGCCCAAAACCTCTTTGGTTTGGCCCTCGAACTGTGGTTCGGGCACCCTTACGGCGATAATGGCGGTCATCCCGGCGATCATGTCGTCTTTTTCGACTTTGTCCTTGCCCACCTTGAGCTTCCGCGCGTTCTTGTCAATTTCTGACCGAAGCGTCTTCACCAGTCCCGCGTCAAAGCCTTGCTGGTGGGTGCCGCCTTTAGGGGTTTGGATGATGTTCACAAAGCTCTTGGAGACGGTGTCATAACCGGTGCCCCACTGAAGGACGACATCGACATGAACGTTGCGGAGGACATCTTGAGAGAGGAGTTTTCCCGTGTCATCAAGCACCGGGACAGTCTCTTCAAATTCTCCCTCCCCCGAAAAGTGCCACGGGCCCACAACAGCCTGGTCAGGAGCTAAAAAGCCCAAGAAGTCGCCCAGCCCACCGGCAGCGGAAAAGGTGGTGGAGAGGGTTTCTTCGCCGGTGCCATCTTCCAGGTGGATGGAAAGCCCAGGAACTAAGAACGCCGTTTGGCGAGCTCTCTCGGTCAGCTCCTCCGAGGCAAAGCTCGACTTTTTTCCAAATATTTGCGGATCGGGCCAAAACCGGACCCGGGTTCCCGTGACACCTTTTTTGGTCGTCCCCACACTCGCCAGGACGCTTTCGCTCACGAACGGAGTGAAGTCCGACTCTGGTGAGGGTGCGGCGGAATCAGCAAAGACACCTGGTTCGCCGCGGTGGAAGGACATCGCCCACGTCTTGCCTTCTCTATCTACTTCGACGTCTAGACGCTCGGACAGAGCATTCACCACAGAGGCTCCCACGCCATGGAGACCCCCTGAGGCCGCATAGGAACCCGCCCCAAACTTGCCGCCAGCGTGGAGTTTAGTGAATACCAATTCCACGCCAGAGAGGCCGGTGCGCGGCTCTTTGTCCACGGGGACACCGCGGCCCGAATCAGCTACCGACACGCTGCCATCATCATGGAGGACGACGGAGATATCTGTCCCGTGGCCGGCAACCGCTTCATCGACAGAGTTGTCAATGACTTCCCACAAACAGTGCATCAATCCGCGGGAGTCAGTCGAACCGATGTACATACCCGGCCGCTTGCGGACAGCCTCAAGGCCTTCCAGCACGGTGAGGTGGCGAGCGGAGTAATCAGTCGTGGGCACGAAAAGTCCTTTAGGTGGTGTATCTGCAGACTTGAGCTTAGGCAAATCCCCCGATAGTGGCGGTTCCCCCGCCGAAGTCTGTGGATACGCGGTGGGCGAAACTGGGAGCGTCACGGCACCCGTTCAAGGTTTCTCGTGATGGAATAGCACTGTTCACCAATGGAGCCTTCAAGGAGAAGCGATGTCGTACGCCACACCGGAAACCACGGAAGCCCCCCTTCAGACCGCAGCAACTCTCGGATTCACCGACCTTTGCGATAGCTGCGGCGCTCAAGCATACGTTCGCGTCACTCTTGAATCAGGAGAACTCCTTTTCTGTGGACACCACGCGTCGAAGCACCGCGAGACCCTGGGCTCGAGCATTATTGCCTGGCACGACGAGACTGACCGTCTCCGATCCGACCACTCCAGCTAGCTCCTGTGCGCCGAGCGTTCATCAACACCCAGGCGCTCAGGGAGCACCTGGGTAGCCTTCGCCGGGCGCACGAAACTCTCGATCTACGAGCCAACGCATATGGTTTAGGGCTCGCGAAAACCTCCGAAATTGCCGCTGAGGTGGGTTTTTCCCGCGTCGTCGCCTCGCCGGGGGCCTCCGAAGTCTCGGTGTTGCCGGTCGATCCCGTCTCTGAGACCGCTCTCACGAACTGGTGGGATTCTCCCGAGGCTTTAGTGACTTTTGAGGCGGATGTGATCTCGCTCAAGCGGGTAGGTCCGGGAACGCCCGTGTCATATGGGTACGAATATCACACCGCCACCGAGACCACGCTGGCTCTGGTCAGCGCAGGATTTTCCGATGGCGTCCCGCGCACCGCCTCACCGGGAGCTCGTATGAGCATCAGAGGCATCGATTTCCCTGTTGCTGGCCGCATCGCGATGGATCAGTGCATTCTCGATGTCGGTGATTCCCCCATTGAGCTCGGTGAAAGCGTCACCATCTGGGGAACAAGCCCCACTCTTTCTGACTGGTCACTCTGGTCCCGCCGCCCAACAGGAGCGGTGCAATCCCATCTTGCGACTCGGGTGGTGCGAACGTGGATGTAGAAGCCACCTGCTGGATCGACATTTCCCTCTCCGCGTTTGCGAGCAATGTGGCGAAGGCGAAGCGAACCCTGGCCGGTGACGCAGAGTTGATGGTGGCCGTGAAGTCCGACGCCTACGGTCACGGAGAAGTCAGCATCGCCACCACAGCGCTGGCCCACGGCGCTAAAACCCTGGCGGTGCTGGATATTGAGTCCGGGGTTCGCTTGAGGCCGCACGTCGGCGACACCATGCTGTTGGCGTGGCTTCTCTCGCCCCACGACGACTTCGCCAAGGCTCAACGCGCCGGGCTTGACCTGGGGATTTCGGCTTTGTGGCAACTCGACAAGCTTGCTCAGGAAGCAACCGGGGGGTCCATTTCGCTCCATCTCAAAATTGATACCGGACTGCATCGAAATGGCGCACTCCAAGGCGACTGGGTCGCACTCTGCGAAGCCGCAGCGGCCATGGAAAAGGGTGGACGCGTGCGGGTGCGCGGAATCTGGTCCCACCTTTCTGACACCTCCACCGAGGAGAACCTGGAATCTCTCGAACGGTTCCACGGTGCAGTTGAGAAAGCGCGGGCGGTAGGGCTTTCTCCCGATATTCTTCACATTGCCGCCTCTGCCGCTGCGACCGATATTCCGCAATCTCGGCTGGACATGGTGAGGGTGGGAATCAGCGTGTACGGGGTGAGCCCCTTTGATGAGCGAACACCCGCCGACATGGGCTTTGCCCCTGTTATGGCCGCTCGTGCCCGCGTGAGTCACGTGGATACCGAGCAGAACCTGGCGTGGGTGGGAATGGGCTATGGCCACGGCCTCCTCCCGCTCCCCCCTCACACGGGGTGGGTGTCGCTAGGAGGTTCGCCAGCACAACTCCACTCAGTGCAGATGGATCACCTCGTGATCGGAATACCCCACGAAGCCCGCGTCGCACTCGGAGACATCGTCACGCTGTGGGGGGATGAGACGAGCCCCAGCGCTGAAGACTGGGCTAGGTGGGCGGGAACCATCGGTGATGAGGTCGTCTCCAGCATGGGTTCTGGTGTGGAGCGACGCTTTAGCTCCTAGCGACGCCCAATCGGGCTTCGATCAGGCGACGAGCTTCCCTGGCAGCATGGTCAATTCGGGAGTGAAATTCTGTCCGCTGAAGCGTTTCGCCTCGCGCCTGAAGTAGGGAGCTGGCAACGTCCTCGCACCAGTGGGGGTTGAGAGCAAAGGCTGGACCTCCCACACGGGTGGCGAACACATTGTCCCCCACCAGGCCCTCTTCCCGGGGATATCCGGATTCTGGGGCATCAATCTCCATGAGCGGTTTTGCTCCGCCCTCGAGCTTTACGTGCCCCACCTGGTTCACATACCCCGCGCTAGCTCGACCCTGGTAATCCACACCGGCAACCTCACCGGAAAACCGTGTGCCACCGTGATCCGAGTGCGAGGGCAATATTCCAGCACCGGGTAACACTTCGCCCTCCGGGGTGGTCACGGTGTGACCGAGGAGGTCCCACCCGGTCCCCACGGCGACCACGTGGGCGCCGTGGGTGCGCCACTGCGCGAGCACCCGGACCAAAGGGATGATGAGGGTTGCTGCGGGCCTAAGGGTCGATGCAGACCCGCTGCCCACGCACACCGCGTCGACCTGGGCCGGGGCATCCCCTGGGGCGTCAACATCGACGATCTCGATGGTGTGACCACTGTGTTTTAGATAGCTCGCCAAAATCGACGCGTTGCGGGACGACCCATTCAACCCCAGCATCCGCGGCACCAGTCGCGCAATAGTGAAGGTGCTCATCGAGCTCCCTCCAACTCTTTGTATCCAGCAATCCGACGAATAAGCATCATCTGTTCATAATTCACGATTGCGTGAAGTGGGCCGCCTTGGGGCGGTGAGTTCTTGATAAAAGCATCTAAGCCAGCGCGGGAGTCTTCGATGACCTCGCCGTAGGGAATTCCACGGTGTTCGAGAAGCAAGGCCCACTGCCAGGCCTTTGAGCCGCTCAAAACCGAGACCGATGCGAGCGAGCGGGTGTCCGCATCAAAAATCCATGACGGATCCGGGGTTCCCTCATCCACGGCGATAAAAACGTTCTCGAGCGGGGCGGGAAAAGCGTCGAGGTTCACTTGAAGACTGGGCAGATTTTTCATCATGATCAACGAGATTTCAACCCCCCGATAGCGGATGACCTCTCCCCTGCCATAGACACCAGCCCCGAGTTCCAGCGCTGCTACTGCCCGTTCTGGCTGGAAGTCCTGCAGAACCACGCTAGCCATCTCCATCGCAAGACCGGCATCCACGGCATAGTGAAGGCCCGGCTGGGGCAGAGTGACCTTCCACACAGCGCCCCCCACGTCGAGGCTCGTCTGTGGCCCGCGGACTGCGGAAACGACCACTCCCGGCGCCACAGCGAGGTTCGGTGGGGGATCAAAAAAAAGTGGTGCCGGGACCAGACCGTGGGCGGCAGTGGCTTGCGCAGCGGAACTCACCTGCATCTGCTCCACTCGAGTCCCCGTGGCATGCAATTCTGCCCCCAAAGCCGTGGTGTTTGGGTCGCTGCCGTTAATAACAACCCCCGCTTTGGCTCGATGGCCCAGGGTGAGGAGCAGCCGATAGACCGCTTCGGGCTCGCCAAAGCGATTGAGCTGGTCCACTTGAATATTGGTGATGACGACCCAGTCGGGGGCGACCAGGTCCGAAATTGGGGGGCCGTAGGCCTCATCGACCTCCAGCACGGCAATATCGGCTGCGACCCGGCCAAGCAGGCTTGCACCGCCGACAAGAGCCGAGGCAAGACCCTGGGGCAGATTCCCTCCGGCGGGATTAGAAAACACCCGGAGGCCGTGGGCCCGCAGAATCTCCGTCAGCATCGCTGTGGTTGTCGATTTCCCATTTGACCCGGTCACAAAAATCACGCCCCGTGGGAGGGACCCCACTGCGCGCTCCAGGGCGTCGGGAACTAGACGCAAGAGAACAAAACCGGGGAAAGCGGATCCGCCCCCACGCAACCGCGTGAGAAAACGCAAAAACTTTGCGATAGCGAACGCAGCAAAAAGCCTCATTGGCTTACTCCAAATAGTCGCGCAGAGCCTGGGACCGAGAGGGGTGGCGAAGTTTCGCCATCGTCTTGGACTCTATTTGGCGAATGCGCTCACGCGTCACACCAAAAGTGTCCCCAATCTGATCCAACGTCTTCGGCATTCCATCGCCCAGTCCAAAGCGCATACGAATGACGCCCGCTTCGCGCTCGGACAGTGATTCAAGGAGCCCTTCGAGCTGGCGCTGGAGCATGGTGAAACCCACTGCATCCGCAGGCACAACCGCTTCGGTGTCTTCAATCAGGTCACCGAACTCGCTGTCGCCGTCTTCACCCAGGGGCGTGTGAAGCGAGATGGGTTCGCGACCGTACTTCTGGACCTCGACGACCTTTTCCGGCGTCATATCCAACTCGCGTGCCAACTCTTCCGGAGTGGGCTCTCGTCCCAGGTCCTGAAGCATTTGACGCTGGACACGGGCCAGCTTGTTGATGACCTCGACCATGTGGACGGGGATACGGATCGTGCGGGCCTGGTCCGCCATCGCCCGGGTAATGGCCTGACGGATCCACCAGGTTGCATAGGTCGAGAACTTGAAACCCTTGGTGTAGTCAAACTTTTCCACCGCGCGAATCAGACCAAGGTTTCCCTCTTGAATGAGATCCAGGAACTGCATCCCACGCCCGGTGTAACGCTTCGCGAGGGATACCACCAAGCGGAGGTTCGCCCCCAACAAGTGGTTCTTCGCCCGCTGGCCATCTTTGGCGATCTCGAAAAGCTCGCGGGAAAGTTTCGTCGTTTTTTGGGACGCCGTCATCGCAGACAACTTCTCTTCCGAAAAGAGACCCGCTTCGATGCGCAATGCGAGCGACACTTCCTGCTCCGCGTTGAGAAGGGCTACCTTTCCAATCTGCTTGAGGTAGTCCTTAACTGGATCAGCAGTCGCCCCGGTAATCGTGGTCGAAATGATGGGCGCATCGTCGTCATCCGTGCTGGAAAGCACGAGAGCCCCCAGAGGGTGAGCCACCGCTGGTGTGTCCTCTTCCTCCTCCTCAGAGACCTCTTGCAGCCCGGCAACAATGTCTGCTCCCAGCTTTTCGGCAACATCATCCTTGCCCGCATCAGCACCCGCAGGCGTTGGCGTTGATTCTTCAGCTTCAACGGCCTTCGTGGAGGCAGGCTTTTTTGCCGCCTTCTTCGCGGGAGCTTTCGAAACGGGAGCTTTTGTTCCGGCCGTCTTCTTTGCCGGGGTCTTTGCCGCGGGTTTTGCAGCAGCTTTCGTTGCTGGCGCCTTCGTGGCGGTGGCCTTCGTTGCAGGCTTGACGGCTGCCTTCTTCGCGGGAGTCTTCGTGGCGACAGGCTTCTTCGCTGCGGCCTTCGCCGCCGGCGCCGCAGCAGCTTTAGACGCAGGTTTCTTCGCAGCCGGCTTTTGTGTATCAGGCGCCTTCTTGGCGGGCGTCTTGGCAGCAGTTTTTGGTGCAGCGGAAGTCTTTTTTTGTGCGGGAGGGGTCACAGGCGTGGCGGGTGCTTTCTGAGGTTCTGGAGATGGTTTCGAGGCTCGACCGGTGATCCGGTCAAAGAAGCTTCGCTTCGCGGGAGCGCTTTTGTTGCTCGCTTCAGAGGAGAAAGAGGGTTTATCTGTCTGTGAGGCCATGCTTCACTCCTGAAAACGGGCAGTAAGAAAACCCTTGTCAAGTCCCTCGAGATTCCACCCGAAGAACCCCACAGGGCTTTCTCCCATTATGGCACGCGTTGAGCACCTTGGAGTTCAGGCCAAAGCCTGGCGTGGCTGGTCAGTCTTCGGTGGACTCGGCCACACCCGGGTGGCGCTTAGCCAGGAAGTTTTCAAGCTCCGTGCCAATCATGTCTGCACTGGGCACTTCGCCATCAGCGTCCATCAGAGGAGACGGAACGGCGTTGTCTTCCATGTAGGAGTCGTGGCGTTTTTCCAGGGATTCAATGAGTTTCTCTAACTCGGTGTTGTCCTCGACCTGTTTGCCGATTCCCGTCAAAAACTCCCGTCCAGACTCGCGCAAACTATCTGTGGGAAAAATCAGCCCGGTTGCTTTGGTCACACTTTGCAAAGCCGTGATGGCAGCGTCGGGGAATTGGGTGTCTGCGAGGTAGTGGGGCACCAAAACGACAAACCCTGCCGTGGGGTGTTCCGCCTCTTGGAGGCGGTATTCAATGAGGTGCATCAGGGTGCCGGGGACACCCGTAGTGGGCCGCCACACGGAAAGCGCATCGGTGATGTCTTCGCGATTACCGCTGACCGTCACGCCAAGGCTTCTGGTGTGGGGAACCGGCATGGGGATGGCGTGCACCCAGCTGCTGGTCGAGACCTCCAGCGACTCGATCAGCCCAAGGATGGTCTGCGACATTGTTTCCCACAGAAAATCGGGCTCATATCCGGAAAGGAAAAGAAAGGGTGACCCCAGTTCGTCCTGCACCAAATCGAGGCTCAATCGCGGAGATTCGTAGGAGGTGAGGTGTGTTTCTTCGAACTGAAACACGGGTCGTCTCGCGCGGTAATCCATCAACAGGTCATTGTTGAATGTCCCCACGCGCTCTGACTCGAGAGCATCCAGCAAATAACGATTGACTTGGGTGACTACTCCCCCTGCGTCAGCAAAGCCCGTGAGTCCAGCCACTAAGGGCAGTCCCTTGGGGACGTCAGAAAGCTCCATTGCCTCGCGAAAGAGCCGGTCATCAAACATGTCCCAACTCTACTTCCCCACCCACTCCGCTACGGCCTACTTCGCTTCCAGCGATACCGGGAAATGGGGTCCGGGGAATGGCTAGCATGATGCCATGCCCCTACACGCCCCCACCCTTGTGCCCTCGCTGGAATCCCTCACGGCCACAGACACTGTTGTCATCGGAGTATCAAAGACTCCAGAGGGGCCCCTAGTGCTGGGAGATGGCTTTTCTCCAGCTGTTTATGCAGCTCTGACACAGGCTCTTGCTCACATTGAAGCTGACGGAGCGAAGGACTCCACCTGGCGAGTTCCCGCTCCCCACGGCATGACTGCGGCGAGCGTCGTGTTCTCCGGTTTGGGCGAGGCCGGCTCGAGTGCGGAGGCACTCAGAGCCGCTGCGGGTTACGCGGCTCAAAGCATGAATTCTCCCACCCGGTTGGTATTCGCTCTTCCCCACAGCGACGAGGCGCAAGCCCAAGCAATCGTCGAAGGGGCTCTTCTTGGCTCTTACCGAACTGAGAAAATCACCTCACAGGAAAAAGACACTTCCCCCAGGGTCGCATTCCTGGGATCTCTGTCATCAGAGGTCCTCGCCCGGGTCGTCAGCGGGTGTGAAGCGGTTTTTATGGTCCGGGATCTCGTCAACGCGCCACCCAACCTGTTGAACCCGGTTTCGTTCGTTGCCGAAATCGAGAAACGAGCACAAGGCTCCTCACTCACCTTCGAAATTCTGGACGAGAAACGGCTCGAAGCTGAAGGATATGGCGGCATTTCAGCTGTTGGGAAGGGATCCATCAACCCCCCTCGGCTGATGATCCTCCGCTATACCCCGAAGAATTCCACCCGCCATGTGGCACTGGTAGGCAAAGGCATAACTTTCGATTCCGGTGGCCTCTCCCTCAAAGCCCCCACCGCGATGGTGGGCATGAAATATGACATGACAGGCGCAGCCGTCATGGCCGCCGCAACCCTGGCTGCTGCCGAAATGGGCGCACCCGCTGAAATAACGACCTACCTCTGTCTGGCAGAAAATATGCCCAGCGGCACCGCAACCCGACCCAACGATGTCATTACGATTAAGGGTGGCAAAACAGTGGAGGTCCTCAACACTGATGCCGAGGGGCGATTGGTAATGGCTGATGGTCTGCAAGCGGCAAGCGCGCTTTCCCCCGATCTGATTATTGATGTCGCAACCCTGACCGGGGCAGCCCGCATGGCCCTGGGTGAGCGCTACGCAGGCCTCATGGGCAGCGATGAGGCCGTTGGCCTCGTGCAGGAGGCAGCGACCAACGCGGGGGAACTCGTGTGGCACATGCCGCTGCCCCCTGAGATGCGGGCGTACTTGAAATCCGATGTGGCTGATATCGCAAACGTGAAGCTGGGCGAAGCGTTGGGCGGCATGCTGAGTGCTGGCCAGTTCCTCAAAGAGTTTGTGGGAACCACCGAATCGGGGGAACTGATTCCTTGGGCCCATCTCGATATTGCCGGTCCTGCGGCGAACTCATCGGGTCCTTATGGCTACACCCCCAAGGGCCCCACCGGAGCCCTCACCCGCACACTCATTTCGCTGTTGATGAGCTAGTGGCTCCTGGCAGAGAAAAGGGCCGAGGGTAGTAGGCTTGTTTTTCGCATGACGCGTTGCGGTTTTCGTCCACGCGGCCTATCTAGATTCACCTGTGAGGGAGTTTTCACCAGTGGCTGAGCACACTTTTGACCTTGTCGTTCTTGGCGCAGGAAGTGGCGGTTACGCCGCGGCGTTGCGTGCCAGTCAACTCGGAATGAGTGTGGGCCTCATTGAGAAGGACAAAGTGGGTGGCACCTGTCTTCACGTGGGTTGCATCCCCACCAAAGCTCTCTTGCACGCTGCCGAAGTTGCCGACTCTGCCCGCCATTCGGACATGTTTGGTGTTCGTGCCACTCTTGACTCGGTGGATCTTCCTGCGGTGAATGCTTACCGCGATGGCATTGTGGCGTCCAAACACAAGGGATTGCAGGGCCTCATCAAGGCACGCGGCATCACCACCATTGAAGGTGTCGGCACGCTCGTGTCCCCCACGACGGTTTCGGTGGGCGAAGACACAGTAATCGGCAAGAACGTGATCCTCGCCACGGGTTCTTATCCCAAGTCTTTGCCAGGCCTCGACATCGGTGGGCGAATCATCACCTCCGAGCAGGCGCTGGCCATGGACTGGATTCCCGACAAGGTCATCGTGCTGGGCGGCGGCGTGATCGGTGTCGAATTCGCCAGCGTCTGGCGCTCGTTCGGTGCAGAGGTCACCATCGTGGAGGGTCTCCCCCACTTGGTTCCCGCAGAAGACGAGTCGATTTCGAAGCAGTTTGAGCGCGCGTATCGCAAGCGCGGCATCAACTTCCACATTGGCAAGCGGTTTCAGTCCGCCACCCAGGACGAGTCCGGTGTCACGGTCACTTTGGAGGATGGAACCGTCGAAACCGGTGACATCATGCTGGTTGCAGTGGGTCGCGGACCTAAAACCGAGGGAATGGGTTTTGAAGATGTTGGCGTGACGATGGATCGCGGTTTTGTTCTCACTGACGAGCGCTTGCGGACGAACATCCCCGGTGTTTTCGCCGTGGGCGACATTGTTCCAGGCATTCAACTCGCCCACCGTGGCTTCCAACACGGCATCTTCGTCGCAGAAGAGCTCGCGGGGCTGAACCCCATGGTGGTCGTGGATCGCAACATCCCGAAGGTCACCTACTCGGAGCCCGAGGTCGCTTCAGTGGGTTATTCCGAGAAAGCAGCGACCGAAGAATTCGGCGCCGAAGGAATCTCGGTCTATGACTACAACCTGGCCGGCAATGGCAAGAGCCACATTTTGGAAACCGCAGGATCAATCAAGGTCATTCGCCAGATCGATGGGCCCATCATTGGCGTTCACATGATCGGCGCCCGTGTGGGTGAGCTGATTGGGGAAGCCCAGGTTGCGGTGAACTGGGATGCTTATCCAGAAGATGTCGCGCCACTGCTGCACGCTCACCCCACGCAAAACGAAGCTCTGGGAGAGGCTTTCATGGCAATTGCCGGCAAGCCCCTCCACGCCCTTTAAGAACATCAACCGAGACACCTAACACTCTCAAAAGGAGAACACTCGAGATGAGTCAAGAAGTAAATCTGCCAGCCCTTGGCGAATCCGTCACCGAAGGCACCGTCACACGCTGGTTGAAGCAGGTCGGAGACAGCGTTGCTGTCGACGAACCATTGGTCGAAATTTCCACCGACAAGGTAGACACGGAGATCCCCTCTCCGATTGCCGGCGTAATCGAAGCGATTCTTGTCGCGGAAGATGACACGGTTGAGGTTGGCGCTCCCCTGGTCCGTATAGGTGATGGCAGCGGTGCTGCTGCACCCGCAGCGGAAGCACCCGCTGTCGCAGTCGAGGAGCCTGCAGCTGAGCCGCCCGTGGTTCCAGCGCCCGAACCAACCCCCGTTGTTGAGCCTGCCGCTGTTCCAGCCCCTCAACAGGTTTCCTCTCCTCCCGCTGCAGCCCCCGCGGCCCCAGTTACCCCGCCTGCGGCACCCGTCGCTCCGCCTGCGGCGCCCGTTGCGGCTCCCTTGCCACCAGCAGCAACCGCCCCTCCGGTGCTCGCCCCAGCACCGAGCGTTCCCCAGGTAAGCCCCAGTGGGTCGCGGTCCATGCCCTATGTCACTCCCATTGTTCGCAAACTTGCCAACGACCATGGAGTCAACCTTGAGTCGGTTGCCGGCACCGGAGTGGGCGGTCGCATCCGTAAGGAAGACATCGTCGCCGCTGCCTCCGGGGCAGTGGCGCCTGCAGCGGCAGCCGCCCCCACGACCGTCGAACCATCGGCCCTTCGTGGAACAAATGTGCCGATGAGTCGCCTACGAAAGGTGATTGCGGAGCGCGCTGTTGCGTCGATGCAACAAACCGCACAGCTCACCACCGTTGTGGAAATCGATGTCACCGAAATCGCCGAGTTGCGCACCGCGGTGAAGGATCAGTTCCTGGCTGCCACCGGTCAGAAGCTCAGCTTCTTGCCCTTCTTCGTCAAAGCCGCCGCTGAAGCGCTCCGGGTGCACCCGATTATTAACGCTGTGGTCGAGGGGGAAACGATCACGTATCCAGCCACCGAGAACATCTCGATTGCGGTGGATACCGAGCGCGGACTGTTGACTCCGGTATTGAAAAACGCCGGCGACAAGAACATCGCCGCCATTGCTGCCGATATCGCAGACTTGGCAGAGCGCACCCGAACGAACCATCTCAGCCCCGATGAGCTGGCCGGCGGAACGTTCACCCTGACCAACACTGGTTCCCGCGGAGCGCTCTTTGACACCCCCGTGGTGTTCCTGCCTCAAGTCGCGATCCTCGGCACCGGAATCGTTCAGAAAAAGCCCGTTGTGGTCACCCACGGCGGTGATGACTCGATTGCGATTCGCAACACGGTCTTCTTCGCCCTGTCCTATGACCACCGAATCGTGGATGGCGCCGACGCTGCCCGATTTCTTACCATGGTCAAAGATCGCCTTGAAACAGGCGACTTTGACGCCGATCTAGGGATGTAGAGAAACCATGGCTGACAAAAAGAAGAAGGTCGAAAAAGAGCCGGGCCGCATCAAGCAGCTGTGGCAGGTCCTTAACCTGACCCGGAAGACCGACAAGCTCCTGGTTCCTATACTTATTCTCACTTTCCTGGCGCCCTTGGGGGCAGGAATCACGGTGGCACTGCTGCTCAGCGGTGGCAGTGTCCTGACCCTCATCCTGTACATCGTTACCGGATTGCTGTTGTCGGTGCTGGTGACCCTGATTATTTTGGGTCAGCGCGCGGAAAAAGCGGCGTATAAAGAGATTTCCGGCAAACCCGGCGCGGTCGGTGCCGTGTTGCGCAGCGCCCTGCGTCGCACGTGGCAGGCCAGCGAGTTCCCGGTAGCAGTGAACCCCCGAACCCAAGAGGCCGTGTACCGCGCGGTGGGGAAACCAGGTGTTGTATTGATCGCCGAGGGCTCACAAACGAAAATCAAAAAGATGCTCGAAGACGAACGACGCTCGGTCTTACGGGCGATTCCCGAAATTCCCGTGCACTTTATTCACGTCGGGACAGACGCGAACTCCACCCCCCTTTATAAGCTGAACAAGCAGATGCGTTCCTTTAAGAACACGCTGCGTAAGGCAGAAGTCCTCGCCGTTTCTCACCGTCTCACCTCGCTCTCCAAAGGCAATACGATGCCTATTCCCAAGGGAATGGACCCGTCAAAAGTTCGCGCGCCTAAACCCCGCTAGCGCACCACCAAGATGGTGCCGACTAACCGGTCGTGAAGCCCTCGCATATCCGAATCCACCAGCACCGCGGGTAGCACCAAAGTGATGAGTAGCGGTCTCACAATCGGTGCGACAACGCCGAGCGCGCCGCCTTTGATCGGTGCAATACGTATGCGCGCAACGAGGTGACCGGGCGACCCCGCCGCGAAGAGGCCACCGAGAGCCGAAAGAACGACAAACACCAGAAGGATCGCGAACCCTTCGAAGTTGAAGAAAAGCGCTGCAATCCCCAGCGACAAGGCCCAATCAACAACTAGTCCCGCGGCTCTTCGAAGGTACGTCGGTGTGGACCGAGGGCCCTCCTGGGGCAACCCAAAGCGTTTGCCGGGCCAGTCATTCTCGTGTGATGTCATGGTCTCAGTCTAAAAGGCTGTAACACTGCCGAAACATTGCGGGAACGCGCGGTTAATTGCCTCCCAGTACTGTGGGGGTCAGGTCCGAAACCTCGGGCCCCTCTATCCCACGAATATAGGAGTGAAGAGAATGTTTAAAGACTCTTCGGAAGTACTCGCCTACATCAAGAAAAACGATGTCAAGTTCCTTGACATTCGTTTCACTGACTTGCCAGGCGTCCAGCAGCACTTCAACATCCCCGCCGCCTCCGTCGATGAAGAATTCTTCACCGTCGGTCAGCTCTTCGATGGTTCGTCCATCCGCGGGTTTCAGGCAATTCACGAATCAGACTTGCAGTTGATTCCTGATGTCACCACCGCGTACATGGATGCGTTCCGTGATGAAAAAACAATCATCATGCTCTTTGACATTTACAACCCGCGCAACGGTGAAATCTATAGCCGTGACCCCCGTCAGGTTGCTCATAAGGCCGAGAAGTATCTCGCCAGCACGGGAATCGCTGACACCGCTTTCTTCGCTCCTGAGGCCGAGTTCTACATCTTTGACGATGTTCGCTACGAAGTCCGTCAGAATCGCAGCTTCTACGAAGTCGACTCGATCGAGGGTGCCTGGAACACGGGGCGTCACGAAGAGGGTGGAAACCTGGCGAACAAGACCCCGTATAAGGGCGGCTACTTTCCCGTCAGCCCGGTTGACCACATCGCCGATTTGCGCGATGACATCTGCTTGAAGCTTGCCGATGCCGGTTTGATCGTGGAGCGCTCTCACCACGAGGTGGGCACCGCAGGTCAGGCAGAAATCAACTACCGCTTTGACACCATGGTGAAGTCTGCCGATGACATCTTGAAGTTCAAGTACATCGTCAAGAACACGGCGCTGCAGTGGGGCAAGACGGCAACGTTTATGCCCAAGCCCCTCATGGGTGACAACGGTTCAGGAATGCATACCCACCAGTCGCTCTGGAGCGAAGGTAAGCCCCTGTTCTATGACGAGGCCGGATATGGCGGTTTGAGCGACCTGGCCCGCTGGTATATCGGTGGAATCCTGAAGCACGCACCAGCGCTCCTTGCTTTCACAAACCCCAGCCTCAACAGCTACCACCGCTTGGTGGCAGGCTTTGAAGCCCCCATCAACCTGGTGTATTCGGCCGGTAACCGATCCGCTGCGATCCGGATTCCGATCACCGGAACCAACCCGAAAGCGAAGCGCATCGAGTTCCGCGCACCCGATGCCTCCGGTAACCCCTATCTCGCCTTTGCCGCTCAGATGATGGCTGGTTTGGATGGAATCCAGAACAAGATCGAGCCACACGAGCCCGTGGATAAAGACCTCTACGAGCTTCCCCCCGAGGAAGCCAAGGCGATCCCCCAACTTCCTACCTCGCTAGAAGCGGCGTTGGCGGCGTTGGAGGCAGACCACGAGTTCTTGACCAAGGGAGGCGTTTTCACGCCGGATCTAATAGAGACCTGGGTCGCAATGAAGCGGGAGAACGAGATTGCGCCGATGGCGCAGCGTCCACACCCCTTCGAGTTCGAGTTGTATTTCAGCGTCTAGAACGAAGTCTCTGGCGGGCCCTATCGTGGGATGGGGCCCGCCAGTTCGTTCACTCGACTCTTAGCCGTAGAACAGGCGCTCAAACACCACCCGAGAGCGCCGGGTGACCCTGAGATACCGCTCCTCCAACGCGCTAGCGCTCAGCGGGCCATAACCCATCAAGCGTGCAGCTCCCTCTAACCCTGCCCGGTCATCGGGCAACACATCACTCGACTTCGCTCCATAGAGTGCAAGGGCGGTTCGCACACTCGAAGCGAGGGTCCATGCTTCTTCCAGTTGCTGTGCGTCGTCAGCAGAAATCAAGTCATGTCCGGTGAGCGCTCGCAACGCATCCAACGTTGACGGGGTTCGAATATCGGGGTAGTCGTGACCGTGTGTGAGCTGCAAGAGCTGAATGGCCCATTCCACATCGCTGAGCGATCCCCGCCCCAGTTTGAGATGCCTGGAGGAATCAGCCCCCTGGGGAAGTCGCTCAGATTCCACCCGAGCCTTGATTCGTCGGATTTCTCGGGCCTGTTCAGGGGAGAAACCCGAGGGATAGCGGAAAGGAATCGCCATCTCAAGAAACTCTTGGGCCACAGTTTCTTCGCCAGCGAACGGTGCTGCCCGAAGCAGCGCTTGTGCTTCCCAACCCAGTGCCCAGCGCTGGTAGTACTGCTCATATGCCTCCAGGCTCCGCACCATGGGCCCGTTCTTGCCCTCCGGGCGCAAGCCCGCATCTAATTCAAGCGGAAACAACACATCCTCGCCCAAGCGTTTCACGTCTTTGACTACCTGGTTTGCCAGCGTGGTGGCCTGATCCCCAGCACCTTCGTCGCGGAAGACGTAGAGGACATCAAGGTCAGAAGAAAAGCCGATCTCTCTCCCACCCAACCGACCCATACCGATTACGGAAAAACTGATTCCTGGAACACCTTTCACAGCGAGCGCAACAAGGCCCCCCACATGCTCCGCCGCCAAATCCGAGAGACCTCCCGCGGTTGCCGTGGTGTCCGAGACACCCAGCATGCTGCCCATCGCCAGCCGAAGGAGCTCTTTTCGGCGGAGGGCCCGGAGGGCTTTCGCTGCGAGCTCTTCATCGTCACCGTGGCGACCCAGAGTTGCCTCTATTTCTTCGGCCAGCGAGTCTCGTGTTCGTGGCACCAAGTCGGCATCATCGTCGAGCCATTCAGCGCCCTCGGGCACCCTGGCAAAAAGCTTTTGAACGTAACCGCTTGTGGAGAGAACCTGTGTCAGCCGCTGGGCCGCAGCGGAGGAATCTCGCAACATCCGCAAGAACCAGTACGCCTCACCCAGGTCGTCGCTGAGGTGGCGAAAGGCCAGTAGTCCCCCGTCGGGATCGGTTCCCTCTGAGAGCCACTGCAATATCACCGGCAACAGAGTTCGCTGGATTGCAGCCCTGCGAGACACCCCACTGGTGAGGGCAGAGAGATGATTCAGGGCCCCCTGGGGGTTGGCGAAACCTGAGGCTTGAAGACGCAAGGCTGCTTGGTCACTAGAAAGTGAGCCACCTGGCTCGTCCAAACTCGCAACGGCCGAGAGCAACGGGCGGTAAAAGAGTTTTTCGTGAAGGGAACGAACCTGGCGTTGGGTGGTTCGCCAGATTTCCAGCAGAGCTTCGGCGTTTTCTGCCAGGCGGGTGCGCCTGGCTAGGATACGCAACTCATCGGCATCTTGGGGCATGACGTGGGAGCGGACCATGGCGCCAAGTTGAATGCGATGCTCAAGCAACCGGAGCGTCCGATAGGCGTGATCAAATTCGGCCGCTTCGCTGCGACCGACATACCCAGCCTCCGAAAGAGCGTGGAGGGCGCCCAACGAATCCCGCTGTCGAATCGACTCATCAGCTGCACCGTGGACCAGTTGCAGCAACTGAATGGTGAACTCGATGTCCCTCAGTCCGCCAGGCCCCAGCTTCAACTGATGCTGGAGCTGGTCGGGAGGGATGTTGTTGGTGACGCGCTCACGCATGCGCTGGACCTGTTCCACAAAGCCAGGTCTGGTGGAAGCTGAAAATACGAGTGGCCGCATCGCTTGCAGGTAGCGGGCACCAATGTCGGGATCGCCAGCAAGAGGCCTGGCTTTGAGGAGGGCCTGAAATTCCCAGTCACTGGCCCACCGGCCGTAATAGGCCAGGTGGGAGTCCAGGGTTCTGACCAGGGCGCCATCTTTGCCTTCGGGGCGCAGGTTCGCATCTACCTCCCAGAGGCCTGGTTCCTTGCCAAATTCCATCAGGTGCCGCGCGGTGTCTCTTGCGAGGATCGTCGCACCCTGGAGGACTTTCTCCGCGTCTGCGCCCGCAGGAGTGTCAGTGACATAAATGACGTCCACGTCGCTGAGGTAGTTGAGCTCCCTCGCCCCGGCTTTGCCCATACCCATAATGGTCAGCGGAACCGCACTGGCCTCGAGTCCGTGATCGCGTCTGGCAATCTCCAAGGCGACTTCCAAGGCCGCTCCCGCCATGTCCGCGAGACAGGCTGCAACCAGGGGCAACACCTGGAGCGGCTGGGATGACTGAGCATCAAACAGTGCCACCTGGCAGAGACCTCGGCGATAAGCAACGCGGAGAGCCTCGACTGCGGCCGCGGTGTCACAGCCCGAGGTGGCATCCCTAAAAGTGTCGGTCCACCCCGCTGCCTGGGGAAGCGTCCGCAGGTCCTTCGACAAGAGGCTCCATTGCTCAGGTCTGCGGAGCAAGAAATCGGTCAACCCGGTGCTGACTCCGGTGAGGAGAACCAGCCGCTTCGTCGCTGTGGCAGAGCGCTGGATTTTTGCCCACTCCACCGGGTGGGCAAAGCGCAGCGAGAGAACCGCTGCGAGCGAGGCATCGGGGTGTGCCGAGGGGGCAAACACGTCCGGCTCCCAGCCGCCCTCGGCAAGCCCAGACTGAGCCACGCTGAGCTGGCTGAAGCCAGCTCTAACCAGTGCCGTGAGGGTGGAGGGTGTTCTAGTCATCCCCGCACGTCATTAGAGGAGTTCGAGGTTGCTGGCGAGCTCATAAGGGGTGACCTGCGCTCGATAGGCTTCCCACTCGCGCTTCTTATTGAGCAGGACATAATTAAACACCCTCTCGCCCAACGTCTCTGCCACCAATTCGCTGTTTTCCATCAGAGTCAATGCCTGATCAAGGCTCGCGGGGAGGCGCTCATATCCCAGTGCAACGCGTTCGCCTTCGCTCAGCTCCCACACCGTGTCTTCTGCTTCCGCGGGTAGCTCGTAGTTGTCCTGAATTCCCTTCAACCCGGCCGCCAACAACACAGAGTAAGCGAGATACGGGTTTGCCGCGGAATCGATTCCGCGGTATTCCACCCGAGCGCTTTGGCCTTTGCTCGGCTTATACAACGGCACCCGCACCAGCGCCGAGCGGTTGTTGTGGCCCCAGGTGACGTAGCTGGGTGCTTCGTGCCCGCCCCACAGACGCTTATACGAGTTCACAAACTGGTTAGTAATAGCCGTAAATTCAGGCGCGTGCTTCAAAATTCCGGCAACGAAGGACCGCCCGATGGCGGAAAGTTGGTACTTTCCTCCGGCGTCAAAAAAGGCATTGGTGTCACCCTCAAACAGCGACAAGTGGGTGTGCATTCCTGAACCTGGGTGGTTCGCCATCGGTTTGGGCATAAACGTCGCGTACACGCCCTGCTCGATAGCCACCTCTTTCACCACGGTGCGGAAAGTCATGATGTTGTCTGCGGTGGTGAGCGCATCTGCGTAGCGCAGGTCAATCTCGTTTTGCCCAGGACCCGCCTCGTGGTGGCTGAATTCCACAGAAATCCCAAGGTCCTCCAACATACGCACGGCCCGACGACGGAAGTCGTGGGCGCTACCACCGGGCACGTTGTCGAAATAGCCCGCCGAATCCACGGGTTCTGGTCCCTGGGGGCCATAGGAGCTTGATTTCAGCAGGTAAAACTCGATTTCAGGGTGGGTGTAGAAAGTGAAACCCAAGTCCGCTGCTTTTTCGAGCTGGCGCTTGAGTACGTGGCGTGGGTCAACGGCCGCCGGCTGACCATCCGGAGTGGTGATGTCACAGAACATCCGGGCAGTGGGATCTACCTCGCCCCGCCAGGGCAGAATCTGAAACGTCGTGGGGTCGGGATGGGCCAAAACATCAGCCTCAAACGCCCGGGTAAAACCCTCAATCGAGGATCCATCAATTCCGAGACCTTCGGCAAAGGCGCCTTCGATTTCGGCAGGTGCAACCGCGACCATCTTCAAGGTGCCGACGACATCGGTAAACCACAGGCGGATAAATTTCACACCGCGCTCTTCAATGGTGCGCAAAACAAAGTCGCGTTGTTTATCCATAACATCCCCCGGATTAGGCGCACGCCGGCGCGAAAAGCTCTGCCATTAGGCTACTGGGTATGCCCCGTTTTCGCTTGGCTCTTGCCCAAACCAACCCCACCGTGGGCGATCGCGGCAAGAACGCTAGGGATCTTCTCAACTTGGCGCGCGCAGCATACGACCAGGGCGCGCAGCTGATGGTGTCGGGAGAGCTTTCCTTGACGGGGTATCCCATCGAAGACCTCGCCCTGCGGGATAATTTCCTCGAAATTTCCGAGTCCTCTCTGAAAAGCCTCGCCGAGGCCCTCGAGGCCGAAGGGATGGGCGACATGGCGGTCGTGGTGGGTCATCCTTCAGGCCCGCACAAGGTGTCAAGTGCAGCAACCACGCTCCACTCTCCGGCTCGAGCAACGAATTGCGCCAGCGTTCTTGCTGGCGGACACGTCCAAGCCACCTATGCCAAACACCATTTGCCCACCTACGCCGTGTTTGATGAATTTCGCACCTTTGTTCCCGGCACGGAGAGCCTAATTCTTCGCCTCGGAGGGATCGATGCCGGACTCATTATCTGCGAGGACCTGTGGCGCGAGGATGGGCCTGTAGCAACACTCACGCCCTGCCCGCTCGGTCTCTTGATCGTGCCCAATGCTTCGCCTTTTGAGAGAGATAAGGCTGATGTCCGCCAACCACTGGTCGCTAGGCGGGCTCAATCCATGGACACCCACATCGCCTACGTAAATATTGTCGGTGGTCAAGACGACCTGGTGTTTGACGGCGACAGCATGATCGTCACCCCCCAGGGCACGAGAACACACTCAGGCGCCTGGTTTAGCGAAGACCTGGTCATTGCAGACCTCTCCCTCCCCGCCTCGGACACGACATCTTCTCTCCCGCCCCACACCGTCCTCCACGAAGTCCCTGACATCCGCCAAGCGGGTGAGCAGCCCCTCGCTGTCGCGCCCGCTCGAGTAGAGGACGACCTCCACATTCTCTGGGCAGCCCTGGTAACCGGGGTTCGCGATTACGTCGACAAGAACGGTTTTGCGAGCGTTATCTTGGGGCTTTCGGGGGGTATCGACTCAGCCGTATGTGCGGCTATTTCCGTCGACGCACTTGGGCCAGATCGTGTTTTTGGGGTGGGAATGCCGAGTATTCACTCCAGCCAGCACTCCCTCGATGACGCTGCGCAACTGGCAACAAACCTGGGAATCTCCTACCGGGTGAAGAGCATCAAAGGCCTTGTCGAACCCTTCGACACACAGTTAGGACTGACCGGACTGGCAGCAGAAAATGTTCAGGCTCGGGCTCGAGGTGTGCTCCTGATGGCTCTTTCCAATGGGGAAGGACACCTCGTCCTCACCACCGGAAACAAATCTGAGCTTTCCGTGGGGTATTCCACCATCTATGGCGACTCCGTAGGGGGCTTTGCCCCCATCAAGGACGTGCCTAAGACCCTGGTGTGGGAACTCGCCCGCTGGCGCAACAACCAGGCTCTGACGCTGGGCCTCATTGGACCTATTCCCACCAATTCGATCGATAAACCACCCAGCGCAGAGCTTCGTCCCGACCAGAAGGACCAAGACAGTCTCCCGGACTACGAAATTCTCGATGAAATTCTCGAATTGCTGGTCGTCCAGGGCCTCGATGCGCCCCAGATTATTCAGCAAGGCTTCGAGCCTTCCCTCGTTGACGACATCGTCAGCCTTGTCTCGCGGGCGGAATGGAAGCGCCGTCAAGGCGCCATCGGTACCCGCATCTCCAGCGTCTCCTTTGGCCGAGACCGCCGGCTTCCTGTCACCAACAAGCTGACAAGTTTTGAGAGCCCCGAGTAAGCTCGCCTCATGTCCACCTCGCCCAAGAAAGTCCGTGTTCGCCATTTTGCTCAGGCGAAAGAGCAGGGCATCAAGATTTCTGGGCTCACCAGCTATGACTTTCTCACCGCGGGTGTGTTCGACGAGGCAGGGGTTGATTTTCTCCTGGTCGGCGATTCTGCCGCCAACGTCGTGTTCGGTTACGACACCACCGTGCCCGTGACAGTGGATGAACTCATCCCCCTGGCTCGAGGCGTTGCCAAGGCCACAACCCGCGCGCTGGTAGTCGCTGACTTACCTTTTGGCTCCTATGAAGCAAGCCCGGATGAAGCCCTCCACAGTGCGATTAGATTCATGAAAGAGGCGGGTGTTCACGCCGTGAAACTTGAAGGTGGTGTCCGCTCTCAGGAACACATCGCACGGATTGTCGAAGCAGGAATCCCGGTCATGGGTCACGTGGGTTTCACACCCCAAAGCGAGCATGGCCTCGGCGGCCACGTTGTGCAGGGCCGAGGCTCAGGCGCAGAAGCCCTCATGAAGGATGCTGTGGCCGTCCAAGATGCAGGGGCTTTTGCTGTTGTTATCGAAATGGTGCCGAGTACGATCGCCCGCCAGGTGAGTGAGGCGTTGACAATTCCCACCATCGGGATCGGCGCCGGGCCTGGCACAGATGGCCAAATTTTGGTGTGGTCAGATCTCGCCGGACTCAACACCGAGCGTGTCCCGCGGTTTGTCAAGCAATACGCGTCGCTGCGCACGGTGCTTTACGACGCAGTGAGTGAGTGGCGCGAGGACATCTCCGAAGGTGTGTTCCCTGGGCCAGAACACGGTTTCGAAGAGAGCTAAGCCTCTCCCCCGGCGTCTTCAGCTTCCCACGCTCTGGCGCGTTCGCGGGCAATCTCTGGCGCTCTGGCGGCCTCGTCTGCGGAATCGAAGGGGCCATCACGCTCCATCCCCAGCGACTGCGGCCCTTGCTCAACCTCGCCCGTTTTGTGGTTGTACCACCACTTCGCTGTGTCTGCCATGACTCGCCTCCCGTTTAGACTTAACTGTGCCAAAAAACTCTTCAGGAATTCTTATCCCCGGCACTCTCTCACCCCAGCGGCCACTGGATGGCTCCATCGTGGCACCGGAATACGTGGGGAGGAAATCGCCCCGCGACCACCAGGGCGATGATGTCTACTCTCCAGAGGAGATTGAAGCCATCCGTCGGGCGGGCAAAATTGCCGCCGGAGCTATCGAGGCCGCCGGTGCCGCCGTTGTCCCCGGTGTGACCACCGATGAACTGGACGCAATCGCTCACGACTATGTCACTAGCCACGGTGCGTACCCGTCAACCCTGGGTTACCGCGGATACCCGAAATCGTGTTGCACCTCGCTGAATGAAGTCATTTGCCACGGCATCCCTGATGACACGGTGGTGGAAGAAGGCGACATCGTGAATATCGACATCACTGCCTATATCGATGGCTTCCACGGGGACCTAAACAAGACTTTTATCGCTGGCACAGCCAGCGAGGAAGCAACCCTGCTGGTGGAGCGAACCGAAGAATCGCTTCGACGCGCGATTAAGGCGGTTGCTCCGGGGCGTCAGATTAACGTGATTGGGCGCGCTATCGAGGCCTACGCCTCGCGCTTTGGATACGGAGTGGTCCGCGACTTTACCGGACACGGTGTGGGGTCTTCTTTTCATTCCGGCCTGATCATCCCCCACTACGACGCAGCTCCCCTGTATGACCAGCGCATGGAGCCTGGAATGGTGTTCACGATTGAACCCATGCTCACCCTCGGCACCATTGCCTGGGATATCTGGCAGGACGGCTGGACAGTCACCACGAAGGACAAGTTACTTTCCGCCCAGTTTGAACACACTCTCGTGGTGACCGAAACCGGAGCAGAAATCTTGACTCTGCCATGAAACAAGCGATCGGAATTGATATCGGTGGCACCGGAATCAAAGGCGCCAGGGTTGATCTAGCCACTGGTGCCCTGCTCTCTGATCGCATCAAGATCCCCACACCCGCAGGTGCCCACCCCGCCGATGTGTTCAACGTGGTCGAGACCATCGTGAACCGCCTCACTCCTACCGGTGGCGAATCCATCGGGGTGTGCTTTCCCGCTGTCGTGACCCACGGGCGGACTCGCTCGGCCAGCAACGTCTCCAACGACTGGATTGATTTTCCTGCCAACGAGGAACTCACGAAGGCCCTTGGCCAGCCGATTCAGATGGTCAACGATGCGGACGCAGCAGGCGTTGCCGAAGCCCGATTGGGCGCAGCTAACGGTGTCGCAGGGCTTGTCATCCTGACGACACTGGGCACAGGAATCGGCAGCGCCTTCCTGATGGATGGTGTGCTGGTTCCCAACTCCGAGCTTGGGCTTCTGGAGATGGATGGACAGTGGGCAGAGCGAAGCGCCAGCAACTCGGCTAAGGAACGAGAAAATCTGAACTTCGAAGCGTGGTCACAAAGACTCACTAAGTTCTATCGCCATGTGGAAGATCTGTTTTCCCCCGAGCTGTTCGTCATAGGCGGCGGAATCTCGGCGAGTCACCAAGACTTTTTCCCCCTGGTGGACGCCCGCACCCCGCTTCTTCCGGCCAGGTTCCTCAACAACGCGGGAATTATTGGTAGCGCACTTCTCGCCGGGGAGCAGATCTAAGAGCGAACGACAAACTCTTCCAGGGTGGCGGCGAGCTGGTCATCCACCACCACGTCAAGCGAAGTACCCGTGTCATCGTAGTGCGTTGACTCGATAATTGCTTCGTTGTGGAGCCTGGCCACCAATTCCCCCCTATCAAAGGGAATCGTAACGCTCAGTTTGGTGGAGGGCTTGGGTAACACATCATCTATCCGCGCCAGAAGGGCCTGAATTCCCTCGCCGGTATACGCGGAGACGAACAGGGCGTCTGATTCCACACCTCGGAGTTGCAGAACCATCCCCGAATCCACGATGTCTACCTTGTTAAAGACCACAATCTCAGGGATGTCACTCGCGCCGACCTCAGAGATAACTGCCCGCACGGTGGCGAGCTGTGCACCCGGATCAGGGTGGCTGGCATCCACCACGTGAACAATTACATCAGCACTACCGACCTCTTCCAAGGTTGACCGGAACGCCTCCACGAGCTCGTGGGGAAGGTTTCGCACGAAACCCACCGTGTCTGTCAGAGTCATCGCGCGACCTGAGGGAGTCGCGCTCTTTCTGACTGTCGCGTCAAGGGTGGCGAACAATGCGTCTTCGACCAGGACTCCGGCATTGGTCATCCGGTTGAGAAGGGATGACTTTCCCGCATTGGTGTAGCCGGTGATCGCCACGTTGGGAATGCCAGTCCGGCGCCGATTAGCACGTTTTGTCTCGCGAGAGGGCCCAAACCCTTTGATGTGCGAGCGCAATTTAGCCATTCGGGTGTTGATTCGTCGTCGATCAAGCTCAATCTTTGTTTCACCTGGTCCGCGGCTACCCATCCCGGCACCAGCGCCACCGACCTGGCCTCCAGCCTGACGGCTCATAGATTCACCCCACCCTCGAAGCCGAGGGAGTAGGTACTGCAACTGGGCTAGCTCCACTTGGGCTTTACCCTCTCGAGTTTTGGCGTGTTGAGAGAAAATATCGAGGATCACTGCTGTGCGGTCAATGACCTTAACCTTCAGCACATCCTCCAGAGCGCGCCGTTGAGAGGGTGCTAGTTCGGAGTCTGCGACCACCGTGTCAGCGCCCAACTCCCAGACGATGTCTTTGACCTCTTGTGCTTTGCCTTTGCCAAGATATGTGGAGGCATCGGGGTGGGGCAGGCGCTGAATGACCCCATCGAGCACTTGCGCTCCAGCAGTCTCACACAGCGCGGCAAGTTCTTTCAACGAATTCTCTGCCTCCCGAGCGCTGCTTCGGTCATACACACCGATCAACACCACCTTTTCGAGTCGAAGCTCGCGGTATTCAACCTCGGTGACGTCTTCGAGTTCCGTGGAAAGCCCGACAACTCGGCGAAGGCCTTGACGCTCTTCACGGTCCAGGTCCCCCCTGGTCGGCGAGGCCAAGGGACTAGCGAGGACTTGGGCGGGACCACTGAATACGCTGAGGGGAGCAGGCTCGGAGGAATCCGTCGCGAGGATGCGGTCTATCGGATCAGTGGGGGACGCCATATCTTGCCAGGATATAGCCTGGCGTTGGTGAAAAACCGTGTTACCCCCAGGGCTTAAGCAATTCTTCGACCTTGGCGATCCCGACCGCTCTGGGTTCCGAAAAGAATGGCATCAATAATCCACCAAATAAAACCGCCACCTGAAGTGAGAAGCTTCAGAATCCCCAGACCCACTCGGCCAGTGTAGAAACGGTCAATCCCAGATACCCCAGGACCACGAAGAGGACGAAAGGAACCACCCAGCTCTTAGAAGAAAAAATCCTGAGATGCTGCCCACCAGATACTCGGTCTGTGATTCCTAGTCTTTCCCCACGTCGGAATGGGCAGTGCTTTTCGTCAGCTTTGCCCCAAGTTAACGAGAACGGCGGGGCGCAAAAATCCAGCCTCGCCGTTCTCGTGGTGCGTTCTAGTGCAAGACCATTCCGCCATCAATCATGAGCAGCTGTCCTGTCATGTAATCACTTTCTGCACTCGCTAGGAACGACGCGGTGCCAACCACGTCTTCGGGGTAGGAGTAGCGCTTCATCAGAATCATGTTGGCCGCAAGAGAGTCCATCGACTGGCCCTGCTTCTCAAACATCCCGATTTCCACCAGGTCCTTGTCCAGTTGCTCCCACAGCTCGGTGCGAACAACTCCAGGGCCATATCCGTTAACGGTGATGTTGTTTCCCACCAGGGCCTTGGCGCCACCTTTAATGAGACCCAGCACGGCGTGCTTGGACATCGAGTAGGGAATCACGTCGAGGAACGCTTCGCGCGAAAGAATTGAGCCTACATTGATGATCTTGCCCGGGTATTCAGCGCTGAGGCCCTGGGCAATCATTTGCTTGGATACCTGCTTCATCACGTTGAAGGCACCCCAGGCGTTCACGCCCATGATGAAGTCGTAGTTTTCCTTGGGGGTGTCAGGGAAGATCGTCGGCTTGTTTACCCCTGCATTGTTCAGCAACAGGTTTATTTCGCCAAATTCCTTAACGACATGTGCGACGGCGGCAATCGCCTGTTCTTCGCTGGTCACATCCAGCTTGAAGTGAGTAGCTTGTCCACCCGCGGCCCGAATGTCAGCTGCCACCTGGGCAATGCCATCTTCATTTAGATCCGCTACGCACACCGCTGCACCCTGGGCGGCCCAGTGCACGGCAATGGCGGCACCCATTCCTTGGGCTCCACCGGTGATGAGAGCTTTTCTGCCTGCTAAACGCTGTGTATCCATGTCCTTGCCAGTCCCTTCGATTCGATGTGCTGACTTCTACACCGGGGACGGCTAACAACAAACGTCCTCGTTCGTGAATGTCAACTCCTACATTACACTTTTACTCCGCGGTGTTGTCTCAGAGACCACACCGCGGAGATTCCTACAACAGGAGCCCTACCGGGTTCTCGATGTGACGTTGGAAAGCCGCCAGCCACTGTGCTGCTAGCGCGCCATCCACAGCCCGATGGTCTGCTGACAACGTCACCGTCATCACCGAACCCACCGCCAAGGAGCCATTTTCCACAACAGGTCGCTGAGTGGCAGCCCCCACCGCAAGAATCCCCCACTGTGGTGGGTTGATTATCGCGGCAAACTCTGTCGTTCCATACATTCCAAGGTTGGTCACGGCGAAACTGCCGCCCTCAATCTCTTCCTGCTTGATCGTGCCCGAACGAGCGCGACCGGCTGCCTCAGCAATCGCCGTATTCACCTCCTCCAGTGACAGGGTTTCGACGCCGCGAATGACCGGAGTGAACAACCCACCCTCAGTAGCGACAGCCACTGAGATGTCGGCGGAATCGAAGCGGCGCATCGCTGTGTCTCCCCAGATTACGTTGGCGTCGGGAACTTCCATGAGCGCCATCGCAACTGCTTTCACAACCCAATCATTCAGGGAATACTTCACGCCTTTAGCGGCATTCACCTCGGAGCGCACCTGCACGAGCCGGTCTACCCGACAGTCAGCACTGAGGTAAAAATGCGGAACGGTCGATTTTGACTCGCTCAAGCGTCGAGCAATCGCTTTGCGCATCCCGGTGTGGGGGACTTCCACATACCCTGAAGGGTTTTGCGGCGCAGCGGGTGCCACGGCAGAGCTTGCGTGGTGGGCCTCGAAATCCTTACGAACAATGCGACCACCAGGACCGGTGCCCTGAATGGTGGTGAGATCAATTCCAGCTTCGCGAGCCAAGCGCCTGACCAAGGGGCTGGCGAACAGCCGGCTGACTGAAGGGGTCGAGGCCGGCTGTTCGCCAACAACGGGAGCCCGGGAGGGCCCAGTCGTGGTCGGAGCAAGAATCTCCGCGACTGGGGCTGGGGCTACTTCTACCGCAGGAGCGCTGTTCACTCCGGCGTCAGCAAGTGCTTGATCAATTTCTGGGTCACCGTCGCCAGGGGAGGTGAAAATAGCAATCGGGGTGCCCACATCTGCTGAATCGCCAGGCTTAATAAGAAAACGAGCGAGAGTCCCCGCTTCCTCTGCCTGGTATTCGACAGTGGCTTTTTCCGTTTCAATCTCGGCAAGGACGTCACCGACCGCGACTTCGGCGCCCTCGGCAACAGACCAGGTGGACAACACAGCCTCTGTTGCGCCCGCGAGAACTTCCGGCATTCTCACGACACTAGCCATCAGCGAGCCCCTTTCGCAGCAATCACACGACGCAGACCCGCTTCGACTTCTGCGGTTTGCGCGATTGCGGCGCGCTCTAAGACTTTGGAGATACTCGGGGACGCTTCGGACCCGGTGACCCGCTGGACGGGTTGGTCGAGGTAATCAAAGAATCGACGCTGAATTTCATCCGCCAACCATCCGCCATAGGAGGTGCCCACCGCGCCCTGCTCGACGATGAGTACGTTGTTTGTTTTCCGGATACTTTCGCCCACGGTGTCCCAATCAAGGCTTGCTCGATCGAGAAATCGTAGGTCGACAAGATCCGCGTCAATTCCTGTGGACTCCAACGCTTCGCGGGTGTGATTCACCATCGACATGTAGGTGAGCACGGTCATTTCGGAGCCTTCACGCACAAGTGAGGCTTTGCCGTAGGGAATCTGGTAGTCCAACCCCTCGGCAGGGATCTCGCCTTTGGTCATATACAAATCGACGTGCTCGATCATCAGCACCGGATCATCGCAGGCCAGCGCCGCATTCATCATGCCGACGTAGTCATACGGGTTCGAGGCGGCCATAATCCGCCAACCCGGTGCTGTCGCAAAGATTCCCGCAGGATCCATCAGGTGCTGGGAACCGTATCCGCTGCCCATCGCCACTTTCGTCCGGAGCACCAGCGGCACGGCTGATTCGCCGCCGAACATGTGACGGGCCTTCCCAATCTGGTTGAATACCTGGTCCGCTGCGACCCACATAAAGTCGGGATACATAAACTCGACCACTGGGCGGTAACGGCCATCCAGCGCTAGGCCACCGCCAAGACCCGTGAAGGCGTTCTCGGAGATGGGAGTGCCCAGAATTCGGTCGGGGAACTTCTCTGCCAAGCCTTTGGTCGCACCGTTTGTTCCCCCTTTGAGACGGTGGATGTCTTCGCCGAGGACAAGAATGCGGTCATCCGCGGACATATTCCGATCCATAACATCCGCGACCGCATCGACAAAACGAACCTCGATCAGCTCGCCGGTGTAGTCGCTGCGCTCTTGAGTGCGAGCACCGGAAAGTTCGCTGAGGTCGCCGCGAACGCCCACGTCCACGAAGCTTGGCTCAGGCCACAGGTTGGGCCGGATGCGACGCACTCCCGGTTTGCCATCGGGATCTTGCTCGACCAGCGTGGACGCCACCGCGGACATCGCCTCCTGAGCTTGCTGACGCACGGAGGCTAAGGCCTCGTCGTTGATGAGGCCCAAAGACTTCATCTGGTCAGCCATCTTGGTGAGCGGGTCACGGGCGCGCCATGATTCTTCTTCCTCTTTCGAACGGTAGCCAAAAGCGCTGCCGGGGAAGGCGCCGTTTTGGTGGAAGAACCGGTAGACCTCTGCTTCAATCACGGCAGGGCCATTTCCGGCGCGGACATATTCCTCTGCTTTTTGCATCGTCAGGTGCACCGAGAGCGGGTCCATGCCATCAACCCGGAACGACGGGATCGCAAAACCGACACCGCGGCCAGAGAGTCGTGGCTCGCCGGTGGCTTCTTCGACGCTGGTGGAGACTGCGTAAAGGTTGTTTTCGATGAAGAAAATAAGGGGAATGTCCCACGCTGAGGTCAGGTTCATGCTCTCTAGAACAGAGCCAATGTTGACGGCGCCATCACCGAAATAGGTAACGGTTAGATCGCTAGTTCCCGCTCGCTTTTGGGCAAAAGCATTTCCCGCTGCGAGCGGCACTCCCCCACCAACGATCGCGTTGGTGCCAAGCGCTCCCGCGTCATGCCACTGCAGGTGCATCGAACCCCCGCGACCTTTGCAGAATCCTCGGGCGAGGCCAAGAATTTCGGCGAGGGTTTTGTCCAACACGGTGGAAATGTCCGGGGTGACGAGTTGCTGAAGGTCGAGACCGTCCGGGGCAACATATCCGAGGGCTTTCGCGAGGAATTGGTGGTGACCGCGGTGGGATCCATTAACGGCGTCGGTGGCGCGCAGCCCCACTGCGGAGCCGACAGCTCCGCCTTCCTGTCCGATGGAAGAGTGTGCAGGCCCGTGAACAAGGCCTTCGCCGGCAAGCTCAAGCACTGTTTCTTCAAAGGCGCGAATCAGGTGCAGTTGACCGAGCATGGTGGCAAGCAATGCAGGATCAGCACTTTCCCAGTCTTCCTCGGTGGCTTGGACCTGAATCCACGGCTGGGCCGGCTGAAGCGGCGTATGTGTAGCCACGATGGGTTCTCTTCTCTTCTTTGAGGGCTTATGCACTCAGGCATCCCGTGTACAGGACGACCATACCCCAAATTGTATCCAATGTCACCCCAATAATGCCCTTTCGGGTGGAATATCCGGGATATAACCGACATACTGTATGCAACACGTCAACCTAAGGAGTCACCTATGGCGCTGCCCGGGCTTCGCGGAACAGAACACATCGGATTCACCGTTCCCAACCTCGACGAGGCAGAACGATTCTTTGTCGACGTGATTGGCTGCGAAAAGGTATACAGCCTGGGGCCCTTTGTGCGGGATGACGATTGGCTGGCGGAACAGTTGCATGTGCACCCGCGCGCCGTCATGCGGGAGCTGCGCTTCTTTCGCTGCAAGACAGGCCCGAATTTTGAAATCTTCCAGTGGGAGGCACCGGACCAGGTGACAACCCCACCCTCCAACTCCGATATTGGTGGGCACCACCTCGCTTTTTACGTTGAGGACCTCGATGCCGCTGTCCAATACTTGAAGGACAATGGGGTCGAAACAATGGGAGAGATCGTCCATTCTCAAAACGCCAGTTTGGGCCAGCGGTGGCTGTACTTCTTGACCCCGTGGGGCATGCAGTGCGAGCTGGTGAGCTTCCCCGAAGGTAAAGCCTATGAATCAGATTCGGACGTGCGGCTGTGGCACCCGATGAAACCTGGAGAATAACGCCATGACCATGACGGAATCGTTGCGAGATGGCAACGCTGCGCAACGCATTGCCGACTCCCTGCGCGAGAGCATTCTTGGCGGAGAACTCTCCCCCGGTGACCGAATTGTCCAAGAAGACCTCTCCGCGCGTTATGGCGGTTCCCGTATTCCTGTCCGCGAAGCCCTTCGCCAACTCGAATCTGACGGTCTGGTGCGGCTCGTGGCCAATACCGGAGCGTGGGTGGCAAGCCTGACATTGGCGGAATGCTCGGAGGTGTATCAAACCCGTGAGCGTCTTGAGCCTCTTCTTCTCCGGTTTTCGGCGGAGCATCTCACCCAAGAAAAACTGGCTCGACTGGATTCCCTCGCCCACCACATGTCGAGATCCCAGGGCGTGGAAGAGTTCCTTGACCTAGACCGCCAATTCCACCTCAGTGCCTATGAGCATGCGCAAACGCATGTTTTAGGACCTCTCGTGACCAGGCTGTGGAACACCACCCAGCCCTACCGACGCGCGTACACTCAGCTCGTGGGAGATCGCAACCGACGCATCTTTCATGATGAGCACCACATGTTGGTGACCGCACTCCACGACGGGGACATAGCCCTCGCCGAGCAGATTCTGGCCCTCCACATCAGGAGGACACGTTTGCATCTCGAGCGTCACCCCGAATTGTTTGACCAAGCCCCCAACAGTAAGGAAACCACCGCATGAGCATGGCCGTCACCAATCCCACCACCGGAGTAGTCGAGAAGACGTTTGAGGAAGATACCGCAGAGGTGGTGGGGGTAAAGATTGCCCTCGCTCAGAAGGCTCACGAACAGCTTCGTCACGAAAGCTTCGAGCAGCGTGCGACCTGGATGCGGGCGTCCGCTGACCTCATGGAGTCCGACGTTGCCACACTCGCGCCGATGCTGGTGCGCGAGATGGGCAAGCCCATCGCTCAGGCAGAAGCTGAGGTTCACAAATGCGTAAAAAACATGCGCTTCTACGCAGAAAAGGCCTCCGAGTTTCTTGCTGACGAGCCCCTGGCCGACCCCAGCAGCGTCAACGCGAGCGCTGCGTATGCGATGTACCAGCCACTGGGAGTAATTCTCGCGGTGATGCCCTGGAACTACCCGTTGTGGCAGGTCATGCGGTTTGCGGCACCCGCTTTGATGGCTGGGAACGCCGGTGTTCTGAAGCACGCCTCCAACGTCCCCGAATCGGCCCTTTATCTTCACACCCTCTTCACCCGTGGCGGGTTCCCCGAGGGGTGCTTTGGGACGCTGATGATTGGCGCGAGCCTGGTGAACAGCGTGATTGATGACTGGCGCGTCAAGGCCGTCACACTCACCGGGTCTGAGCCTGCAGGTCGCGCGGTGGCAGAGCGTGCAGGCCGCCAAATCAAGAAATCGGTCATGGAATTGGGAGGTTCCGACGCGTTTGTCGTGATGCCCTCGGCCGACATTGCCCAGTCCGCTGCCGTCGCCATCACCGCCCGAATCAATAACAATGGGCAGTCGTGCATCGCCGGGAAGCGCTTTTTGATCCACGCCGACATCTATGACGAGTGGGTTGCCACCTTTGTTCAAGGCATGAAGGCCCTCGTGATGGGTGATCCTATGGATCCCGCAACTCAGGTGGGCCCTCTCGCCACAAAGAATGGCCAGCGCGACATTTCCGAGCTCGTGGAGGACGCAAAATCTAGGGGTGCGAGCGTGCTCGTTGGAGGTGAGCTTCCGGGAGGACCCGGTTACTTCTATCCCCCCACCGTTATTGCCGACATCACGCCTGACATGCGAATCACCATGGAGGAAGCCTTTGGGCCTCTGGCCAGCATTTACCGAGTGAAAGACCGTGACGAGGCCATCACGATTGCTAACCAGACCTCCTTCGGTCTGAGTTCTGCGATTTGGAGCACCGATGCCGAGGAGCAGAACTTCTTCACCGAGAAATTGGATGCGGGAGCGGTGTTCGTCAACGGGATGACAATCTCTTACCCTGAACTCGCCTTCGGCGGTGTGAAAGATTCAGGATTCGGTCGCGAATTAGGAGCACCTGGTATCCGGGAGTTCACGAACATGAAGACCATCTGGAAGGGCTAGTCCAATGGCGGAGATCGGTTTTCTCGGGCTCGGCACAATGGGCCTTGCTATGGCCCGCCGACTTATGAGCGGCGGGCACACCGTGGTGGTGTGGAACCGATCTCCCGCAGCAATAAGAACCCTAGTCTCTGAAGGAGCCATCGAAGCGAAAAGCCCGGATGAAGCCCTAGCTACCGGCAAATCTTTTTCTATGTTGGCAAACGACGCCGCGGCCAAGGCAGTGCTGACACCCACTGCTGCGGCAGCCGCGCGAGACGGCTTCCACGCGAACATGGCGTCAGTTTCACCTGAGTGTGGAACCATACTGCACGGGATTTTTACCGCGGCAGGCGCGAGTTACGTATCAAGCCCAGTCCTCGGTCGCCCAGCGGTCGCCGCCGCCGGTGAGCTGAATATTCTGGTTGCTGGGGATGAGGCGGCTGCCGCGGGAGCGCAGCCTTTCTTCGATCTCATGGGCAAGAAAACCTGGCCACTTGGCACTAACCCTTCTCAAGCGAATATCGCCAAAGTCGCGGTCAATCTCAACATTATTCACGCCATCCAAGCGATTGCGGAATCAGTAACGCTGGTGGAAGGAGCCGGGATTGACGCTGAGGGCTTCGTGGACTTGCTAACGAACACCTTATTTGGAGGAGTGGTGTACTCGGGGTACGGCCGAATGATTGCCCAGTCTTCTTACCTGCCTCAGGGTTTCTCTCTTGAACTTGGTCTCAAGGACCTCACCCTTGCCGCCGGCATTGCGTCGTCGCAAGGGAATTCCTTAGCCACATCAGACGCACTAGCCAGCGTTTTTGAGACAGCGCTGTCCCGCCCGGAACTCGCGGAACTCGACTGGGCAGCGCTGGCCGAAGTTGCGAGGAGCGCGCCGGAGACCCCAACCACGGCATAGCGTTACTGAGCGGTCGAACCCCCGTCAATCACAAGTTCTGTCCCCGTGATGTAAGAGGCGTCATCAGATGCCAAGAAAAGGGCGCCCTGCGCGACCTCGAGGGGGGTTCCCAGCCGGCCAACCGGGGTTTTGTCGATCAGCTCTTGGGTGAGACTCTTGTCCTGCGCCATGACCATCGGGGTCCCGATAATCCCCGGATGGATGGAATTGGAACGAATTCCCTCGGCCGCGTACGTGAGTGCGACGTTCTTACTCAGTGACCTCACGGCGGCCTTTGAGGCGGTGTACGCAGCCACTCCGCTCGCGCCCACATAGCCCCACATCGAGGAGGTGTGAACCATGGCGCCATACCCTGCCTCGCGCATCGCGGGAAGAACAGCTTTCGTGCCGTAGAACACCCCGTTGAGATTCAAATCGATTATTCGGTGCCAATCGTCGAAGCTGATATCTGCAATTCCGTCGTAGGAACCGACCGCGCCAGCGTTATTGAAGAGAATGTCAATGCGTTGTTGTTCTCTCAGCACATTCGCCACGAGAGCATCCCACTGCTCGGGTGACGTGACATCCATATGAACGCTGCGAACAGACTCCGACTCGAATGGCTCCTCAAAACTGAGATCAACCGCGTAGACGATCGCTCCCTCGGAAGCGAATAACTCCACGGCCGCTCGCCCTATTCCGCGAGCGCCTCCGGTGATGATGGACACTTTTTGCTTGACACGCATGTTAACCCTCGTTCTCTGTCAACTTTGACATTACAAAAATGCCTAAGTTTCTAGATTTTCCTCAAAATCTTTAGTACCGTTAGCCTACACAGAACACCAAAGGGGGTAGACGTGCCAAACCCGATTATCGTTTCAAATACAGGTTCTGCGTCGCAGGTCATTGGAGTGCACGGCGGCTCTGGGCTAATGCACTGGAAACGCTTCGTGACCGGCCTGATGTTGCATGCCGCGTGGGACTCCTTCGAACACAATGTTTTGGAGCCGGGTGCCGCCGTCGGAGAGCATGTGCACTCAAGAACCGAAGAAATTTACTTCATAGTGTCCGGCACAGGAATGATGAAGTACAACGGCGATGAATTTGACGTCGTCCCCGGCGACCTCATCATGACGCCCCTCAATGGCCGTCATGGAATCGTCAATCACGGCAGTGAACCGCTCGAATTCGTTGTGGTCGAGGCTCTTCCCCCGTCAATCGTGAACGCCCTACCGGACTACTCCCCCTCCGTCGCTAACGCCTAAGGATTTGGAATGAACAAAGCACGAGTAAATCTCTATGAGACCGGTGATTCGGGGATTACCGACATTATGGAGGGGCCCTGGAAGGCGATTCAGGTCGTCGCTCTGGAACCCCTCGCAACTACCAGCCTGACAACTCAGGGCGAAGAACACTGTGTTTTTACCGTTGAGGGAACGGCGACCGTAAACGAGCCCGACGGGCGTTCATGGCAGTTCAGCAAGGGAGACACCGTGTCTTTGCCGCTTGGCGGCAAATGCACCATCACCGCCGGCCCCGACGGATTCCGCTACCTCATCATCTCCATGCGTGTGGACTAAGGCTAAAACGTGACTCAGTAAGGATTTGCGACGAAAAGCTCTTGCGCGGGGAACCGCGTCAGGACCTCGGCGCCCTTCTCAGTGATGACGACCTCTTCTTCGATGCGTGCAGCAGAGACACCATCGGACGCGGGGCAGTAGGTTTCCAGCGCAAACACCATTCCAGCTTCAATCTCGACGGGTTTGGTCATCGAGTTAAGGCGGGAGATAATGGGGCGCTCGTGAAGGCCCAGACCCAAGCCGTGGCCAAATTGAAGCCCAAAAGCCTCCATCTCGTTCGCGAAGCCAAACTCCTGCGCTTTTGGCCACAGAGCTGCCACTTCGTCAGTCCCGACGCCGGGCCTAACCTTATCGATGGCGAGGTCCATCCACTCGCGCGCTTTCCGATACGCATCGTGCTGGGGTGTGGTTGAACTGCCGACCGAGAAGGTCCGGTAATAGCAGGTCCGGTACCCATTGAACGAGTGGATGATGTCGAAGAAGGCTTGATCGCCAGGGCGAATAATCTTGTCTGTGAAATTGTGAGGGTGCGGATTGCATCGCTCTCCGGAGACCGCATTAATTGCCTCGACCTGGTCGGAGCCCAACTCATAGAGGCGCTTTGAGGCAAGTGCGACTATCTCGTTTTCGCGGATGCCAGGCTTCAGAACGTCGACAATGTCCTGATAGACGCCGTCGACCATCGCGGCTGCCTGCGAGAGCAACATAATTTCGTCCACAGACTTAATTGCACGCGCATCCAGCATGTGCTGCTGAATATCGACCACCTTGAGGCCCTGTGCTTGCATCTCGAACAAGAACGCCGGTTCCACGATGTCCACGCCAATGGGGTCGTTTGCGACACCAGCATCGACAAGCATGCCCTTGATAGTCGTCACGGCTTCCTTCATCAATCCGACATCAGGCGAAATGGCTCCTCGCAGGCCCAACATACCGGCATGGGAGTGGCCATCGGCAAGCCAGGGAGCAAACAATCGATGGTGTTTCGCGGCGGAGCCAAAGTCCCAAAGGTGTGGTTTGCCATCGGGCATCAGAAGGGCATATCGGGACATTTTGTCGCCTAGGGCTCCGCCGATCCACGTTTGGGTGGTGTATCGAATATTGTAAAAGTCGAACAGCAAGAAAGCGCCGCATTCGCTGGCCTCGAGAGACTTCATTGCTCGATCGAGACGGTAGGACCGCAAGCGGTGGAAATCGACACGCTGTTCGTAGTCAACACCCATCGAACCGTGAGCAGGGATCTGCCGGTTAGCAAAGTCAAGAGCGGGCACTAGTGGTGCTGGGGTGAATTCTTTGGTCATGTCGTGTTCTTCCGGGGAGAGTGCGAGGGCTAGTTGTGGGAGCCCGTGGGCAGTGCTTCTGCGATTGTTCTGGGGAGGGCCCAATGGCCCCCCCCAGAACTCACGCTGGTGCTAAAACCGGGTTAGCGGTTTACCACTCAGGGGCGACAGAGACGTCATCCCAGTTGTCGATAGTCACCTTGGGGTTTGGCATGTACAGCACAGAAGCACCGTCATCGCGACCCTTTTCGGTTGCACCGGTCATAGCTGCGTGGATCCCAATTACAGCATTTTCGCCATCCCACGAGGATGTCTGGAAAATGGTGCCATCGAGCTCGCCAGATCCAACCAAGGGGTTACCGAGGAAGGTGTTTCCGATCGAGGTGATGAACAGGTCTGCTACAGCGATGTCACGAGCCTTGAAGGCGTCGATTCCACCCTTGACCATCGTGTCATCCGCGGCATACATACCCTGCACGTTCTCAACGCCGACCGAGGTCAGCATTTCGGACGCAGCGATCTGAGAGTCATCTGCGTTCCAGTCACCAGGCTGTTCGGCCAAGATGCTGACGTTGGGGCAGTTTGACGCAACGGTCTCTCTGAAACCATCGCCACGCAGCTGCGCAACCGAGTTTCCGGTGAGTCCGTTGATCTGGATGATCCCGATTTCTGCGTCGCCGACGATCTCACACATGATTTCGGCCGACGCGGCACCCTGGCCGTAGCTATCGGTTCCGGAGTAACCATAGGTGAGAGGCTTGTCAGCTTCGTTGACATCAGCGTTACTGATCCAGACTGGAATCCCGGCGGCGTCAGCTGCCGTAAGGCAAGGAGTCACGGAGTCCGCTTGTCCAGGCCAGAGAATGATTCCGTCAGGCTTTGCGGCAATAGCAACTTCACACTCGGAAGCCTGCTTGTCACCGTCATACTCTGAGTTGGTGATGGTGAGGTTAATTCCCAGCTCGGCTGCCTTTGCTTCCATTGGGGGAAGATAGGTGGTGCCGTATGGCTGGTCGTTACCCTGGGGCAGAAGTGCGTACACTTCGAATGTTTCGTCAGCTGGAGCAGCTTCAGTTGACGCTGCCTCTTCAGTAGCAGCCTCTTCCTCGGCAGCAGCACAGCCTGCGAGCGTGAGCGAAGCAACAGCCATGATTCCAGCTGTAGCGAGCCCGATACGCGATTTCCGCATATTCTTGCCTCTCTGTTATTTCTTCCTGTTACCGGTCGGTAACAGGTCTCTCGGACTTAGCAGTACGAGAACCCGAGCGCCCCTGGCGAACCGACCTAATGCTTCCCAGCACCGCACGAAGACTGGTGGGATCGGTTGTCACAGCTAGTAATAAAATGAGGCCAATAAAGATCGACTGAACCGGGACTTGCACACCGGACAGCGTGAGCGCAATCTGGAGAACACCTAGCGAGGCAGACCCGATGAGTGTCCCGACGATGGAACCGCGACCGCCCTTCAGATAGTTCCCGCCAATAATCGCAGCCGCAAAACTAGCAAGCAACACTGTCTGGCCAGCCCTCGGGTCTGCAGACGTGCGCTCCAGAGTGTTTATAACCCCCGCGAGCGAGGCAACAAAACCTGAAATCATGAACCCGGTGAAAATGCGACGGCGGACGGGAATACCCGCATCGGAGGCTGCTTGCCTATTCCCACCAACAGCAAAAAATTCGCGCCCCGCCTTCACTCGTGAAACAAAAACCTGGATCGCGACGAAAGCGAGAACAAAGATTAGGACTCGCGGAGTGATGGCTCCCACGAGGGGGGTTCCAAAGGCGATCCCCGCATCAACATTTGATATTCGAACCGGCTCCTCATCCGAGAGCACGAATGCCAGGCCACGCAGAGAAAAGAGAGTCCCCAGGGTCGCAATGAAGGAGTTAATTCCAACAACAGCAACGAAAAAAGCATTGATTACGCCGATTATCAGGCCTGTCAGCAGAGCCACCACGATTCCCACCCAAATGTTGGGAATGAGAGCCATGATGACCCCCGAGACCGCCAAAGTACTCGCCACGCTCAGGTCAAGCTCACCCATCAGAATCACAGCAGTAAGCCCGAGCGCCACAAGTCCAATGAGTGCGATACGCCCCAGGGTTACCGGATATGCGGTAAAGACAAGAGGTTGAGTCAACGAAACGAACACCAGCACCAGTGCAAGGAGTGCCACACCGCGGCCTTCCGTCCGGCGAGCCAGGACCAGACGCATCCGGGTTGCGAATCCTCCGCTTGCTTTTCCTAGTTGAATACTCTGGGTCTGGCTCACGATTTTCCAACCTTTCGGGACACTGCATCAACTGACACGGCAATAACAATGAGAATTCCCAAGGCAACCTGCTGATAACCAAACGAGATATTCGAAATCACCAGAACGTTTGTCAAAACGCTGACAAAAACCACACCCAGCAGGGTTCGGAGCACGGAACCCTTGCCGCCAAACACACTCGTTCCTCCGACGATAATCGCGGCGAGGGCTTGAAACTCGTAACCTTGGCCGTTGGCAGAAACCGCGGTGTTGGAGAAGGACGCCAACACCCATCCGGCGACCATCGCCGCCAAAGCGGTCACAAAGAAAGCACCGATAATCACGAGGCCCGTGTTCGTGCCCCCAAGACGCGTTGCTGACTCATTGACCCCAAAAGACTTCACCAGAAATCCAAAGTTTGTCCTTGTTAGCAAAATCGACAACACAATGGTCACTATGACCAGAACAACCGCAGAATACGGAACAGGCCCAATTTTTCCGGTCCCAAACGCGCGGATGGGCCCATCCTCCGGACCAAAAAAGATACTCCCACCCGAAAAAAATCGAAGCAGCCCGAGCCCGATATAGGTTGTTGACAACGTGACAATAACTGCGTTTGCTTTGAAGTACCCAACCGCAGCACCATTGACGAGGGAATATAAAACAGCGCAGGCTAAGCACGCCAGCATAGCCAGCGGGAGGCCGTATTCGTTGCTAACAGCGAGGAAAATAACCGCTGAAGAGGCGACCTGCGCCACGACAGATAGGTCCAAATAATTTCCACTAATCACGACGAATGTCATACCGGCCGCGACGATGCCAATAGGAGCGGCGCGGTGGAACACGTCGGTAATGTTCTGAAGGGACGCGAAGCCGTCAACAAGGAATGCCGCGCTGATGATCAGCAAAGCCGTGAAGACGAAAATACCGTTGTTCGCCATCCATAAGAAGGTCCCCCTCGAGGATGAGGGTTTTTCTTCCGGTGCCTTGCTCATCGCGATGGCTTCCGTGAGAGTTTCTTTTTCCATTATGACTTCACCATCTTTTCTCCCGCAGCGAGTGACATGACGCTTTTTTCGTCCGCCTCGTCTCCGACGAGCGTTCCCGTTATAGCTCCATCTCGAACCACATGGATCGTGTCCGAGAGTTCCAGGAGCTCAGGCAAATCGGAGGACACCATTAGAACCGCGGTACCGTCGTCGGCAAGTTTTTTTACCAACCGGTGAATTTCCGCTTTTGCCCCGACATCGACTCCTCTTGTTGGCTCATCGAGCACAATCAGCTTGGGCCGCCGGCCGAGCCATTTTGCCAACACAATCTTTTGCTGGTTCCCGCCGGAGTACTCACCAGCCTCTCGAGCCGTGTCCGCCGGACGCAAGCCGACGGTATCTGCCAGTTTTTGGGCAAAATCTGCGATGCGCTGGCGGAGTTGGAAACCCCATCGTGAGAGTTCTTCACGGTTCGGAAGTGTAATGTTCTCGGCAACTGTCATCGTCAGGGCCAGTCCGTCGGTTCGACGCTCTTCTGGGACGTATGCAACACCGTTGCGAACAGCCGATTGGTATGACGTAATAACAGTTGTGTGACCGTCGAGGGTTATTGTCACACTCCCTGCGCTTCTATTATCCGCACCTATAATCGCCCGGATGAGCTCGGTACGTCCTGCACCCACCAATCCGCCCAAGCCAACAATTTCTCCCGAGCGGACCGTGAGGTCAATTCCATTGACCCCCTTTGCCTGAATGCCGCGGGCTTCGAGTACGGTGTCGCCCGGCTTTTTTTGTCTCCGTGCCTGAAGGCCGAGCTTCAGCTCTCTTCCCACCATCTGATCTACAACACTCTCAGGCGTTGTGTCTGCCACAGCGGAGATAGCCACTCGCGTCCCGTCTCGCAGGATCGTGACGGTGTTGCAAATCTTAAAGACCTCTGGAATTCGATGTGAAATATAAATAATGGCCATGCCGTTTGAGGCCAAACGCTGGAGCATTTGGAGCAGATAGTCGGTTTCCGCCGGAGTCAGCGTCGCCGTTGGCTCATCGAGAATCAACACCTTAGGCTGCCTCGCAACGGCCCGCGCAATTTCAACAAACTGTCTTAGCGCGACGGAAAGCCGGGAGATGCGCTCGTTGAGGTCGACAGAGACCCCAATTTCATCCAACGCAGCTTTCGCCACGCTCTTCATTTCTTTAGTCTTCGTGAATCCAATCGCGGTCGGCGCGTACCCGAGCATGATGTTCTCGGCCACCGTCATCTCGGGTACGAGACTGAGCTCCTGGTGAACCAGGGCAATACCGGCGTCAATCGACTCCTTGGCGCCCTTTTCAAGCACGCGCCCTGAAACACGAACCTCGCCGACATCTTGCGCAATTACGCCTGCCATTACGCGCATCAAGGTGGACTTGCCCGCTCCGTTCTCGCCCACTACCGCGTGGATTTCGCCCCGACGAACGGAAAGGGAAACATCATCAACGGCAACGGCACCGCCAAAGCGCTTCGTGATGCTGACAGCCTCAAGAACGACGTCTTGTTGAGAGTGGCTCTCTGTGGTCATGCTTCGGGGCTCCTTTGCCTAACCGCGATGTGCTTTCACACGACACGAAGTTAGGGTAAGTGTAAACACAGACATAACGTTTTGTCCACTTACAGGGCCATAGTGACCAAAACGTTACCTAAGGCAGAACGTTTAGGAGTTCGTATGGTGATGAGAGGTCGAATTAGCCCCGGGGAAGTCTGCTTCCATGTCTTTTGCTATCGCGTCCCAGACGAACCAGACCGCTTTCACCTCGCCACCGGTCTGGTTCCAAAACCGGTGGGGAATGCTTGAGTCGAAAGCAATCGAGTCCCCGACGTGCATTTCTGCCCGCCCGAAACCAACCTGAACGCTCAGCGTGCCTTGGATAATAATCCCGTACTCACGGCCGATGTGGCGGATGAAGTCCTCAGGCGGAGCCGCGCCCTCCGCGGGTGCATAAATAACCTCAATGAACTCCGCTCCCACCTCAGGTTTTGCGGTCAGTCTCTCCCAACGCGGACCTGACTCAAGCTGCATGCTCGGACGCGCCGAGCTCCGCAAAACAATTCCCGCTTCATCGAGTGGACCAGCCTGGGCAGTGGCAGCGACCTCATCTTCGATCCGAGCAGGGCTCGAGTCGAGCGTCGAGCCTTCGAAGAGAGAATCCATGGAAATGCCGAGGATACTCACCACGTTGTAGAGAGCGCGAACGCTAAACGAAGCGAGCCCACGCTCGACTTGTGAAACATGGCTGGCCGAGACATCAATTCGTCGAGAGAGCTCTCTCACGCTCATCCCTGCAGCGTCGCGAGCGAGTCGGATTCTCTCTCCGACTGTCTCCCACTCAGTTTCCGTATTCATAGCGCCCATTCTTCAAACATCACAGCTACGGTACTACGAAAACTGCCCAATCGTTCTCTGCAACAGAACAGTCTCTCGCGAGTGCGGGTCCGTTAGCCGTTCTCGGCAGTCACTTTGGTCGGTTGCAACCACAACACGATCATCACGATCGTTCCCAGGCCCACAGCAAGCCCAATAAAAATCAAACCCCACGCAAGACCGGCATCCCGCAGGCGTCGAACGCCGACAGCGAGGAAGGGCACAAGGGTCGCGAAAAACCACACCGCTCCGAGCGCCTCGCCCAAAGCACCAAAAACCAGCGATCCGAGCACCAGAAAAAGGTTGAACCACCAGAACTCTGATCGCGAGGCAACCCCTGTGAAGTCGGCGTACTTGCGCAGTCCTGTGGCGATGGCGGTGCCAAAACTCATGATGTGAATCCCTCTGTGTCGGATACCCGAGGCTACCAGGCAACCCTTGGCGAGCGGATACGGTGGAGGGATGGTTGCCGAACATTACTTCACGAGCGACCCGAGTAGTCCGTTGCGCGTGAGTGAACACGAGCTCGTTCTTCGGGGTCACCGGGTGGCATTGACCAGTGCTAGTGGCACTTTTAGTCCAGGATCTCTCGACACCGGCACCGCTCAGCTACTCAAATACGCCCCCGCTCCCCCGCAGCAGGGCACTTTTTTAGATCTTGGCTGCGGCTGGGGACCGCTAACGATGGCTCTGGCGCTGGAAAGCCCCGAGGCATCTATCTGGGGCATCGATGTTAACGAACGAGCCCTGCAGTCGACCCAGGCCAATGCCGAGGCCCTCGGCCTTTCCCATGTCACCGCCTCGCTACCGGAGAATGTGCCACCTGACATCGCTTTTGACCTCCTGTGGTCAAATCCCCCGATCAAGGTGGGAAAGGAAACCCTCCACCGAATACTTTCGACCTGGTTGCCCAGGCTTTCTCCCGCGGGCGAAGCGTGGCTGGTGGTCGCAAAGAAACTCGGTGGAGACTCACTCCAGGCTTGGATCAGCGCAGGAAACGCCGGTGATTTCAACGCAGAGCGCGCGGAAACCTCAAAGGGTTACCGCATTATCCGAGTGACGCGGTCCTAGATCTCCACAACCGTGGAATACACCAGCGTGGCTGGGCCCGACAGGCTGACGTGTTCGCCCTCTTCCGTGGGAAACATCCGCACACCGAGCGTGCCGCCTGGGACTTCTACCCTCCAGTGGTGGGGGGCTCCTTCCCCCGCCCAGTGCCTGGTCGCCAAAGCTGCAGCCATCGCTCCCGTGCCACACGACTGGGTCTCGCCCACACCACGTTCGTGCACACGCATCGAAATCACTCCGACGCCATCAACCACCATCGGGTCAGCGGGAACCACGAACTCAACGTTCGCGCCCTCTGGGGGCGCGGGTTCCACAACGGGCGCGATCGACAAATCGAGCGCCTGAAGCTCTGCTTTGGAAGCGAGTGCCACCACCACATGAGGATTAGGGACAGTAATCGAGATCCCCGGTCGGGAAACATCGAGGCCCCGAGCTGACACCACAACGTCGCCCTCTCTGAATTTCCAGCGACCCATATCAACCTGGTAGGTGCCTTTGGGGCTCCCAGCCACCTCGACGATTCCCGCCCTCGTAGCAACCGGCAAGGTGCTTCCTGGAGTGAGCTGGGCCAGACCCTGAGCTACCAAAAATTCTGTGAAGACACGGACCCCGTTCCCGCACATTTCTGACTTGGTGCCGTCGGCATTTCGATAGTCCATGAACCAATCGGCATCAGGCTCTTCACCGAGCAGGTGCGCTGCTTCGGGGGATGATTTCGTCAACACCGCTCGAATCACACCGTCGGCGCCCAACCCCACGTGCCGATCTGCCAAAAACCGGAATTGTGCATCGGTGAGCTCGCCTGATCCGTCGGGGTCCGCAAAGAGCACGAAGTCGTTCCCGGCGCCGTGGCCTTTGGTCACGGCCAAGGACCGCGGGGTGGAATTCTTCACTTCTTCAGCCTACGCGAGAGCGCTCAGCACCAGAGAGGCCGCAACCGTCACTCTGCGGTCGTCTTTGCTGCCCAGCCACGTGATGGAGTCATCTCTTCTAAACCAGGACACTTGCCGCCTTGCATAGCGCCTGGTGAGGGCCTGGGTGTTCTCGATGGCTTCACTCTCGCTCATGGCGCCATCAAGGATGGCGAGAGCTTGGTGGTAACCGATGGCTTTCGAGGCGGTGACACCCTCTCTCAACCCCTCGGATACAAGCAACCGCGCTTCCTCAACTAGGCCCTGCCGCCACATTCCCTCCACGCGGTCATCCAATCGGGGTGTGAGCGCATCGCGCTCAGAGTGCAGGCCCAACACCACCAGGTTTTCTTGCCACCGATGGCGTTGCGCATCCAACCCCGCTCCGAAGGGTTTCCCCGTGAGCATCACCACCTCCAAAGCCCGAATCAGCCGTCTCGAATTTCTGGAATCAATGGCCACGGCAGCAAGGGGGTCCTGCTCGGCAAGCTCGCGAACCAGGGCTTCGCGGCCTTCCACTTCGAGCCTATTCTCCAAACGTTCCCGAAGCGCTGGATCGGTGCCGGGAAATTCAAACTCGTAGATAACAGAGGAAACATAGAGCCCCGACCCGCCCACAAGCAGGGGAATCACACCGGCGGATTGCAGGGAGCCAATCGTTGCCCTGGCTAGGCTTTGATACTCCGCAACACTGGCTTCTTTTCGCAGGCCCCAGACATCGAAAAGGTGGTGGGGAATTCCTCGCCGCTGGTCACTCGGAAGCTTTGCCGTGCCAATGTCCATCCCCTGATACAGCTGCATCGCATCGGCGTTGATGATTTCTGCTCGATGTCCCTGTGTTGCCAACGCCTCAACCAGATCGAGGGCGAAGTCGCTCTTTCCCGTCCCGGTGGCTCCCACCACGGCAACGATGGGGCACAAGGAAGCGCCCAGGGGCTCAGCGAGCTGAGCCGTCATGGCGTGGGTGCGGAAGTTTTGAGAGTGGGCATTCCCAGGCTCACTCCTGTGGAAATAGCATCTGGTGTGGGAGCACCACAGCTTTCTGCTTGCCAACGATCCCACGCGTCGCCAGCTCTGGTTTTGCGAAGAGAAAAAGTGTCAGCGGGGCCATCCGCTAAAAGAAAGTAGGGCTTGCCCTCGGTAACCACGGTTGTGGCGACATCTCCCGGGCGAGGGGCTACGTGCCCTGCGGGCAGGGTGAAGTGAACAAGGCGGCCATCTTTCGCGCGCCCAGAAAGGCGGTCTGTGGCAAAACCTTTGCGACCGGTGTCATTGGCCACCACGACCTCCACGAAGGTCCCCACCAGTTCTTTATTGAGCACCCAGGACATATCGTCTTGGAGAGCCATGAGGCGCTCAAAGCGTTCCTGAACAATCTCTTTGGGGATTTGATCAGGCATCGTTGCCGCTGGAGTCCCGGGCCTTATCGAGTATTGGAACGTGTATGCCTGGGAGAATCGGGCTTGCCGAACCATGTCCAGAGTGTCCTCGAAGTCAGCATCAGTTTCGCCGGGGAACCCCACGATGATGTCGGTGGTAATCGCGGCTTCGGGAATCAATTGCCTCACCCGCTCCACAATTCCTAAAAACTTGTCCCGCCGATAGCTTCGACGCATAGCCTTCAGAACAGCATTGGAGCCTGATTGAAGCGGCATATGGAGCTGGGGCATCACGACGTCGGTTTCCGCCATTGCTTCAATGACATCGTCAGTGAAGGCCGCTGGGTGGGGACTCGTGAATCTCACCCGCTCCAATCCTTCAATGCCTGCGGTGGCGCGCAAAAGCTTGCCAAAAGCGAGACGGTCGCCGAACTCAACACCGTAGGTGTTGACGTTTTGTCCCAACAGGGTGATTTCGATCGCACCATCGTCCACCAGGGCTTTCACCTCGGATAAAACATCGCCGGGGCGCCGGTCTTTTTCCTTGCCACGAAGGCTTGGCACGATGCAGAAGGTGCAGGAGTTATTACATCCGACCGAGATGGAGACCCATCCGGAATAACTTGACTCTCGCTTACTGGGCAGCGCTGAGGGGAAAGTCTCCAGGGCCTCGAGTATTTCTACCTCCGCCTTCTGGTTATGACGGGACCGTTCCAGCAGCGCTGGGAGTGACCCCATGTTGTGTGTGCCAAACACCACATCAACATAGGGGGCGCGCTCCACAATGGTGGACTGATCCTTTTGGGCCAAACAGCCCCCCACGGCGATTTGCATGCCCGGGTTCTCGCGTTTGATGGAGGCCAACTGACCAAGATTCCCATAGAGGCGGTTATCGGCGTTCTCTCGGACCGCGCAGGTATTAATTACCACCACGTCGGCAATGTCGTCGGGGTCCGCCGGAGAGTACCCCGCTGCTTCCAACGCTCCGGACATGCGCTCCGAATCATGGACATTCATTTGGCAGCCATAAGTCCGCACTTCATAGGTGCGCTGGTGAGCGGTATCCAGTGAGGCGATATCACGTGCAAGTGTCTTGCGCGTATCAGCCTCGTCCATCATCGTCACTTCCCCAGTCTAGGCACCGCCACCCACCACCGACAGAACTCCGCCATTCCTCTTCGGCGGTTGGGTCAACTGATGGAGTCAGTCTGAGTTCAACACCCGGTCGAGGGTCGAAAAAACCTCCGAAGACGAGAAGCCCTTCCGCTGCAGGTAGGCAACCAAGCGCCTCTTAGTCGTCACCGGATCAAGGTCCCCCATTTTGCGAAGCCGCTCTCGGGCAACATCGTCGAGTTTGGATACCTCTGCATCCTCATCGAGCTCCGCAAGAGCCTTCGCCAAGCTCCCCGGGTTAAGGTTGCGTTGACGAAGCTTCTGCGCAACGACGGGCTTGGCCATTCCTCGCCTATTGGCGTAACGATCCACCAGGTCAATCGCGAGGGCATCGTCGTCAATTAAGCCCGCTTTTTCGAGAGCTTCTACTTCCACTTCGATGACCTCGGTGGGCAGCTCACGCTGACGTAATTTCGCAATTACTTCCGCCCGGGACATGTCTCTCCCAGCCAACGCATGGAGCGAAACGTTGTGGGCGCGACGCTCGAGTTTGGGTGAAGCAGCAACCTCACCTTCCCGGTCCTCTGGTTCTGTGGCGCTGGGACCCGGTAGCTCGTTCACCACCGCCGGGAGGGCGCTTTCGTCCTCAGATTCCACGGGGCTCACTCGATGCAGGGGAAACGGGATGATGGTCGCATCGCCGTCTCCCTGCACTGCGTGATGAGTCATGCCTAGGCGCCTTGCGCCTTGCGCTCATTGATTTTGTCCTCGAGGGACTCCACAGGCGCCGTTTTTACTTCAACGGGGGCTTCAACGGCGACGACTTTGCCCACTCCCAAAGCGGCAAGAATCTTTCGCTCGATTTCGTTAGCCATTTCCGGGCGCTCAATCAGATACTTTCGAGCGTTTTCCTTACCCTGACCCAGCTGGTCCCCGTCGTAGGTGTACCACGCGCCAGACTTCTTAACGATGTCGTGCTCGACACCAAAGTCGATCAGGCTACCCTCGCGGGAGATTCCGGTGCCGTAAAGGATGTCAAACTCGGCTTGCTTGAATGGTGGCGCCATTTTGTTCTTAACGACTTTGACCCTCGTGCGGTTACCGACAGCGTCGGTACCTTCTTTCAGGGTTTCAATGCGACGAATATCCAGGCGAACCGAAGCGTAGAACTTCAGCGCCTTACCCCCGGAGGTGGTTTCTGGACTACCGAAGAACACACCAATCTTTTCGCGCAACTGGTTGATGAAGATCATCGTGGTTCCGGTTTGATTCAGTCCACCCGTGAGCTTACGCAGTGCTTGAGACATCAGTCGAGCCTGCAGGCCGACGTGGGTATCACCCATATCGCCCTCGATTTCGGCACGTGGTACGAGCGCTGCCACCGAGTCAATGACCACTAAATCGACCGAACCCGAGCGCACCAGCATGTCGGCAATTTCGAGTGCCTGTTCTCCGGTGTCGGGCTGGGAGACCAGCAGCTGGTCGATATCGACCCCTAATGCCTTGGCATATTCGGGATCCAGCGCGTGTTCCGCGTCAATAAAGGCGGCGATTCCGCCGTTGGCCTGCGCGTTCGCGATGGCATGCAAAGTCAGCGTGGTTTTACCCGAGGACTCTGGGCCATAAATTTCGATAATGCGGCCTCGAGGGAGCCCGCCAATGCCAAGCGCCACGTCGAGGGCGATGGAGCCGGTGGGAATGACGGGGACGGGGGGCCGCTCGTCGGAACCCAGTCGCATGACCGATCCTTTTCCAAACTGGCGGTCAATTTGAGCAAGTGCTGTTTCAAGTGATTTCTCGCGTTCAGCGGATGTTGTCATGTGGTTCTCCTGTTTTCATTGATTCGGCTGCCTATCGGCTGTCGTCTTCCACACACCCCGTAAGGCGGGTGGTCTCTCGACAAGGCGTGAGAGTCGAGGTGGGGCTAAACCTAGGCCTGAGCCCCGACACAGGATGCATTGGGATTCAGAACTGGGGATAAAGCCCTTACTCAGCTCTCTGTGGACGACACTAGCGTCATTCGAACGAATATTCGAATGATTCAGGAGGGCGTGTCGTGAAGGGGCTGGCGCTGACCCACACCGTGTTGACGCTCACGGGGAACACCCATGGCTTCACACAAAGCCGCCCAGACCTGTTTGGGCGCAACACCATTGTCAAGAGCAGCCTCAGCCGTGTGATGACCCAGGTCTCCCAGGACCAGCTCACGCACCAAGGCTCGACCCTGAGTGTCACCGAACTCGTCGAGAACAGCGAGGAAAAACTCGCTCCTGGTCACTAGCGAACGGAGATATCCGAATCGAACTGAGCCAAAAGCTCGTCCGGGAGCGTATCGGGAACCCTAGAGGAGGGCACGATCTGCTCAAACATCGAGAGCCGGTCACTCACCTCGAGAAGGATAACCGAGAGAGGAGTGTCGAGCGCTTCCGCGATCGAGGCCAAAATTTCACTGGAGGCCTCTTTTTGGCCTCGCTCCACTTCGCTGAGGTAACCCAAAGCAACACTCGCTTTGGAGGAAATCTGGCGCAGAGTCGCACCTTTTTGCTGGCGGAAGTCACGAAGGACATCACCGATTTCGTGTCGCATTAACACCACAGGGCACCTCCTTTACTGTTGCACTACTGATGAATATCTCAACCCTATCCACAACCACCCTGCAATCTCCCCCGAATTTGCTGAGTAGTTGCTGAAGGCCTAAGGAAGGGTTCCCGAATCGCGATCGTGCGCCATCGCGTCTTTGAGGGCCTGCAGGGCAGCTCTGGTCGCACCCGCACGAATCTCTTCCCTGTTGCCCGAAAGCGCCAATTGCCTGACCAGAGTACCAAGACCCGAGCCCGCCACGGCGATAAAGACTACCCCGGGCAGCTGACCTGACACCGGTTCGGGGTCCGGTCCTGCCACGCCGGTAGTGGCGAGGCCATAGTCCGTGCCCAATCTTTCTCGCACACCCTCGGCCATTTCGATGGCTACCCGGGCGCTGACGGCACCGTTGCTGGCGAGGTTTCCCGCATCCACACCAAGAAGATCATTTTTCACCAGAGGGTCATACGCGACCACGCTGGCGCGCAGCACCCGTGACGCTCCAGCAACGGCGACGAGCTGGGAGGAAACTTCTCCCCCGGTCAACGATTCCGCCGCCGACACGGTGGCCCCCAACCTCACTCCCAGGTCGATGATGTCTTCGGCGTCACTCATCAGCAGAACGCGGGGCCTTTGAACCCTTGAGGAGATATTCCACCCCGGTCCAGACCGTCACGAGGATGACGACGCCCATCAACACCTGGTTCATCACAAGAACCCAATCGCCGAGAAACACCCAGGAGGGAACAAGCCAGGACGATACGGTGACAGATTGCAGGATGGTTTTCAGCTTTCCCCCGCGAGAAGCCGGGATCGCCCGATGTCGCAGATGGGCAAAGCGGAACACGGTGATTCCTACTTCCCGCACCACAATCACTGCCACCACCCACCAGGGAAGCTCGCCGACGAGCGCCAGGGCAACGAGCGCCCCGCCAATGAGGACTTTGTCCGCAATCGGGTCCAAAATAATGCCCGAACTTGTTACCAGGTTGCGCCTGCGGGCGAGCGCGCCATCAACACCATCGGTGGCAATGGCGAGGATAAAGAGTCCTGCTGCCACCCATCGCCAGAGCCCATCATCACCGCCATCGAGAAGCAGGAGATAGATGAACAGTGGTGTCAGCAGAATTCTGACCACCGTAATGATGTTGGCGATGTTGGCATTACTCACCGCAGAGTCACCCTCTGCAACCACGCGTCCTCGAAAACCACTGGGTGGTAGAGCTTTGTTCGCTGTCACAAATTACTCCCTGTCGGTGAGCTTCCAGGCGTCTTCGTCGCCCTCGTTTTCCACTTCAGGGTAGCCCTTAGTCATCGCATCAATCGGGTCTTCTTGGTCATGGGCATAGTGGTCCCCCGCGGGTTTCGGGACGGGGAGGTCGGCGCGAGGAATTTCCACCGTGGCCCGGTCCTCGGGGGGTGTGAATACAGGTGGGGTCTCGCCGCGGAGCGAAGCCAAAACCTGGGGTAAATGATCGGCGGCGACGAGAACTTCTCGGGCTTTGGACCCTTCCGACGGTCCCACAATCGAGCGGGATTCCAGGAGGTCCATCAAACGCCCTGCCTTGGCGAAGCCGACGCGGAGTTTGCGCTGGAGCATGGAGGTGGAGCCAAACTGGGTGTTCACCACGAGCTCAGTGGCTTGTAACAACACATCGAGGTCATCGCCGATATCGGCGTCGATGACTTTGCCGCCCGAAGCGGCCTCAGCAACATCGGCGCGGTATTCGGGATTTGCCTGCTGCTTGACGTGGGCCACCACGGCGGCAACTTCGGCTTCGGATACCCACGCACCCTGAACTCGGTTCGCTTTTCCTGCGCCCTGAGGCAGGAACAAGGCATCACCCTGGCCAATCAACTTGTCAGCCCCTGGCTGGTCCAAAATCACCCGCGAGTCGGTCATGCTTGAGACGGCAAATGCCAGTCGAGAAGGGATGTTGGCCTTAATAAGTCCCGTCACAACATCAACACTGGGGCGCTGTGTGGCCAGCACCAAGTGGATTCCAGAAGCGCGCGCCAACTGGGTGATGCGAACGATAGAGTCTTCGACGTCGCGCGGCGCGATCATCATCAAATCTGCCAGCTCATCCACGACCACCAGCAGGTAGGGGTAGGGACGAAGAACCCGCTCGCTTCCCACCGGCAGGACAATTTCGTTCGCTAATACGGCACGGTTGAACTCGTCGATGTGTTTAAAGCCAAAGCTTGCGAGATCGTCATAGCGCATGTCCATTTCTTTGACGACCCATTGAAGTGCTTCAGCCGCGCGCTTGGGGTTGGTGATGATGGGGGTAATGAGGTGGGGAACGCCCTGATAGGCAGCAAGCTCCACGCGCTTGGGATCAACCAAGACCATCCGAACTTCAGCAGGTGTTGCTCGCATCAAGACGGAGGTGATCATCGAGTTGATGAAACTTGATTTACCACTTCCGGTCGCTCCGGCCACCAAAAGGTGGGGCATTTTTGCCAGGTTCGCTGCGACAAAACCCCCTTCGACGTCTTTCCCCACCCCGATCACCATCGGGTGAACTTCCTTTTTCGCGACAGCGGAGGACAGCACATCACCCAGTGACACGATTTCCCGGTCGCTGTTGGGAATCTCCACCCCGATAGCCGACTTGCCGGGAATCGGGGACAGGATATTGATTTCATGGGACGCCACCGCGTAGGCGATGTTCTTCGACAACGCAGTGACCCGCTCGACTTTGGTGCCCTGACCCAATTCCACTTCATAGCGAGTCACCGAAGGTCCACGGGTGAAATCAACGACGGTGGCGTTGACATCAAACTGTTCAAAAACACTGGTAATCGAGGCAACGACGGCGTCATTTGCGGCACTTCGCGACTTAGGTGGGGTGCCGGGCACCAGAACGCTCGCATCGGGCAACCGGTAGGGCGCTGTCGAGGTCGCCGGCGGGGTGACCCGGGTAGGCGCAGGGGGCGCTGATTTCGCCGCTGGCTCGGGAGCGCCGGCGATGGGTTGTGTGGCTTGAGCGAGTGCGGCTTCTGCTTTTCTCAGCTGTTCCAGAAGATCTTCTTGGCTTTCCACTTTCCCTGTGTCATCGATAGACGTGCTGACAATGGGGGAATCAAAGGCGTCCTTCTTGTCTTTTTTGCCGCGACGCCACCACGGCATCGAATCGGGGTTGGACATGTCCAAACCCAGATCGCTGAGCGTCCCGAACTCTGCGCCAGGGGTGCTTTCTTCCCTCTTTTTCTGGGCCAGCTCGTCGAGATCAACACCAAAAAGGTATGCATACGCTTCGCGGGAGCGAGAGACGATCTTGTTCGGTGGCGTCTTGGTCATGATCAAGAGCGACACCAACAAGAACAGCATCATGACTGGCCAGGCCAGATACACCGTCGCAGCACCGAGCAACACAAAAGGTTCCGCAACCAACCAGCCCAATACCCCGCCGGCTGCGGCAAGTTCAGCGAAGCTAGCGTCTCCAGGCGCTGGTCGGCCCAGAGCCAAATGCGTCATGCCGCTCACCGAGACCAGCAACAAGGCCAACCCGATGGCCACCCGACCATTGCGATAAACACTGGAAGGATTGCGAAAAAGCCAGACGGCAAGCGCGATCAAGATGACCGGGAGGGCGAACGCGAGGCGCCCCATAGCGCCACCGACGGTGTAGGTGTCGAGATTCAGGGCCCAGGTTTGGTTGTAGTTAAACCATTCGACGACAATTCCTACTATCGCAAACAGCACGAGGGCGAAGGGAACCCCATCTCTGCGGTCTTCTTTCGCGAGTGGTTCCGCGGAAAACACGCGGAATCCTGCGCCGACAACGGAAGCAACTGCGAGCCATCCGGTTTCTAGTGCCGAGGGCCCGCCAGATTTCTGGGGGGCCACCACATGGTTTCGGGGGGTGCGCTTGGTCGTTGAAGACGCGCCAGCAGACTTTCGAGGAGTCGTGGCGCGAGCGCGCGAGGAGGGGCTCTGTGCAGCCATCCCCCCACGCTACCCGCCACTTTGGCGGGTACGGGGCATTGAAACACACGGCACTAAATGTCCACACGGCAGAAAAAAAATACTTATCCACCAATACCTCTAGACAGTGGTGATACCACCTTGATGCCGTTACGGTATCGCTATGACATTGCGACTTGAAGATGACCTTGACAGACGACTTTCGGAGCTATCCGAGCGCGCTGGCATATCGAAACAAAAACTTGTGGTTATTGCCATCGAGGAGCATCTTGCACGAGAGACGCAGAACAACTTCGCTGCCTCCGTCGTTGATAAAGTGCTGACCCGCGACCGCGAGCTACTGGAACGCCTCTCGGTGTCCTAATGCACTATCTCGACCCAGAGGTTCTGGTCACTCAGCTGACCCGCGTCAGATTCGTCGTCCGGGACGCCGGTCTACTGATGTCTGCGCTGGCCCGCCCGAGGACGAGCCTGTTTGGTGATGATGCTTACCCAACGCTGGCTCTCAAAACCGCCGCCTTGATGGATTCGATTGTGAATAACCAGCCCATGATTGATGGCAACAAGCGCTCGTCGTGGATTGTCGCGAACTTATTCCTAGAGATGAACGGTGTGGAACTCCACGCGAGGGTTGATGATTCGTATCGGTTCATTTTGTCCATCGCCACACGGTCGGGAGAGCTTCAGCCGATCGCCGATTGGCTCGAAGCTCACTCTGTTCCCCTTGACGACCAATAGCGCCAGGATGTGCGCGCTTGCGATTACCCTGCGGGCAATGAACGCCGAGGAGCCCTCATGAAAACCAACGGCCCAGTCTTCGCTGTCACCGGTGCGGGAAATGGAATGGGTCGAGAGGTCACTCTCGAAATCCTGAGGCGAGGCGCTTCCTTCCTCTGGCACCTCAACCACCTCTCCCCCGACCTTGCCGCCAGCACCATCTATAGGGGCATGAAGGACCTGCTGCCCCAAAGATCGCTGAAGTAACTGCGTCATTCAACCCGCGTAAAGGAAAAATGACGTAGGGTTAGAGTTCTTGCGAACAAATCATTGTTCCCTGCGTCGCAGAACGCTCCCTCACCACCTCGTGGTTGACATTTTTCTCCGGCGAACGGATACATCACTCGATGTCTTCGCCAGTAGTCAGGTCACGCCTGGCTCGCTACGTGATGCGATTCATCACACGAAAGTACTTTCACCATGTCTCACAATGCATTTTCTCAACTCGGTGTGCCCCAGGCACTCGTGACCACCCTCTCGAAGATGGGTATCGACACCCCCTTCCCCATCCAGATCGACACTCTGCCTGACACGCTCGCCGGCAGAGATGTCTTGGGGCGCGGCAAAACTGGCTCGGGCAAAACCCTGGCCTTTAGTATTCCTATGGTCGCCCGCCTCGCGGGCGAACTTTCTGGCGGTCAGCGACGATCGGGCCGCCCCCTGGGCCTCGTTCTCGCCCCCACCCGCGAGCTTGCCACCCAAATCACCAACGTGATGAAGCCTCTGGCAGAAGCCATGGGTCTTCGCGTGACCACCATTTTTGGCGGGGTCTCGCAAAATCGCCAGGTTCAAGCTCTGCGCGATGGCGTTGACATCGTGGTGGCAACACCCGGGCGATTGGAAGACTTAAAAAACCAGAAGCTTCTTCACCTAGATGCCATCGAAATCACCGTCTTGGATGAGGCCGACCACATGGCGGACTTAGGCTTTTTGCCCGTAGTCACCAAAATCCTCAGCGCCACCCCTGCAGGGGGCCAGCGGTTGCTGTTCTCAGCAACCCTGGATAACGGCGTGAACAAACTGGTGGACCGTTTCCTCCAGAACGAGGTGATGCACGCCGTGGATGACGAAAACTCCCCCGTGGCAAAAATGACACACCACGTCTTTGAAACCAGCGGGTTGGATGCCAAGAAAGAGCTCGTTCAGAAGCTTGCCTCAGGCACCGGACGCCGCATCCTGTTCATGCGCACCAAGCACCACGCTAAGAAACTCGCGCGAACTCTGACCGATGCAGGAATCCCCTCTGTCGACTTACACGGAAACCTGTCTCAACCAGCCAGGGACCGAAACCTGAAAGCCTTCAGTGACGGCACGGTTCGAGTCCTCGTCGCCACCGACGTTGCCGCCCGAGGCGTCCACGTCGACAATGTCGACCTGGTGATTCACGTCGACCCCCCAATGGAACACAAGGCGTATCTTCACCGCTCTGGCCGCACGGCACGTGCCGGCGCGGAAGGCGATGTGATCACGATTTGTTTGCCCACCCAAAAAGGGGACCTGGCGGGTCTGCTGCGCAAAGCTGACATCAGAGTTGCCCCCGTTGTCGTGACCGCCAACTCCCCCGAGGTTCTGTCTTTGGTGGGCGAGATTGCCCCCTACGTGAAACCTGCTCCCCGCGAACACCAGCACCAAGGTGGTGGCCAGTCACAGGGTAAGAACGCACAGCGCAAGCGTGCGCTCCGAGGCGATCGACCCTCGACAAACCGTGAAGCCAACCCCCACGCGCGGCGCACAACCAGAGATGGCCAGCCCGTGCGAGACCGCTCGGGCCGCCCCGCCACTAGCTCCAGGCGTCAGCCACAGCGAACTCACTAAGACTCACTGCCACCTTCGATTCACTCATCCTCCCTGCTAGCGTCGGGGGATGAGTGAATGGAACTACACCAAATGCGCCAAGCCCTTCACCTCTGTTGAAGAGGCCAGGGAATACCTGCAAGAAAAGGACTTTGCTGGCTGGATTTTGCAACGCGAGGTTGGATTTTCTGCCGTCTGCCCCACCTACCCAGAGGGTTTCTACCCTGATGCAACCGTGGTGGAAGAAGTGAACAACTCCAAAAACGAGATGGGCTCGCTCCCCCCAAGCTCAAACAGCTGCTGCGCCTAGCGCCGCAATAAAAGGGGCTAGATTCCCTCGCCTAAACCACCCGAGAGTTTGCCATGGAACGCCTGGGTGGCTTCGTTCATCCCAATCAAAGACACTTCTTTCCCGTAAGCCTCATACTTCGTCACAATGGCGTCGATGGCAGCCACCGTAGAGGCATCCCAAATATGGGATGCAGTCATGTCGATGTTGATACGTCCGGGGTCTTCGGAGTATTCGAACTGGGTGGTCAAGTCATTGCTCGAGGCGAAGAATAATTCCCCGTCCACGACGTAGTGGGCGGTGGGACCCTCTTCTTCGACCGAGAGCGTGCGGGTGACACTGACAAAGTGAGCCACGCGCCTAGCAAAAGCAACCATCGCCACGAGAACGCCTGCGATGACACCTATCGCGAGATTGTGGGTCCAGACGGTAACAACCACGGTGGTCACCATGACGGCTGTTTCACTCTTGGGGAGTCGCTTGAGCGTGCTGGGGGCGACGCTGTGCCAATTAAAGGTGGCAACAGAGACCATGATCATGACGGCAACCAAAGCGGCCATCGGAATCATTCCAACAAGGTCACCCAAGCCCACGACAAGGATGAGGAGGAAAAGGCCCGCGAGGAACGTGGAGATCCGGGTGCGAGCGCCCGAAGCCTTGACGTTGATCATGGTCTGTCCGACCATGGCGCAACCCCCCATACCGCCAAAGAAACCCGAAAGCATGTTGGCCACTCCTTGGGCCCAGGCTTCGCGGGTTTTCCGGGAATGGGTGTCAGTCACATCATCCACAAGCTTTGCCGTGAGAAGAGATTCCAACAACCCCACAACGGCCATGGCTGCCGCGAAGGGAGCAATGATGGTCAAGGTTTCCCATGTCAAGGGAACATTCGGGATAAAGAGCTCCGGCAAACTCTCGGGCAGATCGCCTTCATCCCCCACCGTGGGAACAACCAGCGCGCTGACCAGAACGATTGAGGTCAATACCACAATGGCCACCAGGGGTGCGGGAATTGCCTTGGTGATCATCGGCATGAAAACCATGATGGCAAGCCCGGCCGCTACCAGCGGATAGACCAACCAAGGCACCCCTAAAAGGTGTGGCAACTGGGCGCTGAAAATCAAAATGGCGAGAGCGTTGACAAATCCCACCATCACGCTGCGCGGGATGAAACGCATGAGCTTCGCAACACCTAAAACGGCAAGAATGATTTGGAAAATTCCCCCCAAAATCACGGTTGCGATGAAGTAATCCATCCCATAGTCCCTCGCGACCGGCGCAATCACTAGGGCGATAGCCCCGGTTGCGGCGGTAATCATGGCGGGACGACCGCCGAGAAAAGCTATCGACACTGCCATCACAAAAGAAGAAAACAACCCCACCCGTGGATCGACGCCCGCGATGATTGAAAACGAAATGGCTTCAGGAATCAGTGCGAGAGCAACCACAAGGCCTGCCAGGACCTCTTTGGTGAGAATCCGTGGGCTGGTGAGGGCACTCCAGACAGACGGCCTTGCGGCGTAGCGCTTTTTATCATCGGAGGGCATGGCAATAGTGGTCATTTCTTGCTCCTTTGGTGAACCCTCTGGTCTTGCAAAACGGTGGTGGTGCGCGAGCAACGGGATTCCGCAGTGCTCTGTGCGGTAAGGGTTACAGCTCACCCCACCCTAACGCGCGGAGAGCTCGGGTCGCCTCGGGGTCTGTGAGCTGATCGAGGCCCTTTATCCGTGATGGGCATCGTTTGGGGCGCCCAAGGGTTTAATGTGAGCATTCGAAACCGTGGGGCTCCGGTATTTCGAAGGTCCCCCGGGTTATCTCGTGCGGGCGATAGTGGTGGGCGTCCTCTTCACAGGATGCGCTCGGTTTTGTGGTCTTCACTAAGGACATGACCGCACACTCAATAACAAAAACTGCAGTTTTTCTTGTGCCTACCCTGGCAATATGAGGGAGCTCTTCAGATGGTGATGATGATCGAGGATTCCGCCAAAGAAAAGGCCCAGGCCCTCGCCCGCGAAGTGACCGCCGCCCAAAAAGCTGAGATTGAAGAAGTGACACTCGTGCTGGCAGGTCTCACCAGTGCGTAAGCCAATCGGATGGGTAGTGGTCCTAGCGTTCGGGCTGACCGGGTGCTCCGCCAGCAGCGACGGCGTGGATTTCACCCAACTCGAACACGTGCACAGTGTCGCAACCGATGGTGAAGAGTTTTTTCTCGCCAGCCACCACGGTTTGTATTCCTGGTCAGAGGGCTCTTGGCATCTTCGAGGGGAAGAATTCGATGTCATGGGTCTCGCCTTCGACAACGGGGTCTTCTACGCAAGCGGGCATCCTGGTCCCACGCAAGATTTACCCAACCCCTTGGGGCTCCTGGTTTCGAGTGACAGAGGGGAGACCTGGGCTCCTGATTCTCTCACCGGAGAGGTGGACTTTCACCTTCTCGAAGTCCGAGGAAACAGGATGGTAGGCGTGGCTGCCAACTACGGAATGGTGGTGGCATCAGTCGACGGGGGAGATACTTGGTCACCCCTTGAAATCCCCAACCTGACCAGCCTGGCCCTTAACCCGTCACAATCCGATGAAATTCTTATGACCTCAGATGGTCTACTCATGCTCTCCACGGATGCTGGACGCACGTTTTCTCCCACAGAGGCACCCCCTAGCGTTTTTCTCGTCGAGTGGTCCGGAACCAACATTTTTCTCGCCACCAGCTCGACTCTGGTGAGGAGTTCAGCTCCTGGTGGGCCATTTATTGCCCTGTCACAGGTTTTTCGGAACGTTTCGCACATCGCAGCTTATGACAACACGGTCATCGTCTTAGATGACCAAGGTGTTCATGTTTCCGACGATGCAGGAGACACCTTCGATCTCCTTTCCTGACGCACACCCCATCCTGAGCGCCGAGATATTTGGGAGACTGGTGTTCGCCGGGCAATGGCGTCAGTGGTGGCTCGAGAAGACCCGAACGCCCAATTCATGCCCAAAAAAATAGTATCTGGATGTGTCCTAATGCTATCCCTTGGATAAGACACTCGAGCGGAATCGCACTGTTTACTGGGCATTTTCCAGCTATTCACTTGCGCCCTCGGCAGGAGTCGAACCTGCGGCCAAAAGATTAGAAGTCTTCTGCTCTATCCGCTGAGCTACGAGGGCTCGGGGCACAAAGCCCGTAGGTGCCAGTGTACCGCTGGGTTAACGCTCACAAGCAGGCAATGACTCACCAGATGGCGTAAGGGGCCGTTTCGTGCGGTTTTGCGCAGTTTCGTTACCAACGGTCTTGGTTTCTTGTTGCACACAGATCGCACGACTCGTTTATGTGCCAGGGCCGGCCATCACTAGCCAGGTAATTCCCGCTTGGCACGTAGCTCCTGAATGTCGAGCAAGTCTTGGGCGCGCCCAGAAGCTTTCTTCATGCTGATGAGGTCGTCATAATCGACCACCCACACGGCGATTCCCCCCGCATCGGCTTTGAGCGCCCGTGAACGCAGCTGATCGTAATCATCAGCGCCAGGGACGTCCTTGAGGAAATCAACAGGACCGGCGTCGGTGTCCATTGTGAAGGACGCGCCGCTTTCTAGCGTGCTCGAATCCGCAGGGTCAATACCCAACTTGTCGGCATCGACACCGCGCAGTCGAGCATTCAATTCCGAAAGAGCGGCCGCCAATCTCTGGAGGTTTTCCTTATCGAGTCTGGCCATAAAGTCGATGTCCGCAGTGGCCCGTACGTAACCGTGAGCGATGACTGCCCAGGCGCCAATAGTTAGATAGTCAACTCCATGACGATCCAGGGTCTAAAAGATCCGAGCTGGATCGAAGGTCGTCACCGAAGGGCAGTACCCACCAGCTGTGAGGCAAAAGAACACAGTGCGAATGCCTGCTCAATCCGGATACCGGCAACCTCAGCAAAATCGCCCTCGTGCTCATGAGTGCTCACGCGAAACCGCAAGAGAAACATCGTCGTGAGGACCCTCTCCCATTTTGTGGTCCTGCACCCGCGCCTCCGTGTCGCACGCCAAACGCACGACCCAGCACTTTTCCCCTCCTACCCTTTAGGTATTGCGATGTGGGGGCCGGGTCTGTAGTCGGTAAGTCTTCTGCTCTATCCGCTGAGCCACGAGGGCTCGGGGCAAAAACCCCGCAAACACATGTGTACAGGCGGTAACAGACTCGTCTTAGTGGGAATGAACGAAGCGACAACCGGATTTTATGGCCGCCTCAGCGGCGGCCTCGGAGCTGAGGCCTAAATACCCCAGGCTTCGGCCGCCGATGTGGCGGTCTTAGTGTTTAGCCTTTTTCGCCGGTGTGGTTGGAGGAGTTCGCCATCGCGGCGCTTGACCATGGCATCGGCAACCGAAACCGAGTGCTGGAGGCAAAGCCACAAGGGCTACCGTGCCACCAGCAACAAGATCAAAGCGCAGTGTCGTGAAGAAATCCCAGCCGCCAAGGTTGGCAAATCCTAGAGGCGCCAACAAGGGATTGTGCTCCGACGACCTCTGGCGTTGCAGAAACCTCATCCAACCAACCCACTTGCGGGCCTCGACTCAAAGCTTGGTAGCGAGGAAGCTGAAGGCCCACTCGAGTGGCCGATCCACGAGGACGTCGATCACGAGCACCCTGAGTCACAAGCTGACCGGCCAAGAAATGGGGTCCTACCCCGTGAACCGGCGTTCCTCCCGTCACCTTCGGGGATAGGGAGCCCCATCAATATCTGGGGTAGCGACATCGTCAATCCACTCGCCATCGGGATGCTCAAGCTCCCACACGATAGAAACCCACCCCACTTCTTTTCCTGACGGTGGGGTCAGGATAAGGCCGTGGTCAATCTCGGCGAGTTCCAGAACACTCTGCGAGGATGGTCTCTCCAGCAATGTTGTAGAAAGGTAAAGACATGCTCACACTGCCCTCTCTGCCCTCTCTGCCCCCTCGTACCTTCGCTCATCGCGCCGGGACCGGCATCGCCGTCCTGCTGGCTTTGGGGGTTCTTGTGGGATGTAGCACGCCCGAACCCACCAGCCCCGAAATCACTGCGGGTGAGGAAAGTCCCTCAACTGTGGAATCGACAGAAGTCGCCAAAGAGCGAGTCGACATCCCCACCGGGCTCGAAGCACGCAGTTTTGCAGAAGGTATTGATGACGCAGAGTTGCTCTCCTGGGTCGAGGCCGCCATCGGTGAGATGAAAGATCCCCCCACCAGTTTCCTCGGCCTCATTTGGCCCATCGGCACCCAAATCGACGATGAGCCAGACCCCCAGCTATTCGACGGCGACATGTTCCGCGAACACACGCAGGCACTAACCGACGAAGACCGGGATGCGACCGTCGCGACCTTCCGGCAATGGCAATCCAGCCTTGTGTGTGCGGAAGAAATCGATGAACGAGAATTAGAGGACGGAGCCCAACGAGTCGGACGCTGGATAACCGGAGCGGCAGACGTCGCGACAGCGCCTGATCCTTGTTTCAGAGCCCGATCAGCCGTATACGCGTGGCCAGAGGGAGCCAGTAAAACCACGGCAACAGAAGTGTGGTTCCACGAGGCTTACCACGGGCTCTCGAACTATTTGATTCGCCAATGCTCCGTTGCCGAAAACCAGCCAGAAGAAAAATACGAGGGTATCCGTTGGTTCGCTGAAGGGACCGCGGAATACTTCGGCAACTACATGGCAGCAAAGATAGAGGGACGCGACGATTACGTCCAAGTCATCTTGCGCAAGGCTTACGATGACTATCGCGGTGACCCCGGGGCAGACTTTAATAATGCCTATTTCCAGGCAGCCGGTATCCAGCTAATGATTGAACGTGGCACTCTCGACGCAGCCAAGGTCAAAGACGGTAGCTACTTCAACGACTGCGCATATATGGCGACTTTTGACCCCGATCAACCTGAAGCGCGCTATGTCGCGGAAAACTTCGGAGAAATTGAGCGGGTAAACGGTTCCTACCAATACCGCGAAAGCGCAATCAACGGCTAAGTGTTCGACAGGAGTGGCCTGCGGGCAATCCTCTGATTAGGTTAGCGTGGTGGAATGCTTTCGTTCACGCCGTTAGTGGCTCGCTTAGGTCTTCTGCTTACCCTGTTACTGGCCATGGGGACAACCCTGATAGCGAGCCCTGCCTTTGCAGAATCCCAAAGCGATTGTGTCGCTGGCACCTACTTTGATGGGGTCGACACTTGCGTTCCCGCACCGGCTGGCAGCTATGTAGATACAGCAGGAGCCGCCAGTGCAACTCTCTCGCCTGCCGGGTCGTTTGTCGCTGCCAGCGGTGCCACCGAAGCCACGCTCTGTGTGGCTGGGACCTACCAACCCGACACCGGAGCCACCGTTTGCCTCACAGCGCCCGCTGGAAGCTTTGCCGCAGAAGGCGCCACCGCGGCCAGCCTGTGCGTTGCCGGCACTTTCCAAGCCTCAACTGGACAAGGGTCGTGTACCCAAGCTCCTGCCGGTCGTTTTGTCGCAACTGCAGGCGCCATCGCGGCAACAGACTGTGTGGTCGGGAAGTTCCAAGCCACTGCCGGCCAAACCTCCTGCACGAACTCTCCCGCGGGATCGTTCGTATCCAGCGTTGGTGCCGCCGCGGCCACGCTCTGTGCCGCCGGAACCTACCAACCGGAAGCGGGTGCCACCAGCTGTATCAGCGTCGCTGCAGGAAGTTTCAGCGCAGCAGGAGCCAGCTCCGCTACGGCGTGTGCGGCAGGAACTTTCCAAAGTCAGACCGGCCAGAGCTCGTGCACCCAAGCTCCTGCTGGGTCTTTCGTGGCTGGAACAGGCAAAACTGTGTCCGTTTTGTGCGCTGCCGGGACCTACCAACCGGCTGCTGGCCAGGCCTCGTGCGTGAACGCTCCGGCAGGATCCTTTGTTGCCTCCACTGGAGCTCTTTCTGCGACCCAGTGCAAGGCGGGGACGTATCAAAACTCCACCGGTGGCACTAGCTGCATTAACGCGGGTGCTGGCTATTACGTAGCGAAGGCTGGTGCTACCTCTCGCACAGCTTGCGCCACAGCGACAGGGACCACCGCAACAAGCTGTGCTGCAGCTGTCGCGCCAGAGGAGACCGTCGAGGAAAGCCTGCCGGTAGAAACCGATGGCGCAGATCCCGCACCCCTCGACGCTGGCGCCCCGAACGAAGCCACGGGGCTACAGTGTGCACCGGGGACCTGGTCTGAAACCGGCCTTTCCACCGCAGAGGGTGGATGTATTGAGGCTGAACCGGGATACGCCGTGGTGTTAGCAGGAGCCACGGAACAAACTGAGTGTCCCGCGGGCACTCTTACCCAAGAAAACGGCGCGGCATCGTGCCGACCCGCCCCCGTGGGAACGTTTGTACCCACCGCCGGTTCTTCCAAGGCCTACGTCTGCGAAGAAGCCACGGGGCTTGGCGCCACCACGTGTGCGGGTTACGTTGCCCCCGCGGTCATTGCCTTCTGGGTCGTTTTCGGAGTGCTTGTCCTCGGAGGCGGGGGGACCGCCCTGTGGTGGTATCTGAGGAAGAACAAGCCGGGCCCCTCAAGAACTTCGCAGGCAGCGGCGCCCGAGGTTTAAACCTCGGACTGAGTTGACGTGTCAGAATGCTGATGGCCCTCCAGCCCTGCTACAACGTCGCGACCACAATTGTGTGCCGAATGGGGTGTGCCTCCCGGACCCCTCGTCCTGAAAACGCGGTTTATTCCAGCAATCTCTCCCCTGCGAGCTATCTGACCAGGGTGCATCGGGTATGAGCAAAGCGTGGTTGCCGGGATTTCTTGCCTTGGGTTTGGTGTGGGGGGCGTCTTTTCTCTTTATTGAGTTAGCTCTTGAGAGTTTCACCGCAATCGGAATTGCTTTCTTGCGGGGTTTCCTCGGTGCGATGTCCTTGTTGATCGTGATCGTGGTAACGAAACAAAAGCTTCCCCGGGTCGGCAAACACTGGCTGCACATCGCGGTTGTCGCTCTGTTGCTCAACACGGTGCCAGGGTTCCTGTTTGCGGTGGGGCAGCAGTATGTCTCCAGTGCTATCGCTGGGATCCTCAATGCCACCACTCCCATGATGACCTTGCTCATTATTTCGCTGGCTTTTCGCGAACAAAAGCCAACACTGAACCAAAACTTGGGAATCGTGCTGGGGTTCGCCGGGGTCGCGTTGGTGGGTCTTGGGGGTGGCGAGATTTCGTTCACGTCGCCGTGGGGGATCGCGCTCTTGTTGCTGGCCACGCTGTGTTATGGCATAGCAATGCCTTACGCCAAGCGCTTTGTGTCGCCCCTTCCGTATTCTCCCTACGTCCTCGCTGCGGCTCAAGTATCGGCATCGGCGCTTCTGGCAGCGCTCCCTGCCCTGTTGGTCGGGGTCACCCATGCGCCGGTGAGTGCCTCTGCACTCTGGGGAATTCTGGCGCTGGGAATCGTGGGAACAGGATTTGCCTACGTCTGGAACTACCGCAACATTGAATTAGCGGGCAGCGTCATCGCCTCGTCCGTTACCTATGTCACGCCGGTCATTGCCGTGGTGTTGGGGTTCCTCGTTCTCGGCGAACGCCTCACCCTCCTACAAGCTGCCGGCGGGGTATTGGTCCTTGTCTCAGCGCTCGTGGTGCAACAACGCCTCAAACTGTGGCCAGGCGCAGCCTAGCTATTCAAAGCGAAGCGCGTCGACGGGTTGCAGCTTCGAAGCTGTTCTCGCAGGCCACACCCCAAAGACGACCCCCACCAAAGCGGAGAAGCCCATCGCCACCGCAACAGTTGTGGGGTCAATAAAGAAGTCCCATCCGCCGAGGACCGAGAAGCCATAGGAAGCCAACTGGCCAATGATGAGACCAATCAGCCCTCCCAACACGGAAAGCACGACAGCTTCCATCAGGAACTGGGTCAAAATTTGAGATTGACGGGCTCCGATCGCGCGACGGACGCCAATTTCACGGGTTCGCTCGCGCACTGACACCAACATGATGTTCATAATTCCGACGCCACCAACAACGAGGGATATCCCGGCGATACCGGTGATCAAAATCGCAAGAGTACCTGTCACAGTTTTGATGGTGTCCTGGAGCGCCGCCTGGTTAAAGATCGAGTAGGTAGCATCCTCATCATTGTCCACTCCCTTGGAGTAGCGCAGGAACTGTTCGACTCGGTACTCGACTGGCGCTACCGCCTCCTCAGACACCGCCTGAATGCTGATGCTAGAAAGGTAGGGAGACTTTGAGAAAAGACTTCTGGCCGCTTCCTGAGTGATGTATACATTTGATCCCGCGCCGAATCCATCAGCATCATCGAGAACACCAACCACCGTGAACGCCACACCATCTAGCCTGATGGAATCGCCAAGTGATGCCTCGGTGAAGCCCAATTTATCGGCTCCTTCCGCTGACACCACAACGGTTCTAGAGTTTTGAAGGCCTGGGGATGTGGGCAGGAACGACCCGAGCGCCACATCCGGATTTGCGAGGTCGCTATACGACGGGGACACCCCCACAATTCCCGCAAAAATGGACTCCGAGCCATAGCTTGCTGTTGCCCGAGAGTTCACCTGCGTGCTGACTTGCAGGACACCCTCGATTCCCGCAATCGCTTCCGCATCAACTTCCTCTAAGCCTGTCGTTGTTGTGGAACTGACGGTGATCTGGTTGGCCCCGAGGGATGCAAGGGAATCATCGATCCCCTGTTGCGCCCCTTGGCCCACCGCGGTCAAGGCAACAACTGCCCCAACACCGATAATGATGCCGAGCATGGTCAAACCAGATCGGACTTTGGCAGCCGCTATGCGCGATAGCGAGAGACGGAAGGTCAACCACAAATTCATTGCGCACCCGCCATCGAGCCCACTTCATCGCGCTCGATGAGGCCATCGCGGATATAGATGCGCCGCTTCGCAGCGGCGGCAACATCGAGGTCGTGGGTGATCAAGACGATCGTGCGGCCTTCGGCGTTCATTTCTTTAAAGAGCTCCATCACGGCTGCCCCAGAGCTAGTGTCGAGCGCTCCGGTGGGCTCATCGGCCAAGACCAGGTCGGGGTTAGTGACCAGAGCGCGGGAAATGGCCACTCGCTGCTGCTGTCCACCCGAAAGGCGACCGCGGTCAAAGTCGAGCCGGTCGCCCAAGCCCAAGCGGGTGAGCATAGCTGCAGCGCGTTTTTGGGCTTCCCTGGGACGCAGGCCCTGATACAACAACGGTGCTGCGACGTTATCAACAGCTGAGGTGAGCGGGAGAAGCTGGAACTGCTGGAACACGAACCCAATCGCCTTCGAGCGCACAGCCGTGAGCTGGTTGTCATCCAGGGTAGAAATGTCATTTCCCGCGATTTTCACGGTGCCCGCTGAGGGTCGATCAAGGCACCCAATCAAATTCATCAAGGTTGATTTACCCGAGCCCGAAGGCCCGACGATGGCCACAAACTCTCCGCGGCGAACCTCCAGACTCACATCGGCGAGCGCAACTGTCGGGACGTCGCCCGTCTGATATTCACGCCGCACGTGCGACAGCTCGACAACACGATCAGTCATTTTCTCGGACTTCCTCAGGCGGACCTCCGAAGCCGGAGGTCGCGGGAGGAAGCGTTCCATCCGATCCTGTCACTACGCGATCTCCCGCCGAGAGGCCGGAAGTAATCTCAACGTAGTATCCACCGCGAATTCCTATCTCAACCGACACGGTGTCCACGCTGCCATCGGCCGCTTGGACAAGAGCCACGTAGCCTTCAGGGCCGTCCAAAATCGCAGTAACGGGTGCTGACACCACCCCGAGCGCTTCCTCGGTGGTGATGCTGGCTTGAGCTGTCATTCCCGCCCGCAGCCCGTTTGGTGCATTGGGAACGCTGATTGTCACGCCATAGGTCGTGATTGATCCACCCGTGGGGTCGACGGTTCCATAAGAGTCAACCGCGCTAACTTTACCTTCTCGTGTTTCGCCGGGAATAGCATCAAACTCCAGCGTCACGCTCTGACCATCGGCGATTCCCACAACATCGGACTCGGCAAAATCAGCTTCCACCACGAACGTGTCGAGGGCCGCAATGACGATGAACCCGGAAGTTCCATTGACGCCCACACTGGTGGTGCCCACTGGCTCCCCCATCTGGGAGGCAATAGCCACAATCGTTCCGGCAACAGGCGCGATCATCGTGGCGTTTGCAAGATTGATCTGAGCAGAAGCAAGCCCTGCCTGTGCGGAGCGAAGGCTCGCTTCCGCAGATGCCTTCAGCGGGTAATACGCCTCTAGCTGGCGGCGAGAAGTCTCGAGAGAAGCTTCGGCGGTGACTTTTTGCTTCTGCGCATTCAACAGCGTCAAGGCTTCGTTTTTAAGGGGATACGACGCGGAAGGGTACTGGTCTGTGATGTTTTCAATGGCGAGCTCTGCGGCAGTAATGGCCTGATCTGCAGCGGAAATTCCTTGGCGGGCGGTGTCAGCTGAAGTCTCCGCATTGGCAATGCTCGAGCGAGCCGCAGCAACCTGCGCGAGGGAAGCAGACACTGCCGAATCAAGCGCGCCGGTTGAAATGGTCGCCAGCACGGCTCCTGCGGCAACGGTGTCGCCAACAGCGACACCGAGAGAGTCAAGGGTTGCTGTTGCTGCGCCCGGGAATTGGAGTCCAAATTCTTGTGAGGGAGACACGGTACCTGAGGCTGCCACGGTCACATCAACATCGCGGACCTGCACTTCCTCGGTCAACACAGTGGCCTCATCCGCAGGGGCAAGGCCCATTGCGAGTCCAGCGCCACCACCAATGACGACGAGGCCGATCACGATGCCGGTAATGACTTTGCTTCTGGTCTTCACGCTGGTGCACTCCTCAAGTTGGTACTGCCGCGACAACTTCCCCAGTATGCCATCCACTTTCTAAGCAAGTCCTTGCTGTCGCCTCTGTTTTTCCTGTGAATAATCCAACGAGTGCGATGGCACCGTCTTCGCGAAGTGCGCGGAAGCCCACTTGCTAGACTCACCAGGTGGCAAGCGAGAGTAATGACCGACTGGTCTGGATTGACTGCGAAATGACGGGTCTTGACCCAGCGGTGGAAGAGCTCGTCGAAGTGGCGGTAGTCATCACCGATTACGAGCTCACCGTCTTAGACCCCGGATTTCAGATTGTGATCAAGCCCTCAGACTCAGCGCTCGAGAACATGGGTGATTTTGTGCGCCAGATGCACACCACCAGCGGGCTTCTCGAAGAAATTCCCCACGGCCACACTCTGGTCGACGCAGAAACTCAGGTGCTCGAATACCTCCAGAAGTTTGTCCCCGACGCCGGCGTGGCGCCCCTGGCAGGAAACACGATTGGAACCGATCGGGTGTTCCTCGCCAAAGAAATGCCTCTCGTCCATTCTCACGTGCATTACCGAAACATCGATGTCTCCACCATCAAGGAGCTCTCCAAGCGCTGGTTCCCGAAGTCGTACTTCCAGTCCCCCGAAAAAAATGGTGGGCACCGCGCTTTGGCCGACATTCTGGAATCCATCCGAGAGCTTGAGTATTACCGGAGGGCCGTCTTTGTGGAATCCCCAGGCCTCGCCACCGCAGAATTGAAGATTGTGACCAAGGCCATTACGAAGCAATGGGAGTCGAGGCTGTAATACACTAAAGCGTCCCCGAACCTTGGTTTGGGGCATGGTGGGTATAGCTCAGTTGGTAGAGCGCCTGGTTGTGGTCCAGGAGGCCGCGGGTTCAAGCCCCGTTACTCACCCCGCTGGCAGACACAACGCTGGGAGTCACGATGACGCGGGCGCTAGTAATTCGCGCGGTCTCTCGAGTCATCGTCCCCCTAAGCCTGCTTGTGGTAGTTGGCGTTCGCGCTTGGTCACATGCCACGCTCGAGCCCATCCAAAGCGAACTTCAGGACCTTTTCACGCTGAGTCTGAGCCTGTTGATTGAGTCCCTCCCGTTCATCACTTTGGGCATCTCGCTCTCCATCATCGTGCAAGTTTTTGTCCCTGCGTCATGGATGCAAAAGTGGCTGCCTCGCGGAAAATTTTCTCGCCGAGCGGTGGTCTCTCTCTTCGGGATGGTTCTTCCCGTGTGTGAGTGCGGAAACGTTCCGCTGGCCAGGGGTTTGATGGGGCGCGGGTTCAGCGTTGGGGACTCAGTGACTTTCCTGCTCGCGGCGCCCATTGTTAATCCCGTCACCATCATCACCACCTACCAAGCGTTTGGGTTCGATGACGGAATCTTGGTGACACGAATTATTGCCGGGTACGTCATTGCCAATCTCTTAGGTTGGCTCCTTTCCAACCATCCAGAGCCAGAAAAGATGTTGACGAGACGTTTCGTTCGAGACTGCGAAATTCCCATTGGCGACCAGGGCATGACCAAGCCGCAACAAATCGGCTCACTCTTCATCTCAGAGTCCACCGCACTCATGCCGGCGCTCATCCTGGGGGCGCTCATCGCCGGAGTGATTCAGGTGGGCATCCCCAGAGAGACCCTGATCTCGCTCGGAACTGACCCCGTTATTAGTGTGGTGGCACTGATGGCTTTGGCCTTCGTCATTTCGGTGTGTGCCAATGTCGACGCCTTCTACATCCTTCCCTTTGCCCAGATATTCCTGCCCGGATCAATCATTGCCTTCCTCGTTGTGGGGCCCCTGATTGACATCAAGATGTTGTCGTTACTGCGCACCACCTATGCACCAAGAACCATTGGCGTGATATCTGCCGTGGTGGGACTGAGTGCATTTCTCCTGGGGATGGTGATCAATAGTGTGGGCTAAAGCGATACGTCTGCGCGGACCAGTCTCGATTGCGATTCTGATCACCGTGAGCTTGGCGCTTGCCTGGGAGGGCAAGCTGGGTTTCTTTATCCACCCCCGTTACAATTTTTTCACTGTCTCGATGGGTGTTGTTGGTCTCGGACTGGTCCTCATCGCCACTATTAAGAGAAACCCTCCTCATGACCATGACCGGGTCGCGGCGGGAATGGGGTTGCCCAAGCGAACGCGAAGGCTCTCCATTTGGGAGGGCCTGTCAGGCGCTGTCGTCGCGGTTTTTGTCCTGTTGGCTGTCGTCCTCCCCCCGGCTGCCCTCACCAGCGCAACGGCGGAGAATCGTTCCGCTACCGTTCCCGCACCGCCGGAGTCTGAAGACTCTATCGGGGACATCTCCGTCGCGTTTGAGAGCCTGACTGTCCGCGATTGGGCTCGGTTGCTCGTTGCCACCCAGGATCCCTCGTTTTATCGAGGTAAGACGTTTAATGCTGAGGGCTCGATTATAAAGAGCACCGACCCGGATGTCTTCCTTCTCACTCGCTTTGTTGTGACCTGTTGTGCGGTGGACGCTGCGCCAGTCAGCGTTCCGGTGTTCCTTCCCGGCTGGCAGAACGATCCACTGCTCGAGGGTTGGATTCGGGTGAGCGGAGAGTTTCACACCGCAGAGCAACCAGGTGACTGGGGCGCCCTCGTTCTTGTTCCCCGGGAAATCAGACAGGAAGAGGCACCTGATGCTCCCTACCTTTTCTGATGGTTCAGGGGGGACCCAGCGCCGTTACCGGCGCTCCCTGGCCTTTGTCCTCGTTCTGTTGATAAGCGCTGGTTTCCTGATCACAGCAATCAACGTGCTCCAAGGGCCGCAGTTGAGGCTCACCAGTGCCGACTCGGCCGGGTTGGTTACACGAAGTCAGGTTTCGGTGACACTGCAGTCTGATCGGGCCCTCGAAGCGGTTACATCTGACCAGGTGACAGTTGCCCCGAGTGCGCCTTTCACCGTGACCACAGATGGGCTCGTCATTCGGTTGCGCTTTACGCTCCCGTTGAAAGCGAACACCACCTACGACGTTTTCGTTACAGGGGTAGCAGCCAAGAACCTGGGAACGACCTCGACCTGGTCCACAAGCTTTACGACCGATCCTCTAGATTTCCTCTTCTTGGAAGCCCGTGACCAAACCACCGCGCTGGTTCAGGCAAGCCCACACAACTCGTCCCCCATCACCTTGTATGAAGCCCCTGGCATCACCGCCTTTTCTCGCGTTGCGTCTGTTATCGCCATCATGCGAGAGCATGGCTCAGATGCCAGCTTAGAAATTCTGGACCCCGCCTCCGGTGAAGTGGAAAGGCTTTCTTTTCCCCCCGGCATTGAGCTTGTCGATGTAGCGCCTGTCTCCTGGGGGGCATCAGCAATCGTGGTGGTGAATTCGGTGGGAGATGATGACGTTCCTGTTTTTGGCGCAGTGGCCATGGTTGATCTGTTGGGCGAAAGAACCCCCTCTCTCATCACCGCCCTGGATGGCACACCGGTTTCGGTGCGAAAAGTCGTGGTGTCTGATGGTGGTGGTTACATCATCCTGTGGCTGAACAACGGGGAATTGATGCGCTACGACCCACCCAGTGACACCATTTTCCCAGTCGGCTTTGCGAGCGAAGTGTGGGGCTTTGACTCCCTGGGTGAATTGCTGGTGTTCGTTGACGCTCAGGGCACATTGGCACTGAACCTTCGCTCTGGCGAAATAACGCGGGTGCCCGCCGGCCGCATCGACGGCTTTCAGGTGGCGCACGAACTGACCACCTTCGCTCCCGATTTTTCCAGTTTCCAACGAGTAGGGGTCAACAGCTCAGACAGTGAGAACCTCAACTACCTGGTGACGAGAAGCAACACCCAGGGGTTTCACTCCCTGATCACCGGGAGCTTAGCCACAAGACAGAGCATCGGAGCCCTTGCGCTGTCCCCCAACGGTCAGTATCTCTTGGTCGAAACAAACGACCAGACCACGCCGGTCGGGTATGCGGGGCTGACCCTGACGCAAGTTTCTCAGTCCACCGTGATTCAGGTAATCGATAGCGAAAGCTCTCAGATTCTCTTCGAGTTTCCAGGGTTTTCCTTCAACTGGTAATCGACCTCACTGTCACCCTGCGCCGCCCACCCCAGCCTGCGAGCGACCTGCTAGGACGACCTCAGTGGCGAGGTCACGGGGGCGGTGTCGCTCTCCGAAGCGCTGTTCCTGCAGTGACCACCTGTGCCAGTGGGGCACGCATGTGTCACCGTCTCTTGCCGCCACCCGCTGTCTTCTCGTTGCCTCAGGCGCCTCCAACCACAGCGCGCGAGTAGCCAGTGGTGAAGATTCACGCCTGATTGCACCACACCCCTCTACCACCAAAGGAGTATCTGAGGGAACCTGCACCCACTCTCCTGGGCGGGCGCGTTTCCAATCCCAGGTTTGGTATGAACCCTGTTCACCGCGCGACCACGGGACCAAGACGCGGGAGTAGATGTGCCAACTCCCAGCGTCAAGACCGTCCCAACCTGGATAGGCATCGTCGATGCTAATCAACAATGCCGAGCGGGCGCGAGCAAGTTGTGTGGCAAAGGATGTTTTCCCCGCGCCCGAGCGCCCGTCTATTAACACGAGGGAGTGTGCGTCATGCTGGGGTGCCATCACGCCTCCCCGGATTCGAATCAGAGCGCAAAAACGACAGCGCCCACACGACCAACAAGGCGATCAGGATGAAGATGCTCGCTGCCGCCATTGCCATGCCTAAGTTTTCTGTTCCAGGCCTGGACATGAGGCGAAACATGACCAGCGGAAGGGTTTCTTGCGACCCATAGGCGAGGAAACTGGCTGCGCCAAACTCCCCTAAAGAAGCCAGGCTTGCCAGGGCGGCAGCCACCACTACCGGTCGGGCCAGGGTGGGTAACTCGATCAATCCCAAAACCTGTGTTGTGTTGGCGCCATCGAGGCGTGCTGATTCCAGGATGTCTGGTGACAGGGCCCGTCGTGCGGGAGCGATGATCTGAAACGCGAGCGGAGTGAGAAACACGCTTTGAACAAGCGGTAGCACTAACCAGCTTCCCGAGAGCGCCGAAGGCACGTAACCCGAAAGGACCAACGCACCCAGACCAATGACCACGGGCGAAATTCCAATCGGAAGCAGGACCACGAGGCCCGCACGGCTCCTGCCCAGCCACCAGGCGATCACTAGCGAAATCACTACGGCCACCACCATGTTCCGCAGCGAATTGCCCAGTGCCTCCGTGACGCTCAGATTCAATATTTCTCGGGTGCCGCGACCCGCCAGGTTACTGAGGTTCACACCGAGACCCTCTCCTTCGCTGAAGGCTCTGGCAAACACTCCACCAATTACCCACAGAATCGCTACGCCAAGCCCTATCCCTAGCGCACCTCCCAGCCACGACCGACTCGTTGTCGTCTCTCCTTCGCCAAAAAGAACGGTGGGAGTGGCGCCCAATCTGCGGGCAGCAGCAAAGAAGCCAACGGTCAGCACACATTGGAGAAGGGCCAAAAACCCTGCCGTGGGCAAGTCGAGCGTTTGGAGCGCGGCGCTGGCAATCTCCGTCTCCAACGTCCTCACTGCCCCTTGCCCGAGCGTGACCACCAACCCAAAGCTGGTTGCTGAATACAGCGCCACTAGCAGCCCTGCCGCGCTGAGGGCCGGAAGTTGCTGCGGCAATTGCAGATACCAGCGCAGCTGGAGTGTGCTGGCGCCATCCAGTCGGGCAGCTTCTGCTTGGTCTCTCGGTGGCATAGAGGCTGCCGTCACCACCGCAAGAAACCCAGCATTCATCAGCACGTGGGCGAAGATGATTGATCCCAGTGCCACCCACGAGCTCTCCAACGCATCGCCCAACAGGGGGCGGAGGGCTAAACCAATCAGAAACGCGGGCAAAACAAACGGTACGAGTAAGACTCCAGTCACCAACCGCCTCAGGCGTCGCAGCGAGGATAACCAGTGCCCGATGGGATAACCAAGAAGCACGGCAACGACCGCGCTCGCAAGTGCGACGAACGCGGTCGTTATGAGCAGATCGAGGCTACCCATCAAAGATGGTGGACCAGTCCCCCAACCACTGCTCGCGATTGGCGTTGATATCGAGGTTTTCACCAATCGTTGATGTGGCTGGTTGTGCGAATGCGGCCCATGATTCAGGAATCTCGATTCCTGGAACAGCCGGGTAGACATACATTGCCTCGGGAACAGATGCCTGAAATTCCGGGCTCCCCAGGAACTCCACGAGAGCAGCAGCACCGCTCTCGTTAGCCGAACCCTCAATCACACCGGCGTATTCTGTCTGACGGAAGCACTCCACACGCAGTGCTTCCGAGCCGGGGGTTCCATCGTCCAACACTTCCGCTGCGGGAGACGATGCATAGCTCAGAACAATGGGGTGATTTCCGCCATAGCGAGTGAAATCAGAGAAGTACGCGTCCTCCCAGGACCCCGCCACCTTCACTCCGTTGCTCTCCAAAGCCACCCAGAAGGATTCAACCTCGGTTGCTGAGTCAAAAGCAGCGTAGGTGGAGGCCAAGAAAGCAAGCCCTGGAGAAGAAAAATTAGGGTTGGTGATGACGGTTAGGTCTCGATATTCCTCGTTTACCAATTCACGCCAGCTCAGCGGGGCATCAAGTGCCTCCTGCTCAAACCACTCCAGGTCGTAGTTGAAACACACATCCGAATAATCGATGGCCGTTGGATCGTCAACGAAAACGCCTTCGGACTCGGCTCGGCCAAGGAAGGTGTTGTCAATGCCAAAGAACGCATCGGCTACCGGTGCATTCTTCGTCAATACCAACTGGTTCGTCACAGCGCCGGTGTCACCCAGGCGCAGTATTTCCAGCTCATAGCCGGTTTCGGATTCAAACTGGGCAATCAGTTCTTCGCCGATCACGAACGAATCGTGAGCGGCGAGCCTGACGAGGGTATTTTCCGGGCTTTGGCACCCGGTAAGAGCCATCAGTGTGATGGCGGATAGTGCAATGGTTTTCATAACGTGCCTTTCCTCGAGGGGTGGGGCACGGGGTGAGATGTCCTCCCTTCGCTGGCATGACCCAGATCAGGTTCGACGGTCGAAACCTTGCGGTTTCCTCTCAGTCCACAAACGGACTCCCGTGTTCGGTAAAAGTCTACCTCTTCCGGGCTTCCCGAATCTTATGACTCCACCGCAGGCTTTTTGCGATCGGGTACACACCCAAATACGCCCATTGGGGAATCCGCAAAGACCTCGTGCGCAACCCGTGATGGTTATAGGTCGTGTCAAAACGCTTGACATAGGCGAGGAAATCTTTGGGCGAATCGTCCAAACGCCGAGAGCTCATCCCGACCACCATGTCGGGGGCATACACGATCGCAAAGCCCTCGTCGTAAAGGTGAACGGATAGATCAATGTCTTCAAACATGTGCCTGTCAGCATCCAGGCAAATATCTCCTCGCACTTTTTCCCAAGCGGTTCTGCGCAAAGCCATATTGGTGCCGAAAAGAAAGTGGTATTGCTTCACCAACCGCGAAATCGCTTTACGCGCTGAATCATCCGCCCTCGCCATGTAACGGCGAAGCGGCATGTCGTAATAGGTCACCGGTCCGGTCGCTGCATCAACGGAGTTGTCGAGGAATACCTTGATAGTGCTTTCCACCCAGTTGGGCTCCAGTACCGAATCGGAATCAATCCGGCCAATCACATCACTTGTGACCGCATCGAACCCCATGTTTCGGGTGGGGGTGATGCCTTGTTCTCGGTCTTGGGTGAGCAGGATCAGAGGGGCGTCGGGGAAGTCTGATTTCAGCTCCTGAAGGATGGTGGGGGTGAGGTCGGTCGACATATTGTCGACAACGACAATCTCTCTCGCGGGGACTGTTTGGTTCAGCGCTGCGAGCACACACGAGCGAATGGTCGATTCTTCGTTGTAGGCGGGAATCACGATGCCTATCGTGGGAACGGAGTCAGATGTTGGCATGGGGGCTCCCTCCCAGGGATGCCTGCAACAGTTGAACCACCACGGCGCCACCCTTGGTCGCTTGGGTGTCGACATCGGCAAAACCCATGCGGTGATGAAAACGCAGAGAGCCGGGGTTTGGCGGCTGAAGGTTCACTTCACAGGTGACGCCGTCGCGACCTGCTTGCCGAGCAAGGTCAAAAACGTGCTCGTATAGCGCCGTCCCTGCTCCCTGTCCCCGCAGTGATTCGCTGAGAACAACTCGGTCGATGTAAAGATGGTTCGCGACGCGGGATTCGAAATACCGATAATTCTCGCTGTCATAGTTTTCTCCCGGGTCAACACCCATCAAGAAACCCTGAACCTCGCCAGAATCATCCAGTACCCCTAGGGCGACGCTGGAAAGGGCAAAGAGCTCTTCGAGCTCCTGCAGCGTGGTCATGGGGACAGCCGGGTACCCGGCATTGTTGATCTCGACAAGCGCCGGAAGGTCAGGCGCGCTCAGCGCCCGGAAAGAAGTCACGCCATATTCTCTCAGGCTTTACCAGCCCCTTGTGCCCGGCGCTCCTTTGAAGGGCCCGGTGATCCAGGAAGTGATCCAACCGCCATAAAAGTCACCCTCCTGGGCGTCCACGACTTCCCCCTCGACCGTGGCAGAGTCCACTTGTCCCGGGTATAACGCCAAATAGTTCACAATGTTGGCAAACCCCGGTGTCGGTTCGGGATACCACCAAGCGGCCCTCTCCAGGCGCTCTCCTCCGACCACAATGTCGCCATAGCTGGCCAATCCCTTCCATTCGCAGAAGGTGGAACCCTCCACGGGTTCAATAAGGGTCATATCCACATCAGCAAAGGGAAGATAGTACGTGGGCGGGTGGGAAGTTTCCAACACGCGAAGCGGTCCGGTGGTGTCGGCAATGACGACCCCGCGGTGTGCCACAACGATGTGGTCACTGCTTCGTTCGAGCCGCGGTGGCCTGGGGTAATCCCACACAGATTCTGATGTTCGCATCGCTCACAACTCATTTCTTCGCTCGTTGGTCCAATCTAGCCAGCCGCGCTGTTTGGTAACTGAGTGGTAACGGCACTAGGTTTGCTCCGCTATTACCGATACGCTGAAGAAGTCGTTTGTAAGACGGAAATCCTTACTGAGTCATTTGATGCAGTGTGCCCCATTCGGGGAGAGGGTAGCCAGAAGTTTCGACCGTTGGTTTCGATCGTCGAAACTACGCACCACCGCACCACAGAAAAGAGACACAGCATGACAACCGGAATCGTTAAATGGTTCAACGGTGACAAAGGCTACGGCTTCATCACTCCTGACGACGGCACCGCCGACGTTTTCGCCCACTTCTCGGCTATCCAGTCCAGCGGCTACCGCTCACTGGAAGAAAACCAGAAGGTCGAATTCGACGTAACCGAGGGCCAAAAAGGCCCCCAGGCGGAGAACATTCGCCCCCTCTAGTCTTCCTGCAAGACAGGTCAGAACGGGTTTGCCCTCGGGCAGGCCCGTTCTGTCGTTAACCCAACCTAGGATTAAGCGATGCGCCCGATCACCCCAGACATGATTAGCCGGTCCATGGTGAACATGACCGAAGGAGATCTGCGCTTGATGACGTTGCCAGGTTTACACGAAACCGTGTGGGACGAGCGAGAGTTCTTGGGCTGGCGTGATGTCCATCACAACACCAAGGGGTATCTCGTGTTCTGGGCCGGAGACGAACTACTCGGGTTGATGGTTCGCGCTGCGCAATCGCCGATGCCGGCGGGGCAAAGCGCCATTTGTGCTCTCTGCCACACACAGCAGCCAGCTCCGCAAGTGAGCCTGTTTACAGCACCCAAGACCGGTGACGAAGGAATCCGCGGCAACACGGTCGGCACCTATTTGTGCGCAGACCTTGCCTGTTCCCTCCTGATTCGAATCCAGCCAGCAGAATCCGAGAACCTACCCAGACCGGAGAAATTGGTAACGAAGAAGTCCCTCGGACTCAGAGACCGCCTCGAGAACTTCTCGAGGCGCGTGCGCTGCCTCGACGTCGCCTAGCGGCGACGACCCAAGAAGACCATGGGGATAGCGAACGCCAAACAGGCGGTCAAGACACCAGCACCAAAAAGCCAGGGCGCAAAAACCTCGGGAACAACAAAGGCGTAGGTAAACATCGGGAACGATGCGAGGAAGATAATGGAGGTAATGACAACAATGAAAATGTTCATGGTCCCCCTAGTATTCCATACCGAAAGGCAGAGCTGATGAGAGCCGCTTCAGCCTCCACGCGTCGTACTCTGCGACGCGTCCGAATCACCGGGTGGAGTGCGCTCACCTCACTGCTGGTGACAATCATCTGCTTCCTCACCTGGTTTCACATCGTCCTTCCCGCAGACCGTGCGGCACTGGATTCTTTCTTCACCAATGACGAAATCTCCGTCGTCGCTGATAATGGCCTCATCCTCGCAACCCCCACGGGGCCCAGCACGAACCAAGGACTGGTGTTCTATCCCGGGGCCAAGGTCGACCCCTACGCCTACCTCCCTACCTTCGAAGGGCTCATTGCCCAGGGACTGACAGTTGTCGTGGTCGAGCCACTGTTTAATATGGCTCTGTTTGACACCACACCCCTCGCCGAGGCAACCGACCTTGCTCCCGGCATATCTCAATGGTTTGTCGGGGGTCACTCCCTCGGCGGCGTCAGAGCCTGCATGGTGGCCGATGACGCTGCGGTGTCAGGGGTGTTGCTGATGGCCAGTTTTTGCGTCAATGACCTCTCCGCAACAGACCTCACAATCCTTCAGCTCTTGGGCGACAAAGACGGACTGATCGACCCACTAGCGGTGGCGCAAGCGAGTGCTTTGTTACCGACCAGCAACGTGGACTACACCCTTACGGGAGCCAACCACGCATCTTTTGGAGCATATGGGCCACAAGGCGGCGATGGGATTGCTACCGCTAGCCGCTCCGAGGTTTTTGCGATGATTCAAGCGACCATCGCGGCGAACCTGCTGACCGACTAATTCGACTGGTTCGCGCGCTCAATCACCAGTGCTTGCACTTTCGCAGCATCTGCTTGGCCACGCATTGCCTTCATCACCGCACCAATAATCGCTCCAGCAGCCTGAGTTTTGCCTTCTCTGATTTTTCCTAAGACGTCCGGTTGGGAGGCGAGTGCTTCATCAATTGCTGCGAGCAGGGCGCCATCGTCAGAGACCACCTCAAGACCGCGCTCGGATACAATCTGCTCGGGAGACCCTTCTCCCGCCACCATGGCGCCCAGGACCTCTCTGGCAAGCGTGTCGGTCAAACGCCCCTCATCGATGAGTTTTTGGAGGGCATGGACATCGCCGGGGCCCACGAGCGAACCTGGCTCAACACCGCGATCATTGGCCATCCGGCTGAGCTCACCCATCCACCATTTCCTGGCAGCAGCAGCGGCCACCCCCAAGGCAATAGTGTCCTGAATCTCGCCGAGCAGGCCCGCGTTCACGATTGCTTGGAAATCAACATCGGGGAACCCCCAATCTGCTCTCAAGCGCCTGCGCAATTCGACCGGCTGCTCGGGTAACCCGGCTCTGAGCGATTCCACGAGCTCCGCACTTGCTTCCACGGGAAGCAAGTCTGGTTCGGGGAAATACCGGTAATCATCTGCGTCGCTCTTCGGGCGACCTCGAGAGGTCACGCCGGTGTCTTCGTGCCAGTGCCGAGTTTCCTGGGTGATACTCCCCCCAGAGTTCAGAATGTGGGCTTGGCGCTGGATTTCATAGCGGACCGCACGCTCAATGGAGCGGAAAGAGTTGACGTTCTTGGTTTCGGTCCTGGTGCCATAAGCACTCGCACCCCTGGGACGCAGCGACACGTTGGCGTCACACCTCAGGTTTCCGCGCTCCATTCTGGCGTGGGAGATTCCTAGGCTTCGCACCATGTCGCGAATGGTGGACACATAGGCCCGACCCAACTCTCCAGCACGGTGTTCCATGCCCTCAATGGGTTTGGTCACAATTTCTACGAGGGGAACACCGGCGCGGTTGTAGTCCACTAAGGAATACTCCGCGCCTTGGATGCGACCTGTTGCGCCCCCCACGTGGGTGAGCTTGCCAGCGTCCTCTTCCATATGTGCCCGCTCAATCGGGACGTCCACGAGAGAGCCATCATCAAGCTCCACCGAAACGGAACCTTCGAAAGCAATGGGCTCGTCATATTGACTGATCTGGTAATTTTTGGCCAGATCGGGATAAAAGTAGTTCTTCCTCGCAAACCGTGACACCGGAGCAATCTCACAGCCCAGCGCCAAACCCAAAGAAATACTGTATTCCACCGCGGTGCCATTGACCACCGGCAAGCTCCCGGGGAGCCCCAAACACAGCGGAGTGATGCAGGTGTTGGGTTCGATTCCTGCCTCGTCCATCGCCGCCGGATTGGGGGCATTGGAGAACATCTTCGTCTGGGTAGAAAGCTCCACGTGAACTTCGAACCCGATGACGGGTTCGAAGAGCTCGAGTGCTGCGTCAAAATCCATCAGCGCTTCGCTAGCCATGGTCTAGATCACCTCCGGGACACGCTCGGACACGAGATGCCCATCACGTTCTTCAAACAGCCGTTCACACACGGCACCCACTTCATAAAGCCTGGCGTCCTGATAGGCCGGAGCCATCAGTTGAAGGCCCACGGGTAGCCCGTCCTCAGGGCTCAGCCCCATGGGAAGAGACATTCCAGGAATTCCCGCGAGATTCGCGGGAATCGTGGTGACATCCCCCGCCCACATCGCCAAGGGATCTTCCATTTTTGCCCCCAAAGGAAACGCGGTCGTAGGAGTGGAGGGGGAAAGCAATACATCCACTTTCTCGAACGATTGGGCGAAGTCGCGTTGAATGAGAGTGCGGATCTTCTGGGCCGACCCGTAATAGGCGTCGTAATAACCCGCAGAGAGCGCATAGGTGCCAAGAATGATCCGGCGCTTAACTTCATCTCCGAAACCGGCATCCCTGGTGGCAGACATCACCTCTTCCACCGTGGGGCTTCCCTCAGGGGTGATCCGCATACCGAATCGGACCGAATCAAACTTTGCCAGGTTACTGGAGGCCTCGGCGGGGAGAATCAAGTAATAGGCCGCCACCGCGTATTCGCAGTGCGGAACGTTCACTTCTACCACCTCAGCACCCTGGGCAGAAAGAAGCTCAAGAGCCTCGTCAAATCGTTGCCGCACGCCCAGTGCGATGCCCTCGCCGAGCAGCTCTTTCACCACACCCACTCGAACACCGGCAAGACTTTCCGCGCGGGAGCCCTTGAGTGCGGCCTCGGTCATGCTGGTCCAGGGCGTGGGGATGCTGGTCGAGTCGTGGGGGTCGTGGCCCGCGATGACATCGTGGACCATCGCAGAGTCCATCACGGTCCGAGAGACCGGGCCCACCTGGTCCAGAGAGGATGCCAACGCAATCACGCCATAGCGGCTGACGCCGCCATAGGTGGGCTTTACGCCCACGGTTCCGGTGAAGGAGGCAGGCTGGCGGATGGAACCACCGGTGTCGCTTCCAATGGCCACCGGAGCTTGCTTGGCCGCTACCGCGGCCGCAGACCCACCGCCAGAACCACCGGGCGCGCGCGTCAGGTCCCAGGGGTTGTGGGTCGGGTGATAACCCGAACGCTCCGTGGAAGAGCCCATCGCGAACTCGTCCATATTTGTTTTTCCCAGCGCCACCATGCCTGCTGTTAGGAGCTTCGACACAACGGTGGCGTCATAGGGGGGAACCCAGCCCTCAAGAATCCGAGACCCGGCGGTGGTCACCATGTCGCTTGTGCACAAAACATCTTTAATGGCGATCGGAATTCCCGCCAGTGGGGACACGCTCTCCCCGGCAGAGCGACGGTCATCACTATCCCGGGCAGCTTCCAGCGCGTTGCTCGAGCGGGCGAGAAAGGCCCCGATGTGGCTCTCAGTTGCCTCGATTCGGTCCAAGTGGGCTTGCGTAAGCTCAACACTGGACACGGTCCCTTCCGCCAACGCGAGCGAAGCATCTGCCGCGCGCATCGAAATCAGTTCGCTCACTGCTCTTCTCCCAAGATGGCGCTGACTCGAAAGCGTGACCCATCATGGTCGGGGGCACCAGCCAGAGCTTCCGCTGTGCTCAAGGTGTCTCCGACCACATCTTCACGGAACACATTCCCCAGCGGAATGGGGTGAGAAGTCGGTGGAACATCGTCACCGGCGACCTTTTGTACCGCTTCCACGGCGCTGACGATGGCACCCAGTTCCCCGCTCAAGCGCGTAATTTCGTCCTCGCTGAGGGCAATCCGAGCAAGCGAAGCAAGATGGCGTATCGCCTCGGGGGTCATTTCCGACATGAATCTCCTTGGGTGGACCCCCAGTCTAAAGCGCCTGGGCCACTAGCCCGTTCGCCAGAAATTCGGCAAAATCCTCAGCCTCAACGATAGGAACTCCCAGATCCAAAGCTTTCTTTCTTTTGCTTCCCGCGCCCTCCCCTGCAACAACAGCAGAAGTGGCTTTGCTGACCGAAGAGGCCGGTTTCCCACCGGCCATTCGCACGGCTTCTTCGGCGCTGTCTCTCGTGTGACCGGGGATACTTCCTGTCACCACCACCGTGAGCCCCACGAGCGAGCCCGACGCCAAGCGAGGAAGAGGATCTTCGTCTGCGAAGCTGACGCCTGCCTTTCTCCAGGTCGACACAATTTCTTGATGCCAATCAATCGCCCACCACTCACGGACTGATTCCGCAATGACCGCTCCCACCCCGTCAATGGCCGCACGATCCTCGCTCGTGGCGGCCATAATCTTGTCGAGGGACCCGAACTTTGTGGCAAGTGCGCGCGCAGCAACAGGACCCACGTGGCGGATATTGAGGCTCACCAAAAAGCGCCACAGTGGCTGTTTCTTAGCCCGATCGAGCTGCTCCACCAGTTCTGTTGCTGCTTTGGAGGGGATCCACTCGTGCGTTCCCGAAAATTCAGGACCCTCCCCCACCGCAGGGTCAGTTTTCTTACGCTGGCGCCTGAACGGTGTTTGCAGCACCACATCACCGCTGTTGGGATCTCTCTTGGCAACCCCTGTGTCGGGGTCGCGAACCTCCACGACAATGGGGAAAAGGTCCTCCAGGGTAATGTGGAAAAGTCTGGCTTCATTCACGAGAGGGGCAGGCACGGGTTCTCTCGGATGGATCAGAGCTGCCGCGCTCACCTCCCCCAGTCCTTCAATATCGAGTCCACCGCGAGAGCCGATGTGTTCGATGCGGCCCCGCACCTGCGCGGGACAGGACCGGGAGTTGGGGCAGCGAAGGTCAATATCGCCCTCTTTGGTGGCAGCCAGCATCGCCCCACAATCAGGACACTGCTCGGGCATCACAAACTCGCGTTCCGAGCCCGTACGCTTTTCCACCACGGGTCCGAGAATCTCTGGAATAACATCGCCAGCTTTGCGAAGAACAATGGTGTCGCCGATTAATATCCCCTTTACCTTCACCACGTCCTGGTTATGCAGTGTGGCCCGCTCCACTTCACTACCCGCCACTCTCACCGGTTCTAACACTGCATAAGGTGTTGCCCGCCCGGTTCGACCCACGCTCACCACAATGTCTAAAAGTTTCGTAGTCACCTGCTCCGGCGGATACTTATACGCGATTGCCCAGCGCGGTGCGCGCGAGGTAGCACCCATCTCACGCTGAATAGCAAATTGGTCCACCTTCACCACAACGCCATCGATTTCGTGGGAGATGTTGTGGCGATTTTCGTGGTGGCGCGAAATGTATTCCAACACCTCTCTCGGTGTCTCCACCGCCTTCACCTCGCCCGAGACGGGAAGCCCCCAGGACCGCAGGAGCCCATAGACACCACTCTGGGTTGCCACCGGGGGTGTTCCCCACGCCCCGATGCCATGGACCACCATCGTGAGGCGGGAGAGCCGGTCAGCCACGAGCGCTTTGTGCTTATCGCTCTTGCCTTCGCTTTTCTGGCGGAGCGAGCCAGAGGCGGCGTTGCGGGGGTTGGCAAAGACCTTCTCGCCGGATTCCGCCTGGCGACCATTCAAGGCCTCAAAGGCGGCGAGGGGAAATACCACCTCGCCGCGAATCTCCACGAGGTTCGGGTGATTTGAGCCCGCCAAGGTGTGGGGAATACCCGGCACCATCACGGCGTTTTCCGTTACGTCTTCTCCGGTCACACCATCACCTCGGGTGGCTGCGGAGACCAGTCTGCCTGCGACATAGCGGAGGTTCAGGGCAAGCCCATCGACCTTCACTTCACACAGAAACGTTGCTGTGGGGTGGTGGGTGTGAATCTTGTCCAACCAGGTGGACATTTCTCCTTCGCCAAAGACGTTATCCAAGCTGAACATCCGCTCGGCATGGGTAACCGGGGAAAACAGCTCCCCTCCCCCAAAACCGATATTTCTCGTCGGCGAATCAGCGCCCTGAAGTTCGGGGTAGTGGGCTTCCAAACCCTCTAACTCGCGAAGAAGAACATCATATTCGGCGTCAGAAACCAAAATTTCATCCCGACGGTAATAGGCATCCTGGAACTCAAGGAGGCGTTGGGTCAATTCCTCCGCCCGAGCTCGTGACGCTTCAAAGTCCATCTCCCCATTTTAGGCGAGAGAGCACCAAGCCGGGAGGGAGTTCTAGATAGCTAAGTCTTGGGCAATACCGGTCCGAAGCTCCCTGGGCAGGTGTCCAACATCGTTGTGAGAAACTAACACCGGCGGTTTGGCGCTGCGGATCCGAATAATGGTCAACCCTGCGTTCGCCTGGTTGAGACCAATCCACCGCCAAGATTCAGCGCCGAGGGCTTCTCTAACGAACCATGCGATCACAAAGTTGTGGGTGATCAATAATTCGTGCCTATCCTCGGGGGATCGAGCGAACCACTCCGCAACAGCATCCGCCATTTGGGCTTCGCCAGCGGCGAGTTCTTCCTCGCTCACCCCGCCAAAGAAACCTTCAAAAGCAGCGGGCATGTCCGGGGTGGGCGGCGATGGCACGCAGTCCATCAACAGTGCACTGGGGAGCGCAGGGGCCATACCTAGCCGGCTGGTCACAACTTCGGATGTTTCCACCGCGCGCTGCAGTGGCGAGGTGTAGGCGGCATCGAAGGCAACTCCTTGGAGGCGTCCTGCTATCAACAGTGCTTGCTCACGGCCTCTTTCACTCAGGGGGCCGTCGGGAAGACCAAATTCAGCATCCACTTGTTCACCGTGGCGCACGAGGTAAAGATAACGAGACATAGGGCCTTCCAGGGCAAAAGTTAAGACTAGCCGCCAGCGGTGACGCGGGGGTCATGAGCGAGGCTTTCAGCCACACCCTCCGCCACCGCCCCCACCACAACAGCGGAGAGAGGTTCTCGAGCGAGCTGTTGGGCAATGGTTTGCACAGCCCCACGGTCGACTTCGGAAAGCCTGGCCAGCCCTTCGTCACGGTCGAGGAATTCACCGGTGGTGAGTTCCGCGCGACCCAACCGAATCATCCGTGCGTCACTGTTTTCCAACGCCAGGGCAGAGCCTCCGGCGACGTTTCCTTTGGTCCGGGATAGCTCCTCTGCAGTGATGCCCGATTCGGCAAGCGTGAGCAGCTCCTGCTTCATAACCTGGGCCACCTCAGTGGCACTTCCCGGCGAGGTCCCCGCAGCCATGCCAAACAGCCCAGCATCGGCATAACTAGATCCGAAGGCATAGACCGAATAGGCGAGACCTCGCTTTTCACGAATCTCCTGGAACAACCGTGAGGACATCCCACCCCCGAGAATTTGTGACATCACGCCAAAGGCATGGCGCATTTCATCACTGGCCCGCAGCCCCGGTGTTGCCAGCGCCACGACAGCCTGCTCGAGTGGGCGCATCACCGTGAGCCCGGTGGCTACTGAGGTGAGTGTGGCCGGTTCTTTTGAGCGTCTGGCCGCGGGAGTAGCGTTCTTGGACAAATTCCAACCGGAGGCTTCCAATCCCGCCAGCACACGGGCCACAACCTGGGCGTGCTTCAGCCCTCCGGCCGCCGTGACAACAAGCTCGTGCGGTTGGTAATAGCGCTGATAGTGGGCCGACACGGATTCCCGGGTGGCAGCTTTGATGGTCGCTGGGTTTCCCCCAATGGGGCGACCCAACACATGGTCACCCAAGACCGTTTCCATGATGCGTTCGTGAGCAACATCGCTGGGGTCGTCATCGGCCATGGCCAACTCCTCCAGAATGACTGTTCGTTCGATGTCAAACTCGGTTGCGTCCAAAACAGAATCCGCAACCATGTCCGCCAACACATCAATGGCCATACCCAGGTCGTGATCTTGCACCTTGGCGTAGTAGCAGGTGTGCTCTTTGGCGGTCATCGCATTGTGCTCGCCACCAACCTCATCAAAGGCGATGGCAATATCAAGGGCCGTGCGCTTCGAGGTACCTTTGAAGAGAAGGTGTTCGAGAAAGTGGGTCGAACCGTAGGCGACCTGGTCTTCATCTCTGGAGCCAACAGCAATCCAGAAACCGATGGAGGCCGAGAGAGCTCCGGGTACTTCTTCAGTAAGGATGCGAACACCACTGGGGTGAACCGTTCTCGAAACCAGAGCGTCTCCGCTGGCGGTGAATTCTAATTCGGGTGTGGTGAGGTCGAACTCGATGGCTGGTGACATGGCGACCTAACCCTAGCGCTTCCACCTTGCGGGAAAAGGCAGAAGGCCCAGAGCGCATGCTCTGGGCCTTCTGGGTTTGGTAAGGAAGGACTATGCCTTGCGTGCTGCCGAAACAGCGACCATACCGAAACCAACCTTGTTGAGTACGTCGGCAATGACGTACACAATGGCGGCGATTGCAACAGCGTTGCCCACGTCAGCTCCGCTGAGCTTCATGAACTCTTCGATTGATGTACCGATGGGGTAAATAGCCCATCCGAGCATCACGAAGCGTCGCATGATACGCACTGCGCTGGCTGCGTAGTCGGGCATGCCATCGAGCTTGATCTGGAACACTGCCCAGACGATGTAGACCCAGGCCGCGCTGGAGATGAGGAAGAAGATCCACGCGGCGGCGGTTCCTTCCGTAGCAACCTCACCGAGGTAACCGGTGGCGATCATGATGATGTCCGCAATAACAATGCGGCGCACGAAGCCCTTGCTAGCAGCACCAGCAATTGCGACAATCAGACCGAACTCCACCAAGAGCAGTGGGGTGGTAAGCAACCAGTCGATGTACCGGAATGGCATAGTTGCGCCGATGGCATCCGAGCTGGCTGCAGTGCGGTCAAAGAAGCCGACAACATCGGTCATGACCCAGTACATGATTGCTGCGATGAAGGTAATGATTCCTGCATACGTAGCGGCAATACGGTGCTCGGGCTTCAGGTCGCCTCGCTCAAGAACGAAGTAGACCGTACCTGCCGCCATGGCGACAAATCCGAGCATAAAGAAAGCCTGCGTAATAACAAGCAGATCCATGATTCTCCCTAACATGTTTCTCAAACCCACTCGAGGGGCTAAATGCTCGACGAGTGGCCGGAGAGATTTCTCCTAACCAGATCCCACCCAAGGGCTTTCTCTGGCATGGCTTAGGTTACTCCGAGATAAGAGTTTTTGCCACATCCACACCCCACCATGTCTGAATGAATTCTGAATAACGACTGAACAGATCACTGTCCCTGGCCGCTTCCGGCCAAACTCAAGTCAGATGGATCGCTAAAAAGAATATTTTGGCCACACAGCACGCCGACCCAGCCGTGAGAAATCATCCGCAACGCACGAACGGCCCAGCCGCCAAAAAGGCAACCGGACCGTTCGTGTGGAGGTTCTACTCTGCTGCCGCTTCGCCTTCTTCGGCAACGACGGGGCTCAACGAGAGCTTTCCGCGGTCATCAATCTTGGAGATTTCGACCAAGACTTTCTGTCCCACAGAGAGCACATCTTCGACATCGTCCACTCGCTTGCCACCGGCAAGCTTGCGAACTTCGGAGATGTGCAGCAGTCCATCTTTACCCGGCACCAAGGAGATGAACGCGCCGAAGGCTGCAATCTTGACGACCGTTCCCAGGTACTGCTCGCCCACCTCGGGGTTGACAGGGTTAGCGATCGCGTTGACGCGAGCTCGGGCTGCTTCAGCGCTGTCACCATCAACAGCTCCGATGAACACGGTGCCATCATCATCGATCGAGATTTGAGCACCGGTCTCATCCTGAATCGAGTTGATTGTTTTGCCCTTAGGCCCAATCAACTCACCGATCTTGTCGGCAGGGATCTGAACAGTGATCACGCGAGGCGCGGTTGCTGCCATCTCGTCCGGGGAATCGATCGCCTCGTTCATCACACCGAGGATGTGAAGACGGGCTTCCTTGGCCTGAGTCAAGGCTCCTGCCAACACGCTGGCAGGAATACCATCGAGCTTCGTGTCCAACTGAATGGCGGTCACAAAGTCGCTGGTACCAGCAACCTTGAAGTCCATGTCTCCCAGAGCATCTTCTGCACCCAGGATGTCGGTCAATGCGGCATAGCGCATTTCACCGTCGACCTCATCGGAGATGAGGCCCATAGCGATACCCGCAACAGGTGCCTTAAGTGGCACACCAGCGTTGAGTAGCGACAAGGTAGACGCACACACCGAACCCATCGAGGTGGAACCATTAGAGCTCAATGCTTCCGACACCTGACGAATCGCGTAGGGGAAGTCCTCGCGAGAAGGCAACACAGGAACTAACGCCCGCTCCGCCAAGAAACCGTGACCAATTTCACGACGCTTAGGCGTCCCCACACGACCGGTTTCACCGGTGGAGTAGGGCGGGAAGTTGTAGTGGTGCATGTAGCGCTTGGTCGTGATGGGGTTCAGCGAATCAATCTGCTGTTCCAACTTCAACATGTTCAAGGTGGTGACACCCATGATCTGGGTCTCGCCGCGCTGGAACAGGGCGGAACCGTGAACGCGAGGAATGATGTCGACCTCGGCGTCAATGACGCGCAAGTCTGACAATCCACGACCATCGATACGGATACCTTCTGCCAACACGCGGGTGCGCATGACGCGCTTGGTGACCGACTTGTAGGCAGCAGACACCATGGCGTTGGAACCCTCAGGCAAATCGCCTGAGGCGACCTTCGCCGCAACGGCCTCTTTCACGCTGGACTTCAATTCATCGTCTGCGCTCTGACGTTCCTTCTTGTCGGCGATTTGATAGACAGCGGCGAGCTTTGTCGCTGCGAGACCATCAACCGCTGCCAACACCTCGGGGGTGTAGTCAGAGAAGACCGGGTAGTTCTCAATTTCCTTTGCCGACTGATCAGCAAGCTTCTGCTGAGCATCGACAAGCTGCATCAAGAAAGGCCTAGCTGCTTCCAGGCCCTGGGCAACAACTTCCTCGTTGGGCTTGGTTGCGCCGCCCTGGATGAGCTCCCAGCTGACGTCGGTGGCTTCTGCTTCAACCATCATGATGGCAACATCGCGTGAACCATCGGGCATTGTCACCACGCGACCAGCAACGACAATGTCGAAGACGGCTTCAGCCAGCTGGCTGTGCTTGGGGAAGGCAACCCACTGGTCACCAATGAGAGCCAAACGCACCGCAGCAATCGGTCCGCTAAAAGGCAGACCCGAAATCTGGGTGGACGCAGAGGCTGCGTTGATAGCGAGAGCGTCATAGAACTCATCGGGTGCCATAGACAACACCGTGATGACAATCTGGACCTCATTGCGCAAACCGTCGACGAAGGACGGGCGCAATGGCCGGTCAATCAGACGGCAGACGAGAATCGCGTCGGTCGACGGGCGACCTTCACGACGGAAGAACGAACCGGGGATTTTTCCCGCAGCATAGGAACGCTCTTCCACGTCAACGGTCAACGGGAAAAAGTCGAAACCTTCTCTGGCGTTTTTTGAAGCACTGGTTGCTGAGAGCAACATGGTGTCTTCATCCAGGTATGCGGCGACCGCGCCCTGTGCTTGCTGGGCCAAACGGCCCGTCTCAAAGCGCACGGTGCGCTTGCCATAAGAGCCGTTATCAAGAACAGCTTCGGCGAATTTAATTTCTGGACCTTCCATTAAGGTCACTTCTCCTTTATTTCAGCAAACATCACCGGCATGATTGCCGGTAATGGTGGCTCGCCCAAGAAGCAGGCATGAAGATATGCCACACACGAGTGAGGGACTGTGCCTGGCCAACAGTAGAAGTGCACTGTCTGTGACAGTAGACCACCACCGGTGACCAGCTCCTTACCCACCTACTCTGTGGAGAGCCGTATTTGTTTATATGCCCGCTGTGCGAACTCTCCCAGGCTACCGCCTCAACCCTTAAAAAGCGATACCCCCACGCCAGGTGGGGGTATCGGCGGTTCGCAACCTAGCGGCGCAAACCAAGCTTTTCGATTAGAGTCCGGTAGCGCGAGATGTCGATGCTTTGCAAGTAACCCAACAGACGACGACGACGACCGACCATCAGCAACAGGCCACGACGCGAGTGGTGGTCGTGCTTGTGCTCCTTGAGGTGCTCAGTCAACTCGGTGATTCGATGGGACATCAACGCAATCTGGACCTCAGGAGAACCAGTGTCACCGGGGTGGGTTGCATAGGTCTCGATGATGCTTGCTTTTGCTGTTTGGGACATAACCATGTCAGCTCTCCTTTTGTCTCGCTGCGCGGCGCCACACCGAAATTGGTGGGGCTCTCTTGATCCGCGGCCGTTTCACGGCACAAGTGAAGACTCTAGCACCCCCAGTGGATGAGCGTCCTCGGAATCTGTTGCCCCACCAAAGGGCTCAGAACCGTTACCAATGTGTGACCATCGAGACTCTTGCTAGTGAGGTGAGCCTTTGGAACACTGGAGAATAGTTACTCGCCGCTCAGAAGCGCCGGAGGCAATAGCCCCGCCACTGGGCGGCGAGGTTCTTAACCGGCCTGTTCGGGGTCTTCGTCAATTGGGGGCAAGATAATGATTCCCGTGGCCAGCGAAAGCCCACTCAGACGCTGCGGGGACAAGACAGAGTCCAGCTCTGCTTCATCCATCAAGCCCTGGGCAATAACCAGTTCCCGAACGGTTCCACCGCCCGCAAGCGCTTCGTGCGCAATCGCAGCAGATTTCACATACCCGATGTAAGGAGTGAGAGCTGTCACTACCCCCACGCTTTCCTCGACCATCTGGCGCAAGCGATCTTCATTGGCCGTAATCCCATCGATGCAGTTGAGGCGGAGGGTTTTACACGCATTGGTCAACCAGACCAGGGACTGCATCAGCGATGAGGCGATGATGGGCTCGAAGGCGTTGAGTTGCAATTGCCCCGCCTCGGAGGCGGCCGTCACCGTAGCATCAGAACCAATAACCGCGAACGCTACCTGGTTCACTACCTCCGGGATGACCGGATTCACCTTGCCCGGCATAATCGAGGACCCTGCCTGGCGGGCGGGGAGATTAATCTCACCAAAACCTGCCTGAGGTCCACTGGAAAGCAGTCGAAGATCGTTACAAATTTTTGACAGTTTCACTGCGGCCCGCTTGAGTGTTCCCGACAGGGTCATAAACACCCCGGCGTCACTGGTGGCTTCGATGAGGTCGGGGGCCGTTCGAATATCGAGGCCGGTCAGCTCCGCAAGGTGGGCACGCACGGCTTCGGGATACCGGGGATCGGCCGTAATGCCCGTGCCGATTGCTGTCGCCCCCAGGTTCACCTCGCACAGAAACGGGATTGTTTCGTGGATTCGCTCGTGATCTTCCACCAGGGTCGTGGCAAATCCGCCAAACTCTTGCCCCAGCGTCATCGGCACAGCGTCCTGGAGCTGTGTCCGTCCCACTTTCAATACGTCGACAAATTCACCGCTCTTTGCTGCAAAAGACTCAGCAAGAAGCTTGTGTTCGGCATAGAGACGCCCCACACCAAACACCATCCCCAGCTTGATAGCACTGGGATACACGTCGTTCGTGCTTTGGGACCGGTTCACATCATCTATCGGGTGCAGGTGCTGGTAATCGCCTTTTTCAAAGCCCATTATTTCCAGGCCACGGTTGGCAATGACTTCATTGGCGCACATATTTGTGGATGTCCCCGCCCCGCCCTGGACTGCACCCAAGACAAACTGCTCGTGGAGTTTCCCCGCAACAAGCTCTTCGCAGACCTGATCGATAATCTCCGCCTTCTTCGACGAGAGCACTCCGATGTCTCGGTTTGCTCTCGCCGCTGCCTGCTTCACCCTTGCGAGACCGCGAATCATGTCTGGATAGTTCGAGATGGCACGCCGGGTAATCGGAAAGTTGTCCAGCGCGCGAGCGGTGTGTATGCCCCAATAGGCCTGGGCAGGCACTTCAAGCTCTCCCAAGGAGTCTTTTTCGCGCCGCATCGGAATATCGTCAGGATGCACACTCTCGTCCATCCCCGGTCGATATATGGCGTGTCCGTCATCTTCTACCGAGATTGAAGGACCGGGACCTGTGGTCTTCACCACAACACCACCTCTCTGTGGTGGGCGCTGATGCGCCCTTAATCACAGTGTAGGAGCCCACGCTCACATCGTGGCTCACCCACTGCGCTGTTACGCTATCGACACTTCCCGCTATTGAGAATAGGAACCCGCGATGTCTGAATCCGCCCCCATTGATTTCTATGGCGCCAGCTGGTGCGGAGACTGCGTGCGCGCGCAAGCCCTGCTCGAGCACTACGGCGTAGCTTTCGAGTATCACGATATTGAAGCGAGCGATTCTGATAAAGCGAAAGCTATTGAACTTTCCGGTCGGCCCAACATCCCCGTCCTCGCGTTCTCGGATGGAACCGTATTGACCGAACCAAGCAACCCGCTGTTGAACGAAAAACTGACTGCTTTGGGACTGATCTAACTTAGTCAGCCCACCACCATAGGCTCGGACCATGCACTACCTGGATGACGCTTCATGGGTTATCTCCGCAAGTGACCTCACCGCCTTTTCGCAATGCCCCTGGCGGCTTGCACAAACGATAGACGCGAAGCTCGGCAAAGTGGAGCGGGCATCAGACATCGCAGATCCGATGATGGAGCTTGTCGCCGAATTGGGCCTCGCCCACGAAGCCCGCACGCTGGAGCAACTCACGCTTGCCCTGGACCTCCTAGTAGAGATTCCCTACAATCAAGCGCCCTACGACTCGGGTGCGCAGGCGTGGCGGAAAGCCATTCAGTCATCGTGTGATGCGACTGTTGTGGCTCTGCATTCCGAGGCTGACGCGTTGTTTCAAGCCACCTTCTATCAGCGTCAACTCCCCGGGACAGCATTAGCAATCGGGTTTCAAGGATTTGCCGATTTCATTGTCCGCGATGGTGGGTCGTGGGAGGTATGGGATACCAAGCTTGCCCGGAGGGCCAAAGATCCTGCCCTTATCCAGCTTGCGGCATACGCTGACCAGCTTCATCACATGGGAATCTCCACCTCCCCCACGGTGAGGCTTATCCTTGGCGATGGCACTGCCAGCATTCACGCCATCGATGACCTGTTACCCGCATTCTTTACCATCCGCGACGATGTGCTCGCCCTCATCGAAGACCGATGCCTTGACTCTGAGCCCCTGCCCTGGGGTTCAGAGAAGTATTTCGCCTGCGGTAGCGCCGGTTGTGCCGAGTGCCAGAAGGCGATTGCTCGTCACGATGACCTCTTCCAGATTGCTGGGCTCCGAAGAGTCCAACGAGACCGCCTGCGGAGCGCCGGTTTTCTGACAATGAGAGGGCTCGGCCACGCCACGCAGGACTATGTCAGAGCAGCGACGCGAGGGATTGGGCGAGAAACCCTAATCGCCCTTCACCGGCAAGCACGACTCCAGGTGCTTACCTCCGAAGCGAATCCTCCAGCCGTGGCCTGGGAGGTGCTTTCTGCTTCCACCGTGAAACATATTCCCCCCGCAAGCCGGGGAGACTTGTTCTTTGATTTCGAGGGTGACCCCACCTATCAAGAGTGGGACCCGCAAGGGCGGCCTGCCGCCGACGCCGGAGACGATGCGGCAGTGAGATTCGGGGTGGAATACCTTTTTGGGATATGGGGCGACGAAGTTAACCCTGGGGCTGATAATCCGGATTTTCTGGCGCTCTGGGCGGACAACTTCGAAGAAGAAAAGGCCGTGCTCGAGCAGTTCTGCGCTCTGGTGTCCACCCGGCGCGAGGCCCACCCCGATATGCGGGTGTACCACTATGCGGCCTACGAGAGAACCAAGCTTCGTCTGTTGCAAACCCGGCATAACACCGGTCACGACTGCGTGGAGCGGCTGCTGGGGGAACTATTGGTGGACCTTTACCCCATCGTGACCAAGGCAGTAGCGGTGGGGCTCCCCCGTTACGGTCTCAAAGCCTTGGAGGCGATCTACCTCCCCACCGGCACTCGGACCGGCATCGCTGGGGGTGGAGAATCGGTTGTTGCTTTTTATCGCTACCAGCAACTGCGTGCCGCAGCAGATACAACCGGGGCTGCAGAACTCAAAAACAGCATTCTTCGGTATAACGAAATCGACTGCTACTCAACCAAACTTCTGCGGGACTGGCTACTCGCCCTGGTAGAGAGCTAAACGAAGCGGATACGGGCCCTGAGTTGCTCCCGGAGCTCAAACATGTCATCGCCTACTAACGATGTCCTCGCCCCAAATTCGGACTCCTGCACAAGGCCAGCAAGCGCTCCTCGCCTGACCAAGGAAACGGGCAAGCCTCTGGCCCGTCCCACCTCCGTCAGCGGTGCGGCCGCGTCGGAAGGGGGGACCACGTAGGCCAAGGCACTGAAGCGAACACCCAGTGAGCGCTGCAGCTTCTTAACCATGCCCGCAAGCTCTTTGACCGGCTTTTCCCCCTTGGCTAAGCCCTCGCCAACGATTTCACCCCGAGCCACCTCTACCGGTGCCGCCCAGTCTTCGCTCTGGATAGCCCACAACCGACTGGGGCCGAGGACCACATGGTCAATCTTCCAGGCCCCGGTGCTCCGTGAGCCCTCCACCACTACGTCGTGCCACACCTCAAATCCTGGGCCAAGCCCTGCCAGGACGGCGGCAGTTTCTTCCTCGGCAATTGCTGCGTGAAGAATATGTCTCACGGCAGCGGGCGCTCGCCTCACAATGTCCGGATCAAAGACGTTTTCTACGTGTACCCCTCGCCCAAGCCATTCTCGAACCTCCATCCCAAAGCGTTCCCGGAACCAACCGCCAGGATGCCCGTGGCTCCTGGCTCCCACCCGCGAGGTGTCAGGAGAGGGTTTCCTTGTCGAGGCTGTTTCTCTTGGCACTCGAGAAGAACCAGAGGGGCTTTCGGGGACCAAGGGCAGAGATTCCACCACAACCCAGGCTTCTTGGACTGCCGTGAATCGTTCCAAGCTGCCGCCGCTATCGGGGTGGGCATCCCGGAGCGCCTTCCGGTAGGCACGTTTAAGCTCTTGCGCAGTGCACGTTGTGTCAACACCCAAGAGGGCATATGCCTCGCGTCGTGAAATCACCACAGCCCCTTGAGATGTTGTTGCTCCATGGTAGGCAATTCGGTTTAGTTTCGCCTGAGTGTCTGGAAGTTCAAATCCGCAGAGTGCACGGTGTTCTCAGGGGTAATTTCGATGGTTGCCTCAAGGTACTCGCCTGCTAATACTCTCGGTAGCCACAGTTGCGCGTCAGCCCACATCCGCTCCAGGGGAAGCTTCTCCCGTGGCCACCACGCTGGGGCAAGTTCGAGAGAGTTCTTCGGTTCTCCCTGGAATGTGCGGCACACGAAAGCATGCGAGCGTTGGGATAGCTCGGGACGTCCGAGGAAGGGGTAGGTGATGGTGGCCAAAGGAACAAGGGATCCGGGCGCCAGTTCGATGCCCACTTCCTCCCACACCTCTCGAAGTGCCGTTTCCACCGGTGACTCGTGCGCTTCTCGCTTTCCACCGGGCCCCACAATTTTTCCGCGCCCCAGCCCCGTAAGTTTTTCGCCCAGCAAAACTTTTTCGTTGTTGGATGCGCCCGACACGATATAGACCACGGACACTTCCAGCACCTCTCCAGGCTAGCTGTCGTTGAAGGCTGATGACTTCGGTAGCCTAAGAGTGTGCGTAAAACCTTCGTCGACCACCCCAGCAAAGACCTGCCCTCCCGTTTTCGTCTCGCCACCTCCGCATTGAGCATGGTCGTCGCAGTCGTTCTTACCGTGGCTTTGGGTGTAAAAATTATGGACCTTGTGGCAGGGAAACCTTTTGATGCTGAGCGCTACTTTTCCTACTTTTCCCTTCTGCTAGCCGTCGTTTCTGTTCTTGTCTTATTGGTCTCTGCGCTCTTGGGGACAAGAGGAACCAGGGACGGCCCACGAGTTGCCTCGGCCCGGGCAGTGCTTGCGCTGTCTGGAGCGGCCGTCTTGATTACCCACACGTCGCTATTCTCGCTTGCACCCGGCGTCGCGAGTGGCGATCTCGGAGCCCAAATCTGGCCTGACACAATCATTCATGTTGTCCTCCCCAGCTACCTGATAGGCGAATGGATCCTGAACCCTCTTCGGGCCCGAATCTCCCGGTGGACAATTGTTGTTGCACTCCTCGTTCCCTTCGCGTGGCTCCTCGCTGTCTTTACGCTGAGCCCATTTACGGTCTGGAGCGTGGATCAGGCGATTGGTTTACCAGCGGCAGAAGATGCGATGGTGCAGAATTTCTACTTCCTTACCATCATCGTTTTGCTTCTTGTCACCTCCCTTTTGCTTCTGATGGCCAACCGCGTTCATTACCGCCTGTTCCCCAAGAACGTCTTCGAGTCGTAGTGTCAGTGGTCGCGGGGATCCTGGGAATATCCCAGATCCCGGCCGGAGGACCTATGGCCAGCCTCTTTGGCGACTCGCCACCACTTTGCCCGAAGTGCGGAATAGAGACTGCAGTACCCGTGTTTTTTGGGACGCCCTCTCGCGAGATGCTCGTCGCGGAAAAATTAGGCCAGATCGCTCTTGGCGGTCCCGGTGATGGCACTGAACAGCAAGGCTGGGTCTGCCCGGCTCGTTCGTGCCGGAGCTATTTTTAAAGCTCCCCTCGCGTCTCAAGCGCCACTGTGAGCAATACCATGAGCGCGCCAACCTGCATCGTCACCTCGACACCCACCGGTGTTTCTTCGCCATCCAGCGCACGGGCTGCCAGACCGGACTTTTGGTCGATGAGCTCGGCAATGCGCGCATCCACGGTCTGTGCCGCAACGATGCGCCACGCGGTTACTGGGAGTTCCTGCCCGATGCGGTGAACGCGATCGATGGCCTGGGTTTGCTCGGCACTCGTCCAGGAAAGTTCAGCCAGAACCACGTTAGAGGCGGCCTGGAGGTTCACTCCCACACCCGCGGCAAGAAGGGAACACACGATGACCTGGACATTGTCATCGTTGGTAAAAGCATCGATGGCGCTCTGGCGTTGCGCAGAACTCTGATCCCCCCGAATGGAGGTGGTGGCAATTCCCACCGAAGCGAAGTGAGCTTCTGCCGCGTCTAGAACATCGATGTGTTTGGCGAAGAAAACCACTTTGCCCACGTTCCGGGCCAACTGCGCGGTGTAATCCGCTGCCATGACCGCTTTGGCCTGGCCAATTTTTCGCACCAGGGTAAAGACGTTGTCGCCGGAATCATCCTGCTTGGTCTCGTCAATTTCCGAGGTTGCCACCAGACGCACCAGGTCGTTGTCGATCTCGTCGCTTTCGGCACCGCGGGCCTTGATTACCCGGTCATACCTCTCGAGCAGACGGGCAATAAGTGTGCGTTCGGCCTCGACAATGGAACGCCCGGCTTCGCCATCGAGTTCGATGGGAATATCTGCGACTCGTCGGGCAGGAATATCTTTAGCGACATCCTGCTTTTTCCGGCGCACAATACCCATGGAAATTACGGCCTTGCGGGCTTCGAAGAAGAATCCCGTATCGGCAGGCGTGAGACCCGTTGCCTCGAGCTTTGCCATCAGCTCTCCCCTGGGCTTTTTTTCATCGATCCAACCCAAGAACTGCCAAATCATCCGGAAATCCTCGATCTGATTAATGAGAGGGGTTCCCGTCAAAGCCACGAGGAGCGGGTGTCGCAACCGTGCCCGAATAGTCTTCGCAACCGCCTGAACTGCCTTCGAGCGCTGCGAATCTTTGTTTTTGATGAAATGCGCTTCGTCAACAACCATTCCGCGGAAATCAAACTTGGAGAGCCATCCCACGTGACGGTCAAGAATGTCGTAGTTCACAATGAAGACATCACTAAAGGCATTGAGCTCAACGCCGTCACCGTGCACAACGGTGGGGCGCCGGCCGGGCAACCACTGGTTTACCTCGCGCAACCAATTTGTTTTCACGACATTGGGAACAACGACCAACAACGGAAAAGCTCCCGCCGTTTCCGCAGCAATCAACGCTTGGGCGGTTTTCCCGAGCCCAGGCTCATCGGCGAGCAAGAAACTGCGGTGGCCTTTCCTGGCGCTTTCGACAAATTCTGATTGGTGAACCATCAAGTCCAGACCACCAGGTGTGGCCAGTTCCCCTGCAGGCGGCAGCGCCATACTGGCAACGCCCCCTCCGGTTCCCTGTTCAAAAGACCGAAACAGAGGCTCAATGAGCTCCCAGTTCAATAACAGACCTTCGGCAGAAGCCTGTGGCTTCTGATACGCGGCGAAGTCTGGTGACATAAAGGGGTTTGCCAGCTGCGCTTGGCGCACCGATGCTGGGACAACCTGTTTAGCCACATCGGCAGCGGGAGCTGCTACCTCGTCCACGATCACCAGGTCAGCTGGTTGAAGAATAGCGCCGGAGGCAACAAGAAAGTCTCGCCTCATCTTCTTTGCCCCGTCCGAGATTTTTGCCTCTGGTGCGAGTAACGCAATGAGAGTGGTGTCCTTGGCCGCTGTTTTTGCCATGATTCCCGCCAGCCCGTCGAGGCGCTTCAGGGCTTCCTGCTTCTGCGCTGCAGAAGCGGCAGTATCATCTTTGGCTCTTTGGCGTTCTTCCCGAACCAGTAGTGCGGCAACCTGGAACTTGGTGCGGTTGTGGCCGGCTACTTTTCCACGGGAAGCCGAGGACTCGACTTCGCGCACCGCACGCGCCAAGACGGGAATGATTCCCTCATCATCGAGGGGCTTTTTCCGTCCGCGTTTAGCGTTTGCGTTGCGCGAGGAATTTCTAGTGGGGCCTTGGGGGGCCATTCTTCTCCTTGGGAACCGGGCGAGTGATGGTGTTAATGAGTCACTCATCTCATAAGTCCAGCGCTTCACCTGGGGCGAAGCTGACACACAGAATCAGACCTGAACGGGAACCGTCTCAGTGATCGGCATGTCCCTAGAGTCTACCCCGGTCTGGGAGTGAGGATGTCCCACCTGTGGAGGAAGGTAATGATGCCTTTTTCGCCATAGCACTGGCCATTCCGGTGAAGACGATTCCGTGAAAGGGCATCACCGCAAGCCAATACAACCTGCCGCCCAGCCCGTGGGGGAAAAAAATCGCTCTCTGATGCAAAACACTGCCGCCGGAGGAGTCCGGAGTGACCGTGAACTCCAGCCAAGCGAGCCCCGGCAATTTCATTTCTGCGCGCAAGCGCAGGAAACGCCCGTGGTCGATTTCTTCAACGCGCCAAAAATCCAATGCCTCCCCCGTAGCGAGCGCGTCGGGGTCGCGACGACCTCGACGCAGTCCCACGCCCCCCACAAGTTTGTCGAGCCAACCCCTCGCCGCCCAGGCGACAGGAAGTGAATACCACCCGTTGTCCCCACCAATGCTTTCCACCACCCGCCAGAGCTCTTCCGGGCTCCCCTGTGAAGAAAACTCCTGGGTGTCGGTGAACACCGTGTGCCCGGCCCATTCAGGGTCAGAGGGCAGCGGGTCCGCGGGGGCACCGATAACCGGCGTGTTCCGCCACGAAGTATCAACGTCTCCGGTCCGCATTCGCGCAAGTGCCAACCGGACTGCTCGTCGATACCCGATAAGCCCCTCGGCGGGCGGGGGAATGACCCCGTCAATGTCATGGTTTTTCATCACCGCATCGTGCAAAAGCGATTCAATAATGGGCACTGCCAGTGCGCGAGGAATCGGCGTCACCAGATTGACCCACTGCGAAGCCAACCAAGGAGTAAGTACCGGCAGGGAGGCAATGGCACGCTGCTTGAGTCCAGCTTCGAGGGCATAGCCATTCATCAGCTGTCCGTACCGGAAAACATCTGGACCTCCAATGTCGAGAGCCCGATTCACTTCTTTTGGGAGCGAAGCGGCCGACACCAGGTAGTGCAGAACATCGCGAATGGCAATGGGCTGGATAAAGTTCCGCACCCATTTCGGCGCTGGCATGTAGGGCAAGACCTCGGTGAGGTGTCGGATCATCTCGAAGCTGGCTGAACCTGAGCCGATAATCACCCCTGCCTGCAAGGCAACGGTGGGCACGCCTGAACCCAGAAGGATTTCCCCCACCTCTTTTCGCGAGCCAAGGTGTCTGGACAATGGTCCATCCGGGTGGAGGCCGCCAAGATACACAATCCGTGACACACCGGCAGCCAGCGCTTCGGTGGCGATGACGGTGGCAACTTGACGCTCAAGAGCCTCAAAGTCCCCTGCAGCGGACATCGAGTGCACTAGGTAGTAGACAACATCCTGACCGGCAACAGCGGCACGAACATTGTCCGGGTGCAATAGGTCACCCTGGACAATTTCCACCTGTTCGCGCCAGGGCACATTGTCTAACCGGTGCGGTTCCCGCGCAATCACGCGCACACTGTGACCGGCTTCCAGAAGCTTCGGGACAAGACGACCGCCCACGTACCCCGTTGCGCCGGTGACAAGAACCTTCATGACTGAACCCTAGAGCCGCTGGCTGGGAAACACATCCCCATTCGCTAGCGTGGGTGGATGGCCATGGACGATGTTGTTGACTGGTTCACCTCTTCCCACCGACCACTCCCCTGGCGGGACAAAACCACCACCGCGTGGGGTGTTCTCGTCTCCGAAGTTATGTTGCAACAGACTCCCGTCGCGAGGGTGACACCGGTGTGGGAAGAATGGTTGCACCGTTGGCCCACGCCAGAAGACTGCGCACAGGCACCCCTCTCAGACGTCATCACTTTGTGGGGGCGCCTCGGGTATCCCAGGAGAGCCAAACGCCTCCACGAAGCAGCCGCTGTGATTGTGAGGGACCATTGCGGTGAGCTCCCGAAGGACCTCTCAGCCTTGCTGGCACTCCCAGGAGTCGGCGACTACACCGCGCGCGCCATCCGCTGTTTTGCCTATGGCATCCCCGACCCAGTCGTGGATACCAACGTTCGCAGGGTTATTGCCCGTCTGGTCGAAGGCGATGGGGAAGCTGGTCCTCCCAGAACCTCAGCGGATCTACAGCGCGGCCAACGGGCACTCGATGAGGTATCCACCACCTCGGACAAAGTCACCTTGGCCAAAGGTCTGATGGAGTTGGGGGCGGTTATCTGCACGGCGCGCGCGCCATCGTGTGAGCGGTGCCCGGTGGCGTCGTCCTGCGTCTGGAAGGCCCTGGGCTATCCGACCTACTCCGGCGCCAAAGCGACGGCCCAGGCCAAATACGAAGGAAGCGATCGGCAAGCTCGAGGCGTGATCCTCCGCGAGCTTCGCGCAAGCGACACCCCGGTTCCGCTGAGTTTCTTGGCGACGCTCATCGTTGATCGTGCGCAGTTTTCCCGCGCGCTAGCGTCCCTGAAGACTGACGGGCTTGCTCGCGAATCCGGTGCGGATTTAGAGCTCCCGGACTAAGCCTTGTCCCGGCGAATGATTTCGCGCATGCCCTCAATAGCAACCGGTAGCAGCTTGTCCACGCTGGAGGCATCCCACTCCTCAGGCGTCATCGGCGACTGGTCTGGGTGACCCATGACCATCATCAGCCCACCCGCTCTCACCCGAAGGACAGAAGCGACAATATAGAGAGCAGCGGCTTCCATCTCAGAGCAAATTGCACCCCCGCCAATCCACGCCGCCCAGCGATCCTTCAAGGCGTTGGCGATGGGCATCCGCTCCGGGGAGTGCTGACCGTAAAACGAATCCTTAGATTGCGAGACCCCTACGTGAACATTCTTGTCCATTCCCACCGCGGCATCTTTGAGAGCCTGCGTGATCTCGAGGTCCGCGATCGCGGGAAACTCGACCGGCAAATAGTGCAGACCCGTTCCCTCGTCACGAATCGCCCCGGACACAATGGCAATGTCCCCTGGTTTGATGTGGTGCTGCATGGAACCTGAGGTGCCTACCCGAACAAAAGTATCCGCACCGATTGCGACAAGCTCTTCCAACCCAATCGCTGCCGAGGGTCCGCCGATACCGGTGGACATCACCGCTACTTTTTCCCCGTCAAGATATCCGGACCAGGTCTCGTATTCACGGTGGCTTGCCACTTTTTGGGGCTCGTCAAAATAAGAAGCGATCATTTCGCACCGACCGGGGTCCCCCGGGAGAAAAACGTAGCGACCGATATCGCCCTCAGCCAGCTCAATGTGGTACTGGCGCGGGTTGTCCCTTTTCATCGACATAAGTGTCTTCCTTTGTGCTCGAGGCCAATCACGTGGCGTTCGTGACTAACTAGGACGATAGGGGGAAGGAAAGAAACGAGCAAGCCAGCGCTCATGTGCGCAGCGGAGGCGGGGTACTATCCCCGGCCATCCTCCTCTGCTGGGCTCTTATACGGATCAGCATCCCCGGCATACTCAGCAGTCTTTGCCTGACGTTCCGTCTCAGCGTCGCGGTCGCTCGCTTCGCGCAGTAAATCGGTGATAGCCGAAGCATTCTCGGGGATCCCATCCAAAATGAACTCAAGGCTCGGGGTAAGTCGCGCGGTGATGTTCTTCCCCACTTCGGTGCGCAACATTCCCGTAGCGGCCTTCAACGCTCGTTGGCTATCAAGGCGCTCTTGGTCATCCCCCAAAACGGTGTAAAAGACACTGGCGTGCTGAAGGTCACCTGTCACCTGAACATCCGTGATGGTGACAAACCCCATACGGGGATCTCTCAATCCCCGCTGGAGCCGCCCGGCAAGAATCTGACGGATCAAGTCCGCCATCTTCCGAGCTCTCGGTGAGTTACTACTCACGAATCTTTTCCTTCATTTCGATGGTTTCGATTTCGTCACCAATCTGGATGTCCTTAGTCTTTCCCAGCCCGATACCGCATTCGAAGTCCGTCTTGACCTCGGTGACGTCATCTTTGAAGCGACGGAGCGAGTCGATGGCCAGGCCATCGAGGATCACCACGCCATCGCGAATAACCCGAGCTTTGGCGTTTCGAGTGATCGTCCCCGAACGGACGATGCAACCGGCAATGGTGCCAGCCTTAGAGGACTTGAATACTTCGCGAACCTCAGCAAAACCGGATTGCACTTCTTCGTATTCAGGCTTGAGCATTCCTTTGAGCGAGCTCTCGATTTCGTCCAGCGCGTTGTAGATCACCGAGTAGAACCGAACATCGACACCTTCACGCTGGGCCCGCTCGCGAGCCTTCGCGTCGGGTCGGACGTTGAATCCAACAATGACCGCGTTGTCGATCGTGGCGAGGTTGACGTCGCTCTCGGTTATCGCACCGACACCGCGGTGAATAATGCGCAATTGCACCGATTCGCCGACCTCGATCTTGAGCAACGACTCCTCCAGTGCCTCCACAGCACCGGAAACGTCACCCTTAATGATGAGGTTGAGGGATTCGATCTTTCCATCCTCCAGCGCCTTGGTGAAGTCCTCAAGGTTGATGCGCTTGCGAGCCCTAGCCAGCAGAGCGTTCCGCTCGGCCGCTTCGCGCTTCTCCGCAATCTGTCGAGCGGTGCGGTCATCATCGGTAACGATAAAAGTGTCACCCGCGCGAGGAACGCTCGAAAGACCCTGCACCGCAACGGGACGAGAGGGGTAAGCCTCTTCCACCGGGTCACCGTTTTCATCGGTCATGGCACGAACACGGCCATACGCGGTTCCCGCCACAATGGCTTCTCCCACCCGAAGGGTGCCAGACTCGATGAGCACGGTTGCCACAGCGCCACGGCCCTTGTCGAGTTTGGCTTCAATCGCCACACCGCGCGCGGTGCGGTTGGGGTTGGCCCGAAGGTCAAGCCCTGCGTCAGCAGTCAGAAGAACGGCATCGAGAAGGTCATTAATGCCCTCACCCTTGAGAGCCGACACCTTCACCATTTGGGTGTCGCCACCGTACTCTTCCGCCACCAAACCAAACTCGGTCAGCTGCTGCAGAATTTTGTCGGGGTTCGCGCCGGGGGTGTCCATCTTGTTGATCGCAACAACAATCGGAACGGCTGCGGCTTGAGCGTGATTGAGGGCCTCGATGGTTTGAGGCATGATGCCATCGTCTGCAGCAACCACGAGGATGGCGATGTCGGTAACCTGCGCGCCGCGGGCACGCATCGCGGTGAACGCTTCGTGGCCGGGGGTATCCACAAAAGTGATGGCCCGTTCGATTCCCTCGTGCTCCGTCCACACCTGGTAGGCGCCGATGTGCTGAGTGATTCCACCGGCTTCCCCTGCTGAAACGTTCGCGTTACGAATGGCGTCCAGCAACCTTGTCTTACCGTGGTCAACGTGACCCATCACGGTGACCACAGGTGGACGGATTACCAAGTCCTCTTCGTCTTCAACCTCATCAAGGTCGATGTCAAAGCTTTCTAAGAGTTCCTTATCTTCATCCTCAAGAGACACAATGAGGACTTTGTAGCCAAGCTCCGAACCCAAAACTTCGAAGGTCGCCTGATCCAAGGATTCAGTGGCAGTCGCCATTTCTCCCAGCTGGAAAAGCACTGTTACGAGGTTCCCAGGAGGAACCGGAAAACCGGTCAGCGTCTCGATCTTGTCGGCAAAATCGTTCATCGAAGCGCCTTGGCGCAACCGAATTACGGTCGAACCGTCGCCGCGAGGGATAGATACACCGCCGAGGCTGGGTGCCTCGCGCATTTCGTACTCTTGCCGCTTCGTCCGCTTCGACTTGCGGGACTTATTCTTACCGCCGCCGCGGCCGAAAGCTCCTGCCGTTCCCCCACCGGGGCCGCGACCGCGACCACCTGCGCCAGGACGGGCACCACCAGGTCCGGGACGGGAACCACCAGGTCCACCGCCGGGTCCCGCGAAACCAGGAGCGCCACCGGGGCGACCGGGGGCGCCGGTGCGCTGCTGGAAGGGCGCTCTGGGTCCTCCTTCACGCTCGGCGGGGCGGCGGGGCGTTGCACCCTGACCTGGCCTGGGAGCTGTGGGGCGACCCATGCCTTGGGCGGAAGCAAAAGGATTATTTCCCGGACGGGGGATACCAGGACGAGCCATCCCCTGCGCGGAAGCAAAAGGATTGTTTCCTGGACGAGGAATTCCGGGGCTTGCTGGCTCCTCCGCGCCAGAATCTGGTTCAGCAGGCTTCTCTGCGGCGGGTGCCGGGGGTGTATCTTCGGCGACCGGTGCCGGAGGTGCCGGCTGCGCGGCAGGCTTGGGGGCAGGCTTCGCCTCTTTTTTCTCCTCGGGAGGGACAGGCACGACGCCCTCTTCCGCAAAAGCTGCTTTGAGCTTTCGGGCAACCGGAGGCTCTACCGTGGACGAAGGCCCCTTAACGAACTCGCCAATTTCTTTCAGCTTCTCAAGAGTGCGCTTGGAATCAATTCCCAGTTCTGCAGCAATCTCGTGTACGCGTGGTTTTCCAGCCACCATTCTCCTGTCTGGGCGAACCCAGTCAGGGCGCGCCGCTACCTACATACGAGGCTCATACTGAGCCGTTCATGAGGTTTCCATTAGCCATTCAGCCTTGTCTTAGCGAGGTCGGTCGACCTACTGAGGTTTTCCAGGACATTGCAGTCAAGAGTGGGGCCCATTTTCAGTGCCCTACCCCATGCTTTGCGTTGAAGAGAAAGAGTGAGACATTCCTGGTTGTGGTGCACATAGGCCCCACGACCCGGAAGCTTCACCTTCTCATCAACAACCACCTGGTGAGTCACCGCCACACACCGCAGAAGGTTCTCTACTGAATCTGTGGACTGACACCCCAGGCATCGCCTGATTACTGCCATTGTAGCCCCTTATGCCTTTGGGCCCGCCACCAGTTGACCTGGCGTTAGGAATCCATCACAGAATCGGGCTGAATATCGATCTTTGCCCCGGTGAGTTTTGCGGCCAATCGAGCGTTTTGTCCCTCTTTCCCGATAGCCAGCGAGAGCTGGTAGTCGGGGACAAGGGCACGAACTTGGCGGGCTTCTTCGTCCAAAACGAAAGCGCTCGTGACCTTGGAAGGACTCAGCGCGTTTGCGACAAACTTTGCGAGATCGTCGGAGTGGTCGACGATGTCAATTTTTTCTTCGCCCAGTTCTGCTTGAACAGCCCGGACCCGCTGACCCAACTCACCGATGCAAGCGCCTTTAGCGTTAATGCCTGGCTCCAGAGCCTTCACGGCAATTTTTGTTCGATGTCCCGCTTCGCGGGCAATGGAGGTGATGTCGATGAGACCTTTTTGGAGCTCGGGAACTTCGAGGGTGAAAAGCTTACGAATCAAACCCGGGTGGGTGCGGCTGACAGTAATCGCGGGGCCTTTGGTGCCCTTTTCCACCTTGGTCACATAGGCGCGGATTCTCGCTCCATGCTCGTAAGTTTCTCCAGGAACCTGTTCCTCGGGCGGCAAAATAGCCTCTACATCTCCCAGGTTCACATGAATCATCCGAGGGTTGGGGCCCTGTTGAATCAGACCAGAGACGATGTCGCCTTCTTTGCCTCGATAGTCACCGAGGATGCGGTCGTCTCCGATGTCACGCAGTCGCTGGTTGATGACCTGCTTGGCCGCGTGAGCGGCAATTCTGCCGAAATCATGGGGCGTATCCGCTTCTTCGCCAATTTTTTCACCCTCATCGTTGAGAATGGGGGTAAACAGCATTACGTGGCCTGTTTTCTTATCCAGTTCCACGCGTTCTCTGGGCGCGTCAGGGTCGAGACGCTGTCCGCGATTATCGGAGAGCCCCATGTGCTTCTCATAGGCCACAAGAATGGCCTGTTCGATGATAAGCACGAGGTCATCAAAGGGAATCTCGCGCTCTGATTCCATCAGCTTGAGCACGCCCATATCGATGTCCATGAGAGCCCTCCTGTTTGATTGTGCACCCACAGCGTGTGTGCTTGTAGTCAGAGTACAAGGGGTGAGGCTTTTCCTCCACCCGAGCGATGAAACCGGCCCTAGGCGAGCGTGCTCAATACTTCGGCCACAGGCATCGTGGTGCGCTCGCCGGTCCTTCGATTCCAGTATTCGACTTCGCCCTCTGCCGCACCCCGGCCCACAATCACAATGTGAGGAACGCCAAGAATTTCTGCATCGGCAAATTTCACACCCGGGGACAGCTTCGGCCTATCATCAAAAAGAACCTCTTTGCCTGTCTCCTCGAGGCGTGCACAAAGTTTTTCAGCAACCTCAAACACCACTTCATCTTTCCCGGCAGCGACAACGTGAACCCCAAACGGGGCGATAGCCTCTGGCCAGATTAAACCTTTTTCGTCGTTGTTGGCTTCGGCAATCACGGCAACGAGGCGGGTGACACCGATGCCGTAAGACCCCATGGTTACCGTGACGAGGGACCCGTTTTCGTCGAGAACCTTCAGACCCAATGCCTCGGCATACTTGCGACCGAGTTGGAATACATGACCAATCTCCATGCCCCTAGCGCTCTCGATGGGGCCGGACCCATCGGGCGCCTCGTCGCCATCCATCACCTGGGCAATATCGACGACGCCATCGGCGTGAAAATCCCGACCAAAAACAAGGTCAAACACATGTTTTTCTGGTTCGTTGGCGCCGGTAACCCAGGCGGATCCTTCGACCACGCGGGGGTCAACATAAAACGACAAACCTGTTCGTGATTCCGAACCTAGCGCCTGGCCTGTAGCAGACCACGGCCCGATATAGCCTTTAACAAGACCCCTATTTTTGGCGAAATCTTCCTCCGTTGCCTGCTCAATCGCTGCCGGCGCAAAGGCCACTTCGGCGCGTTTAAGGTCAACATCTCTGTTTCCAGGAATTCCCACAACAACCAGCTCGCGGGATTCATCCGGGTGGGTAAGCGCGAGTACAACGTTCTTCAAAGTGTCTTTGGCCACCCACTCACCTGACTCTTTGGGATGCCGGGCGTTAGCCAGCGCCACCAGAGTGTCGATGGTGGGGGTGTTGGGTGAATCAAACACGGTGGGGGCGCCCTCGGGGATGCTCAGCGCGGGAGGAGCGGTGGCCACAAAAGCTTCGACGTTTGCGGCATATCCACCCTGCGTCTTGACGAAAGTGTCTTCGCCAATCTCGGTGGGATGAAGGAATTCTTCACTTCGAGACCCACCCATCGCTCCGGCATCAGCTTTGACGATGACGTATTCCAAACCCAGGCGTTGGAAAATCCGCTCATAGGCATCGCGCTGTGCCTGGTAGCTCAGCTCTAGCCCTTCATCCGTGTAGTCGAAGGAATACGCATCCTTCATCGAAAACTCGCGCCCTCTGAGCAGTCCCGCCCGCGGCCTCGCTTCATCGCGGTATTTGTCCTGGATTTGATAGATCATCAAAGGAAGGTCTTTATAGCTCGAATAGAGGTCCTTCACCGTCAAGGTGAATACTTCCTCGTGGGTGGGGGCAAGCAGGTATTCCGCACCTTTTCGGTCCTTCAGTCGGAAAATTCCATCGCCGTATTCTTCCCACCGGCCTGTTGTCTCATACGGCTCTTTGGGCAAGAGAGCAGGAAAGTGAACGTGCTGGGCTCCCGCCGCCTGCATCTCTTCATGCACAATGCGTTCGATATTTTGTCTGACTCGCAGACCCATCGGCAGCCAGGCAAAGATGCCGGGGGCTTGGCGACGAATGTAACCAGCCCTCACTAACCACTTGTGGCTGGCGACTTCCGCCTCAGCCGGATCCTCGCGCAGGGTCCGGACGAAGAGTTTGCTCAGGCGTGTAGGCACCGCTCTAGACTACCCGCGCTAGGCGGTGACGACTTCAGGGGCGCCCGCGGGCGCATTGGGCATCTCAGCAGCGAGACGGTTTGCTTCCTCGATCAGCGTGGCAACAATTTCTGACTCCGGCACCGTCTTGATGACTTCACCTTTGACAAAAATCTGTCCCTTGCCGTTTCCGCTTGCCACACCAAGATCAGCCTCACGGGCTTCCCCGGGTCCATTCACCACACACCCCATGACGGCTACGCGAAGCGGAACGGTCATGCCCTCGAGGCCCTTGGTGACGTCTTCTGCCAGCGTGTAAACATCCACCTGAGCGCGACCACAGCTCGGGCACGAGACGATTTCGAGCTTGCGCTCGCGCAAGTTTAGGGACTCCAAAATCTTCAGCCCCACCTTCACCTCTTCGGCGGGAGGCGCAGAGAGCGAAACTCTAATGGTGTCGCCGATGCCTTCGCCCAGCAAAATTCCAAAGGCCACGGAAGACTTAATGGTCCCTTGAAACGCAGGACCCGCTTCGGTGACGCCCAAGTGGAGAGGCCAGTCCCCACGCTCTGCCAACTGGCGGTAGGCCTTCACCATAACGATGGGGTCGTTGTGCTTGACCGAAATTTTGAAGTCGTGGAAGTCGTGTTCCTCAAACAGGCCCGCCTCCCACACAGCACTTTCCACCAGTGCTTCGGCGGTGGGTTTGCCATATTTCTGCAAGAGCCTGGGATCGAGTGAACCCGCGTTCACTCCAATGCGCAAACTGATGCCTGCATCTTTTGCTGCTGCGGCAATCTCGCCTACGCGGTCATCAAACTTTCTAATATTCCCTGGATTGACTCGCACTGCGCCGCACCCTGCGTCTATCGCCTGGAAAACATACTTGGGTTGGAAATGGATGTCCGCAATGATCGGGATTTGACTCTTTTTGGCGATAATCGACAGCGCATCGGCGTCATCAGAAGTGGGGACAGCGACGCGGACGATATCGCAGCCGGTGGCGGTGAGTTCCGCAATCTGTTGGAGAGTGCCGTTGATGTCTGTCGTCTGCGTCGTGGTCATTGACTGCACACTGACCCTCGCGTCCCCGCCCACCTTCACTTTGCCAACATTGATTTGGCGGGTCTGGCGTCGTGGGGCGAGCGTTTCAGGCACTTTAGGCATTCCCAGATTGATTGCTGGCACTCGGTGGCACCCTTTCGCTTTGACGCCCCAAACTGGATGACGCCTCTCTATCTTAAGGCCTGAGCTTTTCGATGCCACTCAGGTTTGGCTGCGTCACGAAAAGAGTCGAATGGGGCTCACGATGTCGGCATACATTAGGAGCAGACTCATCCCTCCCAGAATGACGATCACCACAAGCGTGAGTGGAAGCAGTCGTGAGGCATTAATGGGGCCAGGGTCTGGTTTGCCCCGCAAGTGGTGGTATTTACGTCGGAGAGCGTCGACGACACCCACCACAATGTGGCCACCATCCAAGGGCAGCAGAGGAACAAGGTTGAAGACAAAGAGCGCGACATTCAAGGACGCAAGAATGCCGATCAGGCTCGCAACGCGATCCCGGATTGCCAAGGAATCAACAGAGGCAATTTCACCGGCAATCCGACCTACCCCGACAACACTGATGGGGCCATCGGGGTCGCGCTCCTCCGGGCCAAAGGCAGCTTGGGCGGTATCGACCAACCGTTGTGGCAGTGTCGCAATGACCTGACCCACCCCCAGCACGTTGTCCCACACCGCAGGAAGCACCGCGGCAGGTGATTGCCGCTGGTTTTCAATTGCGGAGCTGATTCCGACGAACCCGACATTTTCCACCAGCGGATTCGAAGCATCATCGAGCACGATCTCACCCTGATCATTAAAGGCGTAGCGCTCTGTCAGAAGAGGCGTCAAGCTCAGATCAAGGGGGGTCTGATCCCGAAGGACAGTGATCGACAGTGGCGTACCCGGCGAAAGCCGAATTGACTCGGTGAGAGCAAACCACGATGCAACTGGTTCTCCCGAGACCGCGACGATGCGGTCGCCGGGAAGAATTCCCGCCACAGCACCCGGTGCGGCGGCGTCGCCAGGTTGGCATTCGGTCCTGGTTTCCGTTGCCGCCAACACACACTCCGAGACGGAACCCACCTTCAAGCTCAACCCTGGAACGCCAAACCCCACGAGAACTACGGCATATAAGGCGATAGCAACGAGCAAGTTCATCACCGGGCCACCGAGCATGATGATGATTCGTTGATAGAGCGGCAAACGGTAAAAACTGCGTTCCTCGATATCGAGGGGCAGGTCCCCGTCGGGTACCGGGCCCTCCCCCGTGACGGTGTCCAAAAAACCTGTGGTGGACACGGCGCTAGCGCTCTCTGATGTACCCGGTGAATACATGCCGGCCATGGCCACATAGCCACCCAGCGGGATCGCTTTGATTCCTACCTCCGTCTCGCCTCGCATCCGAGAAAAGAGGGTCGGCCCGAAACCAATCATGAACTGGGAAATGTACACCCCGAACTTTTTGGCAGGAAAATAGTGACCCCATTCGTGAAGAGCGATGGAGACAATGAGTCCTATCGCAATCACAAGAACTCCAAGGGCGAAGGCTACGGCTGTTTCCACGGCGCCACTCTAACCCCCGCTACTGACAGAGCCTTGATCATCGCCCTGAGGAGAATTGCGCATCGATCTGATCATCAGCGGTTCGACGCGCCCAACTTTCTGCTTCAATGACGCCTTCGAGGGTCATTTCTCCAGGTATGTGGGCCTCGACAACACGAGCAATGATGTCGGCGATGCCCACAAAGGACAGCCGTCCTGCGTGAAAAGCTGCTACGGCTTGCTCGTTGGAGGCATTGAACACCGCCGGGTATGTCGTTCCTGCTTCCCCCACCGCTTTCGCCATGGCCACCGCGGGGAAGGCCACCTCATCGAGGGGCTCAAACGTCCACTGGTGGGATTGGCGCCAATCAATCCCCGGCGTCACATTCTCCATGCGCCCAGGCCAGCTCAAACCCCACGCAATGGGCAAGCGCATATCCGGCGGAGAGGCTTGCGCGAGGGTGGATCCATCACAAAACTCGACCATGGAATGCACCACTGACTGAGGGTGCACGGTCACCTCGATCTGATCAAAGGCAATGTTAAACAGCAGGTGTGCCTCGATGACTTCCAGCCCTTTGTTGACCAGCGTTGCCGAGTTCGTGGTGACCATAAGACCCATGTCCCAGGTGGGATGCGCGAGCGCTTCTTGGGGGGTTACTGCAGCGAGGGACTCCTTCGAGCGACCCCGAAACGGGCCACCGCTGGCGGTCACAATTAATTTGGCAACCTCTGAGTGGGCCCCCGACATCAAGGCCTGGGCCAGGGCGGAGTGCTCGGAATCAACCGGCACAATCTGGTCCGCTCGCTGCCGCGCACCGGTCACCAAGCTGCCACCGACAATCAGGCTTTCCTTGTTCGCCAACGCCAAAGTGGCACCCGATTCCAGGGTGGCCAGGGTGGGTGCTAGGCCCACCGAACCAGTGATTCCATTGAGGACGACATCGCAGGGAGTATCTCGAACTAATTGGGCGGCCTCGCCAGCTCCCGTGGCAATTCGATCACGGGGAACCCCCAGCATCTCTGCTTGTTCCAGAGCTTGCTCGGTGTTCGATCCAACCCCGAGGCCGACAACTTCAAACTCGCTTCGGTGGCGAGAAATCACATCGATCGCCTGAGTGCCAATCGAACCGGTGGAGCCGAGCAGGATAACTTTACGCATGCGCTGAGGCGAGCGCACTCACCGTGCGGTCAATCGTGCACTGGCCCACCACCCTGGTTCCCACATAAATCACGGCACTTTGCCCCGGGGAAACCCCTAACAGGGGAGCATCAAGCAGGATCACCATTTCCCCGTCGGTAACCTTGGCCCTCGCAGGAACGGGGTCCGAGTGAGCGCGCACTTGCACGTGACATTCGAACTCGTCGCACCCAAATTCATTCCCCGCAATCGCTTCGGCATACCCCGAGCGAACGGGGTCAGGCCCTGCGAAAGACATAGCGGCACCGGCAAGTTCCGAAAGGGCTAGTTCCTCTTTCGGCCCGACCACCACTTCGTTGGTTTTGGGTCGAACCTCCAGCACAAAGCGGGGTTTCCCATCCGAGGCCGGATACCCCAGCTGAAGACCTTTTCGCTGGCCGACCGTAAACGCATGGGCGCCCTGGTGGGACCCGACCACTTCGCCAGAGGAGTCGAGCACCTGACCTTCTTCTGCGCCGACGCGATCGGCAAGCCACCCTCGCGTATCGCCATCGGGAATGAAACAAATATCGTGGCTATCTGGTTTTTGGGCTACAAAGAAACCGCGCTGGGCTGCCTCGCTTCGCACTTCTTCTTTCGAGGGTGTTGACCCGAGTGGAAAGTAGCAGTGCTCCAGCTGTTCCGTGGTTAGTACGCCCAACACGTACGACTGGTCTTTCGCCCACGTAGCCGCACGGTGCAATTCTTTTCCTTCAGGGCCTTCCACCACCGCGGCATAATGCCCGGTGGCGATAGCGTCAAAACCGAGCGCCAGCCCGCGCTCCATCACCGCATCAAATTTTATGTGCTGGTTACACCGCATACACGGATTGGGTGTGCGGCCCGCACGGTATTCGTCAATGAAATCTTGAACAACGTCTTCGGCAAACCGCTCGGAAAAGTCCCAAACATAAAAAGGAATCTCCAGCATGTCGGCCACTCTCCTGGCGTCCATCGAATCCTCGATAGTGCAGCAGCCGCGGGAACCTGTGCGCAAGGTCCCGGGCGCTCGAGACAGAGCGAGGTGGACCCCCACAACATCGTGCCCGGCATCCACCGCGCGCGCTGCAGCAACGGCGGAATCAACCCCGCCACTCATCGCCACAAGAACCTTCACGAACCTAGTCTAAACGCGCGGGCTGAATCTAGGCCTTTGTTCTTTTCGACAAACCCGCTCGCACTCCCCGTTCCACAACATCAGAGAAAACGGAAATCACCCGATCGATCTCCGCTTCGGTTGTGGAATAGCTGAGGGTGAGCCTGATGGCACCCCACGCTTCATCAGGCGGAACACCCATCGCCAAGAGCACATGAGAGGGCTCCGGTATCCCCGCTTGGCAGGCCGAGCCGGTAGAGGCGTGAATACCGTGTTCATCCAACAGGTAAAGAAGCACATCGCCTTTGCACCCGGGGACAGTGAGATGAAGATTGCCCGGGAGCCGATGATCGAGCGACCCTCGGGCGACGCACTGGGGTGCAACATTCAATAATCCAGCGCGGAGGCGATCGCGCAAGGCCACTAGGCGATGCTCGCCCTCTTCGCGCACGGCAGCACGAACCTCTAACGCCACCGCAAAAGCAACAGCCCCGGCGGCGTCCATGGTCCCCGAGCGAGAGCGCTGCTGATTGCCCCCATGGTGGAGAGCCTGTATGTCGAGGGCGTACCGAGATAACACCAACGCGCCCACCCCTACGGGGCCTCCCACTTTGTGGGCAGAGAGGCTCATGGATTCGACCCCCATGTCTCGAAAATTAAGTCGTTGATATCCGAGCGCTGCCACCGCGTCCACGTGGACCGGAACTCCGTGGGCGCTGCTAATGTCAACAATCTCTTTTACCGGCTGGATACTTCCCACCTCATTGTTGGCCACGAGCGAGCTCACCAGGGTAATTTTTCTTTCCCCCAGAACCTGCTCCAGCGACTCGAGGTCCATCACGCCGGTGTCATCAACGGCAATCTCGGACCAGGCCGTTGCTTCCTGCTCGTCCAACCAGGCGATGGCATCGAGGGTGGCGTGGTGTTCGGCAAAAGTGGAAGCGATAGCGGTGGGCACCTCGGCGCCGTGCTCGCGCTGGTGAGCCCACACGCTTCCCTTGAGAGCAGTGTTGATGGCTTCTGTCCCCCCAGAGGTAAAAACGACCTCGACAGGATGGGCTCCCACCATGGCGGCAATCCGTTCCCTGGCGTCTTCCATCAATGCCCTGGCAGCACGACCACCTCGGTGAAGAGCGCTAGGGTTTCCGGCGATATTCATCGCCTCGAGGTAAGCCTCTTTCACCGCCTGGGGCATCGGGCTGGTGGCTTGGTGATCGAGATAAACCGACATGGTGTTAGAACATCAAAGAGGTGAGGGTGTTTCGCGCTTTTCTGACGTCATCATTGCCCGAACCAGCGATCGTAAAGTAAGAAAGCAAGCGATGGCGCAGACGCTCCTTGTCTTCGTCACTGGCCCCCGAGTAGAGACCGAGAAGGCGCGCACATGCATCCACGACGTGACCGCCGGACATATCCAGGTCTGCCACAACCAGCGCTTTGCTCACATCACCGGGTGCGCTCGCGGCCTCGCTTCGCGCGTGTTCCAGGTTAAGGTCTTGCACTCGCGCCAATAGTTCAACATTCGCCAGGCCGATGCCGGCGTCGGAATCAGCAGGGTTTTCTTTCAACGCCTTTTCATACGCTTCCTTCGCCGCGGGAATATCACCCCTGCTCAGTGCGTCAAAAGCTTCCTGGTGAAGGGGCGGCAAAGCGGGCTCATCGCGCACCTGTTCTTCCCCCACCCGCTCACCCTCGGGAGCGGGCATGACCCCGGTGACCCCGTTCTTTTCCGCTAACTCCAGGACCTGGTCAAGGACAGGGGTAATCTCCGCCTCCGGGGGAATACCCTGGAACAAAGGAATGGGTTGTCCGCCCACCAGGGCTGCCACCGCGGGAAAACCCTGCAATTGCAGGGCCTTCAACAGCTCTGGCGCAGCCTCGGCTTTTACTGTACCCAACACAATCTTGCCCTGATACTTATCAATTAGTGCGCCAAGTTGGGGGGTTGCTTCACCGCCGTAAATTTCTAGGACAACGGGAATTTTTTGGGATAGCTCGACCAGCGCACCGACACTCTGGTCATCTGCTTCTCGGGCATATAAGCCAGCGGATGTGGAGGCAGAGGGAGGCGCGGCTTCTTTCTTGCGCGCCAGACCGGATAAATCGACGGCGCCAGCCATCGACGGCCCGGGATATGAATTACTCATTACCCAACCTCTCTCGCGGCTACCAGGTTATAGGCGTATCCCAAGACGCGAATGCGTTCCTCTGATCCCACCGGGGGAAGGTACCAGAGGATTTGAACATCCGAGTCGACCTCAAATCCCACGCTGGATTGAGCCAAAGAGGTAAGAGCCTGGATTGCGAGGCTGGAATTCACTGCAGCGCCCGACTGAGTGGGAGCGACACGTTCTACTTGGCGCAGCGTTCCCAAAACTATGGCGCCGCCACTCGCGGTAGAAAATGCCAAAATTTCGCGATCAATGGCCGTTGTTGCCCAGGCCACCCGGACCGTCATACCAAAAGACTCTTGGCGCAGCGTCATCGCTTCGGGACCCATTTGGCTATAGAGAGTGTCGGTGCTGAGGGCAAACTGGTCCACAAAGGGGCTCTCTGCGCCGTCATTGAGTACATCGACGTAATGGAGCAACAATTCGGCAGGAGAGATTTTGGTGAGCTTTGAATCAGCCCCCAGCTTGGGCGCTCCCAAGCTTGCAGAGGGCAAATCGGGCAGTTGAACCTGAGACAACACCACCGCGTAGGTCAATTTGTAATTCGACCGCGGGTCTTCTTGGCGCACCACCACTCCGAGGGAGGGGGACTCCAAGTCTTGTTCATCCTGAATAATGCCGAAAACATTGCGCGGCCACGTCACGGTTTGTTGTGGCACAACGAGTCGAACAGGGCTCGCCGGGATGGGCATCAATACCCCCGCATCAGGATGGGTCTTGATGGTGGTGTAGGACACGCTCCTTGTCGAGAGCGTAGGCTCCGTCACCCGCGGGTCTAAGGCATTCACCGAGAGCTCTTCATCGGCAGCCGCAATTTGCTCCGCCACTCGCGCCATGATGTTCGCAAATTGCTGCTCGGTCACCACGGGGTTAGGTGCCTTGGCGGCAACAACACCTGTCTCTTCACCGACAATTGCCGGCTCCATCGGGCTCGCGCATCCCCCCAAACCCAGCACCAAACCAGCAGTGAGCGGGTAGGCCACAGAAGGTGCTGCTCGCCGCCCCCGCTTTTGGGGCGGGAGATTTTTCGCTCGACGATGGCGCGCCTTGGGCCGACGAGGTGGGCGAACATACTTGAATTTTTTGCGCCTGGGTCCGCGCGTCTTGCTCCACGTTCGAAAGGCAGAGAAAGCTGTCATGAGACCCATAACGAGAGAGAGCCCCCCGATAATGAGTGCTGCCACAACCCACGGCGCTTCGGCCGCGCCAGGCCACGACAGCGTAATGGTGTGCGGCGCAGGCAGCACACCATCGGTCATCACTAAGACGGTCACATCCTCAGTGCCGGCGAGTGAGAAGCTCAGAGTTTCCTCGCCCGAGAATTCGAAAAACCACAGGTCAGACCCGGACGGGTCAGGGAGGAAGGTGTCCCCCGAGCGCGGCAGAGCCATGAGAGCGTCGGTGGCTTGGTCAAAGCTCACCTTCGTGTGGCGGCCTGGCGCCAACCACGCCATCACGTCGAGGGTTTTCCCATAGGCGCCAAAGACGCGGCTCGAGGTTTGACGCGACACGCCCTCGCCGGATTCGTTGGGAACGTATCCTTCGACACCGCCGGTGATGGTGACGGTTTGGCGGCCGGGAAACGCCACCAAAGCCTGCCCCGAAAGGATGGTCGCCGGGGCTTGCGTGTCCGAAACGATGGTGCGTTCAATCGTCTCCGAAACACTGAAGACTGTCCTCTCGGCAATTCCGGCCGCGAGCGCCAGCACCGAAACGGCGAGAAGCACAATCGCGATAACGAGGCGCACGAGAGGGACCTTTCCGCCAGTCAGATTCGGAACGACACAGGTTTAACAACTCTTAAGGGTAACGGATGGAACTGTGGCTCGAGCAGAAAGAGCGGACTACACTGGCGGGAAGCCTTACGGGCGTCCTCGACGAAAGATTTGCCACCACTATGGCTCAGAACGACAACGAGTTCCCAACGGAGTTGCGTGGATACAACCGCTCCGGTGTCGACGTTGCCATCCAAGCCCTCCGGGGGGACCTGATCCAGGCAGCAAAGGAGCGCCAGAGCGCTCTCACAGAAGTCGCCGAATTGAAGAAGCAGCTCGCAGTCCTCCGCGTCGGGGAAACTGGAGTGTCCTACGCGGCTCTTGGTGCACGACTTGAGACCATCCTGAGGATCGCGGAAGAGCAGTCCACCGCGCTGATTGGCCAGGCCGATATCAACGCAGAGAAACTGATCGCACTGGCAAAGTTCGAAGCTGCAACGGTGTTGGAAACCAGCAGGAATGAAGCCGAACGCCTCACGAACGACATGTCCACCGAAACCGCAACCCTTCTCAACGGGGCCAGGCTCGACGCAGAACAGCTCGTGTCTGACGCCAGGGAGGAAGCTCAGCGCCTGCGCGAAGAAGCCCTGTTAGAAGCTGCCAGCATCCGTGGCGCCACCGCCACGGAAGGCGCAAAAGTTCGAGCTTCAGCAAAAAGAGAATCAGAAGCCATGCGCGCTGAAGCAAAGCGCTCCATCGCGGAGACAAAGGCTGTAGCCGAACGCGACCTAAACAAGGCTCGCTCCGCATTAGACGAGCTCGAGAAAGATGTGGCGGCCGAGCGGGCAAGTCACTTCCTCACGATAAGGGCTCTGCAGCAAGAGTCTGATTTGGCTAAGACCACCACGGAAAAAAAGGTTGCCGAAACAACTGCGCGGCTGAGGGTGGAGAACGAGAGGCTGGAAGAAGCTCTCGCAAGGCGGGCGTCTGAGGCTCGTGCTGACCTCGATGCCGAAATTTCCGCGAGGCGAGCCGAAGCGGAAAAGGAACTTCTCGATTCGCACCAAAAGTCCGTTGAGATGACTGACCACTACCTCAGCGAGGGCTCCACTCAACTCGCAGACATCAGAGCCAGGCTCCGGGCTGCGCGAAAAGAACACAAACTACTCATGGCAGCTATAGCCGAGACTAACCGAAACGGAAAAACCGCTTCCATTGCGGAGGCCCGGAAGATCGTGCTCGAGGCTAAAAAGGAAGCTTCCGAAATCATTTCGAAAGCTGAAGCCGAGGCGATGGAGCCGGTCGTAGCCGCAGAGAATCGCCTGGTTGCCCTTTCGGCCGAGCGGGACACCATCGCCCAATACGTCGAGGGCTTGCGGGTCGTAGTAGGAGAGGTGATCGTAGCCGAACGCCGACAGAGGGAGCCTGCCGCGGCTAAACCCCGAAAACGTGAGCCTGCCGCGGCTAAACCCCAAAAATCACAGGCAAAGGGTAAGTCGGGGGATTAAGCCTCAGAGCAATCTGGTCCAGCACCCACTTTGTTTGCTTCTCCCCCACCCACAGGTGTTTGGCGCCCTCGGCACCAACCACCTCAACGTTCGGTGCTACCGCGAAGCGCAGTAGTGCCTGTTCGGGGGTCAAAAACTCATCGAACTCGGGAACCAACGCGACAACGGGCAGGGTGACATCAGCCCAAGCGCGCAGTTCTTCTTTGCTGGTTCGGTGCAGTGGCGGTGAAAGCAAGATGACACCCGCAATGTCATCGACCAGGGCCCTCGCATGTTTCAGGATTACCTCGGTACCAAAAGACCACCCGATGAGCCAGGGCCGAGGAAGACTGAGGCCATGGAGGTAACCCAGAGCTGCCTCGAGGTCGAGACCCTCAGTAATTCCTTCACCAAAGACTCCCTCAGACGTCCCTCGAGGGGAGGACACTCCTCGAAAGTTAAAACGTAAGACAGCAATGTCCGCCAGGGCCGGCAGGCGCCAAGCAGCTTTGCGGATGACATGAGAATCCATAAAACCCCCTGCGGTGGGCAGCGGGTGGAGAAACACTGCCGTCGCCAGTGCCGGGTGGGACTCAGGCACCGATATTTCCCCAACCAGCTCTAAACCATCCACGGTGGTGAAGCCGATATCACTGCGCAGGGCAGGGAGCACCGTGGTGGAAGTAATCAGACTCATCAGCCAATTTTCCAACAGTGGTTGTGCCAGTGTCGGCGATCAGAGAGCCCCTGGGACTCACCCATGATGCCATCGTTGCGCCACGCGACCAGATGGGCAACACCCTCAGCGATGGACAGGTTGCACCCGGGGCAGGTATACACCTTCTGAGCACTTCGTTCACTGATGGGCTGAACGGTGTATGACTCGCCGCGCTTGGTTTCCGTGCGACGAAACCCCGCACGAAGGCGATCGACGTCTAAGGGCTCGCCTTCGTCCCTCCGGCGACCATCGCGACGATTATTGCGCGGCACGAGTTAGTACCACCCCTTTTGTTCCGAATGTCGCCACGCCCCGCACGGTGATCCATACCGGGCATCGATGTATCCCAGGCCCCATCGAATTTGCGTTACAGGATTGGTGGCCCAGTCGGCTCCTGCGCTGGCCATCTTTGAGGCTGGCAGAGCCTGAGGGATGCCATAAGCCCCGGAGCTCGGGTTCTGGGCCGTGGAATTCCAGCCCGATTCCCTCGACCACAGGGCTACCAGGCAGCGAAATTCACCTTCGTCCCAACCACGACTTTCGGTGAGGTCAAAGGCAATAGCCTGCACGCCCGTCGGGTCATCGCGACCTGCTGGGGGCAGCGACCCCCACCCGCCGGTCACGTTAACAGCCTCGCGCGATAATTCCATTCCCGCCCCGGTGACAAGAGTGCTGCGAGCACTCTCGACGGGGCGGTGCCAGGCATATGCGAAGGAACTATAGGCCCCAGCCAGGGGAACAGCGACAAACCCTGCAACCGCGAGAATCGCAAGGAAAGAAAGAGCAGTGACCGAAGATTTTCTTCGATCACGTGCCTCCAGGCGCATCCGCGGCGTGTTTAGCATAATGTGCCATTCTAAAGTAGCCCTCCTGGCAAAGGCTGGTTACCTGACGGCCAACATCACCGAGAGCGTCTCATCGAGCAACCCATCGACTTGTGCTTCGTCATACCCGCCCAGTGTGGTGCGAAAATCCTGCTTCCTCACCGCGGCAACGGAGAGGGGCTCCTCCTGTTGGAAATATCGGGCAATAAGCCCACACAACACATCCACATCGCCTCGGTGATAGCCCGGCTGCACAACGAAAGAGCGCCGAAACTTTTTCCCCGCAGGCCTCGCGACGCGGTCTAGAACTTCCTGCGCCCGAGCCCTCACCTCGTCGTAGTAGCTTTCTTCGCCTTGGGCTTGCGTCTGTTCCAGACGCTCCTTGTCGGCGAAGGCTTCTTCCAGCCGCCACAGCGCTTCGTCAACAGCTTTGGTGGCGTAGCCAGCGTGGGAAACGAGAGGAAAAACCTTCTGGCGGACATCGCTGGAAACCAGCCCGCTCTCTTCGCCTTCAAACACCCGTTTGGCGCGGTCGAGAAAATCATCAACGACGGCGGGGTCATATCCCGACATCCCCTTTTCTACCAGAGCAAAACGGCTATCCACGTCCCTTATTCTGTCAGCGCAGAACGAGAAACGGGGGAGGACAACCGGTTATCCAAATATCTGCACCAGGACAAAAAGCACGGCCACGGAGGGAAGGACGGAATCCATCCGGTCCAAAAAGCCCCCGTGTCCCGGCAACCAGGACGAAATGTCTTTGATTCCCAGGTCCCGTTTAATCAGTGACTCCAGCAGATCGCCCAGTGTTGCCGATCCCAGCAACGCAAATCCGATCACCAAGGCGACCCACAGCGACAGTCCCAAAACCAGGGTCCCCAATAGTCCCGCGGCGAGGAGGGCCGCAAGAGCTGATCCCGCAAAACCCTCCCAGGTTTTCTTGGGGGAAATTTTGGGGGCCAGCGGTGTTTTCCCGAAGCTCAATCCAGTGACGTAAGCGCCCACATCGACGCTCACCACAATGACCACACCAGAGAATATCCACCACAGCCCGCTGGGGCCGGCGTGGACGGCGATAGCGAAGCTCCCCAAAAAAGGAATGTAGGTGAGAACAACAATGGCGACGGCCATGTCAGAAAGAGTTCGTGGTCGGGACGCCTTATCGAGGATTCCCCGGGCAAAGCGAATGACTACGGCCAACGCGATGCTGGCCAACAAAGCCCATAAGTGGCCAGCGGGCCCCCAGAGAAAAACAGCCGGCGGCATAGCAACCGCCATAATCGGCAAGAGCCAGCGGTTCTTGAGCTGGCCTTTTTCCACTAATGCCCCGGAGAGCTCCAGCGTCGCAAAGAATACAAGTGCCGTGACAAAAACCATGAACAGCTCGTCAAAAAGAAACAAACTCGCCACAAATATGCCACCGAGCAACAAACCAAAAGTAATAGCGAGCCAGAGCGGTCGCCCCGCCCGCTTATCGATGCGGGCGTTAACCTCACGCACCTGCTCTTCCATGTCGTGGACGGCCGCTTCGAACTGAGCGAGAGGTTGGGTCACGGAATCAACGAGGGGGCGCTTGTTTCCTCGAGCGGGAGTTTCTTTGCCAGGCATTAGATCTCGAGCAGCTCGGCTTCTTTCTTTTTCAACACCTCATCGATGTGGTCGACCTGGGCCTTAGTCAACGCTTCCAGCTCTTTTTCTCCGCGCGCAACTTCGTCTTCGCCGACCTCGGATTTCATTGCGCCCACATCGTCCATCGCTTTACGGCGAACCGAGCGAATGGCAACCTTGCCGTCCTCTGCTTTTTGACGCACGATCTTCACGTATTCCTTGCGTCGCTCTTCGGTGAGCTCCGGCATGGTGACGCGAATGACTTCCCCATCGTTGGTGGGCGATGCGCCCAGGTTGGGGAAGGTGGTGATGGCCTTTTCGATTTCTTTCAGCGCCGACTTGTCATACGGGGTCACGACCAGTGTTCGCGCCTCAATGTTCTGCAGGGCCGCCAGCTGGGCTAAAGGGGTGGGCTGGCCGTAATAATCAACCATGATTCTCTGGAAGAGCGCCGGATTAGCGCGACCCGTTCGAACGGTTTGGAAGTCATCCTGAACGACGTCCACCGCCTTGGCCATTTTTTCTTTCGCTTGCGCGATTACATCAGCAATCATGGTGTCTCCTTTGGCGAAGTCTATCGCGAGCTAAGAAACGAGAGTTCCAAGCCGTTTTCCTTGGATGGCTTTTGTCACGTTGCCCGCAGGTTCCATGCCGAAAACAACCATGGGCATCTTGTTATCCATGCAGAGGCTGAAAGCCGTGGAATCCACCACCTTGAGCCCTTGGACCAGTGCCTCCTGGTAGGTCACCTTTTCATACTTTTTAGCGCTGGGGTCCTTCTTGGGATCGGTCGAATACACCCCGTCGACTCCGTTTTTTGCCACCAATACTTCATCGGCGAGAACTTCAAGCGCTCGCTGCGCCGCCACCGTGTCCGTGGAGAAATAGGGCAGACCCGCCCCCGCTCCAAAAACGACAACCCGACCTTTTTCCATATGGCGGATGGCGCGCTGGGGGATATAGGGCTCCGCAACCTGAGTCATTGAAATGGCGGATTGGACCCGAACTTCAGCGCCGGCCTGTTCGAGGAAATCCTGAAGCGCGAGAGCATTCATGACCGTGCCCAACATTCCCATGTAGTCCGCTCGGCGTCGATCCATTCCGCGTTGAGACAGCTCGGCACCCCGAAAGAAATTTCCGCCACCGACCACAATGGCGACTTCGGCTTTCTTAGCGCCCTCAGCAATTTCGCGAGCAATTTGCGCCACCACATCGGGGTTGATGCCGAGTTGGCCATCCCCAAATGCTTCCCCAGAAAGCTTCAGAAGTACCCGACGTTTTTTCTCCGCCATAGTGGCTCCTTTCGCGTCCCTTTAGCGTAGTGGGCGCAGAAACACGTGAGGGCTAGGGCACACCGTGCCCTAGCCCTCACGTGAATAATTCGAGCTAAGAACCCACCCGGAATCGAGCGAAGCCGGTGATTGTCAGTCCCGCTTGTTCGACAACCTGCTTAATCTGCATCTTGTTGTCGCGAGCGTAATCCTGCTCCAGCAGGGCAACCTGCTTGAAGAACGCGCCGACGCGACCCTCGACGATCTTGGGAAGAGCAGCCTCGGGCTTGCCCTCGCCTCGCGAGATCTCTTCGACGATGCGTCGCTCTGCTTCCACAGCGTCTGCGGGGACGTCATCCCTGGAGAGGAACTGTGGGTCAGCGAAGGAAATGTGTTGTGCCACGCTACGCGCGGTGTCGGCGTCGCTTCCCGAGTAGGCGACGACAACGCCAACCTGCGGAGGCAGGTCTTTGTTGGTCTTGTGGAGGTACACAGCGAAGCGCTCACCTTCGAGCTTGGACACTCGGCGCAACTCGACCTTTTCGCCCAAAATGGCAGCCTGATCTTCGATCATGGACGCCACCGTGCCGCCCTGAGCAGCCGCCTGGAGTGCGGACTCAGCGCTGCCGGATCCCGCAGCAACGACCGCCGCGAGGATCTGGTCGGCAAGAGCGACAAACTTGTCGTTTTTCGCCACAAAATCGGTCTCGCAAGCCAATTCGAGCAGGTAGGCGACACCGTCGCCTTCGTGGGCTGCCACGAGACCTTCGCTCGTGGAGCGGTCAGCACGCTTAGCGTTACCTTTCGCTCCTTTGAGGCGCAAAATCTCGGTGGCTTTTTCCAAGTCCCCGCCGGCTTCTTCCAGCGCGTTCTTGGTGTCGACCATTCCGGTCCCCAGCTGCTCGCGCAGCTTCTTGATGTCTTCGAGTGAGACGCTAGCCATGTGGTGTAGTCCTTACTTCTTTTCTGTCTTAGCGGAAGGAGCCTTCTTCGCAGGCTCCTTCTTCGCGGCTGGTTCTGCCTTTGCGGCAGCGGGCTTCTTGGCTGGAGCTTTCTTCGCTGGCTCTTTCTTAGCCGGCGCCTCGGCATCCTTGTTAGCCGCGGGGGCTTTCTTCGCGGCGGGAGCTTTAGCAGGCTTTTCTTCGGCTGTTTTTTCATCCGTCACGGCTGCGGGGGTGGCTTCGCCAGACTGCTCAAGGAGTTCGCGTTCCCATTCAGCCAAGGGCTCAACGGCAGAAACATTGCCTTCGGCTTCGGGCTTCTGGTGGCGCTCAATCAACCCTTCAGCCACAGCGTCAGCCATCAGCTTGGTCAGCAACGCAACCGAGCGAATAGCGTCATCGTTACCAGGAATGGGGTAGTGGAAATCATCGGGGTCAGCATTGGAGTCCAGAATTCCAACAATCGGAATTCGCAGCTTCTTTGCTTCATCGATCGCCAGGTGCTCGCGCAGCGGGTCAATCACCCAGATGGCGTTGGGAGCTTTGGTGAGAGTGCGGATACCACCCAGCGACTTCTGCAGCTTGGTAAGTTCACGCTTCTTCATCAGAAGCTCTTTCTTGGTGTATCCCTGGGTGGTGTCCTCGTAGTCGACTTCTTCCAGCTCCTTCATGCGCCCCAGGCGCTTGGAGACGGTCTGGAAGTTCGTCAGAAGACCACCGAGCCAGCGCTCGTTGACATAAGGCTGACCCACGCGGGTCGCCTGCTCAGAAATTGCTTCCTGAGCCTGCTTTTTAGTTCCCACAAAAAGAACGGTGCCACCGGCGGCGACGGTTTCCTTCAGAAACGCATACGCCTGATCGATATAGCCCAGCGACTGCTGCAAATCGATGATGTGAATGCCGCTGCGCTCAGTGAGGATGAACCGCTTTACTTTTGGGTTCCAGCGACGGGTCTGGTGTCCAAAGTGAACACCGCTATCAAGTAGTTCTCTAATCGTGACGGCAGCCATTGCTGCACTCCTTTTGTTTTTCTCGGTTTCCCACACCGGCGGTGTGAGCCTGGTGCCGAGGCCACCACCGCACCCAAAGAAACTCCGCTTTCACGAAGTGAAAGCCTGAGAAACCAGGGACCGACGGGTGTGGACCTTGATTCGACACGCGAAGTCACAAAATCAAAGATTCTGCGCCCCCACAGCATAGCGCTAACCGCGCTGGAGTGGGGAAAAATTAGCTCCGAGGAAGGGTGGCCATTAATTCGGCAAGAGCGCGAAAAGCCTTCCCGCGGTGGGAGAGTTCGTTCTTGTCGTGCGCGCTCAATTGGGCTGCCGTCACGGAGCTACCCTCAGGGATGAAGATGGGGTCATAACCAAACCCGCCACCTCCCGAGGGTTCCAGGGCCAGCGTTCCTGCCCAGCGTCGCTCGATCACATATTCACCACGGTCCGTGACATAGGCCGCGGCACAGACGAACTCCGCGGCGCGATTATCCTCTCCCACCAGGCGGGAGAGGACTAAGGCGGTGTTGTCAGCATCAAGACCGCTGGGGGAATACCTGGCGGAGTGAATTCCAGGGGCACCCTCAAGAGCCGAGACTTCCAGCCCCGAATCATCGGCCACGGAGGGTAGCCCAGATTCTGCATGCGCAGCGCGAGCTTTGATCAGCGCGTTGTCATAAAATGTGCTGCCATCCTCGTCGGGTGCGTCACCGGCTGCCGGCACTAACTCAACACCTGGCAAGAGCGAGGACAAAATCTGCTGTAGTTCTTCAATTTTGTGGGCGTTACGAGTCCCCACCACTACCCTCATGGTTCTAGTTTCTCTCCAGCGCTTCGCGCTGGATTCGATCTAATTCCCTCGATCCCAGAAGCGCCAGATCGAGAAGTGAATTGAGTTCATCCCGGTCAAAGGGGGCGCCTTCGGCTGTTCCCTGCACCTCGACAAACGATCCGCGACCGGTGACAACGACATTCATGTCGGTTTCGGCGGCGACGTCTTCGACATAGGCGAGGTCCAACAGGGGTGTGCCGTCCACAATCCCGACACTCACGGCTTGAAGCGAGTCAGTAATGGCCTGGGTTTTCTCCGCCACATGGCCGTGGCGTTTTGCCCAATCCACCGCATCCACGAGGGCAACATACGCCCCCGTGATCGCCGCTGTCCTGGTGCCACCATCAGCTTGAAGCACATCGCAATCCAGAACGATGGTATTTTCGCCCAACGCATCCAGATCGATGACGGCGCGCAAGCTTCGACCAATCAGCCGCGAGATTTCGTGGGTGCGCCCGCCAATCTTTCCCTTGACGGATTCGCGCCCCATCCGTTCGTTGGTGGAGCGAGGCAACATGCCGTACTCAGCTGTGACCCAGCCTTTGCCAGACCCCGACAGCCACCGGGGAACACCGGGAGTAAACGACGCGGTCGCGAGCACTTTGGTATTGCCAAAGTTAATCAGGGCGCTGCCTTCGGCCTGCGCGCTCCAGCCGCGCTCAATTCCTACGGGGCGAAGTTGGTCAGGCGTTCTCGAATCGACGCGAATCATGCGGTGTCCTTTGTTTGGGTGTGTTCGATGGCGGAGCGAAAATCGTCAGCCCGGTGCTGATAATCACGGTAAATCCCAAAGCTTGGCGCACCGGGCGATAACAAAACATAATCCCCCGGTTCTGCCAGGCCCCTCGCGTAAGTGACGGCTTCGAGCATGCTGGAAGCCGTGTGGAGAGAGACCTGATCGCGGAGGCCCGCCTCGGTGAGCGCCTCGCGGAAGAGTTCCACCAACCGCGGGCCTGATTCTGGCAGCCCCACGATGTGGCGGGGGGTCTGACGAACAACCTGCTCGATGAGAACCTGATAATTGACTCCGCGGTCAAATCCCCCCACAAGCCATACCATTCCCGGTGATGAGCAGGCCACCAGCGCCGCTGCTGCCGCATGGGGATTGGTGGCTAAAGAGTCATTGACAAAGACAACGCCGCTGGGGTCGCCAATCTTCTCCAGGCGGTGAGCGAGGCCCGGGAATGCGCTCAACACCGGCGCGATGGCGTCTGTGTGCAGAGCACCCGTCGCGGCAGCCCCTGCGAGGGCCAGGAGCATGTTGCGGTGGTTGTGAGCGCCCAAAAGGGCTGATTCACCCGTGCGGAAAAGCCTGTCGGTGCCGCGACACAGCCAAGAGTCTTCGCCCTCGACTTCCAGGTGCCAGGGAGCGCCCTCCCCCACCCATTCCACCGAAACATCGGGATAGCGCTTGGTCAGTTCGGCGCGAAGAATCGCATCGTCGCCGTTGGCAATCACAATGCGAGGCTGGTGGGACACAAGGGAAAGCTTTGCCGCAAAGTACGCCTCGGTATCCCCGTGCCAGTCCAGGTGCTCGGGGAAAAGAGCGCTCAGAACAACGACATCCGGGGAGACTTGGAGGTAGTGGCATTGATAACTCGAGAGTTCAACGACCTGACGATCCTGCGGCTCGAGTCCTTGAAGGGGTATTCCCATATTCCCGCCGATGCTCACCTTTTCGCCCGAGGCTTCGAGGAGCTGGTGAATCAGTGTGGTGACAGTCGATTTGCCTTTGGAACCGGTGATTCCCACCATGCTCTGGCGGTGGTCGGCGACAAAAAGTGCACTGCTGGTGGTGAGGGGAATACCTAAAGCGCTCACCCACCGGTGGAGCCAGCTGGTGGGGGCGACTCCTGGAGACACGACCGCAACCGTTGCCCGCGCCACCGAGGGGGGAATCGGAGATTCCTCTCCCTCAAGAATAACGAGGGGAACCGTGTCGCCCCAGCGGGCCCGAAAACGCGCAGCATGATCGCCCTCTGCCCCGTCGATAGCAACCATGTGTGGAGGGGAGTCCCCGCCCTGGAGAACCTCCGTGATGGCCTGTCCCTCGCGCCCCACCCCGACGATTACCAGGGTGTTATGGGCGAGGTCGGCCAACCCCCACACCGCCTCAGGCAAGAATGGCGCCTAAGTGTTCGTAGCCACCGGGCATGCCACAGATGCCGTCACGATGACCCAAGACCTGGGCTTCAAGCTCGGGATGAGGTGTCAGGAGCTCCGGGATTTCTGACACCAGAGCGGTGACCACCACTGACTTTTTCCAGTCCTCCTGGTGCGCAATCCAGGTCAACGCCACCATGGATTCGGCTTGCTCCCCCACACATTCAAAAGGTCGGTGCTCGGCCAACCCCAACAGGGATCGATACCCCTCAATCTGACGGGAGTCATCCAAAAGGTTGGCCGCAAACATCCGAATCAGCGCGGAGGCTGGCAGGAAAGGGCTCAGAATCAAGAAAATGAAGCGACATTTATCGCAATTGGCGCACCACCTTGCATCGTCCACGCCACGGCGGAACGCTCGATTACAGCTGGTGATCACGGGGTGGTATTCCCGCAAGCCCGAAAAGTAGCGGGCAATCTTGAGCTCGCTATAGGGGCGGAGCAAGGAGAAGTATGCCCCTGCGGATAAGCCCGCTTGCGGACCCAACATGTCGTGAAGGAGGCCTTCGGCTTCTTCGGATTTAGACCACTGATGGTTTACTTCGACCCCATCCCACACCAGGGTTGCTTCAGAGGCAGAGGCTTCCAGGGACATCACCACGGGACCCAGCCCAATAATGCGTGCTTGCACCAGAGAAATCAGAGAGTTGATTGCGGTGACCGGGACGTGACCATTCAACGCACCTTCAGAGTTGAGCTCGAGGAGGCGCTCGTCAATCTCCCGGGTTGCCGGGATCACCGGATGGCCCTTAACTCGACCCACCCGAAAAATAACCTGGTTGGGATTCACGGCAAATTGAACCGGGTGCATCCGCGCTGCTGCGAGAAGTTCCACGGTTACAACAGAGTCTTTACCGCCTCCGATGGGGACCAACGGGTCACCATCGGGCGTGACGTGCGACTCCGCCGGGAACTCGGGTGAGGCTCCCCCGGTGACAACGATTTCTGGTTCCAGAAGACCCGGAAGCTCATTGCGGAAGGCAAACTCTGCCAGCCCCTTTGAGAGAACGGTGGTGAGGTAGCTCACACCTGCGGCGGTGATGCCCCCTTGGGAAATCACGTAGCGCTGGGGTGCTGCGGCCTTGTAGTAACTCAAACCGATCACGGCACCCAAAATGGCGACTAAGCCTTCCACGCGCAGCCAATCGACGTCGCGGTCTGCTCGGACCGGCGTAAAGGTCACTGTCTCGCGAAATACTTCGGTCCGGGAAGGACCCGCGAGCTCAAAATCGAAATCAACTCGAGCACTCGCGCGATCGATGTGGGCCGCCAGATACCGAAATTCGGTGAAGACGTCAGGGTCAAACACCATGTCTGGCCTACCCCTTTCGATCGTCATGTCCCGGGCGTGCACTTGCCTCCCGCCCCCCTCATTCTAGAGCCCGACCCAGAGATAGGGTTGGAGGGTGTCCACCGCGCTATTTACTGACCATTACGAGCTCACCATGGTGGATGCCGCCCGCGCGTCAAAAAGGGCCGATCGCCAGGCGGTGTTTGAAGTTTTTTCCCGATCTTTACCCGGCCGCAGGCCCTACGGCGTGGTCGCCGGCACCGGACGCCTCATAGAGGCCATTGCCCAGTTCCGGTTCCATCAAAACGAGCTGGAATTTCTCTCTCGCCACTGCATTGTGAGCGATGACACCCTCGAGTGGCTCGCCAACTATCGGTTTGGGGGGGACATCACCGGCTACCGAGAAGGAGATATCTATTTCCCAGGCTCGCCCATTTTGCAAGTGGAGGGCACCTTTGCCGAGGCCGTGCTGTTAGAAACCCTGATCCTCAGTGTCCTCAACTACGACTGCGCTGTCGCCAGTGCCGCTTCACGGATGGTGCAGGCAGCGGGAACACGAACGCTGATCGAGATGGGAGCCAGGCGTGCCCATGAAAGCGCCGCTGTGGCGGCGGCCCGAGCGGCCTACCTCGCCGGCTTTGCTGCCACCAGCAACCTCCACGCCGGCGAGCGCTACGACATTCCCACCAAGGGAACGGCAGCCCACTCTTTCACGCTGGTTCACGACAGCGAAGAAGAGGCCTTCCGGGCTCAGATTGCAACAATGGGACCCAACACCACCTTGCTCATCGACACCTATGACATGCGCAAAGGAGTCGAACGAGCAATCGCGATTGCGGGGACCTCGTTGGGCGCTGTGCGCATCGATTCCGGGGATCTACCGGTGGTGGTGTCACAGGTGCGGGCACACCTGGACCAACTGGGTGCTCAGCAGACAAAAATCGTGGTGACCAATGATCTCAACGAACACACGATTGCGGGCCTACGGGGCGCCCCAGTGGACGTTTTTGGAGTGGGAACCAGTGTGGTGACTGGCTCTGGCTACCCTGCAGCGGGCCTCGTCTACAAGTTGGTTTCTCGAATGGACGATAACGGGCAATGGTTAGACGTGGCAAAGAAGAGCTTCCACAAAACAAACCCTGGGGGAAAGAAGCGAGCGTTCCGAACATTCCGGAAGGGCCGAGCCCACGAGGAAGTACTGACGGTGGGTCAGGGCAATCCCCCCGAAGGGGCTGGAGAGCTCAGCGAGCATTTCATGCTTGGCGGCATCAGCCAAAGCTCGCTCAGCCCTGCTGAAACCCTCGCCAGGGCCAGAGAACACCACCTGGCAACCATCGCCACACTCCCCGATACGGCGTTCTCGCTCAGCCCCGGGGATCCCGCGCTTCCCGTTCGCCTCGTGGGTGAGGAATAACATAGAGCTATGTCAGTCGATGATGCAGGCGGGGGAACAGACGTCCTTGACCGCGAACTCGAAAAGCTTCTCGAAGAGGAGCAGCTCGATGAAGGCGATCACGACCGCTACTGCCACTATGTAAAAAAAGACAAGATTCTTTCCAGCGCAATCAGCGGAAAAGCCGTTGTCGCGCTGTGTGGCAAGAAGTGGACCCCAGGGCGTGACCCCGAGAAATTCCCCGTGTGTCCGACGTGCAAAGAAATATACGAAAAACTACGGGACGAGTAACTACGGGAGCTCCCCCAGCGTTACTTCCACGGTGTAGGAATTTCCGCCACGAACATAGGTAAGCGTTGAGGGACTACCGCCGGGTAAATTCCGCACCTGGGCAGTCAAATCAATGCGGTTGGTAATCGGCAAACCGTTGAAGCGTGTGACAATGTCTCCCGCTCTGACCCCTGAGCTTGACGCCGCGCCTCCGGGAGTCACGCTGTCGATATAGGCGCCGGTCACCGTGGAGCTTGCTACCGACTGCGCATCAGTCACCAAAGCACCGAGAAGCCCGTGGCTTGCCGAACCTGTCTCAATGATTTCGGCGGCAACTCGGTACGCAAGATTTACGGGAATCGCAAACCCCAAGCCGATGCTTCCGGAGCCTTGCCCTCCCGTCGAGGCAATGGCGACGTTCACACCGATCAGTTTCCCGTTGCGATCAAGCAGAGCCCCACCAGAGTTACCCGGGTTGATGGAAGCGTCGGTTTGCACCACCGGGATGGAAATGCTTTGACCCTGGAGGAGGGAACCTCCGGGGAGGTCAAAATCAAACTGGCCATCTTCTTCCCCGGGCGCTTGAGAAGCGCCCACGGTAATGCTGCGATTGATTGCTGAAACGATTCCCGAGGTAACTGTTCCTGGCAAGCCCAGGGGTGCGCCAATGGCAATGGTCTGGTCGCCGACGTTCAAAGATGTGGCATCACCCAGAGCCATGATCGGGAACGGTCCGTCATCACTGATTTTCACGACGGCGATGTCCGCCACAACGTCCCGGCCGACCACAACGGCTTCAAAAAGCCTGCCGTCGGAGAGCGTCACCCGGATGACCGGTTCCTCGGAACCAATAGATACAACATGAGCGTTGGTGATCAGGTGCCCGGTTTCGGAAATAATCACTCCGGAGCCGCTTCCCGATCCTGCCTGACCCGCCACTTCCAGTGTCACGACGGAGGGCATTGCACTGGCAGCAACAGCAGTAATTTCACTGGCTTGCAAAGGCGTGTTGACGGTGATGGTGGCCGGTGCTGTCACACCAGGGGTCACCAGTCCTCTCGAAGACAAATTCCATATCGCAAAGGCGCCGCCGGCAGTGCCACCCAGGAGCCCGCCGACTAACAAGGCGGCGGTGACAAAAGCGCCGAGGTTCCGGGCGCGCCGCTTGTCTTCGTTCATCACGCTGGTCCGGGCAGAGGCAACGCTGTCGGCAACACCGCCATAGGCCGGGGACGCAAAGGGGGAACCCCGATAGCTAGAAACGGGTTGCGCAGCGTCAACGGGTTCGGGGGCTGCCACCACCCCAAGATTGGGCGCTGGGGCTTCAGTGGGCTCGGGGGCCAGGTCATCGCGAGGCTCATCAGATGTCGCCATGGGGGGATTTTCCTTTCGACAGGACACAGATTCGCAAACGAAGCTTGGAGGGAGCTTGCCAGAGACTTCAGAATACCCGGAGAAACCCTTAGCATTTGCCTTCAACAAGCGCCCTTGTCGAGCAGCCGCTCTCCACCAGAAGGGAGGTCACCGTGAGGACTTGCAGGTTCCGCTGTTCAGCACTCCGCCACACCATGCCCGGAATCTCGATGAAATCACCGTCGTCGAAGCGGTATGCGACGTGGAACCCGACCTCCAGGGACACCCGATACACCCCGGGGCGGGAATAGGTGTGGCTGGTGGCGGTGGGGCTAAATTGCGCAGCACCCCAGGAATTTCCCGCCCGAGAGTGCGTCACCCTGAGGCCGTCGCCATAGTTCCATTGATACCTGGAGGGAGTGAATCGCACCTGGATGGGCCAGCCCAGAAGTTCACCCGTCTCGATGGTTTCTCCCACTGCCGCAAACATATTGGTCGGCAGACGCGGGATGCTCCAGCCCCCAGGTTCCACAACAATGGCTGGAAATCCAGGTCGAAAACTTTCAAGGTCACTCGATGACGAGGGTGGCGTGGGTGGGATGATGGTCTCTTCGGGTTGATTCTTCGACGGCGATGCCGAGCGGCAATACCCCGATATTTTCACCTGACACTCCGAGCTGCCCAGCACGGGTTCCCTGGGCGGTGGCGGCGACCACCACCGCCCAGAGCTGCTGGTGGAGCCCGGGGCTCCCGGTGTCGAAGTGGAGGCACCCACTAAGACCCCGTCAGCACTGACATCGGTGGTGATACTCACACACTGCCCACTGGACTGAGCCGCCTGGGAGCATTCATCGGCCACCGCCGCCGCGGTGGGGTGAAGCAGCACGAGGGTGATGGCCAGCAGTGCCCACGCCCTTCTGGCGTTTAGCATTCGTAGACGCCCCACCACTGTTCCCAGCTGTCGATCACCAAAGAGCCCACATCCTCGCCGACCAGCCAGGCTTGGACGGCCCGCTCTTCGCCCCAGGTGAGGCCTGGCTGGGCGAGGTAGGCCTCTAGCGAGCGCCAATCCTGGTCGTCGCCTTCAAAATCTTCATAGGCGGGGTGCCACTGCCACACCACATCGGGTGGGTCTGCGTATTCTGCGGGGAGCACAAAAAGCCCCGTGCCATCCACACACGCCAGGATTCCCACCTCGACCTGCTGATCCTGGGTGATGTGGGCACTCTGCACGATCACGGAATCAACGGTGGTGTCCCCGATGGAGCGAAGCCCTTCGCTGCCAAAATAGCCAAAGCCGCTCTGTTCTTCACGAAGCCACTCCTGACTCACAAGCGATCCAATTGCCTGCCACTGTGTCCCGCCCCCTGAGGTGATCTCGTCGGTCGCGCGAAGATAGCTCTCCAGCACCGCAGAGGCTTCTTCCAAGGCCACGTCATAAAAATCTGCCGGCAGAGATCTTTCGGGTCCCCTCTCGAGCTTCGCCGCCAGCTCGCCTCGCCCCACCTCCTCGGGTTCCGCCGTGGGGGTCTCACACCCAACAAGAAGAAGGGGAATCAACACAAGCGCGGCGCGGGGACTCAGCATCCACCAAGCCTAGGAAAAAGACCCCGTGCCCGGCGGCAACTTTCCACAGGCCCCGCGGAGGAGGGCATTGAGGAATGCTCTACGCTTAAGGAAGAGCGTCACCCTTGGCCCCTGCCGCAAGGAACTATGTTCCAAGCCTGGCTATTCACAGCGAACTCTTGGAGAACCTCCAGCAAGCGGCCATGATGCGGCCCGAGGTTCACCTCGAGGTTGCTTGGTCGGTGATTACCGTAATTTCTGGCGGGTTAGCGCTCACCGCACCCCATGAGAACCTCGGCGAGATTGTGAGCGCACTCATGACCATGGCCGGAAGCAGCTTTGACGCACCAGTGAGCGACACCAGACCAGGCAAACAGATCTTTTACGCGTGGGCAACATCCCTGGACACCTCGATCAGGCCACCCGGCGCTCCCTAACCCAGCGGCACTACCCCAAAACGCCGAGCTTTAGGCATGGGGTTGCTCTCCCGAACAGCAGACGCCAGCGCGGAATCTAGCCCAACGGAGCCGGTGCCTGGCTCACTCCCCAGCCGCACGGTGCACTTTCCCTCAGGGTCGATTACCTGCGAGAGTCCCACACCGTGCGGGGCAGGCTGACCCACCGCAACAACGAAAACCTGGTTCTCAATCGCTCGTGCCACGAGTAATGACTCCCAATGATGTTCCTTGTTCTCTCCCGGAGCCCACTGCGCAGGAACAATAATGACCTCTGCTCCAGCATCCACGAGGCGCCTGGCCACTTCGGGAAAACGCAGGTCGTAACACGCCATCATCCCTGCCGATAGTCCACTCCAGGAAAACAACTGCGGTTCAGCGATAACACCCGGGGCGACCCGGGAGGATTCGTTTGCACCAAAGGCGTCATAAAGGTGGAGCTTCTCCGCGGTCGCCATCAGCCCGCCAGGCCCCACGGCCACCATGGTGTTGAAGGGGTTCCGAAACCCCTCGCGCTTCACCAGCATCCCCGCAACCAGGGTGGCGCCAACCTCTCGCGCTAACGCAGTCAAGGCTGAAATCCAGTCACCTTCGAGCGTCTCCGGGGCACTGGCGGAGCCAGGGGCATCCGGGGCGAAAGAAAAAGAGTACTCGGGGAAAACAATCAGACTCGAGCCGCCATCCGCTCCCTGCTGAGCGGCCTCGCGAATCGCTTCAAGGTTCTCGGTAGGGTCCACGCCTGGCTGCCACTGAACGAGGGTTACCTGGGAGGGTGTGCTCATACCTGCAAGCTTAGGCATAAAGCCAAAACCCCCTCCGAGGAGGGGGTTTTGAACATGGTTGCGGGGGCAGGATTTGAACCTACGACCTCTGGGTTATGAGCCCAGCGAGCTACCGAACTGCTCCACCCCGCGGCGTCTTTCTAGCCTAACACGGTGGAGCCATTCGGTGCTTACTGGTCGCTGAGGACCAATGCTCGATCCAGTGCTGCAGTCAGGCGGCGATCCGCCTCGGCTGCAGCAACGAGGTCGTTGTCGCGGTAGGCGGCCTCACGCTCAAGGAGGGCAGCGCGCGCATCGGCGAGTGCTGCTTGCAGCTCAGTGGAGATGATGATCCCCGTTTCGGACTGCGTCTCATCAGGGGCTGGAGCGGCTTCAGGTTCAGCGGGTTCCGCAGGAGCTTCCGTTTCTTCCGCTGGAGTCCCGACGGGCTCCAGAGAGTCACCAGCGTTAGCGCCAGAGTCTCCGCCAAAGAGAGCGTCGAGCGCCTCGTTGAGGGTGTCTTCGAAGGCAATCTTCTCGCCGAAGGACACAAGAATCTTCCTCAGCAGAGGATAGGAGGTGTCACCGGTCGAGCGCACGTAGACCGGCTGCACGTAGAGCAGCCCGCCACCGACAGGCAAGGTCAGCAAGTTACCGGAGATAACTTCTGTTTGTCCTTGCCGCAACAGGTTAAGCTGCTGACCGACTTCCGCGTCCGAGTCAAACTGTGCCTGAACCTGGCCCGGTCCTGGCACCGTGGTCTGCTTGGGCAGGCGCAACAGAGTTAGTTGGCCATAGTCATCGCCATAATCCGCATTCGCCGCGAGGTAGCCATACAAAACGTTCCTGGAGGCCTCACCGGTCGCGCGAGGAATGAAGGTCGAATACAGCGAGAACGCTGGTTCGTCACTGCCCGGCACTTGCAAGGTGAGGTAGTAAGGGGGCTGTAAGCGCGGAGCAGCCGGGTTTGATACTGGATCATTGGGGGTGACCCACTCGTCTTCACTGGAATAGAAGGTTCCCGCATCGGTCACATGGTAGGCGCCGAGAATGTTTCGCTGCACCTTGAACAAATCCGAGGGGTAACGAACATGGTCGAGCAAAGCCTCTGACATGTCGGACTGCGGAGCAATGGTCGTTGGGAAAATCTTGGACCAGGCGCTCAACAGGGGATCTTCGGTATCCCAGGCATACAGGACGACTTCACCGGAGTAAGCATCCACCGTGGCTTTGACGGAGTTGCGCATGTAGTTAACCGTGTCAAAAGCCAACTGAGGTGAGGGACGATACGTGTCGGCAATCGCTTCAGAGACGTTGACCGGAGTCGAGTAGGGGTAATCGCTGGTAGTCGTGTAACCATCCACAATCCACACCACGCGGCCATCAACGATGGCGGGGTAGGGGTCGTTATCCAGAGTCAGGTAGGGCGCGACCTTCTGGACACGATCCGCGGGGTGACGGTCGTAGAGGATTTGCGAATCAGAGCTGATGGCATCGGAGAGGATGATTTGTTCTGACTGGAACTTCAGCGCAAACAGCAACTGGGAGAACAGGGAGTCCAGCTTGGGGCCACCATCACCGGCGAAGGTGTAGGTCGCATTGTTTTCGTTTCCTTCGCCACCGGAGGGGAAGTCCAACTCCAAAGGGGTTGAGCCGTCGGGACCACCCACGATGGAATACGGGGGCGAATTTTCCCCAAAGTAGATGCGGGGTTCATAGTCCCCGAGCACGGCTGACACAGGAATACCCGATTCAATGAAGCGCGGCTGCCCGTCTTCCGTTCTCTGATTACCAAAAGCGGCCACCACGCCATACCCGTGGGTATAAACAACGGTGTTGTTGTACCAGGTCTGAGAGTTCAAGCCATCGAGGTTGATTTCTCGTGCCGCCAAGACGGTGTCCGTGCTTTCGCCATCAACCATGTAGCGACCAACATCCAAATACTGCGGGAACTGGTAGTACTGACGGAACTGCTCCAGCTGGGCAAAAGCATCGGTAACCAAAGCAGGGTCAATGATGCGAATGTTGGCCGTTGTTTCTGCATCGGCTCGAAGCGCACCCGCGGAAGTGTCGGTCGAAGCCTCGTAGGCGATCTCCACCACATCCGAGATGCCATAGGCGTCTCTCGTGGCTTCAATGTTTCGCTGGATGTAATCCGCTTCGAGTGTCCTTGCGCTGGGGTCGACCTGGAAACGCTGGATGATGGCGGGATATCCCAAACCCAACACGAGACCAGAGATGATGTACAGGGCGGTTCCAATCACGGCCAAGCGCCAGCGGCCGATGATCGCCGTGATGAGGAAGAGAAGCGCCACCACAATCGCAATACCCGCCATGATTGCCCGGGCGGGGATCGTGGCCGACGCCTCGGTGAAACCAGCACCAAATGCTAAGAATCCACCACTGGGAGACACCAGGGTGACGTACTGCTGCAACCAGAGGTTGACGGCCTGCACGCCGAAGTAGATCACGCCGATGATGCCCAGCTGGATGCGCATGGTACGAGAGATCCGAAGCTCGCGGCCATTGAGAGAGATCGCTCCATAGAGAAAGCCGGTAAGAACAGTCCCGACGGCAGAGAGGAGCACAATGGTGGAGGCAAAACCAATGACGGAGTTAAATACGGGCAACTCGAAGACATAGAACCCGACATCCAGACCAAATTCGGGATCAACGCGGCCGAAGGGCTCGCGGTTCATCCACAACAAGAACTGAGGCCAGGTGCCGGCGGTGCCGAGGCCCGCAAACAGACCCAGCAGTGCTGGGATGCCCAGCATTGCTACCTTGCGAATGGGGTCAATGATCTGGCGGTATCGGTCGAGCTCGTTGCTGAGCTTCGCATACACCGGGCGGAAGCGGTATGCGAGGTTGATGGCTAACCAGAGCGGAATAAACATCGCAACAAAGCCGATGACGAACATGGCAACGGTGCCACTCCAGTTGGTCAAGAGAACTTCGAGATAGCCGAGCTGGTCAAACCACAAGACCTCGGTGTAGAGCGACGCAAAAAGGAAGAAACCGCCGAGAATGATTCCTATCACCACCAGGGTGATAATCAAGGGCAAACGGCGGGTGTTGAGAACTCTAGGTGTTGCTTGAGACACGAGTGAAGGCCCTTCTTCGGGTTCAGGAAACTTCAGTCTACAAAAAAAGTTCTGAGCAAATGCTTAACTGCCAGGACACAACGCGGGAACAGCGCCCGCATTGATCATTATCAGGGCGTCAACAGCGTCGTCTAGCGTCCCCACCGACACGACTCGCAGACCCGCCGGGACGTGCCCTGCAAGGTCGGGGCAGTTCCCCGCGGGGGCCAAAAACCAGCTCGCTCCATCATTCTGGGCACCATAAAGCTTGTGGCGAATCCCACCAATACTGCCCACCTCGCCGCGAGCATTGATCGTCCCGGTACCCGCAATCACCTCGCCCCCGGTGAGGTCGCGAGAATCAAGCTTGTCGACAATTCCCAGGGCAAACATCAAGCCAGCGCTGGGGCCACCCACATTTTCCAGCGCAATGTCAATCTCGAGCGGGAAATCGTAGCGACCTGACACCAGGATTCCGATAACAGGAATGGGCGAGGGCCCTTCAGACATTCTCGGCACCACTTGGATGTCCACGGGGAATCCCTCTCGATCCACCACCAAATCCATGGCGGAGGTAACGCCGGCCTGGGCAATAATCTCCCGCAACTGCGTGACCGTAGAGACAGGAGTTCCCTCCGCTCCGGTGATGACATCCCCGTCCAGCAACACGCCTTCGCTAGGCCCACCCTCGAGTGCCTGACCAACGACGAGGCTGCTCGTGAAAGCAATACCCGCGTAACTCAGTGCTGCGGCGATTGCCTCTTGCTGCGAATTTTGCATATCAATTTGAGCCGCTTCTCTGTTTTGCTCCACCGTGACACCGGGCGGATAGGCGATGTCAACGGGAATGACGGTCCGGGTCGGGTCAAGCCAGCCCGCCATCACGTCCATCCATCCGGGCAAACTGTCGGGGTTTCCGGATCGAGTGACCGTTGTGAGGCGCAGCTCACCGGTGGTGTCAAACACTTCGCGACCAGTGATGGCAATCAAATCAATTTCAGCATCGCCGACCAGGACAGACCCGAGGGTGTCGTAGGTCGGGCCAGGGTTATCAATGACGTAAGGGGCGGGTAGAAGAGAGAGCCCCGCCACAATGACGCCGGTCAGGCCCAGCATCAGCCAACCGACGCGGCGGGAGCGACCCTGAATCCCGGGCGTGGGGTCACCCTGTTCAAAAATACTCATCTTCGACCCTCCCGGTCCAGGCGCAAGCATAACCGCCCAAGCCTGTGGCAAGCCCTCAGCGAAATGGACCGCGAAATCAAGGTTTGCCCGGCTACGGTAAAGGGATGAATGAAGGGCCAGAGGGCGAGCTCCCAGACTTCGAAGACGAAGACGCGATTCGTGCCGCCTTTGAACGGTTTCTCCAGGGCGATCAGTCTTTTGACCCAGCGGAGCTCATGAGGGCAGCCGGGATAGACATTAACGGCCCCCAGATTCAGGCAATGATGCGACAGCTTGGTGCCGCCTTCGGCCAGGACGGCCTTTTGAAGTCCTCGGCCGCGAGGGACCATTCCGTCACCGTGGCCACGGAGGGCCAAACCCCGCTGGATCCGGCTACCAGAGGCGCACTAGACGCCGCAGCGCATGTGGCCACCCTCTGGCTGGGCGAGGTCACCGACATTGCAGATCTCCCCGACACCCCCGTGATTGCCACCCGCACCGAATGGGCCAGGCGAAGCCTGCCAGTGTGGGAAGAAATCGCTGAACCTGTGGCTATTGCCATCCCCCGCGCTGTCTCCGGGATGCTCACCAGCAACGTCCCCGAGAGCCTCGCGGAGACATTCGGTTCCCTTTCCGGGCAGATGGAAAACGTCTCCAAAGGTCTGTTTCGCCTGCAACTCGCCCAAGTGGTGGGAAATTTAGCCAAGGAAGTGCTCTCCGGCGGTGACATTGGAATCCCGCTGATCCATGGAACCTCGGAATACGACGTCCATGCACTGCTGGTGGCCCAAAATATGCGCGATTTTTCGCGAGACCTCGACGTTCCCGTGGAAGAGGCTGATATTTATCTCGCCGTCCGAGAAGTTGCCCACGCGCGGCTTTTCCGACACGCTCGGTGGCTGCGACTTCATCTGATTAGCGCCATCCGCGACTTCGCCCACGGAATCAGCATCGATTCCGACGCGATCATGAATCTTCAGGAAGGTTTCGACCCCACTGACACGCAAGCCCTGCAGGAGCTTTTCAGCAGCGGAGCACTCCTGCCCGAACACACCGAGGACCAAAAAAGGGCCCTCGCCAGGCTCGAAACAATGCTTGCTCTCATCGAGGGATGGGTGGACCACGTGACGGGCCTGGCTACCCACCGTTTGCCCAAAGCAGATTCACTGGCCGAAACTATTCGTCGGCGTCGCGCCAGCGGTGGTCCAGCAGAGCGCGCTTTCCAAACACTGGTGGGACTGGAGCTGCGCCCCAGGCGTCTTAGGGAATCGAGCGCCCTCTGGGCCTCTCTCACCACCCAGCTGGGGGCAGAAGCGCGGGATGCCCTCTGGCAGCACCCCGATTCGCTGCCCACAGAGGACGACTTTGACAACCCAGAGGCTTTCCTCCATCGCCTTGCACATCCCGCTGATACGCGTGATGACATGGACAACGCGCTCCGCGATCTCCTGGATGAGGGTTCACCGGAATAGCCCTGTGCATAGTGGGCAACACTGCTCGCGGTTTTTCGCCACTATCCCTTTATGGCTTCCCCCGTTCTTCGTATCAATCCTCGACTGCCACTGGTGTGGCGCAATCCCAGCACCCTGCAGATTGGCGTGGATCCCCCTGTGGTGGTCATTGACAATCTGAGCGAGGGCGCGCTGATGTTGCTCGAGGCCTTGGTACAGGGGCTCACTCCCCCTGGCGCCACGCTGCTGGCTGGCGAAGCGGGAGTCCCGCTCCAGGAGTGTCAGCGAATTCTTCAGGCTCTTGATCCGGCCCTCACGGCCGCAAGAGAAACACCGCTGGTCGGCTTTGCGCTTCGCGGTCATAGCGCCCACCGGCGAACCATGACCGCACACCTCCGCGCGCTGGGACACCCGGTCGCTCCCGCCCAGGAGGCCACTTCACGCACCAGCGAGACCGTGCTGGTGGGAAACTATGTCCTTGACCCGGTCCTCTATCGAGCCTGCCTCAGCATCGACCTTCCCCACACGCCCGTGGTGTTTCAGGACCAGTCGGTCGTGATCGGCCCCCGGGTCACCCCGGGCAGTGGTCCTTGCCTCCACTGCGTGTGGGAGAACGCGGTCTCTCTCGCCCCCCACCATCAGGCCGTAATGTCCCAGCTATGGCGAAAATTAGCGCCCGCTGACACATCCGAAATGGCTCTTCTGGCTACGACTGCAGTTCTTGAATTGGTCACCAAGCCGCAGAGAGGCCGAGTTCTCCGCATCGATGCCCTGAGCCATTTCGTCTCAGAGCGCTGGGAAACACCGTCCAATGAGTGTCGGTGCCGGAATATCGCCGTGGTCTAAGGGCGACCGAGAGCCTCGAGAAAACGACTCACCTGACGCTGCGACGAGCCTTCTTTCGAGCGCTCCGCACAGGAAAGGTAAAGCTCTCGCTGCGCGCGGGTGATCCCCACGTAAAACAGCCGGCGTTCTTCTTCGATCTGTTCTTCGCTGCGCGCGTAAGAAATGGGAAACTGGCCCTCCGCCAGCCCAATCATGAAGACCACGGGCCATTCGCGGCCCTTCGCAGAATGCACCGTGGTGAGCGTGAGAGCGCCCAGTGTGGGGGCATCACCTGCAGCGGATCGTTCGGCCAGTTCCTCCGAAAACCCCGCCAAAGTGACATTTGGAGCCTGCGCCCTGGCTAGATCCCGCAGGGCTGCCAGGTCTTCATATCGAGAGCGCTCTGCTCCGTGGTGGTCGGGGGCTTCGGGACCAAGACCCAAGCCAAAAAGAATGTCCTCGACCACCGAAACAAGATTCCCCGATACTCCTGCGACGAAAGCACCTCTGATTTCCATGACGGCCCGCCTGATGTGGGGCTCCTCAAAAAAGGCCGTCGCCCCCCGCACTCGGTAGCTGATGCTTTTCTGCCGAAGCGCATTCTCGATGCCCAGCGATTGCGCCCCAAAACGCATCAGCACGGCAATGTCATCCGGTGCTACACCTTGGCCAATCTTCTCCGCAACCACAGTCGCCACGTAATGGGCTTCGCCCGCGTCGTCAGCCGCCACGTGTCGGTGCAGGGGCTCCCCCGATGCCGACACCGGATCCAAGGTGAGAGCACCGGGTTTTCCCCTCACCACACTGTTGGCAGCGTCAACGATTTCAGGCGTTGATCGATAGTTCTTTTCCAACTTCACCACGCGTGCCCCGGGATAGCGGGTGGGAAAGTCAAGTAGGTAGTGGCTACTGGCGCCGGCGAAAGTGTAAATGGTTTGGCTGGCATCCCCTACAACCACGACGTCTTCGCGGGGCCCAATCCACAAATCAAGCAGCCGCTGCTGCAGGGGCGACACGTCCTGGTATTCATCCACCAACAATGCTGAATACTGCGCTCTAACTTTTTCCAAGACCTGGGAGTTTTCTTCCATTAGCCCCACTGTGGCCAACAGCACATCTTCAAAATCTATCCGGGAGGCCTCGTCTTTGACCCGCTCATAGCGTTCATGAATGCTGGCCATCGCTTCTACGGACATACCCCCCGGAACATCACCCGGTGTCCCTTGGCGCTGGGTTTGATACTGCTCAATGGTGAGACCGTGAACTTTGCGCCACTCAATATCGGCGGCGATGTCGCGCAGAATTGCGGTATCAACGCCGAGGTGCAAGCTCTCCAGTGCCTTTGCTACGAGTCGGCCCTTCGCGCCAGAAATATCGGGAAGACGACCCCCGGCTACCGTGGGCCAAAAATGCTGTAATTGCCGAAGCGCTGCGGAGTGAAATGTTCTCGCAGCGACACCCCTGACCCCCAAGCCCTGGAGCCTGGTGCCCATCTCCGATGCCGCTTTAGCGGTGAAGGTGAGAGCTAACACATGGTCTGGTTGATAGTGGCCCTCCTGGATGCCGTAGGCAATGCGATGGGTGAGCGCTCTCGTCTTCCCGGTTCCTGCCCCCGCGAGAACACACAGCGGCCCACCCCATGTCGTCGCCACCACCCTCTGGTGGTCATCCAAGCCAGCCAGGGCATCCACCGCGACCACGGTTAGTCCTTCCCGCGCTCTAACCAGTGATCAATCATGGCCCGAGCGATAGAGGGCTGGCCGGGCAGGGTAATTCCTCCAGATTCTGTGCGAAGCGATTCTCGGTCAAACCAGCGCAGGTCCACGATTTCAGTCCCATCCGGGCGCAACTCGTTGCGGTGGGCGGGGTCAAGCTCAGCCTCGAACCCCACCATCAGCGAGGCGGGGAAGGGCCAGGGTTGAGAGCCCACATAACGGGGGCGACGAACAACCAAGCCCGACTCTTCCCACACTTCGCGAATCACCGCCGCTTCAAGCGACTCCCCCGGCTCGACAAATCCGGCCAGCAAGGAGTAGCGGTGTGATTCCCAGAGCGCATTACTCCCCAGCACGATGCGATCGTGCGCATCGGTGATGAGCACGATGACCGCGGCATCGGTGCGGGGGAAAATGTCTTTTCCCGTCTCCGAATCCACCCGCGTCCACCCGGCTTGGCTTTCTGCAGTAACAGCGCCTGTTGAGGGTGAAAAAGCGTGAGCGTCATGCCAGTTGGCCATAGCCAGAGCTTCAATGACCACCCCCGAATCCAAATCATCTAGTGTGTGGGCGAGGGTCCGCGCACTCATCCACCGAGTCACATCGGGCTCGAGGCTCTCTCCGACTTCGTCATCCACCACAGCGGCAATAAAGCTGGTGCCAGCGGCCAGGGCTCGGTTGTTCTCAGTGGTGAGACCCAGGTATATCCGGTGTCGAAACTGTGGGATGTCCGCGGGGGCAAAAATCGCCAGCTGGACATTGGGTCCGGGTGCAACAAGCGCTTCCCCGCGCCAAATCACGACCACCGCAGTAGCGGGAGAGGACCAGAGCTCTTCTAAAAACCCGGGTATTTTCCGCGACACAGCATCGCGGTCGATGCGGGACCGCGCCAGAGGCAGTTTGTCGGTGAGTGACACGTGCGCCCTTCTGCAGAAGCCTGATAAGTCGCCAAGAGAGAGCTCCAGGCGGTGTGGCTATCCTGCCAGGCAAAGCCTGTGGCGCCTACTCTGGAGAAATGGCTCACACCCCCCTCATGTTATCGGCGCTCGCCACCAGCGCGGTCGCGGGTTTCCAGGCGGTGAGTGCACAAACTCTTTCCACGGCGGAGCGAGATGCAGCCCTCGCGCACGATGTCAATAATGATGCGTGGCTGATCGAAATATCTCGCTCCGACGCCGATGAGGCGAGTCACCGGAAAGAAATATCCGCCGCCCAAGCTCTTACCGAAGGCCTCCGGTCACGACTAACTTTTCAGGTCCCCGCCATCAAGGGAACTGCCGATGTGGGTGGCAGAACCCTTAGCGTGGGAACATACCTGCCGGGTTCCCATCTCACTCCCAAAACCATGACGCCGGTGAGCGCCTCCAGCGTGGGAAAAGCTCTCGCCGCAATCCACTCGCTGCCCGCCAGCAGCCTCCAAGACTTTGACCGACCCCTCCACTCCGCACTGGATTCCCTGCGCGAATGCGCGGGAGTGGTGGACGCCTCGGCGGCAACCGGCCTTATCCCCCAATCTCTCTTGCGGCGCTGGGAGACCGCTTGCGAGGATCAGGGACTCTGGCAATTCGACGCGACCGTGATTCACGGTCAAGTCCAGCTTTCTCGTTTTCTCTTTGAGGACCACAGTGTGGTTGCCGTCGATGGGTGGACCGAGTTTCGTCAAGGCGACCCTGGCAAGGACTTGGCCTGGTTGACCACCCCGACCAACAATGCCTTCGCCACCGCCGTCCACACCAGCTATGTGTCAGCCCACCCCAGTGCGGACAAATGGGTGATGCAACGAGCCAGATTCTATGCAGAGCTCGATATCGCGAAGTGGCTCCTGCATGGCGTCCAAATGGGCCATGACACCGTCACTCACGACGCAACGGAAATGCTCTCTGACCTCAGTGATCGTGTCTCCAGCGATCTCGACCAGGCGCTCACCGCACCCATTAGTCACGCCCAACACCCCCTCAGCTAGGTCCGGAGCTACTCTCCAAGCGCCTCTACGAGCAGGGTTTCGAATTCCATCGCGTCTGGCAGATGCGATGGGGTGACGAGCCTGGAGGATTGAGCAAACCAAAAACTCGCCCCAATGTCCGCCAGCGCTGTCCCCGTCCACTGTGCCCACGCCAGGCGATAGGCCGCCAGTTGCAGAGACTTGGCCGCAAGTTCCTCCTCGTTGCGCGGGGCTTTACCCGTTTTCCAGTCCACGATGTGGACACCGGACTCGGTGGCGAAGACGGCGTCGATTTTGCAAATAATGAGGTGAGCCCCGACCGGGTAGTGAAGCTCAGCCTCAATGGCCAGAGGCGTGTGGGTGGCGAACTCGGAGCGGAGAAATGCTTCCTTCCAGTCCTCCAGCGCAAGGGCATCTTCGGGAGTGTCCTCACTCTCGCCGATAGACAGGACGGGACCGGGGAGAGAAACATCGAATTGTTCCTCTACAAATCGGTGAAACAGCGTGCCACGGAGCGCGGCGGCATGGGGTCGTCTGGGAACGGGGCGCGCCAAAGCACTCCGAAAAGCGTCCGGGTCGGCGATAAGTTGCTCCAACGAAGAGGCGGGAATCCGAACCGGATTCGACACCTGTTGCAGTGTCGCGTGAGCCATCAGCATTTCTTGTCGGATTCTCGCCAGAGCAACTCGAGTGGGCTCTCCCTGCTCCGCTTCGCTCTGAGCAGCCGTCACGAGAGCCGCGGCAGATTCCAGGAGTGGGCGTCTCGAGCCGAGAGGATCGCGCGGCCAGAGTGGCAACTCTGATTCCCTCGCTGGCGGTGCCGTGTCAGGGGAGAGGTTCCCCGGGATGCCTTCCACGATTCCCGCCTCGATGAGCTCGGTGAGAAACCGGGAGGGTTTTCGCGCAGTGAGCTGGTGGGCCCAGTAGGAGCCAGAGAAGAGTAGGTGTTTTTTCGCCCGCGTAATGGCGACATACATCAATCGCCGCTCTTCAGCGATCTGGTGCTGAGCCATCTCTTGAGCAAAGCGGCCTCGAGCCAAGTCCACCTCTTTCACCGTTTCGGCACCCCGCCAAGCAAAGAGAGGCAGCGAGGCTTTGTCGCCCCGAAATTCATAGGGAAGTTCGCCTTCTTTCAGCCATCCCGACGCTCCCTTCGGCGTCCCCGGCAACTCACCCTCGACCAGGCGCGGGAGGGCAACGAGATCCCACTCCAAGCCTTTAGCGCCGTGAATGGTCAGAATTTGCACGCACCCCGCTTCGGGTTCCTCCGCCCGCGGGGACAGGTTGTCTTTGCGCTCTGCCTCCTCGAGCCACTGGACAAAGCCAGCCACCCCCGTGTCATCAGCAAAGGCCAAATACCCCGACAGGGCTTCCATAAAAGCGTCTCTCGCTGCCCGCGAGAGGTGCCGCTGGGGGTGGGCGAGCAGTTCAATATCAAGCCCCAGCTCCTGCTCAATCGCCACCACCAATTCGGCAACATCACCAAACCGCTGGGCCTGCAAGGTGGAGAGCACCCGGTAGGCATCGGCGAGACGCTCCAAGCCCAGCGGGGAATACCCTTTCCTTTGGTGATGACCCTCCGGGGCCTTGGCAATAAAGAACACCGCATCCAACAGGCCGGCGTGATCGCGTGAGGCGAGGGACGCTTTCAAGCGGTTCGCCACGGCCTCCTCCATTTCAACGCCCTGCTCATCTCGAGTTACCAGCCATCGTGCCGTCTGCGCCAGGGCGTGAATATCGGCCACGCCCAGGCGCCAGCGGGCACCGGTCAATAAACGAACAAGCTCGGTTTCAGCATGGGGATGGGCAAGAATCCGCAATGCACACACCACATCAGCGATGGCTGGATCCTCCAGCAAGCCTCCAATACCCAGCACGTGAACGGGCACACCCGCCTCTAGCAGTGCATCCACGAACCGTTTCTGGTGGGCGCGAGCGCGCAAAATCACAGCGGCACTCGGCGGCTTCCCCGGCCCCTGGGAATCAAGTTTGTGGGCAAACCACGCCGCCACCTGGCTGGCTTCTTCCTCCAGGGTGGTCGGAAATGCGACCTCCGGGGCGAGAGACTCCGCGCCTTCCCGGGGTGTCAATATTTCTGCCTTCGGACCGGGCAGATCTCGCAGAGGCTCGGCCACCCGGTTGGCAGCATCCAACACCGCCACCCCATTGCGCCAGGACGTTGACAGGGTCGCAGAGCTCACTTCCGGGCCAAAAGCAGTGTCAAAGTCCACCAGGTTGGCACTGCTCGCCCCCCTCCAGGCATAAATCGCCTGGTGCGGATCTCCCACAGCCATCACCGGGTGGGTTCCGAAGATTTCTGACAGCAAGGTTGTTTGCGCCACCGAGGTGTCCTGATACTCATCGAGCAACACAACCTTGTACCGAGTTCGCAAATCTGAAGACACCGAGGGGTATCGGTGGATGATTTCTAAGCCAAAAGCAATTTGATCCGAAAATTCCAACACCCCGCGAAGCCTTTTCGCCTCGGACACCTCCGCCACCAAATCGGCCAACAGGGGTAATAACGCGACTTTGTCGAGCGCGCGTCCCACCTCCGGGTACGTACCTCGACCACCCGGTGGTAAATCGCGCAGTTTCTCGAGCTGTGCGACGAATTCCTCAAGATCGTTGGAGGTCACCGGGTTCTCCGCCAAACGCTGGGACAGGTTTCTCACACGGTTGGTAACCGCGGCCGGGTCAAGACCACACGTCTCCAAGCCGGGGTGCAGGCTGGAGGCAACAACTCGCCTGGTGAGAGCCCAGGCGCTGGCCTCGGAGAGGACACTGGCGTCGGGGTCGCGCCCCAACAAAATGGCGTTGTCTCGATAAAGGCCTGCAGCGAAAGCGTTATAGGTCGACACCGTCGGCCCCTCAAATTCGTCAAGCTCCACCCCGACACCCGATTCCACCAGGGTCGAAAGATGAGAGCGAATACGGGAGGACAGCTCCCGTGCCGCTTTTTTGGTGAAGGTGAGCCCCAGGACTTCGGAGGGGGCCACGTGGGAATTAGCAATCAGCCACAACACTCGTTGCGCCATCGTTTCTGTTTTTCCCGACCCTGCGCCCGCGACGATGCGGAAGGTGCCCCTCGGGTCGCCCTCGATAATCCCCTGCTGCTGAGCGGTCGGGGTGCCAGACCCCACAATGCGGGCCAAATCGCTAGCGCTAAACCTCATCGGTCACCTGCCCAATGGCGTGCCAACGGTGCCTGGCGGGTGTCCCGGGTGGGCCAAAAGCACGGGGCGCTCCGCCGAATTCGTGTCGGGACATGAGCTCTGCTGCCTGCTCGATGCGGGACAGGAATGCCTCCCGGGCCTCGGGGGTCAGCGGCGTTTGGGTAGCGAGTCGATAGCTTTTGCCGTTCACTCCCTCTTTGACAAACACCAAGACCGCCCCCGCTGACACCAGAAGCTTTTCCCCCACCATCTTCCGAATTTCTTCCGAATCCAGGGCCATCTGGTAGCTCAGCATCTGAGGATTATCCACCACGTCTTTGTCCCGTTGACTACTCCCCGTCTTCAGATCCACCACCAGTACTTCGCCCGATTCCAGACGTTCCAAGCGATCGATCATGCCACGCAAGCGAACGCGCTGGTGTTCAATCTGAAAAGATGCTTCGATTGCCAAAACGCTGGCACCCGCGGTACGGCGATCTCTCGTGTAGTCGGCAAGCGCCTGCACCATCCCGTGAGCCAAGCGCTTGTGGTAGCCCTCGACCCAGCCGCTCTCGTATTCGAGTTCGCCAAAGCGCCGGTCAACTTCGCGCCACATGTCCTCGGCATCCCCATCAAGGTTGTGCTCCCACGCTTGGTGGAGCAGCAACCCCACCCCGCGCGAGGGTGCCGGGTCATTTCTTGCCACGAGGGATACAAACCAATCCAGCGGCGACGCCTCAATCGCGCCGAGCGCCGAGGGTGAAACCGGGATACTGCCTTCGGCAAAGAGCGGCTGGGTGCTCGAGACCGGAGCCAATCCCCACCAGGTTTTCGGGTCAGCCCCCGGGAGCCCCCACGTAGCAGCGAGCGCTAGGTCCGCAGCAATGGGCTCCGCTGCCCAGCCCTGCTGAAGCGCTCTCACGAGGTCTCGGCGCAGCGAACCGACGATGGAGCGGGGAGAAAGAGGTGGTTCGGTGTCGGGCACCAACGCCTCTGCTGTGCGGGCAACCAGGTGAAAAAGCGGGGATGGTTCTGATTCTTCGGATTGGGTGGCGCTCACCACGACCCGCGTTTGCGCGCGAGAGAGAGCTAGGGCGAAAAGTCGAAGTTCATCATCGCGAACCACTCGTGCTTCATCGATACTCTCGTGATCCACGCCCCGCAGGGTTGCCGAGAGCCGGTGGGAGGCTAGGAGGGAACCTCTTAGCCTCAGGTCGGGCCACACTCCGTCCTCGACTCCGGTGATAAACACGGTGTGGAATTGCTCACCGACGACTCCCGATGGGGTCGAGACCACGACCGCTGGCCACAAAGGGGTCGGCAACACAACATCTTCGGGGACTTCCGAGGTGAGGATGGCGTCGATGAACACTGCGGCATCAGCACCAGGGGATGACTCCACAAAATCAGCGGCCCCTGCAAAGAGGGCGACCACGGCATCCAGAGCGCGATTGATTCCCATGCTCCTCCGGGAGGAGCCTTCTGCTCGCTGCGCCCAGCTGCGATGAGCCCCGGTTCCCTCCCAGAGCTTCCACAACGCGTCCTGAACGCTGGTGGTGGGGTGATCTGCAATATCGGCAAGAAGGCCGGCCAGGGTGTGTGCCTTGTGAGCTACCCCCGTATCCAACAGCGCAAACCCACCGCGATGTGAGAGCGCCTCCGCGAGCAAAACGTCGACGGGGCGATGGGGCTCGTCGCTTGGTGCTGCCCGGCGAAGCGCAAACCGCAGCCGACGCATTTCTTGCGCGCTCATACCGCCATACAGTCCTTGCAAAGCAGCAACAGCGGTACGGGAGGTGAGGGGGATTGTGCCAAGCCCCAGGGCCAAGAGCTCCACCAGTTCTCTGGCGGCCTGCTGATCCCGCAGGCGTGCACCACTCAGACTTTGTCGAGCCGGGATCCCCCAGAGTGACAACTCGCGAACCAGCTCGCTCACCCTGGTTCCCCGCCGGGCAATAACGGCGATGTCGCCGAGCTGCAGTCCCTCTTCGAGTTGGGCGTTTCGTATCATTCCCGCAACCGCGAAGGCTTCTGCTCCCGGGCTAGTCACGAGCATGGTCTGAACCAGAGATTCCTTCTCCTCCGCCTGTGCGGCTCGCTGCTTTCCAGCCTGGGCGGCCCCAATTCTGCCTGTCACCTCACCGACCACCTGGCGAATGGGTGGCCCATGCCGCCAGACGTGGGTGAGCACACCGCCGGTTACGCCCCACTGCGCAGCCAGAAATGCGTGGCCTGCCGGTTCGCTGCCTCGGAAGGTATTCCCCGCTACATCGGGTTCACTCACCACCGTCATTCCAAGCCCGTGACGGGAGAGAGCAAGCAGTAATTCCACTCCGGCGTGGGTCAGATCGTGGGCGTCGTCGACGAGCAGGTGCTGCAGGCGAGCCCACCGAGGCGGCAGACCGTGTTGGAGTGCCGCAATGGCTCTGGCGAATATCTCTCCCGAGTCAAAAGCACCCGGTCTCGCGCTGGAAATGATGCGCTGATACTCGTCGCGGAACTCAAGAGCGGCCAGCCAATCTGCGCGACCAGCCCGCAGCGCCGCCGCGCGAAGCTCATCGCTGCTGGCACCCGTTTCCCCAGCCCCGGCCATCCATTCTCGAAGCTCTTGTCGAAAAGACCTCGTCGCCCGCACATCAGGACCCAGGGGCTCGGGCCACGAAGGGCCCGAGCCATCTTCGTCATGTCCAAGGAGGAGCGAGTGAATATCGACATCTATCTGACTTGCTTTCATCAAGTCCGGAGGGGCAAGACCCTGCTGGTGATGGAAATCCTGAACAAGGGCGAACGCGAGAGCGGCGAGAGAACGAACCCTCGCGCCTTCCGTGGCCACCCCGAGGCGCACACCCAAAACGTCTCTCAGTTTTCCCGCTGCCGCCCGGGTCGGCGTCACCACCATGACCGCATTAACGCTCACACCTTGCTGAAGCAGTGATTCACAGCGCTGCATCAGCAATTCTGTCTTTCCCGAACCAGGCGCTCCCACCACCACGGCGCGGGCGGAGACGGGTGCCGTAATGGTGTCTGCGGGCAAGGAGGTAGGCATCCCCTCGAGGCTAATCCACACAGCTGACGTGCCCTACGCTAGGAGGGTGGATATACGTATTGGAATTATCAACACCGCCCGCGAGCTCGTGCTTCAGACCAACGCGGAAGCGAAAGAGCTCGAAAAAACCGTCGCCGACGGCATGGCCACTGAGAACGGCACGATTCGTTTTGAAGACGAAAAAGGTCACATCTTTGTCGTTGCTTCGAGACACTTGGCCTATGTCGAACTCGGTGTGGAGAAAGCCCGAAAGGTCGGCTTCGCGCCTTAATCGTGGCCATTAATCTCGTTCTTGTCATCACGGTCGCTGGGTTGCTCGGCCTAGCGATTCGGGCATTCATGCCCCACCGAGAGAAGCTCGGCATCGTCGTTCTCCCCGCCCTCGCTGTTATCGCAGGATCCCTGGGATGGGCGTTCGCGATGTGGGTGGGAATTTCCCCCGACAGCCTCTGGGGGTGGGTCATTGCTATGGGCCTCGCCGCGGGTGTGCCCGTGGCTGCCGGAATTCTTCTCCCGCCGCGGCGGGATGCCGCAGATGCTGCTCTGTGGGAGAGCTTGACGCGCTAAGCCGTCAGTCCAAGGCGATCCAGTCGCCTAGTGTGCTGTGCGAGGACTTCGGTAAAGACAGGTTCCAGCGGAGCCTCGGTTTCTTGCGAGGCTAAAACCTCGGGTGAGAGGGCGTCGCGACACATCAACATCACATCCCCCACCAAGCGCCTCGACCACAGGCTCACCCGGGAGCGGTAGCGTTCGTCGGAGGCCAACAGTCTGCCGATCACTTCTGCCATGACGTCTTCATCACCGCGGTCAGCCACAATTTCCTGGACGCGTGTGGAAAGGGTATGGGGGAGACCCTCGGCGAGAAGATGCCAAAAATCCCTCGTAAATCCTGTCAACACGTAGCTGGTGGTGACGTTTTCATACCAGCGCTCTGAGTGAAACCGAGCCATATGAGCGGCCAGTTTTTCTCGCCCGGGAGCAAGAGCAGCAGGCACATCGTCCACATAATCCGCCAACAAGTCGTGGAAGGACCGGTATCGATCCATCGCCACCGCTGCTGCACCGAAAACATCGTGGGAATCAACGCTCGACCACGCTTCATTCGCGCATCGCGTCAGCAGACTCGCAAGCGTCGCCTGGAGGGAGGTGGCGCCGGCGAGATAATCTGCTGCCGAGGGCGCTAAGTCACCCACATCCACCTTGCTCGCGGGCGAGCCTGACCCCCTCGAGGGAAGCACGGACTTCCGAAGGGGCTTCTTTTTCTTCCAAAAAGCCATTCGCCAAGCTTAGCTGTGAGCGCACAAAGTGCCCGTGGCAAAAGAGCGCCAGCTAGACTAATGAAACATCTAAAGACGAGGATTATCTAACACGTGAATTTTTCCGACCTCGGTATCGACACCGACATGGTCGAGGCCCTCGAAGCCAAAGGAATTATCGAACCGTTCCCCATTCAGGAACAAACGATTCCCATCGCGCTCACCGGCCAAGACATTATTGGACAAGCCAAAACAGGCACCGGCAAAACCTTCGGGTTTGGCCTACCCCTCATTCAATCCCTCGGGTCCGACCCGGAGCCGGGAGTGAAGGCGCTCATCGTTGTACCCACCCGCGAACTCGCGGTTCAGGTGACCGAAGACATGGTGCTTGCTGCCGGCAACCGCAGCACCTCTGTCGTCTCGATTTATGGCGGCAAAGCATATGAAGGACAAATCGAGGCCCTGAAAGCCGGCGCGCAGATCGTGGTGGGAACACCGGGTCGACTCCTCGACCTGGCCAGCCAGAGGCTCTTGTCCTTCGCCAACGTTTCGGTGATGGTCCTCGATGAGGCCGACAAGATGCTCGACTTGGGCTTCTTGCCCGACGTCGAGCGTTTGTTCGCCCAGACCCCTCCCACCCGGCACACCATGCTGTTCTCGGCCACAATGCCTGGCCCCGTGGTCACGCTCGCCAGGCGCTTCATGAACAAGCCCATTCACATCCGGGCAACTTCACCCGATGAATCAATCACCCAGGCCAACATCAAGCACTTCGTCTATCGGGCTCACGCGCTGGATAAAGACGAGGTCATCGGTCGCATTTTGCAATCCGAAGGCCGGGGGAAAACCGTCATCTTCACCCGGACCAAGCGGGCAGCAGCCCGCTTGATGGAAGAGCTCAATGACCGCGGGTTCGCGGCGGGCGCTGTGCACGGCGACCTCTCGCAGGATGCCAGAGAACGCAGCATGGTGGCTTTCAAGGCCGGCAAGAAGGACGTTTTGATTGCCACGGATGTGGCAGCACGAGGAATCGATGTTGACGATGTGACCCACGTCATCAATCACACCATCCCCGAAGACCACAACGCCTATTTGCACCGCGTGGGCCGGACTGGCCGTGCCGGGAAAACTGGCATCGCGGTGACGTTTGTGGATTGGGATGACCTCCACAAGTGGGCACTCATCAACAAGGCGCTGGAGATGGGTATTCCCGAACCTGTAGAAACCTATTCCTCCTCGCCACACTTCTTGGAAGATTTGAACATCCCCGCAGGGACCAAGGGTCGCTTGAAGAACACCCCTATTCCCAAGGCTGAGAAACGCGCGGGTCAACCACCCCGGAGCCAGGGCTCCAAGCCTTCTGGTCAGGGAAACCCCACACGAACCACCTCGGGCGCTGAAGGCGGGTCCAATAACTCCCGTCAGCGTCAGCGTCGCCGCACCGGCAACTAACGCAGAGGCTCGCTGCCAGTCGCGGCAGCGAGAATTCGGTGGAATTCTTCCTCAGTCGTAGTGTTTTCCCCTAGGGCGTTGGGTTTTTTGCTGCCGTGAAAATCACTGGATCCCGTGACAATGAAATTAAGCTCTTTCGCCACCAGACCCAGCACCTCTTTGCCCTCCTGCGTGTTTTCACGGTGGTGAATCTCCAACCCCGCAAGTCCTTGTTCTGCCAGGGCACGATAGCCCCCGAGAATTTCTGCGGCATCGAGTTGGTGATCGATGGCCCCGGAACGCCCGCCGGTATAGGGGTGGGCGAGAATGGGCACTGCCCCTGCCTCTGACAAAATCCTTATTCCCTCCGCCAATCGCGGGGCGTAATGCGGGACGTGATACGGGCCATCAGCCCGCAACGGCCCGGCAAACGCTGCCGAGGTGTCGGGGAAATATCCCTTCTCGATCAGGATGTGGGCGATGTGGGGGCGTCCCGCGGTAGCGCCTTGTGGGATGTGGGCGGAGACTTCTTCCCATGTGATATCAAAATCCACGCGGAGTTTTTCCACCATCAGCTGCAAGCGGTGATCACGGTGGGATCGAATTTTTGCTGTTTGCTCTTTCAAACCCGCGTGCTGGGGGTCGGGAAGATAACCCAGAAGGTGCACACTGCGAGGCAGCACACCCGAGCCTGGTTCCAAGACCTGACAACTCAATTCAATCGCGGGAATCACCGCCATTCCCGTACCGGCAACTGCCTCGGCGGCTTCTGCCCACCCCGCGAGGGTGTCGTGGTCACTCAGCCCCAAAACGTCGATGCCCGCCGCAAGGGCTTCGCCAACGAGCTCCGTGGGGCTATCGGCGCCATCCGAGCAGGTGGTGTGGGTGTGAAGATCAATTTGCAAAGGCACTCCCCCATGCTAGGTGGCAGACTTGTGACATGGCGAAAGACTCGACTCCCCCGCGTAACGAGAACCGGTCGGCACCCATCTCCGAAGCATTTCGCGCCTTCATCCAGACCGGGTGGGCACAGCCCGCTCCTGTGTCTGCTCGTCCGTGGCCGGTGTCGCGCAATGCTGCAGGAAGGCGCGACGAAATCAGTGGGCAGTTTCCTGGGGTCACACTCATTGTTCCTGCAGGCTCACCCAAACAGCGCTCGAATGACACGGACTATCCTTTCCGCCCCCACAGCGCCTTTACCTATCTCACGGGCTGGGGTCACAGCGCCACACCAGGCAGCATCTTGATCGCCATTGCCACTGCCACAGGACACGAGTGGGAACTGGTGATGCGTGGACCAGCGCCGAGGACCAGTGATGAGTTTTATGCCAACGCAGCTATTGGCGAATTTTGGACGGGAAGGCGCCCCACCCTCGAGGACGTGGGCACCTGGTTGGCGCTCAACACCCGCGAGCGGGAGGATTTTGAGCTTCCAGCACTCACCGGGCCTTGGGCGATAATTCGCGAAGCAGATCCCGTCCTCACCGCTGAGTGCGATGCCGTGAGAGGGTTCACTTCGCCCCCCGCCCTCGATGCGGATGTCGAACGCGTTGCTAGCGAGATGCGATTGATCAAAGACGATTACGAAGTATCGGAACTTCGGGCGGCCATCGCCTCCACACACGCCGGATTTAACGACATTGTCGAGGTTCTTCCTCGCTCAATAGGGCACGCCCGAGGCGAGCGCATCGTGGAGGGAGCCTTCCACTCGCGGGCCCGACTGGAAGGCAACTCTGTTGGTTATGACTCGATCGTGGCCAGCGGGTCCCACGCATGCATTTTGCACTGGGTTACCAATGATGGGCCCATTTCGCCAGGGGATTTGCTGCTGGTGGACGCGGGTGTCGAGCGTGATTCCCTGTACACCGCAGATATCACCAGGACCGTCCCGGTCAGTGGCACGTTCACCCCGCATCAGAGGGAAGTGTATGAAGCGGTATTGGAGGCCGCCGATGTTGCTTTTGCGATGGTGAAGCCTGGCGTGAGTTTTCACGAGATCCACGACACCGCCATGGCGGTGATCGCCACGCGCGTCAGTGACTGGGGGTTCTTGCCCGTTTCGCTCTCGAAGTCATTAAAAAAAACAAGCCAACTTCATCGCAGGTTTATGATTCATGGCACCAGCCACCACTTGGGGCTCGACGTTCATGACTGCGCCCACGCTCGAAAAGAGCGCTACCTCCAGGGAACGCTCGCAGCGGGAATGGTTTTCACGATTGAACCGGGTCTGTATTTCCAGCCCGATGACGAAACAGTGCCGCCCGAATGGCGGGGCATCGGGGTTCGGATCGAGGACAACATCCTTGTCACAGCAACCGGGGCAGAAAATCTCTCCGCAGCAATCCCGCGCAGCGTGGCTGCCGTCGAAGATTGGATGGCTGGTTGACCCCTCGGTAGACTGAGCCCACCAGCGGGAGTGGTGAAATTGGTAGACACGCAGGATTTAGGATCCTGTGCCTTCGGGTGTGAGGGTTCGAGTCCCTTCTTCCGCACTCGAACTTGTCGGCCCCAGGCCCGAAGAATGGGTCAGAGAGTGAAAAGGACCAAAGACGCCGCCATCACGGCCATACCGGCAATGACCCCGTAAATCGCTAACTGACCGCTGCCGTATTGCCTCGCTGCCGGCAGGAGGCTATCGATCGAGATATAGACCATGATTCCGGCCACCGCGGCAAAAGTGATACCGAGAATGGTGTCGTTCATAAAGGGGCGCAAGACCAGGTAGCCAAGAATGGCCCCCAACGGCTCGGCAAGGCCGGAGAGCACGCCAAACCCGAAAGCTTTTGCCCGGGATTTGGTGGCGTAGTAAAGGGGAATCGCGACAGCGATGCCCTCAGGGATGTTGTGGATGGCGATGGCCGCTCCGACCGCCAGCCCCACTTGAGGATCTTCGAGGGTGAGGAAAAACGTCGCCATCCCTTCGGGGAAGTTGTGAAGCGTAATCGCCAGCGCAACACCGATTCCCGCCCGAAGCAGCGACTTATCCATCTGGCTCACCAGTGCGGGGTCCTCCAGAGACACCGACGTGTGGGCATCATCCAGGGAGGGGTGTTCCAGATCGGGAATCATACGATACAGCAGCGCCATCCCTGTGAGGCCCCCGAGAAAGGCAACAGCCATGACCCCTGGGGACCATCCTTCTCCGTATTCCGGGCTTAGGAAAGATATCGCCTTGGGAATAATCTCCACAAAGGACACGTAGATCATCACACCGGCAGAAAAACCCAGGGAAACAGCAAGAAATTTGCGATTCGTGTGTCGCGCAAATAACGCCAGCGATGCCCCCACAAGAGTCGCCAGCCCCGCTCCCACGGTCACTACAAAGGCAAAAAGAACGGCGTTTTCGATCACTTTCTAACGCTATCAGCGCAGCTGTCCCCAGCCTTCCAGCTCCACCCGCCCTCCACTGCGCCAGGCTCCAGGGGGTGAGACACAACTCTGTAGGTGACACTTACCTCCATGCCCGTGATTGCCTTCCTGATTCTTACCGCACTCATACCCCCTCACCCGGAAGCCATCTGGGAGTGGCCGACCTCGGGTGAACACAGGGTACTGAGAGATTTCCAAGCCCCGCTCACCCCCTGGGGTTCGGGGCACCGGGGTCTCGACCTCGCCGCCACCGGAGACACCATTGTGGCTCCGGTGGCGGGGGTTATCACTTTCAGCGGTTGGGTCGTCAATCGCGGGGTGATCACCATCACTTCCGCAGAGGGCCACCGGGTCAGCATGGAGCCTGTGACAGCGCTGGTCCCAAGCGGTGAGCGCGTTCGCGCGGGCGAAGTCATTGCCGAACTTGAGCCCGGACACTGCCCCACGTTGTGTGTTCACCTGGGTCTTCGCGTGGGAGAGGACTACCGCTCTGCGCGGCGAGAGCTCGGAATCTTGAAACGTGCCGTGCTGTTGCCGTGGGAGTAATTATGCCCGAGGGTGGGCTGTGTCGTAGGCGCCTTTCAGGCGCTCGATTGAGACGTGGGTATAAATCTGGGTCGTGCCCAGCGATGAGTGACCCAATAATTCTTGAACGCTGCGCAAATCAGCTCCGCCATCCAAGAGATGGGTCGCCGCCGTGTGTCGAAGAGTATGCGGGCCCAGCGGCCCGTTGCCTCCCATATCGGCCAACAGCGTCGCCACCACCTGGTAGACACTGCGCGATCCCATTGCTTTTCCCAGACGGGAAAGAAAAACGGTTTGTCCCGACTCTGCCTCAGCCAGAGCCGGCCTGCCCGAGGCCACATATCGATCGAGCGCAACCTGAGCGGGACGACCCAGGGGAATCATGCGTTCTTTGTTCCCTTTTCCCAGAACTTTAACCGTGAGAGCCGAAGCGTCACAATGGTCCAGGGTGAGCGAAGTCAATTCGCTGACCCGCATCGCCGTGGCGTAGAGGAGCTCAATGATGGCTGCGTTTCTGAGAGCCACTGGGTCGTCACCCTGTGCCGCGGCTTCAAGGCCATCCAGAATGTGGTCCATATGTGCCCTGGAGAGAACTCTGGGTAACGACTGTTGCGCTTTGGGCGCTGCCACTCGCACCCCCACATCCCCTGTGGTGTGACCCTGAAGACCGAGCCAGTGGGTAAAGCCCTTGAGAGAGGATACTTTTCGCCGTAGCGACGCTGCAGCAATACCCGATTCGGCCAGTGACCACACCCACGATCGACACAGTTCGGTATCGAGCTCACCCGCCTGCTCCACCCGCTGGGTGATGGCATACTCCACCAGTTGCCCTACGTCGCCTTCATAGGCTTTGAGCGAGTTCTCTGACAGCGTCCTGGAATCTGCCAATTCCTGGCAGTACCGCCTAGACAGCTGGCGCAACGGCTCCATCACGAACCGGATTGAACCTGATCTGCGTGGGAATTAAACTCCGAATCCTTCTTCGAAAACATCGCCTTGCGCTCCTCGGCACTCATCGCCTCAACCACGGAGCGGTAGCTCGCGTCGTAGGACATGATTTCGGAAACGTCGTCCAGGGGGACCTCGGAAAACACCACCTGTTCGGGATACACGTGCACCAGAGACGCTGCGAGTCCCGTAGTTTTTGCCGACAAAATGGTGGTGGAGGGAGCGATCAAATCGATGTTGTAACAGGCTGCAGCCGCCACCGAGATGGGGACGCCGGCAAAAGTCGAATAGGTGGAATAGTGCAAATGTCCCGCCAAAATTCCCCGGACATCGCTGCCTCGAACCACCGCGGCAAGCGCCGCCTGGTCCTCCAATTCAATGAGGCCCATCAGTTCAATCGGGGTGGGGATGGGTGGATGGTGGAGAGCTAAGAGGGTACCTTTTTCCGCAGGCGTTTCTAGTTCTCTGGCGAGCCATTCCAACTGGGCCAGTGTCAATTCGCCGTGGTGATAGCCGGGCACAGAAGTATCGAGGGCAATAATTCTGAGGCCATTCACGACAGAGACAGCATCCTGGGGAGCGGACGAGGGCTCGTTGCCTGTTAAAACCGATGAAAAGGCTTCCCTCTCATCGTGGTTTCCCATTACCCACACAATCTGGGTGTTGAGCTTTGTCGCCCAGGGCTCCACCAAAGAGCGCAGACGCCGATAGGCGTCCTCTTCTCCTCGATCCGCTAAGTCTCCGGTGAAGACCAGGGCGTCTATGGTGATTCCGCTGGCCACCAAGCGTTCCATCAGCAGCCTCAGGGGCGCATCAGAGTCGATGGATCCATACAGCTTGGTATTCCCCGCCAGAAGGTGAGTGTCACTGATGTGAACCACGACGTGCTCTGCGGAGGGGTGTTGGCCAAACGAGCTCATACCCCCAGCTTAGGCGTGGACGCCTGGCATCCCCGGGAGCAAAAAACCCACATCTGCCGCCTCAGTCAGCACCATTGCCCCCACGTCACGAGCAATCCGGAAACATCCTCTGGTTGCGGGGTCGCCCCACCGCCCCGGAACCACACCAATCTGTCGGCCCAGTCCCGCCGCGTGATGGGCGGTGTTGATGGCTCCCGAGCGATAGGCGGCCTCCACCACCACGACACCGTCAGACAGCGCGGCAATCAGGCGATTCCTGGCCAGAAAACGTTCTGGCCGAATCCGCATCCCACAGGGCGCTTCAGAGAAAATAGCCCCGCGCTCCTCAATCTGGCTCATCAGCGCGGTGTTTTCGCTCGGATATACCGATTCCAACCCTCCTGCGAGGACGCAGAGGGGCACCCTCTGGTGAATCAGGCTTGCCTGATGCGCCACCGTATCAATCCCCGCGGCTCCCCCCGAGAGGATGGCGACCCCTTCGCTCCATGTTCCGGCCACAATGCTGGTTGCGTTTCCCAGCCCCGCACCACTGGGTCGCCTACTTCCCACAACAGCAAGCACAGGAAGGGTCGTCGCTGCCTCAGGGTTCCCCCTGAACCAGAGTGCGAGCGGTGCCGCATCTCCCAAGTCCGCAAGCCTGGCGGGCCAGGCCGGGTGCGAAGGGTGGAGGACGCCGATTCCCGCCCGGACTTGCTGGAGAAGTGAGGCAGAGACCCCGTCAGCGTCGTATCTTTCCTGCAACGTGCCCAGGTGCTTTCGATCTCCTCCGGTCACCTCCCCCCTCACAAGGGACAGGGTCGCCGCATGCGAGCGGGGCGCAAGCACCCGCGCCAATGCTTCCGCTGGCCCAAACAGCTCACACACGTCCCGAGCGAGCACATCACCGGGGTGAGCGATCATTCCCCAGGCGATGCGAGAGCTGTCATCGTTCATATCGGCACCGTGCCAGACAACCCCACCAACTGGGGCTTGGGACCCCAACCCTGGGATAACTCCTGAGTGAAAGGCGCTCTGGACCGATTACTCGTCGAGCGCCAGCTCGGTGGGGAGTTTCAGTTCTTTGTTGCCGAGCTCTTCGACGTTGACGTCTTTGAAAGTCAATACGGTCACCTGGGAAACGAAACGATCCGAACGGTAGACGTCCCACACCCAGACGTCCTTCAGCGTGAGTTCAAAATAGAAGTCACCGCCGCGATCAACAACTTCGCGAGTGACCTCATTAGCCAAATAGAACCGCCGTTCGGTTTCCACGACATAGCGAAACTGGGAGACGATATCGCGGTATTCCTGATACAGCGCTAACTCGGCCTCGCGGTCATAGTCCTCAAAGTCATCGGGCCCCATGGCCTGGAGTCTAGTGAACCTTCGCTAAAAGTGAATCCAGGTCTTTCGGTGGAGGGGAGTGACGCCGTGGGTAGTGATGGCTTCCCGGTGTCCCGCTGACCCATAGCCCTTGTGACGCTCAAAACCATATTCCGGATACTCCTCGCCAAAGCGCACCATGCACGCATCACGATGGACTTTCGCAATCACCGATGCGGCGGAAACTGAAACACAGTCACGGTCAGCCTTTTCTTTTGTCACCACCGTCAGAGGGTGGGGCAAATGCGGGGTCACGAAATCATGAGAGCCATCCAAGAGCAACACCGAAGAACCCACGGACACGCCCTGGGCGGCCAGGCCCCGAAGCCCCCGGACGACCGCCGTCGCCAGCGCTTTCACGATTCCGCCGTCATCAATTTCCTGCGGGCTTGATTCGCCAATCGCACAATACGTGAAAGTCTCGCGAATCGCTTCGGCAATACCAGGGCGCTTTTTCTCGGATATCGCCTTTGAATCGCGCAACCCCTCGGGCCACTGGGTTTGGTGTGGCTCCCAGACCACCAACCCGATGACGGCGGGTCCCGCCAGTGGGCCACGCCCCACCTCGTCACAACCAATCACCCGGGGATAACCCTGGGCAATCAGCCTGCTCTCCACCTCCAGGGTGGGAAATACGGGAGGAATCAGGGTTGTCTCGACTCAACGTCAGAAAACACCGACGAGTAGTTCGACAGCCAGCTCCAACGCTCTTGGGGCCAGGAAATTACTAAGGCTCGACCCACCACGTTGTCTATCGGCACAAATCCACCACCGGGCTTATCCATATTGCGACGCGAGTCGGCCGAGTTATAGCGGTTATCCCCCATCATCCATAACGAGCCCTCGGGGACCGTGACCTCAAAATCATTACTGCTGACCTTGGAGACGCCCTCGGGCATCTGAACATAGTTTTCCGGCAGGGCAACCCCGTTGACGCTCATCGCCCCTGTCACATCGCAACACACGACCGTGTCCCCGGGTAACCCGATGACTCTTTTCACCAGGTGCTGATTATCATCCGGGCTGGTCAGTCCCACAAAGACGGAAATTCCGTTCAAGACCCGGGACAGTGGATCGTCTTCGCTGACACCGCTTTGGCTTGAGAGCCATCCCCCGGGATCGACGAAGACCACCACATCCCCGCGGTTGAGGTCAAACACAGCAGGGGTCAACTGGCTCACAATGATGCGATCATCACGAATCAAGGTTGCTTCCATTGATTCAGTGGGAATAAAAAATGACCGAATCAAAAAGGACTTGATAAAAAACGAGACCACCAAAGCGGCCAACACAATCACGAGGGCGTCACGAAAAAAGCGGAAAATCATCCGCAGGGGTGACCTCCGGCTAGACGCCATGATGGGCTGGTCGTCGGGAGAGCTTAGGAATCGCGCTTTTCGCGAATCTTCGCCTTCTTGCCGCGAAGGCTTCGCAAGTAATACAGCTTCGCGCGACGCACGTCACCGCGAGAAACAACCTCGATGTGGTCGATCACGGGAGAGTGAATGGGGAAGGTACGTTCGACACCCACCTGGAAGCTGACTTTACGGACAATGAAAGTTTCGGTGACGCCGTGTCCGGAACGCGCAATCACAACGCCCTGGAAAACCTGGATACGCGAGCGCGTACCTTCCACAATGTTCACGTGCACCTTGACGGTGTCACCGGCGCGGAAGTCAGGAATATCAGACCGAAGCGACGCTTGGTCAATGAAATCGAGGGTTTGCATGATGTCTCTTCTCTGCGCCGCCACAGGTCGCACGCGAATATAAGTAAGGAGGTAGAGCTGTGACCCACCGAAGTGGTGTGCTACTCCCCTGTGGCAGAGGCGCACGGTGGCACAAGTGTTTATTCTGCCACAGATTCGGGGCTGACACCATTTGTTCTCAACTAGGGTTGGAGACCTATGATTCCTCGCCATTCCCGCACAACCATTGAGGAAATGCGCCCGGTGGGTGCTTTCGTCGCCTCGGTGTTGACTACCCTGAAATCCCGCGCACTACCGGGCGTCAATCTTCTGGAGCTCGATGCTCTCGCCCACAAGATGATCAAAGACGTGGGAGCGGACAGTTGTTATATCGATTATCACCCCTCCTTTGGTGGGTCTCCCTTTGGCAAGGTGCTCTGCACCTCGGTCAATGACGCAGCCCTTCACGGACTCCCTCACGACTACACCCTGCAACAGGGCGACCTGCTCTCCCTTGACTTCGCGGTGAGCCTCCACGGTTGGGTTGCCGATTCCGCCCTCACCCTGGCGGTGGGCGGACATCCCACCCCCGAGGACCAACGCCTCATCGACACCTGCGAAAGAGCTCTTCTGGCGGGCATTTCTCACGCGCGCTCTGGCAACCGCTTGGGCGATATATCCGCCGCGATCGGAGCGGTGTCTCGGGGTGGGGGATACCAGGTCAATACTGACTTTGGCGGCCATGGCGTGGGCCGCACCATGCACGAAGACCCATCGATTGCGAACGATGGCGCGGCGGGACAGGGTCCCAAGCTCAAACCGGGGATGGTCTTCGCGATTGAACCATGGTTGATGGAGAATACCGCCGAAGTGTTTACCGATGTGGATGGTTGGACTCTCAAGAGTGTCGATGGTTCACGCTCAGCACATGTGGAACACACCGTGGTCATCACCCAAGGGGATCCTTTGGTCTTGACCGCGAGAGACTAATCCGCCAGTAAGTCCGGGCGCATAGCCTTAGTTCTTGCCAGCGACTGCTCGTGGCGCCACTGGCGAATAGCTTCGTGATTGCCCGAGAGCAGGACCTCGGGAACATCTAAACCCCGCCAGTGGCGCGGTTTAGTGAAGGAGGGATACTCCAGCAATCCTGATTCGTGGCTTTCTTCAGACAATGACTCGGGATTGCCCATAAAACCTGGCATCAGTCGCACAATGGCCTCGAGCATCACCAGCACGGCCACTTCGCCACCGTTGAGGACATAATCCCCCACACTGAGCTCCATCACTGTGGTGTCTTCCGAGTAGTGCTCCACGACTCGCTGATCAATTCCTTCATACCGCCCACAGGCAAAGACGAGGTGCTCGGCTTGCGCCAACTCGGTGGCAGTCTCCTGGGTAAAGAGAGCTCCCGCAGGGGTGGGAACAATCAGCACAGACCCAGGCGTTACCAGCGGATCCAGAGCGTTCCCCCACACCTCGGGTGACATGACCATACCCGCCCCGCCGCCATAGGGTGTGTCGTCCACACTCTTATGCACTCCGGTGGCATGGTCCCGCAGGTTCGTAATGGAGAGATCCAGCAACTGCGAAGCTGTGGCTTTTCCCATCAGGGACACATCGAGGACATCAAAAATATCGGGGAAGATGCTGACAATATCGATCTTCACCGGCTTATCCCTCAGCCTCTTCCAGCGACTCAAACAGCCCACCGGGCGGGGTAATGGTCACGCTTCCGCCAGCCACATCCACCTGAGGCACAAAAGCCGCTACAAACGGCAGCAGGACCTCTCCCGCGGGTGTATCCACCACAAGCAGGTCTTGGCCTGGAAAATGCTCCAGTCGAGAAATTGTTCCGACCGACACTCCCTCACGCATCACCGAAAGCCCGACCAGTTCGTGGTCAAACCAGGCGTCCTTCTCCGTGGGCCTCGTCGCAGGGTCGTGTTCGATCCAAAGAATCGCTTTCGCGATGCTTTCGGCCGCATCGCGATCCTCAATTCCTTCGAAAAAGGCCACCGGGGACGAATTCACCTCCCGGATACTCGCCAGTGTCAGCGTTTTACCCAACCACGGCGAATCAGTCGGAACCTGAAGCTTAAACTCGCTGCCCACCGTGAATCGAAGTTCAGGGTCGTCGGTATAGACCTCAAGCTTCAACCCGCCTTTTAGCCCGTGGGCTCTGACCAGGCGTGCGACGCGGAGTTCGACTGCCTCCGGCCTAGGTGCAGTGGGCGGGGAGCCAGCAGGCATTAGCTGTCGGTATCGACGACATCGACTCTGACCTTGCGGCCATCCGCCAACGCATTAACCAGTGTGCGCAACGCTTTTGCCGTGCGACCGGCACGGCCAATCACACGACCCAAGTCATCAGGGTGAACCCGAACCTCGAGGAGTTCACCGCGAGGGGTGTCCACCACCGTGACACTGACCTCGTCCGGGTTATCAACGATTTCCCGGACAAGGTGATTCAGCGCACGATCCAACATGACTATTCGCCAGGCTTAACGTCTTCGGCGGGAGCTTCCTCAGCAGGTGCCTCGTCGGCAGGTGCCTCCGGTGCGGATTCCTCAGCAGGTGCTTCCTCAGCTGCGGGCGCTTCGGGAGCGGCTTCTTCAGCAGGTGCTTCCACTGGTGCCTCTTGGGCTGCAGGAGCCTCTTCGGTGGGGGCTTCTGCCGCAGGAGCGTCAGTGGTTTCTTCCACGGCTGCTGGTGCTTCTGCTACGACCTCAGCGTCAGCAACGGGTGCTTCTGCTGGAGCGTCTTCCACAGGAGCATCTGCCTTAGGTGCTTCCTCGACAGGCTTCGCGGCCTTCGGGCGCAACACAGGCTTCTTCTTCGCATCAGCGGCGAATGCCACCTTGGGCTCGGCAAACTTGACCGTGCTCTTGGCGTTCTTGTCGCCCTTGAACTTGCCCCAATCACCGGTGAGCTTCAACAGTGCTGCGACCTGCTCGGTGGGCTGTGCGCCAACACCTAACCAGTAGAGCGCGCGCTCCGAGTTAATCTCGATGACCGAAGGGTCCTGGGTGGGGTGATACAAACCGATTTCCTCAATCGCACGACCGTCGCGCTTGGTGCGGGAATCGGCGACGACGATGCGGTAGTACGGCGCGTGGATCTTGCCCATGCGCTTCAAACGAATTTTTACAGCCACGTTTCTCCAAGTTGATAAGTTGCGATAACTACCAACGATTACGTGGGGGCACAATCGTCAGAGAATCAAAGGGTGGGATTACACCTGATAGAGGGTCGGGTGATGATCTCCAGCGCCCTATTCTGTCAGATTTTTGAGCCCAGCGGTAACCACACCGCAAATTTCTAAGAACCGGCTATTTTTGCCCCAGCCCAAAGCTGGAACCCTGTTCCGAGGGTGCAGGAGCCCCCGACACTTCGCGAGCTCTCGTGGCGGGATTACCCGACCGAGAGCCGGTTTTCTTCTTTGCCTTCTTCTTGGAACTGCCGCCTCCGCGCGCAATAGGTCCCATACCAGGAAGTTGGGGAATCCCGCCTTTGGCCACAGTTTTCATCATTTTTGCGGCCTGCTCAAAGCGCAACACCAGTTGGTTCACCTCGGTCACAGTGGTTCCTGAACCAGAAGCAATGCGCAACCGCCTCGAGCCATTGAGCACTTTGGGCGTCAAGCGCTCGCGAGGAGTCATCGATTGGATGATGGCCTCGGTCCTGACCAAATCGCCCTCATCAACATTCTCAATCTGGTCTTTCATCGCCCCGGCACCGGGCAACATTTTCAGCATTCCCGAGAGGGAACCCATCTTTTTGATTTGTTGCAGCTGGCCAAGGAAATCATCGAGGCTGAAAGTTTCGGATCGAAACTTTTCTTCCATCTCTTTGGTTTGTTCCTCATCGAACGTCTTTTGCGCTTGTTCGATGAGGGTAAGGATGTCCCCCAAATCAAGAATCCGACTGGCCATCCGGTCGGGGTAGAAGACGTCAAACTCGTTTTGCTTTTCTCCCGTGGAGGCAAAGAGGACCGGGCGGCCGGTGACACCGGTCACACTCAGCGCTGCACCACCTTTCGCATCACCATCGAGTTTGGTCAGCACAACGCCGGTGAAATCAACACCGTCTTGGAAAGCTTTCGCGGTGTGGACAGCGTCTTGGCCGATCATCGCGTCTATGACAAACAAGACTTCATCCGGGTCGCTCGCTTTTCGAATCGCGGCGGCCTGCTTCATCATGTCGACATCCACACCCAAACGGCCAGCGGTGTCGAGAATGGCAATATCGTGGTTCTTCTCTTTCGCGTATTTCACACCGGCTTTGGCGACCGCCACCGGGTCTCCCACGCCATCGCCTGGCTCAGGCGCAAAAAACGCAGCCCCCGCCTGCTCGGCAACAATTCCCAATTGCTTGACCGCCCCGGGGCGTTGAAGGTCACAGGCAATCAACACCGGGGTATGACCCTGGTCTTTCAACCACCGCGCGAGCTTGCCCGCCAACGTCGTTTTACCCGAACCCTGCAAGCCGGCCAACATGATCACGGTGGGGGGTGTTTTGGCAAAAGTCAGCGGGCGCTGATTCCCTCCCAGGATGGCGACCAACTCTTCATTGACAATCCCGACAACCTGTTGGGCGGGGTTGAGTGCCGTGTTAACCTCGTCAGAAAGCGCTCGTTCCCGAACAGCGGCGGTGAAGGTCTTGACAACCTCGAGGGCAACATCTGATTCCAGGAGAGCGCGACGAATATCGCGCACCGTGCCATCCACGTCCGCGGCGGAGAGTTTGCCTTTGTTACGCAGGGCGGCAAACGTCTGCGTCAGGCGCTCAGAAAGGGAGGAAAACACGGCCATAAAAGTCAAGACTATCCGAGCCGCCACAGACACAGTGAGGAGGCCGCGCCTTCTATGCTGGGAAACATGCCCCTGGTTACTTTTGGCTTCCACACACCCGACATTGGCGACGGGGTATTCCTAGCCCCCAACGCCACCCTGATTGGGGAGGTCACCATCTCCCGGGGAGTGACGATCATGTTTGGCGCCGTGCTACGAGCCGACCGTGACTCGATTTCCGTAGGGCAAGGGTCCAACCTTCAAGACAATGTTGTGATTCACGGTGACCCGGGTTATCCCGCGGTCATCGGCGAGGGCGTCAGCGTGGGACACGGCGCGGTGGTTCACGGCGCTGAGGTTGACAATAATTGTTTGATTGGCATGGGAGCCACTGTGCTCAATGGGGCGCGTATTGGAGCAGGAACACTGATTGCGGCAGGAACCGTCGTGCTCGAAGGCACCGTTATCCCCCCAGGGTCACTGGTGGCGGGCGTTCCCGGGAAAGTGCGCCGGGAACTCACAACAGCTGAAGCGGAGGGGATCCGCGCGAATGCCCGGACCTACCAAGACCTGGGAAGAGCCTATTTGGCCTCGCCCTAAGTTGTGAGTGCCGCTGCGAAAGCGGGGGCAGAAAAACCAGTCATATCGTCAATTCCTTCACCCTCCCCCACAAGCTTGATGGGGATCCCCGTGTTCTTTTGAACACTGAGGACAAAACCGCCTTTGGCGCTGCCATCTGTTTTGCTCAGCACTAACCCCGTGACGCCCGCGTGCTGAAGAAAAGCATCCGCCTGGAGCACACCGTTTTGGCCGGTGGTGGCGTCAAGGACCAGGAGGACTTCGGAAATGGGAGCCAGTTTTTCAACCACCCGACGAATTTTGGTCAATTCATCCATCAACCCAGCCTTGGTGTGCAGGCGACCCGCGGTGTCAATAATGACAATGTCTATGCCCTCGGCGAGGGCTTTTTCGACCGCTGTATATGCCACAGACGCCGGGTCTTGCCCGCCCTGGTCGGGAACCACAATCGGAACTTCTGCGCGCTGCGCCCACGTGGTCAGTTGTTCCACTGCGGCCGCGCGAAAGGTGTCCGCCGCCGCAATAATCACGCTTCGCCCAGCCCGCGTCACAAACTTCGCGAGCTTGCCAATAGTCGTTGTCTTTCCCACACCGTTCACACCAACCACCATGATGACAGCCGGGCGAGCGCTCAAATCCAGGGTGGGGTCATAGGCCGCGAGCTTTTCTTCCAACGTGTCGCGGACAATGGCTTGAACATCGGCAGGATTGCTGGTGCCAATGCGATGTACCTCGTCGCGGACGCTGCCCAACACCTCGTCGGCGACATCGGGGCCAAAATCAGCTTGAAGCAGGGAAGACTCAAGTTCTTCCCAGGTCTCGTCCGTGATCTCAGCCTGATGGATGAGCCCTTTAAGGGCGCGCCCCAGCGACCACTTCCCGCTCCCCCAAGCCATGGTGGACCCTAATCTTCGGGAATCGGTTCAAACCCGATGACCGGTAGAGTTTCCGACACCGTAGGGCCATCGAGACGGACAAGGTCCAAGACTTCGGTGGCCATGATGCCCAGGCTGACCGAAGCGGCGGCACCGACAAGAAGCCATCCTGCCCGCTGCTTGTTCCCCATCGCTCAACCCTACGCTCTTGGCCTAAGAAGCCAAAGCTTCCTGCTCCCTGACACGCTGACCCACGACCGCACTCACGCCGTCGGCGCGCATGGAGACCCCATAGAGCGCATCGGCGATTTCCATGGTGCGCTTCTGGTGGGTAATGACAATCAACTGCGAATCTTTTCGAAGCGATTCGATCACGCTCAAGAGCCTGCCCAGGTTGGCATCATCGAGAGCCGCTTCCACCTCATCGAGTATGTAAAAAGGGCTCGGGCGAGCCTTGAATATCGCGATTAAGAGCGCTACAGCCGCCAGAGACCTCTCGCCACCGGAGAGCAAAGACAGACGCTCAATTTTCTTTCCCGCAGGCCTAACGGACACGTCAATGCCGGTGGTCAAGAGATCATCCGGCGCAGTCAGCGACAACGAGCCGGTTCCGCCAGGAAACAAGATGGGGAAGACCTCATCAAACGCGCGCTGCGTATCGGCGAAGGCGTCAGCAAAGATGGTCTGCATCGTGCTGTCGAGGTCTTCCATGATCGATTCCAGGTCTTTCCTGGTTTTGCTCAGGTCTTCCAGCTGTTCTTTCAAGAAGGTGTGGCGATCCTCCAGGGCGTTGAACTCCTCCAAAGCCAGGGGATTGACCTTCCCCAACTGGTCAAGCTGCTTGGAGGCCTTAGCTAAGCGCGCTTCTTGAACAACACGATCAAACGGTGCCCCCTCCTCGTCTTCGCTGTCTCCTGGAACCGGGGAATCAGGGGAATATTCCTCCAGCAGCAGCGCTTCGCTGAGGCCCAGTTCAAGATTCACACGCTCGAGCAGGGTGGTGCGCTGAAGTTTCTTTTCATAAATGTGCATCTCCAGCGAATGAACGCTCTCCGTGATGGAGGCAAGGCGCTCCCGAAGGGTGGCGTCCTTGGCGCGCAGATCCGTGAGCTCTCCCTGGCTGGCCTGGCGGTGTGCTTCTGCGCTCACCAATGCTCTGGCGGATTCTTCAACGCTGGCGTGGACAAGGCTGAGGACATCGGGCAGCACACCCAGGACCGCCCTGGCTCGTTTGGCTTTTGCAACCCGGTCGCGATACTTCGCCTCTTCCCGGGCTTTTGCTGCCTCTTCTTCGGCCTTTCGAGCCTGGGCAACACGAAGGGATTCGCTCGCCTGCCGCACCCCTTGACGGAGCCCTTCTAGCCCAATGCGAGCGTCTACTTCTTCAGTGGCAACGGCATCGAGTACCTCCACCAATTCTTGGCGCTTGGCGTGATCAATGACGGGCCGCTCCGTAGCGAGGAATACTTCGTGTTCCTCCCGAGCTGACTCGTGGGCGTTCCGAGCGGTCTCCAGGCTTTCCCCGGCAAGACGGAAGTGTTCTTCCAATCGCGAAATTTCTGCGTGAGCCGCCTCGAGGGAAGCCCTGGCGCTAGAAACTTGTTCGCTGAGCTCTGCTCTCTTCACATCAGCCGCCCTCAGTTCAGCCCTCGCCTGAGTGACTTTTTCCGCTGTGGCCGTCTTTGAGTCTCCCGCTTCGGCGGCAGCGAAGCGTGCGCGCTCAAGTTCGACAGATCGAAGGGTCAAATCTGTGTGGGCGGAATCCCGCTCGGCGGCAAGCTCCAACCGGGAACGGGCTTGCCCTGATCCGGTTTGCACCACGTGCTCACCAAAAACATCTCCTGACTTGGTGACCACGATGACGCCCGAGGGCAACTTCGATGTCCCGCCCCACGCTCCCCTCACCGCAGCAATATCGTCGGCGACATAGGTGCCGCGGAGCAGGGCAAGGACCCCTGCAGGTCCGGTGACAAGCTGCGTTGCCGCCATCACGCCTGGCACCTCAACGGTGGCAGTGTCTGCGGCGTCAGCAATCACCAATTCCACGCGCGCGGTCTCGCTTGCTGAGCGAGCGCTCACCACCTCAAGTGCGGCCGAACGCGACTCCACGAGGAACGCATCGGTGAGTGAACCGAGCGCCCTGGCAATCGCCGTTTCATACCCGGGCGTCACCGTCAGTGCATCAGAAACGCGGCCGGTGACTCCTCTGTGTTCGGAGAGGTCGTCATCGCCGGTGTCGGTGTGGAGGGCCAGATCGAGAGCGGAAACCGTGGCGGCCAATGCTTCGTGTTCGCGCTCGAGCTGATGAAGAGCACTTCGCGTGGCCTGCTCGGTCTCTTCTGCGACACGGAGCAGCTCTTCTGCTTCAGCCAGAGCCTGCTCAAACGCTTGGGCGACGATATCTGAGGACGAACCACCACCACTCTGCACCGCCTCCAAGGCGCGCTCTAGCTCCGCGGCACGCTCTCTGGCGCGCTCGAGCGCGTCTTCTTGGCGAGCCAGGTCTTCCGCGCTGGAGGTGGCGTGACCACGAGCGCGCTCCAGGCTCGCCTCGAGCGCTCGGGCCTTCGCATCCCAGGCATCAGCGGCCTCGGTGGTGTCCCGGCTGTGGAGATCGAGTGCCACCAGTGACGCCTTGTGGGTGGCGAGCCTGGCGGAAATGTTCCCCACTGTTGCTTCATGGGCGCTAACGGCCGCCCCTGCGCGGGTCAGGTCTTCGGCTAAATCCGCAAGAACTTCGTCGCTGATGGTGTGAAGGACGCTCTCTGGGGATACTTCTTCCACTCCTCCTGCGCGCTCGGTGGCCAAAGATTCCAGAGCCTTCAGGCCCTCATAGACGCGCCTGATTGCAAAATCGGTGCTGCGGGCTTTATCAAGGTCGTCATTACCGGCACCGGCTTCCAACTCGGCAATGCGTCGCCGCCCCGAGTCGGCTTGATCACCCAGTGCTGCCCGCTCGGTGGCGCGTTCTTGTTCATTGAGGTGGAATGAGGCGATTGCCGCTCCCAGTGCGACCACATCATCGGCGAGAACCCGGGCTTTCGCGTCCCTCACCACCGCCTGAATGCTTTGGGCTTGCTTGGCGATGTCTGCTTGTCGACCCAGCGGGGTCAACTGGCGACGAATTTCACCCGCCAGGTCATTGAGGCGCGTGAGGTTGGCCTGCATAGATTCGAGCTTGCGCTGGGTTTTTTCTTTGCGCCTGCGGTGCTTCAGAATCCCGGCGGCCTCTTCAATGAAGCGTCGCCGGTCATCGGGGCTTGCGTGCAACACCTGGTCTAGTTGGCCCTGACCCACGATGACATGCATTTCGCGACCCAGACCGGAGTCACTGAGAAGTTCTTGAACATCGAGCAATCGAACGGGTTCTTTGTTGATCGCATATTCGCTGGCACCGTTGCGAAAGAGGGTGCGGGAGATGGTGACTTCGCTGTAGTCGATGGGAAGTGCCCCATCGGAGTTATCGATGGTGAGCATGACCTCTGCTCGACCCAGCGGCGCTTTGGAGGTGGTGCCAGCGAAGATGACATCTTCCATGGACCCACCCCGCAAGGTCTTGGCGCCCTGTTCACCCATCACCCAAGCCAGGCCATCAACGACATTGGATTTACCGGATCCATTGGGTCCCACGACGCAGGTGACACCGGGTTCAAAAGCAAAGGTGGTCGGTTGAGCGAAGGACTTAAACCCCTTAAGCGTGAGGGATTTCAGATGCACTGATTACTCCGCTTCTCGGTGGACACTAAGGACTGGCTACAAACTTACCCGACCCTGGGAACCCGCTGACATCGAGGGCATCGGTGGGAGGAGCGATTCATCCACGGCTCGCGCACCAGAATGCTCCCACACTTGGCACAGGGCGAGCCCTGCTGGCCGTAGGCCATCAGGGAGTGGGAAAAATATCCACTCTTTCCATTGACATTCACATACTGCTGGTCAAACGAGGTTCCCCCCTCAGCGAGCGCTTTCATCAAGACCTCTTTAACGTTGTGAATCAAGAGGGCAAAAGTTTTCTTCGACAACCGATTCGTGGGATATCGATAATGCAACTGCGTGGCCCACAGTGCCTCATCGGCATAAATATTGCCGATGCCACTGATCACCCCCTGGTCCAGCAGCACCCTTTTGATTTCTGTGTTCTTTCCCCGAACCTTGGCGCTCACGGCATCGAGGTCAAACGCTTCATCAAGCGGGTCCCTCGCGATATGTGTCACAGAATAGGGAACACGTGGGTCATCACTACCCCAGCCACCGGCACCATCGCCGTCCACCAGATCATCGACCGCCAGTGAACCGAAGATGCGTTGATCGACAAACCCCACCACATACGGCTTGCCCGTGGCGGGGACCAGGCCGAGGCGAATTCGCAGATGGGACCCAAAGTCAGAAGCTTCCTCCCCCAGTAATACCTGTCCACTCATCCCCAGATGGCAGACCAGGGCTTGGGTCGTGCCGCGGAGTGGAATCCACAAGAACTTTCCCCGACGAAGTGGCCTGTCAAACTCGGCGCCCTCGAGGCGGTGGCGAAAGTCCTCTGGGGGACCGCGGTGGCGTTTGAGAGATCGGGGATCAAGAATTTCGACCGACTCAACCCGGGCTCCAGACACCACGGGGACGAGGCCCAAGCGCACCACCTCAACCTCGGGAAGCTCGGGCATGAAAGATTTAGGCCCTGAGGCTTTTCAGCGCCACACTGGCAGCAACCAATTCTGCTGCTTTTTTCGAGCTTCCAGATCCCTCTCCGACGGGTGTGCGCTCAGGCGAAGGGGAGTCCAGGAAAACCTGGGCGACAAAGATTTTTGCGTGGTCAGGACCGGAGTGGGTGATCGTGTACTGGGGCACACCGCTCTGGTGCTTGGCGGCCCACTCTTGGAGGGCAGTCTTCGGGTCACTTACTTCACTGCGCGCATCTGCGTCGTCGACGAGCCCGCCCATCAACCGCTCCACACACGCGGTGGCAGCGACGGGGCCTTGATCGAGAAATACCGCGGCAATCAACGCTTCGAGGGCGTCCGCCAACAGGGACGGTTTTTCCCGGCCTCCCGTCAGTTCTTCTCCGCGCCCTAAGCGCAGGTGAACACCCAGGTTGATGGACTCAGCTACTTCTGCCAGAGCACTGGTCGAGACGATACTTGCGCGACGTTTCGCCAGTTCCCCTTCGGGAAGATCAGGGAAGCGCAGATAGAGAGAGTGGGTGATGGCCTGACCCAACACGGCATCGCCCAAGAATTCGAAGCGTTCGTTATCGAGCCCTCCCTGCTCGTAGGCATAAGACGAGTGCGTGAGGGCGCGCTCAAGAACCTCGAGGGAGACCTCAACTCCCAGCGCCTCCAACAGGGGGGCAGGGTCGGGTGTAGCGGATGGAGAAACCGGACCGGCTTCCTCATGCACTCCCACGTTAGACGTCGGCGACCTTGCGGCCCTTGTATTCCATGAACAAAGGTGTTCCGGCGCTGTCTTCCACCACGGATGCTCGGTGAGGCAGACGATAGACCGTCTTGCCGCCTTCGGTGGACTTCACCAGGGTAGGCAGCTCAGCCTTCCACGCCGAACGACGGTGACGGGTGTTCGACCGGGATTTCTTCCGCTTGGGGACTGCCATGGTTCTCTTCTTTCGCTTGCTGTTTAGGAGCTCTCGGGATTTTTGTCCTCGAGCAGTTTAGCCAGTTCTTGCCACCGGGGATCAATGGCATCCTCGCTAGCTTCGCTAGCGGGAGCATCTCGCTTTTCCCCCGTTGCAGGGTCCAAGCCGAAACACTGTGGGGAACACGTTGGCTGGAAGGGAAGTTCTAAGACGACCGCATCCCGAATGACACTCTCAAGTTCAAGGGCGTCGTGATCCACCGTGTAAGAATCGGGCTCGTCCCCAGAGTACGCGAAAAGCTCTCGAAAATCGACTCGGTGCTCAAAGGTGAAGCTATCGAGGCATCGCACACACGAGGCAGTCGCCTCGGTGTGTACCTCCGCGGTCGCCAAAATACCCTCCTGGAGACCTTCCAAGCGCAACTCCACGGTCATCGGAGAACCCTCGGAGACCACGGCAATCGCTGTGCCGTACTGCTCGGGCGCTGCAATGTCGAGGGTGAGCTCGCGCATTGCGCCGGGTTGATGAGAAAGGTCTTTGACCCCTACGCGTAAGGGGGATGCTTTGCTATGTGCCACGTGACCAGTGTAGAAGGCTTGGCTTAGAAAAAAGCGAAAACTAGGGCAGTTCGGTGTGTGCCAGGTAGTCAGCGACTGCGTGGGGCACATACGGCGCCACATCGCCCCCCAACGAGGCAACCTGGCGCACCAGGGAGCTGGAGACGTGGGCGTTGGCAGGGTTGGGTAGCAGGAATACGGTTTCAATTCCGGCCAGATTGCGATTCACAATCGCCATCGGAGTTTCATAGGTCACATCTACCTGAGAGCGGATTCCCTTGACCAACACCCTCGCCCCCACATCAGTGCAGTAATCAACCAGCAATCCCACGCTCCAGGAAGTGACAACTATCTTCCCCGCCAGCTGTGCATCAGCGATGGAGCGCTCCAGCAGCGTGACCCGCTGGGCGATAGGAAAAAGGGCTTCTTTGCCGGGATTGTGGACCACCAACACATGCACCTCGTCAAAAAGCCCGGCAGCACGTTCAATCACGTCAAGATGCCCCAGGGTCACAGGGTCAAAGGATCCAGGAACGACAGCAACGGTGCTCATTCTCTAAGCCTATGACCCGAGTGTTGCAAAAATGTGACGCAGCCTACGTCTTTTCGAGATATTCCTCAGAACCGTCATCCAAGCGTCTGCCAATTTCGGCACGGAGTCCGGGATAATCGACAAGCCCGGGGTCTTTTTCCACCAACGCCTCCGCATAAGTTCGGGCTGCGTCGATCACATCTCCATCCCGTGTCACCCGCAACAACTTGAGCCTGGAGCGCACCCCTGATTGTCTGACTCCCAACACATCGCCTTCGCTGCGAAGTTCGAGGTCCTTCGCGGCCAGTTCAAACCCATCCAGCGTGCTGGCAACGACCTCTACACGCTCTCGGGCATTCGTGCCCGTTTCCGCATAGCTCACCAACAAACAGGTGCCACCGTATTCACCGCGGCCCACCCGGCCCCGAAGCTGGTGGAGTTGGCTCACGCCAAACCGATCGGCATCCAGGATGACCATCACGGATGCGTTGGGGACGTCAATTCCCACTTCGATGACGGTTGTGGCAATGAGGACATCGATGTCTCCAGCCGCAAAAGCAGACATCACGTCGTCTTTTTCCGCACTGGGCATCCGACCGTGGAGCGCTTCAATTCTCATCCCCGAAAGCTCGGAGAGCCCGCGAAGCAGCGGCAAGGTCTCTTCCACCGTGCTCAGCGGTTTTTTTGCGAGCTCTTCTGACTCATCCTCAATGTCGGTGTCTTCTTCTACGACCGCCGCCGTAATCGCCGGTGCCACCACGAAAGCCTGCCGGCCGGCCCTGACTTCTTCGGCCACCCTTTGCCACACCCGGGAATACCACCCGGGGTGGTCAGCCAAAGCGACGACGTGCGAAGAAATGGGGCTGCGGCCCTGCGGCATCGTGGCAATAGTGGACACATCTAAATCGCCGAACACCGTCATTGCCACGGTGCGAGGAATAGGTGTTGCCGTGAGCACCAACAGGTGGGGGTGCTCACCTTTTTGTCGCAATACTTCCCTCTGGTCCACCCCAAACCGATGTTGTTCATCGATGACCACCAGACCCAAATCAGCAAATTGAACCGCATCGCCTAGCAACGCATGGGTTCCCACAATCAAGTGGGACGCTCCCGATGCCGCTGCCAATAGTGCTTTCTTTTTGGCCGCCGCGGGCAGCGACCCTGTAAGCAGGACGGGGTTTAGCCTGGCGGAGGCATCAGGCCCCAGTGTGCGCATGAGCGATCGAAAGTGCTGGTTAGCCAGCACCTCGGTCGGGGCCAGCAATGCCGTTTGTCCGCCCGATTGCGACACGGTGACCATCGCACAGGCCGCAACAACTGTCTTCCCTGAACCCACCTCACCCTGCACAAGTCGTGTCATGGGGTGAGGTGCAGCCATGTCTTCATGGATCTGGTTGACCACCGTGACTTGATCCTCGGTCAATTCAAAAGGTAAAGAGGCGAGGAAAGCATTGGTGTCCTCGCCTGGTTTCCTCGTGACTCCTGCCACTTGGCGCTGGCGCTGCCTTCTCGCGACCAAGGCACACTGCAGGGTCAAGGCTTCCTGGAACCGCAATGACTTTTGTGCGCTTGCCCACCCTGCGGCCTCCACAGGCCGGTGAATGTGGACCAGTGACTCGTAATGGCCGAGGATTCCCTCTGCCTCTCGAATTGTGTCTGGCACCGGTTCGTCCTTCAGCTCCAGAACGTCCAGCACCACACCAATCGCTTTAGCAATTTGCCAGCTGGCGAGGGTGGAGGTCGCCGGGTAAAGCGGGATGGGCTTTTTGGCCCAGTCTTCTCGAGCTTCTTCGCTGGGTTCCACATCGACAAAAAGTTCATAGTCGGGGTGGGCCAGCTGGCGCGAGTTTCGATAGAGGCCAATTTTTCCGGCAAAAATTCCCCGAACACCCGGGCTGAGGTCTTTTTGTCGCCACGCCTGGTTGAAAAATGTGAGCGTCACGCCGCCGGTGCCATCGGTAATAACCACTTCCAGCACGCTGCCGCGTTTCTGGCGCATGGGCCTGGTCGAAACGGAGACCACCTCGGCGACCAGGGTCGCCTGCTCACCAATAGGAATCTCCGCTATCGAGGTCAGCTCTCCCCTAGTTGCATACCGCCTGGGATAGTGCCCCAGCAAGTCCCCGACGCTCTCATACCCAAAGGCCTTGTGGAATGCTTTCTGGCTGCGATCTCCGATGATCTTCGCTAGCGGGGTATCCAGGGTTACGCTCACCCCTCAACGCTAGCGCCCTACCCCCGGGCATCAGCAAAATCCCGCTAGCGTTGTGGGGTGACCCGAATCATTGCAGGCAGCGCAGGCTCGCTGCGCTTGGCCACACCGGGACCTACCACCCGCCCCACCTCCGATCGCGTTCGTGAGGCCATGTTTTCTCGGTTGGAAGCCCGGGAGGGCTTCCACGGAACTATCCTCGATCTGTTTGCCGGGACCGGAGCTTTGGGCTTGGAGGCTGCCTCCCGCGGAGCACGCCACGTGGTGATGGTGGAACACCACTCCGGCGCGCAAAAGGTCATCCGAAGCAACATCGCAACGGTGATCCCCTCCCTCCCCTCCGCAACAACGCTGCAGGCAGTCTCCGCTCGGGTGGAGTCTTACCTCCAGGCTCCCCCCACCCTCACCGTAGATGGCGTGTTTCTTGACCCGCCCTATGAGTTCGAGGGTATCGAGGACGTTCTTAGCGCCCTGGAGCCGTGGCTCACCAATGGCGCCTGGGTTGTCATCGAGCGATCGACACGGTCCCGGGCTCCTGCGTGGCCTGCAGGGTTCGAGCCTTGGGAAGACAAAAAATACGGCGACACGGTGGTTTACTCTGCGACGTGGTCGCCGAAGGGGTCCCAACCGCCCAGCGAAGACTGAAGGTCATAGCCCGCCAGCACGACGGATGCTTTTGCGCTCGGACCCTGGACAACACCGATAGCGATAAATTCCGCCGGGAGGTCCACCCCCGCAGGGAAACACGCGAGAAGTCCATGGTCCTCTCCTCCAAAGAGCGAGCTCTCGTCCCACTCCAGCGCCGAATCAAGTTCCATCTGCACTCCGCTCGCCCGGGCCATTCGGGTGGCATCCAGCACCAGCCCATCGGACACGTCCATCATGGCGGTGGCGCCTGCTTGTGCTGCCACAGGGCCGAGAGGAACCGGAGGAACCGGCCGCAGGTGGTGCACCACCGAGGCATCCTCTTCCCGCAAAGCGTGCAGGGCCGCGGCGTCTGGCGCTGCACGCAGAAGGGTGAGTCCTCTATGGGACAGACCCCGCTCTCCCGCGAGGGCCAGGACATTTCCGGGCCTAGCACCCGCTCGCGTCACAGGTGCTAAACCCTGCAGATTGCCCAAAACTGTCACGGCAATAGTGAACACTGGGGAGCGGGAGAGGTCTCCCCCGAGCACCCCAGCTCCCGGGGTGAGAGCAGCAATCCCCTCGGCAAAACCCCTGGCTAACTCTTTGAGCTCCCCGACAGTAGTGGCTGGTGGGGCGGCGACCGCAATTTCATACCCGGTTACGACAGCCCCCATGGCGGCGATATCAGCGGCATTGCTGGCTATCGCCTTGAATCCCACATCACCCAAACTCGACCAGTCCCTGCGAAAATCTGGGCCCTCGATCATCATGTCGCAGCTGATCACCACGCGCCCATCGGGGACACTAAGTACCGCAGAATCGTCCCCCGGACCCAGTGTTGCCAGGCCTGCTGAGGGCAACAAGGGAAGGAGGGCGGCAAGCGCTGCCCCTTCGCCAGCAACGCCGAGGGAGCGCTGATCATCGCGCTCTATCTCAGGAGGTGACATACCCACCACGCTAGCCTGAGTGGTGTGAAGAAGCGCGCGACAGCCCCCGCCCTAGCCGTTTTTTTGGGCACTATCCTCCTTGCAGGCTGCGCGCCGTTAGTGAATCTCGACCCCGCCGAATTTGCCAATGCCCCCGAATGCGCCAACATGATTGTTCGCCTGCCGGATACCGTTGCCGATCTTCCCTCGCGCAATGTCAACTCTCAGGCCACAGCAGCGTATGGAAACCCCGCGGCCGTATTGATTCGCTGCGGATTAGAGCGCCCCGGTCCCAGCCTTTTGCCCTGTTTTACTTTCGATGGTGTTGATTGGCTTAGAGATGACACCGCCGACCCACAGTTTGTTTTCACCACCTATGGTTTAGACCCCGCCACAGAGGTCATCGTGGATTCCACCGTGGTGTCGGGGACCCAGGTGTTGCGCGATATTTCTCGAGCTGTGGGAAACCAATCCCTGCCCGTGGCGCGGTGCTTGGATATCTCCGACGTTGTGAACTAGGCCTGAGGCCCGCCCAGTCCCACAAGTTTTGCGGCGATACCCCCAGCTGCCCGCAGCGCAACGCCTTGACCAAACCCACTTTGAGGGAAGATGACAGGCCTCTCAATGGCTTCGGTCAGGGCATCAACAATCACCGTCAGTGCCTTGTGGGTGGGGGCCCACAGGTAGAGGGAAAGCGCCCCAGGAATAGTGTTCACCTCGTTGACGAAGACGTCTCCCGTTTGTTCATCCCAGAGCAAATCGACCCGAACGATCCCACTCAACCGGGTGACCTCCGCCACGGCGGTGGCGAGCTCCCGGGCTTTCTGGTGGATGTCCTCGGGGGCGAGGGCGGGAAATTCTCTCGGCGCATGGGTCAATCCGGCACCCGAATTCCCGCCCGCCAAATACTTTTCCTGGTAGGAATACACGCCGGATTCGCCTTCCGGGCGCAAGGGGCGCTCCAGTGCGGTCAGCTCCAACTGGGGATAGGTCCGAAAAGAGATATTCAAATCGACAAGTCCCGGCCGATAAGGCTCAAGCACGGCGCCTGCCGCAAGGTGAGGGGAGGTTTTGCACAGTGTCCGCGCAGTGGTGATGTCTTCGACGATTTCGATACCAATGGAGGAGCCACCAAAGCGGGGTTTGACGATGTAGGGGCCAGGAAACGAGGGGTCACGCTCTGAGGAGAGTGCTTCCCTCCTCAGCGTGGCGATGCTGGCCGCCATCATCAGGCCGCCAAACGCTAACTTGTCCATTCCCACAGCACCGGCGAACACACTCGAACCGGTCGCGGGAATTCCCAGCATCGAAAATACCGAAGCCCCGGCACCACCTTCGCCTATGCCACCGTGAAAACACAACAGTGCTGAGTCAATATCGAGGGCCTTTTTGCCCATTCCTTTTTTGGGATAAATACCTGGACTACCGGAGAGCACTACCTCGAGCTCTTTGGATCCCGCGGGAGCTCCGGTCAGAAAGTCTTTCGCCTCGGATTGCAAGGGGACCTGATACCAGGCGCCACCGGGAGCGATATAGATCGACAGCGGTTCATGCCCGCCCTCGTGCAATACCCTCGCAGCCTGAAGCCCGGTGAGGATGGAAATTTCATGCTCGGGGCTTGGCCCACCAAATACGACGGCATAAGCGTTGGTCATTACATCCCCTTGGAACCCCGATTAGGGGTAGTGATCGGGCAGGTCGTTCTCATAGAGGATAACGCCCCGCTCTCCCGCTGCCAGCAGGGCAGCGGTGACGGCCTCGTGGCGAGTCGCAAACACTTGTGCCTTATTTTTTGCCCCCGCCAGTAGGGCCTTTGTGTTGGTGCGCCCCACAATCATCAGTGTGCCATTGGCGGCGACAACAGCTTCGGCAAGCTCGCGGTTACGCTTAAACTGCACAGGCCCCAACTCCACCATCCCGGGTGTGACCGTAATAAAGGGGCCTTTGCGTTTTTTCGCAGCCTCCGCGCCCGAGCTGATGGCGTGAGATGCGCCGGTGGGGTTTGAGTTATAGGTGTCATCGATAATCAGCACACCCTCACTGCTTTCGGCCACTTCCGCGCGGTGCGCGGCAACAGGCAAGCCGGCAACCCGTGCTTTGGCCTGGTCTTCAGCAACGTCAAGGGCAAGGGCAATCCCCAGTGCTACGGCAATATTCACGGCATGTCCAAAGGAGGGAATATCAAGAGGAACAACATTCGCCTTGGGTCCATAGCGGAGGGTCCCCAAATCCACATCCACCACCACATCGGCTTTCTTGCCCTGGGCGCTCACCCTGATCACCCTTTTGCCCGCCCGCTCGCACTTATCCGCGAGGGAACGCAGCTCGGGCTGATCTATGGGTAACACGACGATGGGAGCACGCTCAGTGATTTCTGACTTTGCGCGGAAAATTGCTTCTTTAGACCCCAAACGTTCCATGTGGGCTTCGCCGACGACTGTGATGGCGGAAATATCCGGTGGAAACCAGTTGGCAAGCTCTCGAATGCGCCCCTCGGCATTCATGCCCATTTCGGCAACAAAGACCGAGGTGCCGGGAACCAAGTGTTCGTTGATGGTTTTCGACAAACCCATCATGTTGTTGAAGCTCGCAGGTGAAGCCACCACCTGGTGAGAGCCGGAGACAATCTGGGCGACATAGCCTTTGGTCGACGTTTTTCCATAGGAGCCGGTGATAGCTACCACCGTGGGGTTGACCTTCTTCAGTTTTGCCTGTGCGTCCTTCACGAACTTCATCGACAGTGATCGCTCGAGATACCAGAGACCACCGAGGGCGAGATCGGCAATATTTGCGGTAAACAGCAGAGGAATCAGTGCTCCGGCGGGTCCCAGTACCCACACAGCAGGCAGGCCAACCAACACCTGTGCCACCAGAATGCCACCGTAGGCGCGGCGGGATCGAGGGGTCCACGCCAGCGGGCTGGTGGTTCCCTTGAAAGACAGTTTCCAGGGCGTGGGAAGAATCATCACCGGTGCAAGCACTGCGCCCCACGCCAACCACGGCATCCCCCACCATGCGGGTCCTTGCACAGAGATCAGCGCGAGGGCGGCAGCGAGTGTCCACCAGAGGGCGGCCAGGGGTCTGCGATCAAACCACAAGCGCTCGACCCGCGCGACCTCGCGGGGTAAATAATGGACGCGCTGGGCGACCCGAAGCCACTTCAGATTCTGCGCCGCAGCGACGAGTAACCCCGACCCGACAGCCGCCCACAAAACCAGGGTGTCTAACTCGGGCATCGGTGTCCTTAGTCGGCGAGGTCTCGGAGTGCTTGGGCTAACGCTTCCTCGAGGTTACCTTCCAGGAGGTGTCCCGCCCCGGGTACCACGCGCAGGGTGGCCTGGGGGAAATATTCCAGGGATTTCTGCGCCCCCAACAATGGCGCAGGCCCATCGTTTTCCCCCCACACCAGCGTGACAGGGGCGCGAACGGTGGCGGCGTCAACAAAGTAATCTTCGCCAATTGCTTTCACCAAGACACCCCTCATGACGCCCTGCGCCGCGCGGTAGTCAGTGGATCCATAGCGGTTGCGAAGCTCCTCCATTCGCGTCTCAGAGATGAGGCCAAGTTTTCTGGCCCGTTTTCCCAAACGAAAAGCGAAGTGCGGTTTTGCCCCACCTGATCGAGCGAGAAAAGGCACTCCCGTGAGAACGAGCGCTTTCACGCACTCGGGGTGTCGCGCAGCCAGGCGAAGAGCCACCCGGCCACCAAAGGAGTGTCCCACCAGCACTGAGGATGGGTGTCCCTCCAGTGCCTGAGCAAGATGATCGGCGTACTCACTGGTTGACCACGGCTCAGGCGGCGGGGGTGCGGAACCAAAGCCTGGCAGGTGAAGCGCCAAAGCGTTGGTTCCCGCTAAGACTCGGGAGAAATCAGCGCCCGTTCGGCCCCAGCCATGCAGGGCGATGATCTCCGGATTCCCTTCGCCGTGCTTCTCCCCCACGAACGAGGAATCCCACAGTGTTGCCAGCGCCATCGCGGGTTATTCACCCTCGGGCAGGTCAGAGTCGGTAGCGAAATGTGGTGCAAGTTCCCGCGGGTCTCGCGATCCATCAAGAACTTGGCCTACCTGGGTGACAATGGGCATCACCACACCTTTGGCTTTCGCCAATTCCAGCACCGGGGCGATGGCTGCGAGGCCCTCGGCGGTTTGGTTCATCGATTTCACGACGTCAGTGAAGCTGTGGCCTTGGCCGAGAAGTCGGCCTGCGGTGTTGTTCCGTGACAGGGGTGATTCACAGGTGGCAATCAAGTCGCCCAGGCCCGCGAGCCCAGACATCGTTTTGGGGTCAGCCCCAAAGGCGGCTGCGAAAGCGCTGATTTCGGCCAACCCCCGTGTGATGATGCTGGCTTTAGTGTTTTCGCCATATCCGACACCATCGGCGATACCCACGGCCACGGCAATCAAATTTTTCAGCACCCCGCCGAATTCTGTTCCGACCACATCGGTGTTGGTGAAGGTTTTGAAATAGTGATTTGTCGCAGCAGTCGCGACCTCCCGCGCCGTGTCTGGGCTCACCGACGAGGCCACCGCTGCTGTGGGCTGTTCGCGCGCGATTTCGAGAGCAAGGTTGGGACCACTGACCACGGCGATCCGATGGGGGGCGATTCCTCCCGCCGCGGTGAGCACTTCGCTCATGCGCAGCCCCGTGCCGGCTTCCACCCCTTTCATGAGTGAAATTACGATTGCGTCGGAGGCAAGAGTGCCCGCGAGCGCCTCGAGATTGTGTCTCAAATGCTGGCTGGGCACCGCGATGTACACCTGGCTCGCCCCCGCCACGCACGCTTCCAAATTGTCCGTGGCGCTGAGCGCAGCGGGGAGATTGATGCCTGGCAAATAATCGCTGTTGCGATTACTTTCCCGAATTTCGCGGGCGATTTCGGATCGTCTCGCCCATAGGGTTACCTCGGACTCACCATCCGCGAGTACTTTTGCAAACGTGGTGCCCCACGATCCGGCACCCAATACGGCTACTTTTCTCATCCCCGAACCTTCTCTCCCCGACCGTCGTGAAGCTTTGCAGGGGGGTTCTCCCCGCGAAGCTCGCCCACCAGGGCGGCGATGTGGTGCATTAAATCTTCGGTGGCCCGCTCCAGCAACTCTGTCGTCACAGGTTTCCCCCGGTAGACGGAGAGGTCCATTTCCTGACCCACAATGACGTGGATTTGCGAGCGCGGAATGACAGTGATTTTTTTGGAATAGCGCCCCATCAGTTTGTGGGTGCCCCAGTGTGCCGCGGGGAAGAGCGGAATATCAGATTGCAACGCCATGCGCATGGCGCCGAGCTTGCCCGTCATGGGCCACATGTCTGCGTCTTTAGTGAGTGTCCCCTCGGGATAGACAATCAATCCGCTGCCTTGGGAGGTAAGAATCTTGGCAGCCTCCAGGGGCTCTGATGTCTTCATGGAAGAGTTACGCTCCACCGGGATTTGGCCGGTGAAGCGCATCAGGGTCCCCAATCCAGGAACGCGAAACAGGGAAGCTTTGGCGAAAAAACGGGGTGTTCGCCGCAATTTCCACACGACGATACCCATCACAATGGGGTCAATCTCGCTGTAGTGGTTGGGGGAAATGATGAAAGGGCCCTTGGCGGGCAGTGACCCACGGGTGATGCGGATCCGCGCCATCGCACCAAACACGGGGATAACGATGGCAGCGATCAGGCGCCAGCGAATCTGTGCGGAGCGTCTCATCGACCTACGCCTTCTGCTCGAACGTCGCTCCCAGACCAGAGAGTTTTGCCAACAGGTGCTCATACCCCCGGGAGATAATGCCCAGGTTCGAGACTGTCGAGGGTCCCGACGCTGTCACGGCAGCAATGACGTGAGAGAAACCGCCCCGAAGATCGGGGACGCGAATATCGGCGCCATGAAGCGGGGTGGGGCCGGTGATGACGGCCGCCTGCTCGAGAGGCCTTCTGGGAACGCGACGGGTAATGCTGGCGATGCCTTCTTTATAGACCTCGATGTTCGCTCCCATGTCAGTGAGCGCGTCGGTAAAACCGAACCGGTTTTCATACACCGTTTCGTGAACGATGGAGCGTCCTTGCGCTTGGGTGAGTGCCACCACCATGGGTTGTTGCCAATCGGTCATGAAACCCGGGTGAACATCCGTTTCGATGACGACGGGCTTGATGTCGCCACCGGGGTGAGAAAAACGAATTCCATGATCGTCAACATCAAAAAGCCCGCCGACCTTGCGATAGACATTCAGAAACGTCATCAAGTCTTGTTGAGCGGCGCCCTTGACATAAATGTCCCCCCGGGTCGCCAGCGCTGCCGCAGCCCAGCTGGCAGCTTCACTCCGGTCAGAAATTGCCTTGTGGCGATATCCCTCGAGGGAATCGACTCCCTCGATGACGATGGTGCGGTTAGGTTCCACCAAAATAATGGCGCCCATTTTCTGCAAAATCTGAATCAGATCCATAATTTCTGGCTCGATAGCTGCGTTCGTCAACTCTGTGACCCCTTGAGCGCGAACCGCGGTCAACAGGACCTGTTCGGTTGCCCCAACACTGGGGTAGGGCAAATCCACTCTCGCCCCGACCAGCCGGCGGGGTGCAGTGAGGCGAATTCCCTCGTGGCTCTTATCAATTTCAGCACCGAAGGCGCGCAACGCATCGAGGTGGAAGTTAATCGGGCGATCCCCAATGCGACATCCCCCCAGGTCGGGAATAAACGCTTCACCCAACTGGTGAAGCAGCGGTCCGCAAAAAAGAATGGGGATCCTGCTGGAACCGGCATGCGCATCAATTTCAGCGAAGTGTGCGCTCTTGGCTTGTCGCGGGTCGAGCACGAGCTCGCCATCAGAGGGTTCCGAGACCTTCACGGCGTGGGCTTCGAGGAGCCCTTTCACCACAGCAACGTCGCGAATGTGGGGAACGCCGCGCAAGATGCTCGGTGAATCGCCCAACAGTGCCGCCACCATTGCTTTCGTCACCAGGTTCTTTGCCCCGCGCACCTCGACCTCTCCCACGAGTGGCTTGCCGCCTTCGAAGGTCACGGTTTCCGCCTCTTCCGCGGTGGGAAGAATCACGCTGGCCGCAGCGTCGCCAGCCACTTAGGCGGTCCTCGCCGGAAGCGTGGTGGGGCGCCAGTTGCCGCGCAGGTGTTCAAACTTCTCAATCGCGTCAGCGTGTTTCAAGCTCAAATCGATGTCGTCAAGACCTTCCATCAACCGCCAGCGGGTGTAGTCATCGAGCTCAAAAGGAGCCACCATCTCGCCACAGCGAATTTCTCGGGCTCCCATATCCACGGTGATGGCTGCACCAGGCTCGGCTTCAATGGCCGCCCACAGCGCAAGCACAACTTCTTCGGGGACCACGGCCGTTACCAAACCCTGTTTTCCAGAGTTTGAGCGGAAAATATCCCCAAACCGGGCCGAGATAACGGCGGTAATTCCGAAGTCCTTCAGCGCCCACACGGCATGCTCTCTCGAAGAGCCGGTGCCAAAGTCGGGACCGGCAACGAGAACTCCACCGGCAGAATACGGCTCCTGGTTCAGCACGAAGCTCTCATCTTGGCGCCAGGCATAAAACAGCGCATCGTCATACCCTGTTTTTGTCACGCGCTTGAGAAACTCTGCCGGGATGATTTGGTCGGTGTCGACGTTGCTGCGCTTCAGCGGGATCCCGGGGCCTTGGAGAATCGTGATCTTGTCCACTAGGCACCGACCTTTTCTGCTGAGACATCTGAGGGGCTCGAGAGGGTGCCGCGGATAGCGGTGGCGGCAGCCACCATCGGCGACACCAGGTGGGTCCTGCCGCCCTTGCCCTGGCGGCCTTCAAAGTTGCGGTTTGAGGTGGAGGCAGCCCGCTCGCCCGGGGCTAATTGGTCAGGATTCATTCCCAGGCACATGGAACATCCCGCAAAGCGCCATTCACCGCCAAAGGCCTCCACAATCTTGTCGATTCCTTCGGCTTCCGCTTCCAAACGCACTCGGGCAGAGCCTGGCACCACCATCACCCGCACACCTTCTGCTTTGGTGTGGCCTTTGATGATGCTGGCAAAGGTGCGCAGGTCATCCAGGCGGGAGTTGGTGCAGGAGCCCATGAAAACGGTATCCACCGGAATGTCTTTCATTCGCGTTCCAGGACTCAAGTCCATATATTCCAGAGCCCGCAACGCGGCAGCCTTTTCGTGCTCATCACTCATATCGGCAGGGTTGGGAACAACATCGTTCAAGGCCACGCCCTGGCCGGGGTTGGTGCCCCAGGTGACAAAGGCTTCCAAGTGATTCGCGTCGAGAAAAACCTCGGCATCAAAAACGGCACCCTCATCGGTGTGGAGTGTTGACCAGTACTCCATGGCCTCGTCCCACGCAGCCCCTTCGGGAGCGTGGGGGCGGCCTTTGACGTAGTCGTAGGTCGTCTGGTCGGGGGCAATGATCCCTGCCCTTGCGCCCGCTTCAATCGACATGTTGCACATCGTCATGCGGCCATCCATGCCCAAAGCGCGAATCGCGCTGCCCCGGTATTCGAGGACATAACCTTGACCGCCGCCGGTGCCGATCTTTGCGATGATCGCCAAGATGATGTCCTTAGCGCTCACCCCGGGCCGTAGTTCACCCTCGACCGTGATGGACATGGTCTTGAAGGGCTTTAGCGGCAGAGTCTGGGTGGCCAAGACGTGTTCCACCTCGCTGGTTCCAATCCCCAACGCCATCGCGCCAAAGGCGCCATGGGTGGAGGTGTGAGAATCTCCACACACCACGGTCATGCCGGGCATTGTGAGGCCTAACTGGGGCCCGACGACGTGGACAATGCCCTGTTCGATATCACCCAAGGAGTGCAACCGAACCCCAAATTCTTCGCAGTTTTTGCGCAGCGTCTCGATTTGAATCCGCGAGGTGGGCTCGGCAATGGGCTTGTCAATGTTGATAGTGGGGGTGTTGTGGTCTTCGGTAGCAATCGTGAGATCAGGGCGGCGCACCCGCCTGCCTGCGACGCGAAGCCCATCAAAAGCTTGGGGGCTGGTGACTTCGTGAACGAGGTGGAGGTCGATATAGACAAGGTCGGGTTCTCCGTTGTCGCCTCGGGCGACAAGGTGGTCATCCCATAGCTTTTGGGCGAGTGTGCGTGGAGCCATAACCTTCACCCTTTCTTCTCTCGATGCCTCGGACGTGCGCTTCGTGTCGCTCCGAAGGGCGTCCCTCAGCTTAGCCCAGGGGCTATTCCTTGCTTCGAAGGGCGGCCTGCTTGTTGGCTTGTCGGAGCTTGAACACACTGGCAATCACGGCGACCGCCATCGCTGCGACAATCACGATCAACGATTCCCAGGTGCCAATGTCTGGTGCCCACAGAATATTCTCCCCGCCGTTCAGGAACGGCAGCTCGTTTTCGTGCAGTGCGTGGAAGACAAGCTTGAGTCCGATGAAGGTCAGGATGAAGGCAATCCCCCAGTGCAGGTATTCCAGTTTGTCGATGAGGTGTCCCAGCAAGAAATACAACTGACGCAGCCCCATGAGGGCGAACACGTTGGCGGTAAAGACAATGAACGGGCTTTCGGTAATTCCATAGATGGCAGGGATGGAGTCCACCGCGAAAATTACGTCTGCGGTTCCCAGCGCAATCAACACCACGATGACCGGGGTGAAGGCTTTTCTCCCCTGGTGCTGGATCCGGAGCTTGAGGCCGTCGTATTCATTGACGACATCAAGCCGCTGAGAGAGGAAAGCGATGAGCTTGCTTTCTCGTTCCACGTCATCGCTTCTGCCGCTGAAGAACTGCTGGACACCGACAACAACAAGAAAGGCCCCAAAAACATAAAAGATCCAGCTGAAGCTCGCGATCAACGCCGCTCCCAGCAGGATGAAGGCGCCCCGGAACACAATGGCCAGCAGAATCCCTATCATCAGCACCTGTTGCTGATACTTCCGAGGGACATTGAACGAAGCCAGGATAAGCACAAACACAAACAAATTGTCGATCGAGAGGCTGTATTCGGTGACCCAACCTGCCAAGAATTCGGCGCCGTATTGCGCTCCGGCAAAGATGAACATCAACCACGCAAAGCCCAGGGCAAGGACCACATAAAAGCCAACCCAGAGGGCGGATTCGCGTGTCGAAGGCTCGTGAGGACGCCAGACCGCCAGCATCAGATCCGCAATCAAGACCAGGGAGAGTACAACCAGCGAGCCCACCTCAAACCACAGCGGTACCTGAAACTCCACAATCATCCGATCTGCCTGGGCGTGTCTGTCCCCGCAGCAAGCCCCCAGTGTACGAGGAATAAGGCCCCCAGGGGGCCTTCAAACCTGCTGTGTGGAAAGGGTGACCCCAGCGGGATTCGAACCCGCGTTACCGCCGTGAGAGGGCAGCGTACTAGGCCGCTATACGATGGGGCCCTTCAACCAACACATGGAAGTATGACACTAATCCTGGTCCCGCGCCAATACCGGTGCAAAAACCTTCAGCACCCCGGGGATGACAGAAATATCTAGTGGCAAAGGGCCTACTGCCTCGCCATCGGCGTAGGCAACGACCCTCTCGCATTCGATCGTAACTCTCTCAGCCTGGCGAATACTCACCCGTGGATCACTGACATGCGTCCCAGCAAACACCCGGGGATAAATTCGCAAGAACGCAAGTCTTGAGAGCGGTCGCAAGGTAAAAACATCGAGTCGTCCATCCTGCAGGCTGGCCTCCGGGGTAACTTTCATCCCGCCGCCAAAGCTTCGTGAATTCGCCACGGCCACCAGCAGATATTTCCCGGTTTCTTTCACGCCGTCAATCTCCAAGGTGTAGGACAACGGGCGAAGCTTGATCAACTCGATCAGCAACGCCAGGGTGTATCGGTGTCGACCCTTGGGGAATCGCAGACGATTCGCCCGTTCGTTCACGATGGCATCAAAGCCAGCGGAAAGGACGCAGGCGAACGGGTGCGGAATACCGTCCCCACCCCGCGCCAACCCGTGGTCAATAACGAGCGGTTCACCCTCTAAAGCTTGAATCAGCGCGCGCAGCGCGTCATCGAGGTCGAGTGGTATTCCCAAGTGTCGGGCAAGGTCATTACCTGTTCCCGAAGGAATCACCCCCAAGGGGATCCCTAGGCGAACGCAAAAATCCACTCCCATGTGGGCCATTCCATCGCCACCGACAACAACCAGAGCGCGAAAGGTGGGATCAAGAATCCCCTCGAGAACGCGCTTCACACCCTCCAAGCTCTCCGCTTGCGCGGCAATAACATCCCATCCCGCATCTCGAAGCCCAACGACCACCTGCTCTCCAACAGCGGCGTTTTTCCCAAAAGAAGCGCTGGGATTGATGGCGACGACGAGCTTGGTGTTTGTGGCACCCATGTCGATCGCCCCTTGGTGAGAACCCGTGAGCGACAAAGCGTCGCCACCCACACTCTAGAGTGCATCGACCTCGACGCGACAGGAGAACACCCGACCGGCGGAAGTGGCAAAAAGGGAGGCCCACTCGCAACGGTGGCTCAGAAGCACATGATTTGCTGGGGTGCCTGGACTCGAACCAAGAACAACTGAACCAGAATCAGCCGTGTTGCCAATTACACCACACCCCACCGCTTAGCGCGCAAGCCCTAAGTGGACGCCCCTACCTTATCGCACGCCTAGAGCGAAGAGCGAAGCTGTGCCAATCGGGCCATGCTCGATTCTCGGCCGAGGACCTGCATCGATTCAAACAGTGGTGGGCTGACGCGGCGACCAGAAATTGCCACTCGCAAAGGCCCAAAAGCATGCCGGGGGGAAATGCCCATTTTCTCCACCAGAGTTTCCCGAAGCGTTTCTTCCAACGACTCAATCTGCCAGCTGTCAAGCTCGCCAAGAGCCTCCAGGGTGGCATCCAGAACGGCAGAAGCTGAGTCGTTCAGGGTGGAGGAAGCATCCTCTGCAATGACCAGGTCGGTATCGGCGGTAAACAGGAAGGCCACCATCGGGGCCACTTCCCCCAAGAGCCCTACGCGCTGGTGGACGTGGGGAAGAATGTCGTGGAGTATCCCCTGCTCGCGCTCTGTGAGTGTCTCCTCCACAACCCCTGCTTCGCGGAGATAGGGCAGGCAGCGGTCTAAAAAGTCTTCTGGGGAGAGCAGCCGAATGTGGTCACCGTTGATGGATTCGGCCTTCTTTAGGTCAAACCGCGCGGGATTAGGGTTTACGGTGCCAATATCAAAGGCTTTGACCATTTCATCGATGCTAAACACGTCCCGATCCGGCGCCAAAGACCACCCCAGTAGCGAGAGGTAATTGAGCAAACCCTCTTTGATGAAGCCGCGGTCCCGGTGGTGGAAAAGGTTCGCTTCAGGGTCCCGTTTCGAAAGTTTCTTATTCCCTTCCCCCATCACAAACGGCAAGTGACCAAAGCGAGGAATGTGGCTGGCAACCCCAATATCGACCAGCGCCGTGTAAAGGGCAATCTGACGGGGAGTGGAGGACAGAAGGTCTTCCCCGCGCAGCACGTGGGTGATGCCCATCAGGGCATCATCGACGGGGTTCACAAAGGTATACAGAGGCTTTCCGCCAGCCCGGACAAGAACGAAGTCCGTGGTGGAGGTGGCGGGAAAGAGAACCTCGCCGCGCACCAAATCATCGAAACCGCGGTCCAACTCGGGCACCCGCAAGCGCAGCGCGGGGACCCGTCCCTCGTCGCGAAAGGCCTGGCGTTTTGCATCCGTGAGATCCCGTTCGTGATTGTCGTATCCCTGCTTAGAGTCACGGCCCAAAGACTCGTTGCGGGCAATCATTTCCTCGTTGGTGACAAAACTTTCATACAGGTGGCCCGCCTCCAACAACGTGGCGATGATGTCCTGGTATAGCTCAGATCGCTCAGACTGCCGATACGGGGCATAAGGGCCGCCGATTTCGGGTCCCTCGTCCCAGTCGAGTCCCAACCATCGAAGCGCTTCGAGCAACTGGTGGTAGCTCTCTTCACTATCGCGCTCGGCGTCCGTGTCTTCAATACGAAAGACAAAGGCCCCGCCGTGGTGGCGGGCAAAAGCCCAATTGAACAAAGCGGTGCGAATCAATCCCACGTGGGGGGTGCCGGTGGGTGAAGGACAAAAACGCACCCGAACATCGGAACCATTGGCCTGAGTGGTCAAAACAGTCACAGTGTCTCTCCTTTTCTCCAGAACTTAGATGTCGTAGGTGACATAGTCACCACGACTAGGTGGGGCTTGGTTGCGGGCAGAAGATGTCACAAACACACGAATCAACACCGACACCACTAGCGCCAGTGCCGCGAAGGACAAACCGCTGTATCCCATCAGCGCCAGGGCAACACCGGCGAGTGCGCCACCAGCGGCACCCGATCCGCTCATCAACAGGTCAGACACCCCCTGCCGGGAGGCCCTCTTATCGATAGACGTCGATTCGGTCAACAGCGTTGATCCCGCCACCGTCGAGGCACTCCAGCCCAGGCCCAACAGGACCACGCCGACAACCACAGCGATCTCGTTCTCCGCTCCAAAACCTGTGAAGGCTAGGCTCAACGCCAAGATTGCTTGGCCCAACAAAATTGTGGAAATACGGCCGAATTTATCCGCGATCATTCCAAAAACCGGGGACAGGGCATACATCCCCGCGATGTGAAGCGAAATCGTGAAGCCCACGATGGCTAACGATGCCCCGTGATTTACCAAGTGAACCGGAGTCATCGCCATCACCGACACCATCGTGGCGTGGCTGAGGGCAGTGGCAATTATCGCCGTTTTCGCCATGACCGGGTTATCGACAACCCGCGCGATTCCCCCGACGCCAGCCTTGAGTGTGCCGCTGGAAAGCTCACCGGCGAGCTTGAGGGGGTCAGGTTTTAGGCCGACGATATAGACCACGGCGGCCAAGAGTTTGGCGATAAGGGTAAAAACAAAAGGTCCCGCGAGTTCGGGCAACCCAAGGTAGCGCCCGAGTGCCTCGCCAGGAACAAGAAGATTGGGCCCCGATACCGCGCCGACGGTGGTCGCCCACACCACCACAGAGAGGTCTCGACCTCTGGTCGCCGGAGCCGCTAAGTCTGTGGCGGCAAAACGCGACTGCAAATTAACCGCGGTTGCAACCCCGATGAGCATTAAACCGGCCAGGAGCAGTGGAAACCAGGCCTGAATAACTGCGGTGATCGTCACCACAGCCCCAGACGAAGCAATTAGCGCCCCGGTGGTGAGTGACACCCGCCGTCCATATCGCGCAGCGAGTCGGGCTAAGGGAATTGCTGCCAATGCCGCACCCAGGGTCGCCACGCTCGCAGCCATTCCCGACCAGGCGTCAGAGCCGGAAAGCCTGCCGGCAAGAATCGCACCCATCGACAAGGTAGCGCCCATGCCGAGGCCCGCCATGATTTGTCCCAGAACCAACACGTTTCGGACCCTGCGTTGGAGGGCGGGAACATCGATGTCGCTAGCGAGTGCGGTCATCACGGTTCCTTGCGGGGTTAGAGAGGGTGCCCAAACCCTTGATCGTGATATCAATCGTTTGTCCATCCACGAACCCGCCAAGACCGGAGGGTGTCCCGGTGCAGATCACGTCCCCGGGCAACAGTGTCCAGACATCGGAGCAAAATTCGATGATCTCTGGAATGGAATAAATCAAATCCTTGGTGCTGCCTTTGCGACGCAGTTCGCCATCCACAAATGTTTCAATCTGGGCGTCAAACGGGTCGAACTCTGTGTCAATGAAAGGCCCGAGCGGGCAAAAGGTGTCATAGCCTTTGGCCCTGGCCCACTGGCCATCAGCGAACATCACATCTCTGGCCGACACATCGTTGGCGATGGTGAAACCAAAGACAACGTCTTTCCAATCTTCGGCCTTCACGCGTTTCGCCACTGACCCGATCACGATGGCCAATTCGCCCTCGTGGACGATACGCCCTTCGACGGGAGGAATGATGATCGGGTCACCCGGCCCCACCACCGCCGTGTTGGGTTTCAGGAAAATTAGCGGATTGTTAGGACCCTCGTGGCCCATCTCTTTCTTGTGTTCGGCATAATTCATGCCGACACAAATCACTTTAGACCGCGGAATCACCGGTGCAAGAAGCTTTACCTTGTCCAGAGGGACGCGCTTATCCGTGGGATTTATGCCGTGATACAGCGGGTCCCCGGCCAAAACAACGAGATCATCGCCATCCACAACACCGTAGAGGGGCTCCCCCTCGCCCAGGCTAAAGCGTGCGACCTTCATGCCTTCAGCGTACCTATCGACTACCCCGCTGAAGCGTCTTGGCGCTTCAGCCGAGAAGCCATCCGACCGCGTGCGGTCTGATCCAATTCCACCTTGCGAATACGGACCACCTCGGGGGTCACCTCAACACACTCGTCTTCGCGGGCGAACTCAAGACACTCCTCCAGGGAAAGATCCCTGGGCGGGGTGAGACGCTCAAGCTCTTCTGCAGTGGAGGAGCGAATGTTGTTGAGCTTCTTTTCCTTCGTGATGTTGACATCCATGTCGTCAGCGCGGGAGTTTTCTCCCACCACCATGCCCTCATAGACAGCATCACCGGGCTTCACAAAAAAGGTCATCCGCTCTTGCAGCGTCATCATCGCGTTCGTCGTGACAGCCCCGGTGCGGTCCGAAACGATGGATCCGGTGTTTCGGGCAACAATGGAGCCCGCCCATCTCTCCATACCCGCAGAGATTGCGTTGGCAATTCCCTGGCCTCTGGTCAAGGTGAGGAAGTCGGTACGGAAACCGATCAGGCCTCTCGAAGGAATGGTGAATTCCATGCGGACCCACCCGGTGCCGTGATTAGACATGGTGTCCATGCGACCCTTGCGAGACGCCAACAACTGGGTAATGCCACCGACAAAATCTTCGGGGGCGTCGATGGTGAGGGACTCAAAAGGCTCGTGCAGCGAGCCATCAATGGTCTGGGTAACCACCTGGGGCTTGCCGACATTGAGCTCAAACCCTTCGCGGCGCATGTTCTCCACCAGGATCGCCAGCGCCAATTCGCCTCGGCCTTGCACTTCCCAAGCATCCGGGCGACCCGTGTCGACAACTTTCAGTGAAACGTTTCCGATGAGTTCGCGATCGAGACGGTCCTTGACCATCCGAGCGGTGAGCTTGTGGCCTTTGACGGTTCCCGCGAGCGGCGAAGTGTTGGTGCCAACGGTCATCGAGATAGCGGGCAAGTCCACCGTGATGGCGGGCAAAGGGCGAATATCATCCGGGTCAGCGATGGTTTCACCGATAGTGATGTCTTCGATTCCCGCAACGGCCACGATGTCACCTGCGGAGGCACTCGCCGCGGGAACCCGCTCGAGCGCTTCGGTGCGCAACAGTTCAGTGATTCGCACGTTAGACACCGTGCCATCGTGACGAACCCAGGCGACGGTCTGTCCCTTAGTGATCGTCCCTTGGAAGATACGAAGCAGTGCGATACGTCCTAGGAACGGGGAAGCGTCCAAGTTCGTGACGTGTGCTTGCAGGGGGTGAGCATCGTCATAGACCGGGGCGGGGATGTGTTCGATGATCGCGCCAAAAAGCGGCTCGAGATCGAGGTTGTCCGGCAGGGTTCCATCAGCTGGTTTGTTCTTGCTCGCAGCGCCTTCGCGGCCCGAGGCATAGACGATGGGCAGGTCAAGCAAAGAATCAATGTCGACATCGGGCACTTCATCCGCTAAGTCACTCGCCAGACCCAGCAGGAGATCTTGGGTTTCGTGGACGACAGCGTCGATCCGCGAGTCAGGTCGGTCTGTTTTATTGACGAGCAGAATCACGGGAAGTTTTGCCGCCAGCGCCTTACGCAGCACAAATCGTGTCTGGGGCAGAGGGCCTTCGCTGGCATCCACCAGCAGCACAACACCATCGACCATGCTCAAGCCGCGCTCAACCTCGCCACCGAAGTCAGCGTGGCCGGGGGTATCAATCACATTGATAGTGATGGGAGTATCACCGGCGTGAACACCGCTGTAAGAGACGGAGGTGTTTTTGGCAAGAATCGTGATGCCTTTTTCTTTTTCCAAGTCACCCGAGTCCATGGCGCGCTCGGTGACGGGGCCGTGATCAGAGAACGCACCGGTCTGACGCAACATGGCATCCACCAGGGTGGTCTTTCCGTGGTCAACGTGGGCGACAATGGCGACGTTACGCACGTCGTTACGAGTGGCAAGAGCCATGAGAGATCCTTTTCGGGGCGGGGTAGTGCAGAAACTACTTCACCGAAGCCCTGCTTATCTATCTTACCGGTCATCCAGGCCGGAGAACTAGCATGGAGGTATGGGACACCGCAACTCTTTCGACCAGCACGTCTTGGTCTATGACGGCGATTGCGCGTTTTGCACTCTCTGGGTCAACCGCCTGAAACGCTGGCTCCCCGTCTTTCCGAAAATTCAGACCTCCCAGACGCTCGCTCTAGAGGATTACGCGCTCAGTCAAGACGACGTGGAAAAGTACGCCTGGTACATCACACCCACCCACCAATACGCCGGCCACCTTGCTGCCAGCGCCCTTCTTCGCAGTCAATCACGTTTTGGCCTGCGGTTTCTGGGGCATCTCATTGCCCTTGCGCCGGTGTCGTGGGTGGCCGCCGGTATTTATGCCTTCACCGCCCGCTTTCGCCACAAACTTCCCGGTGGAACACCCACGTGTGACCCCGCGACGAACATCCACTAAGCCATGAGCAAAGGCCGCCTTGGGGTTGAAATAGCCCTGGTCTTGGGGCTGAGTGTGGGAATGAGTGCGCTGTATTCCCTGGTGGGCATCATCGTGCGGGTCACTCGAGAAACGCCGCTATCAGAACAAACCGCAACAATCAATTCTTCTGCCAGCACCCTGGAATGGGCAGACTTCACCTACCAAGCACTCGGAATTCTTTCCAGCCTTGTTCCGGTGGCTCTGGTGATGTTCCTGATGTGGGCACCAACGAAGCCTCGATTAGGCGCGCTTGGACTCGATCGTTCACAACCTGTTCGAGATGGTTCCTCCGGATTCGGACTCGCCGCCCTGATTGGCATCCCAGGCCTCGGTGTCTACCTGTTGGGCCGCGAACTAGACCTCACCGTCACCGTGGTGCCCACGGCACTCACCACCTACTGGTGGACTATCCCCCTGCTCCTCGTCCTCGCTCTCCGCGCCGGGCTTGTGGAAGAGGTAATTGCCGTGGGATACCTTTTTGCCCGGCTTAAGCAACTCGGCATGCCGATGTGGGGAATCATTGCCACCCAGGCTCTTCTGCGCGGCACCTATCACCTGTATCAGGGCTTTGGAGCGTTCATCGGAAACGTCATCATGGGTCTGATCTTTGGCTGGATCTATTCCCGAACCCACCGACTGGCTCCGTTGATCGTTGGGCACACCCTGATTGATGTCGTCGCTTTTGTGGGATACCCGATAGCTCTGAGCTACTACCCGGAAATTCTCGGCTAGGTAAGTTAGCGTTTCTCCTCGTGGACACTCCTGAGCTTGGCGAAATCGCGCCCGACTTCACTCTGCCGGGAACCACCATGGTGGACGGGGAGGCGCAGAAGGCCCACTTCACCCTTTCCGGGCGCCGCGGCCACAAGGTGGTTCTGGCTTTTTATCCCGCTGATAATTCGCCTGGCTGCACCATGCAACTGTGTAGCTATGAGGACGAAATGGAAGCGTTCAAGGAGCTTGGTGCCGAGGTCTGGGGAATCTCCCGGCAAGCTTTTGGGAGCCACGAAAAGTTCGCTCGCTCCAAGCGCTTGGGTTTCCCGTTGCTCTCCGACGAAAAAGGTGACGTCGTCTCCGCCTACGGCGTGGGGCTCATGGGGATTGGCATTCGGCGCAGCATCTTTATCATCGATGAAGATGGCCGGCTCGGCTGGAAGCACGTATCCCTGGTTGGCGCTACCTTCCAAAGCGCCGCAACTCTCAAGCGCGAACTCGCCAACGTTTAGGCAAACGCCTCTATCGGCGGACACGCACACACCAGGTTGCGGTCCCCAAACGCCTGGTCGACCCGACGGACCGGTGGCCAGTACTTGCCGGTGACCGCTGGCGCAGCAGCGAGGGATGTTCCCTCCACCACACCGCCCCGGCGGCGCATTTCGGCCGGATAGCAGGCGAGCTCCCTGGAGTAGGGGTGATCCCACACGCTCGAAGTTACCGCCGCAGCGGTGTGAGGTGCATTCACCAACGGGTTATCTTCCGCAGGCCACGCCCCAGCCTTCAGCTGTGCCGCTTCTTCACGAATGGCGATCATCGCGTCAATAAAGCGCTCTAACTCGCCGAGATCTTCGCTCTCAGTGGGCTCAATCATCAGCGTTCCCGCCACCGGGAACGACATCGTGGGGGCGTGGAAGCCATAATCCACTAAGCGCTTTGCGACGTCATCCACGGTGACCCCTGTTTCTTGGGTCAAGGGACGAATATCAATCACCGCTTCGTGGGCAACGAGACCGTTATCCCCGGTGTAAAGGACGTCATAGTGCCCTCTGAGAGCGTGGGCGACATAGTTGGCTGCTAGGACGGCCGCAGCGGTGGCATCAGCAAGCCCCTGCGGTCCCATCATCCGCACATACGCCCAAGGAATGGGCAAGATGCTGGCGCTTCCATAGGGTGCAGCAGACACGGGAACCCCGCCATGAACCACCGAACCGGCTTCACCGGTGGCGGAATCAAAGGGTGGGTGCTGATCCATCTGAGCCATCGGGTGGCCAGGAAGGAAGGGTGCCAGGTGGGCTTTGGCCCCAACAGGTCCGACACCGGGTCCGCCGCCACCGTGAGGAATACAGAAGGTCTTGTGAAGGTTCAGATGCGAAACATCTCCCCCGATGTCGCCGTAGCGGGAGAAACCCACGAGCGCGTTCAGGTTAGCGCCATCGATATAGACCTGACCGCCAGCCTCATGGACAGCATCCGTGATGTCCCTAATTCCCGCCTCATAGACGCCGTGGGTGGAGGGATAGGTCACCATCAATGCAGCAAGAACATCTCGGTGCTCGGCAATCTTGGCACTCACATCATCAATGTCGACGTCGCCTCGGTCGTTACACGCCACGACCACCACTTTCATTCCCGCCAACACAGCGCTTGCGGCGTTGGTGCCGTGGGCGCTGGCAGGAATCAAGCAGACATTGCGGTGATCATCACCGCGGGAGCGGTGATACCCCCGAATGGCCAAGAGCCCGGCATATTCACCCTGGCTCCCTGCATTGGGCTGGAGAGAAACTGAGTCATACCCGGTGAGCTCGGAAAGCCACTGTTCGAGGTGAGAAATCATGACCAAATAACCCTGGGTGTCCTCCACTGGAGCGAAGGGGTGCAGGCCCGAAAACTCTGGCCAACTCACCGCTTCCATTTCGGTGGCGGCGTTGAGTTTCATGGTGCAGCTGCCCAGGGGAATCATTCCGCGATCTAGCGCGTAATCCTTATCCGCCAGCGACTTCAGATACCGCATCAAAGAGGTCTCTGAGTGATGGGAATGGAACACGGGGTGCTCTAAGAAGCTGCTTGAGCGGGCCATCCCCTCCCCCACATCAACCGCACCATCGTGACCAACGTAGTCGGGGAGTTCAAAAATTGAGGCAAGCTTTTGCTCGAGCTCTCCCGCCATCACACCGGTGTTGACACCGGTGGTGGTTTCATCCATCGACAGTGTGAGGTGGTCCTCGTCCACGAGGTGGAGTAGAACTCCCTCCGCAGCCGCCTTCGCCACCAAAGCCTCGGCAGCCCCTGGCACGCGCAGGAGAATCGTGTCGAAAAAGTTTTCGTTCACCACACCGTGTCCTGCCTGGCGAAGAGCCTCGGCAAGCCCTGCCGTCTTAGCAGCAACAGCCCGGGCGATAGCGGTGAGGCCATCGGGGCCGTGATAGACCGCGAACATTCCCGCCATGACGGCGAGAAGAACTTGGGCGGTGCAAATGTTGCTCGTGGCCTTGTCGCGCCTGATGTGTTGCTCGCGGGTTTGCAGGGTCAAGCGGTAGGCGGGGTTACCATCGGCGTCTTTGGAGACGCCGATGAGGCGGCCGGGCATTTGGCGCTCGAGCCCTTCGCGCACCGCGAGATAGCCTGCGTGTGGTCCACCAAAGCCCAGAGGAATTCCGAAGCGTTGCGATGTCCCCACAGCAATATCGGCGCCCATTTCACCCGGTGGGACCATCAGCGTCATCGCCAACAGGTCTGCCGCCACAATGGCCAGTGCCTGGTGGGAGTGCAGTCCCTCAATGGCCGGGCGAGGATTCACAATGCGTCCCGACGCGCCGGGGTATTGGATAAACCCACCAAAGCACTCGGGCAGCGCGCCCTGAAAATCAGTTTCCACAATCTCGATTCCCAGTGGTTCCGCACGACCGCGAACAATCGCCTTGGTCTGCTCCAGTGCGTCCTGATCTATCAGGAACACCGGGCTTTCTTGCTTCGAGGCGCGGCGGGCCAACAGCATCGCCTCGGCCACAGCGGTTGATTCATCCAGCATGGAGGCATTCGCGATGGCCATACCGGTGAGGTCAGCAACCATCGTTTGGAAATTGAGAAGCGCTTCGAGCCGGCCTTGAGAAATCTCTGGCTGGTAGGGGGTGTAGGCGGTGTACCAGCTGGGGTTTTCCAGCACATTGCGCTTAATGACCGAGGGGGTGTGGGTGCCGTAGTAGCCCTGGCCAATCAGCGAACGGCGAACCGTATTCGCATCGGCAAGCGCGCGGAGCTCAGCGAGCGCTTCTGCCTCGCTGGCGGCTGCAGGAATAGCTGAGCGGACAATTTCTGCCATGCGCAAATGTCCCGGCACCGCAGCGTCCATCAAAGCGGGAAGCGAGTCATACCCGAGGGCACTCAACATCAAAGACTGGGCAGATGCATCTGTCCCGATGTGGCGATTAGCGAAACCGGTCATGGTCCTACTCTCCGATCAGTGCCTGATAGGCCGCTGCATCCATACCCTCGGGCGCGGTGGTGAAGCGAACTTTCATGAGCCATCCTGCTCCATAGGGATCAGAGTTGACGGTGTCGGGTGCATCAACGACGGAATCGTTGGCTTCCATGACTTCACCCGCCACCGGGGCAAAGATTTCACCCACAGACTTGGTAGATTCCACCTCGCCAACAATGGCCCCAATACTCACGGTATCTCCCGCAGCGGGGAGTGCGACAAAGACCACATCGCCCAGCGCGTCCGCTGCGTACTGCGTGATGCCCACGGTCGCAACATCGCCCTCGAGAGAAATCCACTCGTGGTCTTTGGTGTAAAGCAGGTTTTCGGGGACACTCATGATGACGCCTTCTTTCGCTGATAGAACGGTAGTTCGTGCACGGTAACCCTTAGGTGTGAGCCTCGGACATCAACTATGAGCTCGGATTCTGCCGCGACATGGTCAGCTTCAACAAACGCCATCGCAATCGGGTACCCCAGGGTGGGCGAGAGCGCACCGGAGGTAACCTCCCCAACGAGAGTGCCTGCGCTAGTGAGCACGGCATAGCCCGCTCGGGGGGCTCTTTTGCCCTCTGCCACCAAACCCACCAGGACCCTCTTGCCCTCGGACCCGAGCGCGAGCGCTTCCTTGCCGACAAAGCGTTCTTTCCCGGCAACGACGACGCGGCCAAGACCCGCTTGGGCCGGGGCAATATCAAGACCCAGTTCGTGACCATACAGCGGCATTCCCGCTTCTAAACGCAACGTGTCACGGCAGGCCAAACCGCACAAAATCATGCCGTGCCCAGCACCGGTTGCTTCGAGTTCATTCCAGAGTGCTTCAGCACCGTGGCTTGGTATAAAAATCTCATATCCGTCTTCCCCGGTGTATCCGGTTCGGGCAATCCACACGGTGTTGGTATGAAATTTCCCGGGGGTAATCCGGTAATACCGAAGCTCATCCAAGCCTGCGGGGATCTCGATGCCGGAGTGTTCAAGAATAGTTTTGGCCTGGGGTCCCTGGACAGCGATGAGCGCCCAGTGCTCGCTGGAGTCCGTGACCGCAACCTCAAACCCAGCCGCTCGAGCCTTCAGGGCGTCGAGGGCTGGTTGGCGGTTGGCGGCATTGGCAACAATGAGAAATTCTGTTTCGCCCAGGCGATACACGATCAGGTCATCAACAACCCCGCCGGATTCGGTCAGCAGAAGCGAGTACTTTGCCTGATGGTCTTCCAGGGCTGAGAGGCGATTACTGAGCGCGTAGTCCAGAAATGCGGCTGCCTGGGAACCGGTAACCGTAATTTCTGCCATATGGGAGAGGTCAAACATTCCGGCGGTGGTCCGCACGGCTTTGTGCTCCACCAGGTCGGAGTCATAGCGCAGGGGCATGTCGAAACCTGCAAAATCGGTGAACGAAGCTCCCGCGCGCTCGTGTACTGCGTGAAGCGGGGTTTGTTGGCTCACGGGTCTCCTGGAGTCGAATAAAGGGCATGCCCTGGCTGACTCCCCCTCTGTCATAAGCCTGAGAGTTTCACGCAGATTGTGCGCTTTCACCGTCGGCGGGAAAGGTTCTTCCACTTTTCAGAGTGGCCAAGCTATGCGGTACGGGTACCTGAGAGATTGGCGGGGAAGCTTGCTCCTTCGGTGACACCTTTCTTCGGTGTCTCTCCCGCATAGCGTGAAGCCCAATGTGAAGTTATTTCAACCAGAGTAGCAACCCACTGGCTGGCAATAAGGCGCGACACCTCCAGTCAGGGATGAAGGTTAGCAACTTCGACGAGAGCTTCGTTGTGTCGCAAAAAACCAGGCACAGCGGGGGAATCAAAACGACCATAAAACACGTCACCTGAGACCTTGATTCCCTGTGTTGCTAAACCCTCAAGAAGGAGCTGGGTTTTCTGCATCACCCGGTCTTTGCGCCAGGATCCGCTAAAGCGAAGGGCTGCCACCTCTCGGGGTGCTACCTGGCCGACACTGACCCTTCCATCAACGGGAAGTGGTGCTGCGTGGGGGTCGGTGCCTTCGGGAAGAACAAAACTTATGGTGTGGGAGTCGGCATGGGGGGCTTGAACCACAGGCGCGGTCATCGCCATTTTTTGGCCCGTGGTGTTCGCGCCGGAAATGTAACTCACAAGGGGACCAAAGGCTATGCTCCCCGCCGATTCAAAGTCAGCACTCACGTCCACGGAGATCACCGTGTGGGCGGGGTAGTGCCGCAACTCGATCCCACCTGCGAGGGTGGAAAGAACTTCAAAGGGTTGCGCTTTGGTCATAACCGGTGCCTTTCTCTGACTTCTCAGTCTGGAGCGTGGAGCCAAGATTAGCCTGATGAAAGCAGCCAAGCCGCTAGCGCAGTGCGCCAAACCTTGGCCTCAGAGGGAACTAGCTCCCGGAACCGCGATCCATTTTGAACGTTTCCAGCGCCTCACTGACCGTGAGACGAATCTGCTCGATCAATACGCTCGGGTTATCAAGACTCAACAGGTCTTGATGATCTAGCGTTCCGAGCGGCGAAATTCCCGCCAATTGCCAAACTTTTTCTACCGGGTCTTCGGCCAACTCAATATCGGTTGGCCACGGCAGGGATAAATCGAGCTCTCGAAGGTATTCGAGTGTTTCTCGCACCACTTGCTCGGTAATCACCAGTTCTTCGCCAGGCACATCCCCCGCGTCAAAGGTGTCTAAGAATTCCACCTCGGCCTGCGGGTAGGCATCTTCCTCTAGCCACCGTGTGACCCGGAATCGTCGCCCCCCGCGTGCCATTACCTGGAGGGGGCCCTCGGGCGCTTCGATTTGGAGCACCTGCGCGGTGGTGCCGATGTCGAAGCGCTTGTCTCCGCCGCCCACTTCTGAGCCGCGTTCAATGAGCACCACGCCAAATTCGGAGGGTTCGTCCTCAAGAATTGCCCCCATCAGTTTGAGATAGCGCTCTTCGAACACCCGCAGCGCCAGGGGCATCGCGGGGAAGAGAACGGACCCTAGGGGAAACATCGGCAGGAGCGTCATGACCTAAGGCAACCACCACGATGAAGCAGGCACAAGTTGGCAACGCCTATTCACGGCAGGCGCTCAGGAACTAAAGCGAAACTCCACCACGTCGCCATCGCGCATGACATATTCTTTTCCCTCGATGCGGGCTTTCCCACCCGATCGTGCTTCAGCAAGTGAACCGGCAGCAACCAGGTCATCAAAGCCGGTTACTTCCGCTTTGATGAATCCCTTTTCGAAGTCGGTGTGGATGACACCGGCAGCTTGGGGAGCTTTCCAGCCCCGGTGGATCGTCCAGGCCCGGGCTTCTTTGGGGCCTGCGGTCAAATACGTCTGCAAACCGAGGGTGTCAAAACCAATCCTCGCCAACTGATCGAGGCCGCTTTCTTCTTGACCCATCGAAGCCAACAGCTCCGCTGCTTCCCCGGCATCTAAGTCGATGAGTTCACTCTCGACCTTGGCGTCCAAGAACACTGCCTTTGCCGGAGCCACCAGCGCTGCGAGTTCTTCGCACCTGGCAGGGTTTCCCAAAGTGTTTTCATCGACGTTAAAGACATAGAGAAAAGGCTTGGCTGTGAGAAGGCCAAGTTCCCGGAGCGGTGCGGAATCAAAGCTTGCTTGGAAGAGCGTCACTCCCCCATCCAGAATCCCTTTGGCTTCCACTGCAGCGGCGAGCACCGCTGGCTCCATCTTTTTGCCTTTGACCTCTTTTTCATACCGAACAATGGCTTTGTCGAGCGTTTGGAGATCAGCAAGCATCAGTTCGGTATTGATCGTTTCCATATCGGCAGCGGGATCGACCGCCCCTTCCACGTGAATCACATCGGGGTCATCAAAGACCCGCACGACCTGGGCGATAGCTTCTGCTTCGCGGATGTTGGAGAGGAACTGGTTTCCCAAGCCCTCCCCCTCGCTCGCGCCACGAACGATGCCTGCGATATCCACAAAGGACACGGCAGCGGGAATAATTTTCTCGCTGCTGAAAATGCCAGCGAGCACACTGAGGCGCTCATCCGGGAGATTGACCACGCCAATATTGGGTTCGATGGTGGCGAAGGGATAGTTCGCCGCCAGAACAGTGTTCTTGGTGAGAGCGTTAAAAAGCGTGGACTTTCCCACGTTGGGGAGACCGACGATTCCAATGGTGAGTGCCACGTTTAGCGAGCCTACTGCACCTCTTCTGCCCCTCCCTTCCGCTAGCTGGTGGCATCGCGAAGTCCAGGGATGGCGAGCTCTCACAATCGCCGATCCGCAGTTTCAAAAAACAGCGAATGAGCAAGCGTTTGTGAGACTAGGAGCCTGTCGAAGGGGTCGTCTCCCTCAAAGCCTGGAAACCACAGTACAACCGTGGCTCGCCATCGCTGCTAAGTCAGTCGTGACTGGCACACTTGTGGACATGGATCAAACATTCCTCTCCCTGATCATCGGCATCCTTCTGGCTTTGGCCCTGGGCTTCCTTCTCGGTTGGGTTCTCCGCGGCAGGGCATCACCTGCCGGCTCGGGGGATGAGTCCCTGGTGCTTCGCACCCAGCTGGAAATGGTGCAAGGCCAGTTGGAATCCATGAAGGCTGACCAGGACACCGAGAACAAGATTCTTCTTGCCCTCAATCCGGTCGCGACCAAGCTGAACGACATGCAAAAAACTGTCGCCGACCTGGAAAAACAACGCAGCGATCAGCACGGCCAAATTTCTGAGCAGTTGCGCTCCGCCTTGCAAAGCGATGAATTACTGCGCAGCACCACCGAGGGGCTGGCCTCAGCACTTCGATCCAACAGCATGCGTGGCAAATGGGGCGAAGTTCAACTGCGCCGCGTCGTCGAAGCCGCAGGCCTGATTGAACGCGTTGATTTTGACCTGCAATCTTCGATCTCCTCGGATGCAGGACTAGGCAAGCCCGACATGGTGGTTCACCTTCCCGGTGGGAAAAATATCGCTGTTGACGCGAAGGTTCCTTTTACCGCGTATATGGAAGCAAGCTCCATCCCCATGACCGCCACTGGCGAAGAAGGCGCCAGGCGCGAGCGCCTCTTGAAAGATCACGTTGCCGCCGTGCGCGCCCACATCGATGCTTTGGGGAAAAAATCCTATTGGGATGGCCTCGAGGCCTCACCCGAATTGGTGATCTGCTTTATCCCCAGCGAGGCGCTGGTCTCCAGCGCGCTGGAAGCGGATCCAGGGTTGATGGACCACGCTTTCTCCAAGAAGGTCGCTCTGGCTTCACCGGTGACCCTGTGGTCAGTGTTAAAAACAGTCGCGTTCTCTTGGCGACAAGATGTCGTCACCGAGGATGCTCAAAAAATCTTCACCACCGGCACCGAACTCCTTCAGCGCCTGGGGGCGATGGCTGGTCACATTGAGACCTTGGGACGCTCCCTCACCAGCAGCGTGAAGCACTACAACTCTTTTGTGGGCTCCCTGGAAAGCCGCGTGTTCCCCAGTGCAAGAAAGCTCAGCGAATTGGGGACAGGTGCTGACTTAGGTCACGCCCTGGAAACCATAGAGGAGCTGCCGCGAGAGATTTCAGCACCGGAGCTCGCCGAAGATGAGTCCGCGAAGGACTAATCGTCCAGCCACTTACTTGCTTGGTGATCTGCGGAAACGCGCCTGAGAGTTCCTGAGCGCGCCCGTAACACAATGCTTTCGGTGGAGATGATGTTTCCCGCGCGCCTCACGCCCCGAGTGAGTTCGCCATCGGTCACACCGGTGGCGACAAAGAAGGTGTTATCACTGGAGACCAAGTCGTTCAACCCATAGGTGTGATCAAAGAGCAATCTCGCATCGAGGCCACGCTGGCGTTCCCCGTCATCCATCGGGTGAAGCACACCTTGCATGAAGCCACCCAGTGCCTTGATCGCACACGCCGTCGCAACACCTTCGGGGCTTCCCCCAATGCCAACACACATATCGATGCGGGTGTCGTGGCGGGCAGCATTGATACCGCTTGCTACATCACCATCGAGAATTAAGCGAGTGCCAGCACCGGCTTCCCGAATTTCCTGAATCAACACTTCGTGACGGGGGCGGTCCAAAACCGCGACCCGGATTTCTTCCACCGGCTTGCCCTTAGCTTTTGCTAAGGCACGAATGTTTTCCCCGATGGGTCGATGAATATCCACCACCCCTATGCCTTCTTCAGAGGTCACGAGCTTATTCATGTAGTAAACGCTGGAAGCATCGAGCATGCTTCCTCTATCCGCCACCGCGATCATCGAAATGGCGTGGGATCGACCGGCTGCAGTCAGCGAGGTCCCGTCAATGGGGTCAACGGCGATATCGCATTGGGGGCCTTGCCCATTACCCACAATTTCACCGTTGAAGAGCATGGGAGCATCATCTTTTTCCCCTTCGCCGATGACCACCAACCCCGAAAACGCGACTGTGGCAAGAAACTTGCGCATCGCATCCACGGCAGCACCATCGGCAGCGTTTTTATCGCCACGGCCGATCCAGGGCGTGGCACGAATGGCAGCGGCCTCGGTGGCTCGAACGAGCTCCATGGCCAAGTTCCGGTCAGGGTGTTGAAAAAGCTCAGCAGATTCGGCCTGTGACATGGGAGTCCTTTGGGCTAAGTCAGTAACGATTGTCCCAGCTTACCGCCGGAGCCGAGGCCTTCCGGTGGAGATAGGCTTAAACCCCGCTTCCCATCCTGGAGACACTATGCCTATTGCAACCCCTGACCAGTACGCCGACATGCTCGATCGGGCCAAGGCCGAAGGGTTCGCCTACCCCGCTTTCAACGTGTCTTCCTCCTCCACCATCAACGCTGTGTTGCAGGGACTAACCGAGGCTGGTTCGGATGGGATCATCCAGGTCTCCACCGGTGGTGCTGACTTTTTTGCCGGCCAGAGTGTGAAAGCACGCGCCTCCGGCGCGCTCGCTTTTGCGGCTTTGGCCACTGAGGTGGCCAAGAATTACCCCGTGACCGTTGCCCTCCACACCGACCACTGCCCCCAAGACGCGCTCGATGGTTTTGTGATGCCCTTGATCGCCGCCAGCGAGGACGCCGTCAAAAAAGGTGGCGAACCCATTTTTCAGTCCCACATGTGGGATGGTTCCGCAGTCCCCCTGGCAGAGAATCTTTCCATTGCTCAGGACTTGTTGCCGAAGATGAAGAACATCAATTCCATCCTGGAGGTGGAAATCGGTGTTGTTGGTGGGGAAGAAGACGGTGTCAGTCACGACATTAATGACAGCTTGTATACGACCCTCGAAGACGCCATCGCCACCATCGAAGCGCTTGGCATGGGAGAAAACGGTCGTTACATGGCAGCCCTCACCTTCGGCAACGTGCACGGTTTTTATAAGCCAGGAAACGTGAAGCTTCGCCCCGAATTGTTGGCAGAAATCCAGGAAGGCCTGGCGCAGAAGTATGGGACCGCCCCGAAGCCCATGGACTTAGTTTTCCACGGCGGTTCCGGTAGCTCAGAAGCAGAGATTGCTGAAGCGGTCCGCAACGGTGTCATCAAGATGAACATCGATACCGACACCCAATACGCCTACACCCGCGGTGTTGCAGGCCACATGTTCGCCAACTACGACGCGGTTTTGCGCATTGATGGCGAGGTGGGGAATAAGAAGCTCTACGACCCCCGGGCGTGGGGCAAAGTTGCAGAGTCCTCGATGGCTGCTCGTGTTGTGGAAGCTGCCAACCAGTTGGGCTCCACCGGTCACTCCAAAAGCTAGAGCTATCGGCGAACGTAACCGCCGATAGTGGACTGATCGATCTCCCCACTGGCGTCCCTGCGCAACTCTTTGGGAAGCGAGAACTGGAGGTCTTCTTCTGCCGTGCGCACCTCTTCGACCTCGCTAAAACCAGCGCCAGCCAAATCAGCCAGGGCGTGGTCGACGAGGATTTCAGGGACTGATGCGCCGGAAGAAATTCCGATGGTTTCCACCCCGACCAGCCAATCCTGCTCAATTTCGCTGGCGTAATCGACCCGGTAGGCAGCTCTCGCACCGTATTCCAGGGCGACCTCGACCAAGCGAACGGAGTTGGAGGAGTTGGGGGAACCCACCACAATCACCAGATCACAGTCCGGCGCGACCTTCTTGATGGCCACCTGGCGGTTTTGGGTGGCGTAGCAAATGTCATCGCTCGGGGGGTCTTTGAGATGCGGGAAGCGCCCGCGCAACCGTCGCACCGTCTCCATCGTTTCGTCAACACTCAACGTGGTTTGAGACAACCAAATCAGGTTTTCGGTTTCCGGGGGCATAATACGATCTGCCTCGTCGGGGTCGTTTACCAGGGTGGTGTTATCGGGTGCGTGACCCATGGTGCCCTCTACCTCTTCATGGCCCTCGTGGCCGATCAAGAGGATGTGGTAATCCTGGCCGGAAAAGCGCACCGCTTCGCGGTGCACTTTGGTCACCAGGGGGCAGGTGGCATCAATAGCGTTGAGTTCACGATCGGCCGCCTGCTGCACCACCATCGGAGATACTCCGTGGGCGGAAAAAACAATGTTGGATCCGGCGGGAACCTCTGCCACTTCGTCGACGAAAATGACTCCGCGAGATTCCAGCTCGCGCACAACGTGGATGTTGTGAACAATCTGCTTACGAACATAAATCGGGGCGCCATAGCGCTCCAGGGCTTTTTCCACGGCGATAACCGCGCGGTCAACACCCGCGCAATAACCCCTGGGAGCGGCCAACAATATCCGCTTTGCTCCAGAGGTTCTCTCTTCCACCAGGGGAGAGAGCCTGGAGGGAATCAGTGGGGCGCTCAAAAGCGATTCGCTTCCATTACTAATACTCACGCGCCCCATTGTAGGTGTGATGGGTGGATAGGCCCTGAATGTTCTAGTTTAGAAAGCATGTCCACCAATGATTCCAGCCCCGAAGCGCCGTGGCCTCTGCACAAGCTCTCCGAGCTCCTGGGGGGTTACATCGAACGCCTCGGGTCAGTCTGGGTCGAGGGCGAAATCACCCAGTGGGGTGAATCCGGTGGAAACGTGTATGGCAAACTCCGCGATCTCGACGCCGATGTAGCGGTGAACTTCACTGTCTGGCGTCGCACACGGGACTCTCTTCCCGAAGGACTCAAACAGGGCGACCGCGTTATCGCCCAGGTTCGCCCCTCCTGGTGGATGAAGGGTGGATCACTGTCGATGAACGTCCTTGCCATGCGTCACACGGGCCTGGGCGAATTGCTCGAGAAACTTGCTCAGCTGAAAGCTGCTCTGCAGCTCGAGGGTCTCTTTGCGCCAGAAAAGAAGGTTGCCCTGCCATTTCTTCCCCACACCATCGGGTTGGTCACGGGGAAAGACTCCGATGCGGAAAAGGATGTCCTGACGAATGCCCGGCTGCGGTGGCCGGAAGTGTCGATCAGGGTTGTGCATGCCGCGGTGCAGGGGGATCGCTGCGTGGAGGAAGTGATGCAAGCCCTCGGTGTGCTCGAAGACAACCCCGAAGTAGACGTGATCATTGTCGCCCGAGGTGGTGGGGATTTCCAGAACCTCCTGCCCTTCAGCGATGAGCGACTGGTCAGATTCGCCGCAAGCCTTCAGACTCCCCTGGTCAGCGCGATTGGACACGAAGCAGACCGACCGCTCCTTGATGAGGTGGCGGACCTCCGCGCTTCCACCCCCACCGATGCGGCAAAGCGGGTTGTTCCGGATGTGGAAGCGGAAAAAGCACTCCTGGTGGAATCGCGGTTGCGTCTCTGGGCGAAAATCCAAGCCACCCTGGAATACGAGGCGGAAAGACTTCAATCTTTCCGCTCCAGGCCTAGCCTTGCTGACCCACAAAGCCTGATAGATGGGCCCATGGAAGACATCACCCTTCTTGTTGCGCGGGGCAGCGACCGGGCGGATCGAATTATCGAGCGCTTCGCGGCAGAGGTCACCCAGTTACACGGCTCGCTGCGCGGTCTTTCCCCCCAGGGCACCCTCGACCGGGGCTATGCGATTGTTCGAACACCTGCTGGTCGAGTGATTTCCAGCACCACCGAGGTCGTCGGGGGGGACGAGCTCTCTGTGGTGGTGCGAGATGGCACGATTGCGACCCATGTCGATAACACCTAGGCGCTCGATAGACTTCATCTGTGAGTGAGAAAACATCCCCCAAAGCCACGGACGTGGCGGAGCTGTCCTATGAGCAAGCTCGCGATGAATTGGTCGCTGTCGTGGGGAAACTTGAGCAAGGCGGCGTCCCTTTGGAAGAATCCATTGGTTTGTGGGAGCGAGGCGAAGCCCTCGCTGCGCGCTGTGAAGAGTGGCTGGAAGGCGCAAGGGAGCGTCTTGATGCCGCCAAGAAAGCTCGCGAGCAATAAGGATGGCTGCGAAAGCACCCCGTGAGGTTGCCGGGTTAGGTCGCGCTGAGACACCCCGTGAAAAAGCTGACCGGGTGCAGAAAGGCCGGACGGAGCGTCGTGCGCGTCAAACCATGAGAAACCTCGTTTGGTCGCTCCTGGTGTCGCTTGCGGTGATGGCGCTGTTGATTATTGTCGTTGTCCGCCCCGATACCAATCTGGTGGATGACATCGACTGGGTGATGATTGCGGAGGAAGGCACGGACTCCTTGCCCGAAGACCCGGTCTATCCCCTCCTGTATGACCTCTGGAAGTCCAACCGCGCAGAGATTACGACAGAACCGGGAGCAGACGTGGTCTGGTCCATCGGTTTGTTGGGGCCAGAAAACAGCTACGTCGCGTTCGACCAGGGATTTGGCGCTGATGTGAGCTGGGTCGCTGCAAAGGTGGACCAGGCCCCCTCCACTGGCGAAGTGAGCTTTGGCTACGGCACGGATGCGATGGAATGGGTGGAATACGACCGCACAGATTTTGACGAAGGTTCCAATAACGCCTACGTCATCATCCGGGAGCTCGACGCCAGCATTGTGGTAATCGCTGGCACCAGCAAACAAGCGGTGGGTCAAGTCGCAGAAGACGTTGCCTACCAACTCGGGATGAGAGCAAACCAGTGACGGCCCCCACCCCCTCTGCGGCTTGGCGCCAGATGAAGCGAGGGAACGAGCGCTTTATCTCCGGCGAACCCCAACACCCCCGGCAAGACGTTGACCACCGTTCCGATATCGCCACCGCCCAAGCCCCCCATGCCGCACTCTTTGGCTGCGCTGATTCGAGGCTTTCTGCTGAAATCATCTTCGACAAAGGACTGGGCGACCTTTTTGTGGTGCGAAACGCGGGGCAGGTGATTTCCTCTTCCGTGGTGGGGTCTCTGGAGTACGCCGTCGAAATCCTCCATGTCCCCCTGATCATGGTTCTCTCCCATGACAGCTGCGGAGCAGTTGCAGCGGCTATCGAGCAACAACAGGCAGATGCAAAGCCTCTTCCGCCTCACATTGCAGCAATTACACAAACCCTGAATCCTGCCATCGAGCGGGTTCGCCTTGCCCACGGCTTAGCCCCAGGCGAAGCCGTGGATGCCGAAGAGGTTGGCCTGGAGCATTTACGAGACACCGTATCGACCCTGCTCGCCTCCAGCGAGCTCATCTCTGACGCGGTAGCCGAGGGTAAGCTGGCGATTGTCGGAGCCAAATACACGCTCGCAGAGGGTCGCGTCACCCCCGAAGTGATAATCGGCCAGCTCGAGAATCAATCCCACCACCACAAGGACTAGTTCATGAACGCTCAGGGTGAATTTCGAATCGAACACGACACTATGGGTGAGGTAAAGGTCCCCAAAGACGCTCTGTATCGGGCCCAGACACAGCGTGCAGTGGAAAACTTTCCCATTTCTGGCAGAGGCCTCGAGTCAGCACACATCAGTGCACTGGCTCAGATTAAGCGCGCCGCAGCGTTAGTGAACAAAGAGCTCGGCATTATCGATGGCGCAATCGCAGACGCCATCGTTGCAGCCACGGCAGAAATCATTGCGGGTGAGCACCACGATCACTTCCCCGTGGATACCTACCAAACCGGCTCGGGCACATCCTCCAACATGAATATGAATGAAGTGGTGGCCACACTCGCGAGCAGAAACGGTGTTGAGGTCCACCCCAACGACCACGTCAATGCGTCACAATCCTCCAACGACGTTTTCCCCACCTCCGTTCACGTGGCAGCCACCGAGGCGCTTCTCACTTCGTTGATTCCCTCTCTCGGCTACCTGGCAGAAGCCCTGGAGGTCAAAGCCGCAGCATGGGCCAGTGTGGTGAAAGCAGGTCGCACCCACTTGATGGATGCCACCCCCGTCACTCTGGGGCAAGAATTTGCAGGCTACGCCCGTCAGATTCGGTTGGGTATTGAGCGGGTGGAAGCCACCATCTCCCGTGTTGCCGAAGTTCCCCTCGGTGGGACCGCCACCGGCACCGGAATCAACACCCCGATGGGCTTTTCGCAAAAAGTCATCGCCGAGCTTGCCAAGGCAACCGCGCTCCCCCTGACCGAAGCCCAAGATCACTTTGAAGCCCAAGGCGCCAGGGATGGCCTTGTCGAAGCATCGGGTGCGTTACGCGTGATTGCCGTGTCACTCACGAAGATTTGCAACGACATCCGCTGGATGGGTTCGGGCCCCAACGCTGGCCTTGCGGAAATACACATCCCCGATTTGCAACCCGGCAGCTCGATTATGCCCGGCAAAGTTAATCCCGTCGTTCCTGAAGCAGTGTTGATGGTGTGTGCGAAAGTCATCGGCAACGATCACACCATTGCGTGGGCGGGAGCTACCGGAAACTTTGAGCTCAACGTCGCGATTCCCGTGATGGGGACCTCGCTCCTGGAATCCATTCGGTTACTCGCTAACTCGGTCCGAGTTCTTGCCGATAAGACCATCACAGGCCTGGAGGCCCGCGAAGAGCGCGCCCGCGCCCTTGCCGAATCCTCTCCCGCAATTGTCACTCCTTTGAACCGGGTGATCGGTTATGAGGCAGCCGCCAAGGTAGCAAAGTACGCTGTCGAGCACCAACAAACCGTGCGCGAATCCGTGATTGCCCTGGGTTTCGTGGAACGCGGAGAAATCAGTGAAGCCGACCTCGATGGAGCGCTGGACGTATTGAAAATGACGTCGCCTGGCCTTTAGGCTGCGCTGGAGCCTTCTTCAAGAAGCTCCGTCACCAACGCAGCAATGGCACTGCGCTCAGACCGCGTGAGCGTGATGTGGCCAAAGAGGGATTGCCCCTTGAGCGCCTCAATCACGCTGGCAACCCCATCGTGGCGTCCGACACGCAAGTTATCCCGTTGGGCCACATCGTGTGTGAGGATCACGCGAGAGTTCTGACCGATACGGCTCAACATCGTCAGAAGAACGTTGCGTTCGAGAGATTGAGCCTCATCCACGATGACAAAGGCATCGTGGAGAGAGCGGCCCCGGATATGGGTCAGGGGCAACACTTCCAGAAGACCTCTGTTCATCACTTCTTCGACAACGTTAGAGGACACCACAGAACCTAACGTGTCGAAGGTGGCTTCCGCCCAGGGGTTCATCTTCTCGCTGGCATCGCCTGGGAGGTATCCCAGGTCTTGCCCGCCCACGGCATAGAGGGGCCTAAACACCATGATCTTGCGGTGGACTTGACGCTCGAGAACTGCTTCCAACCCAGCACAGAGCGCCAGGGCCGATTTTCCTGTTCCTGCGCGTCCCCCTAAGGACACAATTCCCACGGTGGGATCGAGCAACAGGTCGATGGCAAGGCGCTGCTCAGCGGAGCGACCTACCAATCCAAAAAGATCCCTGTCGCCTTTGACCACACCGATGGTGTTCTTGCCCACGACTCGACCGAGTGCGGAACCACGATCAGAATTGATGACCAAGGACGTATTGAGCGGAAGATCTTTCACGCTGGTGGAGGTGAGGGTCTCGTTGTCATAGAGCTCGTCCAGATCGCTGGCGCCGAGTGTGATCTCCGCCATTCCCGTCCAGCCGTTTTCCGGGGCAAGTTCTGCTCGGTATTCTTCCGCAGCCAAACCGATGGACGCCGCTTTCACGCGCATGGGGAGGTCCTTGGACACCACCGTGACCGAGAGGCCATCCTGGGCCAGATTCAGTGCCACAGCCAAAATCCGCGAATCATTGTCACCTAATTGCAAACCGGAAGGAAGCACCGATTGATTGGAGTGATTCAATTCCACTCGCAAAGAACCCCCGTCGCCGGCAGCAATCGGGAAATCGAGCCGTTCATGCTCGGCGCGTAACTCGTCCAGGTTGCGCAATGCTTGCCTGGCAAAGTAACCAATTTCTGGGTCGTGGCGTTTCTTTTCTAGCTCGGAAATCACCACCACGGGAAGTACCACCTGGTGTTCCGCGAAGCGGAACATCGCCTGTGGGTCAGAGAGAAGAACCGAGGTGTCGAGGACGAATGTCCGCTCCCCCGTTTTCTTCCGCTGTGCTGCGGTGGTCGAGGGGGCGGATTTTTCCACGGAGGCTCCTTAGCCCTTGAGGGATGCCGACACCTGCGAAATTACGCGAGCGCTTCGGTCACCGGGTGCAATGACACACCGCACACCAGAACATTTTCCTCTTTCGTGGGATTCGCCCCTAGTCGAGCATCACCGTGTTCTCAAGATCGGGAGAGCCCATATTGACAACAAGAACCCGAACAGGGCCCTCGCCTATATTTTTGCCGTTGTGGGGAGTGTCAAGGCCCTCCATGATGGCTTCGCCCTCTTCATACACTTTGATGGTCTCAACGCCGGCGACAAGATAGGTGACCTGCAAGGTTCCTTCCATGACGTAGGCATACATGGGTGCTTCGTGCAGGTGCAACCCGGTTTCCGCATCCTCTTGGAGAGTGACAATGCTGGAGGTCACCTGGGGCTCATCAGTGTCGGGATACCCAAAGTCCTCCTGGAGGATGGTCTGCCCTTCGTTATCCATCACCACTTCGGAAGAGACTAAAGGCAGTGCCGGGCCTTGGCACCCCGAGACCAGTGCTGCGAAGAGAACCAGTGATGCGGGGAAGAGAATTCGACGATGCTTACTCATGACGCTTCTCATTTATCGGGGAAGCTCAATTGTTCCGGTGTGGTCATCTTTGCGCCAATTAGGCAATGACCAATTGAAGGCAAGGGAAAGCACCCGCGCCAGGGTAATACTTAGAGCGCCCACCGTAACGGCGAGTTGGGGTGAACCGCCCACCGCACCGATCCCCCACACCATAAGCCCCCCGCCAAAGGCAAGAATCGCATAAAGCTGGAAGCTCGCCACCACCCAGGGCAAATCATTGAGCATCACATCGCGCAAAATCCCCCCGGTGACAGCACTGATCACCCCCATCAGCGTGGCGATCAGGGGGCTTGAGTCCATGTCCAAGGCAATCTGAGTTCCCGCAGCGGCGAACACGCCAAGCCCCAGAGCATCTGGCCACTGAATGGCCCTGGACGTGGGCTCAAAGTGACGCGAGCGCAGAATGATGGCAGAGCCCACACCGATGGCGATAATCACCCACAGCCAGTATTCATGCTCCACCCAGAACAGCGGCGAACGATCTAGCAACACATCCCTCAGTGTTCCTCCCGCCATCGCAGTGAGAAAAGCGACGACCACCACTCCCACAACATCGAGGCGTTTTCGAACGGCAGCCAGAGCGCCAGAAAGAGCGAAAGCGACAACGCCCACGCCTTCGAACACGAAAAGCAGAGTTTGTAATGCAGTTTCCCCCAGCATGATGCTCTCCCTTTTCCTCTGTGTTAGGACCCGTATCGGCGTTGGCGTCGACCGAAATCTCGAAGGGCACGCAGGAAATCAATTTCACGCAGGTCAGGCCCGAGGGCTTCCACAAAGTAGAACTCGCTGTGGGCGCTTTGCCACAACATGAAATCACTCAGGCGTTGTTCACCAGAGGTTCTGATCACCACATCGGGGTCAGGTTGCCCTACCGTGTACAGGTGTTTGGCGATTTCTGGAACGCTGATGACATCAGCAAGATCTTCGAGTGTCCCACCCTGGGCCTGGTGTTTGGCTACCATCCGACTGACAGCGTCAGAAATCTCTGCGCGTCCCCCATAACCCACCGCAAGGTTGATGTGAAGCCCTGAGTTCTGTGCCGTTCTTTCCGACGCAGCTTCGAGCGTTTGCCGCAGATGGACAGGCAGTGCCGCTGCCTGTCCCACGTGTTTGACTTTCCAGTTCGCTAAACGCGAGAGCTGGTCAGCAAGGTTTTCGATGATCTCTGCAAGATCATCAAGTTCTTGATTACCCCTGGTGGTGAGGTTGTCGGTGGAGAGCAAATAGAGCGTGACAACGCTAATGCCCTGTTCTTCGCACCAGGACAAAAATTCGTGAATCTTGTCCGCTCCTGCCCGGTGACCATGAGCACTGGACTGCAACGCTCTGACTTTTGCCCAGCGCCGATTGCCATCAAGAATCATGGCAACGTGTTGTGGTTTGGCGAGCGCTTGAATTTCTTTGAGAATCCGCCTGCGGTAGAGACGATAGAGGAGGCCTTCCCCCATTAGCGTTCTCATCCATCGCACAGAACTACGGTAGTCCTTTCTGAAGGCCTTAGATGATGCCTACAACAAAAAGTCTTTTTGCTAGCTCTTCGCTCTAGAGTGAGGGCGTGAGCAACCCTGAAGCGCCCTCTGGTCCACTTCACATACCCCTTTTAGAAGAGTCACTGCACCACTCAATCGCTGAAGCGAAACCCACCTGGCGGGGTTGGATCCACCTTTCGACCCTGCCGATTGCGCTGGTTGCGGGAATTGTGTTGATTGTGCTGGCCGAAGGAGTTGCCGCCACAATATCGGTTTCCGTTTTCGTGACCAGTTCCGTGTTGATGTTTGGAATTTCTGGCACCTACCATCGATTCAACTGGTCACCCCAGACCAAAATCATTCTGAAGCGGCTTGACCACGCAAATATCTTTTTGTTGATTGCTGGCACGTATACGCCGATTGCTGTCCTTGCCCTACCCGCAGAAAAGGCCCAAACCTTGCTGATCGCCATCGGCATTGGCACGCTGGTGGGCATCGGCATGCGGGTCTTCTGGGTGTCTGCCCCGAGGTGGTCGTATGTGCCGATCTATTTGGGGCTCGGCTGGGCTGCGGTGATGTATCTGCCAGACCTCCTGGCGGCCAACCTAGCAATGATGGTGTTAGTGCTCATCGGTGGTCTCGCCTATAGCGCCGGCGGCATCATCTACGGCCTGAAACGGCCCAATCCCTCACCCCAGAATTTTGGGTTCCACGAAATCTTTCATGCCCTCACGGTTGTGGCATATTTATGCCACTGGAGCGCGGTGCTTCTGATTGCTATGAATCCGCCTCTGCTGTGAGCTCAGCATCCAGCTTCTGATTGATTTCTTCACGGTAGCGAACCCTGCGGACTCTACGAACCATGTCCAGGATCAAGAGAAAAACCGCACCGGCAATCACGAAGGTGAAGGCGAAGCCGATCACACCTGGGGTGACCGAATTGGGATCCACTTCGATGGCGGGAATCAACTCTTCCAACGGCATCACTCGGCTGCCAAGGTTCAGCATCATTCTCCGTCCTTTCCCAAGCTCTAGGGCTACCCTGGTTCCAGCGTAGCGAGGGAAAACCACTGATGTCTGAGAGCACGAAGCGTCTAGCGAACCGCTATGGCCAAACGCCCCAAAATGCTGCTCGAAGCAAAATTTTTGGATGGGTTGCTGCTGGTGGGTTCGCCGTCATTTTGGGTGCATGGTTGTGGTGGGGTGCGGTGTTGGAAACCCCCTCACAACTGCAATACCGGGACGTGGCTCACACCATCGTGTCCGAGACGAATGTGGTCGTGAATTACGAAGTAACCACGGCACCAGGCACACCCATTACCTGTGCCGTTCAAGCGTTGAACGCATCGTATGGAATCGTGGGGTGGCTCATCGTCGACATCCAGCCCTCGGATCGGTGGACACGGGTGTTTGAAACTCCGCTTCGCACCAGCGAACCTGCGGTAACCGGTTTGCTCTATGAGTGCTGGTTGACGTAATCTCAAATTACTGACCGGCCAGCATCTGGCCGGTTTCTTCTTATTTCAGGAGCTCACCATGGCAGAACCCGATACTTCACACCCGGTGTGGCTGACTCAGGAAGCTTATGACCGTCTCGCCCTCGAATTAGAGAAGCTCACCACCCGCGGTCGAAGAGATATTGCCAAACGCATCGAGGTGGCGCGCGAAGAAGGCGACCTGAAAGAAAATGGCGGCTACCACGCGGCCAAAGATGAGCAAGCGAAAATGGAAAACCGTATTCGAACCCTGACCAGCATGCTTAAGCACGCCGTTGTGGGGGATGTCCCCGAAAGCTCTGGAGTCGTCGAATCAGGCACCGTCATCAAAGCTCACATCCACGGAGACGTGGAGAAGTTCCTGCTTGGTTCGCGTGAATTAGCTGGCGATACGGACCTCGACGTGTATTCCGCGCAAAGCCCCTTGGGCGCGGCCATCATGGGTTTGCGGGTGGGCGAGTCGACGACCTACACGGCCCCCTCGGGCGCAGAAATTGCCGTAGAAATTATTGAGGTAGAAACCTTTATTTCCTAAAACACCACTCGGGGTTCATATCCTTCTGCCCGCAGGGCAGAGAGAACCTCCTCAGCGTGCTCCGGCCCCCTGGTTTCCACATGAAGCTCAAGTTCGACCTGCGAAATTTGCAAGCCGGTACCGTGCCTGGTGTGAATAACTTCCACCACGTTGGCGTTGTTGTCCGACACGATCTGCGATGTCCTCGCAAGCTGACCGGGGCGATCAGGAAGTGGTATCCGCATTTTCATGTAGCGACCAGCCCCGGCCATGCCCCGGGAAATAACCCGCTCCATGATCATGGGGTCAATGTTCCCGCCACTGAGCAACACCACGGTCGGGCCGGTGGCCTCAACCTTGCCCTCCAGAATTGCCGCCACACCGACAGCGCCCGAAGGCTCCACCACAAGCTTCGCCCGCTCGAGCAACATCAACATCGCTCTTGCTGTTTCATCATCACTGACGGTGACAATGTCATCCACCGCGTCTTTGATGATCTCGAAATTCAACACCCCTGGCTTTTGAACGGCAATCCCATCGTTGATGGTGGATTTGACGTCGATCTGCACGGGTTTACCCGCCTTCAGGGAAGGCAGGTAGGAGGAGGCATTTTCGGCCTGGACACCAATCACTTTGATGCTGATGCCCTCTGCGCGGGCACGCTGCTTCATTGCGCTGGCAACACCAGCCATCAATCCTCCACCGCCGATCGGGACGATCACGGTGGTGACTTCGGGGACCTGATCCATGATCTCTAGGCCAACAGTCCCCTGTCCAGCGATGATGTCCGGGTGGTCAAAGGGCGGGATCCGGACGGCTCCCGTTGTCTCGGCAAACTCTTGGGCGGCCTTGAGGGGTTCGTTAATACTCTCGCCGCCAAGGATGACCTCCGCCCCATAGGCCATGGTCGCTTGGAGCTTAGGAAGCGCAACACCCATCGGAGTGAAGATGGTGGCCTTGATGCCCTGCTCTCTCGCCGCAAACGCCACCCCCTGCGCGTGGTTTCCGGCACTAGCGGCTACCACCCCTCTAGCTTTTTCCTCATCGGTGAGCTTGGAGATGCAGTAATAGGCGCCGCGAATTTTATACGCGCCGGTTCGCTGCAGATTTTCACACTTCAGGTGGACGGGCTGGCCCAACACCTCTGAAAGATATCGTGAAATCTCAATCGGAGTCTCCTGGACAACACCCCGGAGGGCGCGCTGGGCCTCGGCAAAGTCTTCCAGGGTCGGCCCGGGAAGACTTTCGGGATTCAGGGTGGCCTTATTCACGCGACACTCTGGACCTTCGGGTCAAAGCGCCACTTGCCTGCGGCCAAGTAGGTCACAGCAACGTTCACAAAGGCCACCGCTGGAACGGCGAAGAGAACACCGGGAATGCCGGCAAGGTAACCACCGGCTGCGACCGCAAGCACAATGGCCAGCGGGTGAATGCGAACAGCAGCACCCATCACCAAGGGTTGCAGAATTTGACCCTCGATTTGTTGGACGACCAAGACAATAATCAACATCACCAGGGCGATCACCGGGCCTTCATAGACTAACGCGATCAATACTGCGAGCGCTGCCGCCACCGTGGCCCCCACAATCGGCACAAAAGCTCCTAAGAAAACAGCGATCGCAATGGGTGCAACCAAGGGCAGACCCAAGAAGAATGCGCCCAGCCCAATACCGAGTGCGTCGACAAAGGCCACAAAAATCTGCACCTTGACGTAGTTGAGGAGGGTGCTCCAACCCGCAAGCCCCGAACCCAACATCGCGGGACGAGCAGCCTTGGGGAACCAGGACACGATGTATTCCCAGATTCTTTTTCCATCGTGGACGAAGAAAATGAGGGCGAAAACCGCGATACCCGCGCCCACCAGCCACGACCCGACAGAGGAGCTAACCGACAAAGCGCCACTCACAAGCCATGCTGAGTCAATCTGAGCTTCAACAATGAATTCTTGGAACCACCCGGTCAGCTGCTGCTCCGACACTTGCAAAGGGGATTCCAAGAGGTATTGAACAAAATCGTCATAGGCGAGGATGGTGCGCTCTCGAAGGGGATCCCATCCCGTCACGAAAGCGCCAATGACCAGCCAAAAAAGCCCGGTGATCACGGCAAAGAAAGCCACGAGCGTTGTCAGTGTGGCAAGCCAGCCGGGGAACTTGATGGCGCGTAAGCCAATGGCTAGCGGAGCTGCGAGCGCCGCTAGCAAGACCGCGATTAGGAGGGGAACCACAATAAAGTTCAGCTGGATAATGAGAAAGACACCCAGAGCGACAGCCCCGGCGATCACGAGAAACCGCCACGACCATGCGGTGGCTCGCTCAAGACCCGCCGGGACACTGACCTGAGGACGGTTACTGGACTTAACGCTACGCGGGCTCAACACCCCCACAGTCTAAGCGTCTAGATGCCTGGGCACTAGAACCGCGCCTGGTTCTCCAACAGGCGCTCAACCCTCTTGCCAATGGGTGGGTGGGTCTGGAACATTCGGTCGATCACCCCTGGCTTGATGGGGTCCGCCATCCACAAGTGCGCCATGGAGGCCTGTTGTTTCTTCAGAGGACGCCCGTATTCGCCGAGCTTTTCCAACGCACTGGCAAGCGCTTCAGGATGCCTGGTGGTCAAAGCTCCGGTTGCGTCAGCAAGATATTCTCGCTGCCTCGACACCGCTGCTTGAATCACAGCGGCAAGCAGTGGCGCCAGAATCATCGCCAGAATGGCGATGATAATCATGAGCGGGTTGCCTCCGTTGGTACTGCGACGCATGCCGCCAAAAAAAGCCATCCGGGCAAGAACATCGGCCACCAGCCCGACCACCACGACAAGCCCAAAGACGATAGTGGTCACCCGGATATCGAAGTTCTTCACGTGCGCGATTTCGTGGGCCATGACGCCTTCTAGTTCAGCGTCATCCATGATCTCGAGTAGTCCCGTGGTTGCGGCCACAGCAGCGTGTTCAGGATCGCGCCCCGTGGCAAAGGCGTTGGGCGCTGGATCATCCACTAAATAAACGTTCGGCATCGGAAGGCCGGTGGTAATCGCCAGGTTTTCCACAATGCGATACAACCGAGGGTTATCGGCCTTCTGAATCTGTCTCGCTCCAGCCATGGAGAGCGCCTGGGAGCCCGAGGAATAATATTGAATGGCCACATAAGCGATTGCACCGATTACGACGGCATAGAAGACAATCCCTGGCCCTCCACCGGTGACGTAGAGGTCTGCGACAAACCCCAGACCGGCAATCAGCACCATGAAGAACACCATGATGATCCAGGTGTTGCGTTTATTGGCCGCTATCGCCCGATACACAGTGTCCCTTGACGGCTAGAACTTGACGCGCGGGGCGTTCGCAATGGCGGAGGGATCTTCCACCTCGAAGAAGTCCCTGGATCCAAAGCCCAGTCTCCGTGCGAAAAGGGTATTGGGGAACAGCTGAATTTTGGTATTCAGTTCCCGGACTCCACCGTTGTAGAAACGACGTGAAGCCTGGACCTTATCTTCGGTGTCGACCAGTTCCCCCTGCAGCTGGAGAAAGTTTTGGCTCGCCTGCAACTGGGGGTATGCCTCAGCAACAGCAAAGATGCTCTTCAGCGCGCTTTGCATCATGTTCTCGGCTTCGGCGGCGTGGGAAGGGTCGCCGGCACTCAGCGTTGCCGCGCGCGCTTTGGTGACTGCCTCAAAAACCCCTTTTTCGTGGGCGGCGTAGCCTTTCACGGTTTCGATCAGGTTGGGAATCAAGTCGGCCCGACGCTTGAGCTGGACGGTGATATCGCTCCAGGCTTCATCAACGCGGACGTTGAGGGTGACCAGACTGTTATAAGTGGCCCAGAGATAAACCCCAAGAATCAGAGCGAGAACAACAACGGCAATGAGAATGAAGGCTTCCATTCCTTAAGCCTAGAACCTATTTCTGTGGATTAGAAGATTTTTCCCGCTGTGAGGCGGGCAGAGGTGTCTCGCTCCGCGGAGGCAATGACATCGACGGGTTGGATGCTCACCAACGAGCGGAGAGTTCTCCCGGATATGGCCACAAAGATTTGTCGAAGCCCCAGCGCCTACTGCCCGTGGTGCGGGTGCCCCGGCAGGGACTCGAACCCTGACTGGGACGATTTTAAGTCGTCTGCCTCTGCCGATTGGGCTACCGGGGCTTCACACAATTAGCTAGCGATGGCTTTCTCCCGGGGTTTAGCGGCGACCTTTTTCGCCACAGTCTTCGCAGTAGCAGGCCTCGTGGCGAACTCTTCAAAGAAGGCGCGTGGTCGCTGGACGCGGCGGACACTGGAAAAGTCGCGACCCCAGAACAGGTGTACCAACCAGTTGGTAAACACTCGGGCTTTGCGCTCCCACGTGGGGATGGCAAAGCCGTGATACACCCGATGAATGACCCAGCCAAGGAAACCGACCACGGCAATGTTGCCGCTCTGGAAGACGCCATAACCCACACCTAGCCCGGCAACAGCTCCCGCGTTCTTGTGGTGGTAATCCTTGGTGTCTTCCCCCCGCAATACGGCAACGAGGTTCTTGGACAAGATTTTTCCTTGGCGCACGGCGTGCTGGGCGTTGGGGACGCAATATCCGCCCACACCGCCACCGCTGAGATCAGGAACCCGGGCCACATCGCCCGCCGTCCACATGCCTTCCAGCACGGAATCACCATCGGTTACCCGCAGGTCGGCCTGGGCACAAATTCGTTCGCGGTCATCAAGAGGAATTCCGGTGCCACCGAGCATGGAGTGCGCTTTCACACCCGCCGTCCACACCACAATGTCGGTTTCCAGCACCATTCCATTGGAGAGCTCCAGACGTCCTTCCAGAGCACTTTGGAGCTGGGTGTTGAGGTGAATATGAGCTTCTCGCTGCTCCAGGTTCTTGATCACCCAGAGTGAGCTCTTCAGCGAAACCTCGGGCATGATCCGATCCATGGCCTCGATGAGGTGAAAATGAGTATCGCCCATCGAAATCGTGGGAAATTCTTTCAACATCCCCGACACCAGGCTGCGCAGCTCAGCGAACGCTTCGATTCCGGCAAATCCACCGCCCACCACGACAACGGTCAACAAACGGTCCCTCGCGGGCCCAGGGGGCATGTCGGCAGCGATGTGGAGGTTGTCAATAAGACGGTCCCTCACCGCGATTGCTTCCTCAATAGTTTTCATCCCGATGGCGATATCGGCAACCCCGGGGATGGGGAATGTCTTCGACACGGCACCGGCAGTAATCACCAGGTGGTCATAGTCCAGAGTGAAATCAGCGGGGCCTTCGGGGGTAATGGTGACCTTCTTAGCTGTGTGGTCAACGCCCGTGACGCGCCCGGTGATGACCCGGGTCTTGGGGAGGTGGCGGCGCAAGGGAACGATCGCGTGGCGGGCTTCAATTGACCCCGCCGCGACCTCCGGGAGGAAAGGCTGGTAGGTCATGTAGGGAAGCGGGTCAATGACCACGACTTCCGCTTCACCCCGGCGCAACAGCTTTTCGAGCTTAAACGCCGTATAAAATCCGGCGTAACCGCCGCCAATGATGACAATTTTGGTCACTACACACCCATTCTCAAAAGCAAAACAGCTTCTAATCTATCGCGTTCGCCGCGCCAGTAAGACACGAGCGATTCCCACGGAAAGAACAACCAGCAACGCCACGGCAAACCCACCGGACACCAGGTAGGGCAATGTTTCTCGCCTCGTATCGAGAACAAGCGCCACGGGCGCTGGTGAGGTGGGTTCTTTTACCGCCACACCCCCTGCTGGGCCCAAGGGAACAATGGTGGGGCTTCCCTCTTGCTTTCGGTGAAGAGTAATCCAGGCCTCCAGGGTCCCGAGAGGGTTGGCAGAGACAGAGGGAACCTCTCTGGTGAGCGCTTCGTAGGCGTTGACCAACCCATACCCATAGAGCGGGTCAGGAACCTGGTCGCTGACCGGACGCGCAGAAACAAGAATTCGATTGATCACATTGTCAGCACTCATTTGTGGATAAGCGGCCCTCACGAGCGCTGCAATTCCGGCAACAATCGGGGCGGCCCCGCTTGTACCGGACCAGGACACGTATCCCCCGCCGGGGATAGCTCCCACCAACCCCTCGCTCGGCGCCATCACACCGAGGGAAATACCTTGGGACGAAGCAGCATCGCTGGCGATACCCTCCTGAGTCACGCCGCCCACCGCTAAGACACCGGGCATCGTCGCCGGTGCTCCTACGGCCACCGTTCCGCTTCCCCGGTTACCAGCAGCAGCAATCACCACCACATCGCGATCTGCCGCGTAGGTGAAGGCGTCGTCCCAGGTTTCTGGCCAATCCCTGGTGTTTCTGGTCAGTGACAACGAAATCACATCAGCGCCTGCGTCAACGGCGAACCGCACAGCCCGAGCGATTTGGTCATCAGGAGATACGGCACCCCCACCAAAACTGATCGAAGCGCTAATAATTTCTGCCTCGGGGGCACTTCCGATCACGCCGTTTCGGACACCATTGCCGCGGCCGGCCGCCAGTGAAGCCACCATGGTGCCATGTCGTCTATCCGAACCCACCGGTGTTTGCCCGTTGGTGCTGCCCAAACCCGAAAAATCTGCGCCCGCGACGACGGCGCCTTCCAAGTCTTGATGGCTTCCATCCACGCCGGTATCAATAATGGCAATGCGCACACCCGCCCCCCGCGTGATGGTCCAGGCCTGCTCAATGCCATAGTCCTGAAGCCAATATTGGCGGTCCCGCACCTGGTCAGCTTGCGCAGGACTCGACACCACAAAAACTGGGGCGATTCCCAGGCTGAGAACTAAGAACCAGACAAGGATCGGGTTTTTCTTCAGCATTGACACGTGCTCACGCTCCAGGCAGCATCCGCAAGCGCCCAATCGCCAACAGGGTTCACCCCTGGCCCCACCGACAGTGAATGCGCCATCAGAGTGTGGAGGCATTTGACCCGAGTGGGCATTCCGCCGGCGGAGATACCGTGAATTTCGTCAACGTGTCCGAGCGTTTCGCGCTCGGCAAGGAAATCTTCGTGAGCGCTCCGGTAAAGCTCTCTCGCCCCGGGGTTCTCAGCGAGGCGGTCCTGGTACTGGACCATTTTTCCTTCAGCCTCCAAGCGGGAGGCAGCTCTGGTGGCTGCTGGTTGGCTGAGGTAATAAAGGGTGGGGAAGGGCGTTCCCGTTTCCAGCCGAGGCTGAGTGACCACCGCCACGGGGTTTCCACACACACACCTGGCGGAAATCCCTACGATGTCTCTGGCTGGTCTCCCTAGCTGTTCGCTGACACAACTGGTGTCAGCCTCGGTGGGGGTTTCGCCGGGCGACCTCACGGGGTGGGAACCTCTGGCGTCGCCACACCGTTCATCGAAGTGGTCGCTGCCACGAGATAGGAGCCAAGCAACGCTTCTCGCCAGTCGGTGGTGGTGCTGAGAATTTCGGTAGATATCGCAAGATCTGCGACGTCTGAATCGTCACCGACATCGTCGATCACGAGATAGGTGATGTCGCCGGGATAGACAAAAAGCAGACGCTCTCGAGCTTGGGTTTCGACAAATGCCGGGTCTTTCCAGCGCTCCCGTTGCTCCTCAAGGGTGACAACCTCTTGTTGGCTTTGCTCCAGGGCGACTTCCAGGGTGGCAATTTCTTGCTGCTGTTCGGCCAAAATACTCAACGTTGGCGACAAAACGACGACTCCCGCAACGAGCAAGACCAGGACCACCACCGCAAAACCCGAGGCTTGCAAGGACCGGAAAACTGACGCCGGGGCGGCGCCTTTTTTTATTTTCTTCCCTGCTGTACGTGCCATTTCTTCAGTGTAGACAGGGAGCCTTGGTCACGCCCCAGGGCGCGCAGGCCCTATGCGAAACGCGGGTATGCACCCGCTCCCGCATACACCGCTGCATCACCGAGGTCTTCTTCGATGCGCAAAAGCTGGTTGTATTTAGCTACTCTTTCGCTGCGAGCGGGAGCTCCGGTCTTGATCTGACCACAGTTGGTCGCTACCGCAAGGTCAGCGATCGTCGTATCTTCGGTTTCGCCGGAGCGGTGCGACAGCACTGCGGTGTACCCATGGGTGTGTGCCATCGAAACAGCATCGAGAGTCTCTGAGAGCGTTCCAATCTGGTTGACCTTCACCAGCAGGGAGTTTGCAGCACCCTGCTTGATGCCATCGCCCAGTCTGGCGGGATTCGTGACAAAGAGGTCATCCCCCACCAGTTGGACTTTGTCGCCGATGGCCTGGGTTAAGGCCACCCAGCCTTCCCAGTCGTTTTCATCCAATGGATCTTCGATGGTGACCAGCGGGTAGTTCGCCACCAGGTCTGCGTAGTAATCAGACATAAATCCGGCATCACGCATTTCGCCTTCAAAGGAATACTTTCCCTTGCTATACATTTCGGTCGCCGCAACATCAAGACCCAGGGCAATGTCAACGCCTGGCTTGTAACCGGCTGCCTCAATAGCGCTCACCAAAAAGTCCAGGGCTGCGCGGTTGCTCGCAAGCTCCGGGGCAAATCCACCCTCGTCGCCCAAACCAGTTTGCATGCCAGCTTTTTGCAGCTCTGCCTTCAGCGCGTGATACGTCTCTGTCCCCATCCGAAGAGCTTCCGAGAAACTCTCGGCACCGATGGGAAGAACCATGAATTCTTGAATATCGACGGCGGTATCAGCGTGGGCACCACCGTTGATGACGTTCATCATCGGAACCGGCAAGATGTGGGCGTTCGCGCCACCGACATAACGGAAAAGTGGCAAATCGGCGGATTCTGCGGCGGCTTTCGCCACGGCCAAAGACACCCCGAGGATGGCGTTGGCGCCGACCTTTTCTTTATTGGCCGTGCCATCGGTGTCGATCAGAATCTGATCAACGGTGCGCTGTTCGCTTGCTTCCACACCTTCAATGGCGGGGGCGAGAACATCCAACACGGCTGAAACAGCACCTTGCACACCTTTGCCCAGGTAGCGATTCTTGTCACCATCGCGCAATTCGTATGCTTCAAAAGCTCCGGTCGAAGCACCCGAGGGAACAGCAGCCCGAGCGGCGACTCCGTCGTCAAGCAAAACCTCCACCTCAACAGTGGGGTTTCCCCGGGAATCCAGTATTTCACGGGCGTTCAGGGCTTCAATCGCGGCCACAACGGGCTCCTTCTGTGAGGGGTCAAGGGTTAATTCTACTCAGCGCTCATCGACTACTCGATATCGCGCCACACAATGTCCTCTGACCTGGCGGTGTCAGAAGTTATCTCTCCCACTCGGTGGAAACCGTCGGCGGCCAAGCGTTCATACACAGCCCGCATATTCCGCGACTGTGACACAACCCTCACCTGGTGCCCTGTTGACACCAGGTGCATCTTGATGGGCATGAGGTGCGCACTGGGGATTTCTGCGGCATAGGTGAGGGCAACCTTGTCGAGGTGTTCCGCCTCCGAGGGCGGAAGCACCTCGAGGAGGCGCTCAAATCCCAAGGACATCCCCACTGCGGGGACTTCGCGGCCAAGGAAACGAGAAATCATGCCGTCGTATCGGCCACCGCCGCCGAGGGATCCACCGAGGGCTGGGTGAGAAATTTCAAAAATGGACGACGTGTAATAGCCCATGCCCCTTACCAGTGTGGGGTCAAACACCACCACACCGGGATCGAGGAGCGTCGACACCTGGGAGACCCAGTTCACCAACTCCGTGGCAACGGCATAAGAGGTGGGGGTATCGCCCATCAGGGAAGCGATTGCTCCCTGGTCAAAACCCTCGAGCGACCCACCCAACATTGCTTCGATGCGCGAGCTCGACCATCCCGGGCTCAACCGCTCGGCAAGCTCACTCAGCACACCCTCGACCCCAACCTTGTCGATTTTGTCGATCACGATCATGGCCACAGGCTGTTCCTCTGGCGCGATACCGGAGGCGCCTAAAGCTTCGGTCAGTAGTCGGCGGTCGTTGATGCGAAAGCTCCAGCCTTCCACCCCGAGGCGCTCCAGCGCATCAGCGGTGGCTAGGAGAATTTCGACCTCAGCCAGCGTGCTGGGCTCCCCCAGAGTGTCGATGTCTGCCTGCACAAACTGGCGATATCGCCCTTTTTGCGGACGCTCTGCCCGCCATACGGGCCCCATATGAAACGAGCGAAACACTGAGGGCAAGGCACCGTGGTTACTGGCATAAAAACGCGCAAGAGGAACTGTGAGGTCAAACCGCAGCCCCAAATCGGAAAGCTCCTCGGGCGAGGACGCTTGCTGGAGGTCTTCGGTGCTCAACCCGCGCTTCTGAATGTGAAAACTAAGTTTTTCGTTATCGCCACCGAGACCCGAGTGCAGGGTGTCGAAGTCTTCCATCGCCGGCGTCTCTATGGATTCAAAACCGTGCCGGTGGTAGGTGGACTCAATCGTGTGCAACACGTGATCGCGGTGTTCTTTATCGCGGGGCAGGAAATCTCTCATTCCCCGCGCAGAACTGACAGCCATGTGCGTATTCTCTCACGCAGTGGGGCTCTCCCCCGCTTCCAACTCTCGCAAATGTGCCCGCAAGGCCCGCTCAGCGTCAAAACCCCTCGTCCGGGAATCAGCCACAAGGGCGAAAAGAAGTTCACCGAGCTCTCGCTCGCTTGCCACACCAGGCCGTGCCTCCGATTGCGGAGGAACAATGCTTTCGCCCCCTCGCTTCAGGATGCTGTCGGCTCTTGCCAGGGCGGAAAGTTTCCCCGGAATTCCTTCATAGGCGCTGGTGCGGTGTTTCTTTTGTTCTGCCTTTATTTCATCCCAGCGCTCTTTCACCTCCGCAACGCTCACCGCGTCCCCATCGGCAAAGACATGCGGATGGCGCTGGCGCATCTTTTCCTCCACCTCCCCAGCGACATCATCGATATCAAAGGGATCGCTGGGGTCTGCTGCGGCAAGGTCTGCGTGAAAGAGCAACTGGTAGAGGACATCGCCAAGTTCTTCCCGAATATCAGCGCTCGAGCCCGACTCAAGGGCTTCGATGAGTTCAAAAGTTTCCTCGAGCAGGTAGGGCACGAGGGACTGATGGTCTTGCAAAGCATCCCAGGGACAACCCTCTGGCCCGCGCAGCGTGGCCATCGTCGCAATCAGTCGCTCCAGTGCTGGATACGGGGTCATCGCTCTAGTCTGCTGCACCCGCAGTAATTGGCGCTGGATAAAGGGCATCCAAAACGCCTTCGACCCACGCCACCAAAGCCAGGTCGCTGTATTCCTCGGGCAACGGAATGAGTGCGACCCGGGCAGGCGCGACATAGTTCGATTTCGGATACAGCCTGGCGAGGCGCACCTGCAGGGAATCCGGCAGTGGGGGGCCAACCAGGCGGAGCTTATTTCCCATCACCATCACTTCACCCAAGCCTCTGGTCATCGCCACTTTTCGAAGCTTCGTGATGGAGACGAGTGTGTCCACCGGTTGCGGAATTGCCCCGTAACGATCGACCATTTCTTCCATGAGCTCGTCGGTCGCGCCCTCGACACTGGTGGGTGCGGCTGAGGCGGAAAGCTTTTGATACATCTCCAACCGCAAGCGCTCGGAGTCGATGTAGTCGAGGGGAATTCGAGCATCGACCGGCAGCTCCAATCGAAGTTCGGTTTGACCCGGTGCCACATCATCCCTAAAGGTGGCGATGGCTTCAGAAACCATGCGTAAATACAGGTCAAAGCCCACGCCCGCAATGTGTCCGGCCTGTTCCGCTCCCAACAGGTTTCCGGCCCCCCTCATTTCGAGGTCTTTCAGGGCGATCCTCGTTCCCCCACCCAGATCTGTGGTTGCCGCAAGGGTTGCTAAACGGTCGTGGGCGGTTTCCCCCACCGGAATCTCGGGGTCATAGAGCAGATAGGCATAGCCGCGTTCGCGGCCTCGTCCCACGCGGCCGCGAAGTTGATGGAGTTGGGACAATCCATAGCGCTCAGCCCGATCCACAATCAATGTATTCGCATTCGTGACATCCAGACCGGTTTCGATAATGGTCGTGGAGACCAAGACGTCAAAGCGCCGCTCCCAAAAGTCGACCATGACCGATTCCAGGTCTGCTTCACCCATTTGCCCGTGCGCCACGGCCACGCGAGCTTCGGGTACTAATTCTTGGAGGTGGGCGGCAACCCGATTAATCGAAGACACCCTGTTGTGGACGAAAAACACTTGCCCTTCCCGCAAGAGCTCCCGCCTAATCGCAGCAACCACCTGGGCATCGTTATAGGGGCCCACAAAAGTAAGGATGGGGTGTCTGGCCTCCGGCGGAGTGGCAAGGGTCGACATTTCCCTAATCCCCGTCACCGCCATCTCGAGTGTCCGCGGAATGGGTGTGGCACTCATCGCTAGGACATCAACATTTACTTTTAGCGACTTCAGCAGGTCCTTGTGCTCCACGCCAAAACGTTGTTCCTCATCAATCACAATCAGTCCCAGGTCTTTGAACACCACGGATTTCCCCAAGAGGCGATGCGTGCCAATTACCACGTCCACACTGCCGTCGGCCAAACCCGCCATCGTGGACTTTGCCTCGGTGGCCGATTGAAAGCGCGAGAGCGCTCGAAGGTTCACGGGGAAAGGCGCGTAACGCTCCTGGAATGTTTCCATGTGTTGCTTCACCAGCAAGGTGGTGGGGGCGATGATGACTACCTGTTTGCCTTCCTGCACGGCTTTGAACGCAGCGCGAACGGCTATCTCTGTTTTTCCAAACCCCACATCACCAGCAATCAAACGATCCATCGGGATAGGGCGTTCCATGTCGGCTTTGACTTCGTCGATTGTTGTCAACTGGTCAGGAGTTTCGACAAAAGGAAACGCCTCCTCCAGTTCCCGCTGCCAGGGGGTGTCGGGGCCAAATGCATACCCGGGAGCAGACATTCGGGCGGAGTAGAGCTTGACCAGGTCAATGGCCAGTTCTCGAACCGCTTTGCGGGCTTTGCCCTTGGTCGCAGACCAATCGGAACCCCCCATTTTGCTCAGCGCTGGTGAATCACTGCCTGCATAGTGGCTGAGCTGGGACAACTGATCGGTGGGAACAAATAATCGATCCGGCGGGCTACCACGCTTAGAAGGCGCGTATTCGATGAGGACGAATTCGCGCTCGCTCTTCATGGCATCCCGACCGCCTGTGGAAATCTCGCGGGTGGCAACCTCAATAAAGCGCCCAACCCCGTGGGTGTCGTGCACGACATAATCCCCGGTGGCCAATTGCAACGGGTCAACCACCGCGGTCCGTTTGGCAGCCAGTGTCCGACCCGTCCGTGGTGAGGCGGATACCGCTTTGCCATAGAGCTCCTTTTCACTCAGCACTAATTTCTGCGAACTAGGAAGCGAGAAGCCTTCCATCAACACACCCTGGACCACACTCACAACGCCCTGTGCCGGTGCAATTGCGCCCTCTTCGACGCGGTGGGGAACGCCGCGCTCACCCAACAGGTGGGCGGTGCGCTCAACCAATCCGTGCCCTGCCGCCACGCACAAGACATCCTGTCCTTCGCTGATGGCACCTGCAATGAGCTCCCACACCTCGTCAACCCCGCCCCTCAGGGCGATGGGGTTAATGTCGGGTCGGTAAATGCTGTCGGTGCCCGCATCGAGGGAGTCGATACTTATCCAGGGTCCGGGTGCTGAATCCCGCACCTCTTCGCGGGAGAGAAAATCTCCCGCATCCAGATCGATGGGTGCTGCGCTCTCGACCATCGCAGCCGCCTCCCAGGCGGCATGCAAGAACTCGCGGTTTGTGTGCCGCAGGGATTCTGCGCGTGCAGCCACTTTTTGCCACGACACCTCAACCACCACAGTGTCCTCGGGAAACAGTGTCGACGGAGACACCAACCTTTCGACGAGCAAGGGCTGCAGAGACTCCATTCCCTCCGTGGGGATGCCCTCGGATATCTTGGTCAACATTCCACCCAGGCCCGGATACTCGTCCGCCAGCTGACTCGCGCGGTGCCGCACACCCTCATCCAGCAGCATCTCGCGCACCGGTTCGAGCGCGACTTCTGACAAGGGCTCCGCCAGGGAGCGTTGATCAGAAACCGTGAAGTAGGAGAGTGATTCAATCTCCGAACCAAAAAAATCAAGGCGAACGGGGTGCTCGGCAAGCGGTGGAAAGACATCCAAAATTCCCCCGCGCAGAGCGAACTCCCCGCGCCTGGTGACCAAATCAACCCGGTTATAGGCGGCGTGAATCAGGTAGCTAGTCCAGTCCTCTAAGGAGTGACCTGAGTCTCCCTTCCGGGCGACCAGGGATTTAAAGTCTGCAATCGCGGGGTTCACCGGTTGCACCAAAGCACGGATAGAGGACACCACGATAACCGAGCCTCCGCGCGGAGTTGATGATGCCTGCCGAAGAGCCCTCAGCGCACTGCGGCGCCTGGCCACGGTTTCTGCGTGTGGGCTGAGGCGCTCGTGCGGAAGCGTTTCCCAGGCAGGAAAATCCAACACCGTGGTGCCCGGCTCCACGAGTGAGCGCAACTGGTCTCGGAGTTGGTCTGACTCACGCCCCGTAGGACACACCACTACGGTGACCGTGGCGGTCGCTGCAGCAGCAACCGAGGCAATGTAGGGGGTCCAAGCCCCCGGCGGGAGAACAACTGAGCCACCCGAATGCCGAAGATCTGTTGCCTCTTCAAATCCCTCATCGTCCCTAAGCCACGATGTCAGGGTGTTCAAGCTCACTGACGAAATCCTACGCGCTAGCAGGTGGGGAATGAATGCGCCCCTGCGCGGCCTGTAGCCCCTCGGTGGCAAGAATCTCGATCGCCGAACACACGGTGGCAAAACTGGCCGGAAGCGCTTCTTCTTCGACGGGTTGGAATGTGCCTAAAACATAATCCGCAGGGGGCATTCGACCCTCTGGCCTACCTATCCCCATCCGAATGCGGAAAAAATCGGGGGTGCCCAGTGCCCTTTGAATATCTCGCAAGCCGTTGTGTCCCGCGTGACCACCGCCCTGCTTTAGCCGGATGACACCGGGCGCTAAATCCAACTCGTCGTGAACCACGATGAGTTGGGTCGGCGGAATCTTATGAAATGCCAACATCGCCTGAACGGGCGGGCCGGAAAGGTTCATGAAACTTGTCGTCGCCGCCAGCCGGAAACTGATTCCTGAAGGATGGTTCACCACAGCGGTGACTCCCTGGGACTTGAATTTCGTAAAATTCACCCCCGCGCTCGCCGCGCACGCAGCAACGGCGAGTTCGCCAATATTGTGGCGGGTGCGCTCGTATCGGGGGCCAGGATTACCCAGCCCCACAACAAGCCACTGTGACGTGGTGGGTTTAGTGCGAGCGGCTCTGAACCAGGCCAGGGCTATTCGCCGCCATCATCGCTGCTAGCTTCTGCTTCTGCACCGGGATCGCCAGCTTCTTCACCCTCAGATGCGGAAGCTTCTTCTTCCACCTTCGGTGGCTGCTGGATAAGGAGGATGAGCATTTCTGGCGGGCTCAGGAGCGTGGTGCCGGCAGGCAGCACCAGGTCGCTGGCGTGAATTTGAGCCCCTTCGTCAAGGCCCTCCACGCTGACGCTGACCGAATCGGGGATGTGGGTTGCTTCGGCTTCAACACTGATGGTGTTGTGCTCCAGCTGCACCATGGTGCCCGAGACGGGAGCACCTTCGACGTGAATAGCGATATCCACGGTGACCTTCTCGCCCTTGCGGACAATCACTAAATCAAGGTGTTCGATGATCTGGCGAACAGGGTCGCGCTGGATGTCTTTAATCAGCACCAACTGCTGGTCATCGGGCATCTTCAGATCCAGAAGCGCGTTCGCGCGACGCGCAATCAAAGTGGTCTCGTGGGCAGGGACTGCCACGTGAAGGGGTTCTGCGCCGTGGCCATAGACCACTGCGGGGATTTTGCCGGCCATGCGCAGCTTGCGGGCAGCGCCTTTACCGAAACTCGTGCGGATGTCCGCGTCGACCTTGTTTTCAGCCATATTCTCTTGCTCCTAAATTGGGTTTTCTCGAACTCGAACGCCTTAGCGTGAGGAGAGACCAAAGGAGCCTGCTCCACCGCGTCGATTACGAAGTGTGATGACACACTTCCTCGCCGAAGCACCTCGCAATCGTAGCCTGAATTGGGCGCTCCGTCTATCTCATCCCCCTCCCGGGCTTAGGTAACCACCGGCTGTCCCCCACACCCTAAAACCCAAGCGCCGAGCGTCGTGGGCAGTCTTACTCCCGGGGCCCTGAGGAGGCCTAGTCTTCTTTTCAGGGTTTCCACTGGCACACTCTAAAAAGGCAATAGATTGAAAAGGGAAATATGTCATTCGGGTTAGACGAGTTCGAGGAGCCTGAGAGGCCTCTGTATTCGTCCAAGCGTCGCAACGCCATGCGAGTGGTGGTGAGTGTCGCCATCCTTGCTCTGGTGCTACCAGGTGTGTTAATCACCTGGGTTACCCAGGTTCAAACCGCCACCTATGCCTGCCAGGTAGCAACCGCCTACTACGCACCGGGAGCACTCGGATCTAGGGCATCCTTCGAATGGGGCAACGCGGCGCTCATCGGCTGGAATTGTTATGCCGAAATACCCGGACAAGGCGACTTTTTTGTCGCCTACCTCGGTGTGATACCCGGCGCCCCGCGCCTGGTTCCTTTGACGGGGACCTAAGCAGCCCCGTCAAACATCGAGGTGACGGAGCCATCTTCGAAGACCTCTTTGATGGCCCGCGCCAACAATGGCGCGATCGGCAAAATCCTGAGGCGATCCCAGTGTTTTGAGACGTCCAGAGGCAACGTGTCGGTAACGACAACTTCGTCAATGAAATCGGATTGCAACACCGTCGATGCAGGCTCCGAGAACACGGCGTGTGTGGCGGCAACGATCACACTGATCGCTCCCGCATCCTTCAGCGCTTGCGCGGCTTTAGCAATGGTGCGACCGGTGTCGATCATGTCATCAACCAGCAGGCACACCCGGCCCGCTACGTCACCGACAATTTCATGAATGGATACATCGTTGTGAATTTTGGGATCGCGACGTTTGTGGATGATGGCCAGGGGCGCACCCAGTTTGTCGCTCCAGATGTCTGCCACTCGGACGCGGCCCATATCGGGGCTGACCACGGTGAGAGTTTCGGGATCAAGTTGTGACTTGAAGTGCTCCAAGAGGACCGGCATGGCAAAAAGGTGATCCACGGGCCCATCAAAAAAACCTTGGATTTGGGCGGCGTGTAAATCAACGCTCATGATCCGATCGGCGCCGGCTGCCTTGAAGAGGTCGGCCATGAGCCTGGCGGAGATGGGTTCGCGACCGCGACCCTTCTTGTCCTGCCTCGCATAGGGATAGAACGGTGCCACCACGGTGATGCGTTTTGCGCTTGCGCGCTTGAGAGCATCCACCATGATGAGCTGCTCCATCACCCACTCGTTGATGGGCTCGGTGTGAGCTTGAATAACAAACACATCGGAGCCGCGGACGCTCTCGCCATAGCGGGCATAGATTTCGCCATTGGAAAACGTCTTTGCATCCGTGGAAACAAGTTCGGTCCCCAATTCTTTTGCCACCGCCTCGGCCAAAGCGGGGTGAGCACGACCGCTCACCAGAACAAGATTTTTCTTAGGGGTGGCGGTAATGTTCATCAACGATTTAGGGCTTTCTCCTGTGACGGACGGTCATCTTCACTTTTTACTCTTTCCGGCCTTCTTCGCTGCGATGGCAGCCGGCGAGCCTTCTCGGTTGTGTTCAACCCAGCCTTCAAGGTTTCGCTGGGGGGCAACACTCATGGCCAATGCCCCCGGTTCCACCCTGCGGCGGACAACAGCGCCCGCTGCGGTGTAGGAACCATCACCTAACTCCACCGGCGCAACAAAGACGGTGTGGGACCCGGTGCGAACCTGGGAACCAATCGTGGTGCGGTGTTTTGTCTCTCCGTCGTAGTTGGCGGTAATAGCGCCGGCCCCAATGTTGGTGCCCTCGCCAATATCTGCGTCCCCGATGTAGGAGAGGTGGGGAACCTTTGCTCCGCGAGCGAGTGTGGAGTTTTTCACTTCTACAAAAGCCCCCACTTTGCCTTCGACTCCTACGACGGTGCCGGGACGAAGGTAGGAGAAGGGGCCGACGGACGCGTGTTCGCAAATATGCGCACCGAGTGAGTGGGTTCGGACCACCGTGGCATGCGATTCCACGATGGTGTCCACCAGGGTGGAATCTGGGCCAATTGTGGCGTGGGAATCAATGCGGGTGTCGCCCTTGAGCTGAACTCCGGGCAAGAGAGTGACATCCGGCGCTAGCTCGACCGAAAGGTCGATCATGGTGCTGGCGGGATCCGCCACGGTCACCCCGAGTAATTGCCATCCGCGAATTGTCATCCGGGTCAGACGGGCTTGCGCCTCACTCAGTTGAACACGGTCGTTGATGCCCTCGAGCAACCACGAATCCTCCACCAGCACCCCGGAAACCCTGTGGCCGGCAGACGAAAGGGCTCTGGCGATGTCGGTCAGATATTTTTCGCCCTGCGAGTTTGTCGTGGTCAGCCCCGCTACTGCAGCGTGCGCGTGAGCCCTATTCATCACATACACCCCCGAATTGATTTCGGTGATCTGTTTTTCGGCCGCGTTCGCGTCTGACTCTTCGACCACGCCGGTAACGTCACCCCGGTCATTGCGAATAACCCGGCCATACCCGGTGGGGTCTTCGGGGATAGTGCTCATCAGAGTGAGTGCAGACCCCTGGCTACGGTGGTGATCCACCACCGCTTGAATGGTGTCTGAATCCAGCAGTGGGACATCCCCGCTCATCACCACAACGTCTCCAGCGAAGGTACTCGGAAGCGCGGCCAAAGCTAGCTCTAGTGCTCGTCCGGTCCCGGGAATGTCGTCCTGATCCACCAGGATTGCGTCGGGGACGTAATCGGTCACTACCCCAGCAACAGCATCGCGGTGATGTCGCAATACGACGGCGAGGTGTTCTGGTTGCAGCGCAGAAGCTGTGGCAAGGACATGCCCCAACAGGGGAATGCCAGAGAGTTCGTGAAGGACCTTCGCCGTTTCCGACCTCATCCGGGTGCCCTGTCCGGCAGCGAGAACCACTACCGCGAGCGCCTGTTGCGTCATACCCCCATTTAAGCGCACATTCGCACCTGCTGAGAACAGGATGGTGTTTTTCTGCTCCGCCCCCAGGATTCGAACCTAGACCTAACAGCTCCAAAGGCTGTCGTGCTGCCGTTACACCAAGGCGGAATGGCCAAAGGCCTCCCCCATTGTGCCAGAGGAAGGATAATGGTGTGATGACCGGGCCGAGAGATGATGTCGATCGCATCGTCGAAGCCTGGCAAAGAGAGCGCCCGGACCTCGATGTGTCGCCACTGGAGGTCCTTTCCCGCGTGAGTCGGATCGGGAAAAGGGTGGAAACCTTTCGGAAAACTGCTTTCAAAACCAGCGGTTTGGAATCATGGGAATTTGATGTTTTGGCCGCTCTTCGCAGGGCGGGCAAGCCTTTTCAGCTCAGTCCAAAAAACCTGCTGGCAGAAACCTTGGTCAGCTCTGGCGCTATGACTCATCGCCTCGGGAAGCTTGAAGCCAAAGGGTTAGTGGAGAGAGCTTCCCATCCCGAAGATGGGCGAGGGGTTGTCGTTAAGTTGACTGCGCGGGGCCAAGCAGCCATCGATATCGCTTTTTCCACTCTCATTGATGCCGAGCACGAACTCTTGCGCTCGCTGCCTGAAATCGAGCGTGCCAACGTTGCTGTTGCTCTTCGTGCTCTGAGCTTGGATGTTGAAAACCGCTGAGAAAGACCCACACCCCGGCGTGAAATACTCGGGGTTCAAACCTAAGGACCCCGTGACTTCACACACTTCTCCGCCCCACGCCCTTCGCTGGTGGATAGGGCTTTCCGCACTGGCAATTGTCGCTCTCGACCAGGGCACCAAATGGTGGGCCGAATCCACCCTGGTGCTTCGTGAATACCACCCGGTGGTCGGCGAGCTGTTGGGCTGGAGGCTGATTTATAACCCCGGTGCCGCGTTTGGTTTAGCCTCGGATGCCACCTGGATTTTGACCCTTGTCGCAGCTGTGGCCGTGGTTGCCCTGGTCGTAATCGCGTTCCGCACCACCCAGGTGGCGATGGGAATCGGAATTGCAGGAATGCTCGGTGGAGCCATTAGCCACCTCGGTGATCGCCTCCTTCGCGAGCCTGGTTTTGGTGAAGGCCACATCGTGGACTTCATCGACTACGCCGGGTTCTTTATCGGCAATATTGCCGACATTTTCCTCGTGGGCTCCGCCCTCTACCTCGTGGCGCTGAGCCTGTTTCAGAAGGACCCGGTCACACCAGATGAGCCCCCAGCGGAGTCGACACCGTAGGAAGGGTGTGGTGGCCCCTGGCCCCCAACGCTGTTACCAGTTCCTCTTGATGCGAGCTGTTGCTCGCCAGCATTACGCAGGTAGGGCCTGACCCGGACACCATCGCCCAGAGGGCTCGCACCTCTTCACCATCGAGAACAGTTGTCAGGACGGGCGGGTGGAGACTCACCGCCGCGGAGGCGAGATCGTTTTCGAGGAAGGGGGCGAGGCCTTCTCCATCGCCTTGTGAAAGCGCCTCGATCATCGGAGCTGGCAGCTCTTCGGGAAGAGTTGGCGTGATAGCGCCTCGGATTTCGTCGAGCCTGGCATAGACAGCGGGAGTGGAAAGGTGGTGCTCCAGAGGAACCAATACCCAGTGAAAGAGGCCAGCCTCCAGGGGGGTCAGTTCTCCCCCGTGACCCCGACCGAGAGCTGTTCCCCCCAGGAGGGCGAAGGGGACGTCCGCACCCAGGCCACTAGCTATGTTGTGGAGGTCCTCCGCGCTGGCTCTGGATCCCCAGAGTTCATTCAGCGCCACCAAGGCCGCTGCAGCGTCTGCAGATCCACCACCCATTCCCCCGCCCACAGGGATGGACTTGTGGATGTGGAGAGCGGCTGCCCCGGCGTGACCACTGGCCTGAGCCAGCGCCTTGGCGCTGGCAATGACGAGGTTGGACTGGTCCAGTGGGACATCGCCCAAGGGGACGCTTCCCTCGATGGTGAGAGAGTACTCAGCTGCCTCCGTAGCGCTCACCGTTTCCCAGACGTCAACGGCGTGAAAGACGGTGAAAAGCTCGTGGTATCCCTCAGGGCCGGGGGGACCCACGCGGAGGAGGAGATTTATTTTTCCAGGAGCCTTCGCGGTCACAGTGGTGGGCATGGTTTCAGGTTACCCGGGGCCTAGCGATTATCAAGGGGAACAAGCTCTGGCACGATTGAGCGATACACCAGCATTCCCAGTATTTCTATCGCCAAGTGCACCACCACAACCAGGGGAATCATGCCCCAAATACTTTGATCTAAAGCCATGGCAACCGGCAACATGATGACACCGCCGCGACCGGCACCGACAATCATGATGGCCCGTTTTTCACCGGCGGTGAGGCTCGTGAGGATACCCGCCAACAACCCCAGCGGCGCCATCAGCACAAGAAAAGCAAAAAACAGGGGAACGAGACGAAAGAGCTCCGTGAGCTCGTCGAGATGACCAGGGGCTCGCGACCACACGACGAAAATGACGGCAACACCAATGGCCACCGCGGTGTTTGCACTCAGTCGCTGGCGAATTCTCGACATCGCACCAGACCGGGCGGCGAGGGCTTGAAAACCCAGGGCAAGCAGTCCGGGCACGAAAATAGCTAAGGCAATCGCCACGAAAGTGGGGGGTAGATCATCAAACCCCAGGACGCCACCACTGAGCCCAATCGCAAAGAGGGGCACCACGATGAGTTGCCCCACCAGCAGAACTGGTTTTGCTCCGAGAACGCTTTCCACGTCGCCGCCGGCTTGTTTCACGGTGGTCAAAGAGAGTGCGACACCGGGGGCCAAAAGCACCAACAGGAGCCCCACCTGAATATCTGGGTGTTGCCACAGCACCCGAGAAAGAACGAACGACACCGCTGGAACCACAAGGAGGTTCACCGAAAAGAGCGCGACCAGTACTCGGGGCTTAGCGATTGCTTTCCCCAACGAGAGAAGCGGCAGCGCTTGAACCACGCAAAACACCATGACCCCCAATGCCACCCACACCAGCGCATCAAGAATCGGGCTTTCCACAGGCACGAAGCCTGCGAGGCCCGCACCGACAATCACGGCACAAAGGATCCAGGCGCTAGAAACCTGTCGGGTGGGCATTATCGAGCTTTCACCACACGGGCGAGAGCCACAAAATCTTCCACGCTCCACGCTTCACCGCGGTCTGTGGGCTGAAGCCCAGCCTTCTCGATGACCTCGCTCACCACGTCAGACCCAAGATATTCCGCAAGCGCGCCCCTGGCCATCTTGCGCCTGGTCCGAAACGCATGGGTGACTAATTCATCCATGATCTTTCGCAATGCCTCGTCCCCGGGGGGTTCCGTGGCATCCATCGCCACCAAAAGAGAATCGACATTCGGGATGGGCCAAAACACGTGCCTGGACACCGGTGCTGCCACACTCCAGCGACCAAACCATCCCGCTTTCACGCTCGGTGATCCATAGGCTTTTGACCCCGGGTGTGCCGCTAGGCGTTCAGCGACCTCGGATTGCACCATCACCAGCACGCGCCGGAGAGTGGGGAAGGTGCGCAACAAATGCAAGACAATCGGAACAGCCGTGTTGTAGGGAAGGTTTGCGACCAGCACCGTAGGTGTGGTGGGCAGCTCCTTCACTTCCATCGCATCCGCCTCGATGACCGTGCACTGACCACCTGGTTGATGGGTGGCAATCGTCTGGGGCAATAGTGCGGCTAGCCGGGAGTCAATTTCGATGGCCGTGACGGTTGCCCCTGCATCGAGGAGCCCCAGGGTCAAGGAGCCCAGACCGGGGCCGACTTCGAGGACGTGGTCGCCCTCCACCAGGGCGGCGGCCGCAACAATTTTTCGCACCGTGTTGGCATCATGGACAAAGTTTTGACCCAGCTTTTTTGTCGGTGTGACACCGGCCCTTTCCGCCAGGGCGCGAACCTCGCTTGCCCCCAACAGGGGGGCGGGGTTAGAGCTTGTCATGGTGTGGGGAGACCGGGCGGGCAGCGAAATCATCGAAGGCGCCATAGACATCGAGGGTGTTGCGGGCGAGTTGGGCAGCCAACACACTTTCTTCGCTCCCCAGCGTTTCCGCCATCGACCGCAGGGTGTAGGGAATCATGTACGGGCTGTTGGGTCTTCCCCGGAAGGGAGTGGGGGTGAGAAACGGCGTGTCGGTTTCTACCAAGATATGCGAACTCGGCATCACTTTCAGCGCATCCCTTAAGCCTTCGGAGTTTTTAAAGGTTACGGTTCCCGAAAAAGACGCGTACCAGCCTTCATGAGCCAAGATTTCCGCCATCAGTGGGTCGCCGCTATAACAGTGGAAGACCGTTTTCTTCGGCGCACCTACCTCGCGCAGCAGAGACACCACGTCCTCGTGGGCATCGCGGTCGTGGATTTGGATCGCCAGGTCGTGCTTCTTTGCCAGGGCAATATGGGCGACAAACGCTTCACGTTGAGCGTCTTGACGCTCGGGTTGCGTTCGAAAGTAGTCCAGCCCCGTTTCCCCAATGGCCACCACGCGAGGCTGCAGAGCTAGTTCGTCCAATACCGCCATCGCCGTATCAAACTCGCCGGTCTCCATCAGCTTCGGGGCTTCGTTGGGGTGAATGGCGATGGCTGCTAGGACTCGTGGTTCTCGCGCAGCCAGTGCTGCTGACCAGCGCGAGGTTTCCACATCGGTGCCGACTTGAACAACCCCCAGCACACCGGCCTCGACGCTTCGCTCGAGATGCTCTAGCGCGGACATCGGGTTGTCGCCATCGGCAAATTCGAGGTGGGCGTGGTTGTCGTATACCCCCACCGATAGCGGGTCCGGTGCGGTGGGGTAGGGAATGGCTCGGTCCCCGGTCTCAAAGCTCCCTCTGGTGCGGATGTGGGCCGGGAACTCTTTTTCCACCGAGGCCATGGCTTTAGCTATCTTGCTCAATACGCGGGAAAAGTGCTGCCAGCTCGGAAATCGCGGACCCTTCCGGCAGCACCCCAAAGGAGCCGGCTTCCGGGATATGTTGCTCGGCCAGTGGTCCCAGAGAATGCGATGCTCCCAGAGCCTCCCAGAGCTTGCTGGTGGCTTGTGGCATAAACGGTGACAACGTCACGGCAAGAGATCGAAGCGCATCCAAGGACGTGTACAACACAGCATCTAAACGCGCGGCGTGGGCATCGTCTTTTGCCATCACCCAGGGTTCTTGCTCGGTGATGTACCCGTTCACGTCTTCCACAATTCGCCACAGCTCTCCGAGAGCCTCGTGAGGGGCAAAAGCGTGCATCGCGGCATCAGCTGCTGCCACGGCATCCTTCATCGTGGCAGCGATCGCTCTATCAGCGGGGGTAGGTGACGGCAGTGCGGGAACGACGCCTCCGCGGTAGCGATGCACCATCGCAATCACCCGGGAAGCGAGATTTCCCAACCCATTGGCAAGGTCTGATTCATAGCGCGCGGAGAGGTCTTCCCAGGAGAAAGAACCATCCGATCCGAAGGTGATGGCGCGCAAAAAGTAGTAGCGGAAAGCATCCGAGCCAAACACATCGGTGATCTCCGTGGGTGCGATACCGGTCAGCTTCGACTTCGACATTTTTTCGCCACCGACCAGCAACCATCCGTGGGCGAAGACCTTCTTGGGCGGCTGAAGCCCAGCGGCCATCAACATGGCAGGCCAAATCACAGCGTGGAAGCGAGCAATGTCTTTACCCACTAATTGAACGGCAGGCCACTTTTTCGCAAAAGCTTCGTCATCGCTTCCCCACCCGGTGGCCGTGATGTAGTTCAGCAGGGCTTCAAACCAGACGTAGGTAACGTGCTCGGAATCGAAAGGAACCTCGATGCCCCAGTCGATATTGGAGCGCGAAATCGAAAGGTCATCGAGACCGCGGTTGACGAAGGCAATAATTTCGTTGCGAACACTGGTGGGTTGGATGAAATCGGGCTGAGCCGCATAGAGATCCAGCAGATCTTGCTGGAACGTGCTCATTTTGAAGAAATAGTTTTCTTCTTTCAACACCTCAACTGGTCGCGAGTGAACGGGGCAGAGCTTGGAGCCCTCAAATTCCCCGGCTCCGTCTTCCAAATCGGCGAGTGGTTTGTATTCTTCACAACCCACACAATAAAAACCTTCGTATTCCCCCTGATAAATAAATCCTTTGTCGTGGAGGAGTGTCAGAAACGTCTTGACCGCACTTTCGTGGCGTTCCTCCGTGGTGCGAATGAAATCATCGTTGGCTAGGTCCAGGGTTTTCAGCAGTGGTTTCCACGACTGCTCAACCAATCGGTCCGCCCATTCCCGAGGGGTCACGCCGTTGGCTAGAGCGGTGCGCATGATCTTTTGACCGTGCTCATCCGTCCCGGTCAAAAACCAGGTCGGGATGCCACTTTGGCGCATCCAGCGGGAGAGAGCGTCTGCCGCTACCTCCGTGTAGGCATGACCAATATGCGGCACGTCATTGACATAAAAAATCGGTGTCGCGATGAAAAAGCTATCGCTCGAGGAAGTGGCCATCGAGGCTCAATCTTACGGGTGCGCGCTGATACTCGCGCTATAGAGCTCGCGTTTGGGCAAACCTGTCTCTTTGGCCACCTGCGCACACGCATCCGAGCGCTTGATACCCTCGCTCATCCTGGCGTTTACCAGGGCTAGGGCATCCTCCACGCTGAGTGCCCGGGCAGGTCTTCCCCCCATCACCAACACAATTTCGCCTTTGGTGCCCTCGGCAAACCTCTCCGCGAGTTCCGCCAGTGATCCCCAGGCGACTTCTTCAAACATTTTGGTGAGCTCCCGCACCACACACGCCGGCCGATCCTTGCCCAGGGCGCCTGCGGCATCTCGGAGGGTGGCGCCGAGGCGGTGGGGAGATTCAAAAAACACCATGGTGCGAGCCTCTCCTGCCAGCGACTCGAAATATGCGCTCCTGCCCTTGCGAGGAACAAACCCTTCGTGGACGAACCGATCCGTGGGTAATCCACTGAGCGCTAAGGCGCTGATTCCTGAGCTGGGCCCAGGAATGATGGAGACCGGGACCTGCGCTTGTCGGGCAGCCTGAACCATGGCAAAGCCCGGGTCAGAAATCCCAGGCATACCGGCATCGGAGACAAAAACAACCTCAGATGTCTGGGCCGCTGCCAACACTTCGTCAATGACCGAGCTTTCCGAGTGCTCGTTGGCCACCACAAAACTTGCGTGGCACTCCACGCCAAGGAGGGAGAGCAGTTTCTTCGTGACCCTGGTGTCCTCGGCAACAATCACATCGGCTGCAGCCAGTGTTTCCTTGAGTCTGGGGCTTGCATCCCCGATGTTGCCGATCGGTGTGGCAGCGAGGATCAGCATGGCTTCATTGTGTCAGCTGTGCTCGAAGTGCTGCGGTGTCCGTCACCGGTAGTGCACACGTCCCGCGTTCACACAGATATGCCGTGGGAGTGCTGGCCTCTAAGCGACCCTCCATGATCGTGCACCCCACGGCGAGAAACTCTGCCGCTTGATGCGGGGTGACAACGAGCGACAACGCCCCCGCCGGGTTCCACGACCGCGCCAGTGCAGAGAGCTCGCTCTCTCCCTCTCCCACCACCACGAGTTCGCGCTCCGGGGCAGAAAACTCCGCAACAAAGCGCAAGACGCCGCCCGTCCCCAGGGGCTGCTCCATAGCGTGAGAGAGATAGGGAGAAACATAAGTCAGGGCTTTTTCTCGCAGGTGGGGAGCGCAGGTGAGGTGGGAGAGACGAAGCAGGGCGAGTGCCATCAGGCTCGCACCGGAAGGGCTGGCGCCTTCGGAAATATCCCCGGGGCTCAGACCAGGCGTAGCCAACCCGTGGGCAACTAAAACAGGGTCGACCCCTTCGTGATCGCCCTCCATGGCAAGTGCTAACAGGGTTGCTGCCTGATCAACGTAGATCGCTTTACCCAGCGCGCACCCCACCTCCAGCAGACCGAGGGCAAATCCGCCGTAATCCTCCAAGGTGGCAGGGGCAGAACTTGCACTCCCATCTCGGGAGAGCCGGAGCAGACCAGTGGCCGACAGATGGTTGTCCCAGAGCCACCGGGCAAGTTCTTCGGCCGCTTCGCCGGGGTTGCCGGGAACTCCTGCCCGGTGGGCAGCAGCGAGTGCTTCCAGGGCAAGCCCGTTCCAGCCGGTAAGGATTTTTTCATCGAGCGCCGGTGGCGTTACTCGCTCACGCGCAGCGGCCCCAAGGAGGTAGTACCCGCCCTCACTAGGGCGTCCATCAATCCGGCTTTCACTATCTTGCCCGCTGGCAAAGCCGGTCCCCGTTGAGAGATGGTGCGTGAGAAACGACACAAGGGATCCCGCGGTTTCGAGGTCACCGATTCTCGAATAGGCCAGGAGCAACCCTGCGTTATCAACCAGCATCCGCTCGTAATGTGGGTCACTGAAATCCGCGTTGGTGGCATAGCGAAAAAATCCCCCCTCCACTTCGTCATACAAATCAGAGTTGACATAGGTGGCGAGAGTGCGTTGCACCACTTCTGACGAAGCCCCCGGAACGAGCTCTCCGTAGCTGAGGAGAAAATTGAGCACCGGGGCGAGCGGAAATTTCGGCGCCGTGCCGAAACCACCGGCCACCGGGTCTTCCTGGTGGCCAATTTGTGCAACAACCCCGGCGAGGTCCTCCCTCGAGGGCAACGGGTGGGTCTCGCGTGCAATCGCGCTTCGGGCCTTCCCAAGGGCTTTCACCAATCCAGCAGAGGAGTGGGTGACCTCGTCGCGGTTCTCCCGCCACGCCTGCGACACAGCGTTAATGACGTGAGGGAAGGAGGGCAGACCCTCGCGGGCCTCCGGAGGCAAATACGTCGCGGCATAAAAAGCTTGGCCCGCGGGGGTGGCAAAGACCGTCAAAGGCCACCCGAGTTGACCGGTGAAAGCAGCGGCCTGGGCGAGATAGGTGGCATCGACATCGCCATGTTCTTCACGGTCGACTTTGATGGAGACAACGCTTTCGTTCAGCAGTGTTGCGATTTCCGCGTCATCAAAACTCTCCCTGGACATCACGTGACACCAGTGACACGTGCGATAGCCAATAGAAATCAAGACCGGAACGTCCCGACGAAGTGCCTCGGCGAATGCCTCTTCGCCCCAGGGATACCAGTCGACTTCTTGGTGGGCGTGGGATTGGAGATAGGGGCTTACAGCCCCCGCCAGACGGTTGGTCTGGCGATTACCAGTTGCCATCATCGGGGTGGGTTCCAACCCTCCGACCTGAATCCATCGCAACCATGGCCGTCATATCTTCAGCGTCCAGCGCAAAGTTGAAGACGTCCAAGTTTTCTGCCATCCGCTCTTTCCGAACGCTCTTGGGGAACACGATTACCCCTTCCTGCAGGTGCCAGCGCAACACCACCTGTTGGATGGTTTTGTCATGCTTCGCGGCAATCTCGTTCAATCCTGGCAACTCGGCGAGCTCATATTTTCCCTGACCCAGAGGGCCCCAGGCTTCGGTCAGGATGCCTTTTTCTTCCCCGAAGGCGCGGACCTTGCGCTGTTGGAAAGCGGGGTGGAGTTCCACCTGGTTGATGGCGGGAACGATGCTTCCGGCTTCAAGAATTTTCTCTAAGTGTTCAGGCTCAAAGTTGGAGACCCCTACGGCTTTTGCGAGACCCTGGGCGGCGAACTTCTCCATGTCCAACCAGGTCTCGACATACTTTTCCCGCAGAGGCGCCGGCCAGTGAATCAGGTACAGGTCCACGTAGTCAAGACCGAGCAATTCCAGCGAGGTGTCCAGGGCCTTCGCCGCGCTGTCGCTGCCCTGATCCGAGTTCCACAGCTTGGTGGTGACAAAGAGTTCTTCGCGTGGAATACCGCTGGCAGCGATGGCGCGGCCAACGGCTGCTTCGTTGAGATAAATCATGGCGGTGTCGATGTGGCGATAGCCGACCTCAAGCGCATCGAGGACGACGCGTTCACACTCGTTGTCCTCAACTTTGAATACGCCAAGCCCGAGTTGCGGGATCTGATCCCCAGTGTTGAGGGTTACGCACAGCTGGTTTGCGGGAGTTTTCATCTTTCTATCCTCACACGTTTTGATTCACTAGGGAAAGCAGAAGGAGGAGGCAGAAATGCTGCCTCCTCCTTCTCTAACGCTGGTGTCGCTGTTGGTGCTACTTCGAAGAAGTCGCGTTGACCTCGTAGGAAGTGTTGGTGGATTCGAAGAAGTTCACCAACTGCAAGGTGTCGTTCGCGGTGGCCATCCACTTTGCAGGGTTCGACACGTTGTACTCGGTCTCAAAGCCCAACTCTTCCAAACGACGGTCCGCCAAGTACTTCACGTACTGGTTGATGTAGTTGGCATTCAGCCCGAGGATCCCACCGGGAAGCAGGTCGTGGTTGTACGCCTCTTCCATCTCCACCGCGTCAATGATCATCTGGCGAATTTCCGCTGCGAACTCAGGAGTCTGCAGATCGGGGTTTTCTTCCAAAACTGTCAGAATCAGGTTGATTCCAAACTTCAAGTGGAGGCTCTCGTCCCGGACAATCCAGTCCACGAGGGATCCGAAGTTACGCAACAGGTTGCGCTGGCGGAAGCTCAGAGCAACCATGAAGCCTGAGTAGAACCAGATGCCCTCGAGGATGACGTTGTAGGCAACGAGGTTGCGCACGAAGTCTTGCTTACCTTCGGTGGTGGTGATATCGATGGTTTCTTCCGTCATCCGCTGGATGAACTTGACCTCAAAGTCTTCTTTGCGGGCCATCGAGGGGATGTCGACGTGGGAGGCGTAAGCCTTTTCGCGGTCGATGGGGAAGGTTTCCAGCACATACTCGAAGCTCATGCAGTGGTTGGCTTCTTCCCACATCTGCTTGGCGAGGTAGAGGTGCGCCTCGGGAGCGTTGATGTAGGGGTAGACACCGAATGCGAGGGCCTTGTTGACCAACAGCTCGCTGGGGTTGAAGTAGCTCATCAAGAAGGTAATGGCGTGACGTTCTTCATCCGTCATCTTCTTGAAGTCTGCGATGTCCTCGCCCAACTGAATTTCGTTGGGGAACCAGGTGTTGGCAACAGCCTGGTCGTAGAGGTCCATGGCCCACTGGTATTTCACGGGCTTGAGAAGAAGTCCTTCTTGTACGCCCTGTCCGAGAATGCCCATTATGTGCTCCTTAGTTCGTGTTGATGAGGTAGTTGTTGAGGTTTTACTGGCAGCTGTCGCACTGCAACAGATCCATGGGGTCCACCGGCACGGAGTAACCCCCGACGGTGGTGTCGGTCATCGAATCCATTACTCGCCTGCCTTCGGTGCTCCGCCGAAACCGAAGCCCTTTTTCGGGCTTGCGGCTGCCGCAACTGGCTCCGCAGCGCTCGCGGATCCAAAGCCCTTCTTGGGGGCGGAGGAACCCGAGCCGTTGATCTGCTCTGCCTTATTGACCTTTACCGTGGACTGCTCTGCCGTATGGCGGGGCTTCATGTGCAGGTAATAGGTGGTCTTCACGCCGCGCTTCCACGCGCCGGTGTAGATAGACATCAGGTCATCGATGTCCCTGGTTTCCAGATACATGTTGCGACTGATCGCCTGGTCAATCCATTTCTGTGCTCTGGCTGCCACCTCAAGGAACGAGTAGGGCGAGAGCTGGAAGCTGGTTTTGAAGGTTTCCTTCATTTCAGCGGGAATCGAGTCGATGTTCTGGATGTCACCCTGGTTGCGAAGAATGTCCTCCCGGGTGGATTCCCAGAGGCCGCGCTCACGGAGTGCTTCGACCAGGTTGCGGTTGACTTCCAAGAACTTGCCAGAGCTCGTCGATCGGCTAAAGATCTGCGAGAACTGTGGGTCAAGTCCCGGAGTTGTTCCCGCAACAAGCCCGATGGATGCTGTGGGAGCGATAGCCATTAGGGTGGCGTTACGCATACCGCCCTTGACTTTCTCCCGCAGACGATCCCAGTCCAGACGCGTAGTCCGGTTGACCTCGACGGGAACGCCGCGGTCTGCTTCGGTCATGTCCACGGTGTCGAGAGGAACAATCCCCTGCGACCAGCGTGATCCTTCGAAGTTGGCGTAGGAACCGCGCTCCACAGCGAGGTTCGCTGACTCATCAATGGCTGCATAGGACACATGCTCCATGATTTCGTCGATGAGATCGTAGGCCTCTTCGCTTTCATAGCTGTGGCCAAAGCGCTCGATCACATCAGTGAAGCCCATCACGCCGAGACCCACGGCGCGGTTTTGTTCATTTGAGTAGTCGGCCTCGGCAACGCTGGAACGGGTGATGTCGATCAGGTTGTCGAGCTGGCGGACGGCAACGCGAGCGCTCTCTTCGATTTTGACCCAGTCCATCTTGCCATCCACCACGTGCTGGGAGAGGTTGATGGAAGCGAGGTTACAGACCGAGACGTTATCCACGTCTTGAGGCAAGCAGATCTCAGTACAGAGGTTGGAGAGGTGGATGGTGCCGGAGTTGTTGTTGATCGCACGGTTGTTGATCGTGTCTTTCCAGGTCAGCCACGGGTGGCTGGAGCCCTGCAGAGAAACGAGGATGGCTTTGAACTGCTCCTTGGCGCCCATTTTCTTGAACATGCCGAGCTTGCCGGCTTCTGCCATTTCGACATATTCCGCATAGCGCTTGGAGAAAGCCGAGCCATAGAGCTCGTTGAGATCGGCGACCTCGAGGGGGTCAAAGAGATACCAAGGCTCATCGTTTTCGACGCGCTTCATAAATTCATCAGAAATCCACACGGCGGTGTTGGCCGTGCGGGTGCGACGGTAAGGATCTCCGGAGTTCGCGCGAAGGTCGAGGAACTCGGGGAAATCCATGTGCCAGTTCTCCATGTAGAAGCACAGTGCTCCAAACTTCTTGCCGCCACGGCTCACGGCGCGGAGCACCGAGTCGATGGTGTGCATGAAGGGGATGGGGCCGGTCGAGCTGGTGTTGTTGGAGCGGATGGGGGAACCTTGCGCGCGCAACTTGGTCACGGCCAGCCCGATCCCGCCAGTGCCCTTGGTCAGCCACATGACATCGCGAGTGGTCTTCGCGATGTGCTCAATGTCGTCCTGCATTTCCATGACGAAGCAGTTGGCAAGCTGGGGGTAGCTGGTGCCACCGTTAACGAGGGTGGAACCGGCTGCCAAATATTCGAGCTTCGACATTTTTTCGTAAAACGTCAGTGCGTGCGTAGTGGGGTCTTTTTCGTTCAAAGACAGACCCATGGCGATCCGCATCCAGAAGTACTGGGGAACCTCGAGGGGGTCACCGTTGCGGCCTTTGACGCCGTAGCGGTTGTTGAGGGTGACAACACCGATGTACTTGAAGAGGTCATCACGGCTGGGCTCCAGGGCCGCTGCAAGGGTGTCGAAATCAAACATCTGGACGAGACGCTCGTCCAGCAGACCTTCCTCAACCCCGCGCCTCACGTTTTCTTCAAAGTGCTGAACGTGCAGGGCTTTGAGCTCTTCGGGGGAGGTGTAGTCGCCGAGGACACTCTTGTAGATGGTCTTCACCAGCAGGCGGGCTGCAACAACATCGAAAGCAGGGTCATCCTTGACGTTCTGCAGAGCGACCTGAATGACCGCCTCGTCGAGCTGCTGGGTAGTGATGCCATCGAACAGTGTCAGCTCCAGCTCGCTGGCGATCTGGGTCACCCAGGCAATGGAGTCTTCCAGGCCTTCCGCCACGCGCTCGATGGCCAAGTTTATTTTGTTAGCGTCGTAGGGCTCTCGCTCACCGTTGCGCTTCACCACCATAATGCTCATTTTTTTCTCCTCTGCGTTTCCCTCTGGGGACCGCTATTTTTCGGTTATTTGGTTATTTTTCTGTCCCGCACGGTGCTCAGAGGGCATTTTTCTTTGTGACGGCTTGACCACTATATATGCCGGTCCTGACAAATCCTAGACACCATATCTTGTGGGCGTGTCATCCACAGCTGTGGACAACTTCGCGGGGTTATCCACAGGCCGGGGCATATTTTTACACGCCCAATGGCCACTGTTTCAGGCACCTCTGACACCCCCGCTCGGCAATAGGCTGGTCAGACTGTGAAAAAGTATGCTGACCTGTTGAAAACTCGGGGTGTTGCCGCGATTATTTCCGCACAGCTCACCGCCAGGCTTCCCTCCGGAATGCTTTCTCTGGCCTACCTTCTCCACATCGAGCACATCTTTGATTCTTATGGCCTCGCGGCCCTCGTGCTCGCCGCCACCAGCCTGGGGCAAGCACTGGCGGGCCCCCTGACATCGCGCTGGATGGGCTACTGGGCCATGCGGCCGGTCATCACCCTCACGATCGTCGTATCTTTGCTTGCCATGGCAGGCATTGCGTTTGGTCAGTTCCCCCTCGGTGGATATATCGCCATCGGGTTTGTGGGTGGTCTCGCAACTCCTCCCATCCAGCCGGCTGTTCGCACGATCTACCCCACCATGGTGAATTCCAAACAGCTCACCCCCCTATTTTCCCTCGACGCTTCAGCCCAAGAAATCATCTGGATTGCGGGGCCGGTGATCACCACCTTTGTTGCCACACAAATTTCCACCACCTGGGCCATCATGGTCGCCGGGGTTTTTCTTATCGGGGGCGGAGCGTGGTTCCTTTCCTGCCGCGAAGTGGGAACGGTCACCATCCCACCTAGTCGAAGCAAAATGGGTGTGGTGTTGAAAAAACCCGCGGTTTTGCTTGCCACCGTGGTTGGATTCCTTCTCATCGGCGCGGCTGCTGCCGTAGAGGTCGCAGTGGTATCGGTTTTTGGTGAACAAGGAGCGCAAGCAGGCTATGTCCTCGCTATCTGGGCTTTTGGCTCCATTATTGGCGGGTTAGCGCTCGGTGGCCTTCCCATTGGCCCCCGGGCCCTTGCGACCAGGATGGGGGTTGTTTTCATCGGAATCGCGCTGGCGGGACTGATCCTCGACTTCTGGTGGATTTCCTTTGCCCTCCTGATTGCTGGAGCAGGGCTTGCCCCTGCCCTGGCAGTGATGTTCGCCATCGTGTCATTCAGTGTGAAGTTTTCCGAAACGGCCGAAGCTTATGGCTGGATGGGTTCGGGGCAACTGGTGGGCGCAGCGCTGGGTTCCGCTATCGCGGGGTTTGCCATCGATGGTTTCGGGTCGCTCGGGGGTTTCCTTGCAGCAGCCTGTTTCGCGCTTCTCGGTGCCATCGTGGCAAGTGTTTTTGTGAAGGCCCACCCCGACCTTCGAGGAAAAGATCCCTCCCCGATTCCGGACACGGTTCCCATCGCCACCATCGCTAGCGAGCCCTAAGAGCTCTGCGGGGGGCTAGTTGAGTGGGTCGCCCAGGGCGCCCAACACGTATTCCTCGGCGGTCACCAAGGCTTTGCGGTCTCTGGCGTGTTCACTATTGAAAGCATCAGTGCCATCGACTCCACACACATTCAGAATGTCTCTCGCGCCACCGGGGTGGGAATCAATCCAGGTAGTGAATTCCCCGAGCTCTGCGTGCTCACCCGGCGAGCCGACTCTCGATTGAAGCGCTTCTCCCGATTTCTCAGCAATAAAAGCTGAAACTGCGGACAGAAAGGAGAAGACCAGTCCCACGGGCACAAATGTCCTCCGGAGCCTCGGCACAATAATCACCAGAACCATGGTCACAACGGCAAGGGGAACCATCACCACCACGACGTGGTTAATGAGGGGGTGCAGCGGCAAGCCGGTGACAAGGTCAAATAGTCCGGTAGATTCTTCAGGGATGCAGCAAGCGTAGTTTTTATCCTGCGAGCGGGCCAATAAATGTGCCAGATGTGCCCCAGAAAAGTGGGAGGGAGTAGCGCCATGGATCAGATTCCTCTCGCCCGTCGCATTCGCGCCGGGCTCGATATCGTGGCGGGGTTGACCATCGTTGCGGCCTATGTAGTGCTGCTGACCGATCAGGTACAAGCGGGCACCTTCGAGCCGGGCAAGCATTTCGCCTATTTCACCAACCAGACCAGCTACTCCAACATTGTGGTGCTGTTAGCTGGCGGTTACCTCGCTTTATCCAGGCAAGCAGACACGGTTTTGTATACGACGATCAGAGCCAACTTCGTTGCCTACGCCTTTGTCGTGGGAGTTGTCTATAACGCTTTGCTGCGCGGCCCCGATGACTTTGGTTTTCACAACGAAGTTACCCATGTCATCATTCCGGTGTATTTGGTCACCGATTGGGTGATGCGCAGCGCCCGACCGCGCATTGGCTGGAAGACAGTCTGGATTGGTATTTCCTACCCCGTGGCCTGGCTGGGCCTAACGCTTCTCAGAGCTCCCAGTGTCGAGTGGTACCCCTACTTCTTCATCGATCCCACAGGCCCCAGTGGGTGGGGCGGCGTGGGCATTTACGTGCTCGCCATCGCGGTGGTGTTCGCCGGCCTCATTTCTGCACAGGTTGCCCTCAATCACGCCCAGGCGCGCAAGAGAGAAACCATCCCGCCTTTTTCCACACAGACCACGGTCTCCTATTTGGAAAAGTAGCCAGAAGCCCCCGTCGAAAGGGTCAGTCCTGATCCGGCTTTTTTTTGAGGGTTGAAAAAATACCAAAGCCACCCCAACCGAGCAAAACGATGGTGGCCACCCACGCCAGCGTCGCGTTTGCGTCAAAAGCCTGCTCGCGAATGGTGATCCAGAGAGCAATGGAAAGAACACCGGTAATCAGGTAGGGATTTAGCATCCCTCCATGCTAGACCGGGCAAGGAGAGTCGTCGAAGCGCAGGGGTGTTTGGGAGAGCTACACTTTTGCCATGCCACAGCCCTGCATCGTTATCGCATCCTTCCAGCCCCTACCGGGAAAGACCCACGAGCTCATCGCTCTCATCGAGAGCGTGATTCCCGAGGTTCATGAGGAAGAAGGGTGCGAGCTGTATGCCCTTCACGAAGAGGTCGGTGGCTCACTGGTCATGATCGAAAAGTGGACGACCCAGGCTCACTGGCACGTCCACAACAACGCCCCTTCGGTGGCGGCCATCCAGGCAGGCCTCCCCGGGCTGATTGAGGGCGAGATTGTTGTCCAGGAAATGTATGGAAACGAAGTGGGAGACGCGACAAAAGACCGGCTCTAGCTCGCGAGCGCCCGGGTTGCTTGTGGATGTGTGAGAACACGCCTGATCTACGGCGCAAAATTCCCCTCCGAAGCTAGGCTTAAGGGATGGATACCCTGTATGGTTCCGTCATTATTCGCACAGCCCAGCCTGATGAAGTCGCTGGGCTAATGGAACAATCCAGTGCTCTTTTGAGCTCTCTTTACCCGGCTGAATCCAATCACCTGGTGTCAGCAGAAGAACTCTCCGGCACCAATGCCGTGTTGTTGGGTGCCTTCCTCGGCGAATCCTCTGTGGGGATGATCGGTCTCGTGGACTACCGCGAGGATGGGTATGCCGAGGTCAAACGCCTGTTTGTCTCCGAGGTTCACCGCGGCGCGGGAATCGCCACAGCACTCATGGCCGAAGTGGAAGCACTCGCCATCGAGTGGGGATTATTTCTCATGAGGCTGGAAACGGGAGTGAAGCAACCCGAGTCCCTGTCCCTGTATTCCCGGTTGGGCTACGTCACACGCGAAGCGTTTGGTCGCTATCTCGAGGATGAACATTCCGTGTTCATGGAGCGAACCCTCACCGCATAGCGGTGAGGGGATATCGCCATGACTGTGACTTTGCCCACCCTCTCCTGGGGGAATCCCCTGGCCACCCAACACGCGCTCATGATCCACGGGTTGGGGTCCTCCGCCGCCACCTGTTGGCAAGTAATGGAAGCCCTGGCAGAAGATGGCTATCACGCCGTAGCAGTTGATCTGCGTGGCCATGGTCAAGCCCCTCGAACGAGCACCTATCGCATCGCTGATTTTGCCAGCGACGTGGCCCTGGTCGCGCCTGAACCTGCAAGGCCATGGGATGCGGTGATCGGGCACTCCATCGGTGCAGCGAGCGCGGTGGTTGCCGCGTCACAGCACCCGGACTGGGCCAGACGATTGGTCTTGATTGACCCAGCCCTCGATATCGATGACCACACCCGAAGCGAGGTGTTAAAAAACCAGCGCCTGGGTCACACCCTCCACGGCGTGGAAGAGATCCGGGAGCTTCACCCCCACTGGCATTCCCTGGATATCCAACTCAAAGTCCACGCCCACCAGCAGGCAAGCCTCTGGGCATTGGAGCGAACGGTAATGGATAACTCTCCCTGGAATGTGATGAAAAATGCACACTCTCTCGCCCTCCCCACTCACGTCATCGGCGGGGAAGAAGAACGCGGCAGCATGTTTTATGGACAAGAGGCGGCCGCAATGATTGCCGCCCACACCACCTGGAGCTATGACCTCATCCCCGGCGCTGGACACAGCGTGCATCGAGATAAACCCGAGGAAACCATGGAGTCCCTCCGCAGGTTTCTCTCGCGGACCGAGGAACCCAGTTAGCAGAATCTGGTGTCCTTGAAACAGATCTATCGCAAAGCCCTCGATGGCGTCTCCCTGACCGAATCAGAACACGACGCGGTGATCACCGAGGCAAAGCTCGCGTTTGTCCGAAACCAGAACGTGTTTGCTGATCTCGATCAGGCTGCCTGCTACTCGAATCATTACCCAACAGCGCGCTAAACCATAGCCGCTAGGCGTATATTCATGCCATGACTTTTCTGCGTTTTTCGACTCTTTGTGCACTAGCCACCCTCACCTTGACCGGCTGCTCAGCTGGGGTCGATATCGCCAGTGAGGACGCTTTTGTCTCCGACATGGCCGTGCCCACCCCCGCTGATCAATCGGTCATGATGCTCGATCGAAGCGACGAGATAGGGGTGAGTGAATCAGGCTCGCTTTCTGCAGAGCCCGATGTCATCACCACCGGGTATCTGTCTCTGATTGTGGAGGTGCCCAGCGCCAGTGCTGATGACATCACGGGGCTTGTTGTGGATGCGGGGGGTCGAATTTCCTCGCGCTCAGATTATTCCCCGATAGATTACGGTTCCCCCAGCGCCTACCTGGAAATCCGCATCCCCGTTGGCGCACTGGAGGCAACAGTGGCGGCGATCAGCGAAATCGGTGACGTCCAAGAATCCTCGATCAACACCTACGACGTGTCGTTGCAAAAAATTGACCTCGACGCGCGAATTTCGGTATTGGAATCAGCAATCGAGCGACTGGGTTTCTTGTTGGAGCAGGCCGAAACCACCAGCGACCTCATCGCCATCGAGTCAGCGTTGAGTGACCGCCAAGCAGAGCTTGATTCCTTGACTTCCCAGCGAGAATATCTCAGCGATCAAACGCTCTTTGCCAGCATCAGCGTGAACCTTTTTACCTCAGCCGATGCCACCCCCGCGGACCCCGAAGGATTCGTCGATGGGCTTCTGCGGGGCCTCGCGAGCATTGTCGCGTTCTTTGCCGGGCTGGTCGTGTGGGCGGGGATACTGCTGCCGTGGGTGGGTTTACTCGCTGTGGTGACAACCCTGCTCTTTGTCATTCGAGCCCTGCGACGCAGAAAAAGCTAGGCTGGCCTGAACCCACAAGGAGCGCTCCATGGCAGCAATTGTCTTCAAAGGCCTGACGAAAACCTATGGCACAGCAGTTGCGGTGGATAATTTTTCCGCCGAGGTGCAACCAGGCCGGGTAACCGGTTTCTTAGGCCCCAACGGCGCCGGGAAGTCCACCGCTTTGCGGTGTCTGGTCGCCCTGGCCACTCCCACTAAAGGTCGAACTCGCATTCTGGGTCGCGGTTACCGCAAGCTGAAAAACCCGCAAACGCGCGTGGGGGTGGTGTTGGACTCGCGGGGCTTTCACCCAGGGCTTACCGCGTATCAAAACTTGAGGGTACTCACCAGCATGGGGGGCATTGATAAATCCAGGATTGATGAAGTCCTCGCGGAGGTTGAACTGGCTGATGCCAGGAACAAAAGAGTCAAAGGCTTTTCGCTGGGGATGAAGCAGCGTCTTTCTCTCGCTTCAGCACTGCTCGGTTCACCAGAAGTCTTGGTCCTGGACGAACCAGCCAATGGGCTTGATCCAGCGGGGATTGCCTGGTTACGCGGATTTATCAAATCCCAAGCAGAAAAGGGCACCACCGTGTTCGTGTCTTCTCACCAACTCGCCGAACTAGAAACGATTGTTGATGATGTCATCATCATCAACAAAGGCAAGGTGGTTGCCGCTGGGTCGGTGGCCGAGGTCACGGGCGGGGAACGCCTTGAAGAAGCCTTTCTTCGCCTGACAGGAAGTGGTCTCTCATGAGGTTGTTGGGTGCAGAACTTCGCAAGATCACCTACCAGCGGGCCATGTGGGGCTTAATGATCGCCGGAGCACTCTTTAGCGTGCTGGGCACCGCCAGCACCCCCGTTATTTTGGCTTCCTCTGAAGATGGCTTGGGCTTTGGCACTCTAGCCGAGCAGAACGTGGTCGACTCTGTCTACGCGAATGCGGTTTCGGGTTACATCTTTGCGATGCTTCTCGGCGTGCTGGTTGTTGCGGGTGAATTTCGCCACGGCACCGCAGTGGCGACCTTTGTCGCCGTCCCCATACGCGGCCGGGTACTGCTGGCCAAGATGGTCGCCGCCGGGTGGGCAGGGCTGATTCTGCAAGTTGTGGCCACCGGCGCAGGGATTGGTTCGGGTTACATCGCCTTGGGG